>ERZ651776.15-NODE-15-length-223557-cov-7.512628_pt1 | contig 223557 bp, 159 predicted proteins | sample MGYA00514761_ERZ651776 | MGnify/ENA metagenome assembly ERZ651776
GGTTTCTTACTCCAGAAGAAATGCGTAGGATATCACGTATAATACTACTCTCAGTATTAGTATTCACATGCGCGGAGCGACACCGACCACCACCACCTTCGCAGAAGTGAAGACGACCCCGTTCGCGAGTTTTTCTTCTTCTTCTTCTTCGACCAACAAGGCGTCCTCTTCTCGTCGGAGTTTTCGTAAGAAAAGTCGTTTTGGTGCCTTTGCTTTTGCCGCATTTCGGGGAGACCGAAACACATCATCTTCTTCTTCTTCTGGTGTCTGTTCCGACGCGCGCGGTAGTATTGCGAAAAGTGAATCATATACCGACGACAGAGTGGTGTTGTCGTCGTCATCATCGAAAGGATTTTTGGTTCGAACGAAAGCTACGTATTCGAACAACGACGACGAGGTGATGAAGAAAGATACGAAAAAATTGATTGATTACGGTCGAGTCGGTGTCGCGTTCGCCTTTCCGGCGTTGGCCGGGTTCCTTTTTGGTCTCGATATTGGCCTCTCTTCGGGCGCGTTGGAGAGCATAAAAACATCCTCGACGGATTTCTTCAATTTGACTGCGTCGCAATCGGGTCAAATTGTCTCCGCGTCTCTTTTTGGCGCGTTGACGGCATCCGCGGTCGCCGCCGCCGGCGCCGGCGAGAAGTTGGGATCGAGGAAAGAAATCGCCTTGGCGGGAGTGTTGTATTTAATCGGCGGGACTATGGAAGCGAACGCGCAGTCGGTTGATTTTTTAATCTTTGCGAAAGCTATTTATGGGTTAGGGATTGGATTTGCCATGCACGGCGCGCCGGTGTACATCGCGGAGACCGCGCCGAGTTCTCTGAGAGGAACTTTGATTTCTTTGAAAGAAGCGGCGATTGTGTTTGGGATTTTGTGCGGGTATTTTTGCGCGAGTCAGTACGTCGGGGAAGATGGGGGATGGAGATCCATGTTTTTAACCTCTGTGCCATTCGCAGTGTTGACGTTAGTCGGTGCTGGGTTCATCTTACCGGATTCTCCGAGATGGTTGGCGTCGAAAAATATGGACTCGTTTCCGGCGCTGAAAAAATTGCGAGGGCCGAACGTGAGCGAGATGGAATTGATGAACGAATTAGACGAGATCAACATGTTTGCGAACGTGAGGAGGAAAGAAGAGATGGGAAGAACGAAATCGCCGTTTGCGATTTTAGATAAGAAATACGCGAAAGCTTTGTACGTCGGCTTATCGGTGGTTTTGTTTCAGCAATTAACTGGGCAACCGTCGGTGTTGTATTACGCGACGCAAACGTTCGAGGCGGCCGGGTGGTCGGCGCAAGGCGCCTCGAACATTGCCGTCGTGGTTGGCGTGTTCAAACTATTCATGACCGGTATAGCCGTGTGGAAAGTAGACAGTTTAGGCCGGCGTCCGTTGTTACTCGGCGGGGTGAGCTTGATTACGTTGTCGCTGATGGTTCTAGCGTTGGCCTCGCCGGATTTTGCGGGATCCGGCGTCGAGGCAGCGGCACTTTCAGAAACGCAAGCGCGCATTTCCGTGGCTGCTATTTTCTTATACGTAGGCGCGTATCAAGTGAGTTTTGGTCCAATTGCTTGGTTGTTAGTCGGGGAGGTGTTCCCGACGAAAGTCCGTTCGCAAGCGGTTGGCATCGCGACGCTTTTAAACTTCGGGTCTAACTTCATCGTCAGTTTAAACTTGCCGTACGCGATTGAACAAATTGGCATCAAGTCTACGTATTTCGGGTTCGCGTCGATTGGCGTTTTGAGCGTCGCTTCGATATATTTCAGTGTCGTGGAAACGAAAGGTAAAACGTTGGAGGAGATTGAAGACGCGTATACCGTCACCGCGACGAAAGTCGAAGAAGATCGATGATTTTCTTTTACGAACCAGGCACTTCTTCGAAGATGATTAGGAAAATATTAATATAACAGCTGTATTGTACCTCACGCGAAATCACTCAACCCTACTATTAACGGATCGTCGAACGATATTAATCTATCCGCTTTAGAAATCTCAACCAAATCTCGATCGGCTTCCGATACTCCGCACGTTTCGCCGGCGAAAAGTTCTGCCGTTTCACCCTTTGCAGTCACGCCTCCCGGTAATACCGAGTACGCGATTGAAGGCGAGTCGCACTCGACTTTCCGCAAAGCGCTAGTGATGTTTTTAACAATGCGACATTCGCCAGCTCTGAGCGTAATTCCTAGTTGCGGCCCGAAAATTCTCGCGCTCTTTACCGACTTCGGCCTGTACCAGCCAGGGAAACACGACGGATCAGACGTCGAGGAAAACTCGTTTCTGCTCGAAGAATTTTCTTCACTTCTGCTCGCGATGCGAACTTGAGCGGCGTTGACATCATTGGGATCGATGGAGGATAAAAAGGTCGTAAACAAGTCATCCAAATCATTCTCCAGAGATTCTAAAAACGTAGAGTTTGCCGTGCCGTTCGTTTGCCGTGCCATCGTCGTCGTCGAAGACGTCGTTTCGCCATCTGTCTGTTTGGTCAATAAGATCTCAGCAACGCGCGGATCGGATTGCGCGACCATTTTCATGAGATAATCGCTCCCGTCTTGAAGCAGACGAACTAACTCAGCGACAGTTGGATCCGACGTAGTAGCGGCGCCTGCGTTGAACGAGAAGAGGAACGCAAAGACGGATGCGAGAAGGATTAATTTTCTGGATGGAAACATAATTTTTGTATCGCAATCGAAAACGAAGCGTTTTTAATTTATTTACCTATTCATCGTTTTTGTCACTTCAACAATTTAAACTACTTTTCAAGTCTAACTTGAAGACGCGCTGTGTTTGTTTCCTACCATCTCTCTCGTTGCCGATGCTGTTGATGCTGCTGCTGCTGCCGAATTCCTCTCGCAGGACAGTCTGCAGATTTGTGGCCGAAACCGTTGCAGTTGTAACACTTCATTCCTCCGCCGCCGCCGCCGCCGGAGCGGTTGTATTTCATCGAAGAAGGACAATCTCTCTGGAAGTGACCAACTTTCCCGCATTGTTTACAAGCTTTAGCTTGGGGATTAAACGGGTGCGACAAAATGCTCGGGCCGAAAAGAAACATTGATTTTCTCCCGTTCTTGAATGAAAAGTTAGGCCAGTTCGCGTACTCCGCTTTGAGTTGATTCATCGCCTCTCGCAGTTTTTCCGTGGCTGGATTCGGCGGTAAGGGAGGCGGCGCCGTCGCGGATTGAAAGCTAGAAACAACTGGTGGCGTCGGTGCTACCGCATTTTGCTTCGGTATTGAAAAGCCCGCACCTCCTCCGGCCGAGGAAGGCATTGGTGTTGATTTTTGTCCAATGAGAGGTCGTTTGTATTGCGGCGTTTTCGTCTCGGAAGCAACTACTGAGGCGGCGGATGCCTCCGCAGCGAGAGCAGACTTTTCATCCTTCTCTCGCTTTTGCTTCCGTTGTTCCTCCTCTTCCTCTTGTTTTTCTCGAACTCTTTTCTTTGCTGTCTGTTCTTGCTTCTTCTTCTGCTCTTCTGGGACGATGAACTCAATCACTTCTATGCCTTTCTTTTTCTCCGGCGGCACGCCGTTGGTGGCGGTGGTAGGAGTTATAATTCCCACTGCCGACGGCGACTTTTCTGCACTCTTATTCTTATTCTTATCGACAGCATCTTTCTCATCTTCTCTCGGAGGTTCCGGCGTCGACTGTTTCCGCGCTACTTTTCCTTCTACTACTTTTTTGACTTCTACTTCTTTCTTCTTCGCCGATGTTGCCGCCGGCTTCTTCTGCTTCTCCGCCGACGCCCCCGGTGTTTTCTTCGTGGCACCTTTCTTCTTCTTCGCGCTGCTCTCTTCTTCGACTAACGCTACGACGCTATCCATCACTCGCTTTCTTTCGCTCGCGAGAGTTTTCTCGTCGCTCGTAAATGTGCTCAAACACGTCACTTTCTTTGTCCTGAAAACCTTCGCCTCCAACTCCGTCTCTCTCCTTCCACTCGCCCCGGTGTTCGTAAACTTCATCGTCGCTACTCTGGTTTCAAACACGTTGTCTTCCAACGATTTCTTTTTCGGAGGTTGCACCAAATGATGTCTCGCATTCATCACTTCGACGATGTCGCCGATATCAATCCACCCGGAATCGTCCTCGGTGACGAAGATTTCGTACTCGTTCGCCTCTTCGTCCGACATACTTTTGATTTCGTTCGGCTTTAACCCTTGCTTTGGACAAACGTCGATGAATTTCCCGACCCACTCGTGTCTACATTCGTTTCGAGTAAGAATTCTAACTCCTTTAAACGTTCCTTTCTTCTCGTCGATCTGGTCGACTCGCACCAATCGATTCTTCTCCTTCACTCGAACGCACGCGCCTACGCTCACCATCGCCGCGCCAGCTTCCGCGATTGGCCCATCCTCCTCCTCTCGATACGCATGTTTAAACGTAATTGTCGTCAGCACGAACGCCTCTCTCCCCGTCCTCGCCCCTGCTTTGACCAATTTCGTCTCGTACAGCTCATTCAAAGTCGGCCAACGCCATCTGCCGTCCGTCGAGAGCGTCTCGTACACTTCATCCGGGACGTCATTCTTCGCGCCTCCGTTCTCATCATCATCATCATCATCCTCGTCCTCGTCCGCAAAATCGTCCTCCTCGTCCTCGCTTTCTTCCACTCTCTTCCCTTCCTGTTTCATCCACTCTTTCTCCATGTCTTGTTTGTTCTTAATCTTCAACTCTTTCGTCAGCAAAACTTTCATCATCTTCTCCGTCCACCTCGACGCTTTCGGCACCAGCCTGGTATCTCTCTTCAATTTCGGGAAGTCGATGATCCCGAGCTGCTTGTCGAACTCGTAAAACACCATGGCGAGATTTTTGTCCGGTTTCGAGGAGATAATCGTCCCCACGTACCATCGTTTGGTCCCTCCGGTGCCGTATTCCACTTCGATGCGTTTCCCCACGTGTTCGTCTTCAAATTCTTCGTTCGTCGTCAAAGGTGAAGAAGGTGGTTCCGGCGTCGACGTTTTCTTCTTCTTCGGCGTCGTCGTGGTCGTCTTATTCTTCTTCTTCGGCGGTCGTCCGGGACCTTTCTTCTTCTTTGGCGGCATCGTAGATAGAGCAGAGTATTTATAATGAAGTGAATTGGAAAATCCAATTCGAAGAGGAAAACTTCCAAACAAAAATGCTGCGACGGAAACCTTTAAAGATGATGATGACGACGACGCGAAAAGCCCGCTGCTTTGCCACGTCGTCAATATCATCAGCATCTTCTCCTTCTCCACCTCCTCCCTCGACGGTATCCACTCGCGACCCGTCTTCGTTCCATTTATTCGACGACGATTCAGACGACGCTGAAGTGGAAAAGAACTTCCGCATCGACGCGCACACCGACGAGTGGTTTGAAATCAACCGAGAGGAACTGCGATCGTCCATTTTCGTGCACAAAAACTTCCGCGCGCTGTGGAAACCTCTCAAAGTGGAAGATATTTCCATCGACTCGCTTATCTACGCGAAACTTTTAGAGGAAACGCCGGACGTGATTTTGTTCGGGACGGGGAAAACGCTGAAGCAAGTTCCCGAGGAAAGCTTGAAGTGGGCGAGGAAAATGGGCATGGCGGTGGAGGTCATGGACACCGCGAATTGCGTGGCGACGTTTAACGTGTTAGTAGAGGAAGGGAGGAACGTGGCGTGCGGGATATTATTGAGTGGTGGTACTCGCGAAGGAGGTGGAAACGAGTGATGAGTATGTCTCGCGCTCGCGTATGCGTACAAATCACATTACACAATAGAACGTAGAACGTAGTCCTTTTTGTAACAGTAGAGCATTTACAGCAGCAGCAGAGCAGTTTCGTTCGTGTACACCCGAGAGCGAGAACTCCCTCCCGGTGATAGATGCGTAGTTCTTCAGAGCGTCTTTTTTGCTCTCTCCTCTTTTCTCTCTGTTGAGCGAATGCGCAAAGTTGGTGATTTTCGAGTCAGTAGTGTAACGACAACAACAACAACAACGAATATACGAACAAACGAAACAATAATAAGAATGTCGCTCCGAGGCACAAACTAGAATCCGACGGTAATAATTCGAGATCAGTTAGTTTTGAAGGAGAAAGGCTCTCGAGTGTTTCCGAGAGGTGTCCTAAATATGTTATCCATCGTTCGTGTTGGCATCTTGGAAACCATCGCTTCCATTACGTGTTGGGAAGGTCCGGGGGTAGTCCGCCGAATGATGATGAGAAAAGAAATCAGAGAGAGAGGAAAGAAGGAAAGGACAAATAAAAGAAGGACAGATATAAAAGAAGAGAACTTTCACGCGGCAACGGCCGAGTCAAAGTCGCGCGCTCACCTTCGTCGTTTTCCTCGCGTGGCATCCTCCGCTCCGTTGTAGTACTAATGCGGCGCCTCCTTTTCTGAGGAGGGGAAAAGGGCTCTTCGGAGTAGGGTTTAGGGTTTAGAAATCGGAGTCTAAACCCTAAACCAATCAATATCGGAAGCCGCGGAACGACCGATGTTCGTATCTCTCCACAACTACACGCGATATACGATCACATATCTTCAGAGAGAGAGAGCATAAGAGAGAGAAAGAGAGAGCGTTGATCATCATGAATACTACCACGAGTAGAAGTACTAGTACTACCAGTTCGAGTATAAGCGGGGAAACGCAGACTCTGTTAAAGGGTGATTCCTCATCATCTGATGAAGGAGGAGGACGCGTGAGTCCTGTTGTTAAGAAATCATCTTCCAACAAAATGAGAGCGTACGGAGGCGCCGTCGGTGCGGTGTGCGCGACTGCCATGGTCGCGTTGGCCGTCGCGAATGGTGGATCTGCTTCTTCTTTTACCGGTGGTGGTGTTACGGCGGCTGGTCGTGGAGTTCTTCCAAGACGAATGGCAATGTTAGGGAAAGGAGGGTCTGCTGCTTCCTCCTCCCTCAAAGCTGAGGTTGACGCTTCCGTCGAGACGAAAACAAAGTCTTCCAGAAAGAAGTCTTCCTCATCAAAGTTGGCGAAATCAGAGAACGATGACAAGAAAAAAGACACATCCATTCTCGAATCCGCGAAATCTATGCTCTCGTCGTTCATGCACTCGCCGCCGGTGGAAGCGTTGGAGGAGAAGGGCGAAGAGTTGAAGGAGGAGGTGGAAGAGAAAGCGGCGGAGACTTTGACCTCGGATTTGGAGAGCAAGAAGCATCATCATCAGCACTCTTCGAAGAAGAAGGAAAAGAAGGAAGAGTTGGCGGCGGAAGAAGAGGCGAGCGAGGCGATGGAGAAGGAAGAGCCGCCTTTGGTGGTGTCGTCTTCTTCTGGAAAAAAGACGAGGCACAGCGGTAAGAAGCACGAGAAAAAGGAGGAAGAAGTGCCGGAAGAAACGAAAGAGGCGAAAGAAACGGTCGCTTCCTCTTCTTCTTCTTCGAAACACCATCACCATCTTTCGGAAATGGCGACAGAATCTGCCGAGGAAGACGCCGAAGTGCCGCCAGAGGCGCCGGCGAAGAAACACTCCTCGTCCTCCTCCCAAAAACACCATAAAGAAGCTAAAGTAAAAGTAAAAGAAGCAAAAGAAGAAGCAAAAGAAGAAGCAAAAGAATCAGAAATGGTGGAAGACGAAACGAACGACGATGAAGAAGAAGAAGAAGAAGAAGAAGTAACGAAAAAAGATGAAGAATCTGCGGCGGAGCCAGAGGCCACTTCATCGACGACGAGTACCAAAAAGTCTACGGTGACGGTCGATGAAGCCAGCGGCGTGACGACGGTTGAGGAAATCGAAGAAATCGACGATGATGACAGCAGCAGCGGTCGCTCGGTCGAGGACATCCAAGCCGAACTCGAGAAAGATGCGGAAGAAGAAGAAGTGAAGAAATACAAGCCAGACGAGGATCAAGTGGAGGAAATCAAAGCGGCCCGCGCCAAGGCGAAAAAATTTCTCTCGGAATCTGGCGAGTTCTTAACCTCCTTCGGCGTCGACGATGAGGACGACGACACGACGAGCGATAAAAAGGGTGACGCAGGTTTGGGCGAAAAAGAAGACGAAGAAGAATCGAAAGTTGATAAAATTAAAGACATGAACGCGTATTTGGACAATATTTTAAGCGACGATTACGATGGAGGAGGAAAAGCGACGACGGAACAGGACATGACGCCGGAGCAAGACAAGGCTGTCAAAGCTGAAATCGCGTACGCAATGGATGAATCGAAACCGGCCATGACGGATGCGCAAAAAGATTTGATGGCGAGCTACGAGTTGATGATGCACGTCGGCAACTAACGCACGTCGGCAAACAACTAAATTCGAACTATATTTATTAAATGTGTTGTATATTATCACCCCACTACTATCTTTTTTATTACTTTATTCTACGCATTCTAAAAGCTTTACTATACTCTACTGCATCAATCGAACGCCGCGTCTTCTTTTGCTCTCTCCTCTTCCATCACCTTTTGTTTCTTTTTCTTCCTCGCCTCGTCGTCTTCTACCGGCTCCTCGCCGGCTAAATTTTCCTTGCTCGCTTGTTTCTTCAAAGCGGCGCCGAGCGTTTTCGCGTTCTTCTTCTGAAACGCCTTCATCGCCTGGTCAGCCTTCTTGGCCTCCGCTTCTTCCGGCTCCTCGCCTTCTTCTTTCGTCATTTTTTCAATCGCATCTAAATTCTTCAGCAAATCCGGTTCGTTTCGTAAACATTTCGTCACGATGTACTCCTCCAACTCTTTACATCCAACCTCCTTGGCCGCTTTCAAAAACGCCGACAACGCCAACTGTCCGGGAGGGAACAAAAACATCGCATCCGTCAACAATTGCTTCTTTAAATCCTCCTGCGATTTAGTATAACACTCTCTGATTTTTTCTACGACTACCACTTTATTATTATTACTGCTACTACCATCCTCACTCCCGTCGCTATTCACGGTATGAATCGCATCCGCGCGAAACCCGCGCAGCGGCCGAAACGCGCCGAACGAAATCAACTGAAAATCTACCCCTTGCAAAACCGCCAACTCCGCGTTTAACACCTTGTTATAATCGATATCTTTCACCACTTTACATAATTGCTCCGCGCTCACGTACGACTCTTCCACTTTACACGCCAAGTACACCGAAGCCACCATGACTATTTTCAAATTTGTCAACACGATTGGATTGCTTAAACAATATCTCTTGAACAACGTCGTCGCGCTGTGCGTCACTTTCACCGGTAAATTAAACGCCGAACATAAAGGGTCTATTTTCGCCTCCAATCGTTTCCGGTATATCTCTTCCTCTTTCGCGGTCGGGAAGGAGAATTCTTTTTCCATCATCATCTTTAGTTTTTCATCATTTTCTTCAACGCATTCTTTCTTCTTTACCGATGAGGATGACAACAACACGTCCAACGCTTTTTTCCTCTGCGCGTGTCTCCGCTCGGCTAACTCGTTCGGAGACGTAAACGTCCACGACTTTTTCTGCGTGGACGTTTGGAAATTCATCGTTGTTGTTGTTATTATTATTATTATTATTAAACTGTTGTTGTTGATGAGGAGTAGGAGTTAAGGAGTATTCGCAACAAAACAACGAGCTTTTTCTTTTGCGTTTTCTCGTGAAAAATTTTCTCTTTTAAAAAGCAAAATGACCTCCTCTAATTAGGGTTTAAGCCTTTAAAGGAAAGAGGCAGCAGACTTTTGCGTCGAAGTCTTCAGATTCAAACACAACTTTTTACTACGAATACTAGTAAAGAGAGAGAGAGAGAGAGAGAGATGAGGGAGACGACGGCGAGAAGAGCAGCGGGGCTTTTGTGGCGAACGACGACCACCGCCGCTTGGGGGAGCAAAGTGCGAGGAGGAACAGGAGGAGGAGGGACGAATAGGAGTAGTAGCAGCATCACGGCACCATCATCATCACCGTTGGGGACAACGAGTGCAAAGAATGGAATCATTTTTCATCGGCGCTTTTATTATAACTCTTTGAGACGAGCAACAACGATTGGTGGTGAAGGTGGTTTGACGACGACGACGCGTTCGCGTCGTCATCGTTTTCATCATCCGTCGTCTCAATCGTCTTTTTTTATGGTAAAGACGTTAACGTCGTCTCCGTCGAAACCAACGGAACAACAGAATAAACCGACACCGATGAGGGAGTTGAGAGACGAGTTTTTGAACGCGAATTCGGTGGCGTATTTAGAAGAGATGGAGAAACGATTTAAAGAGGAGGGGGGTGAAATAGGAATGGATAAATCGTGGTCGACTTTACTTCAGAGTTTAGATAAAGGGATGACCGGGAAAGAGTTGTCGTCGATGTGGGAAGACGCGAAGAACGGGAACGCGCCGGTGGCGAGAGAGAGGAGAGCCACGCCAAGCAGTTCGACGGCTCCGTCTGAAGTCACCTCAGATTTGATTCAAGAATCCATGCGCTTACTTTTATTGGTTCGCGCATACCAAACAGCTGGCCACGAGATGGCTACGCTCGATCCGTTAGGGATGGGGAAGAAGAGCGTAAACGTGTCGTTGGATCCTGAGTTGTACGGTTTCACGGAGAAAGACTTAGATCGCGAGTTTTTCCTTGGAACTTGGCGCATGAAAGGTTTCTTAGCTGAAGATCAACCGTATTGGACGTTGAGAGATATTTTGTCTCGATTAAGAGAGACGTATTGTGGGAACATAGGGTACGAATACATGCACATAATGGATCGCGAGAAGTGTAACTGGTTGCGAGAACAGATCGAGACGCCTACTCAAAAAGGATACAAACCAGAACGGAAGAAGATTCTGTTTGAACGATTAGCGCGCGCGGAATTGTTCGAGACGTTTTTATCGAACAAGTACACCGCGGCGAAACGATTTGGATTGGAAGGGTGCGAAACATTGATTCCCGGGTTTGAAGAAGCCGTCGATCGAGCGGCGGATTTGGGAGTGAAGAACATCAACATTGGTATGCCGCACAGAGGACGTTTGAACGTCTTAGCGAACGTCATTCGTAAGCCGTTACAAACTATCTTCAACGAGTTTAAAGGTGGACCGAAACCAACTGGCGAGTTGGGCTTGAGCGGATCGCAATACACCGGTTCCGGGGACGTGAAATATCACTTAGGTACGTCCGTGGTCACCAGAAGAGGCGTGAACCAAGATAAGAAAGTCCAACTGTCGTTACTCGCGAACCCGTCGCACTTAGAAGCCGTAGATACAGTGGTTATCGGCAAATGCGCGGCGAGACAGTTTTATACCAAAGACTATGAGAAAGAAACGGTCATCCCGGTGCTTTTACACGGCGATGGCGCTTTTTCCGGTCAAGGTATCGTATACGAGACGTTGGATATGTCGCAACTTCCGGAATACCACGTTGGAGGTACTTTGCACATTGTCGTGAACAATCAAGTCGCCTTTACGACCGATCCCAAACATTCGAGATCGTCTATGTATTGTACTGACGTCGCAAAGTGCATCGAAGCGCCGGTGTTCCACGTCAACGGGGACGACGTCGAAGCCGTCGCGTGGGTCATGCAACTCGCCTTGGAGTGGCGACAAAAGTTCAAAGCCGACGCGGTTGTCGATATCGTGTGCTACAGAAAGTTTGGTCACAATGAAATCGACGAACCGATGTTCACGCAGCCTTTGATGTATAAAGTGATCAAAAAACACGTCTCGGCGCATCAACAATACGCGGAAAAGTTGGTTAAGGAAGGCGTTTTAACGGCGGATGAGGTGAAAGCAAAACACACGGAAATCTTGAAAGAGTTAGATACGGAGTTTGAGATGTCGAAGAACTACGTCCCGAAGTTTCGCGATTGGGTTTCGTCGCACTGGCAAGGCTTTAAATCGCCCGATCAATTCGCGTCCATTCGCAACACTGGCGTCGACCCGCAAGTCTTGAGAGAAGTTGGCGCGAAAATTACCGAAATTCCAGAAACGTTTACGCCGCACAAAATCGTCAAGCGCGTGTACGATGCCAGAAGGAAAATGTTTGAAACCGGAGAGAATGTTGATTGGGCTACCGCGGAAATGCTTGCGTTTGGTACTCTGCTGAACGAAGGTAACCACGTGCGCTTATCCGGCCAAGACGTCGAAAGAGGTACGTTTTCTCACCGACACGCGGTTATCAAAGATCAAAGTACCGGCGAAAGGTTTGTACCGTTGCGTAACTTATACCGAGACAAAATAGCCGAAAAGGGCTTGAAGTATTTTACGGTGTGTAACTCATCCTTGTCGGAATTCGGCGTCCTCGGTTTTGAGCTCGGATATTCTTTGGACAATCCGAACTCGTTGGTCATTTGGGAAGCGCAGTTTGGCGATTTTGCCAACTCTGCGCAAGTTATTATCGATCAGTTCATCTCCTCTGGCGAAGCGAAGTGGCTGAGACAAACTGGTTTGACGTTGCTCCTCCCGCACGGCTACGACGGTCAAGGTCCAGAACACTCCTCCGCTCGATTGGAAAGGTTCTTACAAATGTCTGACGAAGATCCTCGCGTCGTTCCGGACATGTCCCAAACCAAGCGATTAGCCATTCAAGGCACAAATTGGCAAATCTGTAACGTCACCACCCCGGCCAATTACTTCCACCTCCTCCGACGCCAAATCCACCGCGATTACCGCAAGCCCTTAATTGTCATGTCGCCGAAGAACCTGTTGCGTCATCCCAAATGCCTCTCGCCTTTGAGTGAATTCGACGACGTCGATTCTCTCACCGACGCTCAAGGCACGCGATTTAAACGTTTAATCATGGATAAAACGGCTAAAGTACGCGGTTTAACCAACATTCCAGTTGAAGACCACGTTCAGCGTCTCGTTTTCTGCTCGGGTAAAGTCTACTACGAGTTGGATGCCGAACGTGAAGCGTTGAAAGCGGAAGACACCATTAAAATTTGCCGCATCGAACAGTTAGCCCCGTTCCCGTGGGATTTAGTCGAGCGCGAATTAAAACGCTATCCAAACGCCGAAGTCGTCTGGTGTCAAGAAGAACCGTTAAACATGGGCGCGTACACCCACGTCGACCAACGCATACGCACGCTGTTCAAGCACCTCGGCAAAGAAGGCGAGTTGAAATACGCCGGTCGAAACCAAGCCGCCAGTCCGTCCACTGGCTACGGGTCCGTCCACGCGGAAGAGCAAATCAAACTCATCAAAGACGCGTTGGTTTTATAATAATAATAATACTAGAAGTAGTAAACCACATTTACTTTATATATACTCTTGTAATATTAACCACACAGACATCCATATTATCATATAACCTCTCTTTTTGCGTCTTTGTTTTTCGCGATTGAAAAAACAAACGACACCCAAGGCATCACTCAGCTCACCGGGCGAGTGAAAATAAAAACTTTCCTCTTCTCAAATACTGCCAAAAGCCGCCTTACATACGTCAGCAAAAAGCTCTTTCACAGCTTTTTTTTCACAGAAGCTTCTGGATAAAAATAATATATTCGATTGTCCTTATTCTTTCAACGCCCAAACACGACCTCTTCTTCAAAAGTATGAGCACTGTCTGCGCTGCTGCGACTCAAATCGCCTCTCGAGCGATGAAGACGTCCTCTTCTTCTTCCGGGTGTTCTTCGTCTTCTTCGTCTTCTTTTTCTCCTTCTTTCTCCTCTCGGGGCGGTCGGAATTCTTTTTTGAAGACGGCGACGCAAAAATCGTCGTCGTCAGCGATTTTGCCGATGCGACGAAGGAAGAAGATTTCTGTGCGCACGAACGCGGTTTTATTTTTACCACCTGTGCCCGGGGGTGCTGGTGCGGCGATGATTGGTGCGATAGACGCCGATCGAATCGCGGAAGTGTATGATTTTTCGTCCTCGACGAATCAGATAGAGGTGCAAAGAGTGTTTGAAGTCGCCGACGCCGCATCGGCGGAGATGACCTTGGAACAAGCGCCGGCGGTGGACGCGACGAACAAACCACCAGAGAAGGAGAAGAAATCGGCTTTACAAAAAGGCGGGTGGCTCGGACCAATCACGAACGCCTTAGAGTCGACTTTAGAAGGTATCGATGGCATTTTAGCACCCGTCGCGGGGACGAATTCGTACGGGTTCTCTATTCTCGCGTTAACTTTGTTGGTGAAGTTGGTCACGTTTCCGTTGACGAAGAAACAGATCGAAGGTTCGGTGAACATGCAAGCGCTGCAACCGAAAGTGAAAGAGTTACAAGCTATGTATGCGAACGACCCGGAGAGGTTACAGATGGAAACGGCGAGATTGTACAAGGAGGCGAACTTTAACCCGTTGGCGGGATGTTTGCCCACCTTTGCGACGTTGCCGGTGTTTATTGGTTTGTACCGAGCGTTGTCCAACGCCTCGGTGGAAGGTTTGCTGCAAGATGGCTTTTATTGGATTCCGAGCTTAGGTGGACCGGCAACGATTGAAATGCGAAACGACGGCGCTGGATTTTCGTGGTTGTTCCCGCTCGTGGACGGGGCGCCGCCCATTGGTTGGCACGACGCCTTGTCGTACTTGGTCTTGCCGGTATTGTTGGTCATTTCGCAATCGGTGTCGCAAAAGATCATGCAACCGGAATCAGCAAAGTCAGCAGATCCAGCGCAACAACAATCGCAAGCGATTTTGAAGTTTTTGCCGCTGATGATTGGCTATTTTTCCTTGAACGTGCCGGCTGGATTGACTTTGTATTGGTTCTTTAACAACATCGTCACGACTGCGCAAACGGTGTATTTGCGAAAGACGACGAAACCGATCGTCAACGTTGGTGGTGCTACGGCGGCTGGTGATGGTGGTGGAGCGTCTTCGCAACCGGTGAGAGTGGATTACGTTCCGAAAAGAGAGAGAAGATCGGGCGCGACTATTCCAAAGGCGGCGGCTCCGAAAGTTGACGTCTCGAACGCCATTTCTGCGGAGTTTACCGATTTTGACGAAGGACCTGCGAAAGTGAAGAGCGCAGTAGAGAGCGAGTTTGGGGATTTTGAAGATGGACCGGCGAAAGTTCAGGAAGATGGTGAGGATAGTAGCCGTGGAAATCGAAGAGGCAGCCGAAAGAAGAGACGCGGAGGGTCCCGATAATTCTTTTTTGTCGAATAGCCTTCATCTTTAAGAATGCAGTGCGTTCGTTCGGGTTAAGAACAAGAACACGTTGCAGTATCACAGCGAGTCGCGTATAATTACCATACAAAAGTTTAATATCCTTGTAAAAACGAAAAATACAATACATAGAACATTTTCACGGCTCCAATTTCTCGTCTTTCTTCTTCTCCTTCTTCTTCTCTATCTTTTCAGGTTTGTTTTTGGTAACATCATTATCATCGTCGTCGCTATCATCCGTCTCGTCGCGAGCATCGGCTCGGTGTGGGAACTTGAAAGTTTCTATTTCTGTCTCGGAATAGTTGCATTTATCAAAGTTTGTCACGGCCTTGTCGCCTCGATATTTCAAGCTCGCCAAGTCGTAGCCTCGCGCGGCTTCTATCTCAGTATCGAACGTTCCCAGATACACGTACTTGGATCCTTTCACGCGGCCCAGACGCGATTCCCACAACTGTTTTGTCGACGCCTTGCCTTGTTGGTTGGTTGTACTCTTAACATATTTTGTCACGCCGCGATATTTTGAAACGCCTCGAGTAAATCCGCTGGATTCTCGTCGCAACGCGGCAACGTACGCGGCAAAATCATAGGATTTCATCATCTGGATATCTTCCGCGTACGTTTCGTAATCAAAATTTAAATTAGCATCTCTCCCCCATAACTTAATCGCGGCTTTATCGTAACTTTTCGCCGCCTCAAGCTCTGTTAAATACCCACCTAAATAAATCTGTCTTCCTCGCGTCCTGCCGCCAGGTTTAGGCGTCGCACGCGCCGAAGAAGAGTCCCATAAGTGCGCTTCGTATCTTCCTGTTAATCTGTGCTTTGTTACACCTGTTTGTTACACATAAGTTATCAAAAAATAGTTACAAATTATAAAAATGCTGCACCTCTCATCTGCGAGGTCCTAGACGGATTTTGAGGTTTCGCCCGCCGATTGGATTTCGGCACCGCGTGCAAAGAACGTTTTTTCTTAATGTCTTTCATGGCGACATCAGGCTCTTTCTTCGACGCATTCGCTCGCCACATCTCTTCGTTCAAGGGAAATTTTGTTTGATCCGGGATAGTTACAGATATCGTCATCGTGTCGTCGCTCGAGAAGAAATTGCCGCTCGGAATCAACGCCTCGTCGTCTTCGTCTTCGAAATTGAAATTGCTCTTACGTTTCGGATTGTTCGCGCGCGTCGCATCAGACATGCACACTCCCCACACGTCAATATCTTTATCTCTGTTCATGAACCGTAATATCCCTTCTTGTTTTTCGTCGTGCATCAACATGGTGTTGTTTCTTTGCGCCTCTTCCTCAGGGGGCGAAGAAGGCAGATAGTGCTCTTCCTCGTGGTTCATGATCAACTCGAGGCATGATTTCAGACGTTTCTTTTTCCGTTTTTCCGGCTGCTCCAAACACCCCGAAGATACGAGCAAAGGCGGCAAATGTCCATCTCTCGTTTCGTAACACGACCCACCGCCTTCCTCGTCCTCGTCGCTCGAGCTGTTTCTGAGTAACTGGTCCAAGTAATAATCCAGGCAAGGAGGCAATGAAAAAGTATCGCTCGTGGGCGCGTGAGCGTTTTTCTTCTTTTTTTCTTCGTCCTTAAGAGTGAGCGTTTCAACGAAAGAACGGAGCGCCTCGTCGTCGTTGTCGTTATCGATCGCGAGAAGAGTGCTGGTTGTCGCGGCGGTGGTTTCATCTTTGGCGCTCATCTTTCTACATTCGTCGTTTACGTCGTCGTCGAGGAATTTTTTGGTGGTGGCGGCGGCAAGGAAGGAGGAGTTTCGAGCGCGTATTTTTTTGTGAAGGAAGCGTAAGCGTTTTGAAACAACAAAAACGAGAGAGAGAAAGAAAGAGAGAGAGAGAGAGAGAGAGAGAGAGAGAGAGAGAGAGAGAGAGAGAGAGAAGAGGGTTGCGTGCGCGCGAGAGGTGTTCAACTTTTTATGCAATTCGTAATAATCATCACTGATATGTACTCAAAAGTAGTCATCAAAACGGATCATATTTACTCACGGGATGCTCTCTCCAATCTCTCCTCTCCCGTTCATATCCGCGGAGACGCGTTCGCTGGAAAAGATTGGGAGTCTGTTTTGCATGTGGACTCTATCGATGGCCCATAAGACGCTGTCGTCCAATCTAGGGACGCTCGCGTCGAAATATTTTACAGTTTCTTTTAATTGGTTCAAGGACGTGTGACCTACGAGAGAGGTTGTGTTCGCGCGATTATCTTTGGCCCATCGTAAGCTCAACTCGGTGAGCGACATACCGGATTGTTTCGCGATTTCATTGTACATGTCGACGGCCCTTAAAGCTGGCGCGGATCTGTACCTGTATAAAGTCGAACCCCAGCTGTAATCGTCCATTCGACCGCGCGGATTTTTCAGTTGCGCGACCATGGCTTTCTCTGAATCTAAATCTGGCGCGGCTAACTTGTCCAAATACTTTCCGGTCAAAACACCTCCAGCCAGGACGTTATACGCCATCCACCCGACATTTTCGTGTACCGGCGAGCTTGCTTCCGAAACTCCATTTTCTAACATCCTTCTATTAATTAAGGAAAAGTCTCCTTGCAAGCAGCACGGTTCCGGCGCGTTGACGCTTCTTGCGGCGTAGCACATCGCTGTTAAACCGTAAGCGTTGTCGTTACAAGATCCCCATCCTCTCAGTTTCCCTTCTGTGATCAAATCTCCCATGGCCTCTGCAATTTCTTCAAACGACGCCGCGTTTCGGTAATACGGCGCCGCTTCGTTTTCTAAGTTGTACTGCAAAGACTGCCCCCAATTACTCTGAGGGGTATACCGCGCCGGCCAGTGCATTGTGTAGACGTCTACGTAATCCGTTCCCAATCTTCGCAAACTACCTTCTAAATCTTTCTTAATGTTCTTCTTCGTGACATTCGCTCCACCTGTAATTTTAGTCGCGATGACTACCTTCTCTCTCCTCGATTTATCCTTCTTCATCCAGTTCCCGATGATTTCTTCTGAATATCCTTCTGGATGCGTTCGATCAGACGGTATCGGATATTGTTCTGCGGTGTCTATGAGACTCACGCCTGATTCCAAGATTCCAAAATCCAAAAAATCGTGGCAAACCTTTTCATCCGGAGCGTTAAAATCCGCGCTACCCCATCGCTGCGTCCCTAACGCAATCTCTGAAACGAAAATGTCCGTATTTCCTAACCGCTTTTGCCGTATTCCGTTGATAATTTTGACGGTTTCGTTCGTGGTGCCGATTTTTGCAGACGAGGAACTCGTCGACGCGTTCGCCGCTCGTTCGTTATTAAAATCGAATGGATTCTTAAACGAAGGGAAGGATCCCAGGGCGACAAACCCTTGCACCACTCGTCGTCGTCGAGACGAAGAGGAAGAAGAAGATGAAGAAGAGGAGGAGGAGGAGGTTTGGTGCTCGGCAGAGAAGAGCAGGGAAGCGGATAAACTAAACATATTTTTCTTCCTCTTTTTGCTGTGACGATTTTGCTCGTGCGAGAAAAAATGAAGAAGAATCTTTCTCTCTCCTCTTTTTGCGCAATTGCGGTATTGCGCTGCTGCGTTTAACATGCTCTTTCTATTACACTATTATTATTTGCCTCTCTTATTATTATTATTATTATTGCTATTGTTATTAGTTTTTTTCGAGGTTTTCGCGACAGCGCCAACCTTTGCGGACGAAGCTCTCTTCCTCGCGGCGACGATGGTTTTACTTCCTCGCTCGCCGGCTTTCGTCGACTTGGAATTTTTGGACGCAGAGGTGGTGCTCACTTTGACGACGGCTTTTTTCTTTGACGTCGTGCTTTTTGCGGGTGAAGCGTCGTGAGATTGCATCCAGGTCGCCACCGGACATGGATTCTTCTTGCTATTCTTCTCCCGACACTTGGACTGACCGTAATACCAGCCTTTACCGTCGATGGAGGCAAACGGCGGGACTTTTCGTAATCGCGCGCTCATGACTTCAAACGCGAGCCGTCCTAGGTTGGAAGTAAACGTGCCGATAAAAGCATCGCCGCTGGCAAGGAGCTCTACGTCGGCAGCGGTTTCTGCACCCACTCTGTCTGGATCGCCATCTCCCGCCTTCAACCTTCTTTCGATGAATCCAACTTTAAAATGATCCGATTCACGGCGCCTTTTGGCCATGCCTTTGGAATATTTGTCTCTATTTTTCTCCCAAGTTTTCGGAGAGTACCAAGTACGGTCGACTGGAGCAACTAAGAGTCGATATCCGTTTCTTTTGGCATCTTTGCGTGCTTCCTTCACCGTACCGTCGTCGTCGGTAGCCAAGAAGACGAAATTGAAAATGTCTCTCCCGTAGGCGTTTCGTATGCGTTGAATCTCTTTCGCGTATCGTCCGAAATTTGCGCATCCGCCGTATTTCTGTGTGCGCCCTACTGCCACGCAACTATCTCCTTTACGAACGTGGACAGATATAACTTTGTTGCTATTATCTCTCTCGCCACCCAAGTTTGTTGGCTTAGGCCAACCCATCTTAATTTTTAAATCCGCTACTTTTTTGGCAAAATTGGCATTTGGCCTCCAAATTCTGGCCGCCACTGCCGCGTGGTAATGAAAGAACGACGGAGATTCTCGAATTGGCATCAAAACCGCCCGTTCTTCCGCTTTCTGAAAGTTATCCTGATTCGCATCAATCGATGCTCTTTCGCATTTTGAGAGCGGCTTTACATAACACGCCAAACTCTGATCGCCGCACGTCTTACCGCTGAATCCAGGCAAGGAATGCGACGCAAAATCAAACTGTTTATTCCCACTCTTCGCGGCTTGCGCGTACTCGTAAATTGCGTAATTAACAATCGCACCAAATCCGGTCTCTGGCATGTGGTGCGCCGAAACTTTCCCGCACCCTTTCGCCTGGTGCGCGTCAAAGAAATCCGTCAAATCTGGAAAGATTTTCAAATTCAAGCGCTCGACTGGCGGCGTATACACCGGGACGCCGCTCATAGAAACGCACTTCATCGATGGAGACATTAATTTCCCAGGTGGACACAAGAATTCACCTAAAGTTTCAGTATTGGTGCCACTATTACTACTACTACTGTAATTCTCTTCATCTGATTGACCATTCGCGCCAAAGTCGTCTCCCTGGGAAACACTTGCTCTGAATTCAAATAGTCCCTCCGAATTCATATTACTATTATTACCACTCTCTCCGTCCGCATCATCATCTGCATCCGTTTGATCGCCAGTAAACGTATTCTCATCGTCTTCAATCAATTCTAACTCGTCTTTATTCCTCGTCAGCATCGATGATACTCCAACAGTATCGTCTTCTTCAAAATACAATCCCGCACTTTTGGAACTTTGGATATGGGCGAGATAGAGAATAAACACCGAGAGACAGACGAATAGGAACGGGTAAAGTTGGATGCGAAGAGATGACGACGAGAGTGATGCGACGAAGTTCATCACGCGTCCGGTTTTTGTGTCACAAGCTCTGCGACGGCGCGCGAACGCGGTGCTTGATCATGAATAGTATCGGACAAAGAAAGTTTTTGGAAATGTTGTGTCGAAGATTTGTTCTGTTGATTTTGGTTATTTGGATGAAAGAATGTCAAAAAACGCGCTAATAAAACCTGCTACAAAACCGCTAAGATGAGCCGACTGCTGTCTTCCTCGACGACTTCTCTCACAACCCGTCGAAGAATTTAGCGGCTTTTTTTTTCGCCGCGTTGGTGTGCAAGTCGCCGCGTCCGGGTAACCGCCGGTTCTTGCCTTTGCCCTTTTTCTTCTTTTGTTTCTGCTTTTTTCTCTCGTCTTCGCTATCGCTTTCGTCCATATCACTATCTTCTCGGTGGTTGTTATCCGCGTCCATGGCGTCTTCTCCCCCGTCTCCTTTCGCATCTTCTTCGTGTAAGAAGGACACGTCCCAAATTTTCACCGTGTGGTCGTGACTGGCACTCGCCAAGGTATTCAAATCCGCGGTCAATCGCATGCGTTCGATTGGATACTCTCCGTGTTCACCAACTAAGCCTAACATTTGGTTTGGAAACACCGTTATGACGCGAATGAGCCCGTCTGAACTCCCAGTTAAAACGATGTCTTCGCTCACTTTAACCATCGCGTCTACGCTCGACGGGTGACCGGGAAACCTATCGTTCGAGTCGATCCAATCCCCGTAATTCCAAATGTTCAAGTTCCCGCCTTGCGACCCGGCGACAACTTTCGTCCCATTCTTCACCACACAACACGACAATAACTCGTCCTCCATGTTATCGCTCTGTCCGAGCACTTTCATCGCGTTCAAATCGAGACACGCCAACGTCCCGTCTCCGGAGGTTGCGACCAACGCGTTTCGTTCGCTCGTCGTCTCGTGGTACATTTCCGAAACGAAATCTACAAATATCTCGTCTTTCTTAAACGAATGCGCGCACCGTTCCTCTCTGACGTCCCAAATTTTTATCACGCCTTCATCGCACCCGGTTGCGATGACATTCGCGTCGTCTAAAACCGTCAGTCTCGTTATCGCTTCCTCGTGCGCTTCCGCGAATCTCCCAATCGCTTGCTCCGTGGTCGAATCAATCAGCATCACCGAACAATCACCCGACCCGGTGGCTAACACGTCTCCGTTTCTCATGTGCGAGAGCGCTCGAACCGATTCCGAGTGCGCTTGAATCGTGCTCTGTTTCTTTACTCTCCCTTTTCCACCTTTTGTTGTTGTTGTCGTTCGCCGCCACATCTCGACGCCGCCGGTTATTAAACCAACCGCGAATGCGGTGCCGGAAGAATCTCGGAAGGACACGTCCATCGGGTTTTCTTCCGTCGTGATCGTTATCGATTCTTCCTCGTCGTCTAAATCATCGTCGTCTTCACCGGCTTTATTACTCCTCATTCTTATTCGTATCGCTGTTTAAAGTAGTCCAGGAGTAAAGTTTTAATGAGGAAGCGTTGGAAATTCAGCTGTCCAAAACGACGGCACAAAAAAGAATTCTATTTCTATTTATACCATGGGCACAGTGGCCGAGCTCGATCTCTCCCGAGAACGAGAGAAAGAAGACGACGACGACGATCTGAAACTGCTCTCAACCAGCAGCGCGACGACTTCGAGCGAACAACAACAAAAATATCCTCTCTCCATCGTCTGGTGTGCCATTCCAATCCTCTCGGACATTTTCCCATTCGTCGGTCACGTCGGCATCACCAATTCGGATGGTTGGATATACGATTTCATCGGCGATGGAACCATACACCAATCCGCGAGCAATAATTTATCGTTCAATCGAGTGATGCGAGTGATTCCGTTGAATAGTATAAATTGCAAGCATCCGATTGATGAGAGTTTAAGGAGGGTGATGATGCATTACACGAGAACGAACGAACGGTATAACTTGTTCGGGCAGAACTGCCACGACTTTGTCGGCATCGTTTTGAACCTCTCGGAATACGAGGGGAAAGATGATTGGAATTTAGTAGACGTGGCTTTGTTAGTGTGGGGGGTGAGAGGGAACGGAGGGAGTTTTGTAGATCCGAACGCGGCGTATCGAACGTTTGGGCCGGCGTTCCTGGCGTTCCTGGCATCGGTTGCGTTTGGTTTCGCGAGAGCTTTCGGGCGCGCGGTGTTAGGTTTGTACGCAGCGGTAGTTGGATGGTTCGTGTTGTACGTGTTTGTGTTGAACAGAAGAAGGAGTTGTTCGATACGAGCCGGGTCAATTCCGTTCATTAGGAATAGTAACAACAACGACAACGACAACGCGAGCAGTCAAGGAGGAGACGTTTAGACGATACAGTTTTTAGAAGGTACGTCGCGTCGTTAAAAGAGTCCGTGAAGATTCCAATCACCAGCTACTAGAACCGATCGATATCATTTCTTTGATGATATTTTGAGGATGACTGTGTTCATTTCTGAGACTCTCTCGTTCTTTATTGTTCTTTTAACATCGGGAGTTTCGCGTTGCTAGGTATGATGGTATTGGTGAAATATCTCCAATTCCTCCCAGTTTCAGCGTATCTTTTTTCCCTAATTAAATCATTTGTCTCCATTTATTATCTCTCTCTTTTGCAGAAGAAGAAGGAAAGAAAACAGAGCAGAAAATGGCGGCGAAATCGAACGACCCGTGTCAAATATGCGATCGATTCTTCACGTTTCTGTTTACATCCTTGATTGGGTTTTTTACGTGGTTCTTTAAAGGGACTTTGGATGGAAATAGTCCATATTCTTTAATTGCTTTTCCAATCGTGTTGTTATGGCATTCGATTTTTATTTACGCGATACCGACTGTCGTCATATACGTAAAACGAGCCTACAGAGTGTTTTTAAGTTTCCTGTGTAAACCGTTCGGTGGGTACGTTCTGGATGACTCGCCTCATTTCCACACGACCGCGCTTGTTTTAGGAAAATACAAAGAAAAAGACGGCGTGGAGAGTTTGAAAGAGCTGTTGGAGGAACAAGGCTGTAAGACGTACGAGGAGTGGCACAAGACGATTGAACTCGTACGATTTAAAGATTTAGGGCCAATAGGGAGTAAGAAAGTGAGCGAAGAGGACAACAACACGTTTTTGTTCAAGAACGGCATCGACCCATCAGACATCGGCCAAGGCTCGCTAGGAGACTGTTGGTTACTCGCAGCGATAGCATGCCTCGCCGAACATCCAGACGCCCTGAGAAAACTGTTTATTGATAGAGAAATTAACCCCAGAGGGTATTATAAACTCCGTTTATTTCACGCGGCGAGAGAAAAATGGGTCACAGTTGGCGTTGATGACCGATTTCCAGTTAAAGTTGCAACCACGAAGCTCTTAAAGAAGAAGAAATTGTTGTTTTTAAGAGAAACCGACAACGAGTTGTGGGTTTGTTTACTGCAGAAGGCGTTTGCAAAGATTTTTGGAGGGTATGCGCAACTCGATGGAGGACATTCTGTCGTCGCATGGAATTTCCTAACCGGGGGTAATTGTATGATCCTCAAACGCGAAGCAAACGAGACGGTTTGGGATAAGACTGAGTTTACGTTTGGTTCCAAGAAATCGTTCAAGGATTCGTATTGTATTCGTGTGGGTCGCTCCTCGGTATTTTATCGTCCTACCTCAGATCCAGAGTTTAAGAAAAAAACAGAGGACCAAGTTTTCGACATCTTGAGAGCGTATGCGAAAGCGAGATGTTTGTTAGGCGCGAGTGTCAATAAACGCGACGACGAAGAGGTGGAAGCGAAAAGAGAGACTGGATTAATCGCGCAACACGCGTATTCTATTCTCGAATGTCGTCGACCGGGGATGAAGAGCATGGACAAGGTATACGACAAAGGCAAAACGGGAGTCAAACTCGTCAAATTACGAAACCCGTGGGGCGACGAGCACGAATGGAAAGGCGCCTGGTCCGACGGTTCCAAAGAATGGACAGAAAATCCAACCTTTGCTGAGGAATTAAACTACGTCTCTAAAGCCAACGACGGCGTCTTTTGGATGGAATGGTCTGACTTCAACGAAAATTTTACAAAGATTCAAATATGTGACCGAGACGCGAACAAAGATCTCTCCTTGGAAATTTTCGAAAACCACCCAAAATGTGGTCCTTGTTTAGGTTGCGCTTTTGGGTGCGCTTCGTTTTGGTGCAAGTGCAACGGTTGTCGAGTTATTTATTTTGGAAACGAGAAAGGGGATGCCATGAAGTCTGGCGCTGGATGCACGAAAATTTGTACCGCCGTGTGATGACGAGAGAGAGAGAGTAACGCGCGCATGAAATTTGTATGTAATAATAGCAGGTACTAGTAGTAACATCATCTAAACATCTCGCGTTTGAGTGCGCGTTTCTCGCGTTTCTGCATGTGGCAAGAAAAACTTTATAAAAACACACGCGAACTTATTACATTAAAATCATGGGCACAAACGCTTTAGCGGCATCCTCACATCTCTCGAGCACGAGTACACGGCAGCATCCTCGTTTTCATCTTCGTCGCGCTGCGAAAACGCATTCGTCCTCCTCTCTGTACCGTCCGTGTCGTGGCACTTTTCATCGGGGGCGTATCTTTTGCGCTTCCGATGATGATGAAAACAACAACAACAACAAAAACGTGCTCTCCTTCCTGTGTCCGTTGCTAAAACTCATCGGCGGTGGCGATGCCGCTAAACCGAGAAACAGAACGTTAGAAGTTGCCACTTCTGGGTTCGCCTCTATCGCGCGAATTCAATACGGGAAGACTGTTTTAGAAGAATGCATTCAGAGGAGGAAACAACAACCGAAGTTAATTTTATACGAATTCGAGGCGTGCCCGTTTTGCCGTCGCGTGAGAGAAACACTCTCGATGTTAGATTTAGATTGCGAGATACGACCGTGTCCGAAAGACGGTCGATTTAGAAAAGAAGTATTAGAGAGAGGCGGGAAAGAAACATTCCCGTATTTCGTGGACGAAACATCCGGAAAGGAGATGTACGAGAGCGCTGATATTGTAAACTATTTATACGAGAAGTACGGTAACGGAGCGCGAGTGCCGGAGAATTATTTCACAAGCACGCTCATCACGGGATGGATGCCGACACTTTTTCGTGCCGGTAGAGGAATGACGAAATACGAGCCGAGAAAGGAAGGCTTCGTGAAGCCGCAGTCCGGAAACATCGAGCTGTTTAATTACGAGAACAATCAGTTCGCGCGATTGTGCCGAGAGGCGTTGTGTGAGTTAGAATTACCGTATACGTTGCGCAATGTGGGCGCTGGGTCGCCAAAAAGAGAAACGTTGACCGAAGCTGGTGGGAAATCTGTCCCATTTCTTATCGACGGAGATGTGAAGATTGGCGAGAGCGATGAGATTGTCGCGTATTTGTTTGAAAAGTACGGTGGCGGATACGTCCCAGAAAAACAAGGAGCGTAATATACTTATTCTCCTTTTCCACTACCGGTACTGCTAATATCTACTTTATCTAGTTTCTTTTGTAATGCCGCAGCAACTTTAGCCTTCCATTCCGCGCTTTCGTAATATCCGTCGTCATCTGCTTCTGCTTCACCTTCACCTTCTTCTTCTTCTTCTTCCTCCTCCTCTTCCTTCGCTAACGCTACAAACTCCGGCGCATCTGCTTTCCAAAGTGCTTCGCCATCTGGTAACCCTCTAAACAAAACGCACTCGTTCAACAATCTCTCGCACGTCGGGCGTTCGTTCCAATCATACGTGATGCACTGTCTACAAAAATCCTCGAGTTTTATATCGAACCTTGTTCTATTTCCTTCTCCTCCGGCGTCGTCCACGTCGTCGACAATCTCGTACGTCAAAACCTCCGGTTCTTTCTCAATCGCCTGCATGGTCAAATACTCCGTCTCCCTGCGAAACGGATTCTTTCCACTGACTAACTTATACGCGGTCAAACCTAACGACCACACGTCGCACGCGTACGTCGCTTTCGCTTTCGCCTGTAAAATCTCTGGTGCGCAATATTCCGCCGATCCCACAAACGAGTACCCTCTCTCCTTCTTTTTCACCATCTTCTCTTCAATCTCTCCCGTTTCTTCATTCATAACTCTTCTCTTGATAAACTCTTCCTTATATTCCACGTTCAAATCTAAACACGAGCCGAAATCGCACAATTTCACGTGTCCATCCGACCCTAATATTATATTTTCCGGTTTCACGTCTCGATGCGCCACGCGCAAAGTTTCGTGGCAATACCGCAACGCCTCCGTCACTTCCTTAATGTAAAACGTCACCTGTTCTACACTCAACCGTCCAATGCCAAAATTTCGCGTTCGTTTCATCAGCATCGCTAAATCGCCTTCCGGTGAACACTCCATGGCTAAATATAACGAATAATAATCGTGAAACGTAAAATAGAGTTTACACACTCCCGGAAACTCCGCTCTGTTCATCACGTCTCTCTCTTTCGTCACGTACGCCATCTTCTCCTCTTTCGCGATGAACTTTTTATCCATAACTTTCAAAGCGATCGGTCGTTTCAGAAATTCCTCTTTTATCTTCGTTCTCTTGTTCTCGTTCAAGCGAATCGTATCAAACTTCACCATTCGAACTTCGCTGAAACTCCCATCCCCTAAGTGTCTCACGGTGACAAAATCGGAGACTGAAAATGCCAGTTGGAGTTGTTCTTTCACAGCAGGTAAAGGTGGAGTGTATTTTATATACTTTCCATCGATTGGTTTCACAGTAGTAGTAGTAGTAGTATCAGTATTCCTCCTCCTCCTCGCATCGTCATCATCATCACCGCCGTCCGAGGAGGACACCAACAAAGCGGGTTCTTCTTCGTTCGTCATTAGAGTATTGATTTTTTCTCGCGTCTCTTCGTTGTTTTTTCCTCAAATTTTCCTCAATTTTGCCTCGAAACGAAAAGTCAAACCCCCACCCGCAAAAACTTGAACATCATTAGAAGGAGCAATAGCAGAGCATACGCACCAAACAAAAATGACGACGACGACGACGGAAACGACGACGTTTAATAAAAGGACGTACTCGAGTTCCGCGGTTCGAATAGGGAACTGGCGAGAAGACGAGGCTTTAGAATTGGTACGTTTAAAAGACGATGGTTTGTTCTTGTTTGTTTGTTTCGTACTCGTAGGGGAATTTTGAAAATTTTCTCTCTCTCCCTGACGCTCTCTTATAAACAACAACACTCCGGAGACGTGAGCGTTCACGACTCACTATCTTCTTCTCATTAACATGAACGATGATACACACAGGCGAAACTCGAGGCGTACAAAGAGGCGAAAAAAAATGGCACTCGACACGTGGACGTGTTGCTCGAGAGAAGAGAACGGTGTTTGCGAGAACTTTTGCTCTTCAACAAAAATTCTTCCTCTTCTTCTTTTGATACAACGACGACGAGAAAGGATGATGACGAGGAAAAGAAGAGAGTTGAATTCGGGTCGATGATTCAACTCGCCAACGGGGCTTCGAATTATGAGGATGTGATGAAGTTATATCCAGCCGATTGCGATTTTGCGAAGAAGAAGACAGGATTGGAGAAGGTGGAACACGAGTGCACGGTGGCGCCGTCGCGGGATGCAGAGGCGATGCCGAACGCGATGAATACGTTTTTCGTGAGAAAAGGGAGACCACCAAGGAACGACGTCAGTGGTAGAAGTAGTAAAAGTTGTGACGAAACGCTTGTGAGATTTGGGGACCGGATCATTTTGAGCGCGAATCCGATGCTCTTCGATAAAGAAGAAGAGGAAACGCCGGCGCGTTATTCGATTAAAGATTTAGTCTGTTCGACGGTTTCAAAGGAGTTCAACGAGTATCTCTACGGAGGTCGAAAGAATGCAACGAGAAAAACGTTCACCGTTTTTCGCGAATCAAATTTAGCGAGAGAGAATGAGTTCGAAATCGTTTCGTGGCAAAGCGTTGGCAACAACAACAATACGAGCAGCGCTTCTTCCACGATAGGAGGAGAAGACGCGCATCCACCGGTGAATACCAACGATGTCTTTATGCTCAAGCATTGTGGTCGTGGCGGCTATTTGCGGTGTCGCGATCACGAAAACTGGTCGACGCCGGATTTTGGGGTCGTAAAACCAGTCGTCAGCGATGAAAACGACGCGTTGTTGAGTAAGCGACGCTTTGACGCTTCGTATTTGTGGAGATTCCGAGCGATTTTTTCATAAATGCATATAGGAGTAGAATTATTATCTGTATAAATATTTGCGCGCTTTAGTATAGAATTGCGTTTACATTATGCTACAACAAGAGGGATTACGGTCAGCGTCCCGAGCGGCTTTCGCTGCGGCGATGGACCGCGTTCGACCGGTGAAATAATCGTCTCGCATGGGTAAAGACGTTCGCTCGCCGTCCTCGCTCACAAACATCATATCGCCCGTCTGTCTGTCGTATAGACAATAGGTTTCTAAAGTATCCGTATCGCTCCATGTTATTGATTTCTTCATCGTCACTTCTCCTTTCTTCACGGAAATATCCCGATCCTTTCGAGAGCTTGGAAAATTCTTCAAGACGCCAAAGGATGGTACTCGTAGCATCTCTCGTTTTGCCGCCAAGACGGAACCGTGTCGTTCTACTTTATATTCTTCAATGCTTAATTCATACGTCTCTTCAGCTAGCGCGCCCGTTTCTGCGCTTTGCTGGTCTTTGCTATCTTCGCTGTTGTTCTTATTATTTTTACCACCTCCTTTCTTTCCTCTTTGCATGAGCTTATCCTGCGCATCTTTCTGCATTTTTAAAGCGCTCTTCAGCAAAACTTTCTCGGCGAGTTCAATCGTATCCGAGGAGGATAAATTTGAATGCACCGATCCGTCCTCAAAGTCATCCATCTCACCAACAACGCCATCAGAACCCAATTCAAAAGTCGACATATCTTTTGTTTGCTGCTCCCGTAACACTTTCAACTCAGTCGCTAACAATCGAGTAAACTCTTTCGTTTTCACTTGCCCGTTGCCGCTGGTATCGGCTTGCGCCATCATGGCGACGATGTCCGCCTCAGAACTCTTAACGCCCAACCGTTTCATCACCGTCTTCACGCTATCTACGGTGACGTATCCGGTATCCATCTCGTCCAAAATATGTGTCGCGTGTAAAACAGCGTGTTGATCAAAGTGTGCAAAGACCGTCATCGCTTGCGCCACGTTCGCGTGCGCGTTGTGCAACACTTTCGAGAGCGTCCCGACAGACACGTCTGCGTTTTCTTGCCTCGCTTTATCGAGCAAAGCTTCAATAGCCATCGTATCCACACCAACCGACCGTAACCTTCCCACGTTGAACCTCACCTCTCTCTCCGTGATTCTCCCGTCCGCGTTTTCGTCCCAAAACGCCACGTTCAGCAACACCGCGAATTCCGACAACGAGCACGTCTCTTCCGCCCGGTCGTCCACGCTCGACTCGTCGTCCGACGGCACGCGGTAACTAAAATTCGCCACCGAATCGTGTCTTTGCAGCGTCGATTTCATTTGCGGTTGCGCACTCGTCGGTGAGTCTGCGAACAACGACGACGCCACCGCCGACGAAGTTGTTCGTAACCGCAAGGGCGACGTCGCGTTTTCCGGTGGCGTTTCCACTAAAGGCCTCTCGATTTTTGGCGAATCTTCATCCGTCTTCTCTCCGTCGTCGTCGTCGTTACCATCGTCTTTGTTTTCTTCTCTTGCTTCTTCTCCTTCGTCGTCGTCTTCGTCTTCCGGCTCTTCTTTCCTCGACCCTTTCTTCTTCTTCTTTTTCTTCGTTCGAGCGACGAGATACCCGCCGGCGATTTCCCCGTTTTCATTCTCCTCGTCCGAATCCGGAAAGTAGTTCATCTGGGTGAGCAAGTGCATCGCTCGCGCCATGATACGATGATGCTCTGTGTGTGTGTGTGTAACTGTGCGCGTGTGTGTTTTCCGACCGATCGACTCGCGCTTCCGAGAGCAAGCGAGCAAGCGACGGAGAAGAAAAAGTGTGACTCGATGAGATATATAAAAACCTCTCCTCGTTAAAGCGATTTGGATAGACCAAAAAGCGTTCGGCTTTTTTTTTTCATACTTTTCGTGTGAAAAGTGAAAAATGAAAAAGAACAGACGGAGGGAAACAACTCTGCTCTTTCTGCGAAAAGGAGAGTTTTTTAAACGCGAGAGAATTTTCGTACGCTTTGCGCCTTTTGTTTGCTCTTCAGAGAGAGAGAGAGAGAGAAAAAGAGAAACGAAGAAGACGCGCTTCACCCCAGCGAAAAGCGTTCTTTGTTTCGTCGTTCTCCCTCGTTTTCTTCCTCTTGACTCCTTCGAGTATTTATTTTTAAAGAGAGAAGAAGAAGAACAGAGTTTGGGAGAAGAGAGAAATTCATCGACATGATCGAAGAAGCGCGAAAAGAACAACAAGAGGAAGAGGAGAAGAAGAATGCGACTGACAGTGCTGAGGACCAAGACCCCGCGACGACGAAGACTTTGAGCAAAGAAGAAGATGAAGATGAAGAAGACTACTCGACGTTAGAGGAAGTCACCAAAGAACTGTCCGACTTAAACAGTCGACCGGCGTGGTTCGACCCGCACGTTTTCGAGAAGGATGATTTCAACCCAGACGTCTACATCGACGAGATGTCTCCGTTTGTGACTCCGGAAGATTTAGCCGTGGAAGTGGAGAAATACGCGGACGACTTGCAGAACAAGTTAGTGGAAATGGTCAATCGAGATTATAAAGATTTTGTGGCGCTGACGACGGATTTAGTGGACGTGGACGCGTACGTGAAGGACATAAAAGAACCTTTGGAAGTTTTAAAAGGAGAAGTGGAAGAAGCGCGGGACGTGGTGAAGAAAGAGTTGGAGAAGTTGCAAAACGCGTTAGATAGGAGAGACGAGTTGGCGAGAGAGAGGGAATCGCTGGAGTTGATCATGGAAGCGACGACGGTGTGTAGTAAAGTGGAACGATTGTTGGAGGAGTTTGGGACGTCCGGGGACGGAGACGACGGAAAGAGAAAGAAGAGTAGTAATTTAAATAATAGTAAGGCGGAGTTTGTAGGAGGAGATGGAGGAGGAGGAGGAGGAAGAGAAGAAGGATTCGAGGACGACGGGGACGAGATCGTTCTCGTGGCAACCAACGTGGACATCGATATGGACGTGGATGGGGAAGGATTAGAATTCTTGCGCCCTTCGAAGACGTTTTTAGCCTCGGCTGAGAGAGCAGAAAGAAACGCGTCTTCCTCGGATAATAATACTTTGGCGGACGAAAATAGCGCGTTATCACCGAGAAAAGGTGGTTCATCTTCGGATGCGACGACGAGTAGTAGTAATAATGATAGAAGTGACGGACATAATTCTGCGGAAGAGAGGGCGCGAATTTTGTCGCGCGTCGCCGGCGAAGTGAACAGATTGAAGTTCTTCCTTTCTCAAGGTAAAGATTCGCAACAAATCAGAGCACTCAGCGACCGCGTGAAAAGTTGCGACGAGACGCTGCTGAAAGAACTCAACGGCGCATTCGCGGCTGCGTTGTTAGGCGCGAGCGAAGAGAGCAAAAAAGGTGGCATCCCCGGGACGAAACTAAAATCGGCTGCGTCTGTGAAGTTTCTATTGGAAGCGTACCAAGCCGTCGGACGCGCGAGCGATGCAGAGAAAACAGTCAGGAATGCTTTGGTAAAACCACTTGTATCAGAAGTCACCGACAGCGCTCCAGCACCGGCTGGTATCGGTGCTCGCGAGGACGTTTCGGAAATCTTGAAGAATTGCTCGGGAAAAGCGGTCGACGCGGTGTCTTTTCTTCTCGATATCGCCAAGGATGTTTCGTCGTCGGAATCGTCGTGCGATTTCTTAGGCGGCTCTGTTTTAGCTGAAATTGACGCGCAACTGCATGAAAAGCGACCGAGCTCTTTCTCTCCGGGCGTACCCGAGGCGTTCATCTCGAACTACGCCGCTTCGATGGCATTTATCGATGCTTTGCAGGCGAAAGCGAAGACGATATCGCAAGTTGCCGCGGATAAGTTCTTCGATTCAGATGCTTTGCGTACGTTTCATAAGCGATGGAATTTGAGCGTGTACTTTACGCTGCGCTTTCAAGAGATTGCCGGTGACGTAGACGCGACACTCACAAGACCGGGACTGGAAAGAGTGGGAAAAGGAGATGCGACGACGCCAACGGCAAAGTCACCGAAGAAAGACGGACCCCCGCAGTCCCCGAAATCGCCCAAAAAGCAACAAGAAATTAACGACGTACCTGGAGTATTCTCTCTTGCCGCTTCTGACGCGGCGTTCCGAAATGCCATGCGGTGCTTTGCCGACGACGTGTACGTACCGGCGCAGGCGGACAAGTTTGTTCGTCTGGCAGCGCAAATCGTGTCGCGCTATCGCGCGTGGGTTTCGGTTGGAACTGAATACCTGGAAGAAACTGCGCTTATTAACGCTGCCGCGGAGAAGAGTGAGAATACTTCGGATGATGCGGGTGGTTCCTCCTCAGCAGCAACGGCGGCGAGACGGACGACGAGCTCGAACACGTGGGGCGCCACGGCTGGTTGCGAAGAACTCGCCACGGTTCGTTCGGAGGTTGAATTGTTCTCTAAAAAAGTAAAGGAAGATCTCGTTAAAGTTGCGGCAAAGAAAGTTGGTGGTGGTATTAAGGACCCTGAAGATCGCAATGCGGCTACAAACGCAACGAGCCAGTGCCTAGAACTTGGCGCGGTCACGCTCGATGAATTCCTGCCCAAAATTACGTCCGCCATTGCTCTCATCGTGACCGAAAGATGCACCGAAGCGTTGAAGCAACTGAAAGGCATCACGGCCACGTTTCGAATGACAAACAAACCAACCCCGAGCAAGCATTCGCACTTTGTGCCAATGTTGCTCCAGCCTCTTTCAAAATTCTGTGAAGAATCGCAACGAACGAGACGTCTGTCTCCCATAGCCGCGAAGGAGTTGACGAGAGAAGTCTGCGAAGGCGTGACGAAGAAATATGCGGAAATGGCGAGCGATTTAGTCGCTACTGTCCTGAAAACCGAAGCGAGTTTGAATCGCTTAAAAGACAGACAAGGCAAAGGTACGGCTGCTTCGGCTGATGCGACAAAGACGGGTGGTAAATTGAGCGACACGGATAAAATCTTAAAGCAGTTGCATCTCGATGTTGCTGAGTATGCGTCGCGATTAATTTCTGTGAACGTGCAACCGAGCTCGCTGGAGGCGTTTCCAGCGCTTTGGAAAGCGTTGGCTCCCGAGGACGAACCGTTGCCGGCATGATGCACCAAAGCAACTGCAACTATGTACGTTTATTAGAACTATTGCAATCTATAAGTTATTTCTATACAATCTATTATTGAAGACTATTTAGGACATACCAATCAAATCGCTCGGCTTTTCTTCGCGTACGTTCGACTCATAACTTCGATTGGGTATCTCCACTCGACTTTATCACTACCGACGTTAAACTCAAATCGAAGCACCCAAGCCAACTCCATTTTCGTCGTTCGAAACGATCCTGGAGCTTCTAACGGGACTGACGCCGAAAAGAACGTTCGACGAATGCGTTCTACGCACCGTTCAGAGCCTTCCGCCCATATCTTCCGCAAGACTGGCAACTTCGAAGAATCAGCACCTCCATTACTATTGCTACTGCTATTACTGCTACCACCACCTTCAATACTACTCAACGCAATCTCCTCCGTTTCCAAAGTCCAAGAATACGATTGAACTGGCATCGCTTCCATACTTTCTGGCTTTGTGTTTTCAAAATCAAATACGCACGAGACCAACTCCCCGCAGGCAACCACCGGTAATGGGTTCGCCGGCGTTATCTTACAAATAAACTTATTCCCTGTTGTAATCGCGTACGTTCTCTGTTGCGATTTCTGCATTTTCGACATCTCTAGAATTTCCCTCAAGCTTTCGTCTGCGTCGCCGCCTTGCAACGTCGCCTGGCGCAACTCTACGTCGTCGCCCCAAGTATCGGATGACCTGTCCGACCAAGACGGCAAAACACCTCTAGGCGTCACCGGTCCACTCCTGGCAGCTGGATTACTACTGCTATTATTATTATTATTGTTATTGTTATTATTATTAGATCCACTAACACTGTGATTGCCGCTGCTATTAAAACTCTCGCTTATTCTCAAATCCTCGAATCGAGGCGTCCCGCTCAAGCTTTTCGGCGGCTTTGGCCCGGCGTGCACTTTCAAAGGCATTTCAATCACAACCGGTTCCATCTCTCCTCTTAACTTGCACGAAAAGATCACGCAGTAATAGTACCGACAAATCTGACCTCTGTACGTCGGCGGTAACCCAGGCGGTATTTGAATCGTAAACTTTAAAACGTGTCGTTCGTTCGGCCTCAAGAGCACGTTCTCTAAAACGCTCCCAGGTGGCGAACGCGCGATGAACCGTTCGCCCGATTTCAACGAGTTATGCATCGCGTTACTACTGGTACTGGTACCACGCGGTGGTTGCACCCAAACCGGGTTCAGGCGTTCAATCCCTCGCCATTCGACCTCGATGGTTTCCACGAACGGGAGGAAGGAAACGTCGTCGTTGGTCTCGTTCGTTCTTTGAGTAGGTGATTGATGATGCGGCCCCCCGGAACGACTTCGCGCACCAGCAGTGGCGCCGTCGCCGCGGTGGTGAGTAGCATCGTACCCGTCCCCGAGAGAGACGACCAACTTCACGACGGATTCTTTTCCCGGAGTCACTCGCGCGCGATCGCCGAGGTCTGCGAACAGTTTTACTTTCGACGAAGAGGGGAACATTTTGAGGAGGATGTTCTGCAGTTTTTTCTTCTTTACGACTAAAAACAATCTATTACTAACTGTATAAGCTATTATTATTACCCGCTTTACACCAGATCCGCCCACCCGTTAGACGGAACGTCGCTCTCTTCTTCTTGTCCCACTTCTTGTTCTTCGTGGTCTTGTTCATCTACTTCTTCTTTACTGTCTTCGGTCGCGGCGTCCCCCTCTTCTTCCGCGTCGGCGTCTTTGTCGTTGTTGTCTTCTTCTCCTCCTTCTCCTCTTTCAGACGAAGCAGACGATGTCGATTTCGGAAAAGCGTCGTTACGAAAGTGCAAGTTACCACAGTTCATGGTCGTTTCCTCTCCGTCGTCGCAGTAGACCACTTTTTTTTCTCTGGCTAACGCTCGGAAAATAGCCACTTCTACGTCCATGCCGGTACTCACGATTTCCCTCGTCGGCGGGTACCGACCTTTCCCAGAATCAAAGTATCTGTACTTTTCCAGCTTTGAACCATCGGAGTGCGTTCGACCGAATCCATACAACGATACTCGATCGCACACTTGCATTAACGCGAACGCGGCGACAAATCCAACCGACGGCTGCGTGCCTTTCGTTTTCAAAGTAAAACCCATCTTCTCGAGCTTCCATCTGTACAATTGGAAAAAATCTCTCGCCGCCGCTTCCATTCTCGGCGTGACCACGATTAATTGCACGTCCGTTCGCCGCCATTTCTCCCTCAACGCTTGCGCCAGTCCGACTGATTGTAACGTGATACCTTTTGTCGCGCCGGTTAAAATTAAATTCGCCCCCCACTCCAACGGCAAATCCGCCGGCGATAACCCGCCTTTTTCTGGAAGCGAATACTTGTGGATCCACGGCTTCGATAAGGCTCTGAAATTAGACCGCTCTCCGACATCCTTCGTCTGAGTATGTTTATCCCCATTACCTTTCAACGGTGAATCCGCCCGCGCTTGGTTCAATCGCACGACCGAATCGTGCGACTCAATCGCGCTCGCAAAATTTCTCCCCACCACGTTTCCGCTCGACCCGACTAAAGCACAACTCGAATCCGATAACTTTGAATCCACATCTTTAAACCTTAACTTGATCGCATCAAAATCAATCGCTAAATACCTCTTTGGCAACGTTTCGAACCGAAATTTCTTCGCGTTCGATTGCGTGATAAACGCGTCGCGTTTGTGTAATCCAGTAGGTAAAATTTTCGGATCGATATCTATTCGCGGGAGCGCGTCCAAGGTAACTTTCACGTCGAGAATAGTACCTTTGATGGTTTCGTCTACATCTGGTTCGGTGAGGTTATACATTCGTCTGTATATCCCTCCATCCGAGGCTCTTTGCTCGCTATTGTTCGAACTACTACTACTGCTGCTACTGCTTCCACTGCTACTACTACTAGATTTTTTACCGCTGCCGCTCGAAGAAGACGCTCGTCGAGGGGTCGTCGTCGTCGTAGGCCTCGTCCTCCCTTCGCTATCTCTTTCGTGCTGCGGCGCCAAACTCTTTTGTTGCTCCTGCTGCTCTGATAATACGTTCTCGTTCTCGTTCCTACTCCTAAAAGAGAGGTCGTCCTCGGTTGTTCTCAACAAGACGTTCGGCAACGCGAACAGGATGAGACTGAACAAGAACAAACCGAGCGTGATTAAAGTGTCCCTCGATAGTCCTCCAAGTAATGCAGCTTTTCGTCGTCCACGCGGTTGGTGTTGGTGTTGTTTCGGGGAGAAGAGTCTGCCTCTCATCGTCGTCATCTCTTTCTTCTCTTTGCGCAGAAGAGTTTCGATGCTTGTTGTGTGTGTGTGTTCTGATACTCTTATATGAAGCCGTTTTGAAATAAGAATGTGTGATGAACTCACATCCCCTAAAGCTAATAACAAGAATAGACTTCAGACTTCACACGGACAAAATGAGTATGCGCGCTGCTTTTAATGTGGGCATTATTCCCACCGATACTAAAACGTCTTCCTCTTCTTCGAGCTTCGCTCGTGGTGGTGCTGCTGCTGCTTCTCTCGCGAGACACAAAGAACAACACCATCCCATCACCGTCGTCAAACATCACCGTCGTCATCATCATCATCTTCTTCGCGCGACGAAGAAGGGGGGCCCACAGAAGACAGAAGACACCAACAAAAGTAGCAGCAAAAGTACTAATTTCATCAAATACCAATCGAAACCGTACACGGATAAAGACGGCGACAATCCTCGTCCGTGGTACATCGACGAAGCTTCGGGAAAAGCGAACGGAATCGTCGTTATCGTCGTCTTTTTAGCCTCGCAAGTGTTCATAGGAACGGTGTTGCAACCGTTGGCGGTGTTTATCAATCAGCTGTGGGAACCCATCGTCGGTGGGAATTTGTATTTAGACAACATATATTGATATATTGATATATAAGTCCGATGTCCCTCCATATCGCGCGCTGATGCGTTGATGAAACACATGAGTATTCCCCAGAACACATCCTCACAAATAACAAACACCTACAGACTCTCTCTTCCGCTTGCTTTATATGTTCTGAAAAGAGTGAATGACCACCACCAAAACCAAAAGATACGTTCGCGAAGACGGTCGCTTACTCGACACGCTCCGCGAACAAACGTCGGTGTTAAACACCATCACTCGATCGACGTCTTCGTGCGAGTGGCACTCCGACGAGACGAAAGTTGTCTGCTCGATTCAAGGCCCGAGAGAACTCCAATTCTCCTCGCTCTCTCAGAGCAAAGAAGACGGAGAACGGCTGGTCGTGGAAAGTTACTGCAAGTTACTTCCTTCGAAAAATGACGACGAGGACGACGGGTCGTCCTTCGACGACCCTTTGAAGGAGGAAAAAGAGAAGGAAAGAACGACGGAACAGTTTGTGAAATCCTGCGCAAAGGCGGCGATTGAGTTGGAGAAAAACGCCTCGTTTGGTCTCATTGTGAGCGTGCAAGAGCTGAAAAACGACGGGAGTTTTCTCTCCTGCGCGTTAAATGCGGTCGGGTTAGCGTTGATTTTATCTGGAGTCGAAACGAAAGGATGGATGTGCAGCTCGACCGCGTGTTTGATGGAAATTAGCAGTGGGAAAGGGGAGGGGGAGACACCCACATTCGCGCTCGCGCTCGACCCGACGAGAGAGGAAGAGATGAAAGCGAAAGCGACGATGACGTGCGCGTTTTTAATCAATGAAGAGACAGAGGATAAAACGATACTGCTAGGCACGAAGATGCGTGGAAAAATGACCGAGACGGAAGTGTTTGAATGCGTGGCGTTGTGTAGAGATGCGGCGACGAGCGTGTGTACGTATTTCGATCGAGTGTTGACGCTTCGCGAGAGAGAGTTCGAAGAGAGATATCGAATCACCGACGAGAAGGTGGAAAAGTGGAAGAAGATGATGGAGAGCATCGCGGAGGAGACAAAAACCAAGGCGGTATGATAGAGATATTTAGGTAGATGATAGATTTAGTGATAGTTTCAGGATATTTAGTTAATAGTATGGTATGACACAATATGAATGAATTTTGTTTGTAATGTTCCATGAATGAAATCGTCTCTTCCTCTCTCTCTCTCTTTCTCTCTCTCTTTTATATTGTAATTAAAGCGTTCCTTCTTTACGCGTGGTAGCCCAAATCGCCGTGCGCTTGTATATTTTGCGCCGCCTCGGCTTGCGCCTTCGCAATATCGTCTTGCCGCGATCGCCCACTTTTCTGGTCTCTGAACGCCGCTGCTTTTTTCTTCTTCTCTTCCACTTGAGCTTTTACTTCTCGCACGCGTTGCAACAACTCTGCGTTCATGTAACTCACTCGAAATGTGAACCCAGGAGGTCGGCTCGCGGCCAACGTCAAGTTACGCCACTTATCCTTCAAATCTACTCCTGTTCTTTCCGATTGCCCGAACGATTGCGTTAAAATTTCCGACCACTTTCCTAAGCCGTACGCGGCGACGCCATCGATCAACGCTTTCACCTCTTCTTCGGTAAATCTTTCGCGATCTTTCGCTTTACCGTCGGCGTTGCGGTACGGTTTCTTTTGTTGCGATTTCACTTTATCCTCTGGGTCGATGTCGTCTACGACGTCGACTGCAACGCCTACCATTTGTAAGGCAGCGCGGACCTCCTCTTGCGTCATGTCTCGCTCGTCTGAAAGAGACACCTTAAATTTAGCTAAATCCTCTTTCAACGTCAATATGATTTGAACGTTGTTTTTAATTCCGGCTTGCCTTACGGTCATGGATCTCTTACACACGTTTGCACCCAGGGTTAAAATCATATCGTTCAAAGCCAACTTCCCGCCTGTCCTATCCGATATCTTCTTCTTCAACGCGGTTATCGCCGCATCCTTCTCAATATCTAATTGCAACGGAATGTTAATATCTTTACCCATCATACACATAACGGAGAATTGGTACTTTTTGTTCGCGTCTGCCTCATCGTCCGGCGAGAACGCGTACGGGTCCAACGGTATGTTGTTGCGAGCAGCGATGGGTTGTTGCGGGCGAGGGACGAGTTGTTGTTGCTGTTGGTGGATTTGGATGTGCGGCTTTTTCTCTTCTTCGTTGGCATCGTCGTCGGAGGAATCCGCCTGGGGTCGTTGTTTCTTCACCGGCGCTTTCTTTGCCGGCGCTTTCTTTGCCACGGCAGCCTGTTTTGTCGTATTTTTTATTGTTCGAACGAGAATAACACATTGTTGTCAGTTTTCTCTCACTTGTCTCTTGAATATCTCGTCGAATTGGGAACGAAAGTGCCAATTCAAAAAAATTGCCTCGAAACACATTAGAGGAGTACTCTTCTTACCTTTTTCTTCGCCGGTACGGCCTTTAAAGTACCTTTACTGACGACACCTGATTTCGAGGAAAGAGAGAGCGTAATATTTTGTCAGTCTTTGTTCAAACGTATTCTTGTTGTTCGACGAGAGAGAGAAATGGAAATATCCGACACGACGAAAGAGAATTCAAATTGGGAGAGACCGCCGGGAGGGGAAGCAGAGCGCTTCGTGTGTGTGTCAAGTGAGCAGAGCGTCACTGCCCCGCTTTAAGATTCTCTCTCTCTTTCTCTTTTCACATCCTCACCTTTTTTCTTCTTCGGCGCAGCCATCTCTCTTGTATCGTAACCGAGGGGGGGGGGAGTTCGTTAGTATATAATAAACTTTGCGTGAGAGTGGATGAATGCAATGGGGTTTAGCGCTAAACCCCAATCAAAAGCGGATCAAAATTCTCCTTTTTTTTTGTTTTTTTCCTTTCTTTGAAAGAAAAGTTCCTTTTTTGGTCCTCCGCGAAAAAAAAAAGAGGCCACACAAAGTCGTCAATAACAACCTCTTCTTCTTCGTATACGCGAACAGAATATTATACATATATAATCTTTATTAAAGCAGATATACTACTTTCCATTTCATTTCCGGCGAGTGCTACTACGACGACTACGACGACGACTTGTGGTGGTGTCACGAAACGTAAGAGCAACAACACGCGAGGAGAAGAGAGAGACAAAAAAGCGTTCGATCATCAGTCTGAGTCTGAGAAGAAACAATCAAATCTCAAATAAGAGCGAAGACTTTTGCACGCGCATAGTTTTATTTTGTGGAGAAAGAAAGAAGAAAGATGAACATTCAAATCGAGGATATTCTCGGGCAAACCTCGAACGCGTCTTCCATCCACCCGGCCTCGAGTTCCAACAACAACAACGATAACTTGTTGAGATGTAAAACCAAAATTGTTTGCACGTTAGGACCAAAATCGAGAGAGTTGCACGTGTTGGAGGAACTTTTGCGAAGCGGCATGTCTGTCGCGCGATTTAATTTTTCGCACGGGTCGCACGAGTACCATCAAGAGACGTTGGACGTTTTGAGACAGGCGTGCGCGAACACTCGGTTAATGTGTGCGGTTTTATTAGACACGAAAGGACCGGAAATTAGAACTGGGATGTTGGAAGACTCGAAGCCGGTGTTGTTAACCGCCGGGAGACAAGTGACGTTGACGACGGATTATAGCGCGTTCGGGAACGAAAATATGATCGCGTTGTCGTATAAGAAATTAGCCGAAGACGTTGTTCCTGGGGCACAAATATTGATCGGCGACGGGTCGATTGTTTTGGAGGTGATTTCCTGCGACATCGCAAACGGGACGGTGCAAGCGATGTGCACAAACACGGCGACGCTCGGGGAGAGAAAGAATGTGAATTTACCCGGGGTGGTTGTCGATTTACCGACGATCACGGAGAAAGATCGCATAGATATCGTAGAGTGGGGGATGAAAAATAAAGTGGACTTTATTGCGGCAAGTTTTGTCAGGAAAGGCTCGGACGTGAGAAACATTCGAGAGGTGTTGGGCGAGGAAGGGAGAGAGATTCAAATCATCTCTAAAGTTGAAAACCAGGAAGGTTTAGTAAATTTTGACGATATTTTAGCCGCCTCAGACGCGATTATGGTCGCCAGAGGTGATTTAGGCATGGAGATTCCGACCGAGAAGATTTTCTTGGCGCAGAAATTGATGATTGAAAAGTGCAACGCAGCTGGGAAACCAGTCGTCACCGCGACACAAATGTTAGAATCGATGGTGCAAAACCCACGACCGACGAGAGCGGAAGCTACCGATGTCGCGAATGCGGTTTTAGACGGCACAGATTGCGTGATGTTGTCCGGTGAAACTGCCGCGGGGTCTTACCCAGTAGATGCGGTGAAAGTCATGTCGAAGATTTGTAACGAAGCGGAGGCGTCCATCGACCATTACATCTTGTTCAAAGCTATTTTAGCGCAAGTGGAGAAACCGATGATGCCGTTAGAATCTTTGGCTTCATCCGCGGTTCGCACAGCGCAGAAAGTTCGAGCGGCTTTGATTGTAGTCTTGACGCACGGAGGGAGCACGGCGAGGCTCGTGGCAAAGTACAGACCGAAAGTGCCGGTGTTGACGGTTTTTGTGCCAACGTTGACGACAGATTCTTTGACGTGGACGTGTTCCGGCGAGACGCCGGCAAAGCAAGCGCAGTTGACGAGGGGTTTGATTCCACTCTTGGCAGAAGGTTCCGCACGAGCGACGGATACTGACACGACGGATGAGATATTGTCTGCGGCGGTATCTTACGCGAAAGTCGCTGGATACTGCGAAAAAGGAGACGCCATCGTCGCGTTGCATAGAATCGGGAACGCGTCTGTGATTAAAATCCTGAACGTTGGTGAATGAAAAAGAAGAAGAAGAAAAAGAAGAAACATATACAATTATACATGATACTCTCTTGTTGTAAAAAGAATATTTTCACTAATACACATATACATGATAACTTTTTACCATGGTACAATCGAAGAATCTATACACACAAACAAACTAATCTACTTTCTTTAAGGACGGGGTATTTAACAAACCGACGACATCTTTCATCGGAAACGCGAAATTTTCCAGCTCCACCCTCTCTCTCGAAATCGTCAACGGGTTCGCACACATCGATGAGTCTCTCATGTTCAGCGTCTCCCTCAGTAACTTTCCAAATCTTCGTCTTTTCTTCCCCCGAACCCTGGCGCTGTTACTCGCGTGATCGTCGTCCTCTTTCACCAACTCAGAAAACTGCTTCGCGAACACTCTCGTCGTGACGAGAAACCACATCGAACCAAACATCAACCCAATCGCGGCACCCGCGACGACTTGCTCGATCGTGTGGTACCCTAACTCGACTCTAGAATACCCCACGATTACTGCTATTGGAACAGTCATCAACGAAAGCACAGAAGATGACACATCCACTCCCGCTTTTTCTCCCTCTCCTCGATATTTCTTCGCGTGTTTCCACCTCCTCAACAACACCAAAACCGACATCGCGCTGTTAAAAAACGCCAACTGCGTGTGCGAACTCGGCATCCCGTGCGTGTCGCAAAAATCCACTCTCTGACACGATTTCGGTCTCTCCTGTTGCAAGTAGTGTTTTAACAGCTGCGCTAAGCATTCGTTTAAGAATATTCCAACCACTAAGGTGAAATCGAACAGTTCTCGTTGGGAACAGAAACAGGCGATGGTGTGCGCGACCGTGAAGATTGGAGATAAAGAAGCGATGGCTAAGAATTTGCCTTTGAAATAATAGGAGTCGTCAATTATTGGGTATCTCACGTACGTCAATGAGAACGGTTTCGTCGTCGTTTTCATCGTCAAGTCAAGTCTCTCGCAGACTAAACTTGAGAGAAGTAATTTTGGGGAAGAAAAGCGAAGCGTCGTCGTTACTTTTTTTGTTCGTTAAAACAGAACAAATAACAACAACAATCGACTCTCACGCGCCGGCTTCGAATACGGGGCGGCCGCCACGCGCCGACAAAGAGAAGGAGGAGGAGAAAAGAGTTTTTGAGAGGAACGTGTCGTCTTCCTCGCTTTCCTCTCTGACGAAACGAACGAGACGCGCGAATTCGTCTTTCGTATCTTTAGAGATTTTGAGCGGAGAAGAGGAAAGCGAAAGCGTTTTCCCCCCGCAGCAAACTTCTCCTCGACGACGACAAAAAAGCCGGAAAAATAACGATAGGATGCGGAATACTAATTTTAACGCGTTGACTGTAATGAACGAGCGGTATCGAGTCGCGTTTGACATCGCGCTTCTTTTGATTTTATTATCCATCGGCTTCTCTTTAGAGTTTGCCGAGCCTTACGAAAAATTTCTCAACGAGAATTTGATTTATCGACTGCGATATCCGATGAAGAAAAATTCTGTTCCAACGGCCGTTCTGCCATTTATCAGCATCGTGTTTCCTTTACTGTGCATATTTCTGTGCTCGAAAATGGATACATCGGGGAGAAGAGCGAGAAGCACGGCGGCGAGTTTGGGTTTACTGTTATCCGTCGCGATATCGTTTGTGTTCGTGAACAGCGTGAAACAGGCATGCGGAAACTATAGACCGGATTTTGCGGCGAGATGTTGGGGTAGCGCTACAGCTGACCCGGTATGGAAAGAGTACGGTAAACCAGATTGTGGAAATTTGGAGAATGAGAGCTTATTGAACGACGTGAGGCAAGGAAGAAGATCGTTTCCGAGCGGGCACACGAGCATGTCTTTTTCAGGATTGTTTTACTTGAGCTTGTATTTAATGTATTATTTGAAATGTTTTGGCGGTTCTAGAACCAACACCGAGCGAACAGAAGCGTTCGTTTGGAAAGTTTTGATTAGCTTAGCGCCGCTTTCTGTGGCAGTCGGAGTTGCCATCACGCGAATTCGCGATATGTGGCATCATCCGGAGGATGTGATTGTAGGTTCTTTACTTGGCGCCGGGACGTCAGCGTTTGCTTTCTCGCTGCAAGGATTTAGCGTTTCAGACACGAACACTTCTTCGAATCTCTCCAAGTATCAAAGGTTGAACGCCGAGGGAGTCAACGACGCCTCTCTCGAGGACGATAACGAGGAAGACGAACGGACAAATATGGCGGTTCGTCCAAGTTCGATGTTAAATTTGAACGAAATGTGAATAAAATGATGATGCTTTCATTAGCGAGCGTGCTACTACTACTGTAAAATGGCTACATCTACTGTAAAGGCTATAATTCGATTGGTCGCACGCTAACTTTCTTTCCTCCCTCGTTTGGATCTTCAAAACTCACATTCTTCTCCCCGAAATTCATAGCAAGCGAAAATCGCTCTCGGTGCGAAGCTACCACTCCGTGCAATAACTTGGGCTCGAACAAGACGAGTTTTCCTCGTTGAGGACGAATGATTACGTACTCGCACCACTCTCCCATATTCTCATTCTTCCGCATTGCGGCCGAAGCCGTCCTCAAGAGCAGATCACCAGGCTTTGGTTCCTGCGCCGCTGCGGAGTCAACATCGGCTTCGTAGTCGTCGAAATAAAACACTCCGCTAAGCTTAGCGCTCGCGTGGTTATGCAAGCCGTTGCTGTTATTTGTACCGAGCCTGTTTATCCAAGACGTGGTCATTGGAGGACGAGTGCGTTTCAACGACGGGAACGATTCGAGTTGCATACTCACAAAACGCAGGAACTGAGGGAGAAATTTCGACGACATCTCACCCTTCTTCGCTTCTTCCTCATCATCATCTGCTACTGTCAGTCTCTGTAGAAAATCTGGCGTGGAGTGGTAACCACCGTCTTCGTTCGATACGCGAATGCCTTTTCGTGTCGTGACTTCTTCTTTCGAGCGAGTGCACAGAGCCTCTCTTATTTCCTCATCAAACTCTTCCAGCATAACTGTTTTCACAGCCCATTCGTGTCCGAATTCGTTGGCTGATATGTCATCGACTGGATACGTCCTCAGTTGATTGAATTCATCAATCTTCGTCTCACCTCCTTCTTTTGGTCGCGCTTGTCTGTACTCTTTGAATGGGCCGAGAATCTGTCTCAGAAGAACATCATGAGACATTATTTTTGTAAAGCAATTGTAGGAAAATTCAGGAAATAAAACTAAGTATTTGTCGATTGTCGAGACGATAGATACATACTATTGCGCCACTGATACTCGCTCTCATTATTAATTTTATGTTGTACTTAGATATATTATTATGATACCCGTATATTGTTCTTACTTGTTGTTAGCCTATGATGACATGTTTTATCGATATAGTGTTAGAAAGTTTATGCTTATTTAGCTGCGGCGGGAGGTGGTGTCTCCGCGCCGCGTTTCCTTTGATACTTCTCCAATTCCGCCGCCGCTTTCGCTGCTCTCTCCTCATCTTTACTGCGATACTCTTTGACTTGTTCTTTGAGCGTTTCCGACGCAGATTCTAACGTTTGCTTTCTCTCGACTAAATCGAAGCACTCGATGATGTCGCCTTCCTTGAAATCGGGCCATTCTGGATCGCCGCCGATGCCGCACTCTTCGCCAGAGTCGACTTTTTTCACCGCATCTTTAAATCTACGCAAAGAACCAACTTTACCATTGTACATTTCTTTTCTGTTCGGTCCTCGAACAACGCGCATGAACGTTCCTTTTTTAATGCTACCTTCGAGAACTAACGAACCTGCAACTTTAGAGGAACCGCCGCCAAAGACCGCTTTCACTTCCGCCTTGCCAACCGGAACTTCATCCTTTACTTCGGACAGTTTACCTTCCATGGCGTCTCGGATTTCGTCAATCAATCCATAAATAACATCGTACGATCTTATTTCGACTCCCGCGCGTTTAGCAACGTCCTCAACGCGATCAGAGGCTGGCGTGTTGAACGCCAGGATGATGCCACCAGACGCGGCTGCTAAATCAACGTCTGACTCGGACACTTCGCCCACAGAAGACAAAAGAAATCTCAATTGCACGCGATCTTGAGGTAATTGCATTAACGCAGCTTTAATAGCTTCGGTCGAACCGGAAACATCCGCTTTTAGAATCAAGTTAATCGTTTGCAGAGAATCCTCCACGACACCGGAAATATTCGTCAAACTCGCCACGTTACCGGCGACGGCTCCGAGACGAGAAGATCTCGCTTCTTCCGTAGCTTTTTCGGCTCTTTCTCTCGCATCTTGCTCGGACTCGCAGACTGCAAACTCGTCTCCGGCGACTGGAACACCATTCAAACCCAGAACACTGACTGGCATGGATGGTCCGGCGAATTCAATCTTCTCTCCTGTGGCGGACTCCATGGCGCGAATCTTGCCATGGACTTCTCCGACGGAAATCGGATCACCGACTTTCAAAGTACCAGCTTGGACTAACAAAGTTGCAATTGAACCTCTCTGTTTATCCAGTTGCGCTTCGATGACGGAACCTAACGCTAGTTTATTCGGATTGGCGGAGAGTTCGGAAATTTCAGATTGTAAGGCGATAGTTTCCAACAAATCATCAATGCCTTCTCCAGTCTTCGCGGAAATTGGAATCATGGCTGTTTCTCCACCCCACTCCTCGCAGGTCAAACCAACTTTGGCCATTTCTCCGCGCACAAACTCAATATCCGCAGCCGGTTTATCGATTTTGTTGATGGCGACGATAATTGGCACTTCCGCCGCTTGCGCGTGCGCTACGGCTTCCTCTGTTTGCGGTCTCAACCCGTCGTCCGCAGCGACGATGATAATGGCAATATCCGTCACCCTCGCGCCTCGCGCACGCATAGCTGAGAACGCTTCGTGACCTGGAGTATCTAAAAATGTAATTGTCGTTTCTTCTTCGTCTTCTCCAACTGGAGTTGTGATTTGATAGGCGCCGATGCCTTGGGTTATTCCTCCGGCTTCTCCGGCGGCAACTTTCGACTTTCGAATGTAATCTAAAAGCGACGTCTTCCCGTGATCGACGTGACCCATGATTGTCACCACTGCCGGTCTAGGTTCTAAGAACTCTTCATCTTCTTCCGTGTTGAACTTTGTGGTTTTCCTCGCTTCGTGCGTGACGCCTTTTTCGTCTTCGTCGATCCACTCCACCGCCATATCCTCGGCAACGGCAACGACAGTATCTCTGTCTAGCATTTGACCCATTTGCACGGCAATACCCTTCATGAATAAAACTTTGATGATATTTGCCTGAGTAGTGGCCAATTCAGCCATGAGCTCTTCGATCATGAAACCATCTTTCGGCACAACTAACAGCTCCACCGCGACATCCTTCTCCTCCTCGGCTTGGATTCTTCTCATCTGAACTCTCTGCGCTTTACTTTTTCTGCCCTTCTTCAAACGGTCAGTCCCCCCGGCGCCGCCGAACGCGGCATTTTTCGGACGACCACCTCGGCCGGTACCGTCTTGCACGCGTCGATCAAACTTATTTCCGGCGCCTCTACCCGCGCCTCTACCGGCGCCTCTACCGGCGGCAGACCCTCTTCCTCCTCTTCCGCCGCCTGGCCCCGAGGGTGCAAATCGGCCGCCACCACCACCCGGTCCAGCTCTCGGGCCGTCTCTGCTTTGAAATCCTCCTCCTCTTCCACCGCCTCGACCGCCTTCAAAGTCACCTCGACCTCTCCCTCGGCCGGCTCCCCGACCTCCTCCCCGGCCTCCTCTTCCACCGCCATCTCCAGGTCCTCGACCGCCCCCTCCATCACCCGGCGTTGTCGTCCCGTCGCGTCTGATCAACTTCCCATCCGGGCCTCTCACGAACCTAGATTTTCTCTTCGGTTCCTCCTCGTCGTCCGTGGAGGCCTGACTCGTGGCCGTCGCTTCCGTTCGAACGAGTAAACGCTGTTGTTTCTGTCGTTGTTTATCATCATCACAGTCGTCGTCGTCGTCACCCGAAAAAAGGCGCATCGCCCCGAACGCCGTCACCGGCGGCAGAGCGACAGAAGACGAAGTAGAACTCGGACGGCGCGCAATCGGTTGACTGTGCATCGCAGAAGAGTTGTTGTTCCGCGTGGCAAATGATGATGGCGTCACCGCCTTTTGCAGCGAAGAAAACATGATGATGAGTGTTTATCTCTTGTTCTCAATTTTGCCGGCTGATGACACGGTGTGATGGAAAAGAATCCGTATATATCAGTCGTCCTCTCTCTCCCTCTCTCGTCGTTTTAATACTATCACGTGTTATCCAAACGCGCGTTTTCACGAAACAGAATTATTTATATCTGTGTAAACGTTTGTGTGTGTGTGTGTGTGTGTGTATCCTTCTTAGACGCGCGCGCACAACAACAAGGAAAAGATGAGGAGAAGAGGGCAAAAAATGAAAACCTCAAAAAGGAAGGTCTTCTCCTCTTTTCCTCTTTTTTTGTCTCTCTCTCTCGAGTATTTTTTTCCTCCTAAAATTTTCCTTCTTCTTTCTGAGAAGTTTTTTTCAAGAAGAACCAACAAAAACACTTCAAAAAACTTTTACACCGCAAACAACGCTTCGTTTCGCTCGCGTTTACACGTATTGTTTTATATATTGTAAATACAATCAGAAGACAAACGCAACAACACTTTTTCGAGCTGCTCGCGGTTGAGGAGTTGAGCGCTCGCGAGAGAAAGATTATGCGGTATTTAACGATAAAGATACCAAAGACGCCGAAGGACTTTTTTTATTCTTCTTCTTCTTCTTCGATAGAGAAGAAGACGACGAAAACGACGAAAGAAGAAGAAGAAGAAGAAGACAAAGAAGAAGAGTTCGAGGAGATTCCTCCGGAGGAGTTAGAGAAGGCGCGAATTGGATTATACGTTCCGGAGAGGAAGAGAGAAACGATGGCGTTTTTGTCGAGAGCGGCGAAGGAGAAGCGCTCTGCGATAGAGAGGCAAGCCTTCGCGAAGGAGTTGGAAAAAGAAGAACAAAAAATAGACGAAAAGTCGATGCTCCTCGGGACGACAGAGTTGAGGATGAAGACGATCAATAATAAAGAGATGTTCCCTGGGGAAGATTTACCGGTAGAAAAGACGACGAGAGCGATGGAGAAGAAACGCGAAGAGGTCTTCAGAGACTTGGAACTGCCGTATCTTCCCGGGACGCAAACTGAAAACACGGTGCGAAACGTCCTCGAGACAGAAACCAGACGGTTTGAAAGAGATTTGAGAAGAGATGAGAACGGAGAGAACGAAGAGGACGACGACGATGACGATGAAGAACACGATGGGAAGAAAATTAGAAGACAGACGCACTTCTTTTCACGCGCGGAACGCGAACAGCTTTACGAGCTTCCGGCTGAGACGTTGGCTAAGCTGGACTGCGTCGAAAATTTGTTACGTACGATCCACGTGCATCCGCCAACGCAGAGAGAGTTTGACTGTTTCGCAGGCGGAGCGGGGATGCGAGAAAAAGGGAAAAAGAGAGCATTTTTGGAGTTACCAATTCTCGTTGACGAACCAAAACGCACGTTTTTGGAACGCGTGTGGCCAGTAAGCGGTGAGGAGCGGAAAGCGATCAAAGTTTCCCAAGACGTTCCCGAGGAAAGTAAGTTTTCTTTGCTTAGCGAGGAAGAGACGACGCGCGTGCCGCTTTTCAAACCTTCTAAGATTAAAGATATCGATGCTTACGTTGAGACCCGAAAAATAGTCGCAAAGACGAGCACTTTACCTTCGTTCATGTTGCCCGTCGAGGAGAACTATCCGATACGATACAATACTACAACGGTCACCGGAGACGTTAACGGGAACTCTGCGCCTCTTTCGCATTCTCCAGAACGCCCGCTACTACCAGGCACAGCGACCGCTAATATTGGATATTTACACTCGCCTCCTCGCGCGGATCAGCAACAACAACAACAAAAGCAAATGATCTCTCCTAGATTTCTTGCCTTAAACTTTCCAGAAGGCGAAGAGATGGTACAAGATTCCGTCGATTTCCACAAATCGAAGAAAACGACGATGACGACGACGGCGACGGCGACGATAACCAAGGGATTTTCGCCAAATGGTAGCGGTGGTAAGAATGTTGGTAGTGCTTCACGCCCAAAAACTCCCGGTACTGGCATAAAGCAGCATCTTCAGACGAAGCTGAACTTTGCTTCTCCGCAAGCGGCAACGCAAAAGAGAGAGAACGAAAAGCAGCCAGAAATAGAATTTTTCTCCTTTCGTGTTCCGGAACAGCCGCATGGCTTTGCGATCGAAGAAATTGCACGTGAGTACAACACTATTCGCGAAAGAATACCAGTCCATTTCGGTAGTGCCATCCCGACGTTTGATGTGAGAATCGACTACGATTTATATGTATCGAGGATGGAAGAGGCTGAAGAACGCGAGCGTCAAGCAGGCCATATCGACACCGCTGCGAATTGGAGACGCTTGAAGGATTTACTGACCGTGGCATATTTGTTAGAGTCTTACGGCGTTACTGTTGCGAATTTGCAGCTGCGATACACGAACAACTACGCGCACACGTCTTCAGGTACGAATAATAACACCATCTTTGTCCGAACGAAATCCAAGGCTGAGGACGCTTTAGAAGCTGCCGTTTCCAGCGTTCAACGAGGTGAGTCGCTCGATAGCCCGAAACTTGGCGGTTTACGACCACTTGTTAAAGAATGTAGAACGGATGGTTCCGGTCGCACAAAGATGCTCATAATTGTTCCTGAACCTAAACCAATCGGACCAATTGTGAAATACGTCCATTTTGTTGGCGGTCGAGTCAATTGCCTCCCGTCTCAAAAGTATCTCCACGATGGACGATCGGAACAAGAAGAAAAGTTATTCGCAGAAGAGGTGCGTAAAATTGTATCCAAAAACAATCTTGATGCCTTGATTATCTTGGAGCAGCATTTTGAGCGAGCAAGTTTTCCCGTTTCGGATTTTGCCATCGTCGTATTTTACGCTCCAAGCCGAAACGCTGAGAGTATCGTCCGGAGTGCGATAAATGCGAGACGCTTCCGCGGGATCGAGAGAAACGGTGCGATAAAAATCTTTACAACCGATCTGGTACCAGTTCCGCGTAGTAGTCAACGAGACCGAACCTTGCGCACAAACAACGAGCTCAAGCTGCCGCAGCCTGATTTTGATTGGGAAAAGGACGAAAAATACGTTGGAGAATACATGGATGACGATATCTTAGGATTCGACGATATCATCCCGATTGATAACCCTACCGCTGATGTTTCAGAACACGCGAAGTCGCATCATAGTGTGACCCAAACGAGACTTGTTGTCCTTCGAGACAAACAATCTTCGAGCATGATTGATCGAATTGAACGGAAAGTTCAACAATCAAGCCTCGCTCGCGTTATTCGTCGAAGACTTTTCGATCGTATCGTCGACCCGAACGTAAAAGAGATCTACGCCAAAGTAATCTCTTTAATCGCGTCTAACGATGGAGTGAAGGCTATTTGTTTGTTTCGAATGCGCGACACTCGCGAGATACAGAGCGGAGACTTACAAGAGGTTTTGTTCTTGGCGACTCGTTGCGCAAAAGTTCTTTCGAGATCCTTCTATTGGACGGAGTTTATTTTTGAAATAGATCCGGAATATTTAGAAGCGAGAGAAGCTGAGAGTTTTGTTTCGGAACTGCACCGTCAGGTGCAGATATCAAAAATTGAAATAGATATCGACGTGACATTCTGTTCGGAACGTAATATTGTCGATACTGTCTTCAAGGCGATAACGTTTGAAGCTGCTACCACTGGTCCCGGTGACGAAGACAAGATCCAATCAAACGATGACTCTTTTCCGTACCTTGCGGAGAAAGACTTCGCGCTTTTACCTGGCGAATCTTCTAGCGTGTGGGAAATCGCTTTGAGTGACTTGTTTCCTTACGTCAATGCTATCACGATTTTAGTTTTGATTGAGCACGGTTTGGAGGTTGACAAAGTGGTCAAGGACAGAAAGCTTACGAGAGAAGACTATGAAACCTGCCAGCGTTTGTGCGGATGCCCGATGAAAGCATTCGAAAGTCTCGAGGAAGGCGAAGAAGACAGAGATGGTGCGATGCTGGGCGTGTATGAGAATGACTTGTTCGATGCGGAGAAAAATATGCGTTCGCCGTTGCAATCTCCGATGCACTCAAAATCTCCACAACAACAACAACAACAACAGTTCTCGAATCGAGACATGCACTTTGTGCCGCCATCACGACCTCATCCTCATCCTCTCCCTCCTCGCTTTGACAAAACGCTTGGAATTGGAACATTCATGGGATCACCTTCATCGCCTTCGCCCTTAAAAACAAACGCGCGCGGCGGCGGTGACACCGAAGCGTATTATCACATCGATCGAGACGACAACGACGACGGGCCTAAAAATACGACGTTATCGAAGCACCAACAAGGTCGCGAAGCCGTCCTCCGAATGATGTCCAAGCAGAAAAAAAGAGCCACGAATGCATCGCGTTCCATCGCTTCGCCGTCGAAGATAGCATCAACGGCTCCACCAAAAGGCGAATTTTTCGCCTTTCACGAACACTTTCGACCAGAGGCGTACCTCTCTAACGACGCCAACAGTCGTCGGTACGGGAGAAACAAAAAGAAGAAAGAGCCAAGAACGCGAACGACGACTGGTGGTGGTGATGGAGGTTTTCCCGGCAATTTCCATCGAAACGCGGAAGATATCCACGATGAGTTTCCAGTATCGCCGCTTCATAATAACAGGCGAGGAGGAGGAGGAGGAGGCCAAAATCGAAAACCTCCTTATTATTTCGATTGACCAACAACAAGAGAGTGGTTGTGGTTTTTGCTGACAAGGCACCGCACAAAAAGTAGTTACAAGAGAGACACACACAATTATATCTAACAACAATTGTTATTAATATTCTAACAAAGAGACGCACATCACGCATGATATTCACATCATCAACCACGAGTTACTTCGCGGCGCTCGTTCCTTTTAAGCGTTCCTCGAACATCACGCATCATCGACTTCCGCGAAGAAGCAAAGCGTTGACATCGCAAACAACAACAAAAAGTGTTCTGTCCGAACATCCAGAAGCAGCCGAAAAACAAACGAAAAGCAAAACGCTGTTGGATAACGTCCGCTTCGTCTTATGTTCCCCACAAGGCCCTCAAAACATCGGCGCCGTCGCTCGCGTGTGCCAGAATTTCGGTCTCACGAAGAATTTTGCCATCGTGAATCCAGACCCGCAAGCGTTGGACACGTGCGATACGCACGACATGGGTGGTGAACAGAAGCACGATATCGGCGTCGAGTGCGTGTTGAAAGAAGAGGCGAAGAAATTTGCGGTACACGCGAGTTGGATGATTGAAGAGGCGGAAAAGAATATCACGCACATGCCGCATGGATTAGAAGACGCTTTGAAAGATTGCACATTTGTCGTCGCGACGACGGCGAGGAGCCGAGAGAACATACCTTTTCTCACGCCGAAAGAACTGAAAGAGGTCATAAGGAAAGAGGCAGAGAGAGGGAAAGTGGCGGTGCTGTTCGGAAACGAAGCGCGGGGATTATCAAACGAAGAATTAAAGTATGCGAACGTCTGCGTGTCTATTCCAACCGCTGGACACCCAGAAGAGATGACAAAGAAATTTCGTTACACCGGAGGAGCCGAGCCTAGAGGGAATGGTGGTAAAGTTGACGCGACGCCAGTCTCGCTGAACCTCTCCCACGCGGCTGGAATTTTGGCGTACGAGATACACGACGCGCTTGCAAATGTCAACGCGGACGTTGGCTTCACGTCACATTTATTAAACGTAGAGGAAAGAAAACGATTGGCGGACGAATTATCACTCGCTCGAAGAAGCGTGGATATCTTTGCGCCGAGTAAAAACGTATCAAACGGCGAAGAAAACGACGAAGAGGAATGTATGCTCGATGAACAAGAGTGTTTGTTGCACGAAAAAGAATCCAAAGCGATTCAATCGGTATTAAACGCCGGCGCAATCGCGTCGAAAAACGCCACTCCTTTATTCTTTCTCTCGCGCCGGTTAAAAATTTTAGGTGATCTTCGCGCGCTCGACGATATCGTCAAAGATTTCTTAAACACAAAAGCGGCTGCGCCGCAACTCGGCAGCGAAAAAGGCATCAGCGATGCCATTCGAGACGGTTTGGGTATTTCCTTGACGAACGCGGAAACGAAGAGAGTGTTCAAATACGTGTGCTCGAAAGAGTTTTCGCGCAATCACCAGGGGGGGCCTCCTGTGAATTTTTAACCCTAAACTGTAAACTCCTTTAAAAGCCGGCTAATTTCACCGAATTCCTCATCTTATAACAACTTCTTAATTCGCAGGGCGCAACAAACCTGCCTTTTCCTCCCTTCACTTCTTCTTTCTTTCCATTCAATTTTTCAGCTGCTCTTTCTCTCTCTCCCTTTTGTGAGACTCCCTTCCAACAAAGAAAGAAAGAAAGAAAGAAATATGCTTCGAACGCTCGTCGCGCGACACGCGGCAAGGAGTCGAATAGTGCTCATCAACAACAGTAGCGACTTTAACGTCGGGGTGTTTTTTCTCCGGGAGCACTGTTCTCGTGGTCGATTCTTTGGTGGCGTCGCGTTCACGCAACAACAACAACAAAAACAGCCAAAAACAACAGAAGTCATGACATCATCATCAAAAGCGGTAAAAACGACGAGGAAAAGTGAGGAGACGAATAGAAGAAGAATGTCTTCTTCTCCTTCTTCGCGTGATGATAATGATGATGACGACAACACGCAGTTATTGAATGCTAAATACGGTGAAAATATATACACCGGAGCGTTCTCGAAAACCGTGAAACGAGTAAAAATGCTCTCCTTGGGCTCCTTAGGGGCAACCGTCTTCGGCTGTCCTTTACTCATAGAACTGTCCTCCGGGGCGAGCTTAGATATGTCCTCGAAAATCGTATTAGCCGGAAGTATGAGCAGCATCGGCCTGTTTACCACGGTAATGTTGCAATGGTTCGTCAATCCGTACGTTCGACGGTTATGGGTCGACTCCGAGACGAAAACAAAAGTCACCGCGGAGAAGACGAGTTTGTTGTTGCAAACGTATTACGCCAAATTCGAGTTGAAAGATATGGGAGTGTGCGAATCGAGTCACCCGCTGGTCACGTGGGAGGCGAACGGAGAGAAATTTTACGTGGAACCTGCGTCGACGTCGGAAGAGACGTATAAGTTGTTGGAATTGCAACGGTTTGAACCGGACACGTCGAAAGATGCGCCGATGGGATACGACGACGACGAAGACGACGACGACGGACGCGAGAAGAATAAAAACACCTAGAAGAGAAGTCGGTTTTGAAACAAGTACCTGTAGTTTGTATAGTTAGTAATAAGAGAATGATTATAAATACACGCATAGCAGCAGATAACAGATAACAATAATGCAACATCTATATTATATTTCTATGCCTTGCTTATAAATCCTCTTCAACTCTCGCATCGCGTCTCTTCGTTGCCTCTCCAACGTCGCTTGCACGACTCCTAACTCGCTTCTCAGCGCTATCGCGTCGGTACTCGGCGACGTTCGCAACTCGCCTAAAACTTCCTCCACTCCAGCTAACGACTTCTCCGTACCTTTCTCTGCTTTGCTCAACGAACTTCCCAACGCTTTTAACTTTGCTACGCCTGAATTCATCTCCGCGATTGCGAGTTGAGTCTCTTGGGAAAATCCCTTCAACGCGACGTCCGCGGACGCCGCGCCGTCTTTCAACGTCTGCGCTCTTCTCGTCAACTTTGCAAACGCTTGCTCCTCGGACTCAAATCTACCAATTGTGCTTCTCCATAATAAGCGTCTGGTTGGTGGTAACGCGAGTAAAACTACAGATCCACCCGCGATTGCGCTCGCCGTCGGATACGACTCTATGACTTCTTTAATCTGTTGCGTGAACGATTTAAAAAACAAATCTTCCTTCTTCTTCATCTCTTCCGCTATTTCACTCGCTTTCAATTCAGCTTCCATTTTCATTTCAGTCGAACTCTCTCGACACACGTCTATGGTTTTCCCTATTTGGAACGATATGGAGTGTAAACTCTCGTCCATTGATTTTGAGATTTTATTGGTTTTCTGTTCCACTTTTTCTCGCGTTTCCATCACCGAGTCGATGATGTTTTTCATAAACTCTTTCGGCATCGTCATCGTTCTTATTTTAAGGAGAAGAGAAGGAGAAGTTTATCAGAAGATGATGATGATAATAACAAAGACGGAGAAGGAGGAGGAGGAGGATCAAAAACGACTTTCACGTCCGTCGTGTCTTATTGTAGGAGAGAGTACTCTCTCTACGTAGTGGTAAGAAAGTTTTGAAGACAAAGAAGACAAAGAAGAAGATTCTTTTTTTCGTCAGTCTGTTTTTTAGCTTGGACTGCCCTTTTTTTGGTTGTTTTGAGGATTTGCTTGCTCTACACATCCTCAAAACAAGAAAGAGAGAGCGCGAGAGAGAACAAAAGCGAAGCACTTTTGCGTGATATATATATATACGTATATATAGTGCAAAACAATAATGGTCGATGAGGACGTGATGCCTCCGAGAGGAAGTCAGTTTAGAAGAAAAAGCAAAGGAGATGATGGTGGTGGCGGCTTTCATGTCGGTGGGAAAAATGATGGAAAGAAATTTTCAAACAACAACAACAAAGAGACGTACGACCGAAACGGCAGAAAGCAAAAGAAGAAACACAAAGGAGGGAAGAACACGTCGTTATCTTTAGAGGCGTTCGCCAGAGCTGGGAAATCTACGTACGATAAGAGAGAGGTTTTAAAAAAACGAAGAGCGGAGATGGCGGCAAAAATAAACAAGTTTCGTAAGGTGGTAAAAAAAGCGGGAGAGTTTGTGGCGCCGACGAAAGGTTTCGATCCGGAAGAGTACGCCAGGAAATTGACGAAAATGGAAGATCCCGTCGGAGATAAAGCGTTCGTGGAGAGAGAGGAGATGGAGGAGTACGTTGGGAAGAAAGTTTTACGAGGAGGATATGACGACGACGACGACGACAGAAAAAAAGTACCAGAAGAGAGCGAAGAAGAAAAAGAGGACGACGACGCGCCTCCGGAAGAACGCCAAGGCGTTTCCGAGAAAGGTAAGCACAACAAAAAGAAAGAACGACCGCGAACGGCGCACGAGTGGAAAATGCTCAAAGCGCAACCGGAACGAGACCGCATTCGAAAGGAAAGAGAGGAAAGGGAGAAAAAATTCCAAGAGGCGCAAAAAATACGAGACTCGAAGCGAAAAGAGCGAGGGAAGTTGAGGCACTCCATGATGAAGGTGAATAAAAAAGGTCAGCCTCTGATGAGGAACAGAATCGATGCCATCTTAGCCAAGTTAGAGAAGAATTAGTTTTAATGTAAGTCATTCATTTTAGCTTTAGCGCGCGTTTATAGTAGTTTATAAAAGTGAGTAAAAGCTTTTGTTTTGGTTCACGAGAGCCCAAAAAAAAAAGCTCCTCCTCCTCCTCCTCTTTGTTTTGCAAAAAAGTTTGTTTTGTTTGCTCATCATCAGTTTTTGGGAGATCTTTTGGCGATTTTTCAGGATATACTTTTATCAGCAGAAAAACCAATCGCGCGCGCGCGCACACGCTTCACAAATCTACGTCATCTTCATCACTTTTATCGGAGAAAAATGAGCGGTGCCATCGCGTCAACCACCACTTCCGCGTCGTTTTTTGCGACGACCACCAGAAAAGTTCACAGATCGACGACCAGCAAACGAGGATCATCTTCGTGCGTCGTGTCGTCGTCGTCCGAAGAATTTTCTCCGATTGGAGAAAAAGACGACGACGACGACGTAAATAACAATAACAATAACAATAATGTATCATCGAGTAGAAGAGCGGCGATTGTGAGCGGGTTCTCGGCTGTGCTCGCAGTTTCTGCCTCTACTTCCCCTGCTGCTTTTGCCGCGGATAAAGACGAGGAGAAGAAGAAGAAAGTCGTCGCAGTTCCGTACACTCCGTACGTCCCGCAAAGCGAATCGAGCGAAGAGATGTTGGAAGTGGCGAAGCAGTTGAAAGATGCCGGAGCGCGATTGTACGGTGCGTTTTGGTGCGAGAACTGCAACAAACAAAAAGAAACGTTAGGTAAAGAGGCGATGGAGATGATAGAGTACGTGGAGTGCTTCCCGGATGGGGTGTACCAAAATGCACCGGACGGAAGAGCGGACGTGACGAAACCGGCGGAGTTTTGCGGGCCGTACTCCGAATCGTGGCCGATGTGGGTTTTGCCGTCGCCGTCGACGCCAGAAACGCCGGAGATTGGAGTGCAAGGTAAAGTTTTGAAAGCAAAGGAGTTGAAGAAGTTGGTGAAAGAGGCAGGCGGTGAGAAGGTTGACTTGGTGAAGTATTTCACGACGCTCGAAGTCAAGTAATGTACACAGCAACGCTATTATTCTTTTAAAACAAAACGTCTTCTATTCTATATATGCTTACCTAGGTACAACTAGCTAACTATCGTCATCAATATCATCGCGCGTTCGTCCTTTTTGCCTCTCTTAGCTCGTCTATTTCTTTGTACGCAGCTTCCCAATCGATCTCTTCGGGTGCTAATTGTTTCGTTGGAGACGTTTTCGGTTTCGCGTCAATATTATTATTCTTACGACCAGCTCGCATCAACTCGTTCGCTTTCTTTGAAACCTCTAACTTTTTCACCTGCTCTTCTAATCGTTTTTCTAACTTACTAATCCGTTTATTTTGTTCGCGAATGACGTGATGCGATTCTCTGTTCTCTTCGACGACGCGTTTGGTCTCCCTCGCCGATACCATCGCCGCTCGTTCGGCTTGTCGTATTCTCTCGTTCAAATGTGCCTTTTCTGCGTTCTTCTCGAACATTTCGGACATTTTCGCGCTCAAACTGTCGCACTCTTTCTCTAGCAGTTTCACTGATTTCTGTAAAAGTTTCACTTGCTGTTCAAACTGATTCGAGCGCGCCTGTTCATCCATCAACAGCAGTTTCTGTTCCTCGATTATTTTTTGCATGAACTCGACTTTTCTCGTCTCTTTTTTCCTACTCTCTCTCAATTTCTGTTTTAACTTTGATGTTGCCGTCGTCGCAGTCGTTCCTCCTCCTACTCTCTCGTTTTTTATGATGATGTTACCCTCGTCGCTGTCCGTGTCGTTCACGTCATCATCATCATCATCATCTTCCTCTCTCGTCGTCCTCACCGAATTTTTTATTTTCCCCTCCTCGTCCAGGGAATCCTTTTTTATGATGTCGTTCATCCACGAACGAGGCAGGAACTTGGACGCAAACTGTCTGTCTCTCGCTTTTGTCGTCGTCGTCGTCTGAATCGTCGTCGTCGTCGTCATTTTATTTTCTCTGATATTCTTCGTCGTCTTCGTTTTTCGTCGTCTTCATTCGTCGTCGTTGTTTGCGTGGAGTTTTTGTGTAAAAGTCAACTGTTGTTTGAAAAATCCAGAAAAGTGCAGAAAAGAAGAACAAAACCAAAACTCTTTCCAAAAACTTTTCCTGCGTGGTGGTCTCCCCGTCGGGCTGCTGTGCTGCTTCCAATACATGAAAAGCCTGCTGTTCAAGTACGGCAGACGAAAAAACGGGAGCAGCGTTAGTACATCACCGATGGCCACGATGTACAGGTCCTCGCATCAGCATCATCATCATTCGTACAACAACAACAAACCGTCGTCGTCGTCGTCGTCGTTTTCGTCGTCGTCGTCGTCGTTGTTCATCTTGCTCAAGAAAAACAGATATTGCCGTCGCCTGATTGTTCTGTTCATTTTGTATGTGTTTATGCAAACGTTCGTATTCTTGAAGACGTGGTTTCCCGGGGACCCGACGCTGAGAAGAATATCCGAGAGTTCGTTGAAGCTGATGTTCAGTCGAAGCGGGTTTTCGTTCGGGACTTCTCGAGTCTTCTCGAAGAGATATTCCTCTGTGAAAGGAGGAGAGGGAGAAGTGAAATTGAGAAATCCAAAGGAAACGAGACAGACGAAGAAACAGTACGTGGTGCAAGGACAAATTCCAGACCGACCGACGTGGGGGGAAGATTTTGACATTCACAAGTACGTGAAAGATGTCAGGTTAGGAGAGAAAGGAGGAGGAGGAGAAGAAGAAGAAGGGTATAAGCAACTGCAGTGTTTCTTCACCGTGGACGCGAACGAACCGAAAGTAGTGTTGTACGACGACGGCCGCACGCATGTAGTACACTTAGGAGTAGGAAATACGGGGATAAATATGAACGAGCTGACGTGTGAACACTTTCGTGCGACGACGAGCGTGGGAAACGACGATAGAATAGAAGAAACGTGGAGTATAGAATCAGAAGGGGAGAACGTCGGCAAACTCGCCATCGTGTCTTCGGCGACAAACGTGGAAATGTTGAGCGAGTATCATCGAACTTTGCTCAATCACTTGGAGTACGCGAAATCGCACAAGTACGCCAATTACCTTTCATTAGTAAAACAGAAAACCTTAGAAGGACGGTCGGGGAAGTTTGCAAAGCACTTAGCGATGGGTGCGTTGATCTCAACGGGAGATTTTGACACCGTTTGTCACGTAGATTTAGATGCCTGGTTTGCAAGTTGGGCACCGCTTTCATACTACGCGAAAGCGTGGCCGAGAGATAAGGATCTGCTGTTTGGAGATACCGATCAAATATGGATCAACTCTGGTTTAATGATTGCCCGAACGACGACGTGGAGCGCGCAGTTTTTCGAAAAGGTGATGAACGCCGTGCACAGTGTAAATGCAGAAAACGACGAAAAGATTGGTTTTAAAAGAGACCAACCGGCCGTGTGGCATGTTTTAGCCGAAGGATGGAGAGAAGAAGGTAGAATGCCGTATAAAGGCACAGAGTGTGAGAGTTGGAACCAGTGTAACCCGGACGAAAATCCTGTGGAGTGTTGGCACTGGTGTCATTGGGATGCGTTGCAGAGAATCAAAGGATGGACCGGTTTGACTTCTCTGAACGCGTTGCCAAATATCCACTTGGTCCCTATCGATGTGTACCCACAAATGCACCGCATGTGCATTCGGTCGTGCTATTCAGTCGCCGCGAGAGCAGTCATGGGCATTTGCTCGGGAATTACACGAGGCTCGGCGATGTGCTTGCCGAAAGACGTGGACAAGATGAGTTTGTGCGACGGGAAAGGGTGCTTGGAGCAAATGGAATCCAACGGCGGGGCGTGGTTGAAGCATACAGGGCATCAACACTGGAGAGACGTTCTGCCGAGTTGCGTGCCAAGAAATAGGAAAGAAGCTGATTTAGAACAGAAGAATCCGCTCGCTTTGTGTTCGAAATCTTCTTAATTGTGTTGTTGTAGTATGAAGGACTTATAGATTATTATATAAATGACTTATTAGAGCGTTATTAAAAGATGGATTTATTAGCTATTCTACATTTTTGCGTGCTCGCGCGTCGCCGCCTTTCGGATGAAATCCGGAACTGCGCAACGACGTTGAGTCACCCCTACCTAATATCACCGCGACTGGTGCGCTACCTTTTCGAGTCGGTGACAAAGGAGCTAACAAAACGTCTCCGTTGCTCATCTCGCCGTTTTCCATCTCCTTCATCCTATCCAACTCGCTCGCAAACTCGTCCCCTATGGATTTTTCCGCCATCTCGATCTCCTCTCCTTCCTCGGGTATCCCACCCGGTCTCGCCGTGCTAAAACACTGAGGTCCTATGTCTACACCTCCTACTTTTGCTCCTAAAACTTCGTTGTATATCGCTACTATCCTCTGCGTCACGAGCACCGTCACGATTATACCGAACACGAAAAACAACAACTCCATGTGCGAGGCTTTCGAACCGTTCGCTGCTTTACGCCCCGTCACTCCCAAGTACACGTACACAAAACTCGCCGGAACTATTCCAGCGTAGGTGCACCAACAGTACGGCCAAAACGGAACAGCGGTTAACCCGAGTAAGTACGACATCACAGTATACGGCGAAAACGGCGAGAGACGTAAGAGCAAAACGATTTGCCTCGAGTCTCTGACAACCGCTTGATCGAGAATTTGAAACCTACCGCCCTCTGTAATAAATAACTTCTCTATCAACGGTCTCGCCGCGTATCTCGCGATGAAGAAGGAAATAACACCGCCTGTACCCGCGGATAAAACAATTAAAATAGTACCAAAGCCAGCACCAAAAATCACCCCGGCGGCAACGCACGTCGCCGAAGCCGCTCCGGGAATGACCGCGAATGAGGTCACGACCGCGTTAAAGATGAAGAAGTTTACCGGGTTACTAATCTTTGGTATCACGTCGTCTTTCAACGACAGATTTCTCGACCCGTGCATGACTAATAAGACGGCTATTAAGAGGACGCCGAGTAACGCGATGCCTCTCACCCACAATTCGATTGGGATTTTCGATTTCCTCCTCTCGGAAAGAGACCCGTCCAGTAAGACGTTATTCGTCATCGCTTGACTGTTCGGAGTCATCGGTGACCGAGGCGTTTTCGGTGGTACCGGCATCTCTCTCTCTCCCTCTTCCTCCCCTTAGTACGATACAGAGAAGAAAGAGCCTTCTTCTTCTTGGGGAGGGGGAGAGGGAGGGAAAAAACTGAGGAAAAAAGAACGAAAGAAAGGAGGAGAGCCAAAAGTGGTTCTGAAACCTGATTTTTCGCTTTCTTTTCTCGCTCTCGCCCAAATCGTCTCTTCATCATAAGTTTTGTTGTCCGCGCGAAAGGAGGGAGCACACACCCAACAACACGCCGCTTTATATGCACCAAATTTTATCATCAACATCACCATCTATCCTCCACGGACGACAACGCAGACAGACAACTTCATCGAATACATCCACCAACAACATCAACGGGCCTCGTCTTTCCTCCTCCTCCTCCTCCTCCTCTTTTCTTCGTAACGACATCGTCGACAACAAATTCAAACTGGTAAAGAAAATGCAACGAACGTTCTTCTCTCGAAGTAGAAGAAATCTGCTTTGCCCTTCCTCGTCGTCGTCTTCACCTTGGACGAGTGGAATGCTCTCATCAACACTCAACAACATCGTTGGTTTCGGAGGAAGAAGCGAGAGTCGGAATGGTGCAGTCGCCATGGCGGCGAGACAGCATTCGAGCGATACGAGCAGGAGTCGATCACCTACAACTACTTTTTTCTCAAAACAGCACCAACCGCAGCGCCGGCTTTCCTTAACGTCATCTTGCTCTTCACCGTTAACAAAAACAGCAACTCGAGCGATTTCTACTTCCAGCGAGAGCATGCAAGATTACGATTCGAGTTCTATTCAAGTCTTGGAAGGGTTAGAACCTGTACGCAAACGTCCCGGGATGTATATCGGTAACACCTCCACGAAAGGTTTGCACCATTTAGTCTGGGAAATATTAGATAACGGCGTGGATGAGATTCAAGCAAATCACGCGAGTAATGTCCAGCTGACGTTGGAGAAAACAGGACACGTCGTCGTAACTGATAATGGTCGCGGGATTCCAGTTGAGATTCACCCAAAAACTGGCAAGTCAAGTTTGGAAACAGTGTTGACGATATTACACGCCGGCGGTAAGTTTGGCGGAGCCGAGTCGGGATATTCCGTGAGTGGCGGCCTGCACGGCGTGGGCGTTTCAGTCGTGAACGCTCTATCGGAAGAGTTAGAAGTGACGGTTTGGAGAGGCGACAAGGAGTATTTCCAAACGTTTTCGAGAGGGAAGACAACTTCGGAGCTACAAGTCTCTGAGAGAAAGGCAAAAGATGGGAATCCGAAAACCGGGACACGAGTGCGATTTAAGCCCGATAACATGATTTTCCAAAAAGTACAAGAGTTTGATCCAAACATTATTCGCGCAAGAATGAAAGAACTAGCGTTTTTGAACTCGAATGCCGAGCTTCGCTTTACGAGCGTGGATAGCAAAACCAAGGAAATGAAAGAAGACGTGTTGAAATACCCGAACGGCTTGACGGATTACATCGTAGATTTGAACAGCGATAAAAATGCAATCCACGAACCGATTACGTTGAAAACAGAGCACGAAGGAGTTAAAGTTGAGTTATGTTTGCAGTGGACGCACGATGATTACTCGGATACGATTTTAGGCTACGCAAACTCGATTCGGACCATCGACGGTGGATCTCACATCGACGGTTTGAAATTTTCGTTGACGCGTGCTTTCAACACTGCGGCAAGAAAAGCGAAGTTGTTGAAAGCAGAAGATACTAATTTAGGAGGGGATCACATTCGCGAAGGTTTGTCAGCCGTCATTGCCGTGTGGGTGCCACAACCCGAGTTTGAAGGTCAAACGAAAACTCGTCTTGGAAATTCCGAAGCGCGGAAAGCTGTCGAAGCTATGATTTCAGAAAAGTTCACGGAATACCTCGAGTTTCATCCCGAGGTTTTATCCTCCGTTTTCAAAAAAGCACAAGCCGCGCTCAAAGCTTCCGAGGCGGCTAAACGAGCGCGAGATTTAGTGCGCAGGAAATCCGTGTTGCGATCGTCTTCGTTGCCAGGTAAACTTTCCGATTGCGCGAACTCAAACGCCGACGAAACTGAGATTTTTCTCGTCGAAGGTGACTCCGCCGGTGGATCGTGCAAACAAGGACGAGATCGCGCGTTTCAAGCGGTGTTGCCGTTGCGTGGTAAGATTTTGAACGTCGAACGTAAAGACGAACAGGCTATGTATAAGAACACGGAAATTCAATCGATGGTGACCGCGCTCGGTCTCGGCGTCATGGGTGAAGATTTCAATGTGAACAACTTGCGATACTCAAAAATAATCATCTTAACCGATGCCGATGTTGATGGTGCGCACATTCGAACGCTTTTATTGACCTTTTTATATCGATATCAAAAAGCGCTGTTCGAACAAGGACACATCTACGTTGCCGTGCCTCCACTTTATAAAGTCGAGTCGGGAAAGAAAAATGTGAAGTATTGCTACGACGAATTAGAGCTCAAGAAACACTTAGATACATTAGGAGATAATCAACCAAAGAATTTGCAGCGATTTAAAGGTTTGGGTGAAATGATGCCGCAGCAACTATGGGATACGACGTTAGATCCCAAGACAAGAACTTTGCGCAGACTCACGGTGGACGATGCAGCTATGGTCAATCACACGTTTTCGCTGTTAATGAGCGATAAAGTAGGACCGCGCCGCCAGTTCATCGAAGATGAAGGACCGGACTTGATGAATCTCGACGTGTAATAACATTAAGATTAAGCTATACGTTAGTATTACGAAAGAAATAACAATTCTCATATTATGCGCACTGCCGTCGAACGCCTGATAGCATTCGATCCACTTCACTTAGCAGCGTGATTTCTCCATTTTCTTCTACGGAGGATGTGCCAAGTGATGAAATTTTGAATGAGTCGTATGTTATCGGCGATACCGAAAGCGGGAAGAACTTGTGCTCAATCTTCGAGACCTGTTCGTGCGAGACTTTTTCTTCCTTATTCCTGCGAAGTGTTTCGATATCACTCTTTAACTTTGTGACTTCGCTTCGTAACTCGATCAACTCTCGATGAATGGGCGATAATAACGCGCTCATTTCTCTCAAGGTGATTGAACTTGCGGCGTTTGTCGCACTAGTATTCGACACGAGCACTCTCTCCGCCGTCTCTTCCTCCTCCCTCTTCTCGTTTTTTATGCGCTTTTTCAGTGCTTCTTCCTCTTCGTCCTGTTCGTCGTCTACCATGAGTTCGCGCACATCGCAGAGGATTTGAGATGCGAACGCTTCGCTCGTCTCATCGTTGAGCTTTTTGTCGAACCGGAGTATAGAATCATTGCGCACGGAGGTGCAAGATTTACAGGTACATCGAGCGTGATGCATCACTTTTCTGAGCGTATTTTTTTTAACGAGGGGAATAATTTTAAACGAGGTTTGAGAAGAAGGGATCTTTACATATACTCGTCGTCGTGCTTTGTGATTATGGTTGGAATTTTAATGGTATTATTGAACAAAATGTATGCTTATCCTATTCTATGTGTACGTGTGCATGTCTTGACCGCCACACGTATACTTTACTAAACTTGTATCTACTTCGCGGAATCCTTCTCAACCTTATTAGCTTCCATCGAAAACGGCTTCGAAGTCTCTTCTTGTAAACGTCTGAGCTGCTCTTTCTTATCTTCAGGCAAATTCGCTAAAATCTCTGGATCTAATTCTCCACTCACTCCACCCGCATCACCACGAATTTGGGACAAATACGTCGTCCACTGCACGTGAAACTCTCTCCAGTGTTCCTTCGTCGTCTGTGTGCTCCTCAGGTGTTGACGAAACTCCGATTGGACGTACTTATCCCCTAACGTTTTCATCGGCTCCGGTAAAGCGGCAACGTGTGTTCGCAAGATTTGTCTATACAGAGCGAGGATAGGCCTAGCTTTTTCTAGAAGAGACGATGCGGCTCCGGACATCTTTTTCTATCGCGCGCTTTAGAGAAAAGAACGTTGTTTTTAATCTATGTCTGGTGTTTCAAGCTTTCAAGAATCAAAGTTATAATTGTTGCTGCTGCTGTTGTTGCTGATCCGCCAACACTCCCATTTGTTCTTTCTCCATCTCCATCATCTGTTCCTCTCGATGCAATTGCACGATTAATGGCACGACCAAGACTAAAAACGTAGTTCCAAACGTCCACGCCGCTTGCCCGGTCGAAAATGCCCAACGAATGCAGTGCTCTTTCGTCTTTTCCCAGTCTCGAGTTTTGGACTTTTTGGACGCTTTCGATGAAAACGAATCCGCCGTGCCTGGAACGATATCCATCTTTTTCTTCTTCTTCTTCTTTTTCTTCTTCTTTGTCTTCTTCACACGCGCACACACTCTCTCTCTCTTCCTTTGTTGTGTGTTGTTGTTGTTGTTGTTGTTGTTGTGACGAACTCTTTTTTTTTTCGATCTGAAAGGAGGACAGGACGAGTGGACGACGACGATTTTTACGAAAAAACTTCTCTTCTCCCCCTCTTTCTCTCTTTTTCCTTCTTTTTCGCCCTCCAAAAAGGGGCAGACTCGGGTACGAGATATCTAAAAGCGGTTCACTCTGTTTTTCCGAAAAACGGCATACATAAGCTTCGTCTCACTCGAGCTTTAAACAAAACTTTCTCATTCTATCACGACTTTTAGTTTTTGAAAGGACATCGTATCATGTCCGCTAATCCTTTCGCCGCGTTAGGCGAAGACGGGCCGAATCCCGTCGCCGCGAAAGGTGCGAAATTTCTTTTTTTTCCTTCCCTCTCCTCGAAAATTGTTAAATGCAACAAGCAAGTTTTCGCCTTGTTTTTGGCTCCTTTTCAACGAAGAATGAGCGAGAGAGTGAGTGCAATTTGCGAACGCAATCGATACCGCGAGAGCTCTGCGCGAGATTTATTTCATCTCGATACCAATCGAAACGAATGTAAATATGTTCTGTACGTTCGAATTGATTGGTTTCAGAGGAATACATACGTTCAAACGTAGATATATATCCTCACGATTGCGTCCAGTCACTCGAGCTAACCCTCTCTCCCTCAATTCGTTGTTTTTCTTTATTTTGGGTTGTTGGAGAAAAACACTCCTCTCTGTGGCTTGTTTGTTTTTAATTAACTGACATCTCTCTTTGTTCATTACCTGAATAACAGACAAAGCGAAACCGGCTTCGCACAAGGAAGTCACCGGCGGCGCGAAGGAAAAGCAATACGGTGCCAAGGGCCAGCAAGGCGACAAGAAGAAGCACACTTCTGGTAAGCACGACCGAACCCACCACGGCAAGTCCTCCGAACACAAAGGAGGCGCCGGTAAAGGGAACTGGGGCAAAGCTGGTGACGAACTCGATGCCAAAATGGACGATGGAGGCAACGAATCTGCCACGGAGCAAGAAATGGAAGCTCCGTCCAACGAAATCTCCTTGGAAGAGGCCATGAGACTCAAAGAGGAGAAGAAGAAAGCCGTGGCAGCCCTCGCCAAGACTGGGCCGGCCAGAGCGGTTGACTCTTCTGCTTTCGAGTCCATGGCAGCGCCAAAGAAACTCGAGGACGAAGAGAATCATCTTGATATGCTCAAAGTCGACGCGAAGTTTCGTAAACGTGGCGAAAAGGAAGTGAAGGCGAAGCAAACGCTCGACTTGAACTTCAAGGTTGCCCCGACTGAATCGAACGACCGCGACGACGACAGACGCGACCGAGGCCGTGACCGCGGTGGACGCGACCGCAACCGTGGAGACAAAGGTAAAGGTGGCGGCGGTGGCGGCGGCGGCGGCGGACGCGGAGGTGACCGTGGACGAGGTGGCCGAGGTGGCAACTCTGGTGGTGGCCGTGGCGGCAACTCTGGAGGTGGCCGTGGCGGCAACTCCGGCGCTCGTGGCGGCGGTGGTGGCGGCGGCGGCGGCCGAGGCGGCCGAGGCGCCAACATCAACGTTGCGGACAACGCTGCTTTCCCGTCGTTGGGTTAAATAATATTTTTATTATTGGTGTAGAGGGTGATGTGAGTGAGTGAGAAAGAGAGAGGAGGAGTGGGAGAATTTTTAGAGAAGAGAGAGAGAGAGAGAAAGAGAGAGAGAGAGAGCATGTGTGTGTCTGTAATTGAGCACGCAGCAGGGTAAACGGAAACGAAGAATTATATTGAAGGGAGAGAACATTTTAAAACAGTAATAGTAGAGAAGGGAGGGAGAGAGTTGATTGTGGAAGACGAGGCGAAGTCGAAATGACGAGTATGTGTGTGACAACAATGAGAAATTGGAGTATGTACATTTTTACGCCGAGAGCACCAACGAGCGCCGTGTTAGAAGAAGCTGTTGCGTCTCTAATTGAAAAACAAAAAAAATAATATCTTGCGCGTTAGAAATAGCAAGGCAGTCTAGTATGTGATGACGAATCCGATAACGAGTTCATAGAGAGAAAGAGAGGAAAGAGGAGGATCAGAGAAAGCTCATGTTTAGATTGGCAGAGTAGCTACGTAAAAATATATTTAATAATAATACAAAAAGAACAATATCGCAAAAAATATCCATCACTTCTTTTCTTGAACATGCGTCTGCGCGACGAATCGTCATCATCGTCTGGTGTTCAGATATCCGTCCACAGCTCGATAGCTTTGGATGAAACCATTCACGACGTGAAATGGATCCCATCCAGTGCTCGGTTTTGCGTGTTAGGAGCGCACGCTCGAGGCACCGGAAGTCTCCAAGTCTTTGAGCTTGAAAACACGCACCCTCTGGACGAGGAGGCTTCTTCTTTATCTCCTTTGTCTTCATCACCGGCAAAACCATCCTCTCGTCTCGTTATGAACGCAAAAGGAAAATGCGAACACGACCACGCGATGAAATGCGGGACCTTTGCCGGTTCAGACGCGATTGAACGCGAGTTTATCGCGGGAGATTTTTCTGGTCAACTTCTCTGTTGGGATGTGGAATACTTGACCAAACCAACGCGAGTGGTAAAAAACGCGCACGAATCAATCATCAATTGCATAGATGGATGCTATAATCAACACTCGAAAGTGATCGTCACAGGAAGTCGAGATGGGTCTGTGAAAGTATGGGACTTCAGACGGAAACAATCTGATCCCGTCGTGAATTTTGCGCCATCTGTCACCACGAAGGTCTCGCCAGAGTGCTGGTCTGTAAATGTAGGCAATGCCAAGAACGATAGCGAACCGATGATTTTAGCAGGATACAGCGACGGTACGGTCAAAATGTTTGACCTTAGAAGAGTGAAGAATAGTGGTGAGTATTCAACGCCGCTGTATTGGGAAACGAATGTTGATCGAGGCGTCTGCGGAGTAGAATTTGACCGGAAAGCTATAGAGATGAATAAGTTTGTGGTGACGTGCTTAGAATCGCAGTCAAAAGTATTCGACGCACGTACGTTTAATCCCAAAAGAGGTGGCTTCTCGAGCTCTGTCGTCACGGAAGTCATGGAAAATGGTCCCACTATATGGGGTGTAAAGCATTCTCCCTTCAATCGAGAAATTTCTGTATTTCTAGGTGGCGACGGCACTTTATCGGTGCATAAATACGCGTATCCAAAACAAAGACGTTTACAACTGAACGAGGAAGAGTGTGTCGGTAATGCCGGTCAAACGCACCTACTGGTGGAATCAAAAGTATCCACGCAACCCATCAGCGCGTTCGATTGGAACAAAGACAAAGAAGGACTCGCAATTTGCTCGTCTTTTGATTCGAGAATTCGTTTACTTTTCATTACCGGTATGAATAAGCTCTAATTTGTATACATGTATTTCTAAATTACAAGGGATAGTTCAGACCGTCGTCTTCCACGTCGTCGTTGTCTTGATTGTACGCCTCTCTGTGAGGATTTCTTTGGTCGTACAACCGCTGTTCCAGTTCTTCTCTTTTCATCCTCTCCAGCATCAATTCCTCGATCACTCGTTCGTATTCTTGGGCCGTAATACTTCCTTGTCCTCCTCCTCCTCCTCCTACTCCGTTCAAGACTCCGTTTTCGTCTCCAATACCGCCGCCCGATATTTTTCGCACTAAATCTTCAAACTCTCTTCTTACCACGGATGGTAAGTTTTCCAACAATTTCTTCGCCCTTTCTCGGCTCAACACTAGCACTTCACAAAAGCATAAAGCCGTGGCCGAAACTTTCGATTGACCTCCAATCGTACGTCTTCCTAATCCACTCAAAGACGCTTCGCCGATGTAATCTCCCCGGGTCAAAATCACCGCTTCGCCTCTCTTCTCCAATCCTAACTCGTCGCCTTCCCAACACTCGACTTCACCTTCGGAGATGAAGTATAAATTCCTCGCCGTTTCGTTGTATCGAATAAAAACCTCTCCCGGCGCTAAATGTTTCATCTCTAACTGTTTTAATATTGCTACTTTCAAAGAATTCGAACACCCTTTTAACAACTCTCCGTTTGTCACGCTCGGATTTATTTTCAGCAAAATTTCTCCTTTCAACGACTTTGGCACTTCCTCTAAAATCGCGTTATCTGCAGTCAGTTTAGAGAAATGGTCTCTGTTTCTTAAATGTTCGTAAAAATCAATTAGATCATTCGATAACTGATCCGGTAACTTTTTCCGTTTGATGAATTCATTCACATGGTCGATTCGACTCTTATACAGCCTCGTTTGTCGGCCAAACGTGTCGTGGTAAATATTCGTCGCCGACGTGAGCGAGAACAAAACGACGACTGCTCCAGTACACGCGAAGAACAACGTCGTCCAGCGTTCTAAATTCGATTCTGGTTTGAAGTTCATATCGATGGTAAACATGACCATAACCGCGTGATACAAGGATAGAGAGTATTCCGTGTATGGATCGCTCATCAATTCGCCATCCCATATCCCTTTCTGTTTGGCGACTTCGAACCAGGCGTGGTCTTCCACCCCGTCTATTTTCACGACGAAGAAGAACACGCAGGCGAACCAGTGCGCGTACACAAACGTTAACAACACGTACCCAACGATATCCAACAAAGCGTATCGAATTTGTGGCATTCCGTCCCATCGATTGTAAAACGCTCGGTGAATCCGGTGCACTCGTAACACCGACGCCATCTTCATCAGTTTAAACATACGCAACAGCTTCGTCAACCGTAAAGCGGACACGCTATCCGTCAATGAAGATTCTCTAAAGACTAAATCTAAAGGAATTGAAGATATGACATCAATCGAGAACCAGCTCGTGATGTATCGATCGGATATTCGTTGTCTATCCATGACTAAGTTGTTCCCGGTATCGTAAAATCCAGTGTTGAAATTCACGAATATATCGACGATAAAGACCACGTCTACGACTCGATACATCAACTCGTGAAACGAACTCATTTTAACGTTAAACGCCAAGTGAAAAGGACAGAAAATGGCGTTGTATATCACGGCTACGGCTAAGAAAGCGTCCCATATTCTCTTCCCTTGCGCGAGCGGGTGAATAGTCGTTCCTAAATCCACTTTCTTCCTTCGTCCTAAACGAAAAGGGGTGAGAAAAGTTGACGATGATGATTTCTTAGTAGTATTGTTTAGCCCCATAATAGTGTCGTTGTTGTTATTATATTTTCTCCCTCCTCCTCGAGGGGAGGAAAGCGACGACTTTGAAGAAGGAGAATGGAGATGGCCTTTCATCTTCTTCTTCGTATTATTCGTACGCAGAGAGAACGAATTTTGAGTGAAGAAGAATGAGCGGAGTTTTGTTTTGTTGTTGCCTTTGAAAAAAAAATTGCAAAGAACTCGTTCGTCTGTTCGTCGAGAATTCTTTTTTGAGAAAAGAGAAACGAAATTCTTCTTCTTCTTCTTCGTCTTCTTTCAGTCTTTTTTTTCGTCAAAAATCGTCGTCGTTTGACCGAAGAAGAGGAATTAAATTCAATCACCATACCGCATCATCATCATCGTCGAACAGAAGAAGAAGAAGAAGAAAGAGGCGAGAAGAATACTTCTACTACTCTTCTTTCAAATTCAAAACAGTCGTCGTCTTCGTTGTCCTCTCCAACCTCCTCCTCTCAATCAAACAGTATGTCGAACAAACGAGGAGGTCCGGCGGAACCCCCCTCGTTTCTCCAAGAAGTCGCCTTTCTCGCCGTCTCCGCGCTGTTCAGTTGTTTGGTCCTTTCCTTCGGATTGAAACGTTTAGACCCGAACAGACAAACCTCAAAAGCCGCGGAACAGAGGAAGAAAGAAATCGCCAAACGTTTAGGTCGACCTAAGTTAGTCACGAACGTGTACGAAGACGCGATCGCGGCTGACGTGGCGAACCCGGACCATATTAACGTCACGTTCAACTCCATCGGTGGATTAGAAGACACGAAAGAAGCGCTGCAGGAACTGGTGATATTACCATTAGTGCGGCCGGAGTTGTTCTCGAAATCGAATTTGTTGAAACCAGCGAAAGGAGTGCTGTTATACGGACCTCCCGGGACCGGGAAGACGCTGCTAGCGAAAGCGTTGGCGAAAGAGTCGCAGGCGTGCTTCATCAACGTGCGAACGAGCACGTTGCAATCGAAGTGGTTCGGCGACGCGCAGAAACTCGTCACCGCGGTCTTTACTTTAGCGTGGAAGTTACAACCGTCGATCATCTTCATCGACGAGATTGATTCTTTTCTGGGAACCAGGAAAAACAGCGAACACGAAGCGGTGACGCAAATGAAGACGGAGTTCATGACGTTGTGGGACGGTTTCAACACCGACTCAAACGCGCGAGTGATGGTGTTGGCGGCGACGAATCGCCCGTGGGACGTGGACGAAGCTATTTTGAGACGGTTGCCACGGTCGTTCGAGGTTGGTTTACCGAATAAAGAGCAGAGGGCGAAGATATTAGGCGTCACCTTGCAACACGAGAAGTTAGAGAAGGGATTCTTTTTGAACGAAATGAACGCGCCTATTTGGCAAATTGCGGAAAGAACGAAAGGATATTCTGGATCTGATTTGCAAGAATTGTGCAAACAAGCTGCGTATGGACCTGTGAGAGATTTGCTGAGAAGCGAAACGCGAGGAGAGAATACCGGAGGTGGGTGCAGAGCGCTGATGATGAAAGATTTCGATGAGATTTTGAAAACGTCGAATACGAGCGCTCAAGCCGCGAGCAGTTACCAGTACGCAGACGAGATGAGGAAGAATACTAGAAGCGCGAACGCGCGAGAAGGGTACCAAGACCCAGAGGAGATAGAAAAAGCACAATTGATGATGCAACAGATGATGGCGGGTTTATTCCAAGCCGCTCAAAACGAATCTTCTCGATCCGGTTCGCCCTCCTCCCAGCCGAAAGAGCTCGACTAAGAAGGGGGACGCCGCAACTCTTGCACACTTGCGTGCAACAAAAAACATTTTTAGTCCAAACATTCTAGAATTGCAAAGAACCAATACCTACGCGTTGAAAACAATAACAAACCAACTCACGATAGACGAATGAACATATTGAACCCGTTTTTGCGCGTGTGAAAGCGTTGAAGAGCGCCCTTCCCTTTCTTTCTCTTTCTCTTTTGTTTTCCGCTTTAAAAATTCTGCAAATAAGCATATTCAATTTTAAACAATTGTGAGGATATATTCCCGTAAATAACAGTGAATTACGTATCAATATTTATTTTATCATGATGATGAATTAGAAATGCTCAGGTTTCAAAGTTCCTGGTCTAAAAATAAAATAATTTAATAATTTAATTACATAAATAATTTCAATTCAATTCATTCCCCAAAATAAATCGAATTTTTCGAAATCATTGAAGAGATTTGTATTATAAAATAATATTATTATACCAAGTATACCGATTATAAAGTAAATTAAGTAGTATTATAATCTTTCTAAAGCTATTTGGATTTTTTATTTTTATTTTAAAAACATTTTTAATCCATTTGGGATATTGAATATTCGTATTTTCAAGTTCTATTCATTCAGTGCGATACAATATTAATTGATATTATATTGTTTAGAATGGGGATTATTTAATATTCTTGTTGTCGTGCAATTTTTAAGAATTCGTATTAATTAAATTTTCAGAAAAAAAAAGAAAGGCCTCTCGCTTCACAAATTTGGGAAGAGAGAGGAAGGAGAAGAAAGACAAGACCATACGATGGCGACTTCTTCTTCTTCCGCCCCTTCGGAAAGGGTCTACCGGAGCTGCGACGTGTCCACGAGCGTGACAATAGATGTTTCGGGCTTGCACGGAAGATTTGCCGCAAGTGAAGGAGAGAAGAAAGAAGTTCTCGTTGGAGTTCGAATTCTTTCTTCCTCCGCAACGAACTCAAACTCCAACAATCAAGAAAACTTTACGGAGCTGACAACGTCTACCTCCACGAGAACCTCTTTATACCAAAACGGCTGCGCTATTTTCCAAGAGACGATTGGATTCCCTATGAAAGTGAACGATTTGCCCTCGGATTCAGTCTTGGAATTATCTTTAGTTGACTGTAATCACCATAACCAGAAGAGCAGGACACAGCCTCGTATTGGTGAAAAACAACCAAACAGAGGAGCCGGAGGAGGAACGCGCACGAGGAACAAGAACAACGAACGAGATTTATCCGTAATAGGTTACGCGCGCATTAGATTATTCGACGAAGCAACAGGAAAGCTCGTCCAAGGGCAGAAACGGCTGCCTTTACAGCTCTCTTCTTCTTCTTCTTCTTCTCCTTCTTCTTCGAGCAGAACGAGCGAGCTGTTCAACGCTGGGGGCGAGACGAATACCAACATCTCCTCTTCACCTCAGGAGGAATCTACCACGGAAAAAGAACTCATCGTATTCACAGAAGAACTCGAGCGATTCGAGGAAATGCTTTCGAAGTACGAGCGAGGCGAAGTGCCGCACGTTTCTTGGCTCGACAAGATGACGTTTTCGAGAATACAGGAAATGCGCAAGGCGAGACTGGAAGAGTTGGAGGAGATGAGCTGTTACGTCGAACTTCACGTGGAATTCCCAACGTACGCGCTACCTATCATTTTTAGCGAAGAAGTAGTATCCGATAGTGTGAATAAATCCAGGAAGAAGAATTGGGAAAGCCTCGTGTGGCTCATCGACGAAGAGATAGCCATTGAGACCCAAAATCCCTCTGAGATCATGCACTACGAGTTGACGAGAAGTCACGGAAGAGAAGTTGTCGATAAAGATTTGAAACCAAACGCAGAAGAGAAGGCTCGATTAGCCATCGCAATGTCCTCTCCGATTACGAGGAAAATGGATATGGACACCCAAAACTTGCTCTGGAAGTTTCGATACTCGCTGAGCTCTGATCCGCGAGCGCTCACAAAGTTTCTCAAAAGCGTCGATTGGAACGATAAAGACGAAACGAAAGCAGCGATTGGTTTGATGCATCAGTGGACACCCATCGGTCCTGCAGCTGCTTTAGAATTGCTTACACCGCATTTCAAAAATATCGACGTCCGAAGCTATGCTGTGGGTGTTTTATCGCGAGCAGAGGACGATGAGATTCTAGTTTATTTGCTCCAGCTCGTCCAAGCGTTGCGGTATGAACCTTCGGATGATTCCGTCTTGTCTAGATTTCTCATCTCCCGAGCGCTTAAAAACGAAGTTTTGGCGAGTTTTTTGTACTGGTTCCTAGTCGTTGGTTTTGAAAACCCGAGCTTTGAGCGACGTGCCATGGCGACTCATCAGATGTTTGAGCAAGCCTGTCACGACCTGGGACCGAAAGGGACGCAACAGTGGATAGCGCTGAAACGACAGGGCGTGTTGATTGAACGCTTAACTTCAATCACCGTTGACATTTTGAACTTAAGAGGCGCGAGGAAGGTTGAAAGACTCCGGGCTATTCTGAACGGGCAAGGCATAGGAACGGAGTTGACATATTTCACGCACAACATACCGCACTTGTTGGATCCTTTAATCAGTTTAACTGGAATCAACTCCGAGGAAAGTTTCGTGTTTAAGAGTGCCTTGAGTCCATTGAAACTTGCGTTTCGAGACATCAACGATGAAACCCAAAACGTCATATTTAAAAGAGGCGACGATTGTAGACAAGATCAGCTGTGCGTGCAGTTGATTCAGCTCATTGACAAGTTATGGAAGCGAGAAAATTTGGATTTGCGACTGACCACGTATCGCGTCTTGGCCACTTCCACCGAAATTGGTTTGATTGAATTCGTGAAATCTTCTGCTATAGCTGACATTTTGAAGGAGCACGACAGTCTCCGCGCGTACATCGCTATTCACAATCCGGATCCGAAAGGACCGGGAGGGTGCACCATGCAGTCAATGCAAAATTTTGTTAAATCGTGCGCGGGATATTCAGTCATCACGTATTTACTCGGTGTTGGTGATAGACACTTGGATAATTTGATGCTCACGAAAGACGGAAAGCTCTTTCACATCGATTTTGGATACATGATGGGCAGAGATCCGAAGATTTCTCCCCCGAGTATAAAAATCAGTAAAGAAATGGTAGACTGTTTGGGAGAGTTCATGGACGATTACAAACGGTATTGCGTCGAGGCGTACAACTTGTTGAGAAAGCCGCACTGCGTGACGTTGATTTTGAACTTGTTCGAATTGATGGCCGATTCGGATTTACCGGATTTACGAGGCGATGCCGGCGCGAAGTTGGAGGCAAAGTTTGCGATTGACTTGGACGACGAAGCCGCCGGGACACACTTCATACAAGAGATTCAACGAAGTATGAATGCGTTATTTGATCCTTTGTTTGAGCGAATACACGCGGTAGCGCAGAGAATGCGCTAACAAGATTAAATAGTAGAGTATAAATAGTTTGCAGGAAGCATTTAGTAGCATAAGATATAATACACACAACAAAACAACAAAGCATATGGGCCACGACGACAAATTATTCATCCTGGTTGGTGTTATTCGGTTTACGCGTCAAACTCTCCGCGTTGAACGTCATTTCCGATTGCGCTCTTTCCACCCAGTTCATAGCCGCAATCGAACCTTCTCTCGACTGTAACAACGCCTCTAATTCGCGGTATGATGGTCTCTCCTCAAACGGCGGCAACGGTTCGACTTGCCCAGTTTGCTGATTTAGAACAAACACTTGCCACGGCCCGCCAAAGACTTTCTGCAGTCGAAACGTCTCGCCTTGAATTCTTTGTTCTTTCAAGAAATACGCAATCTCAAATTCTTTCACAAACTTTTCGTTCTTCTCTCTCCACGGGCCGAAACCGAAATCGTTCAATATGTTTCCGTTCAGCACCCACTGCGGGTTGATGATCATGTTCGCTCTCTTGGCATCTTTTGTTATTTGTTTCAAGTCTGAGAGAACCTCCGCGGTTGGAAAGGTCGTGCATACGTCGTCGCCACTGGTCACTTTCACCACCGCGTCGGCGTCGTCGATGACTTTTTTCGCCACCGTCTTCTCTCCGCTCACCGCTTTCATAAGCGCTTCGACCATAGGACTCATACTCTGATACTGTTGCCGAACGCCTCCCGGCCAATCATCTAAATCCGTCGCTCCAATCAAAGGAATATCAAAAGTCACCTCCACATTCTTCTTCCCGCTTTCCAAGGCTTTTTTCACCGATTTCGCGGCTAACTCAACCTGTTGCGACGTGCTCTTGGGAAGTTCTTCTAACTTTTGTTGTTGTTTTTCCGTCCCCGTCGTTTCCGTTTCCGTCGTCGAGGTGGATGACGATGACGACACCGTGAGATTTCTTCCTCTTCTCCCGTGTTGTCGTCTCGCGAAAGGAGAAGAAGAAGAAGAAGAAGAAACGAGTAATCGTTGTTGACTGCTGCTGGTACTCACGAGGCTCCTCGTTGAAAAATCACACGTCGTCTGAATCGTCGTCGTCGTCATCGTGCGCGTTTGGTTGTGAAGAATGATGATTACTCAATCGCTCGCTCTGTATGAAGTTTGGTCTCTTTGTGGTGCTCAAATTTGCTCTTCAAAATTTTTTCTCTCTTCTTCTTCAGTACACCACAATTCACAAAAACACAAAAAACGCATCGATGCACATTTGCAACGGATGCTGGGCGGAGATTGAGGACCACGCGTACATCACTCGATGTGGACATCAGTTCTGTGCGTCTTCCTTTCTCTTCTGTACTACTGTTTACGACGCTCGCTAAAGTTTTTTTGTTTCTCGTCTCTCGTTTTGTCGTCGTTTTGTCGTTCTCTCTCTCTCTTCTTCTTCTTCTTCTTACGCATATTTTATTATTAAACCGCGACGCTTTCTATTCGCGCAAACAAACAACAGGTGAAGAGGACATACAGAGAGTGTTGAGTTCAGGCGAGTGCCCAATCTGTCAAAAAGCAGTGCTCGAACGACACGTGAAGCAAACGCCGCTCGTCTTGGAAGAGGAGAAAGTTCAGGTACAAAACGTGTTTGTTTTTCTTCTTCTTTGTCTTCTTTGTCTTCTTTGTCTTCTTCTTCTTCAAAATACTCACACTAATAATAATAACAATAAATAGGTTGCGTTGAGAGGATTCAACACGGACAGTATCTTCACCGCGGCGTACCACGCGCAACAATTTGCAAACAATCAACTGGAAATGGCGTACGCAGCCATACAAGAACGAGGGCAAAGAGAATTCGAGAAGAAGTACGCAAAGGCGCGCACGAAGCTGGAAGACGTACACGCGGCGTATTCGAAAGAGAGGGCGAGGAGGCAGGAGATGATGAAAGCTTTGAACGCTTCAAAGACGAAACAGAAGGAAATCTATCGAAAGTACGAGCAAGTGTGTGGCCAGAAACGCAGGTTGGAACAGATGTACAGCGAATTGAGAAGAAGCCACGGCGTGGGCGGCGCGAACGCAATCCACAAGCGAAGCTTCTCGAACGAAGAGTTACGAGGAGCCGACGGTGGACCGCACTTGTTGGACGAAGACCCTTTCGGCGATACTCCGATGCGCGATTCTGGAGGAAGACGAGGAAGTATGGGCAATCCGGTTCGCCGCTCCTTACGGACGCACTCGCCGGTACCAATGCGATCGTTGGACTCGTTGAACGACTCACACGGAGAAGTCACGACGAAAGCTATGGAAGCACCAGCTCCACCGGTAATGAATACCAACAAAATACCATCTTTTGGGCAAAACAACAACAACAACAACATCAACAACAATAACAACAACAATAACGACAGAAGACGCTCGAGTTTTGGTATAAACGCGACGAACAAAGGCGGTGGTTTTGCTCCAGGTTTGGCGTTCGGGAGCAAACCGCAGTATAACAAAGTCGCCGCGAACCCGTTCGCTTCCAAACGATTTTAATCACCACATTATCCCGACGACAATTACTTAAGTATGTTAATGCTTAATACGATATATTCAACTAGACTTTAGCGAGAGAGAGAGAAACACAAACATATTTTCTAATATACACATACACATAATCGAAGATACACTCGATACTTTATTGGCGATTTATTATTTATTACTAAGATGCTAGGACATTTTTTCTTCTCAAAGGAACGATTGAATTGCTTGATTAAGTGCGGATAAAGCGCCACCACCTATTCCATAAACAGCCATCGCTCGAGGACCGTTCATGCTCTTATACAAAACACCAGCGCCGGCGCCAGCAAAAACGCTACACGCCGGATCAAATCTGTGTTCCGTGTAAATCATCGACGCCGATTCTAAACCGGCGTAAAACAATCCTACCGCACCCCAAGCGTTTCCGAACGTCCTCCCTCTGTACGACACTGCGTTCAGCACTCTGTTCACTTTTAACTTTGTCGTATCGATTCCAATTGATTCTCTAGGCGTTTGCAATCCTTTATACAAACCTATTCCTCCTCCGGCGACCGAGCCGCCGAGGTACCCCACACCTGTCAAATACGTCAAGTTTTCGCTCCATGATCTCGTTCGCATCTGCCTTTCTTCGTCGAATAAGTACTCTGGAGTCGTGCTTATGGAGTATAACTTTTGCGACATCCCCGGGTCGAACGGCCCGCCCAACCCAGTGTACGGATTATACGGCATCGAAGAACCGCCGCCGCCTGTATTTGCTAAGGAGGCGGACGACGTCGTTCCAAATCCGCCGCTCAAATCGGCCGGCGTCTGCGCCGTGGATGATGTGCTCGGCGCGGGAACAATTTCATCCAACTGTTCCGATGCTCGACCGCTCGAACTGCTCGCTTGTTCTTTCTTCCCTCGGATGCCTAATAAATCTCTCAATCCCATGTTGTCTGCCGCGTGTTTTCGTGTTTTGCTGATGATAATTTAATTCGATCGCCGTCAAACAAAATCCCTTCTTCTTCTTCTTCTTCTTCTTCTTCTCAGATGACGAATCGTTTTGTAGTCGCGAGAGAGGAGGACTTTTATTCCTTTTCTTTCGTCGCGTTCGAAAAGTAGTATTCTCACGCTCTCTCTTTGTTGTTGTTAATAATAACAATACTACGTGTTGTGTATAGTACGGACAGACACTGTGTGTGTGTGCGTGTGTGTGTGCGCGATTATTTTATTATCCCAAGCAAAGTTGTGCAGAAGAGTGAAGGCGAAAAACGAGGGCTCTTTCTCTCTCTCTCTCTCTCTCTCTCGCTTTTCCACACAAACCACAACGAACGGGTTTTGTCTTTTGATGCTTTTTTTTCCCATCTTAATATATTAACGAGAAGAAGAAGAGAGATATAGTATACGACAGAGTAGAAGAATAGTAACACATAGATAGAAATATATTGAAACGCGACCGAAAAGATGATGGCGTCCACGACGACGAGTGCTCGGACGCAGCTCACTCTGACGACGCGGGGTTCAAGAAGGATGAGAAAGAACTTCACCACCACACGAGCAGGTGGTTTGAACTCGGAGAAACTCTCCAACAACGACTATCCAATCGGAGAAGTCGTGTTAGGCATCGAGCTGAGAGGTCACGGGGCGAAAGGGGCTATCATCGATACCGCGAACGCAGATTTTATGCGACCAGGAGTTGAAGTTGATTTAGAGGAGTTGAAGGAAGAAGCGGTGGAAGAGGCGCTGTCGAAAATTGCGACCCATTACAATTGGGGAGGTACAGTTGGCGTGAGCTACACGAGAGCGGTTATGCGAGCGTGCGGGAACCGGGATATTAACAAACACATAGTGAAGATGTTTCCAAAATCAAAAGGCAAAGTGGGGTCGATGATACACACCGAAGCCGCGGCGTACGCGCAAATGTATTACGGGCCAGGCCGAGACGTCGATGGTGTGGTATTAGTAGTCACGATTGGTAGAGGCTTCGGGACTGTGGTATACAATCACGGGCAGAAAGTGAGAAACATGAACATGACAAACTTCACGTGGACGTACGAAGGAGAATTAAAAAAGTTACAACAGAAGTTTAATTGGGAAGGTATCGCACCAGGATTTCAAGACGACAAAGACGAGGAGGAGAAGGAGAAAATAACGCAGTGCATCGATAACTTTGGCTTGCAAGGAAGTTGGGAGATGTCGTTCGATGACGTTGAAAAGTGTGATATCGGGCCGAAAACGAGGGAAAAGTTGGACGAATTTTTAGCGTGGGGCACATTAGTCGACGAGTATCTTCAAAAAGTTACCTCGCACGTGCAACCCGAGCGAGTGATTCTTTTGACGACTGGACACGCGAGCACACTACCAACAAAGTTACTCTTCAAGTTATTTGCGCCAGGCATAGCTTCCGCCGGTGTGAATCCCACGGAGGCTTTGCTCATCTCAGAATCTCCGTCTTCTATTGTCAAAGGTGCCGCGTTAGGCGCGATGCTGGAGCTTTCCAACAAAGCTACAGTTGAGATTCTTAGAGCTGCGATTTGCAAAGATATCACCGGTGCGCCTGAACCGAGAATTTTGACCGACGAAGACATGCAATATGTATTTAAAAAATTAGATAGAAACAAGGACAGCCAATTAGACGCAGAAGATATCCTTCGCGGTGCCGCTTTGTACGATGTAGTACTTTCGGAAGTAGAAGCAAACACGGTGTTGCGAAGTTTTGCGGGAACGTCAGCTGCTCGAAATCAAACCGCCTCGTTTGACGATTTCGAGCGTTGGTGGGTAAAAACAGTCAAAAAGTCCGTGGTCAAACACGTGCAGAGTCAAGAAGAACTCGAGACATATTTGCAGGAGAAAAGTTCAGCAAACGAGAATCCGGTCATTGTTTTGCAGTGTGGATACTCGTATTGCAGACCGTGCATAAAATTTGAACACTCGTACGAATCCGTGGCGAAAGACCCTCGGTTTAAGAATATCAAATTCTTAAAAGTTGTCGGCGACTCTTCGCCCGCGCTTTCGCATTTGACTCACGAGCTCGAAGTAGAAAACACGCCGGATTTCCGTATATTTCGAGGGGACAAAATGGTGCAAAAGTTTACCGGAGCTAACAGAAAGAAACTCGAAGACAACCTCATCGCTGTTCTAGAGAGCAAAGACGTCAACCAAATCCCAGGGATTATAATCAAATAGTTTGCGAATTAAGCCTATAAAAGTCAGATGCCTGCCGCATGTAAGTAATCTATTTATTTTAACTACAGTACTTCTGCTGCTATTACATGCTACTATCAATCCTACATTCTATCATAAATACTGTGCGCGACTATTTCTTCATATCCCTGTTTTTTACGCTCGAAGAAGAATGGAACCAAGCATTGTCTTTGATTTCCTTCTCCCAATTCGCGCTCCCGTCCAACACAGCGTCAAGTTTGGTGCATACGCCATCTTCGACACAACTGATTCCTAATTTTTCATACTTAAGCTTGGAAGGATGCCAAACGCACACTGAATTTTCCCCAACATCATTTACGAACGATTTCCAAGAAACGTTTTGATCCAAGTCGACGTAAGCAAAACGCAACAGGCGTTCAGACTTAAATTTTTTAGCGAGCGCTTGTAAGCCCTGTATTTGCTCCACAACCGGTCCTTTGTCACGACTGTTTATGAATTGAAGCACGACGTAAACGCTCTTTGTGAGTGCCGTGGTCCTTTCAGAGAATTCGCTCAGGTTCATGACGATATCATTAGCGTCGAGTGCATTGGACGTCGAAGTATCCACAGTATCAGCAGATGGAACGTTTTGTGCGCTCCTTGCAAACTTTCTGTTACGCAAAAATCGAAATAGGGATATCTGAAGAACAAACATGAAAATAATCGGGAAGGGACCAATCTCTACCATCATGATAACAGATTCTTCCAAGACTCGAGCAACAGTTTGCAAAATGTCCATTCTGAACTGTTCAAGTTGCGTTTTCAAACCAAGGCGTTCCTGTATCAAAAGCGCTTTCGATACCTCGTCTTGGAGAGAACGACTTGTTTCATCGGCGTTGAACAGTTCCCCAATCCATTCGTAAACTTCTTCGATATCTACAGCATTACCCTTGAATAGAACATTACTCATCTTACCGGGTTTGTCGGAAATGAATCGCAGCGCTCTCAACTCCGCGTTCGAGGATCCCCTTTTGAAGGAATACGCTTGACACGCCTTCTTTTGTTTGACGCAATCTATCCGAGCGAAAACAATCTCATCGTTTTCTAAAGCAGCGGATAAACTTACTTTCATTGCATTAAGTCCTTCTTCGTTACTCTCATCTCTTTCTTTTTGTAAATCCTTCTTGATGCTACTCAAAGTGTGCTTAAGAGACTCAGTCGTTTCCCTTTCATCACCTAGGAGGAGCACACAAAGTCGAGTCAATCCGCCAGATTTGCAACGTATATCGTCCATACTACGTGACATAATCTCCGGAATGAGTTGGAAATGATGCTCGGTAAATAAGCGCTTCAAGCTCTCCTTGCCAGAAACGCCGTGTTTCACGATGACTTCGTTCGATTCGGATTTCAGAACGACCACTGCTGGAGCTGATTCAACCCCGTATATCTGTTTCCACTTTCCTTGATCTCTTTCCGTGTGATGAATTCTGACCACATGAACATCATTCGAATACTCCGTGGCGAGTTTACGCAAGGTTGGGCTCGGCGTCGTGGCGCGAGGTGAAAAAATGATAAACTTAACTTTGTCGTTCTTTGGCGTTTTCTTGTTCTCGTCCTTAATATTTCCCCTAATTGTCACAGGAGCAAAGTTCTGCTCCAGCTCTTCCGACGCAACACTTGGAACCTCTTTCAATCGCAACAGCTTATCCATCACGAACGATCCTAAATCGTCCGCTTTCATTTCGCCTCTATATCTTTGCGCGCACCAAAAGTTGTTGCATCCTTGCGCGAAACCAACAACTGCGGGTAACTTGGTAAACGCAATCGGTTCGTTGGACATGAAGTACTTCGGGGCAACTTTCACGGCGAGCCGTCGATAGAGCTTTTGGTTTACTCTTCCAAACTTTGCAAAACCATCGAGAGCTCTGGAAGCCTGTTCCCAACTCGATGACGCTCTTTGCGACGGTTCCGAAGCATCGTCATAGACTTCGATAAGCCAACTATTCCCGCCGACGGCGCCGGCGTTATTGTCCTTGCTGTTCCTCCTTCGGTTAAACACGATGGACTCGAACGCGCTCAAACTCGTAAAATCGAACGTTTCTGAATCAATCGAATCAATCGTCTGTTCTTCAGAATCCCACCCACCTCTTTTCATTCGCGAAGACGACGAGGAGGAGGACGAACCTTTCTTTTTCGTGAAGCGCTGGTATCCGCCTTTTTTCTCTCCTTCCTCCTTCTCTTTCCTTTTCTCATCTCGTTCCAAATCTTTCAAGTTTGCGTACCCGGTTACGTCGTAATTCCTCCTCTTCTCCGGATCAATCAACGTCTTATACGCCATTTGAATGCTCATAAACTTTCGCTCTATCTTTTCTTTTTCTTCATCATCGTTAATCGTGTGTTGTTTATCCGGGTGAAACCGTAAGGACAGTTTTCTGTAACTTCTTTTGATGGCGGAAGCGTCGGCGGTTTTGTCCACCCCTAAAATAGCGTACGGGTTCAAGTCTTTCTCTCCGGAGATAAAATAAGAGAAGAAGGAGAGAAAGAAGAAGAGAAAGAAGAAGCGAGAGGATGCTACCGCTCTCATCATCATCATCGCGTTAGGTCTGCGCGGCGCGAGGAGTACGAGTTGTTAAGTGTACACACAGTCGTGCTCTCTTTTTTTTCTTCTTCCCGGGGTCTCTTTTGTGGACTTTTTGGCGATTTCGAATTTTTAGGGTACAGAGAGGGTCCTTCTTTTCCCCCATTCTTTCATCACGCTCTTCTTGTTTGTTCGATACACCTCTCTCTCTCATATATCTGATTACAAGAGAACAACGAGAACAAGAAGAACGAAAACATCGCGCAACACACACAAAAGATGGGGATTCGTCGCCCGATGAGCCAATCCTCGCTGACATCACCGTCCATAACGTTCATATTAGTCTTCTGTTCTGGACTCTATTTAGGAGCTTTACTCCCGAACGAAAACTGGCGACCGAAACCATTTATAAGTAAAGATAGTCCGAGATATGGAGGGCAAATGTTACGCGCGAGCTTTATGACGTCGAGCAGCGAAAGCCAGGCGATTATACCGGGAGCGGCAACCGATTGGGTAGAGAGTAGAAGTGGGAATAGTGATAAGAGGAATAGGAATGGGAATAGGAATAGCAATGGAGGAGGAGGGGGAGGTGGTGGTGAAGAAGATAACGAGAGCGATAGTTGTGACTGTTCCAAGAAGAAAAGCGCGTCGGAACTTCTCAGTTCTTTCGGTGAGAGTGGATTAGGACAACTCGCCTCGCCATCGATTAGCAAAGAAGACGCGTTGGCGAAAATCGACGCGTTGCAGCGAGCGCGAACGCACCTGGCGAAAGAAAAGGCAAACTTAGAAGGTGAGCGGAACGCGCTGAATAAAGTTGTGAAAGAAGCACAAAGAAGCGCAGACCAGTGTTTGAAAGACTTGAAGAAGAAGAAAGGAGGACACTGATGAATTCAGTGTTTGATGATACGTATCCCGTCTCCCTCGTTCTAATATTCTATATTACTACATCTCTAGCGCTGCGTTTCAACTCTAAATATACTCCTAAAATTCAAACTATTTATTCGTCTTCGTCCATTTCGCCGACGTACTCGGCGATTTCATCGAGATCGATATCGTCATGTACGGTAAAATCGTCACTCAATTGGACTCGAGCAGTATCGTTACTCTTATTCTTTTGCACCAACTTACCCCGGCGGCCTCGCAACTTCCCGGCGAGAACGACCACACGACCACCCGGTTTCTTCGGGATGCACGTTTCTAAATAAGATTGACGAACGTTCGATACCAGCGGCGAAGTTCTACCGTTATCTCCATCGATTTGCACAGTGCACTCCTTGGGCGTTGGAATATCTACAATTGTTCCTTTCTTCAGATAGTATATCCCGCCAGAGAAAGATTTGGAGACGATTCGAACGCGAACGGATGGATAGAGCCACGGATCATCATCATCATCATCATCATCATCATCCTCTTCTTCCGATTCTTCTTCCTCCCGCGCCTTCTTACTCTTCTTACTACCCGCATCGTCGCTGCTCTTTCGTTTCTTATCTCTTTGAGAATCGGGAGCGTTTACCATCTCGTCTAATTCGGAGCATCGCAACGTAATGACTTCGCCCGAGGAATCAAGTTCAAACTGCGCTTTCCCGTCTGCTTTCTGAATTTTCAACACTCGACCAGTTAACCCTTCGTGCTTCCCTTTTGCCACGTACATGCGCTTCCCTTCTTTCACCCCTAACTCTTCCTTCTTTACGAGCTTTTCGTCGATAGATTTTACGTTCCTCATCCCAGGCGCTCGAGACGCGTTTGGATCTCTCACTAATATCTCCGTCTTTTCCTCTCTCGTTTCGCCCGGTTTCCGTATCTTCTTATCGTTGTTGTTGTTATTCTTCCTCAGAGTTGCACCTGGTACATCCATAGTATCCGCTCCTAATCCTAACCTCCCCATCCTCGGCACAAATTCTACAGGATCTGCTCTTCCGCTCTTCGCGTTCCTTCCAACCCCTTCGCCTTCTTTCCAACCCATCCCGCGCAACATTGCCGCACCAAAATCCTCAATCGGCATCGACTCGTACGCCTCAATTGACGCTTGCTCAGGTAAATCCTCAACGTCCTCTTTAAAAGCATCCAATTCTTTTTCCGCTAAACTCTTTCCGATGAACGACTCGTTCTTATTCTTGTCTTGCTCTTTCTTCTTGTTCTCGTACCGCACTTTCGCTTCGTCGTCTTTCGGTGCCATCCTCGTTAACCCATACGTGGTTTTGTTGCCCTGCGCGGTTTCGCCTCCGATCGTTTCTGATACCTCGAATCGTTTGTCGTCGTCTATTTTCTCGCTTTCCGTTGGAAGAAAACTTGGTGCCTGTGATATTATTATTATTATTATTACGAAGAGTGGGGAGGTGAGCATACGAACTGATTAAAATACATTCCCCTATTCGAGAATAGAAACATACGAATCGAGAAGACAGACGATACAGATGCATCTGAAAATACACAGCACGCGCTTACCTTTCTTTGCCTCCCGGTCCCAACTTCAAAAGTATTCCTCATCGCCGGAATACTCTTCTTCTCTTCTCCTTTTTTCTTCTCTTCTTTCAAATGCACCCGGTCTTTCCCGACCGCTAAAACCGCCTCTCTTTTTTCACCGTCTTTTTCTTCCTCCTCTTCTTGGACGTTGATTTTCTTCTTCTTTTTGGTCCCTTTAATCCCTCCGGAGAAGCCTGCGAAAGATGATGATGCCATCTTTCCGTCCTTTCTTTGTGTGTGTGTGTGTGTGTGTGTGTTTGATGAGAAGAGAGCGCTTAATAATACTATAATAAACAAAATAGGGGATTGGATGATGAGTTTTGACGAGTTCGTTTTCTCTTTTTTTTCGTCTTTTCTTCTTCATTTTTAAAAAAAGACGCGTGCGTCGTCGCGTCAAAATCATCACATCAACAGAAAAGAAGAAGAAGAAGAAGACAAAGATATGAACAAACTCAACGCGGGCCAGAAGAAAGGGGTTCAGGAATTCGTTGCGGTCACTCGGACGACCAACACGAACGCGATAAAATATCTGAAGAAGTTCGCGTGGAACTTACAAGCGGCGGTGACGGACTTTTTGGAACATCCACCAAAATCGACTGCGTCGTCGTCGAGTGGTGGTGGTGCGTTCTCGGAATCGACTTTGGAAACGTTTTTCCAGAAGTACCAATCGGAAGAGACGAAGAAAGAAACGGCCACGGATAAGAAAGAAATCGATGCGGAAGGAATCATGCGGTTCTTCGACGATTTAGGCATCAATCCGGAGTCGGATTTGGTCACTTTAGTTTTAGCGAATAAGATGAACGCGCAAGAGATGGGGAAATTTACGCACGAGGAGTTTACGAGCGGGATGAGACAACTCCAGTGCGATTCGATGGTAAAGTTGAAGAAGAAAATACCGGCGATGAGGCAGGAATTGGTAGACTCGTACGCGTTTAAAGCGGTGTACGAATACGCGTTCAGATTCTCAAAGGAGGAAAATCAAAAGGCGTTGAATTTGGACACGGCGTGCGCGATGTGGGAACTTTTGTTGAAAGATAAGTGGTCGTTGTTGGATAAATGGTGCGATTTCTTGAACCGAGAGCATAAGAAGGCGATTTCAGGGGACACCTGGAATCAAATTTTGGATTTTTCGAGGGCGTACAACTCTAGTTTGTTCGGGTACGATGCAGAAGGGAAGGACGCGGCGTGGCCTGTTTTAATCGACGAGTTTGTCGAGGAGCAGCTCGAGAAGTTAAAAGAAGGGATGAAATGAGAAAAGAAGAAGGAAGGAAAAGGTGCGAGTGATAGAGGAGGTGCAAGAAATAGCTGATACAGTACGTAGCATTATAATTAGGATACACACACGCGAATAAAATGTCATTAAAACGAAGATACACAAAAGATACAATACAAATAATTATACAGAAGGAGCTTTTCTTTTTCGCGTACTATGTGCAGTGTATGTTACAACTTTAAGTTTTTCTCTATTTTTATTCTACGTATATATAACATGACGTTACTTTCGACGTCTTAATTCGTCGTCCTTTCGATACGAAGCTGGCATTTTATCTCTTCTTTCCTTGATATCTGTTTCTGAAGCTGGTTCTGAGGACATTTCCCCTGGCTGGGTCGAGATGGAAATCGTATCGTCCTCGCTCGCTAAAATCGACTCGATGAGTTTATCTTGCCTCTTGTCTCTCCCCCCAATCGTCGCACTCGTCGTCGATTTAATCGTGTTCACGACGTCGTCCATCATCGTAGTCCCTTCTTCCTTACCGGACACAGATTTCATAAACACGATCAACGACGTCATAATCACCGCGAACGTGTTCAAGCAAAACCAGTTGAAACCGACGACTGAAATTGTTGATAGAATCGGATAAAAATAGAGCGCTTTCTGCAGAATGTTCATCCGCAAAGAGATTGTCGCTGACGCCGAATAAATCTCCGGCAACATCCCACTTTTCGTCTGACCTCTCGGGAGTAACTTTACCGCAACTCTCGTGAAATCTCTCCTTTCCCGTATCTTTGAAAACACTCTCACGTCAATCGTTTGCTTCTCTTCTACGAATCCCACCAGGTGAAACGGCCAATATGCCAGCGTTTTCATCCACCTCACTAACGGCGATTGATATCTCAAGAGAGTAGGTCGCATAGAATCTAGTATCGTTTCCCCACTCGTAGTTACCAATTCTGCTTTCACTTGAAACATCCCAACCTTTCGATTATATTCCGAATCCGGCACGTCCAACTGCACGTGCACGTCAAACGTGGAATGCGGAGAGACGATCCGTTCTTGAACTTTTCTGGAAAACCAAGGGAGGAAAGCCAACGTTTTCTTCACGATGTTTGTCGTCGTCATCGTCTGTTCTTTCGTTGAATTTTCTATTCCTTTACCACTACCTTCCCAATAGATCGGTTGCTCCACGAACGACGCCATCGCGGTCGGTGTTTTCTCCGCGAAATTGAAGAACAAATCCTCTCGCATTATCGCGGTGCCGGATGGCAAGACCAAATATCTCAACGCGAACGCAAAGAAGATGGAAATGAAGAGGAAGAAAGAGGAGAGAAAAAGAGCGAATATGCTCCCTAAAGCCGTTTTCTTGACCAGAGATGCCATTGTGTGTGAAGATGATGAGTACAACACAAAAAAGGAAGAGGAGGGGACGATTTTCTAACGTTTTTCGTAGGCTAAACGCTCAACGCAACGAACAAGGAACAATCACAAGAGCTTTTAAAACAACAATACATTTTTAACTTCTATTAAAATAATAACGTGTACGTATACACACACAAACTCGCACATTACGCTGGCAACTTGCTCGCGGTGATCAACTCCAACTTGCGTTGCAAAAACGCCGATCCGCACAAGAACAAAGTGCACATCCCAAACATCGCCGATAACGGAAATAAAGCGACGTTGTACAAAATTACGCACACGAACAAGTTCAAAGGAATGCGGAAAAAGTTCATCACGGTCGAGCGAACGTCTTCGGGTACGTATTGCGCTCTCATTTTCATCATCGATGGCCAAAAAATACCAACCATAAACTCAAAGACGAGGAAACCACACAATTGCAACTTGCCTTCAAACGTGATTGGTCCTCCTTTATACCCACCCGAGCCTAACTCGAACGTTTTAATAAACACTGGAATAGATAACGAGCACGCGGAGAGTAAAAACACCGATTGCATGTATTTTTCAACTCTTAAATCCGATCTCGCCATCAATCTCGAAGACATGGACGAACCAATCATGCACGCAACCATCATGGTGGCAAAAATCATACCGTGAGGAATATCCTCGCCGTTAGGTGACAACGCCGGCGTCCACAAAAAGACGAACGAGTACATCGACGCTTCAAACAAAGATTGCATAGCACCCAAGTAGAAAATCTTCTTATCGGAGAAAATCGCTTTGTACGCGGTCGAAAAGGACTGCTGTAAGTTTGCGTTCTCGACGACGTCGCCGGTGTTTTCCGACCAAGTGAGAAAAATGACCGCGCCGCCGATGGCCAAAAAGCACGTCGCCGCATCGAACGGTGCCACCGGACCCAAACTCATATCGGTCACTAAATAGTTCGCCACTAACCCGGAAACGATAGAGACCAACCCGTTCCCTAAGAAGATGGCTTTCGAGAATGTTTTATCTAACCACTCCGCTTCGTATCCTCTTTTGAAGTGTTCCGCGACCAACCACGACTCAAACACCGTGAACAACAAACTCGTCGCAATGCCACCAAAAAACCTCCCGAGCATTAAAACGTAATAATCCGACCAGTGCTTGGTCACGCAACTCGCGATATACGTCGCCACGTACACCAAAGCCGCCGCTTTCCTCCCGTGCTTATCCGCCATAGAACCAACCACGGTGCCGAAGATCATTGAACTCCCAAACCCGGCGATGAAAAGTTTCCCGATATCCCCGGTCGTGTATCCGTAGTGCTGATATAACGCGTACACGTACGGACCTTGCAACCAATCTCCAGCCATCATCAAAGAATACACGAACAAATAGTTATTTCTGAAATTCAAGAAGGACGAAGGCATTTGCGTCTTTTCTTTTTGGGTGAACTTTTGGAACTCCATCAGAGCGCAAAAAACAGCCAGGACGCTAAACTGCGTCCAGTAATACGCTTCCATTTTCTAAGAATGAATGGTGTAATGAGGCAACTTTGGTTATTGATATTTTGAGATTGTTCTTCTTCTTCGGCGGTGAGAAAAGCACGACGAAAAGAGAGAAGAAGAAGAGAGCTTTAGTAGTAGCTTTCTTTTTTTCTGAGGATGGACGAATTTTGGGTTTTAGCAGAAGGACGAGCGAAGAGCAGAAATTTCTGCAGAAAAGGCAAACTGTTTGAAAATTCAAAACTGGGCTCCACATAAAATCAAATATCACCATCCTGGTGGACGAGATGGAAGACGACTTAGACGCCCTCATCGACGATGAGAACGAGATGGAGGAGACGTACATCGACGAAGACGAGGAAGACATGGCGTTTTTAGCGGAACAAGACTTAGACGACGATGAAGAAAACGCAGGAGGTGCAACGCAAAATCCGCCCGGGACGCAAGATTTGGATTGGTTAGAGAACGAAGCAAATGGAGGTGCAACGCAAAATTCAAATAAACGGGGCCCTTCAGATTTCGAAAAGAACAACACTGAAAATGATGACGACGATGATGGTGACGATGCGGAAAAAGCAGCGGCAAAGAAAAAGCGTTCGATAAACCCGACGCCATCTTTAACCGAGGAAGAACTGGCGAAAGAATTGGCGGAGAAGAAACGAAAGCAGCAAGAGTTGGAAAGGAAAGAACGAGAGTTGGAGTTGGAACTTTTGAGATACAAATCTGTGGCGAGAAACGCTCCGCCTTTGTTGACTTCAGCCGAGGCCGTTTCGGCGGGATTTAGAGTCATCAGCGTGACTGATCCGAAAGATTCAACGCACAGAGTGTATTTGAAAGTCGAGGAGCGTCCGTTTGGGGAGTTGGATGGCGATTCGAACGATGAAAATGATGTTTTGTTGAGCGAAAACCAGCTGGCGCGAAAGAAAGGAAAGAGAGGTTACGACCACGCTCGGGCGACGATCAATCGCATTCACTTGTTAAATGAACCCATTAACGACATGTTGATGGAAATTGAAGAGAAGAAATCAGCCGCGTTGGCTGCAAGCTTGGAAGAGCAAGCGAACAGAGAGAACACGATGCCGACGGAGGAAGAGATGCGAAGCGCAGAGGAAGAAGAGACGATGAGCGTGGAAGACTTCGCTGAGATGCAAAGAAAGAAGAAGAAAATTATAGAGCTGAAAGCAAAGATTGCCAGTGCATCGTGGTTGACGAAATATGCGCCGAGAAAGTTTACGGATTTGATTTCCGACGAACGATCGAATAGAGAGTTGTTGAGATGGTTAAAAATGTGGGACAAAATCGTGTTCAACAAAAAGACGCCGGATCAAATGATGAATCATTCAATTATTAATCCGTCGGTTATGAAGGCAAGCAACGGCCAGAATAGAAATAACAATTACAACAACAACAGCAGCAAGTATCAACAAAAAACGGAAGAACTTTACGATGCGTCGGGAAGACCGATGAAGAAAATAGCTTTGGTTTCTGGCGGTCCTGGCTCTGGCAAAACTACGCTCGCGCACATCGCAGCGAAACACGCAGGGTACAGAGTCGTAGAAATCAACGCTGCGAGTACGCAGAAATCCACCAATGGTCTCGTGGAAGCCGTAAAACAAGCCGTAGAAATGCGCTCGGTGTTGGAATCGATGAAGGGAATCTCCGTTTCAACAAAGAGTGATAGCCAAAATGCAAGGCCAAACTGTTTAGTTATCGATGAAATTGATGCCATATTTGGCGGAAACGAAGGCAAAGGTGCCATGAGTGCTCTTCTGAAACTTGCAAACGGAACTTTAGGCGGCAAGAAGAACTCGAATGGTCCTCTGAATCGTCCGATTATCCTCATTTGCAACGACATGTATTCGGCAGCATTGCGACAGTTGAGAGACGCATCGAAGCTCGTCAGGCTGCGTCCGCCATTGGCGGCGAGAGTCACCGGTAGATTAAGAGAAATTAGTTCGAAGGAGAAAATTTCATCCGATCCAAGAGCGCTCAGTCAGTTGGCAGAGACGTGTGAATTAGATATTCGCGCGTGTTTGAATCATTTGCAATACAAGTCTCTCGCGAGAGGAAAATTTACCATGGCGGATGCTCCTATTTCCGGAGAAAGTAAAGACGTTGGGGCGAAAGCGTTAGAGATGATGCGCGATGTATACAGAGGTAGACATGCCTTCATGGAGAAGACGTATCCGGGACCGGCAAAGCATTTCAGCTGGATGTACGATAGACTTGAAACATTTGGAGATGACAATTTATTGTTGGAGTCTACTTTTGAAAATCTTCCCAGCGCAAAGCTTAATGATTCGACGATGGAAATGTTTGCTTTGGCGTCAAATGACATCTCTAACGCAGATGTTTTTAAAAGTTCAAAACTAGCAAACTCGACGGATTATTTCTACGGTCAAATCGCTTCCGTGCACCATCGCGCGAGCGGTTGTAGTACCATGGATTCCGTGGAGTTTCCAAAAATCAAAACCGCCGAGAGAGAATTGCAAAGGAAAAGAGAAATAACGAAGGAATGGATGGAGAAAGCGAAGATCGATTCGCGATCTATTTCAATGCGCAATTCTAGTTCAGTTGACGTGTTACCATACGTTCTGACGATAATAGCTCCCGACGTGGGCAGAGCTGCCGGGTATGATTTCATGTCGCAAAATGAGTCGGAGGTGTTGAAACGGGCAGTCGACGTGACGCGTTCAGCCGGTTTGACGTATGCGAAAACATCGTCAAAAGGTTCATTCGATAGAAGTACGTACAGTGCTGGTTTACAGCTGCAACCGGCGATTGACGAACTCGTAAAATACGGATGTGGAGTTCCTGGAATGGTGTCGAAACCAATCTCTGCTAATGGTGCTGCGATTCGCATGTCTCGCGAGGAATGGATCGCACAACGAAACGCATTGAACGACGAAAGAGACAAGTTAAGAAACGAAAAGCTCGTCGACCGACGCGAGCTCGGTCCTAACGCCCGAGAATTGGTCGCCCGAGAAGTAACCATGGACGAAATCCGCGAACGCGCGAGAAGCTACAATCCCGAAGGCGTATTCACACCAGAAAAAGGAGGCGAACGAGGCGTCGAAAAGAAGCAGTTTACGAATCAAAACGTCGTAAACCTGCCTCAGTCTGCCGCGTACGACGAGATGAAGAAAGCGAGCAACGCGAGACTCGAGCTTGGCTTTTCCGGCGGGAACAAACACAGAATAGCCGCGAGTACCAAACCAAAATCTTTGACGACAGTTGGCGTGACCAAGTACAAATACAACGAAGGCTTTACGAACGCCTTGCGAAGAACGGTGTACATGAAAGATTTATTCCCGGGAATGGTAGCCAGCAAAGATGTAGAGGAGGAAGAAGGGGAAAAGGAGGAGGACGAGAAAGAAGCAATCAATAATAAGAATAGAGGAGAAGAGGCGATGATGGTTTAATAGTTCAATCGAGTATTTCGTGCTTTTTTTTTTCTTCTTCTTCTTCACAGATTTGCAAAGAGGAGCTTCACTTAAGAGAGCAAGAGGCGGGTCTCACATCTCACAAATACACATAATAAAGACGACATGCTCGCACAATCTCGATTCTTCTGTGCGCCATCGACGTCTTCTTCCTCTTCCTCTCATCGCACTCAACACACTTTATCGAGCAGAGGAGGAAGACGTTCTGGCCTTCGAGATGAACAAAAACGTCACCCGAAAGTCCATCAAAGAAAAAAGAAATGTACCCACGCGGCGTTGGCAAACGCAGACATTGAACGCGCTCGAGGAGGTGATTTTCGCGAAGCTGCAGAGTGCTTCGTTGACGCGTTCTTCGTCGACGGTAAATCGAATCCAGACGACCGAGAAATCGGCTCTTTAGAACGCGCCCAGGCGTCTGATTTATCCAAAAGATACTCAAATGCGAAGAAAGGGGCGATGTTCATCGTGCGAGACGACGAGACGTGCGATTTGATGGCGTGCGCTGGGGTAGAGTATCGACGATATTTGGGCGATTACGACTACGAAAACGTTCCGGAAGACGTTGATAGATTCGCGCTCGGGTCTTCGATAACGGTACCGATTATTGCAAACCTGGCCACCTCTCGAAAGGCTCGAGGGAAAGGCTACGCCAAGGCGTTGGTGAGAGAGTGTGAAAAGGAGGCGAAGAATAACGGTTTCGAAGAGTGCGCTTTAATTGTAGAAAGCACGAATAGTAAAGCTCGTTCGTTGTATAAAAAAATGGGCTATAGAGTTGCGAAAACGCTGAAAGATCAAAATGCGTTGAAGATGCAGAGCGACGGAAAAGCGAGAGTCGTGAAGGTGACCACGTTGCTAATGAGAAAGAGTTTACTCAATCAAAGACAGAGCATCGATTTGGAGAGTCTCGTTGTTCCAATCGGTGCAGTGGTAGCTTTATACGCGCTCAGTGCTAACGACGACCTTCGAGACGCCATCTTTGGCTTTCTCGGCACTTCGTAAAATAGTGTCACGAGAGGAACAACATCGCGACGACGAACTTGAGATAATAAGAAAGTGTGCGTACACTGTGGTGATTTTCATCTGTTTCAATATTTATAATTACGTTGTTAATATATTAATCTTTCCGGAGGCAATAATTCCCCGGAGTAGCTGCCTCTAAAGAGCTAAATTTATCCTTTACTTTAGTTTACTGTACGTACGTTAATCGTCGTCTATTTTCTTTTTATTTGTTTATTTTCTTTCGTGCTGCGGCTTAAAGCGTATTTTACTCGTTCATCGCCATCATCACACCTCAATTTTCTTCTTTGCTCTTTCTCTCTTAAAGTCCTCCAACGTTTTGAACTTGGTTTCCATGATCTCTTTCAAGTCGTCTCTCATGGTTGGTTTCTCTGGGCCTTTGTAGTAAAAATGGAAAGCCCAAAACTTTTCCAAGCCGTAGAGCGATCCACTTTCGTAATCTCTTAACGCATACTCTTCAAAATCACGATATATCGCAGTTCGAAAACGTGCTTCTAAACCGTAGGAATAGAATCTGAACAAGCATTGCAACCCGTAGTGGTGGTTTGCTCGGGCGTCTTCCTCCGCGAGGCGGCAGAACTCTTTGTACATCTTCACGTTGAAAGTTTGCCTCAAAAAGTAACTCCAAAATCGAAACAAAGTGTTCATTTCTTCTGATTGACCACAACCAACTCGCTTACGTTCCTCGATGCAACGCTCGTGGAAAGCTTTATACTTTTGCTGCTTAAAGCCATTCTCTTCTAACAAAGCGTGCGACACATGAGAAGGCGAGTCTGCTGATCTTCTTTGCTGCGCAGCTTGATGCATTTGAGAGCCAATTTTTGGAGAAAACGAACCCATCAACCAGCCAATGTCTTCGCGTTGCGACTGTCCATCTTTAGGAAGCGATGAAGGGAAAAAGTTCGCCGTATCTTTCTTCCACGAGCCAGTGACAGAATTTTTCACCGGTGTCGACATTGCCGGCGTCGCGCCTGACCCAGTAATCGGTCTCGCTGCAGAACTCCCCGCGGTACTTCCCGGCCCGTGACGGGCTCCCTTCTGAGTGACAATCATAAGTCGGCCAACATCAGCGTCGTTCATATCATCCTCTTCGTATTCGTCGTCGGTATTTTCGTCGTCGGACTCGTTGTTATTGTTATCGCCAAAGTCTTCGTCCATCTCGAAATCGTCCGCCTTTGTCGGTGCTGAAGTCGCAGATTCTACTGCTGCCGCGTTGCTATCTGCTGATTGCGGCACGCTCGCTGATCCATCGGCAGATAACAACCAGTTTCGCCATTGATCGCCACCGACTCGAATCGCATCCTTAGCCTCGTTAAATTCAATCACCGTCGACCCTTGCAACGCTTCCGATAACGCAGTCGGATCAGGAGTAAGCATGCGCACTCTGTTGAAGGCGCCAATCACAGAGAGAGCAATCCAACCTTCCGTCGGGTCCATTTTTTGTCTAAGGAATAAGTCGCGGCATAAGTTATCGACCGAGAAGTAGTATTCAACTTGTCGCTTCAACGCCGCCAAAACCTGAGCTCTAGTCGCTACCGGGGCTGCCATATTCTGTGGATAATATCCATAACTTTGCGGCGGCATACCCCTTCCCCGCAAGGGATACCCTTGGGGCATGTAGCCAACGTTGTATGGCTGTTGGTTAAATCCTCTTCCACCGTTGTTAATACTTCCTCGCCCTCTGCCGCCTCTTCCTCTACCAGAGTTATCGTTGTCGCCGCCTCCTCTGCCTCCTCCTCCTCTTCCTCTACCCCCGCTACCGTATGCATATTCGCCGCTGTGATCTGACCCGATGGATCCTACAGAACCGTTTCGACTGTGTCTACCACCACCTCCAGTTCGTCCTCGTCCTCGGGCTTTAATGTTCGTATCCACACCGCCGCCTCTGCCTGGGCCGGTTCTTCCGCCCGGGCCGGTTCTTCCGCCCGCGGGCGCATTCGCCGGTCGATTGTTGTTATTGGTGTTGTTGTTGCTGTTCGCATTCGGATTGGTATTATTGTTATTGTTATTGCTGTTGTTATTGCTGTTGCTTTGGTTGTTTTTGTTTTTGTTTTTGTTTTTGTTTGCTTCGCTATTTTCGCTGTTGCTGTTATTATTTGCATCTTTCGGCATCGCATTCGCGCCGTCCTCGGTTGATTTCTGATTCTTTTTCGAATTCGAGTTTGAAGCGCCTTTCGTTCCGTTCTCCGCCGCTGCTGCTCTCAATAACTCGCTCTCTGCGCCAGTAGGCACCGCGGTTTCATCTCCTAATGACGGCCACACCACAGTTTCCGCGACCGCCGCAGTCGGACTCGACCCGGGCGTCCCTCCCCCGAGTTTCGCTCCTCCCCACGCCGGTTTTGAAGGGGCTTCCGCCGGCACTAAGTTCACCGGTTTCTCCTTCTTATCTCCGCCTTCTTTCTTGTTCTCGGAGGAGTCTTTATTATTAGCGCTATTGCTATCGTTGTTATTTTTATTCTTCTTCTTTTTGCCCGAAGATTTATTGTTATTGTTATTGTTTGAACCCCCCGAGGAAGCTTTGTTGGAATTGTTGTTGTTGGAATTGTTGTTGTTGTTGTTGTCTTGTTGCGAGGACGTTGTTTCAATCGTATCATTTAACGTATCCTCAACTTTCTTCTTCCCGCCGCCGAACAAGGACGCGAACGATGTCACGGCCGCAGCCGCCATGCTCCCAACAGTCGTCGCGGTCGATTGGCCTTCGTTCGAACCCGATTCTTTTTGCTTCTCTTCCTCTGGTTTCCTTTCCGCTGCGCTCAGCGAGACAGCTTGTCCTCCGACGATGTTGTTATCATCTTTCTCTTTTTTCGTCCCTTGTTGCTCTTGGTTGTGTTTTGTTTGATGAGCGGAATTTTGAGCAGCTTGTCCCGAATTCTTTTTCTCGTCTCCTGCACTTGCCGGCGAGCCGGAGGACTGCTTGAGGACGTTAGCCCACGGGGCGGACATTTTTCTATATCAATCGAACACTTTGTCGCGAGAATCTACTCTTTCTCGATGCAATTATCCCTCGCTTCGAGGCGCTTTCCTCGTTTGGATTTACGTTTTCTGTTACGCGAATTTGCAAAAACACCGGGAACAAAATTTTGTCTGTGTTTGCAATTTGCGCTTGCTCTCTCTCTTCGCGAAAGGAGAAAAAAAAAATGAAACTCTCTTTTCTGCCTAAACGGGCGTCTCGCGAACCGTCTTCCTAAGATAACTTTACTCAAACGCGTTCGAAAGTATTCAACGTCTGCGTTTTAGAGAGAGGTACTCGGGATATTTCTACGCGCTCAACACAAAGCACCCCGATAAAAGTAAAGAAATGTATTTGTTCAAGGAAAAAAAAGGAGGAAGAGAAAAAAGTTGCTTCGAGCTTTTTGTGTTTTTTTCTTCTTTTCCTTTTGGATTTTATGATTTGGTGTGGATGTGCAAGAAGAACAATACGAGTAAAACAAACAAAACTATTCAAACTATTCAATATTTCTTTTTACTCTTTCTCTTCCTCTTCGATCGCTTCGCTCTTTTTCATCTTTTTCATCTTCGTCGCGTCTGCTGCTGCTACTGCGTCGTTCTCCTTGGACGGAACGACTCTTTTTACGCGCTTGACGACTTTTCGAGCCTTGGGAGAACCGCCCTCGTCGGTTGGCGCTTCGACTTTTCGAGAGCCCAACTTTTCGGCTAAGCGTTTAGATTCTGCATCGGAAAGGGATGACGCATTCTTTGTCACTGATGATGCGACTCTTCGAGGGGACTTTGCAGACACTCGGCGAGTACCTGGAGCGACTGGTTGTATCACTCGAGAGGAGGAGGAGGAAGAGGAGGGGGAGGAGGAAGAAGTAGACGGTTTCTTGATACGACCACTCGTCGTCGCACGAAGCGCGCCTGTTGGATCACTTTTCTTCCGTTCCGGAGCCGAAGACGCCAAAGAACGCGAGAAAGATGGAGGAGAAGAAGAAGAAGGAGAAGAAGAAGAAGAAGAAGAAGGTTTCTCGAAATCCATACCATACGGGCTGAACGTAGTTGACGACGGCTTTGTGTCAGGGGTGTTGAGTTCCGACATGAAAACGTCCGCTCCCAAATCTCTCAGAGACGCTTGTTCTCGCGCTCCAGCAGTCAACTGCTTCATGGTTAAACCAGCGTGCTCGTAGAGAAGATTCGCTATGTACTCGCGTCTGTCTCTTTCTGGTGCCGCCTGCCAAGTGAACCACGGTATTTGAATGACCGTCCATCCTTGCTTTGTCAAGATAGCCTCTCTCAAGTTATCGCCACCGATCCGAACAGTTGGACGGTTTATCGAGTAATGGGTCGGCCCATCGGCTTCGATACAAATTTTACGACCTTTCAACGCAATATCTAACGAATACAAGCCACCTTCGGTGAGGAATTCGAGCTCGTGAGGGACACCCATTTCCGACAGTGTCGAAGAGACTTCTTGATGAAACCCAGAAATCGTCACGCACGTTCTCGTGACTTCCATCCAACTCTTCTTCGCCTCGCTTTCCAACTCCGGGTATATTAATTTCCCGAACGGGGAAAGGATCTCGTACGCAAAATGAGCCTGATAAATTTGATTTAAGGACATTTCCCCCTTGCTCCCTCCTCCCGTCACGAAACGATAAGGATGATCCTTATCGGAATATTTGTTAAACTGTTCAATGTCAATCGTCGCTATCTTTTTACGAAACACATCAAAGATATCTTTTTCCTCGATAAATCCCATATTTGCAACTGCCCAAATACAAGTCGTTAACGATTGGGTGGTGGCTTGATCCATCTGCCGTATCATCGCTTGCATGAGTGCATACACCACGTCTTGCGGAATATTTAAACCTAAAATCGACCACGACCATAACATTTGCGAGATCCCCTGGACTGTAAATTGGTCATTTTCGGCTTCCATTTTTGCTCTTTTACTCATTATTTCCACGAAATCATCGTTTGGTAAATACGTTAAGAGCGCCAAGCTTCGCATGTAATTGACAATTGGTTGCGTGCAATTTTTATTCTTCTGGTGTGGATCGTACGTCACTTTAAGCCATTCGGTCATTTCGCTCAACACGTGTTCGAAGTACCTTCCTTTGTCGTTCGGATAGGCACCAATTTCCGCCATTCCGTAGAATGTATTCACGAATACCATGATCGTAAGCGTATCCTCTGTGTATTCATTTTTGAATTTCGTGGACTCGGATGTATCGTCTGCGTTCCACTTTTCTTTTACCATAGTACATCGCGTTTGTAGTCCCGCGAGATAATCCACAAATTTCTGACTCGGTCGAAAATTTCTAAACTTTGTGTACGCCCAGAATGCGTTGCAATTTTCCACCGTCGAGCGGTTATGTAAATCATCGTCCCATCTGCTAGTCATTCGTCGTAAAAACTCGTGGTCTGGTTCGTATTCCAAGCAAGCGTAGGCCCAAAGAGTATTTGAAATGCCTTGAATAAACATCGTCTCAATTTTTGGTTCGATCATATCTTCGATTCGCTTGAGTAAACCGTGCGGTAGTGTGTAAACTTCACCGAGGCCTTGCTCTCTTAACGTTGCGAGAGCCCAGAGTATATTCGTGAGCGACTGAACCGACCACACTCTTGGATCGTTGAATAGGTTCTCTGTCATGCTGTGAAGGAACATGCTCGCAAGATCTTTTCCCATGTCAAATCTGAGTTGCGCACACGCCCACAAAATATTGGAAGTTTCTTGCGTCTTAAAGTTTCCAGCACCAAAACCATACGCTGAAGTCGTGCGAGGTTGCCCTAAATGCATCGCTATACCTTTTCTAAACGCTGCTTCAGTTTCCGGCCGAAGCTTATAACCAAGTGTGCCGTACGACCACAGACAGTTGGCGACACCTTGGGGAACGTAGCCTTCCATGACGTTCAAGTTCAATCTTTCGATGGCATCCAAAAACTCAGCTCTGATACTCTGCGGAACTTGCTCCGGAGGAATACCCGAAAACAAGTCTTCCACGTTATGATCATCGCGTTCAAAATAAAGCACCTTTTCATCGTCGACAGCATCTTCGTATTTACCCGAAGGGCTCATGATCGTGAATGCCCAAAGCACGTTCGAAACGTTTTGTGCGGCAAATTTCGCGTAATTGTTCTCTTTTGCGCAGTTTATGTACTGTCGCAACAAAAGTGTGGTAAATTCGTTTGCCTGCAACCGAGTTTGCACGCCGCAGTGCGCTAGCCCCCAAAGTAGATTCGAGTATTCGCGGCTCGAAGGCGTTCCGTACTCGAGTGCAAGTTCTCTCAAGTCGTTTGGATCGTTCGATCTCGGTAGCAACTCTTCAATACGCCGAATCAACTTTTGAAAGTGTTTGTTCGCCAAAATGTTCTGGCACGTGCGGATGAGGGTTTCGTTCGTTGCAAACTCGTCCTCGCCTTCGTCGCCACCTTTCTCCACTAAACTTCTCGAGTTTGGATTTACTTCTGTTAACGAAATCGGTTTTTTGTCGCTAGATTTTCGAAGATATTTGCTATCGCGAACAAAAGTCCCACATTTGTGAGCAGCCGTCGCGCAGTTCACCACGCTAAATTTGTGAACGTTACCGTTGATGAAATTCAGCAACGCTTTCACGTTTGGTTTCAGTTTTAGCTTCTCGTTTTTATCTATTATAGATTTTCTCGTTTCTTTTTTGTTATTCAGTCTGCCAGTTTTTCTTCTTTTCTCCTTTATTTCGTCACGAGTGTCCGCGATTTTTTTATTCGGCGGTGGTTGACTCGAGCTTTTCTGCCGAGTGGACGACGACGACGACGATGATGGCGAAATTTTCCGCGGCAATCGCTCGTTCGAAATATCCCCGTACGCCCCGCTCGATTCTACTCGTCGCTGCACGTACCTTCTCGCGCTGACCTCCTTCTTTTCCTCTGCGTACGGTTTTCTTCTTCCTCCTCGTGGACTTTCGTCGTTGCTATTTTCACTCGTTTTTCTCTTCTTCTCATCTCCTTCTTCTGTACTACCACCACCGGAAGAGGAGGAATCGCGTATCGCGCGCGTCCTAAACGTTCCCAGGAGATGGCAACGCGTTGCTCTCAAATCCAACGATGCGTTCCTTCCTTTTCTCCCGTCGTCGACAAAGTCTTCCGCGCCTAAAACAAACCGGAAACGACGCAGACGATGATGATGATGACTCACGCACACTCCCCCATTCTGGGTACGTCGTGCAGGTTGGAAACGAAACGATTCAGACGACGACGACGACGAAGCGTGCGAAGAGGACATCGCCCTCGTCGTGTTCTGCCGTCTTTCCGTTCGCGTGAGTCCTATGTTGGTAGTACTCGATGATGATCTCGTTAGTGTTCTCGAAGACGAAGACGAAGACACCCCGGCGAGCACACAAGCGTTCTTCGCGTGAGAAGGCCGAGAGAAGCCCATTCCTATCAACGGCGAGGACGCATTTTGATGTTGAGACGACGACGACGACGACGACGACGACGTCGTCGTTGCCGCCGCCGACGTACCGCGCAGCAGCAGCGCCGAATGAAACATCTCTCTGTCCGAGAAAAGAAGAGCAGAGAGAGAGAAAAGAGACGCTCACCAAACGCGCTCGTCTCTTTCTCTTGATGATTTTTTTATGCCGTTAATTTCAAGCGAGAAACTCAAGCAAAGAAGAGAAGTGATACTATGTGCGCGTATGTACTTCATCAGAAGCGCAAACGTGAAGTCAATTCAATCAATACGTTTTGATGTTTTGGACAATTTTCATTTATAACAAAGCTTTATATATCTTTCGAAACTCTCTCTCTCTTTCTCTCTCTTCCCATCTCTTTCTCTTTTACTCTCCTCTCGCGGAGCGCGTTCTTATCTCTTCCGTCAAAAACGCGCTCTCTTTCTCACCTCTTTCTGTTAATCTCCACGCATATACGCGCGCGCTTCTTCTCCTCTCTCTCTCCCTCTCTCACTTTTAGCTATTCTATTTGTTGTTTTTGATGATGATTTTCGCGCAGCAACACTTTTATTATTCTCTTCTTCTTCTTAATAACTTTCGTCTCTGTCCAAACGACCGAGATAGTATTGCAACGTGTTCACCACCAACTGCTCCATATTGTCGTTCAACGCCTTTCCGTGGTACGTGCACAACATGGTATCCACAGCCGCGGCACCAATCGTGTCGATTTCCGCTTGGACGACGTTCAAATTCAAATCCTTCAACACGCGAACAATCTCAGACAACAACCCCGGTCTGTCCGTAGTTTCAATCAACAACTTGGACTTGGTCCCGTTGGAGACGGAGGTCACCGTGATTCTCGTCGGCACAATTTGTCTCTTCTTCTTCGTCGGAGTCACGTATTCGGTTTCCGCATCGTCTGCCACTTCGTACGGCTTTGAGTTTCTCGCTGTTTGCTGCACAAACTCTTGCGCTTCCGGGTGATAATAGCACATAGTCGTCAACACCGTTTGTCTCAAATCCTCCAATCTCGCCGACGCCGTAATCTTCTCCGAACTTTGGTGGTCCGTCACGTAGAAGCGGTTTTGGTTGCTTTCCGTAATTTCCGCTCGGGAAATATCCAAACCCAAATTTCTAATCGCTTCGCAGGTATCCGCGAGCTCCCCGAGTTTGTCTCCAAACTCAATCTCGAGGATAGTCGCCAACGGGTCCGACAAGTTATCGATGATAACTTTCGGGACGACTTTCTTCGCTTCGTCCGTCGCCGAAGCGCGCGTGACGACAACGCTCGCTCTGCGGGTCGTTTTCGACGTCGATGTCGTTCTGTTTGTTATTATTGTTTTTGCAGATTAATTTAAAAGAGAGCGATCGATGATGTCAGTATTATGAGCTGTTGGTATTTTTTTTTCTCCTTCTTCAGCTGTTAGGGCCCTCTTTTTTTCGTCTTATCTCAAAGAAAGAGGCACCTCTTTCTCTCCCTCGAGCGTTCGACACGTCGAAAAAATCGAACATTTTCAGGCGAGAAAGAGAACAAATTTCTTTTTTTCGACGAGGAAACGACACGAGACACGACCTTTAACTCTCTCTTTTACTCTCTCCTCTTTGAAGATCGCACTCTCACAAAATCGATCATCGACTCGATGATCGGGCGGGTGACCACCCAATGCGAAGATCTTTCGCGTTGTTCGAGCGAGGACGACGATCATCATCATCGTCGAGATCGACAACGACGAGAGAGAGTAAGAGAGAGAGGAAAAGAGGAAAGAAAAAAAAACATTCGGAAGCGACGCGAGAGACGAAGGGGTCCAAAAACTCGTGAGTCAGACACATTTTCTTCTCTCTCATGAAATTTTTCGAAGCGCTTAAACGAAAACGTACCTCGCGCATAACCCAACAACCGGGGCGCGCGCGCGTGCGGTAGCAGCGTGCATGGTGTGTGTGTGTGTAGATGTGAAAATAGAACCCGTGAAGGTTGCGTGTGTCGTCGAGTGTGTCTTTAAATAATAAAAAGCGTCTCTTTGGAAATTTTCTGGCGATAACGCAAGAGTGTTGGAAAAAATCTCATCTCGTAATCTCGAACGGGAGCGTAGAGAAAGGCGAAAGAGAGATGGATGGTCTTGTGCCAAGTCTCTCTTATTACAACAAATTTCTAACGAGTACTAAAAAAATACAAACTCTCTCTTCGTGTTTGACGGAAAACTAATACTCTTCATCATCATCATCATCGTCGTCGTCGTCCCAGGCAGATGAAGTGTTCGTTTTTCCACCACCACTACTCCTACTACTCCTACTACTATCACTACTGTTGTTACTGCTATTATTATTAGTATCCTCGTCCTCGTCCTCGTTCATGCTCACCGCGAACGAGGACAAGTTCTCCACGTCGTCGGCTTCGGACATTATTTCGTCGTCTTCTTGAGATAAACGCATGTATTCCACTCGTGCAAATCGATCCCACTCGGTTAAGTGTTTCTCTTCTCGCTCTTGACGAATAGTAAACGGATCTCGGGTTTCGAATAAGATGAATTTGTTCAGATTGAACAAGACGTTGAACGTGTTCCCACTCATGGGCAACGAGCGCACCATGTCCTCTAAAGTGATGAAACCTTCAATCTTTGGTTTTATCATATCCGTCAATTGGCACACGATATCCTCGAAGAACACTGGTTCTTGAGCCAAGCACTCCATTCGTTGCAATTGCTCCTCGTAAAAATACGCTAAATCACCGCTAGATAAGAACCCGTCGTTATCGATGTCCACGCACTTGAACCAATATTTAATGGACAAGTCTTGAGATTTGTACTCTTCGGATAGGACGAACCAAACGAAATCTTCGTATCCCATTTTACCAGGAACGCCGGAAGTGAATGGCTTCACGCTTTCCGATAAAACGCGATCGACGATTTTATACGTCAAAGCGTGGTTCCCGTATCGCAACAAATCGTCTCGGTCGATTAAGAAATCGTGGTCGGTATCGAGCTCCCAGAATTTGCAATAAATCACGTAAAAGTGCTCGTAGCTGAAAAATCTCAAGACTTTGTTGATATCCTCTTCGACTTCGCACTGTTTAAACGCGCTGATCAAATCGGATTTCTTCAACTCTCTCAACGTCATTCGACCGTTCCAATCTTTATTTACCGTGTAAAAGATTCTATATATGACGGTTTCTAAATATCGATCTTGAAACTCCGCCGTGTGCTTCAAAAACTCTAATCCCGGATGAGTATCGAGCAACGCTCGAATAACTGATCTGAAATCGTTTTGCGAGACGAAATCGCCTTTTTGCTTCGGATCTTTCAAGATGTTGTAAATCATTTCCGTCTCGTCGTTATATCTCGACAATGTTTTCTTCCAAAAGCGCAAGAAGTCATCTCTTTTGATTTGAGTCACGTCTTCCGAATCCTCTTCTCCAAAGTCATCTTCAAAATCCTTCATTTCCGTCGTATTCGCTGATTTTGTAGACGATACCGACGATGTCGGACCATCCTCTACTTTACTACTGCACATATCCGTCGCGCGTTTCATAATCAACGGGCCAAAATAACTCGGAATGCCGATGAATTCTCTCACCAAACTCGAAAACGCTTCTTTGCTCAAAACGCCCGGCGTTTCGTTATGCAAGACGTCGTTGAACTTTTGCGTAAATTTTTCCATAATCTTTGCCGATTTGATCTCTGGAATCCACTTCTTGTTCGGGAAGAAGAACTGAGGAATCAAATAGTTCGGCGAAGGCGAAATCGCGGACGATAATGACGACGAGGATGCAGACGAATGAGAACTCAACGCGCCGTTTCTTTGTCCACCTCGGCTTGGACTCAAACCTTGTTGCTGTTTTGCAAACGGCGTCTTATTCTCCAAAATCAACGGTGAGGACTTTTGATGTTGCTGTTGCTTCTCCACTACGTTCTCCTTCTCTGCCTCCAAAGCTAACTGTTGCACGGAACTCGTGATTGTTCTCACGCTAAAATCTTCGCTATCGTCGCTCTCCGGGATATCAAGAATCGGCAGCTCCGAGTCGTTCCTCTTCTCCTCGTCGCGCGAAGAAAACGACGACGTCGATAAACCCTCACCAAACTTCAACTGCTTCTTTTTACTCTCTCTCGTCGGCGACAACATCGACCCGGGCGATTTAATCGGCGACTTTGGCGGCGACGCTGCCGTAACGCTCGACTTGGTATAAAAACTACTCCTCGTCGGCGACTTCGGCGGCGCGAGGTTGGTATTGTTTTTGTTTCGAACCGGCGAACCAAACGGAATCGACGACGACGACGACGTCGCATTCGCCGCTTCTTCTTCCTCGCGAAGAAACGCGTTCGATATCTGCATCACAGAAAAAAACAGAGAAGAAGAAGAGAAGAAATGTGAGACGTTGTTGAAATATTGAGAGCGTTTTTGAAAAATATCAGGCGAAGAAAACGAGAAGAGTCGTCTCGATCCGATGATTTTTAAAAGCGACTCGGCAAAGAAGAGAGAAGCGTAAACGTACCGCGATCCGATTGTTCGCCTCGTGGACCCAGTGTAAGAAATATTCTTCCATCTTTAACTTTGAGTTCGGGCGCAACGGCGTTTGAAGCATCATTTCGACATCCGTTTCTGTTTTAATAATAAGAGAGAAAAGTCAGCGGTGGGGAAAAGTCAAATGTGTCGAAGTTTTTAAAATCAGCGAGATTTAGTACTACGACTGCGCTCAAACTCAGAAGAGTTACAGAGAAGAAAAAGAGACGCGTACCTTTCAAAAGACTGGCGGCGGACGAAACCGTCGTCGTCGTCGTCCCGCTCGTGGTTCTCTTTCTGCTCTCTTTGTCCATCCTCGTCGTCGTCGTCACGGACATCTTTTTTTTTTGCTCTAGATTTCAAACAGCCGTCGTCTCTCTTCTTCGTCTTCTCTCACTCACTGGATGCCACCACCACACGTTTATAATAATAAAAGTTTTCGCCTAGCCTCCTCGTGCGCGTTGTATATTATCCGTTTAATACTAACACGCGCCTTGCGCTCGACAGTAGTAGGAGTACTGCTCTCTCTATTTCCAAGCGCCACGCGGAGGAGTGGTGGTTCAACTTTGGAGGAGAAGTTGGCGGGCTTTTTTCCTCGAGAAAGAAATTTTTTTCTCAAACCTTAAACCCTAAGCGCAAAAGAGAAAAATATCGCAAAAACTCAACTGTTTCCACAGAAACGCGCTTATTAAACGCTTTTCATACAACACTTGCGCGAAGAGAAATACGCGCATTTCTCGCTCGAAAAGGACGGAAGAATACTTTCTGTCTTTGTTTTTCTTTGGTGTATTACTCATACTCGATACAAACTTTGCTTCTTTAGCGCGCGCGTTTAGCGCACTTTTCGGAATCGAAAGAATTTACGGACCGTGCCCTCACAGCACGCTTTTACAGAAGTGACTGTACATTTGTTATACCACTAAAAGGAGAAGAAGAATGATAATAACGAACATTTCCAACGCGATTTTGCGAAACACGCAAAACTTGGCCAAAGTGTCCATTTTTGGCGGGTTTGCGTACGGGTTTATCCAAACCATGAAGAGTGGAGAGAGCGCGCTCGTGCCCACCTCGAGATGGGTGTCCAGTCACGTTTTATCGTCCAGTCAGCACAAAGGAGGGAAGGAGGAACGAAATAGTGCGGGAGAAGAAAAAGCCGAGGAGGCGACGGTTTTACGACGCCACCACCACCAAAACGATGGACCGAGCAGCAGCGTTCGCGGAGAAGGAGTGGAATCTTCGGATATCGAGCGGCGGAGAGTGAACGCGTCCGTGGCGTGGAGCAGCATGAGATGAGATACAAAACTATCTCTTCTTGCGTGTGTAATTAACGCATGTAACAATAAAAAAAAAGGAAAGAGAGAGAAAGGCATGATGAATATGTGATGAATATGCGATGAATATGATGCTGTTTTCTGCGGAGCTTACTTTCTAGATTTGTACATTATACTACCTAATATACTACTACTCACTACTACTGCTAGTAAATACCTTTTCTTCTTCTTCTTCTTAATTGTTTTTCTTCCATATCTTCATCCCGTTTGATATGCCGTAAACTTTCGCCAACGAAACGACGAACAAGATTCCACCTAAGACAATCCATAAAAGCCACCATAAATCATCCGCGGCGATTGCGGCAACAGACACGACTAACTGCACGAGTTGCATCGGGAAACCAAAATTTAAGAAATCTTTAAACACGTATCCTCCAGGGCCGTAGACCATCAAGTTCGTCTGGTACCCAAACGGCGACATGAACGACGCCGAGGCGCCGAGCATGAGAAGGTAGGACATTTTGAGTAACGATATGTTGGCTTCTGCAGCTGCTTCGGCGGCAATGGGAAACATTAAAGCCGCGGCGGCGTTATTCGTGACGACGTTGGATATCAAAAACGTCGCCAGGTAGACGCCAACGAATAAGCCAATCTCTCCAGTATTTGTCGCCGTTCCCAACTTCACGAGCTGTTCGGCCATAAAACTTGCCACGCCGGAATTTTGCAGCGCTTTAGATAAACCAAACGCGGCGGCGATGGTGATAATGACGTCCCATTTGATGGCATCTCGCGCTTCTTGTTGAGACAGCGCGCCCGAGGCAATCATGACACCAGAAGCGAAAATTGCGGCGACTAGTAAACTCATCACGCCAAATGTATATAAAGCAATCATCGCCACTGCGCAGGTTATGGCCGGTACTAACAGGGAGAGCCGCGGAGGTGCTGAATCCTCTAAGATGGAAACCAAAGCAAATCCTTCTCGAACTAAATCTGGGCCTGCGTCTAATAGTAACACATCTCCAGCGTGCAACACAACCTCACCCATTTTGGCATGGACTCTTTGGCCTTCACGATGAACTGCTAAAACAACTGCGTTGTAACGCGTACGAAACTTCATATCTCTGATACTTTTCCCAACTAAAGGCCCGTTTTTAGCGACGACGGCTTGAACAAGTCTTCGGTCCTGATTTGAAGACGATAGTTTGGATGCTTGGTCAGAGCCGAGCGTCGTCAAGCCTGGGATTTTTCGAAGGGAAGAAACTGCGACCGCCGATCCCGCGTACCAAAGGATGTCACCGGGCTGTAATTGCTCCGTAACATCGATGGTCAACTCTTCTTGTAACACATTGCTAGCATCGTACACGCCGCGCTCGATAGAGACGAGGAAAAGTTTCGGCAATGTTCTCAATCCGGCTTCAATCGCGCTCTTTCCAATGAATTGCCTCGCTGTGTCTTCAATTTGTACGCCGATCAAAAACTCTTTGGCGTCCTCGCCCAACTGCGCGACATCTTCCCAGGGAATATCAAAATCAACTTTACATCTATCTAAGCCGGTTAAATCCTCGACGTTCATCTCCATGTTGGCAACCGCGGTGAGTTCGTTCCTCAACGCTTCGTTGTATTCGGCGTCCTCGTTTTCCTCATTTCCGCGTTCGACATCTAAAACCGCCGTCGTTGTCGTCGGTAAGTCGTTCGAGCTCCGGTTTCGTCCCGAAGAGTTGAGTAAGTTATCGTGGCTACTTCTTCGACTATTTGAGCCGCTTCCTCGCCCTCCTTCTTGCTTTGCCTTCAAAGCTGCGTTCCTGGCTATTTGTTGCAACGTCACCAAAGGCGAATCTGGTCTGACCTGCACGACTAAACCGTCGTTTGCTTCTAATCGAACGTCTCGTAACTTTCCACTCGTTGCGCGTCCGTTCCTTTGAACAGCAACGATGGCACCACCGTATGTCGCGCGAAAGTCGACGTCTTTTACAAACTTATCCACCAACGTCGATCCATTTTTCACCTTGCATCTCATAACCATTTGGCCTCGTTCCTTTTGCGCTTGGGCGCCAGTGGGCGCCAGCATCGCTTGCACCACAGCTCGAATCTCTTCTCTCTTCGTATCAGGATCCAGCGCTACTATTCTCCATATAGAGACAGAGCGTCCCCCAACCGCGCTTGCTTCGCTGTGTAAACATTGCACTTTGAGACGATTGAGACTCTTGGAGATGTCGTGTAATAAACCAGGTCTATCGGCTGCGCTGATTCCAAGTACCATTCGCGTGTGATCGTCTTCGGATGCGTCCGGGTCTTTCTCCACGGAAACTAAAGCTGGGCCAAGTGCTACGTTCATCTCCGCAGCTGAAACGGAAGCTTCAGCGCCTCCTATGGTATCGGACGTATCGCGACCATCTCTGTATAGATGCGCGGCTTTGTCTCTCCCGTCAATAGCTTGGGACCGCGCCAATGCCTGTAAATCGAGAATTTCTCTCATCGCTTCCGAGGAAGCAGTCTTCGATATGGACACCACATTTTCGTCAGCAGTCAAAACTTCCGATGGCGATGAATCGTCGTGGTCGTCGTCTTCGTGCGTCATCGCAGTCAAACCGTGGTCGCTACATATGCTCCCGAGAGATTCAATCAATCCGGTAAAGTATAAAATGTCGCCTTGATTAATGATGAATTCGGGCCCAACCGCTCGAATCAAACTTCCACTTCGTCTCACCGAAACGAGGTATAAACCTGGCAAACCTCTCATTCCACTCGCTTCGATAGTTCTCCCCACCGCGTCCGACCATGGCGTCACCTTTGCGCCAACGATAACGTCCTCGTTATCGTTGTCTCTCTCAGCTCTGTTTGCTTGCGAAGACGATCCGGTTCGTCTTCCTCTTTGCAGATTCCCACCCGGCAACAAATATCGAGAAAATATAAGCACATACACTATTCCGCTAAATGCTACCGGTACGCCATACTTTCCTAAATCAAAGAGGCCAATATCCACCTTCTCAGCGCCTACTTTGTCTTTATTCTCTTTCGCCCACGTCTCCAACATCCCGGCGACGACCAAGTTTGTCGACGTCCCGATCAACGTGCACGTCCCGCCTAATATAGAAGAAAATGACAGAGGTATTAAAACTTGTTTCTTCGATATCCCATTATTCTCCGCCCACCGCTGGACGATAGGAATCATGACTGCCACCACCGGCGTGTTGTTCAAAAACGCCGATATAATGGCGATTGGAATCATCAACCGAATCTGCGCCGACGCAATCGTCTTTGGCTTGCCTAAAAAGCGGCCCATGTACCAATCTAAACCGCCCGTGCTGGATATGCCCTGCGCGACCACGAACAAAGCCGCCACGGTGAGTAATCCTTCGTTGGCAAATCCTTGTATGCCTTCTTCCACCGTGATTACTTTCCCGGTTATTAAAAGTGCGAGGGCGGCACAAAACAGTAAATCAGATTGCACGTAGTCTTTCACCAAACACACGAAAGAGATGGAGACGATGAAGACGGTGTACCACGGTTGAAAGTATCCATTGCCGCTCATTATTATTACGGTGTCGATCGTCGATGTTTCTTCTTTGCGTTCATTATTTGTGTGTTATGATGATTCTGTGAGTGTGAACAAGCGCGTCACAGATAAGAGGAAGATTCACGCAAAAAGACTTAGTATTTTTACACATCTTCTTTTTCCGTTCACTACTACGATGTCTATTATTATCTCGGTCCTTTAGTGCTCCCTTCGCTTTCCTCCTCCCCGTCGTTCTCGTCCTCGTCGTTCGGAGATAACAAACCTAAACTCAACAGCATATCTCTAAACATTTCGTCTCTAGCTAAAACCGCTTTCGGTTGGCTTACCATGTTCCGTCTGAACTTATCGCTCGTCGCCAGGTTGATCCACGCGGCGACGATTTCATCCTTGATCTCCAAGGCTAATTTGGTTTCGTTTTCATCTCGGACCATTTTAGCGAACGAACTCGTGATGGTGTCCCACAAAGCGACAGAAATTTCTCCGGATTCGAAGTATTCGCGAACGAATATGCCGCTGACGTCTTCCGCGGTGACTTTTTGGCCTTTCTTGCTTGCCTCCGGGTACTTGGCCGGTCGAAACGCGCAGTCACCAAAGATGTCGACGGATAATTTCAACGTCTTTTCGAAAAGTTCAGTCATCTCGGTCGCTTCTTTTGGCAACAAATCTTTGTTTTCTCGCATTTCTTCGTTCAACCAGGACTTGGCTGGCAAATAAAACCCGCTCGGAGTCGTGCGTTGCATGGTGAAAAATCGCAAAATCAACTCTCGGTCGCGCATTCTCAAATGTGGCATTTTCGATCGATTCGCAAACAAGAAGCTTTCGTTCAAGGTCAACTCCTCCAACAAATCCGTATACGCGCCTTGATAGATGCAATTCCTCAACTCTTGTTCGTTCAACTGCGTCGCACCCATGTTCAACCTCTCAAAAACCTCAAACACAAAATCCGGTTGCGACGTCTTGGAAATCGTGTGCACGTTCAACGGGTAATCCAAAATAATCTCCTGGAACGTCTCGTTCAACTCGTCGAACGTCTTCCCGTTCAACTCGTGATAAACCTCCAACCCACTCAACTTAAACGCTTGCCCGCCTGGAAACTCGTTCTGCACGAACGACCATATCGACGTCAAGCGCTGCTTCCCGTCCACGACTTCCAACTTTCCCGATTTCACCTCGTGGAAAAACATCGTCGGCACTGGAATGTTCAACAATAAACTCTCGATTAACTTCGACGCCGTCCGAACCGTCCACACGTACTCTCTCTGATAACTCGGTCTCAAATCGACCTTCCCTCGGTTGATTTTATCGATGATTGAGGATACGGTAAAATCAGATTTCGATATTCTCAACGCGTCTCTCGTGGTATCGCGAAAGAGTTCCGCCGCCGCGTCTTCCGCGGAGATGTCTGTCTCGTCCTCTCTCTTCTTTTGCGAGGAGGAGGAGGAGGAGGAGGACGACGACGATTTCGCGCGCAGCGCTTTCGTCGTCGTCTTTGCCGATGATGATGATGATAATTTTTTCTTCGCCTTAAAGTTGTTGTTTGCTTTTTTTTTCAAAGCGCTTCTGTTCTCCTCTTCTTCCTCCTCCTCCTCGTCGGCTAACATCTCCCACAGAGGCTGTTCCGACGATACGTCGTCGTTTTTATCGTCGTCGGTTCTCGTCGTCGTCGTCGTCATCACTTTTGCAGAAGCATCAGATTGGTACTCACCACCACCATCATCGGAAGAGGTGTCTTCCGCCTCTAACAGTTCGTCCCATAAACTCTTGTCCTCGCGATCTCCCAACAAGGAGGCTTTTGGAAGGATTTCGACCCCGCGTTGTTTGGAGGAGATTTTATTCCTTCGTCTCGCAAAGCTCAGAGAAGAAGCTTTCTTTTTCGAGAACGAAGAAGAGGAAGAAGAGGAGACGAAGGAACTTTTCGTCGTCCTCGTCGTCGCGGTGGTTTGTTGCGGAAGCGCAAAAGTCGTCGTCGTCATGGTATTAAAGAGAAAGAAACGAAACAATAAGTGTAATCAATATCAATACTAATGGAGAGAGATATTTCAGAAAGGAGCGTTTTTTTTCAAATTTTGGCGCCAAATTTTTGGGCGAAGAATTTAGAAAAAGAGAATTTCAGCATCAACTGCAGTAATAAAACTACTTTTCGAATGCGAACAACGAGATGAGATGAAGATGAGATGTTTGATGACGAAGAAGAGAATAATCGAGATGATTTTACTCGTATAAGTATACCATGTCGTGACTACATTCTCTGCTCATTCTTTTTTACGACTAAAATCCGTCAAATGAGATCCCTTCCTCTGCGTTTTCGACAAACACGCGACCGAGGCCGACGCCGGTGGATAAGTCGCATTGGACTATTTTACCAATCGCGGAGGAAGAGGCGTATCCGTTTTCGCGAAGTTTTTGAATGCACTCAGTCGCTTCGTTCGCTGGAATCGTCGCGAGCATACCGCCGGCGGTTTGTGGATCGAATAAGAGTGGATAGGCGGAGAAATTTTTCACGTCGTCGATGTTCGCTATCGCTCGGTTTAACCGCGCGTTGGACTTTTGGAGGCTACTGGTGATGCCGTTTTGTACGCACTCGACGGCGCCGTCGAGTAAAGGGAGTGAACTTAAATCAATAGTGGCACCTGAAGTGGCGCTGTCTTTGATCATTTCGTGAAGATGGCCTAAAATACCAAAGCCAGTGACGTCCGTGCACGCGGTGGCGCCGTGGAGGAAGAGAATTTCCGCCGCGCGTTTGCTCGGTTGTCGCATGCTTTCTAAAGCTTTTTGGACGTCCGAGGCTTTCGCTCGGGACCGCATGTCGGCTGCGAACAAAGCGCCGGTACCGATTGGTTTGGTTAAAACGAGAACTTGACCGGATTCGACGCTCGTTTTCCTCAAAATCAAATCTTTTTCGACTTCGCCGGTGACGGAGAAACCGAGCGAGAGTTCCGCGCCTTCGCCAGAATGGCCGCCGCCAAGGGCACACCCGGCGTCGCGCAACGCGTCGCACGCGCCAGACATGAGTTGAAACAACGTTTCTTCAACTTCCGATTCGATGCCAAACGGGACGACGACAGTCGCTAGCGCACTCACGGGGTCTGCGTTCATCGCCCACACGTCGCCGAGCGCGTGGACGGCGGCGATTTGGCCAAACACGTACGGATCGTCGATGAAACTTCGAAAAAAATCAACCGTTTGGACAGAAACTTTACCAGGAGAGGTTTCAACGATAGCCGCGTCGTCACCTGCGCCGAGCAAAACGTTCGGATGCGTTGGAATCGGTTCTAATCGTTTCATAACTCGCGATAATATCGTGGAGCCGACTTTCGCGCCGCATCCGCCGCATCGCATCGGCGTCGCTTTAATCGCATCTAGCGCCTCTTGTCCAGCGAACGCGGCAACTTTGTTCGCTTTAGCATTTAGCGCGTTCTCCTGCTCTTCGCGTTCCATTTTTTCCAGCATCTCTAAATTCGGTTCGTACATTTTCATCCACTTTTTATCGATTTTATCTTTCCACCGCCACAATCTTTCGCCGACGGCGGTATCGTGCGCGCCCCAAGATCGAGATCCGTACGACGCGATGGCGTGACCGTCGCCAGTGCTAATGAGCGCTAGGCACGTCTTTTGCGGCGTGAACGGGACGACGTTTTCTCCAACGCACCGTCTTCGTAAGTTCTCTGCTAAAGGCGGACCTTGTCTGACGGCGTACACGCCCGCTTTTGGTCTCGGATGTTCGACGTTGTTACACACGTCGCCAACCGCAAAGACGTCTGGAATGTTCGTCGATTCTAAAGTCGCTTTAATGTTTACGAACCCTTTTTCATTCAACTCTAAGTTTGTATTCGTACGCAGCCATTTCTGCGCTTTCGCATCCGTGCACCACACGCACTCGTTAAAACCGAGTTTCTTCCCAGACTCTAAAGACAAACTCGACTCCGCCACTTCTTCGACGCCGTCGTTCTCGTACACTTCAAAGTTTCTCGCTTTCAAAGCCGCTAATATTTTCTCCCGCGCAGATTTTCCGTGTCCTTTGAGGACTTCACCCCTCGTCACGAGCGCGAACTGATACGGCAACGCAGCGTCGGAGGAGGAAGAGGATGACGACGTCAGGCCAACTTCGCTGGCGAACCTTCGCTCCATGGCCAAAGCGAGTTCCACGCCTCCGGCGCCGCCGCCGACGACCACCACTCGAAACCGTTCATCTTCTTTCCTCTTCTCATCGCACAATTCTTTGAAGTGTCTCAGAACGGTCTCAAACCTCGTCGCAAACGTCCCGATTGGTTTCACCGGCGTGACGAGAAGCGCCTCTTCTTTCGCGCTCTCACTCTTCGCCGAGGCTTCCGACGGCGAATTCGAGGACGACGCCGCTCCCGGCAACATCCCCGGCGTAATCCCAACATCCAAGCTGCACACGTCGTACTTCACGCTCGGTTGATTCTTTAACAAAACTCTCTTACTTTTGTCGTCGATCCCGACGCACTCGTCGTGTATCAATCGATGTCCGCCTTCGCGGCATAACTTCCCCAAGTCCACGTGACACTCCTCGTACGTGTACTTCCCGGAGACATTTCCGGGAAGCATACCGCTGTACGGCGTCATCACGTCTTTCGCGACGAGCGTGATTCTCACGCCAGGTTCTGGGTGCATGGTGAAATTTTTCAGAACGAAGACGTGCGAGTGTCCGCCGCCGACCAGGACGATGTCTCTGATGATTGTTTGACGACGACTTTTCATGGTGGTGGTGTTTGAGTTGAGGGCGGCGGCAGCGATGTTTCCAATCGATGATGGTTTCGTACGACGATGACTTTTGGATCTCCCGCAAAAAGAGGACGAGGATGAAAACAAAAACGACGACTGCTTTTCGCAAACTTGTTTTTGTCGCGCGAGAGAGAGCAGAGTTTTCGTCGTCTGCGCGTACATTTGTGTGGAATGCATCGATGAAAATACAAGCTCGTGTCATTCGTACTTGTCTTCGAGATACTACGCGCATCTCTCATCTAAAAGTCTAATGAAGTATATCATCTCTATCTCTACCTACCTACCCCCGAGCATTCTCCGAATGACAAACCTGGCGACGTTTTCTAACACTCGGAACGCGACACCGACAATCATTCGAACGCCGGCGGAGCGCATCCACGTCGCGGCGACGGTGGCGAGCGCCGCGAGCGGACTCAAGGCGAGCGGATTGTTGTGTTGATTCTGTCCGCCGTAGTCGTACGATTGTTCTTCGCTCCCGCCACTGTATTGCTGTTGAGTAGTATTACCACCACCCGCAGAAGATGATCTTCTGACCACTCTCCCCGCGTTTGGTCCGCTGATGACTCGCTCCACAATCTCTCGCTTCCCGGTTCGCATATCCGTCGACGTGACTCGAGAAACGACGTTTCCGTTTTGATCTTGGAATCTTTCTTCGCTGTAACTCGCGCCAAACGCTGCCGCACCTCTCGTCATCGCTTGCATCCCTCCGAAAACGGCTCTCGCTAACTCTTCTATGTCTATGCCGTCGAAGCCGGGAGGCGCGCCGGCGGGTCGCCCACCTCTCCGGAAATTTCCATACGGCGCGTACCCGCCGCCGTTCATGCCGCCCGTGGATCCCATAGACCCTCTCATTCGCATTTGGCGTTCAAATTCCCTCACGAAAGCCTCACCCGTGGTCCCAAACACGTCCCTAAAAATTCTATCCGCATCTTCTCGCGTAAAATCATCGCTTCTTCTGTACGTGTACTGTTGCTGCTGCTGATTATATTGTTGCTGTTGATATTGTTGTTGCTGTTGTCGTTGCGCCTGTCGGTACCTCCCGCTCGCGCTCGCGCTCGACGCCGATCCGTACTCGTAACTTTGTCGTTTCATCGGATCCTTCAACGTCTCGTACGCTTCGCTCACTTTCTTAAATCTCGCCTCTGCTTCCACTCTTTTCTCCGGATTTCGATCTGGATGCCATTTCAACGCTTGCACGCGATACGCTTTCTTCAAAACTTCCTCGTCTGTCGTGCCTCTCGGGACGTTTAATATTTCGTACGGGTCTGATGAAGAAGATTGCATCGCGCGAGTGGAGGTTTGGAATCCCCTACTCGTCGCATTTCTCTTCATAAAATCTTCAACGACTGGCCCACCACCACGAATACCTCGTTTTATACTCTCATCACCATCGGCGGTCGTCCTCGCGCGATGATGATTGAAATTTCGACGACGATGCGATGTTGTCTCGAGTGTTGTTTCCCGAAGACATTCGCTCACAGAATCTCGTTTTCGTCGCACTTGTTCGGACGACCACCCAGAAGCTCGAACGCGGCAGAAACTGCAACACCTGCTCCCGCTCAAAATCCTGGAACTCGTGCTTTTTCTCGTCGTTTTCAGTAAAGAAGAGCCCTCCCGCCGAAGAAGAAGAAGACGAAGCGTCTCGCGCCTCCTCCTCCTCATCTCTCTCTCTCTTTTCCTTTTTTGTGTTCTGAAGCAGCCATCAGAACTCTTTTTTTTCTTTCGTCGGCTGCTCTTTCCTTGCTTGTTGAAAAAAAGGTCCGTCCTTTCTTTTTCGCGAGGAGCGTTCTGAGACACAAGTTTTTTAACAAAAAGAGATCTTTTTTTCAATTCACGCGTTTTTGTGGCAAGAAGCGAGTACTTCTGTGTTACAAAATAACGGCACAAATAAACTCTACTAAAGTTTGTATTTATAAACACATTATTACATTTACCGGAAGATGACGACGACGACGAGGATAACGAGCGGTAATAATAGTCGCAACTTTTTTGTTGGAAACAAAGTTCCTCGCGCGCGTCGCAAAACTCTCTGTCGTCGCGCTCTTCTTCTTGGAGAAAATCATCATCGAACGGTGGTGATGATGATGATGATGAAAAAGATTAGTACGACGAGAGATGAGAGGAGGAACGAGAGAAGCAGGTTCGGCTGCGTTCGAGTAGCGGCGGCGGCGAGGAGTAGTAGTAGTGGTAGCAGTAACGACGACGACGACAAGAACAACGTTAACGGCGCGACGACGACGAGAGATGAATTATTGGAAGAAATTGAAAAGTTAAAAGCTGAAAACGCAAAGTTGAAGATGTTGCAGATGCAGTTGGAGGATGTTTCTTTGCCTTCTTCTTCTTTGTCTTCTTCTTCTTCGAATTCTTCGAAGTCGACGACGACGACGACGACAACAATAAAAACAACGAAAAAAGCCGCCGTCGGCGCGCTTCGAACCGATCCTAAGAGTGAATCTGAAATCGAATGGCCGTTACCGATTACCGCGGAAGGATGTCCCGTAGGCGAGGAAGACAAGAAACCGTTCTGGGAAACGAGACCGAAGAACGACCCGGACGAACTCTTTGAAGGAAAAACGGCGACGGAGGAAACAAACAGACCGAAAAAAATTGCGCACGTTACGGCAGAGTTAGCACCGCTGGCAAAAGTTGGTGGATTAGGCGACGTGACGCAAGGGTTAGGTCGCGCGATGAAAATGCAAGGCCACGACGTGGTCATCATCTTGCCGTTTTATCAATCGCTCGACGCGAACGAGATTTTCGATTTAAAACACGTGATGGATTTTGACGTACCCAAAGGGACGAAATGGGACGGAGAAAATGTCGTGTCGATGATGAAAACGTCCGCGTATTCGGGAAATATCGGCGGGTGCGACGTGATTTTATTGAAACCGCACGAGGAGACGAATTCGAACATTTTCAAAGGCGGGGCGATTTACGGCGGGAGTTATAATGAGCTCGAAGCGTATTTATATTTCTCCCGAGCGAGTTTAGAATTTTTGGATAAATCTGGAAGAGACCCGGACGTGATTCACGTCCACGAGTGGCAAACGTGCGCGGTGCCAATGTTGTATTGGGAAGAGTACCACGGGAAGACGAGTTTGAACAAAGCGAAAATTGTCATGACTATTCACAATTTGGACAACACCGGAGAGTGCCGAGAGGAGGAGTTTTTCGCGACTGGCGTGAATGGAGAAAAGTTTAACGTTATCGAGAAAGCGTTGGATGAACGAACTATCGGACACAATCCGGAAAGAATGTGTTTAATGAAAGGTGGCGTCGTGTACTCGAACAAAGTCACGACCGTTTCGCCGACGTACGCGAAAGAAACTTTGGACGGGAACGGCGGCTTCATGTCCAAAATTCTAAAAGCGAACCAAGAAAAGTTCTCCGGCATTTTGAACGGCATCGATTACGATTTGTGGAATCCGGCGTTAGACGCGACGTTGCCGGCCAATTTCGCCCCAGGGAATAAAATGACCGAAAACAAAAAGCTGTGCAAAAAATACTTACAAATCGGCTTGGGATTGGACGCGGACGAAACAAAACCGTTGATCGTGTGCATCTCGAGGTTAGTTCCTCAAAAAGGCATTCACTTGATCGAACGCGCGGTCACGCAATCCGAAAATAACGGGAATCAGTTCGTGTTACTCGGCAGCGGCCACAGCGATGGTGGTTTCAAGCGAATGGCCAACGAAGAGTTTTCCCAAACGAACTCGTCCAACGTCCGATTGATGATTACCTACTCCGACGCGCTCTCTCGATTAATGTACGCCGCCGCGGACTTTGTCTTGGTCCCTTCAATGTTCGAACCGTGCGGTTTGACGCAAATGATCGCCATGCGCTACGGCGCCTTACCCATCGTCCGTTCTACCGGCGGACTCGCCGATACCGTCATCGATTGCGACGCCGACCAAGAAAACGGCAACGGCTTTGTCTTTTACGGCGCCGACGACCAATCCTTAGACGAGTGCATTCAAAGAGCCAACAAAACGTTCCAAGACCGAAAGAAGTTTCACGAGTTGCAAGAACGCGTCGCCAGAGTCGATTACGGGTGGGAAGCGAGCGGTAACGTCTACGCGGAGTTGTACGAGAGTTTGTAATTAAAAGACACACACTGTTGATATTTTTTGCATGTTATTGCATCTCATAACTGTCTGTACTTTATCCAAATCTCTTCATTTACTCATCACTTATTAACAACCGCTTTTTACGGCGGATTTTCTTTTCCAATGACGACAACGACGACGACGCGCGCGGCAGCTTTGATGAGCACCACTCGCGCCTGTTTGTTCCTTCGCAAGTCTTCTTCGAAAACAACGACGAGAACGAGTGGAAAATGCACATCGCTCTTAAAGGGGAGGACTAATCTTCCATTTCAACGAGGAGGAGGAGGACAACGACGACGCGGGAGTGCGCGAGGAGGAGTGCGCGGGAGTGCGTCGTCGTCAGCTGCGACGACCGCTGATGTTGTTCGTAATAATAATACTAACAACAACAACAGAGTGAACATTCAACCATCGTCAGATGCGAGGAAAATCCACCTCCCGACGTTTGTCGCCTTGTTAGTGGACGTCGCTGAGGACGGGTGCGATATCATTCGAGAGGTGACATCGAGAGGCGATTTGGCGGTTAAAGACAAAGGCGGGAGCGAAACGTTGGATAAAAAGTACATCATGGACGCGCAAACGGAAGCGGACAGACAGGTGGAGATTATGGCGTTGAGACGGATTACGACGTTCGCGGGCGGGAGGTTGCGCGTCGTCGGCGAGGAATCGTACGAAAACGCGTTAGAAGGCGAGGCGGAGTGCGACGACTCGACGTGTTTTGCCTCGTTCGATGAGGAAGAGGAGATGATGAGGAAAGAAGAAGGGAACCATTACGTAGATAAAGATATCTTAAAAGAAGTTTTGGAGGCGAAATGGCCGCCGGCGATTGCGTCCGGGGAGATTGACATTTCCAGAGTGAACGTGTACGTAGATCCTTTAGACGGAACGAACGAATACGCGAACGGGGAAAGACCGGCAGTGACGGTCTTACTTGGTGTCGCCGTAGATGGTGTCCCAGTAGCTGGGATTATCGGGCAACCGTTTTTTGGTTGGAACGCGAACGTTAACGATTCGAAACATTTAGAAAATTTGGGCAGAGTCGTCTGGGGCGGCCCCGGCGCCGGGTGTAAAGGTCTTCGAGTGGACGAGACGCAAAAAAAACTCGTAATGCCTCCAACAGGGCCGCACGTTGTTTGCTTGAACAGAAACATACGCGACGAGCGCCAAGCACCGGTCATGGAACAAACAAAATCGGAAGTCGCCGTCTTAGTTTCCGCGACTGGGTATCACTATTTGTGTTTGCTGGAAGGCAGAGCGCACTCGGCGATGCTGTTACGGAAAGCGAGTAAAAAATGGGACACGTGCGCCGGAGAGGCGCTGTTAAGATCCGTCGGTGGTGCAGTCACCGATACCGTTGGTCGACGATATAATTACGATTGCGACATGCCGGGCGTCCCGAACGTCTGCGGCATGGCGGCGTCGATCGATATCGATTTACACTTGGAGCTCACGCACTCGATCATCCAGAAAGAAATCGAAAAGTTGGAAAGTTTGTACCCTTACGACGTGGAGTGTTCGTCGATTAAACAACCGATTTTAAAAGAAGCGTACAGAAAGAATGTCGCGTTTAAAGCCTTATCAGTGGATGCCGGTGGTGTTCTCGTCACGCCGGCCAGAGCGGTCCACGACGTCTACGCCGATCACGCCAAAACGTACGGCTTTTCCGACGTCACGCCCGAATCTGCCAAGAAAGCGTTTAAAAGCGTCTTTTCCACGCCTCTGAGCGAAAACGAATTGCGGTACGTCGGCGACGGACGCGAATCGTTTTGGAAAAAATGCGTCTTTGCCGCACTAAACGTCGACGCGTCTAACGAAGACTCTTTAAAACGAGGCAACGAGTGTCTCGACGCGCTCATGAAATTTTACGAACAACCCGAAAATTGGGCCGTCGCCCCAGGTGCCATCGATGCCTTCCGTCGCTTGCGCTCGCGAGGCATCAAAGTCGTCGTCACCAGCAACTGGGACGACCGCTTACCGAACATCTTAGAAAAATTAAACATCATCGACGAAGTCGACGCGGTCTACTGCTCCGCCGTCGGCGGTTTCGAGAAACCTCACCCGAACGCGTTCAAACGCTCCTTAGCCGCCATCGATATCACCGACAAAAATGACTTCAAAAGCGTCGTACACGTCGGCGATTCCGACGTCAACGACATCTTCGGCGCCCAAAACGTCGGCATCGGTTACGCTATCAAATGGGGCGGCGACCGAGAGAACGCTCGCGTAACCCCGGCGTTTGATTTCCAAGAGTTGGCGGATGAAATGATTGCCAGCGTGTACGCTTTTGCAGACGATTCGAAGACCACTCGGCGGTACTTTTTTTAAAAGTAGTAGTATTGCGTGTGTAGGTGTGTGTATATGTATATGCATATATATATACGTAGTTCAAATTGTCTCACGTAAGTTGTCTTTAACTGTTTTCGTAACACACACATTTATTATTAGGTGTTTGCTCTTCGGAAAAAAAGTTTTCATTCCTCGTTTTTTTTGAATTTTTCCTCAAAAACACTTCGCGTATTTTCTCTTCTTCTTTACCTTCTTCGCGCGTTTAACGACGACGACGACACCCGAGGACGAACCCCAACCGCGCTGCTCAAAAACGTTGAGAACAACTTTAAAGTGATTTAAATCAGTATCGTCTTCTTCTCATGGTGGCCAAGAACAAAAGTTACGAGGAGTTTTACGAGGAGGAGGAGAAGAAGACGAGTTTTACGAGGACGAAGAACGAGGACGAGGTTTTTTACGAAGACGACGACGAAGAGTTTTCGACGCCTCCGAAAGAACAACAACACGGTAGTTATGTTCAAGAAGCGATCGTGTGCGTGCACACGCTCGTCCACCGGTCGAAGGTAGGCGTCGTCGTCGGTCTTCGCGGGAGAACGATATTTGACATCGAGAGAAGAACCGGAGCGAGCGTCTCTATCTTGCGAGAAGAAGAAGAAGAAGAAGGAAAAGGAGAAGGAGAAGGAAAAGAGGAAAGAGTAAAAGTCGTCTTAACCGGCACGGCGCAAATGTGCAAAGAAGCGGCGAAAATCATCGAAAGCATCTCAGATGGGAACATTATCGACGAGAAGACGACGACCGAAAAAGATGGAAGGAAAGAGACGTACGGACGACGATCGGTATCCGTTTCGAGAGCGGGAGATGGTGAAAAGCTGCTGCGCCCGCTCGAGAAAGCGTTTTTAGGGTGGACGAGGAAAACGGGAGAAGAGAACGAGGTCGAAGATGCATATTCGAGCGGAGAAGAAGATATTATATCCACGGAAGACGGAGAGAACGACGACAACGGCGAGGTAGAGGAATGCTCGTTTAACCACCATCACGCGACGACGACGACGGCGATGACGACAAAGCATCGAAAAACACCGCCCCCGTACGAACGAGACGCGTCGAGGTTCTTCGGAACGCTCTCGACGGCGACAGTGCGAATCCCAGACGCCAAAGTGGCTTTAATTATCGGGAAACAAGGCGCACACATCGAGTTCTTACGACACATGACCGGTTGCTCTTTGAATATGGCGAGCCAGGTTGTGGATGTAGGGGACGTTTTTTTGAATAAGGACGAGCGCGTATTCAAGGCGGCGACGAACATGGCCGAACGCGTTTTGTTGATCGAGAGCACTTCGTTAACAGATGTGGCCAGGTGCGTCGCGCTCGTGGCTGATATCGTCGAAGGCACCTTGTACTTACAATCGAAAAAATCTGGAGGAGTTGGATTTTCGTCCACCGACGACGACGCGATGCCATATATGAAGGAAATTCACGTCTCCATCCGCGAATACGCGAGCGTAATGACGAAAACGACGTTTCGCGTAAAAACGAAAGCGAAAGAAGTGAAGCGCACTTTCACGTTTTCTTCTTCTTCGCAACAACAACAACAACAACAACAACAACAACATCAACATCAACAGTGCACGTCTACAACTTCTTCGCAATCGAGACGCATGTCCACTTCCTCCTCCCCGGAACGGCGTTCCTATCACCAAGAGAACCGCCAGCATCGAGTGCGGCAAGAAAACGAACAACAACAGCACTATTCCTCTTCCTCGTACTACGACTACTACGCAAACCCTCCTTCATTAAAGTTTGATCCAATAACGAACGAGTTATTAGCAGTCGTACCACCTCACGTTGTTTCTGCACCGCCACCACCATCAATCAACGTAGTAAACGTCGACGAAGACAACTATTTTTGCGAAGACGACGAGTCCGACGCGTACAGCACCGACTCCGATTTCGCCGCGTGAGAGAGAACGCGCATCGACGAACGAGAGAAGCGCGCGTTGAACGCGTATATACATACACGAGAAAGAAAGAGAAGAAAAACACAAATCTAACAGACAATGTAATGAACACACACACACACACACACACACACACACACACACACTACGCAAGAGAGCATACACTACCACAAAGTAAAGTTCGCATTATTATTTCATTATTATTATTATTATTATTACGTTCTCGCTCTATATAAACTAATGATGATAAAACATCCTCGCTACGTTTGAATCCTCGTTCTCTAACTCCAACTCCATATCCTCTCGATCGTGCTCGTCGTGATGACGAGCGTGGTGAGGATGAGAAGACGACGACGAAACGCGATCGATCCCATCACCATCACCACCACTCCCATTGCCACCACCATTCGTCCCTCGCCTTTTTTTCTTCCCAAACATCACGCGCGAAAAGAACCCCTCGCCTTCCTTGTAAATATGCTTCGTCTCGCTCCCAATGTAAGGAAGGACTTTCCTGTGCTTATTGTGTGCGGCAACGATCGCGGATAAGTAGAGATAAAAGAGCACGCTGAGGATGAAGCTCATGCAGAATATCCCCCTAACGTGTGTTTTGTGCGTCGCGTGATTGAAAGAGAGCAGAGAGAAGAGTTAGTAAAGCGCGTTCATAATCCTTCCATTATATCCACAAACGGATATCTTTTTCCACGCGAGAATAAAAAGAATACCATCAAGTCGTAAACGTACCTGTATCGTCTCCTCTGTAACCTCGGCGTGACCGGTAACTCCAGCCCTCTTTTGCTCAACCCTTGCACTTGGTTGATCGCGTGTTCGCTGAACTGGAGCATGGACGCGGACTTTCGCATCTGGCCTCTCGAATTCGTATTCGTTCCGGCTTTGTTGATGATGAGAATGGTCTCCCCGTTGTTTTGTTGTTGTTGTTGTTGTTGTTGTTCTTTACTATTATTACTATGACTGAAAATGGTGCTATTTTTAGATGACGACGTCGGCGATGGCGTGGACGAATCCGACGAGCGCGTCCGAACGTGATGGACACCACCGCGTTCGGACGAAGAAGAAGACATCTCTGCTTCTTTTTCCACACCTTTTATCTGACGGTTTCCGGGGAAAAGTCAAAGACTGCACAAAAAGCGTTAAATCTCTCTCTCTCTCTCTTATTATTATTATGTCTAAAAACAAACGCGCTTTAATAGCATTGGAATGAGACTGTTGTTTTTATTTTTGTTGTTGTTGTTCTGTTATTAAAGACGCGTAAAGAGAGAGAGAGGAGAGAGGGAGCCCTTTTGCCGGTCGTTAACATACATTTTGTAGTCGCAGAGAGAGAGAGAGAGATGACGAGCGACGATGCTTTTATTCCGAATGCGAGTGCGACGACTGCTGAAAAGAAAAGAAGGTTCGATACCATCGACTTCACGACGACTACTACCACGAATACCGCGTCGTCCTCCTCTTCGCATTTATTCAAAAGAGGCGGCGCCAAAGCGACGAAATATTCCGAACTTCTCGAACGCGAGAAACCAGACGCGAAGTTACCCACGAGAGAAGAGCTGAGAGTGAAAACGACCGAACAGTCCAAGGAACAGTTCGATCTGCTCGTCTCCGCGTGGTCGAGAGAACGGAAAGCGTCGACGAATAACATCGCGGTAGCAATATGGGACGAGAAGTTGAAACTGGCGAAAGTGGTGAAACAGAAAGGGAAGTCTTTGTCCAAGTTTGGGTATTCCGCGGCGGCGTCGAGCGGGGCGACAAAAGAGACGGGGGCGAATGCGGCGACGGTGACGACGACGACGATTGCATCGTCCGCAGATAACGGTGGAGGGGCGGTGTATTTGTTCCCCGAGGAAGTCGCGTTCTTAGTGGAAACGGAACGGGTGTGTTTGTTTTGGCAAGCTCGAGGTAAAGGTTTAGAACCGGCGTCGGTGAAAAGCATACACGAGATGTTGGAGGAGTGCGGGGTGTCGATGGAGACGTACGTGACGTACGCGCAGTTGTGTAGGATTGGGTACGTGGCGAGAAGATTCGGGGCGCCGTGGGTTGTGCCTGAGCGAGTAAAAGCGAACGCGAGGAAGAAGAGAGAAAATGAGACGTACGTTCATCGGATAATGGCTGGGGAAGGGGAGTGGGTGTTTAAAGGGGTTGACAACAACAACAACAACAACAACAACGACGACGACGACGACGACGACGACGACGACGGTAAAATGGAACTCGACAATCATACCGTAATCGCTGAGAGCAAGGAAAGAGACGCAGACGCAGCGATGGAAGAAAAAGTAGAAATAGACGACGACGAAGCGGTAGAGATTGTTCATCATCCGGGCACTCGCCGGTGGTTTCATTGGTCCGGTTCGAAACACCACCCGTGGTTAGGTCCGGAAATCCACGCTTCGTACGCTCAAACGCAAAAGGTCAAGCTAGAGGAAAGAAGAAAGCGAGAAAAGGAGAAAGAAAAGCTTCGACGCGAGAAAGAAAAGCAAGAATTGATGAAAATGCGCGAAGGTGGGGGTAAATGGCCAACCTTTGACGTGTGGCGACCGAATGGAAATTTCAAGAAATCAGGCCCGGGCGAACCGGACTTTCGAATCGCGGTATGTTCCGAGAGACCGCCGCATGGCGAAGAAGCGGAACTCTTGTGGAAACGCTCGAAGAATGTCAAGATAAAAATCGCAAACGTGGAAAGCGGAGCAATTATGCTGTTTGATCTAGAAGCAGGTTTAGCGCGGTGAGATGCCAGAGTGCGCGCATGCTAAGTTTTAGTTGCATTCTAACATATTACTACTAGAAATAAATCTATTCGTTTCGCCGTCGAATGTAAAGTTTTTCCCGTCAATTCTTCGCGTGACGGGATTGCCGATATAGATGTAACTCCATCCCGAGCGTTGACCTCGTTTTACCTCTGCGAATATATTCGAATCTTCCTCGACAATGCGTAAAGCGCTCATGTCTCTTTTCGCCGCGGTAAACACGTCTTGCCTGGTCATAGCTAAAGCAGAATCTTTGGCGCCCAAATAGCGAGCAGCATTCTTCTCGGAATTCATTTCGCTCACGAACGCGTTCAAAAATCGCACTCGCGCCGAGACTTCTTCTTCGCTGAGATGAAAAGAAGAAGAGGTGGAAAGTTTTTCGATTTCTTTTTGCGCGTCTTTGCGAACGAGATTTTCAAGTCGAGTGCCTAAAACAGCATCCGCCAAAAGCTTCCGAAGCTGAGGCGCGAGTCTCGCTAAAGATATTACATACCCAGAGACGTACGTTAGGTCGTTTTCAGAAAGCGCGTCGAAGGTTTCTCGAAGCTTTGGCGTGAGCTTTGCGCACGAGTCCGGCGTGAGTGCGTTTAACGTTCTCAGAACGTCTCTCTTGACTTCCCTCTCCTTCTTCTCGTCGTTGTCGTCGTCTGCTCCTTTGCATTTTTGAGTGGATGTTGGAACGTTCACAACAATTTTGCGTTTGCCGCTCGATCGCTCTTTCCCGGTATCTTTTCTCGATTTAAACCTTTCGAACGCGAGCAGTTTGCACGCGTCCAAACTCACTTTTGCAGTATACGCCGATGTAGTTATTCGACACGGGATACCTTTCGCGTGGTACAAATCGCACCCGGCTCTCAACAAGAGTTCTTTGACGCCTTTCCCGCGGAACTTTGGGTTCACAACTAACCGATTCACGACGCAAAATCGTTGCACTTTTGAGGCGTTCAGATTATCGACGACGTTTTCAAACTGCGGCGGCGCTTGCTCCGTGTGAAAGCTCGCGTATCCAATCAGATTTCTTTCGTCGTCATCCTTGTCGTCGTCTGCTTTACCGACGACTTCTAAATACACGCCGTGAAGAGTTGGAAGAGAAGTCACGTAGTGCCATCTTTTGAAATCATCGTAGCGTTCTCTCGTCGATTCGACAACGACGAAAGAATTACTACCATCGTCGTCGCTTCTATACTTCTCTCGGTTATCGCGAAAAAGGTTCGAGATATCGTTCGAAACTTCCAAGAGCTGCTCTCTGACTCGTAAGTGCACGGATGGAAAGTAATCTCGAGTGTCCTCCTCCTCCTCGTCTTCCTCGTCGTCTGCCGCTCGAAAAAAGTGAGACGACGAAGAAGATACCATCGTCAACGCGGTTTCATCTTCTTGAAACGTCATCCCACTGTTTTCCGCGAACGTTTTCGCCAACCGTTTCACCTCTGCTCGCCATCCTACTTTCTCGCTTGCGATACCGCATCCCCACTCAAACGCGTCAAAACCGTCGCCGCTATGAGTATTCCTCACTCTCAACCAGTCCTGTCTGTTTCCGTTCGTTTTCATCACCGGAACTAACTTCTCGTGTTCGATAATCATCGCGATCGTCGTCGTCGTTTTTTGAAGATGTTGTTTTCGACGTCGTCGTCGTCGCAGTAAACTTAAACACAGTTGAAACACTCGCAAGAGTTTGACTCCAGAACATCCATCACCTCCCGCCAAAAGTACAATTTTTTTACTTCGAGGACGACGCTCAACTTCTCCTTCTTCTTTTATCCAGCGCAATAAAATCTCCATGAAATGTTTCAGGGAGGATTTATCGCGCAAAGGAGACTTGCCTCGCCAACGGTGCGTTTTGATGTTATCATCATCATCATCATCATCATCGTTACAAGAAGAAGAAGAAGAAGAAGAAGAAGAGCTCTTCCCAAAAACGACCACTTCATCCACTCTTCTTTTATCGCTCTTCTCCTCTTCCTCTTCCTCTCGAAAATCAACCAAGAGCACTCTCTCGTCCTCAAAGTCGTCGTCCTCTTCTTCTTCCTCCTCCTGTTGCTGCTCCTGTTGTTGCTGCTGCGACATTTACTCTCTCATCTATTATTCGTGTGATTTTTTTTTTCTAACGAACTTTTATATTTTTGCCATTTGTGGTGAAACTTAAAAATCGTTCGAGAGACTTTTTCTTCGAAAAGTGGTGAAATTTGGCTTCTTTCAAGAGTAATGAACGAGCAAAAATAAACGACAGAAAAAGAGCCGCGCGAGAGATTCGATATTCTCATTCATTCATTCATTGCACGAATAGAGTACTATTATTAGTAGTAGTAGTATTATTAAGTATTATTACACGCGCACACACGCGAAAAGCGATACACATGAAATAATGCTGGCAGCGGCAGCGGTGAGCGCGTTGTATAATAATACTAAAAAGATAAACGAAGAGAAGAAAAGAGACGGGGAAACGACGACGATGATGATGATGGAAGACAACGTGCATCGCATCGAGGACGTTGAGAAAAGAACGACGACGACGACAATGACGAGGATGAGAGCGCGAAGGCAAAAACCAACCGGAGAAGAAATGCTGACGAGGAACGGCGCGTGGGAAATTCTGGACGCCCTGGACGCGCGCGAGAAGAAGAAGGGAAAGAAGAAAAAAGACGCGCTCGTGAGATTTTTAGAAGACTTTCGCGCGGTGCACACGCTCGCGCGAGAGGTGTTGCCAGAGTGCGAAACGAAAACCGCGACACTCGAACGCGTCGAGAATCCCATCTTTTTGGCAAAGGCGGAAAAAAAACCAAGCGTGTATGTGCAACGATTTAAAATCGATACGACGACAACGACTGGGATGGTGGATAACGACGACGACGCGATCGAGGAAGAGGTGGAGAGAGCGGTGAGGAAGGCGGTTGGGTTGAGCGCTGAAGAGGAGGAGGAGGAGGAGGACGAAGCGCCGTGCGAAGTGCGCGTGCTGGAAACGTCCGAAGGCGTCGTCGCATCGTCGTCTATGGATGCGGTTATCGTTGTCGTGGACTTTCGAGAGAAAGAAGGATCTGTTCCAAGCGTATCGTTTGGAAGCGACGACGACGAAGAAGAATATGAAGAAGACAACGAAAAGACTAAGAGTACCATAAAAAAAGAAGAACTTTTCGAAGGTGGTATCGTGAAACCAGATCTGGAAACGTCGTTGAAAGAGTTACATCCGTTCGCCATCTCTATCCGACAATTATCCAAACGAATCGGTGAAGACAACGTGTTTTTAGTCGTCACGCACTGCGGCGACGACTACGTCGAGAAAAGAGACTGGTGCGAGTTAATCGACGTGCCGCCAGAGAACGTGACGTTTTGCCAAAGCTCGTTCGTGCACGCGCTTTCCGAGGATTACAACAAAAACAAATCGAACAAATCGAGCGCGACGTACGTGGATATTCCAGACCGTCTCGTGGAATGGATCGACGATTGGAGAGAGGAAAGAGGGAAGTCGCTACGAAGCGAGTTTCAACGAGAGAGAGAGACGGTGCATTTCTTCGCCGCGCTGAAAGATGCGTATTTTATTCCGTTCGAAAAGAAAAAGAGTAAAAAAGAAGATAGAGAAGATGAAGAAGAAGAAGAAGAAGAAAAAGAAGAAAAGAAGAAAGAGGAGTTAAAGGCGTCGACGAAGCGAGTGGATGATGAAAATGCTGCCTCGGCCAAAGACGGTACCGCCGTAGATTCTGCGGTGGCGGCTAAAGACGATGACATTTCCAAGAAAGTCATCGATAGTCACTCGAGAGTTGCGTTGAAAACAGTCTCTGCGTGCTTCGATCGCGCCATTGAAGGCATGGGTGCTGGCGTCATCAGCGGCGCACCCGCGATGGCGGCGAAGTTCGATAAGAATTACGCGTCCTCGTCTGACAAGATGATTACGCGCAACCAGCTTCACTATTTCGTATCCAAATACGCCGTGGCGCAATATCCAGCCGCGTTTATCCTCGCTTGGGCCATTCCCGGTCCGTTGATGGCACACCCGGTGCATTTATCCAACCGATTTCGCATCGCTCTGTGCTTCGCCATCGTCGGAGGACGCGAATATATGAACATGGAAACAATCGCCACGACGTTGGCGCTCGGCGCAGGGGCGGATGGATTGGCCGTTCTGAACGCATCTTTTGAAGAAAATGATTTGGAGAGACAAGAAAATGACGACGACGACGAGGACAACGACGATGACGCGAGCGATGAAAGCGGTGACGACGACGAAGTTCGTCGCGCCTCTGTCAAGGTAGAAAAGGAAAAAGAAGAGGAATCCGCGGAGGAGAAGAAGGAGAAGAAGGAGAAGAAGAAGAAGGAGATACCGCTTCCGGTTCCAAAAACGAAAGAAGATGAAACAAAACATGAAAAAGGAGAAGAAGAAACGAAAGCAAGCAGCAGCAGCAGCAGCAGCAGTAAATTATTAGCGTCCTTCACGGAACGAGTCAACGCCGCGTTGAGCGCGATTGAAACGTCCACATCTGAGCTCCGTCAAAATGCCGAAAATGCCATCAAGGACGCGTTTACCATCGCCGACCGAACGGTGGCGAAAGCGGAACGAAAAGCGAAGAAACTGACGCGCAAATCGCTCAATCGAGCTTTGGACGACGGGTTAATCACGAGAAAACAGGCTTTGCAGATGAGCAAAGGTTTCTTCCGAAACGCTTTTTACGAGTACGTCGTCAGAGACATCTCTGCTTTGATTTGCGGACCGAGATATTTATTGTTCACGCAGGCGGATTTGACGCAAATTGTAAACTCGTCGATGACGTTCTACGTCGCCGAGGCGGCGTGTAAAACGTTCTTACCGGACAGATTCAACCACAAGGAGAAACTAGAAATCGATGGTGGTAACGCTTCGGCGACGGGGACAACGACGCTTTCGGCGAAATCGCTCGCGGAATCAGAGGCGGGGATTAAGGCGAAGGAGTACTGCGACGCGGCTTCGGAGAAATTCTCCCAAACCGCCGAGTCTGCAAAGCAAACGGCGGAGGCCGCGAAAGTGAAAGCGCAAGAAGCGGCGGCCAGAGCGGCGCAATCCGCACACGATGCCGCCACGAGGGCAGCCGAATCTGCGCAAGAAGCTGCCAGAGCGGCTCAAGAGAACGCGCAAAAGGCGAAGGAGGCGGTCTGGTCCTACGTGTCCTCAATTTCTTCCTCGGTCGCCGCGGCGGTTGCCAAAAGCGACGACGACTCTGACTTGATCGATAAGAGTTTAGATCCAAACTCGTACGCCGCAAAGTTGGTCCCGCAAATTCCATCGTACAAACTTGCCGCCGCTTTTGGCGGTCCCGCGATGAAGAAAGCGTTGGCGTTCAACCTTCCGTCGCTTCTCGCCGACGCCGATTGTCGAAATTTGGGTTTCACCAAATCCGTCTGGACTGGGAACTCGAAAGAGTTGGACGACTTGTTCGCGAAATACGACCAAGAAAAACGCATCCGCGCCGTCGCTCGCAAAGCTTTAGTCTTATGTCTCCAATCTTCGAACAAGAAAAGCGTCGCCGAGGAGCTCAAAAAGTGCGGTTTGATGCAAAGCGAGAAATCAAAAATGCACTTAAAGTTGGAAGAGCGACAAAAAGAGCACAAAAAAGAAAGCAGCAACAGCGCGGCAACCTCACCCACGTCAACCCCTCCTCCTTCTCACTCCACCGCCTCCTCCTCCTCGTTGGTATTCGCCAACGTCCAGTTACCATCGATTCCTTCCCCTTCCAGTCTCTTCGCCAACTGGGGTCGAGGAGGAGGCGTCGGGTCGAAAGAAACGACTGCGACACTCATCCCTGCCGCTACCGACGGGAAAACAACTGCAAAAAAGGACGGCGACGACGTAAACGACGACGAAAAAGACGCTTCGCCGAAATCGCCCATCGCCGTTGTAAATCGCACTTGATGCTACGACCAACACTATTTATTTACATAGGAATGTATTGAGAGCGCTCGCAGACACTCTTGAACATTTTGAGTATTTTCCTCGGATTTTGATGAATTTGTCTACTTTTTCGAAGCACTTCTTTTCCTTCAGAACGAGACACACACTTGAGATGGATCGATCACTCAACAGAAACAACATCTTTAACGGGTTTGAAGAAGAAAAAGAAAAAGACGACCAATATCATCATCATCATCATCAGGTAGGACGACGATTCAGACGACGACGAAAAGCGAAAGCGTCTCTTTTTCGCGAAACGCGTTTAAATAGTAGTGTCTTTCGCATCATCGTTTTGGATTTCAAAATCTCTGCGCTCGTTTCCCCCAAAATCTCGGTTCTCTAGAGGTTTACTTTATTACGCGCGCGCTGCAAAAGAAGAGCGAAATTCGCTCTTCCGCAGCATCATCCTCATCGTCATTCCTTTTATTCTCTTTCATACTCACTCGCTCGCTCTCTCTCTCTCTCAGATGAAACAACAACAAAAAACGCTGTCGGAATTCAATAAAAAAATTCCTTTGATTTCTTCGAGCGAGGGAAAAGAGGAGACACAGAAGGAAGCGAAGAACGCCTTTGCCGCTCCCTTTAAGCGAAAGAATTTTTCTTCCGAAGAAGGAGGAGACAGGGAAGAGGAAGAGGAAGAGAAGAAGAGAAGCAAAGGAAGCGAAGAGGGAGACGCATACGGCGAGGATGAGGATAAGAACACGCCGCCGACGAGAGCAGCGCCTACCGCGCGAGAAAGAACAACGTTGAAAGAGACAGAAGAGGACGATGACGACGATGAAGAAGCGATTTTAGGGACAGATGTGAAAGGCGAGAAGAGCGAGCGGATTTCACCTGTCGGTATCGATAAGGAAGAAAAACCGGACGTGGAAGAGGAGAAGGCGAACGAGGAGAGAGCCGCGCGGGAGGCGAGCAAAGAGGCGACGACGACGACGACAACGACGAGTGTTGGTAATACTAACGGTGAAGAAGAACAAAGGAAGATGTCGGTGTTAGAGCTCCACTTCGGGAAACGGAAACCAAATCCTCCGAAAGAGCTCAAGTACGACCAGAAACCGAAAGAAATGGAACCAAATGCGAAGCCGTTGCCGGAGGAGTTGGAGGAGTGGAAACAGTTCGCCGAGCAACAGTTGGCAAATTTGGTGAATTTAATGAGACAGAAAATAATCGATTGTTTTCACGTGAGAATAGCGATATCGGTGATGATGATAGCCTGTCCAGCGAAAGAGTTGAGAGAGGTGCTGAAGGATTTAAGAGACATGAAAGTGATTGGAAATACCATGCGACCGTATTTGATTTATTTGAGAGAAATTTTAGACGGGTGCGGCGAGAAGTATCGAGATAAGTTAGACGCGGACATGGAGTTTTCCTCCTCGGATGAAGACGAGTCTTCTTCGAGCGATGACGACGATGATGATGACGACGAGTCGGACTCCGAGGAAATTCCTGAAATCACCCGCGGCAATGGCCCGCTCGCCACGACTGCGCAAGTTCGCGACGCTACAAAAATACAAGGGTGTTCGTCCTCCTCGGAGGAGTCCGACGGCGACAACGACGAGGAAGATGATAACTCCTCCTCTGAAGAAGAAGAAGAAGAAGAAGACGTGATGAAAAAACCTAAATACGACCGCCAACGATGCCAACTCTTCTCTAAATTCCTCGGTCGTTTCATGATTGAAAACAGAGTCCAAGAGCAAGTCGAAGCCGCTCGCCTTCTCCGCGCGGACGAGTGTCGAGAGTTTTCCAACGAAGAGTGCGTCCAGTTTTTAGATCTCTTGCAGCGACAGGGGAAAATCATGATCGACGGGCCCATTATTCACGTCATATAGTCATAAACAGGATCTCATCGAAACGACTAAAGTAGACGTTGTTGTGTATTATTATTATTATTTCATTTTGCATCAAAAGGACAAAAGGACTGCTTTTTTTTTTCAGTTCCATTTCTTTCCAAAAAACAGACAAAAAACCGTCTTCATAAAAAAAAGGGTCACTCACGCTTTATTTAACAGAGCTTTCTTTCCGCGTTTTGTATCCTCACAACACACACACACACGCACACATTCGGTGAACACACCGTACTCTTTGTCGTTGTTTTTATCGCGTTACTTTTTTATCATCGTCATCATGCCGACGGTGAATTTAAAAAGAGACGATTTGTTCCAAAAGCTCGGGAAAACGTTCACCGAGGAAGAGTTTGACGAGTTGTGTTTCGATTTCGGCATCGAGTTGGACGAAGTGACCACGGAACGGGAGATGTCGAGCAAGTTTTTAGGAGTGAAAGATACCAAAGAGGGAGGAGACGGTGGTGGTAAAGAAGAAGAAGAGAACGACGCGGTTATTTATAAAATCGACATCCCGGCGAACAGATACGATTTGCTCTGCTTGGAAGGCATAGCGAGAGCGTTGAACATCTTTCGCGGGCAACGATCGACGCCGGTGTTTCGAACGGTCGAACCCGAGAACGGGCAGGAGAGGTTGCGAGTGAAAGTGAATAAAACGGTGAGTTTAGTGCGACCGTTTATTGTCTGCGCGGTGTTAAGGAACGTCACGTTTACGAAAGAGAGGTATAATTCGTTCATCGATCTGCAAGATAAATTGCACCAAAATATATGCCGAAGACGAAGTTTAGTCGCCATCGGGACGCACGATTTGGCCAAGATTGAAGGGCCGTTTACGTACGACGCGAAACCGAAAGAGGAGATTGAGTTCGTGCCGCTGAAGCAAACGAAATCGTTTCGAGCGGATGAGTTGTTGGAACACTATAAAAAGAACGACCAAAAATTGAAAGCGTACGTGCCATTGATCGAGTCGAGCGCGGTCGCGCCGGTGTTGAAAGATAAGAACGGAACGGTGCTGTCTTTGCCGCCGTTGATTAACGGGTCGGTGAGCGCGATCTCGTTGGAGACGAAAGACGTGTTCATCGAGTGCACGGCGACGGATTTGCACAAGGCGAAGATTGTATTGAACACGGTGGTGACGATGTTTTCCGAGCACTGCGCGAAACCGTTTCAAGTGGAACCTGTAGACGTGGTGGATTTTATGGGTAACGAAAGGAGTTATCCGGATTTTATGACGCGATTCGTAGACGTGGACGTAGATTACGTGAACAAACGAATTGGAACCGAAATTGAAACGAAAGAGATGGCGGCGTTATTGTGTAAAATGCAGTTGGCGTCGAAAGTCACCGCGGAGAAGACTTTACGAGTGGAAATTCCACCGACGAGATCGGACGTGTTGCACGCGTGCGATATCGCCGAAGACGTGGCGATTGCGTACGGATACAACAACATTAAACAAACCATTCCGAAAGCGTCGACGATAGGGAAAGGTCAACCTATTAATCATTTTAGCGATTTGGTGAGAGAGGAAATCGCGAGAATGGGCTTTTCCGAGGTGTTGACGTGGATTTTGTGTTCGCACGACGATAACTTTAAAAACGTGCGAAGAGAAGATAACGGAAACTGTGCCGCAATTGTCGCGAATCCTTCCTCGATCGACGTGCAAGTGGCGAGGAGTTCGTTGTTGCCGGGCGTTTTGAAAGCGTTGGGGGCGAACAAGGACGCGCCGTTGCCGGTGAAACTCTTCGAGGTTGGTGATGTCGTCGTCATCGACGAGAACGCCGACGTCGGGGCGAGAAACTCGAGAAGATTATTAGCTTTACACTCCGCGCAAACGTCTGGTTTAGAATCAATCCATGGGGTGTTAGATAGAGTCATGCAAGTGACTGGAGCGGCGGGGTCGTTTGAGCCCGGGCCGGGAAACGCCGGCTACGAGTTGATACAAACGAGAAACGAGCCGACGTTTTTCCCGGGAAGGCAAGCGACGATTGTTCGAGACGGGAAAGAGATTGGCGTGTTTGGGATCGTCCACCCAGACGTTTTGAAGGAGTTCGATATCGTGAATCCGGTTTCGGTGTTGGAATTAGAACTTGAACCGTTGCTCGAGAGAACGCAAGAAGCGATTGCCAAAGGGGGACATTAATTTAACGCATATCAGTTTTTTACGCACGTGTTATTAATTTATAAGGTATTTAGTTTCTTAGAATCTGTCTGCTATGTTTCTGTTCTTATTTTTGCTTAGTATTATAGATGGAGCACGTTTTACGTTTCTTCTTGTTATTGTCTTGGCGTTGTTGACGTCGAAAAAATCACTTCTTCACTTTCTTAGTTGCTCTGCCCGTTCTAGTCATCATCGTTTTCTCCGCGATCACTTGCTCTTTCGATTTCTTCTCCTCTTTTTCGGCACTTTTCGGCGTCAAGGCGTGAATTCCAGGCGCTAATCCTTGCTTCGCTTGCTTCTCTCCCGTTCCTAAAGGCGATGAATTATTCGTAGGAGTAGCAGCGGCAGCGGCGGCGGCGGCAGCGGCGTTTGCAACACCAGCGGCAGCCGGGGCAGCACTTCCTCCTCTCGGTCGTGCCGGAGAAGATCCAACCATACCACCAACGCTCATCGCCGCTTGGCCTTTGCCGGCTTGCGGCTGGTAACTTCCCATTCTATGAAGTTGCGGCACCTGAGAGGGTGAGATTTGCTGAGCGGCAACAGCGGCTACGGCTTCCGTTTTCGAAGCCGCGCGAGCCAGCTGTTGCTGTTGGACGTGCGGCGGCACCTGTTGCATGTGCGGCTGCTGCTGAGCTTGCATGGGAACACCGTTACCAGCCATTTGCATTTGACCTTGCATCTGGTGTTGCGGAGGTTGGATGACGCCAGTGGGATATTGCATCCCTGGCTGCTGTTGCATCTGCATCTGTTGGTGCTGCATTTGTTGTTGTTGTTGTTGTTGCTGCTGATGCTGCATCTGCTGTTGCTGCATCGGATTCATCGCTAAGTGCGCCAACTCTGCCGGTGATTTCAATGGAAACATCTTCACGCAATCCTTCCAGCTCTGGTGAGGTTTAACGCGCTTCTGTGGATCCATGCCGACGCGCTCCCGTAACGCCGCGCGACGAATCTTCGCGTATGAAGAGCACGAGTGCGCCACCGCTTGGAAGTGCAATCTAGCCGTTTCATCCTCCAACGGTAACGATCTTGACATAACGACGCGAGCGGAACCCTTGTCCAAGTTGAGCGCGGCGAAAGCTTCCGGATCGTTCTCCAACTCAACCGCTCTCGTGAGCTGTTGAAAGCGCCATCGGCACAGTTCCGGACGACGATACGAGCCTTTCAAGCTCGCCGAAGCGCCAAACGCGTCGGCCACGAGTGCCCAATTCGAGCCAAACTCGTGGACGATGGCACATAAAAGCGCATCTTCCGTCGCTGTCCACGGCTTCGCGGCGCCTTTTCGTTCGCCCGCGGCGGCAGCGCCCTCTTTTTTCCCTTTCTTGTTGCCGTTCTTCTTGACGCCAAACTGCTCCTCCATCCCCGGATGAAACCGAACAAACTGACCTTTCTTATTCTTCTTACGTTTCCCATTTTTGTCGACGACGTAACCTTCTTGGTCGAAGAAGTGACCTCGTGCGGCAGCCGCGGCGAAGAAAGCGCGTCTGCGCTCTTCGGACGGCGTGAGCTTCCCGTCTGGACCAGAACCAGCTGCGCCTTTTTGGCCACCTGCGGTTTTTTGCTGAGCGCGTTGGTGGCTTTCTCTCGTTCTCTCACGATCTTCCCACTCTCGAAGTCGCCTTTCGTACTCGGCAAACTTGTTCGCTTCTTTCCCGATGGCACTCTTTTCAAATTCGTCGCGAACGCTTTCGTACGCGTCGTACTGCAAAGCTGGAAAATCAAAGAAGAAGTCCTCGGCTGCGTCTGATTTCTCGTCGTCGTCGTCTTCGCCATTCTTACCACCGCTGGACATGGACTGATCGTCGTCCTCGTCTTCATCATCGGATCCTTCTCCTTCTTTCTTCACGGCTTCGTCGTCTCTTTTGAAACTCTTCAATCCGCGCATGGTGAGCTTCTTGTTCATCGAGTACGGGGCAATCAAAGCGTCCAGATCTAATTCTAATCCACCATCATCCAATTTAAGATCTCTGGCGTATTGCGCGCGTCGTAGCTCTCTTTTCTCCGGACTCGACAACATGCCTTCGGTGTCCACGTCTGTTTCCATGTCTTCCGCATCCGTATCTTTACCGGTGGTATTCCCAGAAGGAGGAGGCTCCGGCGTCGCGTCTCGTTTTCTCTTGTTCCCTTTTCTCGTTGGTTGTTCTTTCTTTTCATCTTTTTGTTTACCTCTCGCAGCCTGTCTACCTTTACGACCTCCACCTCTCTTCGTCGTTTCTTCGTCGTCCTCTTTCTCTTCGGCTTCTTTCGCGTCGACGGCTTGTCGCACCGCTTTCGCCTTCTCTAACGAAGCCAATCGGTGCAAATACTTAACCGCCCACCTTTCTATGCCTTTCATGGAACTTCCACGAGGAATCTCCGGCGTTTTTGGATCAAAACTCACGAGGAACATCTCGTCATCGTCTCTTTTACTATCTTCGCCGTACCCAGTCACGTCTGTCAACGGCGTACTCACATTTGTCGGCGGCGTCGACCGCGCTGAATTCGTCCTCGTATTCGCACCTCCGTCGTCGCTTTTTGGCGTTTGTGGATCGCTTCCACCGCCCCCACCACCCGCAGCGGCGGCGTTGACTGCTGCTCGATGTAACCTCTGACTCGTTTGCGCTTGCGCCGACGAGTGTAATCGAAAATTCGTTTCCCTCTCCGCCGCTTCCAACGCGAACCGTTTCCCGCCGCACCCGAGCTTTGCCAGCTCAGTCGCTTCGGGTAATTTGACCTTCTTTGCCTCTTCCCAACGAATCTCCCAAAACGCGCTCACTTGTTTCGCCACCTGCCTCGCTGCCTTGGCATCTCTTTGATTTCTTCTTTCGTTCGCTCCCACCGGCACGCCATTGGCTACCCCAGCCGTCAGCGCCACCTGCCTCGCCGCTTCCAACTTCCAATCTCTCTCCGCCGCGAAATCTCTGGCCAGCCATTTCATCTCCGCCATCACGTACGACCAATGCGTCGCCTTCCTCTTCTGCTCCCCTTGCGCCGGCGCGTTCGCTTTTTGCGTTAACAAGCGCACCTTCTCCTTCACCAATTGCGCTCGAGCGATGGCCATGTTCTCGTCTTTAATCCTCCGCTTCCGCGCTTCGGGCGTTTCCACTTTTCGTTGATTCGATGTCTTGTTATTATCGTCCTCCTCGTCGCCCGAGGAGGATTCGTTGTTGTTTTTGTTGTCGTCGTCATCCTCCGATTCTTTTTCTTCTTTTTCTTCTTCTGATTCTTCTTCTTCTTCTTCTAGTTCTTTATCGCCGCTCTCGGACTCCTCCTCCTCCTCCTTCTCTTTCGCATTCGCATTCGTGGCGGCATTTCTGGCCGAGGCAGTCGTCCCGCGTCCTCGATCTCGAGCCATAATAATCAAAAAACAACTCTCTCAAAAGTACTTTCTTCTCTCTCTCTCTCTCTTCTGTCGTTGTTGCAATCTAAAGCGATGATGATGTGACGATCCGTTTGATGATATGATGTGTGTTCAAATTTAAATTTTCTCTTAATTTTCCCCTCTTTTTCCAGTCCTGGACCACAACAGAGCGGCGAAACTGCCAATGTGTCTCTTTCCGATCAAAGAAAATTGAACACAAAATTCTCTCTCTCTTTTACTCTCTCTTTCAGGATCTCTTCTCTCGCTCTGATCGTACCCCTCCGTATGGTGGTCTCCGACGTAAACGACGACAGAAAGAACACAAAGCACAACACAGAGAGACCTCTTCTTTTCGTTTAAGAGAGAGAGGATGAGAGAGGGTCGAGGGTCTCTCTCTAATTTTGCGGCTCGAATTGAGGCGAGCGTTTGTTTTCACTTAGGTCAAAAAAATGCACCTCGAACGAGGCACTCTTTTGAAAATTAGGGTTTAAGGTTTCAGAAGAATTTTTTTTCTCTCCTTCTCTTCTTGCACTCAACAACCACCCCAGAAGAAAGAAAGAAGAGTTTTGCATCATCATCATCGCTCTGTGTAACGCGCACTCTTCTCTCTCTCTCTCTTTGCGCGTTACGACGACACAGACGCGCACACACAACGCGTTCTCCTCCTTTAAAACTCTTTCCGCTCGTGTTTTTTTGGGAGAGAGAGAGAGTGAGAGAGAAAAATATCTTTTGGGTTTTTGAGCACCACCACCGCGAGGAGTACCACACGGGGAGTACCGTTGTTTTGATGATGATGATGATGATGCGCGAATAAAAACCGTCTCTCTGATATGGTAAAAACGACGACGACGCGCTCGTCTTCGTCGTCGTCTTCGTCGTCGTCTTCGTCGTCGTCGTCCGATGACTGCGTCGTGAACGACTCAGAAGAAGACGAACGAAAAGTGCCTCTCTCCGATGAGAGGATGATGACAATGATGATGAAGATGGAAAGAAAGCTGAAAAAACACAGCAAACGAGTGCAAAAAGATATTCAAAATATCCTTTCGATGGCAAAAAGTCACGCGAACGCGCACGCGATATCGACGAGAGAACACATAAACGTGCATTGGGAAACGACGCATATGTATTGCGAATCTATAGAGAAAGCGGTGGATTCTACGGAGGATTTAATGCAACGCGTGGTGTCGGTGGCGGCGTTCGCGGAGAAGTTGAGAGCGCTGGCGAAACGGACGAAAACGCTGAGGATACAAGCGGAAGTTTTGGAGAAGATGTGCGAGGAGAGAGGGATACTCGTGGCAACATCGGGAGGGAAGAGAGGAAATAATAACACGTCGTCGCCTCTAAGTCATGGTGGTGGCGGCGGCGTTCTTTCGTCGTTGTCGCCGTTGCGTTTTTTTCGATCCGGATCGGCGTCGCCGAAGAAGAGGAACACGCCGCCGGCGTCGCCGTCTTCGAGGACGTCGAGATCGAACGACGTTTTTGCGACTTCTCCTTTCGCGAAAGAAGACGACGAGAGGAAGAAAGAAGAAGAGGAGAGTAGATCGTCGATGACACCAGAAGTACAAACTCGACCACCTCTTCCTCCTAAAAATCTTCCTTCTTCATCATCATCCCCGACGCCGTTCGACCCTTCCAACATCATCGCCTCCGTCGTCGAACGGAAAAAGATCGAACGGTTAGCCGAGTTGCGCGAAATCGAACGCGTCAAAGAAGGTAAATACGGCGTCGTCACCCCGTACGAAAACTCGTCACCGGCGGAGACGCCGAAAGGAGGCAAATCATCGAGTTTCGAAGAAGAGTACGAAAGAAAAGAAAAAGAGGTCAAAGTCGCTCTGGACGAAGTCGTACACTCGCTCGGTAAGATGTAGTGAATAATAGCGCAGCAGATAATAGAGTAGCGTCCTAAGAAGAGAAATGGTTTGCACATTATTAATCGATTTTTAGAGAGTAGAGAGAAAGAAGAGACTAAAAATCTCGTCACATTAAAAACACGCACATTAAAAACGCATTCTTCATCTCTTTGATAATAAGTGAGAGAAAAGATGACGACGACGACGACGACCACCTCGAAGCTTTGTTGTTCGTGGTGTTCTCGTAAAAGTCGTTCTCCCCAAAAATCAGCGGCAGTATCGGCAAAAAAGGCGTGGTCCAGCGGTGACCAATTCGCCGTCAAAAACGGGGAAGCATTCGCATTCGGGAAGAAGAGAAGAAGAAGAATGAATACTACTGCACGCGCCAACAACGCCGCTGATACTACTGATGAAGATGCTTTTGCCGACGTGAATACTCAGAAGAACGCAGTATCGTCGTCTGAATCATCGTTATCGTCATCGCTGAGAGAATCTCTCGCGAAAGAGTTATCCGTGCTCCTTTCCAAAGTGCATTTGGGGGCTCCTCCTCTCACTGCGCAGGAGAGTTTCGAAGCGCGCAAAAACAGGCTGGAAAAAGCACTCTTGATGGCAACTTTATTGGAAAAAGAAGAACACGATGATCATAAATACGACGACGAGAAAAGGACGACGGCGATTCAGACGACGAAAACATCGACATTTTTGTCACGGACGCGTACTACGAATACGAAGACCAACGACGACGAAAACGCTTTAACGGAAACGATAGCGCGAGAATTAATCAACCACGACGTGCTCGGTCGTTACATGAACGAGATCGCTCGATTCGCGTACATTCGTAAAACTTCACACTCAGGCGCGGCGTCGCGGCGACGAGCGAAACGGCCGAAAGATCGAGCGAGCAACCAGAAGAAGCCGAGGCAAGGGTTGACGAGAGAGGACATGAGGAGAGAGCACAGGAGATGGTGCGCGGCGTGTCAAATGTTCGTGAAGAAAGAAGACGCGTTATCGGTGACGAAAGTTTTGAATACCGTCGTCACATCGTCGTCTGAATCGTCGTCGGGAGAAACTTCCTCGGAATCGTCCTCTTCCTCGTCGTACGCCGATTTCATCGAAGCGACCACGCGAAAAGAACGCCGGTGTAAAAAAGAAAAAACAAAGAGGAAACTCCTCCCGCACGCCATACCGACGCCGACGTACAAAATCGTCGCATTCGATCACAAGAAAAGCTCGAAATCCAACCCGCCGCCGAACGGGCGCTCCATGTTCGTCTGCCGCCGAGTGTGCTGCGTGAACATGTTGAACGCGAAACGCGTCGCGAGCAACTTGAAGTATAAAATGCCCTCAAACTCGTCGTCCAAAAAGAGTAGCGACGATAGCAGCAGCAACGCAGACAATAGTAATAGCACCGCCACCACCACCGCTTTAGAAATCATGCGCGACCTGAAACTCTTAGCCGAACGAGCGGAAAGAGACGACGGCGTCGATTCCTCCGGGTGGAAGTTGCGCAAACCGAACGACGGCGACAAAAACGCCAAAGGTCGCCATCCGCACCGGTGGACCGAACCGCCCACGTGGGTGCAATGAAATGAAGTGAAATGAAAAAGAGAGGTGATGAGGTACTCCTCTTCGTAGATACTCTCTTTTTGCGAACAACCTAGAGACGAGAAAAAGAGAATAATGTGTGCGACAACAGAGAGCGTTCACATTTCTTAATAAGAGAGTCATAAATAGAGGAATTTTAAGACGAAAATCCATCACATTTTAGCACAAAACACGCGCAAATATTACTACTTTACTACTCAATGTCTTCACCTTCTTCTGCTAAACTTGTTCGAGTTTCCTCGTGGAACGTCGCCGCGATCAACGACAACCCGTTCGAGTATTACGTGACCATCGACAGCAGCAACAAAAGCGACGTAAACGACGACGACATTTCGGATGAAAATGGAAACGATGATGATGTGGACGCTTTGAGAAGAAGAAGAATAGAAGGAAGAAGAAATCAGAAAAACTACGAAAAAACGATGGAAAAGATCGACGAGAAGTTGATCAAAGCGCGCGAGCACGAGGTCAGAGTGAAAGATATTCTCTCGAAAGAGATGTTGCTCGACGTGAAGAGAGAAATCATGAACATGAAAATCGACGATTCTTGGACGGAACTCGAGTGCGATTCGGCGATGGAATTCTTCGAAAAACACTTCGCGGAGAGGAAAATTTTGAGCGATTTTTTACTCGACGGCGACATTGGCGCGAAACGGTTGTGCTCGATGCCGGATCGACTGACGACGAAGAGCGAAAAGGGGAAATGTCGTCCGTGCGTGACGACGTCGTACGCGGATGTGAGCGTGTTGAGCGACGACGCGAAATGGTGGCGAGCGTGGTTGGCGTACGCGTTCGACGAGAAGGACGGCGTCGCGAAGCGGTTGAAGTTTTTAGATAACAAAAAGTACCCAGCAATTACGGACGAGGAGGTGAAGATATCGAGACCTTTGCAGATGTTTTGTTTGGCAGCGTTCGATAAGAGTTTGATACGGTTGATTGGCGAGGCGGATGCGAATTGGGCGGAGACGAAGAAGATGTTGGTGGACGCGTTGGTAGAGAGGAAAGTGAACGCGACGATTGATATTTTAGAACGAGTGGCAAAGGAAGGGAGAGAAATCATATGTTTACAGGAAGTGTCGGAACAAATGCGAGACGGAATCGCGAAAAGCGAGGTGTTGACGGAGAAATTTGATTGTTTATCCGGTCCGGATTTCGACGCGACGAGGAATCAGAATTCCATCGTCTTGGCGAGTAAAACGTTTTTCGAAAGCGGCGTGTGGGAAGTCGTCAGCGTGAATAAAACGAAATTGCCCGCAGGCGTCGCCAGCGGTGATTTGTGCGTCGTTCGCGAGGTCAGTTTAGAAGAAAAAAAGGACAAGGACCGAAGGAAACCGTTCGCCATCGCCTCTTTCCACGGGGACACGAACGGGTTACAAACCGTCGACGTCGTCAAAGCCGTCAACAACGAATGCGGTGATAGTTCTGCGCTAATATTCGCTCTCGACGCGAACTGCCACCACGATGATAACAAAGGCAAACGCCTTTCGGTCGAAACCATGTACGGCTCCTTGGCCGCGGAAAATCTCCAAAACTGTTGGGGCGACGAACACGCGCTCTGCCCGACCACCACTTGCAACGCCCGCTCTTTCCTCCAACCGCAATTAAACAAAGCCGTTTTTTACAAAGAAAAGTTAACGAGCAAACTGGTCGACAGACACCCGAAAGATCATCTGTTCGTTTCCTCTGGACAGTTCAAGGTGAATACGGAAATGTCCAAACGCGTCAACGACGCTTCCGAGGACGCGTTCCGATGGGTAGACGACATGCCTTTCCCGACGCTTTCGTTCCCGAGCGATCACGCGTTGGTTTCCTTTGAATTAGAGTACAACGACGCATCTTAGTGTGGTAGCTTTGTTTTGTTCTGTGTGCGCGATTAGATAGATAGATAGATGGTAGATAGAGTAAATGTGAGTTTAAATGTTCCGTACAAATATCAATATTCCTTTATTAAAATTCGTCGGCATAATTCGTCCCCGCCGCCGCGCGTAAAGACACGCATACGCACAAAAAATGGGCAAAAAGAAGCTCGCCTCTTCCTCGAATTACGACCAAGATGAGAAATTTAAGAAGTTTCCGTCCTTCCAATTGCCTTTCAACAACAACAACATGAACAACAACAACAACAGAGAAGGGAAGAAGAAGTCTTTCCTTTCCAATTTAAAAGGCAAAATGGACTTAAACAAATACAAAGAAAACTTAATGGCAACCGCGGCTGGGAAGATCATCGCCGGCGCGGCCTCTGGAATTGGTTCCATGCTGTTATTTGCGGCGGTATTTAAAGTCGTCTCCGCGAAAACCGCGGAAACGTCCGACGCGAAGAAAGAGGCGAATAAATTAGACATCGAAAGAAAGGCACGTTTGGCGGACGTGCGAAGACAGTTAGCGGGTCCTTTGAGAGCGTCTGCGATTGAGTTGCACGAACGGTTGGAGGATATCTTGTGCACGCCTCCGAGACGAAAATCGCAACTGGAGAGAGTTCCGCAACCGGTGAACTTCTTCGCGCTGCACTTTCCGGATGATCCGTCGGATTGCGTCAACTCGACGTTGTTTCGAATATGCGCGTATTTAGAAAAAGTTTTGCAGTTTAATCACGGGGTGCACGTGGAAGGAGTTTCAGAGGAGGACACGTGGCAATATCTTCTCGATAAGAAGCTCGCGAGCATTCAAAGAGCGATGGCGAGCTCGATTCCGAGATTTGATGCGGTTTTGAAAGGGGAGAGGTTGACCGAGGTGATCGCGGTGATGGTGTCGAGGGCGATGGTGCAATACGACGACGACGGGACGGCGGGGGCGTCGAAGTTTGTAGATAGTCTAGTTGGAGAAAAAGAGGCCGAAGATTTAGCAGATGCGGTGGCAAGGTACAGAAAAAGAACTGCGGCGATCCATCGCACGGATTCGTTGGGCAGGTCGCAACAGTTGTTCCCGGAATTCGAGCCGGCGACAAATTTGAAAGAGCGAGATTTCTCGGCGAGTCATTTCGAGTTTTCGAGAGAATACAGATGGCCGATGCGGTTTTTCGAGGATCATCAAATTGCCATGGCAGAAATATTTGCAAGCATACGGCCGAAATCAGAGCAAACGCAAACGATCGGCGGCAGGCCACAGAAGGAGATTGAATACATCGCTTTCGTGGCGAAGATTGAGGAAGCGTTGGCGTTGGAATCGGAGAATCCGCCCGGGTCGATGCGTTCTAATCCATGGGTGCACTGGATGCTTCCGGCAAGAAGTGAAATCGCGCGATACGCGAGTTTGCAAGCGCAAAACTTTAAACTGTTGAGACGGAGAGAGATGCGTGAGTTGACCGCGGCTCGCGCGAGGTTGGTGCAGTTGTCGAAAGCGTTGCAAGATCTCATCGACATGTTGTACATGCGCTTCGATCACCCGGCGTTCAAAGTGAAATCGAGAGACGACAAGTTCAAACACTTGAAACGTTTGGAAATGAAGAAACGACAACAGGAAAAGTTTAACAGACAAGCCTCGGCACGAGCGCAAAAGTATTGGAAGATTATAGAGGAGTACGTGCCAGTCATCGCGAGGAACCATTCGTTAGAGGGTATCGATAGGAAAGGCGAGCGGCAGCCGTGGAAGTTTCAAATTCCATTTCGGAAGGATTCTTACGAAATTCCAACGAGAACGGGTTGGGAAATTGTTGTCGCGTCAGTTGGAGTCGGTTTTGCTATTTTGCTTCCGCCGTTGTTGTTGCAATCAGTCGCGAACAAGGCGGTGAAGAGTCCACGAATTCCTCTTTCGGAGTGGTTGCAGAAAACGCCAAAAGAGTTGATGATCGCGGCGAAGAAATCCTCTTCTTCAGCCTCTATTAATAATAGCGGTAGGAAGAAACAACAGTCGAAACCAAAACCTAAGGTAATGGTGGAGGAAGAGATCACGTATGTAATCGCGAAAGATGACGGAGAACGAGGAGAATTCTCATCCGGGCTGCCACCGGCTTCTTCATCATAATAGCGCGCATGACAAGTATGTAAAGACAAGGTACATTTTGCGCTCAAATACAATTTATTGACTACTTTTTGCTGCTGCTATTGCTACAATTGCTACCATTGCTATTACTATTTTCTACTACTCTGCACTTTTGCTTTCTCTACCGCCGATATTATCGCATCGCTGACGCAATACCACTCGCCCCACTGGATGACGCCATTCTTATCTTCATCCGCCGCGTTCGCCAAAGCTTCCATCTTTTCCGTGATTGATTTGCTCGCGTTTCGGAATCCAGCCATTTTTATAACTTCCAAAGACGCGACTTCAAATTGCGCTTTTGTCAAGTACGGAAACGGAAACGTCTCGTCCGGTGGTGAGCAATGCTTTTTGAAGACGCTGAATGCGACCGCATCGTGTGAAATTGCGTCGCTGTCCAGTTGCGAGGCGTTCGCGAAGGAATTCTTAAATCCGAATTGCGCGATTTGTTTCTGCAAGTCTCTTTGTAAATCCGCGAAGATGGAGTCTATGGAAAAGTCACCCCCGTTTGATTGATTATCGCTCGTTTCAAAACCCTTATTCTCACTGACAAGAGCCGAGGAAGCTTCCATCGCGAGTTCAGTCGCTAACGCGTTCAGCGCGTCCATGGCGGAGAATGTATTTTGCGCGCTCTTCCGCGACGGTTCTCGTAAAGCCTTCGAGCTCGCAAAAGAGCGGATGCTACCACCACTTTTTAACGGGTTATAGTCCACGCTCATTCGCGCCGTACCATCAAACGACACATCAACGTCGTCGAAGTCGTACGATTTACGTAAAACCGTCGGAGTTGTCAAAGCAAGTCGAATTTCGTGACCACAAATTACCGCCGACGCGTCTTCGAGAATTTGCGAAAGAAATGCCAACGCAAACGCGTGGACGTTACTGGTGATTTTCTTCAACGCTTCCGGTTCGATTTTAATTTCCTCAGTTATGGAATCTAAAGCTTGCCAATCGGGACGAAATCGACGTATTTTTGTGTAATCGCGCGGCGCATCTTTTGCCACACGCGTTCGAATCTTTACCGTGCGGCTTAAAATACTAAACTCAACTTTCTGTGTCGTCTCCAAGAACGCGTCCAAGAAGAGCTCGAAACAGTTGGCGTATAAAGCGCGCTCGACGTCGTCTGGAATGGCTTGAACGTTATACGCGGCATCTGCGAGGAGCCAATCGATAAAGGCTTCCACACTTGCTCGGTTTATAGCGTTTCTATTACTCGTTGTTGTTGTTGATGTTGATGATGATGATGACGACGATAACGATGTGGTCCTTGTCTCTCCATTCTCCTTGCCCTTCGCGACGATAGGAGTCATGTTAAACCGTTCACGAAGAAAAGTGAAAGCATCGTTAGTGCTATCAGAATTCATCGAAGTTATTCCTACGACGTCGTTTGTATATTCTTCTTTCCTTAATTTCAATTTCTTATCGTCGTTCTTCTTTCGTATGACTTGTATCGTAACGTCCATGCCTAAAAATTCCGCAATCACGCTCGGCGCATTCAAGCCGATTTCTCCTAAAATGCCTTTAATAATGTCCACGTAGGTTTTCCTTTCCAGTTCCGGGGTGATAAACATTGGCGCCACGGCTTTACGTCGCGTCATGAAATCGTCCGCCAAGGCTTGCGCAAGCTCGTCTGCATCGTCCGACGACGACGATGATATCGTTTTTTGTTTGTTCCTCTTCCTTTCGTCTTCGTCGTATTCTTTCTGATCCTTCACGCGAAGATTGAACTTCACCGCGTAATCGACGTTTGGGAGAGAGACTTCGGAGTCGATGGCTTCGCACGCCATCGCAATGACTAACCTACCCACATCTCTTTCTAGCTCCGGGAAAAGTATACCAATCGGTGGAATTTGGAGTTCTTCGATGACTTTACCTAAACGTTCGTCCGAGGCGGTTTTGGCGATTTGAATCGCTCGGCTTCTTCTCAGCGCCTCGCGGCGTTCGCGGAGCGAGGTGTCGTCTCCTTCCTCTTTCACCTGTTCGCGGACATCGAAATAAAATTCCGCGTCAAAAATTCGCGCGGAGAAGCTTTGTACGCCGGATTCGAGGAACAGCGTACCGGTTCTCGCCGCGATGGATAAAATTTTCTTTGACATTTTCTTCTCCATCTTTTGCAACAGTTTCGACGTCGCGCTGCTATTTTCGCCGTTGTTGTTGTTCGTATTCTCCACCACTTCCGCGACAAACTTCTCCAACTCGTCCTCTTTGCTCCCTTCTAACGCCCCGTACGTCTTTAGCCTCTCCGAATCTTCCCCAACGAATCTTCTCTGCACGACCAACGGATGTCCCAACACCCTCGCGTCTCCGCTCAAGACGATATCGTCCAAAGTCTCAAACGCGCCTTCCAATCCTTGCTCCAACGCTTGCGCGTATACCCTCGTCTCTATACACTCCGGCACAATAGGTACGTCGTATAAATCGTGAATCAACTTTGCGTAATCTTTCAACAAACTCCGAAACTGAGGATCGTTTTTCGCAGTTCTCGTGATTTTCGGTGTATCGAACGCGTAAAAATTCTCCTTCGCGTACTCGAACACCTCTCGCAGTGTACGCCACCGGTCCTTCATAAACACCGGGATCGCTTTCTTCATGCGTTTGGTCGTTTTGACGACGATATATACCGCTTGAATAACGAATACAAACACTAACGCGAGTTTTTCGTTTTCGCTTTTTGCGAATGTCTTCGCCGCGTTTTGTACCGTCGCGTTGTTCCCTCGTTCCGTACGCGAAACCTCTCCTTTTGCCACTTTTCCTCCCTGTTGGTGTTGTTGTTCTTCTCTTCGTCGAGGATTTGGAGGACGAAGACGGTTCAGAAACGCGTACGCGTTGGTCTCGCGCCTCGTCTTTCTCCCCCGAGGAAAATGGTGATGAAAAACGCCCCTCAGTACGTTTCTGTTACAAAGAGAACACTGTTTGGACGATGACGATGAAGACCAACAAGGCTTTGACGATGCTTTCGACGAAAAGAGCGACTTTTGTCCTCGCGTTGTTCTTCCTCTTTCAGAGCAGCGCGACGATTTAATCGTCGTCGTCGGCGAAAGCGTCGTCGTCGTCATCAATATCACCTTTACGGAAACAAATGGGGGAAAATGAAAATGTCTTCAGAATTTCTCTCACGACATTTGGTCTCGTTTGGCGGCGGGAAGGATACAGAGAGAGAGAGAGAGACAAAACGCACAACGCACGCGGGAATAATAACGATGAAAAGAGCACAAAACGAGACCAAAAACTTTTCACGAAAACAACAGTGGTGGTAGTTTTAAGAGGTGAGACGCGCTCGAAGGATTAACTTCGGTGGATACCCCAACGTCTTCATAAGACGGGGAAATTTACACGATCACCGGGGAAAATCCCCGCGCGTTTGAGCAGAGAGTGCTGGGCGGAAACGTCGCTCCCTTTCTCTCCGGAAGTTCTCTTTTGGAGTGGAAGACACTCGCGATCTTTTAAACAGTCATTTAATCAGTCCGGACGCAACGGATGACACAGAACGGGGTTTACTCTCGAGCTGACGTCTCTCTTTCCTCTCCTCAGTACAAGACATACACAGGGTCGCATCGCATCAAAATCTCATCTGCGTTTGTCAACGCTTTTATATCATCACGCGTTCAAATATGAGATCTCTTTTCTTTCGTCGTTGAGTGTTTGGGCGGCTTTTATGAGTATCTTCTACCGCGCGCGTTTGTATGTGTTCGTCTCGAAACTATGCTTTTGCGGGTCTACGCTCGCTTTACTATTCCTACTACTACTACTACTACTTCTACTACTGCTACCACTACTGCTACTACTACTAAACCGCATCAAACGACGCACCAATTGTTGTTCCGGCGTTCCGAATTCTTTCATCGCGAAAGTTCTCCACCGCTTTGTCAAAGGTCGAACGTCTGAGTTTCATCGGACACCGGTCGAAGCGGGCGTCCTCTTTTAAGACGTCTCGAGCAATTTCCCACGCGAAAATTGCATCCTCCTCGTCCGCAACGCCACCTACGGATTGCGACAACGCGGAAACTGTTTCTCGGCACAACTCCGCGTATCGTTGCAGAGAATTTGATTTGAACTCCAACAAGAACGCATCGAAGGAGGCGACCATGTCTGCTTCCGAAAGAGGTCCGCCCGAGGAAGCGCGACCGAGCGGATCTTGGGAGAGTAATTCGCGAACGTCATCGATCGTTTCCACGTCATCGATCGATTTTATGGATTCCGCTAATAACGTTTCGAACTGTTTCATCGCGTCGCCTTTGTCTTGATTTCTTTTCAGCTTTTTCAATCGATATTCGTCGTCTCGTTTCTTTTCGAGTATTTCGCGTTCGCGTTTTTCTCGCGCGATTTTCTCGCGCTCCAGTTTCGACTCTTTCGTCGTCGTCTTCGTCGTACCTACTGCTTTTTCAGCTGCGTTGCTCGATAACTTCACCTTGTACTTATTAAACGCGCTCCGTCTCTCCGGCATCGTCGCGAAACATTCAAACGCATTTTTATCCAGCTTTCTGAGTTTCGGCATGTCCCTCTCCCATCGAGAGTGCTCGTTGATTTTCGCCTTTTCGCACAGCGCGAAAAACACATCCAACGCTTTACTCTTATTCGCCGCGTTAAAGTTTTCGTTCATCGTAATCTCATCACTGGCAGTTGTCAAAAGTTTTGGCGATGCATTATTCGTTTTTGGTTCTTCTTCTTCTTCTTCTTTCTCTTCGATGATAACGGCGCTCGCTGCAGGCGTCGTGGTCGCTCGGCGCGGCGGATCGAAAGCCGGTTCCGCTTCTGCTTCTCCCGTCCCCGCCGCAAAGGCTGCTCTTTGATGAAATTGTTCTTTTCCTTCTTCGTTCTCGTACGCGTCCGGGTCAAACTCGATGTCATCATCTTCTTCTTCAGATTCTTCTTCTTCTTCCGTTGTTTCGACAGCCTTCTCCTTGGAAGCAGCCTTTTGCAAAGGTTTCTCCCACTGTCTTTCTTTCGTCTCTGATGAATCGTTTCTGAACCAATACGGTCGAGTCAACAGATGATGTTCCACTCGGTACCACTCTCCCTCCTCGACATCCTCTCTGAATATTTTGACGACTTCATCCTCGTCCTCGTCCTTCGTCTTAATCGTATTCTCGTCGTTCCGGGGGGGAATCCTCCACCGGGATCGTTTCAAGACGACGTCGAAATAAAACACCTTCCCCGTCTCCTCGTCGACGTACTTTCGGTACCGGCTGTGTTTGGACGAAAACATCCCCGACGTGTATCCCCACAGAGAGACCCCGTATTTCTCGATCGAGAAAACGGTCTCTGGGTCGTTTTAAAACCTCTTCTCTGCGCTTTGAAATGAAGTTTTCCGTACGCGTGGAAAAACCTTGAAAATGCATCACAAAACAGACGCATCAGAGAGACACATCAGAGAGACGCAGAGAGACGCGCTCCTTTTCCTGACAGAGAAGAAGAGACCAACGAGGCGTTGAGAGAGTCACGAACGACTGTAAACTCTCTCTCGTGAGCTCTCTCTCAAACGCTCTCGCTCTGTCGGTGCAACAAAAACGGAATTCATTCTTTCATTCGGGGAGTCCTTTTCATCATCATCAGAACGCGCGAAAGTGTACGAAGTGTACCTCTGTCGTCTGTCTGCGGGAAAGAAAAGACGCGCGAGACCACCAAAAACGCGAAAGGAAGCGCGCTCTGTGACAAAAGTCAATCATGTCCTCCGCTCTGGTGCGTGCACCGCGTTCTTCTTCACCCGCGAATTCGTTTTCTTTTCTGTTGTGTCTGCGTTCGAGGGAGGAGGAGGAGGTCTTTCGAGAGGACGAAATACGCGCTTTCGCGCTCAATCGTAATTTTCTTTGACGATCGGTTCATAACGGATGATGATACTTTTCGATTTCGACGTGTGTTATGTAGTACTCTCTCTTGTTTCGGCGACGATGATGCGAGCGCGACTGACTGACTTCTTCTCTTTCTTCTTTTCTTTGGTGGTCTTCTTCTTTGCGCGGCGGTCTTCTTTCGCTACGCTTTAATACTACCACTACGTATGAATAGGCGCAATCCGCGGGAAGGCTGAAAGTGTGTTCGTTATTCTGCGGGTGCGGGGCGTTTGATTTCGGTTTGGCGCAAGCTGGGCACGAGATTATCATGCAAACCGAGGCGGACGATTGCGCGCGAGAGGTGTTGACCAGTCGTTTCCAAGGGATTTTTCAGCCGACGCACGCGTCTTCGGTGGTGGAGTTGCCGGAAGAGACGGACGTGTTGACGTGTTCCTTGGGTGGGGTCTCCGGGAGTAGTTTGATAGGACACAGTGAAAATGAAGGGACAGTGTACGACCACCAAATCGGGGAGTTGGAGACTGGTTGGCGAGAGAGTTGGTCTTCGAATTCGGTGCAATCGAAGATGAAGCAGGTTTTACGGTTGGCGAAGAATCGGTTTACCGGGAGGTGCGTCCCGTGGGTCGTCGTCGATTGCGGGTCGGAGAGGATTTTAGATACCGCGGATGAAGGGCAACCACCGATTATTGCCGAGTTAGTGAGAGAGTTTGAGCAACTTGGATTTCGATGGGCGCACCGAGTGGTGCAACCAACCGCGTTTGGTATCCCGGACGATCGAGGACGGTTAGTGTTTTTAGCGAGTAGACACGGCGACCCGCGAGAGGTTTTGTTAGTCGACGAAGATACGACGACGAGTAGCAACATGAATTCAGCCTCGGATTTAGCTTCGCAACGAATGAATAACAAAAACGCGCCGACACTTTTTGCCAGGTGTGGATTTACCCTTTTGGAAGACGAAGACGAGGACGGAAGTCAGTTTCAAAGAGCGACGCCGAAATACAAAGCGTCGACGATTAACGTGTGCGCGGACGCGAGGCCGGATAGAGACTCCGTCGTGTGTTCGGTTGATGGTCAATTAGCGCCTCTAGACGTATCCGATGCGGAAAGTTTACAAGGTTTGTTACCTGGGTGGACCGTGGTGTCGCCACCGGGCGTATCGAGAACGTCAGAAGCGGTCGTCGGCGAGATTCTCAATCGATGGCGCGCGTTGAGCGCGACCGGAGGGTGCGTTCCGTTAGCCGAATGGATTGGACGACGATTGTCAGATCCGTACGGAAACGGGAAAGGGTTTGATTCCAAACGGAAATCCGCGCAAAAATTCCCGAAATGGTGCGATGGGAATATAGTCAACGCGAACGAGATCAACCCGAGAGATGTGAGATGGGCGACGACGACGGGCGCGAATTCGCTTTGCGCGCAAGAAGCGGCGGTAGCTGCCATGACGGCTTTAAATAACAGCAACGGCGAATTAGGAGGTTTCAAATGGCCTCAACACGCGTATAACATTGGTCACGGCCGCGTTTCGCATCCGATGAAACGCATTCCGAAACCAGAGTTTTTGAAACATCCGGAAGCGAGAGAGAAGACGGCGTTGAAAGCGTATTTACGAACAACTTTGGAAAATTGCGCGGGGATGAATAATAACCCGGGCGGTATCGAAGGGTACATTCCAAGAGAAGTGATTTTAGCGTGCGTTCGAGCGACGAGAGAGGCTGGCATGGCACCGCCGCCGCCGTTGGCCGCATTGGAGAGACAGTTTGGCGGCGCAGGGAAGGAAGTCGCGCCGCCGGCGTCGAGAATACTAGCCGGAGCAGATAGAAAGAATTTGACTGGATCGCACTCGGAACGAGACTTGTTGGCGGCTGAAACGCTCTTAGTGACAACCACAGCCACTGCTTCTGGTGTAGCCATTCGAAACGGCGGCGTGGGGTCGAGAAATGGTACCGACGTTCTCAACGTCGCCGGTGGAAAACGACAAAACGGCGCTGCGATGAATAACAACGATAACAACAACAACAATAAAGAATCATCAAAGCGACAAAAGTCCTCTCTCAAGCCGATGGGAGCAGCTCCAGTTGAGGAGGAAGTAGTCGAACCAGACGATGGGTCGTTTATCGTCGCGGGCATTCGCATGATGAAACCGCGAGAATCGCAAATCGTCTGGGCGAAATTGCCGGGACATCCGCATTGGCCGGGATTACGAGTGGACGAAGTGAAACACGGGGACGTCGTTCCAAAAGCGGCGAAGCAAATGCAAAAGGATGGGAACGATGTTTGCGTCGTATTTTTTGGCGAGAAATCGTTTGGTTGGTTACCAGAAACCTCCATCGTCGATTTTGAGGTTGGTTATAAACAACATTCGCACGCGCCGGTGAGAGGAAAAGCGCGATTTCTAAACGCTTTGAAGTACGCGAACGCGGAGAAAGAGTTACGAAAGAACGAAGCAAAGAACGGATTGGCGAATGGAAACGTAGGTGGAAGAGCGACGACGGTAGCAAATGCTGCCGCCGCCGCCGCTGGTCCCAACGGCGCGCTCGTTCCTCCGGCCAACCCGATGGGCGCCGTCGAACCGATCGATTACGAAGCCGTCGAGAGGAACAAAAAAGAGGTCGAGAAAGCCTTATCAGAAGGTCGATGCCCGTGTAAGATGTGCGAAAACGTCAAATCTATCCGCGATGCCAACCCGGAAACGTGCTTGCGCTTGCGATGCATCTCCGCGTCCACTTCGGGTAAAACCGGCGCCAAACTCGCCTCCCAAGGAGGAAAAGCGGTCGGTAAAATGATCTCCATCCTTTGGCCGTTAGATGACGCGCGGTACATCGCCGAAGTCATCTCCTACGACGCTCGCGAGTTGAAACATCTCGTTCGGTACGTCGAAGACGACGTTCGAGAATACGTCAGCTTATGGGAAGAAGACGTCCAATTCGTTCGCAGCGGAGTATTGGGCGAACAAACATCATCGCAGCAAGGTGGTACGACTGCCGTCGTCAAAGGCGAGGAAGAGTTGACCGGCGTCGATTTGTTGCTCAGTTTAGGCTCGTAATACATAGTACTTACCATATTCTCTAGTTTAGACTGTACTTGTATTCATCAGAAAGAGAAATCACACAACACAGAGAACTCCCCCATAAAAATTTCACACATAAAACATGGGGAACGGCCCGTCGAATCTCGCGCGCACGTTCTCCGAGGACATCGGAGAGGTAAGAGAGATCATTTTCATCGTTTGTCTCGTTTTGTCTTCTCGATACTATATAATACTTCTCTGTATTCTCTTGTGTGATGATGAACGAACTTTTGTATCTCAACTAACTACTTTCCGTTTTTATCTCATCTCGTTCCCCAACGATGAAAGTTCTTCGGCGTGCACACCAGCAACACCAACCGAGGAGGACGGGCGACGACGACGTCGAGAAACGACGACGAGGACGACAACGGCCCACTCTCAAACGAAGGCGCGCTTTCCGCCAAAATCATCGGCGCGTTACCTTTGGAAAAAGTGGAAACGAAAAGGTCCCTCGAAAACAAAACGGTGAAAGAACTCACCGCAGAGGTTAAAGAGAACCAAACGAAGAAATGCCCTCGCTCGAAAACAAAGTTTGAAGGCCCGTACCCTCTCGAAAAAGCAGAACTGGTAGATTTTGTGTTACACTTAAGAGGCGAACCCGTGTGTTCGGTGTGCTTCGACCAGTTCGAGGAAGGCGAATACGTACGAGTGTTGCCGTGCGCGCACAGGTACCACATCGAATGCGTCGATCGATGGTTAGCGAGTAAATCGATTCGGTGTCCCGTGTGTCAGCACCCAGCGGACGAACGGTGATTACGAACAGTAGCAATAGCTTCATTCCGAATAGTTTTTAATAGCAGCGGTAATAATAATAAGAGCAGCGTTTGTAAATTATGCGTTTTGCGTATCGCGAACTCTCACGAAATCAACCATATCGGAGTCACATTTGGTCGACATTTTAAATGCGCGCACAACATATTGACATGATATAAATAAAACGCGAAGAATGTCATCGTCAGAAATAAACGACGACGACGACGACAAGAAGAGGAAGGATTTGAAGACGACGACGGAAAAGAAAGCCTCTCACTTCTCTCGCTCGTTCTCCGATTCCGTCCGGCATTCCTCCGAGCAAAAGCGCAAACAAAACTCCAATTTGTTCTTGATAAACCTGCTCAGGTTTCGCGGATTCGGAGGCGAAGACACGGGATTAGGAGGATTAAACGAAGAAAAAAGCGTTCGAGACGTCCGAAAATTCGTCCACCGAGGGAACAAAGTCGGCACCGTCGTCGACCACGCGCGAGAACGCGTGGTGAATACAGTCGGGAGAGTGCTCGAAGTTGGAGTGAGAGAGAGTTTAATTGAAGGAGGAGAGAAAATACGCTTCGAGAGGAAAGAGTTGGCGAGAAGACGCAAATCATCATCGTCATCTTCTTCTTCATCTTCGTCGTCTTCTCCTTCTTTTAAAGAGGAAGAGAAAAACGTCGTCTTGCCGGCGTTTTCGTTCATCGCGCACGAAGCGAAAGAGTTTCGGCGGCTTCGCGCGGCGTTTGGGTTGAGCGAGGAGGAGTATTTGAAGTCGTTTAAAGGTTTGGACGGCGTCGACGACTTGGAGGACGAGAAGACGAGTTTGAGAGTGATTGGGAGAGCAGATGCGGGCGGGAGGTCTGGGGCGTGGTTTTTTTGCACGGAAGATGCGAGATTTCTGTTGAAGACGACGACAACAAAGGAGAAGAACGTTTTGTTGAAACGTTTGAGGAAGTATACGGAACACGTGGAGAAGCACGGGAGGAACACGTTTTTGCCGCAAATTTACGGGTGTTACTCGATTAAAATCGGGAAAGGGAGAGGCACGTACAAGACATTCTTGGTCATCGGGTACTGGTTCGCGACGCAAGTGAAGGTCGGAAGTCCTAGGTACGATTTGAAAGGAAGCCGGTGTAAACGGACGGCGAAAGAAGATCCGACGAAAGAAGTGGAGTTGTTGAAAGATAACAATTTCGTGGCGCACGAGGAGAGGGATTGCGTCAGGACGTTGCGGCGCAAAACGATCTTGGAAAGTTTAAAGAGAGACGCGGATTTTCTGTCGAGCTTAGGGTTGATTGATTATTCGCTGTTGCTAGGGCACCACAACATGAGATCGGATTCGGATCTTCCGTCGTTGACTAACGTTTCTAAAAAAAAGACGTTCGTGAAATCCGCGTCTATGTTCGGGAGGGTAGAGAAAGGGGAAAAAGACTCGGAGAAACACGTAACAACACGAATGAAGACAACAACGCCGCGAACGTTACCATCTCTCTCGAGTAGCGGCAACGAGCCGGCTTTAGTTGGAGACGAACAAAGAGTCAATCAGCTGCGATTCGCGAGAACGCCAACGGGGGTAGCTTTCTTCGGCATCGTCGACGTGCTCGCCGAATGGACGACGTTCAAATGGTTCGAGTGGTTTTTCAAGAGCGCATTGTTTTGCGGGAAGAGAGACGTGAGTTGTCAACCGCCGAAAAAGTACGCCGAGAGGTTTAAAAAGTTTATGGAAGAGCACGTCATCAAGGAAAGAGAATAAAAGTTTGTTTGTGTATGTGTACTGAAAGAATTTTATTATCATTACTAGAAGAGAGTATGTATGTTGTTGTAGCTAGTTATTAACATGTATCGGCTCTTGTCATTACGCTCCATTCAGTAAGCGTTCAATGGCCGCGCTAACGTTTCCGTTTGTGGCCACCAAAGCTCTCACGTTCTCCGCCGGATCGAAGAAACCCATATCGTTGAGTTGCGAAATCTGCGCCGCGTAGGCCGTTTCCGGATCCGCTGGCGGCGTCACCGATGGAGGCGCTCCCATTCCTCCGAACGGCGATCCCCCGAGTCCACCACCAGCAGCACTCCCCCCCATGACGCGCTGCAAATGTTGCATTGCCTGCAAAGTTTGTGGGTCGGCCAACGCTCGAAGAAACTCTGGATTACGCATTTGTTCCGCGATTTGCGGTTGTTGTCTCAACATCGCATCAAATTCCGGATTTGACCGGCGAAGATTTTCGAGAGCGTTTGGATCCGATGCGATTTGTGACATCGTTTGACTGAACATTTGCATGAGCGCTGGGTTGTTCTGAATCGCTTCCATCTGGCGTCGCATGGTTGCTTCGTCCGGCATGCCGCCGCCTATATTTAAACCGCCGAATCCTCCCGAACCGCCTAAACCCGCGAACGGATTTTGTTGTTGAGCTTGGGACGTTGAAGCACCTGCGGTCCCGGCATTTGCCGCAGCCCAAGGATTCGGTAACGGCGCGTCCGAGTTACCACTAGACGACGCAGCACCGAATAAACTTGCAAACGGGTTCGCATCCGCAGCCGCCCCGTTGTTGGCGGCCGCCTCGCTATTTTGACTATTTTGTATCGCGTTTTGCAACGGCACCTCCACGTTTTCGTACATTCTCCTCAACGCGTTAAACCCTTCCGGATGGCTCTCAATATTCGCAAGCGTCCGATCGGTTGCCGCCATTTGCTCTCGCATTAAATTCGGATCCCTGGACGCTCTCAGCGCCCTCGATATGTTTTCCGGATCCTGCATCGCCTGCCTCAACTCTGGATTCGCGTTCATCAACTGTTGAATCTGCGGGTTTTGCTCCATCACCTGCATCATCGGTCGTAAAACTTCCGGGTCTTGCATCGCTTGCTCCATGAACTGTCTCACGAACGGGTCGTTTTCAATCGCCCGAATCTCCTCCGGCGTCGGGTTCGGCATGCCGCCCGCTCCGAACCCGCCGCCTCCAAACATATCAAAACCACCAGAACCACTCGCTCCTCCTCCTCCTATACCACCACCACCTAAAACGCTGCTGTTAAACAACGTCGCAAAATCCGGCGCTTGCGCCGTTCTTTGACTCGCGTTCGCGTCGTCCATCCACGTTCGCGGCGGTGTCGGTTGCCCACCACCACCACCTTCATTGTGACTCGCCGGAGGACGACCACTACTTCCCCCGCTCGTAAGAGATGGTGATTTCTTCGGCGCCGATTGCACCAAATGCACCGCGTGCCCTTCCCCAATCGAACACTCTCGTATCGTTTTCTCGTCCTTCAAAACGTGTCCTTTGTAAATCAATCGAATCGATTCCTTTTCGGATCCGAGCGTCGTCGCCAAATCGGCTTTCAACTCGGCAATCAACTTTGTGAGTTTGATATTTTTCATCTCCAGTTTTGGATTTGTGGATGTTTTCACGATGAACGATATCGTCGTCTCTTTGTCTTCTTCTTCTTTTCCTCCTTCGCTCATTCTTTTTTGCGCGCGGTGTGTGATCTCTCGTTCTTCTTCTTCTCGCTTCTTCTTGCTTCTGTTATGTGCGTTTTTTCTTCGATCTTTTTTTTTTGTGTCTTAATATTTAGGGTGTTAAAACCTGTTATTAAAAACCGCCCTCCGCCCTCTTTCTTTTTGTCTCTGGATAGAGACATCGAGACGACACAATTTATAGACACGACGCACAGAGGAGTTCGTTTCAAAATGTTGTCGACTTCTTTTTCCTCGGTAGTTATTCCAACCAAGGTACGTTTCTTTCTTTTGTTATTGAATGCGTTCGTTTGTGTGCGCGTTTGAGAGGACGTTCGCGTCTTTAAAGAGAGACCTCTTTTTCTTACGCGCGCAATTTTTGCAAAATGTTGTTGCGTCGCCACCCTCTTTTCTCTCTAAATTTTTGCCGACGGCGAACAAATTAGAGAAGAAAAGGACGACGACGACAAAAGGAGACGAGATGATGTTACATATTCTTTGGTGATTTTACGCTCGAGTATTCGTCAAACATACGTTTGAAACGAGAACGGCCGCGACGTGCGCTCGCGCGGGTGGTTTCCGCTCGTCTTTCCGGAAAAGGAGGAGGAGAAATCGTCGCTCGGAAAACCTCTTTTTTTTGTACGAAAAGGGCACTCGAGAGTTTTTGGATAAAGAGGATGAAAGTACTGACACAATATGTTTTCTTTTCTCTTTCAGGCGTCCGCGTTCGCTCGCGGCGAGAGTATAAAAGCCTTCAAACCTAGCAGCAGTAGTAGAAGACACCAAAAACAAGCCGCCTCTTTTGTCGTTCACGCGGCGGCGTCCGGGGAAGCCGAGCGGTTGCGCTTACACAACTTGAGCCCGTTGCCGGGGTCGAGAAGAAAACCGATTCGCAAAGGTCGCGGTTACGGCGCCGGCCAAGGCGGGACGTGCGGGTATGGCATGAGAGGTCAAAAAGCGAGAGGTGGTAGAGGCACTAGACCGGGTTTTGAAGGCGGTCAAACGCCAATGTACAGAAGGTTTCCAAAATTGAAGGGCATCGCCGGCGGCATGAGCGCCGGGAAGCCGAAATTCGTGACGGTGAACGTTTCCGATTTGGCGCAAGCGTTGGCGGATTCTAAGATCAGCGCGGGCCAAGACGTCGATTTGGACACGTTGAAGTCGGTTGGTTTGATCAAAGCGACGGGTTACTACAGAAACTTGCCGTTGAAGGTGTTGGGCGACGGGGAGCTTTCGCAAGGCTTGAAAGTCAAGGCGGCTGCGTTTTCAGCCTCCGCGAGCGAAAAGTTAGCCGGCGCCGGCGGGGAGGCCATTCTCGTCCAAGGGAAAAAACCAAAGTGGAGTCGGGAAGCGCACGAAGCCGCGCAGGCGGCTGCTGCCAAGTAAATTGAGAAGAGAGAATACGTGTTATTTCTTGAGTTGTTTATACTATACATTAATTAGTTCATATTATTATTACACATATACACAAGGTTGTCGTTCGTTGTTGTCCTCCCTATTATTGCGAAAAGACCACGTCGCGTTCGTCGACGCCGTCCAACTTCATTTTATTCCTCACCGCCTGTTCTGGCACGCCCAAACGTAGCATCTTGTGATACTTCTCGTGCGCTGGATTTACACGTATTCGTCGCGCTCCTTCTTCTTTCTTTTCATTGCTAGTTTGTGCGTTTCCGTCCTCGCCTGCTCTCGCACCTTCTTGTACCAAATGCGGTGAAAATTCACCATCAGGAGGTTCATCTCTCTCCGCCGACGAAGGCGGGAGAGGTGGTGGAGGCGTTTTCACAGCCTCTCCTTTCCCTCCTCCTTCCTCCTCCTCATCAAATCGTTCTAACTTCTTCTCCAAAAACTGTAAACTCCGTTCCATCGTCTCCATCTTCGTTTCGATTTGTTCTAACCCGCGTTCGCTTCTCGCTCGAATCGCGTTTAAATTGTTCGCGCAATCGACCGCGAACGCGTTCACGCACGCGACGGTAAAATGGTCGTTTACTCTTTTGTCGTTTTCATCGTTGTTTTCAACGAAAGTCTTCTTCGTCTTCATGTGGTTTTGAGCGCGTTTATGTTCGTTGCATCATTCGCATCGTTTCCTTTTAACGCGCTTTGGGAAAAATTCAAAATCTCTTTACTTTTTCTCGCGATACGAGAATAACAATACTCTCTGATACTAATGTCCGGCATCGCTCTGGAAAACCAGCGCGAAGTGCGCTCGATCGTGACCCGTAACCAAAACGGCGCGCTCGTGAACGCGAGAGATATCGCGCAAAAATTTACGGACGTGTTTGAATGCGAAATCGGTGCGATCGTCACCGCGCTCGTCAAAGAAGGAAACGACGAGGAACTGAAGAGCGTAGAAAACGCAATCGTCCGGGACGGTGGGAAACTCGTGCTGGAAGCGAAGACGTACGAAATGGCGATGAGCGATTTAGAGCGAGGGTACGCGGGAGTCGCGAACGAGCAGTACCCGTTCGAGGAGAAGACGAGAGATTTAATCCAACGAAACCGGAACCGAGTTGCGAACGCGCCCGAGGCGAAAGTGATGGAGGAAAAATTTAAAAAAATGGTCGCGAACGCCAAAGGCGAGGATAACGGGGAAGGGTTTATCATCACGGACGAACACGGGAACGTCGGTGGAAGCGGTGGAAGTGGTGCTATTTTGAACGCGAAATGTCCAATCGCTGGCCTTCCGTTGAAAGATTTAATAGAGCCGGTGGAGGACGCGGTTGGTATAGTGTACGAGAAGCAAGCGGTGTTGACGTTTTTAGGGAGAGAAGGTAAGAAGAAGTGTCCGGAAGCGATGAGGAATCACGTGGTCACGAAAGAGGAGTTGAAGGTGAGCGAGAAAGTGATGAGGATGAAACGGATGGGGGAGAGAACGAGAGAGGCGAACGTGGATGAGATTATCAGTCCGTAAAAAAGAAGAGCGCGGAAATATTTGCATCCGAATTTTGAGGAGAAAGGGAGAAACGTGTATAATAACATAAAAGCACACGACGTAACAATATACTTTAGCAGAAGTAGTGGTACTATTTACTGATGTGTTGTAAGAAGAAGAAGAAGTAGAAGACGAAGAAATTTGTTCATTAAATGTAGTACGGGATATTACACAAAAATAAAAAGGGATGACATACTCACTCTGCTCTTATTCTTAGTAAAGCCCGATAACTTTCCACCACGCGCCGCCGACGACTGCCCACAAGATAAAGTTAAACGCTCCAACAATCGCGCCAAGACGGAAGTAATCCTTCAACTCTACGTAACCGGAACCAAAGTACACGGCAGATTGACCGCTGGCGTAGTGCGTGATGGCGCCGAACAAGTTGGTGTGAAACGCCATAGTTAAACCGGCGAGCATCGGCGGGACGCCCGAGGCTAACATCATGGCCAAAAATGCCGTCGATAACGCCGCGACTTGCGCAGTTTGCGAGGCAAAAAAGTAGTGAATGGCAAAGTAACTGACGTGTAAAACCAAGAATACTTGCGGCCACGCCAAGTTCGCGGCGGTTAAAGCCGCCGAAACTTTCGTCGCGATGAATTGAATAAACCCGAGTTCGTTCAACTGCGCGGACATGCCGATCAACACGGCAAACCAAACGAGCGTATCCCAAGCGCCTTTTTCGTTCAAGCAATCGGCCCATTTAATAACACCGGCAAATAATTGCATAGACATGCCAAACATGGCGGAAATCACCGGGGTAATCCCAAACGGTTGGAAGATCCAGCAAAACACGGTGATGCTCATGGTGATAACCACGGCCAATTCGTCTTGCGATAACGGGCCGAGTTTCTTCAACTTCTCCTTCGCCATCGCGGGAGCTTCTGGCGTGTCTTGAATTTCAGGCGGGAATAGCTTATACACCAAGAGCGGCGTCAAGAGTAAACCGAGAATGCCCGGAACGCAGGCGGCTTTGAACCACGTGATCCACGGGTTCGCGATGACGATCCCCAACCCGGCGGCTAACTTTAAGGACAGCAAGTTTTGCGCCGCAGCCGTCATGCACAAAGCGGACGAATGACCAGAGCATTGCAATTGCGTTTGCATGAGAAATGAACCCATCTTCTTTGCCGTCGGTCCAGGTTCAGACCCGTTACTTTTGGCCAACGAAGAGATGATGGGCAAATAGACGCCGCCGGCTCTCGCGGTCGTCGACGGCATCGCCGGCGCCAACACAGCTTCGGAAATGCTCAACCCGTAGGATAAACCGAGCGTAGACTTACCGAGCTTCTCGACAAACATAGTCGCGATGCGATCGCCCAAACCAGTGGACACGAATCCTCTGGCAAAGAAAAATGCCAAAACAATCAGCCAAATGACATCGTTCGTCATCGCGCCAAACGCTTGCGCGAAGGTCAACGTCTTCGTCACCACCGCCGTGGTCAATCCAAGAAACGCCCACGCACCGACCGGTAACGGAGACAAAACTAAACCAGCGACCGTGGCTAAGAAAATAGACAGCAAATTCCAGGCTTGCGGGACCACCCCGTCCGGTCTCGGAACGACGAAACAGACGAATAAACCGAAACCGACCGACATCGCCGCTGCTTTCAAATTCGCGCCTTTCCAAACAAACTCCGACGAGGCAGATTTCGCGCTCGGTGAAGTCACCGCGGAAGAGGAGGAAGCTTTCGGAACGAAGTGCGCTTTCCTCGTCCCCTTTGTCGTCTTTGTCGTCGCCAAAGCCTTCTTCTCGAGAAGATGATGATGAGAAGTTTTGGATATGCCATCATCGTCCCTGAAACTACATTTCCGCAAACCTTTTTGAGCGGTACAGTTCGAAGCAGCGGCGGATCGTTTCGAAGATGGTCTTCTCGTCGAAACTTTAAAATTTGCGCTCGCACGCGTCGTCGTCGTCTGAATCGTCGCGCTCATCGTCGTGTTCGTTAAAAGTACGCAATAATAATAATAACAACAACAACAACTTTTTGTGTTGTAAAGCGCTTTCGGTAAGAGAGAAAAAGTTGTTAAAAAAGGCCACGTGTTTGGGTCAAAAAAAGGGCAAAAAACCCAAAACCTTTTCTCTCTCTCATTCATTTCATTGCGCGTAAAATTCAGCACAAAGAATAGCCCTTTTGATATATACATACACGTCGCGATCGAAAACGAACATGTTTGCATCCACGACCGCATCGACGCACATTTCGTGCTCGCAAATTGCGAAAGTTTCTTCGGCGCAGAGGAAGTCCTCGAACACGCGCATGGCATCCTCGGCGACGTCTTCCTCCTCCTCTTCGTTTTCGTCGTCGTTCGAGACGAGACGATTTATGAAATTGAATGTCGCGAGAAACGTGCGAGAGGCGAAAGGCGCGAACGAAAGAGGGATGGCTCTTTTAGCGAAAGCGACCGCGGAGGTACGAATTGAACGTTTTTTTTATACGTTTAGTGCGCAGAGATGCGGGAGAGACGACGGTGAATTCAGAAGAGGAGGCTTTTTTTACGCGTAAAAACCTCCTTTTCTCCTCGCCGGCGTCTCGCTCTTGTCACCAAATTTGGGGAGCTTTTTTTTTTCTCGCTCTCTCTCGAAGCGATGACCAACGAGCAGCGACAAAAACTCTCCTCCGTCCGCGAGTGAGCAGACGTTGTTGCTTCTCTGTCAGAGTTGTTACCGCGTGTAAAGCAGCCCGTCGGGTGAAAGAAGAGCGGGGTACATTCTCACCATCGTGTGAATTTTTTTTGCCTTATCTGAAAAACATCTCTGACACTCTTCTTTTCTCTTATAACTCATACCACTAATAAAAACAGGCTGCTGAAGTCGTCGCAGAAAAAGAAGCCGTGTGCTACTTGAGAAACGTCCACATGTCTCCGTTCAAAGTCCGCAGAGTGTTGGATTGCATCCGCGGTAAATCTTACGAAGAGTGCTTGATCATGTTGGAATTTATGCCGTACAGAGCGTGCGAACCGATTTTATCGGCGTTGTTCTCCGCCGCGAGCAACGCGAAGAACAACTTGGGCATGAACAAGGCGAAGTTGTACGTTTCGGAGTGCTACGCGGATGGCGCGGGGACCATGAAGAGATTCCACCCGAGAGCTCAAGGTAGACCGTTCCCGATCAGAAAGAGAACGTGCTCGATTACTTTGAAGATGAAGGAGCAAGATTAAATTCGTCGAGGAGATGACGACGACACTCTCGAGAGAGAAGAAGAGGGAAAAAGAGAGAGAGAGAGAGATAGAATATGCAACACTATTGAATTGTACTTAGTTAGCTTACCACACGACGACGTGTATAAATATGAATCGAAGAACACACACAACACACATTATTATTACGAACTTCAGCGCGAAGCAAAACTCTCTCTCCTCTTCCTTTTACTACTGTTACTACTCCTACTCCTACTCCTACTCCTACCGTTGTTCCTTTCGTTTCACGACGATTCAGACGACGACGATCGCCATAACCACCGCTTCTTCTTCTTCATCTCTCTTCGCTCCTCTTCCTGCTCCTCTAATAATCTCCTCCGCTTCACGATGGCCTCGTGCACGTCTTTATCTAATTTTTTCCTCCCTTGCGTCACCGCGTAGTAATACACGCCTCCGCTGAAACAGAGCAAAGAGGACGCGATGAGGACGTTGCCCGTTCTCCGCGTCGACGCGTCGAACGTCATTTCTTTCTCTCTTTTGTCTTCTTCTTCTTTGTCTTCTTCTCACGGGTTGTCTTCGTCTTCTTTGATAGAATACTATAAAGTGATGACGACGACGGTTTCCGAAATGTGAGCGTTTTTTTGAAGCGAATTCTTCATAAACGCGCATAAATAAGAGCGCATAAAGATATAAAATCGTTTCCGAATTCACCCCTCAAATCGCGATCGATGATGAGAAAATAACAACAGAGCGTGAACTTGCGCTCTGATGAACGATGGCACGTTCGCATCCTCGCTCGTTTATTGCGTCGTTTACGTCGTCGCGAGATTTTCGGATGATTTGGAAAGAAGAGAGAGGTAACGGCCGCCACCGATTCTTTTTTCTTTTCATCTCTCTCTTCTTTCTTCTCAACGATTAATGCGGAATGATCGAGTACTTACTGCCGCCCCAGTCGGAGAGACATCAATGTTGTCGTGACGATTGGTTTATTATTACAAAATGGCTGACTGCAAAAAGCTTTGAGAGCGAGAGACCATTTCGAGAGAGAGAAAAGATTTGATTTTGTTTTGATTTCGCAGACGTGGTATTATTATATTGCCGTGATGACAATTCGGTTAACCCAGCTCGCTTTGAGCCTCGGCTTTGAAGAAGACTTGTTCCAAACTTACACGACTTTTATGACTGAGCAATATACGATTTTATGATGCGTCTTCGTCGTCGTCTCGTCGTCGCGCTGTTTGGGCGTTCTCGCTGACATTTTACTCAACCGTTTTCATCTTCTGTATTATTATCATCGACAACAGAGCAATCAGAACAGGTTCATATTTAGTAGACATATATGTGTCAATTTTACGCGTCCGTGGCGAAAATGCCGCGTTTATCCTCTCTCTTTGCGTGTGTGTGTGTTTGTGTAGTTTGTGCGAGTCTGGTTCGATGTGCGCGTCGTCGCGACAAAGTCTCAAACTCTTTTACATCGACATCATCAAAATCGCAAAAGGATATCAAGGAAATGAGGATTTCTCTTTCCCCAATTGATCGACGTTGAAAAGAAACCGGAGCGCTAGGTCGCCACCTAGCAATTCTTGCCAGAATTAACTGATCCTTGATATTGTTTGCATCGTATTCCTCTCGCCAGATGTATACGAATGATGTGGTGATGTTGGTAAAAGATGAACGAACGATGATTGCGCTCTCGCATATCGAACGAGTTGAAGAGAGATGCTTCAATTTTTGCACATACAAACGCACGCACACATTTTTCTCCTTTCGCGCTCTACGTCGACTTTATTTTTATGTCTTCTTCCATATGTTTATAACGCTTTCTATTTCCACAGAGAAGAAGAAATACTGCCTCGCGCGAACGAGAGATATGATGAAACAAAGGTAGGAAACTCTCGAGAGGTCAAAAAAACTCGCGTATGCTTCTTTTAGTTGGGCGGCGTTCAAATCCTATGAGTGTTAGCCCCGTTCCCTTGAAGCGAGAGTAAATGTAATCGTTGGAGTTCGAAGCCCGACAGATTGCAGGTCCTGAAGTTCTCGCTATCCGCTCGACTAAACTACACGACGTCGTTGCGGACTCAGATTTCAGAAATCTTTCAACCTCTTGTTCGATTTTTTTTTGCGCGCGCGCATTGGTGAGAGAGAGAAACAGACAGAGAGAGACAGAGAGAGAGAGAGAGAGAGGAAAGCAGAGATATGCGCGCTCGTATTTTCTCGGGGGGATCACATCAGGCAGCTGTTCACGCTGCTCAGTGCGTAGTTCGGCGTTCGAACCCCCGTAGAGCGATTCGTTCGCATTCTGAGTTCTCGCGGCGACATTTCTTACTAACTTGGTGCCCGTGCGTTTGACTCTGGAAACCGGACGTACACTCTCTTCTTTTCTTTTCTCTCGCGCGAAACGCCACTGCATCGAGCTCTACATCCTTCTCTCTCTGTCTGGAACTATTTTGCGATGACGAAAGAAAAGAGGTTTCTTTTAGCGGTTTATCAAAGCCGAATGCAATGAATAAACCCAAGAAATAAACGACTTCTCCTTCCGCCGAGCAATTGATTCTTCGTAGATAAAGACGGGATGATGTGATGCAATGTTGCACGCGTGTGATAAAGATCGATGATAGAATACATTCCTATGCGCACTGCGAGCGGGGGTCAGGGAATCCGACGCTTGCGTCGGGCGAACCTTCCTTGGTCAGCCCCCGTGACGATTCGTCGTCGGCGTGGCGCTAAGTTCGCGGTTCGGCCGCAGTCTGAGATCTTACTTTCCTCACGCGTTGATGTTGTTTCTCGCGCTCGTTTAATCGTTTGATTGCGTTAAAGCAACGACTAATAACGCCTCTTCTTCATATTCTTCTTTTATTCTACACACAGAGATGGATAGATCTTACATAGACAGATAGAGAGCGAGAAGCGCTCGAAAAAGCGGTTGAAAAACACGCTCGCACATTACAGCTCGATGATGAAAGAAAAAAACAATTTTGCGCGCGATGACGATAATCATACATTGTTTTCACGACGGTCTTCCTATCGAGGATTCATCCTCATGCCGAACGATGTGCTAGTACTCTGAGCGCTCAAATAATAGTTTTACTTCTATGTGATGTATTTGCGTTTAACGAATAAGTATTTCAAAAGTTGTTTTACATTCCAATCAATACACACACACACATATATGTATATATTACGGACACTCCAGCGTCATCTTCGTCGGATCTCCACTCACCGGCGACACCCCGTCCGCGTTCGCGCAAATCCCCATCAACACGTCCTTCCTTATGATCACTTGCGACCAGTCCGAATCGTTCGCCTTCACCGTCTCCAAGTTACTCGCGCCCGAGACGATCGCGTTCGTTAAATTCGCCCCGGTAAAGTTCGTCTTCAGCAAGTTACACTGTCCTAAATTCGCGTTTTCTAAGTTCGCTCCCGTGAAATCCGCCTCCTCTAAGTTCGCTCCGAATAACGAGATCCCCGATAAGTTCGCCCCTCGAAAGTTCGCTCGTTTTAACGACCCTTTGGTGAAATACGTTTGCGTTAAATCTTGGTCGTGGTAATCGAAATCGTCGCACGCGTTCGTCGCGCACTCGGACGTTTGCGGGATGGCCATTGCATATTCTGGTTGAAAAAGCACCCCTCCCCCTACTACTTGCGAAGCGAATGCGACGGATACGCACAAAGTTGTCGTTGCTTTCGTCAACTTCGATGATGTCGTCACGTCGTCGTCTTCATCTTTTCCCCGATTACGAAACGCACAGACGACGTGTCTTCTTCCTTTTAGCGTCGCGGTGGTCCTCCTTTTCGCCGCAAAAGAGGTAAAAAGAACCGACTCTGACGCCGATGCGAAGAAAACCATTAAATCCTTTGTTTTATGTGTATATTTATGCGACTAAAGTACGCGTAATGCGAGACGTTTTTATGAGGCGAAAAGCATTTTTCCCCACATTTAAGAAGCTTTGAGAGACGGGCAAAAGGATGACGACTGACGGAAAAGAAGACAAAGACAGCGCGGGAACGGAAGAAAACGAGGACGAGTGTCTCGTCCTCGATGGAATGCACGGAGAAGAATCTCTCGCTGCGCCTCCCGCGGCGACTCAAACTCTCACATCGACGATGAGCATTTCGAGCCGTCGCGGAGACCAAACGACAACCGGAAAAGGAGGAAAAGGAAAAGAACGAGAAGGACGTGACGACGACGAACACGGAACGAACGAAACACAAAAGATTCAGATGAAAACGATGGGGATTGAGACTACATTCACCGGAGATGGAAACAACAGCAAGAAGAAGAAAAAAATCGCCCTGTTCTTTGGCTACAACGGGGACGGATATCAAGGCATGCAACGAAACCCAGGCGCGAAAACGATCGAGGACGATTTAGAGTCCGCGATCGTCAAAGCAGGAGGAATCGCGGAATCGAACAGCGGGGATTTCAATAAAGTGCACTGGAACAGAGCGGCGAGGACGGATAAAGGCGTCAGCGCGGTTGGACAGGTGGTGAGTTTTAAGTGCATGAACGCGGACGACGGGAACACGGAGACCATCGTGAGGTTGATCAACGAACATTTGCCGAGGGGAAAAATCGTGGCGTTTGGAGCGACGAGGGTGACGGGAGGGTTTAGCGCGAAGAATCAGTGCGATAGGAGGAAGTACGAGTACGTGGTACCGGTGAGAACGTTTGATAGGAGGTTTCCGAAGAAGAGGAAGCGGAACCCCGTGGACGGCGACGATGAAAACGGTCACGATGAAAAGAAGAACGATGAAAACGCCCCAAATGGCGAAGGATTAGAAGACGAAAAAGAAGACGACGAAGAAAACAACGATACCCAAGAAGAAGAAGAACCGTACGTCTTCACCGAAGAGGAACGAACAAAAGTGAACGACATTTTGAAACATTTCGTCGGCACGCATAATTTTCACAACTACTCGACCAAAGTCGATTGCGACACGCCGCAAGCGCGTAGGTTTGTCATTTCGTTCTCGTGCTCGATGCCATTTAAAATTCAAGGCGAAGATTTCGTGAAGTTTGAGATTCTCGGTCAATCGTTTCTGTTCAACATGATTCGAAAGTTGGTCGGAATGACCGTCGCGGTCGCGCGAGGCTTCTGCGACGTGAGCGATTTGTTATTCGCGCTGAGAACAAAACAAAGAGTCAACACGCCCATGGCGCCCGAGCTTGGATTATTTCTCTGTGAGTGTCAATACGACGCGTATAACAAGCGCTTCTCTGCCGAGCGCGAACCGTTGCGCTTGGAAAATTGGCGCGACAAAGTCGATGCGTTTAAACACCAAACCGTGTATCAACACATATACGACCGCGAATACGTGATGAAAGACAACATGGGCGAATGGATCCGTAAATTCATCAGCGACAAGAACGGGTTTCGAGAGCATTACGATTTAGCCATGCACCGCGCGCTCTTGAAGGAGGAAAAGTTGGCGCCTTTGAGCACGAAGAATTCTCAGAAGCAACGCGTGAATAGCAGTCAAAATCAACAAGGTGCCAAAGCGTCGCCAAACAAACCATCGTCATCCAAAGGAGGAGAAGGAGAAGGAGACGTCACTACTAAAAGTACCGACGACTCACAAGCAGGAACAGCAGCATTAGCAGCAGCAGCAACGACAACACCAACACCAACAAAACCAGAGGAAAACGAAGAAGCTTTGCTCCTCCTCGCGGCGAACGCCGCCGCCGAACGCGTCGCCAAAAAACGCAAACTCGAACTCGAAAAGCAAGAAGCGCGCAAGCGAATCGAGATTGAAAAACAGGAAGAAAGAGTAAGAAACGGTTTAGTCGTCGGTAAAGTCGAATACGATGAGGACGAGATGAGCGATTAGGTAAGAATAGTACTAAAAGAATATATATAATACGCTACTCCTACTACGCGCTTCGTCTCTTTCGACGCGACTCTTTTCTCTCCTCTTATACAATTACATACGGCTGTTTTTCCGTTCAAATGCAACACAAAAAACTCTCTCCACAACACACGACAACACCTCGCTTTGGAGAAGAAGAAGGGAGACGCGCGACAGCGAGAACAACGCGACGACGATAAGACAGAAGACGCAAAAGGGTTCTTTTACTCCTCATAATAAATCGAATACGAGTACGAATACGAGTGCGATTAAGATATGTTTCGTTGGGGGAGCCGAAAGGCGAAAAGCGTTGATGTCGATGATGATTTTGACGAGAGGACGATGGAGAACGTTGGGATTCCGACATCATCGACGAGAAGAAACGAGAGAAGAAGCAAACCGAGAAAACCAGAGGACGAAGACGAGAACGAGAGAAATAACGCCGATGCGTTCAAGGCGAGGAAACCTCCGAGCCGAGCGCACATGACCGACGAAGAGTTGGTGAGAGAATGGTACGCAATTTTGCCCTCAATGTATGTGACTTATTCTAATTCTTATTCTTATTAGGCCGTACCTCACGCGAAAGCAAGTGGAGGAATACAAAACCATGTTCGACGATTTAGACATCGAAAGCGACGGACGAATATCCGCGGAGGACATACAGGAGCGATTGCGACAGGTTGGGTCGTTTAAAACGATCAAACAGATAAAGAAGAATCTGCGGCGATACGATTCGGACGGAAACGGGACGTTGGATTTTTGCGAGTTTTTGACGCTGATGTTGCACGATTTGAATTTGAGCAATCCGCAGGAGACGTTGAGGAGCGTGTTTTTGACGTTTGACGAGGACACGGATGGGAAAATTACCGCGGCGGAGTTGAAGAGGACGATGGAGATGGTTGGGATTCCGGTATCCATGCGGGAGGCGAAGTTCGTGATTCAAATGGCGGATCGAGAAGGCGACGGGGAGTTATGTTACGATGAGTTTGTAGATTTCGTGTTAGGGGCGGAGCAACACGAGAAACCTGGTGCGGAAGGAATAACGAGCGATGCGGAAAAGGCGACGAAAGACGGCGCGGGCGTGGAATACTTGGCGCCGAGGTTGCTCACCACGCGATTGGGGCAATTTTTTAGCAGATCTTCGGCGACGGAAACAAACGACGGAAGAAAGAGCGCTCGACGAAACGCTCGACGCGGGGGGGATTCGGACGAAGAGGAGGTGTTATCGGACGAAGAGAACGTTGTTTTAGGTTAAAATGTGCGGCAACGCGTGTAAACTACAAAACTATTATTATTACAACATTATCATTCGATCTTCATCTTCTTCTTCTTCTCTCGTCATCGTCCAAAATCCTCCTCCTTCTCCTCGAACGAGGACGACGCGTAACTCTTCATCTTCTTCTTCTTCTCTCGTCATCGTCCAAAATCCTCCTCCTTCTCCTCGAACGACGACGACGCGTAACTCTTCGGATACAATACAAGAAAAACGTACCACCACGCCGATATCGGAACCGCCACGGCGACCGACACAAACTTCCAATCGAACGCCAACGTCGGCAAGGACACGCAAAAGACGCCAAAAAGTACAATCGTCCACGGTTGGCACCAAAATGGCTTCTGTGACCACACCGAGGAGGCCGAGGAGGAGGAGGAAGATGTGTTCGCCTTTTGTAGCAAATTAAGTTCATTCAAGTCTGCCGGACTCGGCACGGACGAAGAAGACGCTTCTTCAAAGAAGAACGTCTCGTTCTCGGCGACGACTTTCGCTTCAAAGTCGTCGTCCTCGACATTCTCCTCGTTGGTATTCTCGTTCGTCTCGCTTTCGTTTTCGTTTTCGTCGTCGTTGAAGAAGAACGATTCGTTTTTCGACGACCTGAACGTCGCCGCTTTGTTTTTCCAATTCGTGTTTGTGTGTTTACGACGTAAACGACTCGTCCTGGGAACACCGAAGAAAACGACGCAACGAGGAGAAGAGAGACGACGACGATGATGAAGACCTTTACATTTAAGAAGCGAGGAGGAGGAGGAGGAAGAAAAGGAGGCGGAGAAGGTTGTTCCTGTTTGGGAGAGTGATGGCATGTTTTGTGTGGCATATGTGACCTACAAATATCTAAATACTACGCAAAATGCTAAAACGAGAAGAAAAAGATGAGAAGCATCTTCATCATCGACCGGCTCTGCGGTCGTTATAATTCCACTGTTGTTGTTGTTGTTGCTGCTGTGGCCGGTGCTGCTGATAATTCTGCTGCGGCGGCGGCGCTACATTTTTGGCGTTGGCGTTGTACATCATTCCTCCTCCTTGTCCTCCTCCTCCTGCGGAGGTCGACGAAGCTATCGTCATCATCTTCGCCCGGGCGAGCTCGATGCAGTCCCTGGCGTCTCGTAGAAACGCGTCGATAGCGTCCACGTTTCGAGAACTACTCTCCGCGGTTTCGGCGATTATGATGCACGTGGCGGCGATGCCGGCGACAACCTCTTCAGCGGACATGTTTCGGAAAGTTTCGATGACGTGGTTGATGTTTGGAGGTAACGGCGGGTTTTCGAGCAACGCTTGGACGAGCGATGCGGCGCGACGGGAAGGCTGGATGTCGTACGGTTGTTGGTTTGGTGGAGTTGTCGTTGTCGTCGTCGTTGGTCGAGGCGTCGGTGAATTGGTGATGTTTGGTCGTTTGTATTGTTGTTGTGGATGGTACGGATCCGCTCCGGTATTTAAGTTATACTCCGGCGACCGCTCGCGTTTTCTTTCGTTGTTGTTCTTGTTCTTGTTGTTGTTGTAATCAGCGGTAGCATTTTGAGTCGTCGGTATCGGAGCAACCGCCGAGGGTTGTTTCACCGCCACTTCTCGGTCCCAATCCATTCTCACTTCCCCACTTTTCCTCCCGTTCAACAACTTCTCCTCCCACTCGGTGAACAAACCCTTCAACCGGTCGTAATCCGGCACTTCGCCGTACTTCAACTGCGAAATCGTCCTGGAAAATCCCACCAACGCTTTCGGCAACTGTTTCCTATCTTCGCGAACGGCTAACTCGCACAAATAGTTCGGCACTTCCTTGCAACTCAATTTTTTCTCCCTCGCCATGACTTTATAATTCGCATCTTCGCTCTCGTCCACTCCGACCGCCATCGTTCTTTTCCACGGCAACGATCCGCAATACAACTCGACTAAAATGTATAACAAAGAAAACAAATCATCTCGGGGACTTTGCTCTCGATTTTCCATCGCGTTCGCGCTCGCGTACGTCGTAGTGCCTCTAAACTGCGCGTCCTCTCTTTCCGCGATCACTTTATCCGTCGTTTCGTCCTTATACCGTCTCGCTAACCCGAAATCGATGAGATACGTCTTCGCTCTCTCGGCTCGCGAACCTCGCCCGATGCAAATGTTCCCCGGTTTCACGTCTCTGTGCACGTATCCTTTTAAATGCGTGTACCCTAATGCGTCTATCGTTTGCGCCGCGATTCGCGCGATGGTGATTTCCGAAAATAACGGTCGCTGTTGTTGCTGTTGTTGTTGTTGTTTCGTTTCCGAAGTAGACGTTTTTGGTGTCGTCGTCGTTCCCGCGCCGCCGCTACCGCCGCCCCTCGAATCTTCTTCAACCGAATTGGACGAATTCAACTCAATTTCCCTCTTCAAATCCGCCAGGTTCTCACCAACCAACTGCATCGCGATGAACGGATGTTCCTTCCCTCTCTTCGTCTCAAAAACCCCTTCCTCGTAAATCTCCACGATGCCTTTCCCACCTAGTAAATTCCTCATCGCCATCGCTTCTCGTTTCGTCGTTTTCATTTCCGATTCGATTTTGATCGCGCAAAAGCGACCGGATTTTGTCGCGTTCTCTTCGCCGCCGCCGGTGATATCCACGGCGGAGTATACCTCCGCGAATTGTCCGGAACCGATCTTCGAGTGGGAGTCGATTTTGAAACGGCCGGAGGAGAGGAGGTCGTTTCGTTTTAACATCTTATTTGTGGTAGTTTTCCTCTCCTAAATGCGTCTGTTTTCTGTCCAATTTATGCCGAAAATTCGCCTTACTATGACACGTAAGAGACAACGAATACGAGTACAATACTAAAATAAAATGGACAAAGCGGCGCAATTAGTGGCCGTTCTCGTGTTCCTGGTGTTCGGTTTCTTGTTCGGGAACATATTTCTGTACGTTTTGCTCTCTGTTTCTCTCTGTCTTTCTCTCTCTCTCTTAAACTCGCCGATGACTTACTTGAATTTTCCAATTCTTCTCTTCTCTCTCTCATGTAAAACAACGCGGGATGTGCGACATGTACACATCATATCATCGTCATCATCATTCAAATCAGATACTCTTACGCGCAGAAAAAGTACAACCCTCCGGAAGGCAGAAAACCGAAAAAGAAAATCGGCGCGAAGAAGAAGAAAATGCTGGCGCTGAAAAGCGGCATAAAGCAGTAGACAGTAGAAGTCAAATTGTATAGTACTACTAAATACGGATGTTATTTTTATATCATTATCGGCTGGCGGTTCGGTTCGATTGTTCGACTCTCTCGAGAACGAAACCACTCTCCTTTCCTTCATCTTCTAATTCCTCGAAGAGATGTCTGTTTTGTTGTTGTTCTTCCTCCTCCTGAAAGTCTTTTTTGTTCAACTCCCAAGCGCTAAAACCAGCCATGCTTTGCTGGAACATGCACAACCGTTTCCAGTTTTCCTTCTCGAACATTTCCGAGCCGATGACGCCGACGACGGTTCTCTTTGCGATGGAACAATCGCCCAAGGTACAATCTTCCGCGAAGATCGATTCGCAGTTGGCTTCGCACACCGCGTCCACGCCCATGCCGTGCGCGTATAAGCGTCGGAAGCTTTCGTCCGAGAAATCGTCCAAGGCTTCGGTTTCTAAGGTATATTCCACGTGTTTTCTCGACGCGGCTTGTTTGACGTACGACACGGATTTCTCCGGATTCGCCTGCGCGTTGGTCGTGTTTTCGTTTGCAATCCGCTCGTCTCCGAGTTCACCGCCTTGAACGCTCGCGTGCGCGTTGTTTCGGAACAACATCGCCATGGCTTCGTCGTACGCGTCGCGAGACTGGTCGGTAAACCGCGGGTACCCGCTCGTCGCTTGCGCCGGCCTAGACTCGCAGTGGTTCCACCAGTACGTGTTCGGTAACCGCATTTCGAGAGCTACGTCTGAATATTTCTCTCGAATAGCTCTGTTTGCGCTTTGTAACATTCGTTCCCCGTGTTTCATCAACTGATCGTGGTAAAACGTGAGAAAAAATTGTCCGTAATCCGTCCTCCACGATCCGTTGTCTTGGAAAAAGTGCGAAACCGGGCCGAAATCGTTCACTTCTCCGGCATCGTGCGGTCCAGATTTCCCCCAATCGCTACAATTTCTCTCGTTGGCGTACTCTTGCAACGCTTTTAACGCGTACTTATCGTTCACTTGGAAACTCCCGACCCCCGGGAACACCCACACGTCTTCCGGAAACGCCGGGTACCTCAACTCCCCGTTCGGCCCGGCCCCAATCGTCGCCGTCGTAATCGTCCCGTTCGCGAAATACTTTTCGAACGTATTCACAAAACTCGCCATAAACTCCTCGTAGCACTGATTGGCCGATCGAAACGTCTTCCCGTCCCCGGTCGGTAACAAACTCTCGTCGCCTTCGGCGAACAAACTTATAACCGCGTTTTCTCTTAAACCAGATTGGTCCATGTAAAACAACTCCGGGTTCCCTTCTTTTCCTTCTCTGCTCGCAATTTCGTGCACCCAAACCGGTAAGCTCGCGGTGCACCCGTCCCCGTCGTTACCGCCGCACTCTCTCGCGTGAAACGCAAACTCCACGGAGACTTCCAACTCGCCCACTTTATCCACAATTGCAAACAACTCCTCGTACGCTTGCCAATCGTACACCTGCGGTTCGTTTTCCACGATCCCCCAGAACACGGTCACGTGTACGCCTCGCACTCCGGCGACTCGTAAGGCGTCGAAGCCGACTTTTAGAGCTTTTGATTTCGTGAGGAAGTTTGTGATGGATATCGCATCCGGGGCGAGACGGCAAAAGAGAGGGATGATTTCGTTTTTTTTCTTCTTCTTTATCGTTGTTCTTTTCGTGTTGTCGTCTGATGTTGTTTGGGAGGACGTTCTTCTTCCGGAAGATGACGATGCGCCTCCTTCTCTCTCCGTCGTCGTCGTCGCGACCACCCGATGACGATCATCGCGTTCTTCTTCTCCGCTACTTTCCGCGCGAACGCAGAACGCATCGTTTCGTTGTCTTCTTCTTCTTTGTTGTTGTTGTTTTAGAAAATGCTGACTGTTCGTGCGAGCAAAAAGCGACGCTTTTTTCTGCGACGCGACGTTCTTCTCATTCGTCGTCGCACTCAACGTCGTCCTCGCGCCGCAGGAACACAAAGCGCTCATATTCTACTCGCGCGTTCGAAGAAGAAAATACCTTCCAACGAAACGCGCGTCTCCTCGTGCCTGTTTTATCTTCGCGTCGTGGTCTCTTTGCGCGCGTACCTCTTATCTGCCGACAATAATGATGAACGTTTTTTTATCGTTTGGTTTTGTGCTTTTCCCTCGTTTTTTCGAGAAAAGTAGGTTTTTCCTTGGCTGAAAACCATCGCCCTCGCAGTTTGAGATCAATTTTTTCCTTTTTTTTTGGGTCGTTTTCTTGGTCTGACACAGAGATGCACTTTCCTCGGTGGACAGACAACCACGAAAAAAAAAGCAGACGAACGCAGAATTGAAACGACGTTTACTACCCTAAACAACAGAATTTTTTTTTTTCAGTTCTGTCGCCTTCCTTTTTTAGACCTTTTCTAAGCTTGCATTACGTAAACAACACTACAGAGTGTGCAGAGAGTGTGTGTATTTTAAACACATCACAGAGACCATTCGTCTCGAGAAGAAGAAGAAGAAGAAGAAGAAGAAGAAGAGAGAGAAGCGCAGAGTAGTAGTAGTATACATATAAGAATAATGACCGGAGGAGGATCGTACGACGAGGTCGATCTGGAAGACATGGATTGGAACGAATCGCTCAAGGAATTCACGTACTCGTGCCCGTGTGGGGACATCTTTCGAATCACGTTAGAAGAGCTCAAAGACGGAGAGGAAATCGCGAGATGCCCGTCGTGTTCGCTCGTGTTGACGGTGATTTACGACCCGGACGAGCTACCTTCGATAACGAACGTTGAAGCGGCGACGTCGGGGACGACGGAGGAAATTGCATAGAAGAGAGAGCGCAGGGGTGAGTGCTTTACTTTAGAACACATTAGCTGCCGCGCGGAATGCGTTGTATTATAGAATATACGCGATAGAAGAAGAAAAATACATAAGAAGAAGAAGAAATCATACATTATTACATAGTATATTAATCAGCTTTGATGTCGACGTCGGTGCTTCGCGCGAAGCGTTTGATGCGCATCGTCGGGAACACGCGCGGCGCTTCCTTTCGCCGCCTCGTTCGCTTTTCCTTCTCTTGTTCCGTTTCTTTTTCTTCCCCGTCGTGACTCTCATCGTCGCTATTACTACTGCTACTGCGACTACTTTCGCTATCGCTATCGTCGTCGTTAAAGTCGTTAAAGTCGTCGTCTTTTTTTCCCGGTTTTGGCGGTAAGGACTCAAACTCCACTCGATGAATAAACGCGACGAACGAGCTCAAAACTAAGCTCGTCAACATGACCACGTAAACGCTCAAAGCGGACGTGCTTTTCTGCGCGTAACATATCGTGCTCGTTTCCATGCGCACGATGAAATCGTTTTTTCCATCGTCGTTGCAATCCAACACTTGAGCGCGAGCGATGGGCATGGACGGTAAGAAAATGGTGGCAATTTTCGTCCCGGACGGGGAGACGATCACCGCTCTTTTCGATCCGACGACCAAGGAAGCCTCCGAGGTGTGACGGCGTCGACTTTGCTCGTTAAAGAAAAGACTTCTTTGCGATAAAAAAGGTGATGGTGCCGTTGGCGAACCACCACCACCACCACCACTGACGTCGTAATCTGTTCGGTTCGTGCTATCCTCATCGCTCGAGGAGACGACGACGTTGTGCGATACGCCGTGGTGTCGATGGTGCGTGCGAAACTTAAACGTCGCCAAAGTTGGAACGAATCGATCCATCTCTTTCGAGTCGTTGTTGTTGTTTACATCAGAAAATAAGTCGTATATGCCATCTTTCGGTGGTCCATTCACGTCAATCTTCCAACTCGCGCGCGTATTTACCATCCACCTCCTCGTTCCGTCTTTCGCGTAACACGTCAACTCGCCCCGGGAGTTTAAAAACACCGCGTCTTTCGTCGCGCGACGGAAAGACCTGTCTCGTTCGCTCTTATCGTCTCTGCGCACAATAATTGGCGTCAACACGTCCACGTCGTCTTTATTTTTGTTTCTCAAGTAAAAATCGCCCGAATTTTGTTGTTTCTTGTTGCTCTTCGCTCGTTGTCTCGGCGTGCTCTTCATGGAACTTTTCCTCGTCGGTTTACAAATGGACCCTTCGAAGACGGTTTGGACATCTGGTGCGCCCGAGGTGACCGAGGCCCAACAACCGGGCGAGAAGTTGTCCATTGCGACGTCTGCGATGTGCGCGCGATGACCTCGAGCGTCTAAATGGTCGATGGCCCCGTCGCCGTTGATATCCGCGTGGTACCCGGGATGTTGCAACGCCAGCTGACAAATCAACTCTCCTGTGAACGCGTCGAGAACTTCGACGCCGTCGCGATGGTGCGCGATGATTGCGTTCTTGATGTTGTTGTTCGAAGACGACATCATGTGTTGGTGATGAAACCGGCGGTTGTGATAATCTAACTTTTCGCGTTCGTCGTCGCGGTGGTGCACCGCGCTCTTGCCGAGGTTCAAATAAGAAAAGCCTCGGGAAAGTAAACTGGAGAAATCGTTCGTTTTATCCGCCACCGCGAAATTCGGGTCGCGAGATGCGGCTTTCAAGTTGGTCGTCGCGGCAGATGTCGCGAGCGGACCCGGGTCTCGTCCACCGCGCGCTCTTTTTTTACGACCGCCGAACGAGGAGGACGTTTGCTTTTGACTCTTGCTAAACGGCGCCGAGCGCATTCGCGTATCCTCCGCGTCTCTCCACGCGTGAGGGAGGGCCTCGGCTAACGCAGACTCTCTGTACGATCTACAAATTCCATCCGTTTTCGATTTATGCTCTTCTATTTTCGTCAAGTGCGAATCCAATCGAACTTCGTGCGCCGGCGTGGTGGTTCGTAAAAGTTCCGCCGGATCGGCGACGAAATCTGAGGCGACGCGACGCCAGACGAGTTCACCACTTCTCGCGTTAAATGCGAGATATACAAAAGCCCCGTTTTGGGAGGCAAACGTATCGTTGTCGTCTTCAATGATATCTTCAACGCCTTCCTCTTTGAATTCGATCGTTTCGTCTCGTCTACCGCCTCGATGCATTGAAAGCATCTCGTCGTCCTTCAATTCTCGTTCGTACGCTTCCATGCCTCGCTCGTAATCTTCTCCCTCTTCTCCTTCTTCGTTTTGATACTTCTCGTACTCCACGCGCCCACCGACGACGACTAACCCGTCCTCGTTCTCCCCTTTTGCAGAAACGACCGTCACGGCAATCTCTTCCACTCTCATCGAGTCTCCTCTTCCTCCTCTTCCTCCTAGATGATGACGATGATGCGCTTTACCGCTAAACAGCGCGTCCCTCGCCGACCGCTCCCACTTCTTCTTCGCGTTGTGATCAAACGTCATCACTTGCAACTCTTCCGTCACCGCCACAAATATCGCTTTCCGTTTAATCATCACAACCGTTTTACGTCGTTGTTTACTCCCTATCCCACTCCCACTCCTCCTCCTCTTCGTCTCGCCTCTTCGTCTCGCCTCCGGTCTCCCCGCCGCGAGCGCGATAACGCGCTTCCCTCCGTGCTCTTCTCTCATCCGATGCGTCTTACTCTTCTCGTTCGTTTCTCGTAAATCGACCATTTTTAGAAGTCTCAAGGTGTTCTCGTTCCCTACATCTTCATCTTCGTGCATTCCGTTGTTCTTTGTCTTCCGTCCTTTTCCTCCTCTGCTGCTTCCGTCGTAAATTCCAATCGCGTTGCTTTTGTCGAACGCGATCAAGGTTTCTTGCCGTCCGTCTCCGTTTAAGTCGAAGAAAAGCACCGGTAAGCGCGGTTTTGGTGGAGACAACGAAGAAGAATCATCGGTCACAATCTCCCATTGCTTCACGAACGACGTCCCGTGCAACGACCCCGCGCTGTTAATATTGCTGTTGAAAAAAAGACAACGAAGCGACGCGACGCAAAAAAGAGAGAGGACGAGGACATCTCTCGTTCTCAGCGCAGACGATATTGACTTTTGTCTCTTTCCTTCTTTTCTTCCCATCCTCTCTCTCTCTCTCTCTCGTACTCTGTGGAATATCCAAAGTGGTTTGTAAGGCACGCTGAATATTTAGGGTGTTAAACCCTACCTGGCTGCCGATGCATGTCTTCCTTTGGGATCGAATCGTGTCGACACATCAGTAAACGCGCGCGAAACGCGACGCGCAGAGAGAGAGAGAGCGTACTGAGAGAGACGAGAGACAGAACGCAATGGCAGCGGCAGCTTCGAGCAGACGACGGACGACTCGTTCGAGGTCCAAGAGCCAGTCGCCGATTCCAACACTTCCCGAGGAGGATGAATTAAAGGACGACGGGGGAGACGACACAGCGGCGACCAACGAAGGAAAAAAGGAGAAGAAAAAGAGCAGCGGTTTGAAGAACAACAACGGCAAGAAAAGAGAGAGCGCGGAAGGAGGAAACGAAGGAGGAAAAGGAGGAGGAAAAGAATCGCGGGAGAACAACGAGGAGGAGAACAACAACAACAATAAGAAAGCGAAGAAAGAGGAGAAAGAGGGTGATGAAGAAGAGGCAGAGGAAGACCCGCTGCTGTCCGGAGGAGGTGGTGGGAGCCGACGAGCGAAAGTAGATTACGCGGCCGTCGCGGCGGCGGCGACTGGGGGCGGCGGCGGCGGCGGCGGCGGCTTCGTGATGAAGAAGAGAACGACGACAACCGAGGAACCGACGACGCCGACGCCGACGCCGGCTACGAACGATGCCGCGGAAGAGAGGCAGGTAACGAATGTGCCGCCGCCACCTTCAAGTGCCACGACTGCGAACGCCACCGCTGGTGGTGGTGTTCCAGATCAAGCGTCGGTGAACGCGATGGTGGCGCAGGCGCAGGCGAAAGCGGCGGAGTTGGCGGCGATGGCGATGCGAGCAGCAGGAAGTGGTGGTGGTGGTGGTGGTGGTGTCGGTGTTGGTGGTGGAGGAGATGCAGTTGGTGGTGGTGGTGGTGGAGCCAGAGGATCTGCCGCTGGAGCAAACGCGGCGCCCTTGAAAGTGGAATTTCGTAAATTCGACGCGTCTCAGCAAACGTTCGTGCCTCCGGGCGAAGCGCAGAATAACTCTTCCAATCGGTTCGGAACTGGACCTTCCGATAACGTTTACGAAGAAACTCGAACGGTGAAATTGGACTGCCCGCAGTCTTTAGTCGGTAAAATCATCGGTAAAGGTGGGGAAACTATTAAAGGGTTAGCATCGACAACTGGCGCGAAAGTTATCATCGACCAGATGTCCATGGCGGACGGCGAACCGAGGAAGATTGTCATCACCGGAACGAATACGCAAATTGAAAAAGTATCAAAAATGTGCGAAGATATCATGAATGGACCACACGGGACGGTCTCCGCGGTCCAAGCCGCGCAACCCGGGGCAATTGTCGTAAACGTAGAGTGTCCAAAAGAGTGCGTCGGAAGAGTCATCGGTCGAGGCGGAGAAACGATTAAAGGCATTCAGTTAGCTACCGGCGCTCGAGCGCAAATCGACCAGACGTGTACGCCATGTTTGGTCATTATTTCTGGCGACCCGCAATACGTAAACGTGTGTCAACAAGTCGTCGTAGAAATCATCAACGGAGGTTCCGTCGCGCAATTTAACGACCTCGCTCGACAACAAATGATGGGCGGCGGTGGAATGATGATGATGGGCGGCGGTGGCGGAGGTCAATCGCAGCAGCAACAGCAGTTGTACCAGCAACAACAATACGCCATGCAACAAGCGATGATTGCGCAGCAACAACAGTACTATCAACAACAACAACAGCAGCAGCAACAACAACAACAACAGGCACAACCGATTCCTTTGCGCAAAGTTGGAGACTGGCAAGAGTTGGACGACGGTTCCGGGCGGATATATTATTATTCCTCGGCGACCGGAACATCCACCTGGGACAAACCCGACGGCTTTTAGAGAGAGAGAGAGTTGAAGAGAGAGAGAGAGTTGAAGAGAGAGAGAGAGAGAGAATATAAATTTACCATCGCACAACAACACATTAGTCAACATTTTATAGAGGTAAACAAAACACACAATAATACAACACAACTACGATACACAAAAGCTATTCTAACTCAACGCTCCTCACGCACGAACACCTCCACCCTTTCCGGAAGCATCTTCTCGTCGCACTCCACCTCCCCTCGCTCGCACTCGATCGGCGCCGGCGACGACAAATCCACCACGCCCCTATGCGTGGTCAACACCAAACCCAGCGCGTACGCAAACACAGTGGCGAAGAGCAACGCTTTACTCAACATCGATTGAACTCCCGCGTATTTCTGCTCGTTTTCTGTCTCCTCCTCGAAGCGCGTTCGGGCAAAATCGCCCAGAATCTCTCTCGCCTCTCTTCGAGGACTCTTTGAATCGTCTGAATCGTCATCCGATGACATCTTCTTCTTCGGATACAAAGCATCTATTTTCTCTTGATTTTCTCTCACGACTTTTCTCTCCTCTAATTCCATTCCTTTTTTCCACACGTATATCATCTTCTTCTCGTTATCTTCTCTATTTTCGTCCTCGTTTTCATCATCTAAATCTCCTTCTTTTCCCTCTCGCGGTCTGTTTCGTCCAATCTCTTCCATGGTTTCCTTCGCATCCTCCGGGTTGAAATCATCATTCATGATGAAATCGGGGAAAAAATTCGGTATCGAGTATCTCAAAATCTCTTTCTCTTTCACGGTCACTTTCACCTCCCTTTTCCTTTTCCTTCGAGCGTTTTTGTCGTTCTCGTTCTCCGAGGAGGAGGAACACCGCGGACGCGCCCGGAAACGATGGAGAAAAGCGCGGTGGTGAGAGCAACAGCGCATATGGTATTCTGTGTTTAGATATGAATTTCCTCCATTTTATGACGCTTCTGACGAGACATTCACCCTCGTCGTCTTTCGTTTTCGACGTCAATTGGAGGAGGAAAAGGAACGGGAGGAAAAGGAACGACGCGGTCCACGCGTCGTCGTCTTTAGTCTCGTCGTTTACGTCATCAGCCGACGACCAAGAACATCGTCGTCATCATCAACGCGAGCAAAGAGGATTCCGGGGAAAGAATACAGTTACGACTGCTTTGAGTGACAAGAACGAGGTGGACGTGTTCGTGTTCATCGATTGCGATAACGTCCGGCCGAGATTTAGTGCGAGTGACGAGGAGGCAGCGGCGCAAAGGTTTTTGCACGCGTTCCATCGCGCGGCGAGTTGTTACGGCGACGTGGTCTCTCTTTCTTTATACGGGAACGAGAAGACTTTTGGAGAGGAAGTTCAAGGCGATGTAAAGCGAGGAGGAGAAGAAGACGAAGGAGAAGGAGAAGAAGGAGGATGGACGCGTGCGAGGACGAACGAGAGGAATACGAAGAAAAAGAGTTTAGGTGAAGCGTTGGAATCCGTTCGAATTTTAGGCTCGCGCGTCCGCGTCGTGCGAACGCAAAGTCGACGAAAACAAAGCGCGGATATTCGATGCGTGTCGGACGTGGTCGACGCGATGCGCAAAAGCGCTGATAATGAAACCACCACCACCACCGAAAAGCTTCGCCTCGCGTTTATCGTGTCGAAAGACGCCGGGTTGTTGAAAGAAGCGGCGTCTCCGTATGTTAGAAAAAGAGGGGACGTGGTTATCTGCGGCGACTTTATAAATAACGTAGGCATGAGGGAGATTGACTCTCACCCGATCGAGGACGCGTATCGCGAAGTGGTAGAGAAGAAGATTGGCTGGTCGAGCGGCGTGAAAATAAAAGGCAAACCAGGATCAGAAGCACTCGCGATAGGCTCGCGATTGGTGTCGTGGAAAGACGAGAGCGTGTGGTTTTACGCGAAAAGCGATGAGGACGTTGAAAAAAGAAGGAGAAAAAGCAACGCGCCGAGAAAGGCGGCGAGAAAACGGCGGGAGGACCCGTATTTATTCATGATTCCTGGACCTTCGTCGAGTGAAAAAGAAATGGAAGAGAAAGAGAAGGACGAACGGTTTTATCAAAACTGCGTTCGATACCTTCCCTCGTCAATCCAAACTGAAATGCGCGACATCATCGACGCGTATTGCCGTCGTCGTCGTAGAAACGTCGATACCGCCGCTAACGAAAACAACAACACCGTTTTCCTCTCCAAACTCTTACGACGAGAAGCGAAAAGAAAACTTCTCCCGGTTCGCTCCAACGCCTGTTTCGCGTCCGCGTCCGACGTTCTCGTGTACTTCGACGCCGGTCCGAAGTTAGGCGCGGTGTTCGGTAAGTGGCTCGAAAACGGCGACTTGGAGATGTTATGGTGGTAAACTAGAATTTAATTGAGTAAAGAGTCTTATAAGGAAAAAATTCGTCACTTCAGAAGCAAAAATGTTCGCGTCTTCTCTCGCGCAGTTTTCGTCTTCGCTTCATCTCCGGCGCACTTCTTCGTCTTTGTCGTCGTCGTCTTCGTCAAAAGTCGGTCTCGTTTTTGCCGCGAATAACAGCAACGACGACGTTAATAAAGACAACAACACCTCCGACGACGAATCGATTGCCGCCATCGAGCGTCGCTTAAAGAACTCCAAGAACAAAGTCAAACTGACCAGTAAAGAGAAGCAAGAGCGAGATTCTGGGTTTCCGAAGACGAACGATGCGAAGAAAGGTCGTCCGGCGACGTTGTTCGACGATTTAGGGATGAAACGATCGTTCCCCACACCCGGGGCGAACGGGATGTTGAGCATGTGGGAGGGAGATCCGGAGAATTGGGAGAAGATGGAACCTTTGAAAAAACTGTGGGTGGTGTGGTCGGGGGAGAAAGGATGGATGTATTGGATGAACCAAGGGAGCTTATACGGCGCGGCGTTTATCGCGTTCTTGTGGGTGTGTTTTAGATTCATCGGGCCGATTTTGGGATTGTACGAATTGAAGTAAAACTTTTACGAAAGCCGTTATTCGTCGTCGTCGCTCCTATTACTACTCCTACTTCTACTCCTCCTACTCCTACCGCTATCATCATCGCTGCTACTACGACTACTACTACCACTTCTTTGTCTGTTTGTGTTTGTGTTCTCTTCTTCTTCTTTTCCCTCCTCTGAGCTTCGTAAACATCGCTCTTCTCGTTTACACAAATCTTTGAACTCTTTCGTCAATTTTAAGTACTCTTTCCTCTTCTCGATGTGCTCGCGTTGGTCTTCCGCTAACAACTCTTCCGCGCGTTTTTCGTTCATTTTTTTCCTCTCCGCGTTGTCGGCAGTTTTCGAAACCGCGGAGGAGATGTCTCGCAACGAGTCTCGCAAGCTTTCCTTCCCGATTTTCGTGTCCAATAAGTGGAGCTGTTCTTTGACGGAAGTTAAGAGACTGATTTCCTTCGCCGCGTGTTCGCTTCGTTTCGCCAGGGAATTGTACAACGCGAATTGTCTTTTCGTTTCGCGAAGTTTACGCGTGACGGCGTTTTTGAGCTCTCGGAATCTCGTTTCGTACTGCGCGAGCTCGGCAGAGTGCGGGACGTCGTCTAACCGTCTCGATAAGATGGCGTTTTTTTTGCTCCGTTTCGCGAGTTCGTTGACGCGCTTGTCGCGTTTTTCCTTTTCTTTCGCGTATTGCGCGGACGTTTCCGCGATTTTAGCGAGTTCGCCGGTCTGTTCGCGCTCTTCTTCGATGGATGTCACCTTCGCTTTCAAAACTTTCAATTCCTTCTTGCACGTCTTACGAAACAACGCCTCTTCTTTCTTCAGCGAGGCTCTGCGTCTGGCCATGTTCGCCAACGCGTCCACGAGTTGCTTTTGCGCCGGGTCCGTGACGCTCTTTTCGAGTTCTACTCTTTTTGCAATTACTGTTTCGTTCTCTTTCCTTGCGTTTTCGTACGCGTCCTTCGCTCGTTTTGTTTCCAATTCCGCCTCGTCCATTTCTTCTCTCTTCGAGTCCAATTTGCGCTTTTCCGCCTCCAACCGTCTCGCGACGGCGCGCGTGGAGCGTTCAATGCGCAGTATTTTCCCAGCCGCACCAGATAACCCGGCGAAAGACGTCGACGCACCACCACCACTACCACCATCTGAAGTATCAAAGTCGTCGCCGAACGCATTCATCGCTTTCGCAATCTCCCATCCTTTCATCTTCACCAACAACTCGGCCACCGAGTTCGAGGACACGTTGCTGGCGTTTTCATCGTTTTCATCGTTCTTCACCAAATATTCCGAAAGCATACGTTTCAACTTGGCCTCTTCGCGTTGGGCAAGTTCCTCCTCGCTTAACACCGCATCTTCTTCCTCTGCTGTCATCGTCGTCGAACCTCCGTCCTTCTCCTCGCCTCTGTTTTTCGCCGCGGCCCTCGCCATCATCGACGACCCTCCTCCTCGAGCGTCGTACAACCTACTCTTCCCGTTCACGCGATGACCAAACTCCATGAGGCACCCGTTCCTAATCTTCTCCTCCCCTTCTCGCTCTAAATCTCTGTTCGCGTTCGATTCCGCGGCTCTCCTAAACGTCCTCGTGTTGTTCTTCGTAACGCTCTCGCGTAAGAACAAACTCTGCAATCGAGACCGCCTAATCCGCCCAGATTGACGACGCGTTTCGCCAAATAGACTACCACCACCACCGCGTTCCCATTCTCCCTCTTTGTCTTCTTTAACTACTACTTTTTCTCCCGCGAGTACCATCGCTCGTTTCGTCAGCCATTGCACCACCGGGAACACTTTCTCCGAATCCAACCCGCAAATCTGGTGCGCTCTCAGAGGTAAAGGGCACCCGAGTTCACCGATCCCTCGTTCCACCTCTTCGCAGAGTTTCAGTTTTTCTCCCATCGTCATCGTTTTCTCCTCCTCTTTTCCTCGCTTACTCTTCTTGATCTTCACGCCGACGTCCCATCGACACCGTTGCAAGAGGAAAACGAATCCAAACAAGAGATGGTCAAAGCGAGTGTTTTTCTTCGCACTGTGACTCTCACTGGTCCACTGAAAGTGCGAACCGACGGAGAGCAAGTCGAAGACGTCCTCGAGCGTCCGCTCTTCTCGGTCTTCTTCCAACGCGTTCTCCTTCATGTCTTTAATGACGTTGAAAATTCTGAAGCCAATTCGCCATTTTTACGCGCGCGCGAATACACAAATGCGCGAAGAGAATACTCCTAAAGAAGGAGAGGAAACCCTCCACTTCTCCTCTCTCGCGCACCGAAAAGTATTCGCACACATTCGTAAGCACCCGAATTCGGACGTTTCCGGAGCTTTACTCGTTCGCGAGGACGACAAAGACAACGCGTTTATTGAAGATGCAATCCCGCTGTTCCACTCCGAGTCGGGAAACGTTTCCGTCTTGAATGAAATCGCGCTGACGCATATCCAGAAGTACGCGAATACGAGTCACCCAATTGGTACAATGCGCGTGGGAGGGTTATATTTCGCGAACGGGAATTTATGCGCGGGGGTGTTGCCAGATCGCGCGCAAGGATTGGCCGAAGCGGTTGGGGGTGGTGCAAGAAACGGAATTCGATGTGTCCTCCTCGAACCGACCGCGTTTGACGCGGAGACGAAGAACGTTTCCACGAGCAAGAGTAGTAGCCCGTTCAGGGTCTTCAAGTCGAACAACAACAACGCGAACAACGTGAACTTTGAATTGAAAGAGCAAGACAAAGGGACTGTCAAAGTCGTTCTCGCGCCGCCGCTCGACGACCTCGACGCCGCTTCGACGAATACGAATACGAAGGACGTCTGTGACTTTGACGACCATTTCGACGACGTCGGTAAAGACTGGAGGAACGCATCCTTTTCGTAGAGAGATATAGATATAGACTACCGCGCCGCGCTATAGATTTGTGTATATTTAGTTTATATATATAGTTTAGCTACTGTTTCTTATTATTATACTTTGTTCGCTATCTCGCTCTTTCCCTCCGGATGTGTTTTGCTCTCGATCGAAATCAGAGACATTACACACTCGCGTTTCTTCTCCTTCTTCTCTCTCTAATGCTCCCCAGATTGTTGCGCTTTGAAATGTCTATATTCCGTCGGCCAAACGGTCACGTACGCCGTCGCGAACACCGCCCCCATCGCGTGGTACACCGGCGCAATCGATCCCGTTTGGATGTACTTTTCCCTATACTCTTTGGAATATCTCTGGAAATTCTCGATCGCGTTCTCTTTGGTGATTGTTTTTTTAAGGAACTCCGGGACCTCTTTCACTTTGAGAGAGCCGAGTTGACGGAAGAACGCGGACATTTTTCGTGGTGGTGGTGGTGTTCTCTCTTTCTTGGGAAAGAGAGCGAGACAACGCGTCGGAGTTTTGAGGATCAGTTCTATTTGTGGGATTTTCGTTCAAAAAGAGTAAGTAGTGTGTTCGAGTGACGCGTGCGCTCTCTTTAATTCTTATCTATGCGTAAGTAGTATCTAGTCGAGAGCGTTTTGCGTAAAATGCTCAAATCATCCTCACTTCTGTTTCTTCGCGGCTTCCTGTTTCTTTCTCTCTTTCCAACTCTGCGGACGAATTAAACTCGTCAGCGCTATCAACGCGACGGACAAGACGTGAATGAACCAATACATTCCATTCCACGCTCGGACGCTTTCCTTGAACTCGACCAAATGAAACGCCGGGGTCAAATAGAGCAAACCAAGGTGCGTCTGCGCTAAGCTAAACAGTTTCCAATATTTTACGAATCGTTCGGACATGTAGTCGCGTTGCCATTTGTACGTTTTGCGCGCGCAGTAAATGATCAACGCCGTCGAGGAGAAGAACATCCAGTACCCGGCACTGAGACCGTGCCAGATGCCGGAGACTAATTGCGTGAGAAGAAGTTCGACTAACCCAGCCTTTCGATTTTTATCACCGCTTCTGCGCACTCGGAATCGGTGGATGCGATCGTAGCAGTAATGTCGGAGCCAAATCCCGGTGCGAATGTTCCAATGCGCGGGAATTTCCGCAAACGTGTTTGCAAAATCCACACCAAACGGATGGACGTTCGTCATCGCATTCCACTCTTCCGGTCCTTCTCTGCCGGTGATTGATTTTTCCGCGTTGATCCCGTTATACGCCAACCCGCACGCGGCGGCTGAAGCGTCCGCAAACATCCACACGAAATAGTACTTATACTTCCCCGCCGCGCCCGCTACGTACACCGTCTTCAACTTTTCCCACAACGACATCATCTCCCATTCGTTTCCGTTGGAAAACACCTCTTGCAAGCTCACGATGTTGGCCAAATATAAGTGCAAACCCAAACATATCATCGCGCCTATAAATCTTTGCATCGTCAACACCATCCAAGTTCTCGGCCATCCTCTCGCGTAGTGCGTCAACTTATTCCTCGGCGAGTTCGGGTCAAAAATACCTTCCTCTCTTAACCACATTCTAAACGTTTTAAACTCCAACGTCGGTCCGGAAACCAACGTGCACGGAAACATGCACCACGCCAAATACTCCAGCGTCTTTGGCGCTTCGGAGAGTTCGTGTTCTTTCATAAAAGACGATTTCTCCTCGTCTTTTATTTCGTAATCCTCGAAGTTCATCGCGCAACTCGTCGTCTTCAAACACAGCACCATCAACAACCCGGTGATGTCAATGTTCCCTCGTTTCCACTCGCCGCCGCTATCCGCGCTGTAGTGGATGTACACCAGGTACCCGAACGACCAGAGGAACGTTACAAACCCGACGCCGATTCGTTTTCGTCTTTCGCTCTTGGTCTTCGAATCTCCCGCTTTCGTGCTGCTCGTGAGTTTAAGTAAACATAAACTCGGCAATGAAAGGTAAAACGCGTGCACGGTTGTCTTCCCGAACGTCATCAAGGAAATCATCGTTCCCGAGACAAGGCTTAACAGTGCTTTTCGTTGAAACCGAGATCCTTTTCTGTCTCCACCTTGAATCGTGCGAAACAGCACCCCGAGTGGTAATCCCGAGAACAACGCCACGGTGAAAAGAATCGTCCCGCGAGGTAATCCGGACCGTAAGGAAAGATGGTGGAGCACGTACAGGCGAAGTTTGACGATTTGTGAGACGTGCGCTTCGAGGAACTCGAGGATGTTCATCGAGATCATCATCAACGCATCGATCATCCTCCGAGCGAGGAGGGAATACGTACTCTCTGGGGAAAGAAGTGAAGCCATTTGAGATACGTTTTATCCTCATTTTTCCCATCATCTCAGAACACGATACGATGCATCACCGGGCGACTTTGACGACGTCGTCTTCGACGTTCGCGAGGACAAGTAGCGGTAGCAGTAGTGGGAGGCGTTTGAGACGATCAGTGCGTTCTTTTTTGGCGTTCTGTGACGGGGTAGAGGTACACCAAAAGGGAGTCTCAGGGGGGAAATTCGTATCTTTTCGAACGGGGAGACGGATGAATGCGAGCAACTTAAACGCCATCGGGAAAGGCACGAAGCGCATAACAACACACGCAAAACAAGAAAAAGACAAACTCGCTCGCGATACCATCGATTTATCGAAACGAAAAATCGGTCCCGGAAAAGAAGCGCCGGTGAAAGTCACGTTCCTCGGCGCGAACGATTCCTCAGTCACCGTGGATTGCCCCACGGATCAGTACGTGTTAGACGCCGCGCTCGAAGCCGGATTGGAACTTCCATTTACCTGTCGAGGAGGCATCTGCGGCGCGTGCGTGGCAAAATGCGTCTCCGGAGCAACCGACCAATCGGATATCACGGACTTAGAGTTCACTTTAGACGAGGATGAACAGAAGGAAGGGTTGACGTTGTTATGCATGGCGTACCCCGTGGGCGATTGCGTCATCGAGACGCAAAGCGATTGGGGCATGCGAGTGGGCGAGTGGAAAGGCGCGACTGGGGAGATTTTAGGACGAGACCCGACCAAGTTAATGGACGATGATCCGAATAGGATTGGTTTGTAATGGTTTATTAAATAACAACACGATGTGTAAATGCTACGTCTCGCTCTCGTACCCGCGCGTTCTGTCTCGTTTTGCCTTGAAAACGTCACAATTCGGCACTCGAATTCGCCCGCAAAAACACCAACACGTCACGCGACGCATGCAGAAAAAGCACTTTTTCTCGTCGTCGTCGTAAAAGATGTGGCCCTCTCGAGGAGGCGGAGGAGGAGGAAATACGAACGCCCCGTACTCTCCGTTCGAGGATGATTCCAACGAGAAATCCTACGCCGCGAAGTTGTACACCAAGAAGAAGAAGAAGAATTACACCAACAACGGTTTACTCTTTAACGGATATAATAACAACACGAACAACAACAACAACAACAACAGAAAAGGAGTGAAAATCATCGGCGGCGTGTTACTCCTGATGACGATTTTGAGAGTGTTTTGGTCGTCGCGTTTGAGTGCGACGAATACTACGAATAGGACGAGTGGTTTTAGGCACGTGGATAAATACGACAGAGAAGGGAACGCGAAGTCGATGATGGACGGCGGAAACGGCGTCGTCGTCGATGGGAATAACGAGTATTACGATGTGAACAACGATTCAGACGATTCAGACGGGAAGAAGACAAAGAAGACAAAGAAGAATCTGTGGTCGCGAGCGACGAACGACGCTCCGCGCTCGTCTCGCGTATCTTCGCAAAAAGTAGCCGCGAATTTAGTCATCGATCATCTCGGTCGCGCGTTAGCGCCGATGATATCGAAATACGTGGATATAGATGAAGACGGCGCGGTGGACGCGAACGAGTTGGAACGATTCGCGGAGAGAGTCGGCGGGGTTGAAAATGTCGGGAAAGGGTTCACGAGCGCGGTTTTAGCGGCGTTGACGGCGACGTGGGGGGACGCGGAGAGCGGTGGACAGCATAATCGGCCGATTGAGAAAACGCCGTGCGCGTTGGAGTTTAATCGAGGGTTGAGTACTGGGGCGGAGTTAGAGGTGACTTCGGACGTGCAGTTTAAAGGGGTGAAGCCGTTTTGCGTCGAGGCGTGGGTGAAACCGAGCGACGCGGAAACCACTCGGAATGGGTTTCAAGGGTACGGTGGCGCGATATTCGCGAAGAAGATGAGCGACGAGATGCACCCAGACGACGACGAAACCGACGTGTTGTTAATGGACGAAGACCAGAAAAAAGGAGGGAAGAACGTCGGACGAGGCCAGTTTACGTTTGCGTTGGACGACGCCGGAGGTTTAACGTTTATGAGAGAAACCGGCTTGACGACCGCGTTACGATCGAAAAGACACTTGAAACCAAACTCCTACACGCACGTCGCCGCCTCTTACGGGTTTGGCGACGCGTCCATATTCATAAACGGCACGTTAGACGCGACGAGGAAAGAAGGCGCGATTTTACGCGGCGACGACGTGACGCCGCTCACGATTGGAATGTTGTTAGATAGAAAAGGCCGCTCGAGGTTAGGTTTCACCGGAACCATCCAAGAAGTCCGCCTGTGGAACCGACCGTGCGACAAAGAGTCCATGAAACGGTACTACGAGCGTCGATTAGTCGGATGGGAACCTGGACTCACCGCATATTGGCCCATGAACGATTGTTTCGGTAAAATTTTAGCGGAGAAGCGAGGCGAATACCGAGGACGCGTGACCGGCAGAGCCGCGTGGAGAAGAAACGGACACCATTTAATGACCGACGACGACATCGAACTGTGCAAACACCTCGCCAAAGGCGTCATCGATGAAAGCTTAGCCTGATTTTATTGAGAGAATAATGAGATTTTTGTTAGTATTACTTGACTACTTCTACTCTATTGCTACTAACTCCTTTGACACCTTTTGAAAAAAACAGGAATTTAAAAAAAGTTCTCTTCATATACCTACTTCTAAACCCTAATTCAATTACCCCTACACTTCTCCTTCATAATACGACGTGTCTATTCACCGCGACATACTCGCCGCGCATACGCGATGACGATGTCAATGTGAACAACAAAACGGCAACGACAGGTTGCTCCGTTCTCTCTCTTCTTGATAGAAGAGAGAAGAACAGTGGGTGCCTATTAACCCTAAACCATGTAAAATCCTCCTCTATCGTCCAACGTGCGACCGAATGGATTTACAACGACCAAAAAGTAACAACAAAAAAGAGCGAGAATAAAATAATAGTGTTATTATTATTAGTTTGCGCGCGACGCTCTACTGCAATAAACTCACGCGCGCACGCCGTAGTGTCACACACACACACGACGCGTTCAAACAACAACGCGTATTAGTATTACGAAGAAGGAAAGTCAATGGGCACGTATATATTTCAAGCCGAGGTGTTTCTCTCTCTCTGTGGTATGTGGATAAGAAGACTCGATGTCTTCTTCTCTCGCCGTGCACAGACACACGCGGGAGCGCGAGTAAGCGAAACGAGTCGGCGGGCGCGAAACGCCCTCTCGCACGAGCTACGCTACCCCACAAAATAAACGAGAGAGAGAGACGAAGAAACCGGGCAGCGATTGGATGCGAGATGTGCTTTTTTTTTTAAATATTACTCGTAGTACGCGCGCGATGAGCGCGTTTGTTTACGTTAACCAACTCGGATCGCCTTTAGGTATTATCCCGTACGGATTTAACGCGACGTGCGAGGTGAAATAATGCGTCTTAATGTCCCACATGTTGGTCGCTTTTCGAAACGCCGGCATCGCGTATAACCGTTTCACGTACGCGCTGATGTTCTTATACTCGCGAATGCATTTTTTGTTCGTTTTAAAGTACACGACGTACACCTCGTCGAATCGAACTAACGTTTGGAACACCCGAACGTCGATTTCGGTGACCTCGTCGTCGCTCACCAAAAACTTCATCTTCGAACGCTCGAGAACGCTTTCCAATCTCTCCAAACCTTCGTATAACTCTTCCACGGCTTCCTCGTACGCCTCTTGCGTCCGCGCGAACCCACACTTATAGACGCCGTTATTAATCGCGCGATACGTCCACTCGTTCATCTCGTCAATCTCTTTTCGCTTACTCTCCGGGTACAAATCTAACGTCGCGTTCTTCGCGAGCGGTTGAAACCGCGCGTTCAAATCTCGAATAATCTCGCTGCTCTCGTTGTTCACGATTCGCTTTTCAGTTTGATCGTACAAGATTGGTACCGTAAACGGACCTTTGTACGAATTGTCGTGCTCTTCGTAGAAATCTCGGATGGAATAAAACTCCGTCTTCTTCGTCTTCTTCGGGTCCTTCCTCGTGTGATACGCTTGCACCTCGAATTTCGCGCTTTCAATCCCGGACAAATGTTGAATCCATCGACAGTTCTCGTTGGGAAAAACCCACCCGGCGTGTCCATCATCTTCATCCGTATCCTCCTCGTCCTCTTTTCCTCTTTTTCTTCTCGTTTTCTGCCACGTCGGGTGCACGATGTCCACCTCGATTCCATCCTCCAATCCTTTCAGATAGAGGACGGAAAGACATCGCGTCGCCCACGGGCAGGCGTAGGAAACGATGAGTTTGTATCGGTTTTTTTCCGAAACGATATCTGAAACGCGGTCTCGGAAACTGGATTCGTTCCGCGCGAACCTGCCTTTCCGGTCGACGGCGGCGACTGCCGTGTGTCGTTCTCCGTCGTTGGTCATATTTGGTTGTGACGAACACGCCTCTCGAAAGTTTTCCAATTCATTTCAACGAACGCTTCTTCATTCTCTTTCGCGCGCGAAAGAGAGAACGAGTGACTACTTCTGCGACAAAAACAACGACGCGACGATGCGCGCTGCACTTCTGAGGAGGATGACGACGATAAAAACGACCAACACCATCACGGCCGCGCGGTATTGTTGTTCATGTTTTCTCAACGCGAACACCCATCATCATCACGGGAACAACAGGAAACGAAGTAAAAGAGGACGACGAACACTCGCGTCGTTTACGTCGGATACCACGACTACGACGACTACGACGAATGCACCGTTGCGAATTGTAAGCTGGAACGTCAACGGATTACGCGGAACGATGAAAAAACACCCACACTTCGTGAAAGATTTATACGAGAAGACGAGATTTGACATCTTGTGCGTGCAAGAGACAAAGATGCAAGAAGGGAACGTAGGGGAAATGTTAGCGGTAATCGAGGATGACGAGGATGAAAATGATGATGATAAGGGACCAGGAGGCCTGCATCATAATCAAAACGATCAATTAGCGGCGTACTTTTCATGTTCAACAGCGAGGAAAGGGTACTCGGGCGTGGCCATGATCACTCGTCCAGATGTGAAGTTTACGTCAAAACCGCGCGAAGGGTTTCACCAACGCGCGTTAGACGAGGCGGATTTCGAAAAGACGGAGGAAAACTTGGAGGCGTTTCATTTGTTCAATCGAGAAGGGCGGGTGATGACGTGCGAGCTCGAGAAAGCGGTGATTATAAACACGTACGTTCCGAACAGCGGCGAAGGGTTGAAACGGTTGAGGGAAAGAATCGAGGTTTGGGAGCCGGCGATGAAAGCGCACGTCTCGTGTTTGAGGGAAGATATGATGAAAGAAGAAGAAGAGAAAGCGATCGTTTGGGTGGGGGATTTCAACGTCGCGCACGAGAAGCGCGATTTATGGGGAAATTGGACGCAAAACGAAACGAGCGCCGGGTTCACGCCGGAGGAACGCCTCGCGTTTTCAAACCAACTCAAAGACTTACGTTTAACCGACTCGTTCCGATATCGACACCCAACCGCGGACGACAAGTTCACGTATTGGTCATACAGAGCCAAAAGCCGAGAGCGAAATCGCGGCTGGCGCATTGATTACGCCTTGGTCAGCGACACTATGAAAGAAAATATCAAAGACGCGTTCATCGTCTCCGACTTTCTCGGAAGCGACCATTGTCCGTTAGGCGTTGAACTTCGCGTGTGATGATGAAAATTGACGACGCGCGTTCAATAGTATTCAATCGTCTGTGTCATCATCCCGTCTTCGTCGTTCGTTCGTTCGTTAAAAGAGAGTTTCGCTCGAAAGCGATATAACGAGATGATACAGACTTAGCGTTATTATTTTGTATAGACTTATTTCATACGTAGCCTTCTTCGCGTAGAATACACGCAGTAGTCCTCCTTTACGCAAATTTGAATTTTCCTCACTTTTGTCTGTCGTTGAAACTCCTTTTAACGCTCTCGTTTGTCTTCTTTTCTTTCTCGCTCTTCCTTTAAGAGAGCTACGAGGACGACCAAGAAGCGATGAGAAGCGATGATGACAACGAAAAGGACACCAACGCGTCGTTTTTGTCGGGAGAGACTTTGAAAACATCGACGACGACGACGCGGAGAGATGCGTTTTTACATCGTCGGAACAAAGAGCTGTTTGTTGTTGAATGCGCGCGACGTTTTGTGAACAACGCGAAATCGACGAGTCGTGCGAACAAAGATTCTACAAAAGACGACGACGATGCAAAGGTATCATCCATTTCGTCGTCGTCTCGAGGAGGCGGAGATGATGGCGACGACGACGATATCTTCTTCTTCGACGCGATGTATAGTTCTGTGCACGAATCGGTGCAAAGATTGCTCGAGAGCGAGACGAGAGTGCAAAGTTTGCGAAGGAAACATCATCAGAGCGCGAGTAGCAGCAGCAACGACGATACCAGCTTCAGCGGTGCGGCGTTCGCGTTGGAAACGACGACGCCACCTGTGAAAAAGAGAGGCGATGGGAAAAGGAGCATGCTTCCGCAAATCGACGACTGCGCGCAGTTTCCGAGCTTGAGTTCGTCGCCGGTTGTCGCGACGACGCCGTTGGCGAAGAAATTGGGCGGGATGAGTTTGAATGGCAGCAGTAATAACAACATAAACGGAGCGTTGCCGTCGCCGAGGAGAGTGACGCCGTCGCCCGTATCGAATGGTGGTCCCGGAAGTGTGGAACGAGCGGCTTCACCGCCGGTAGTTTCGCCTTCTTCTTCGCAACAGCAACAGCAACAGCAACAACTTCCGAGGAGTCAAAGCGGCGGCGTCGTAGGTGCACCGAGACGGATTCAACCGTCTCTGCTCTCTGGTTCATCAAATTCGAGTAATAGCAATACTTTCACGAATAAACAGCTGTCGCCGGTGCAGCAGCAGCAGCAGCAACATCAACAACAACATCAACAGAAGCGGATTCAACCAACCGCTGCAAAAAGCAACAACAACAACAACAACAACAACATTAACAACGAAGCGTCAGTCGAAACTCCTGAATATATCTTGGACTTGGCAAAAGCGTACGCGTTTGCGCTCGAGTGGTTCCATAACGGTGATATTGAAAAGTCCATCGTAGATGTTCTCAAAATGCTCTCGATTTCTCCGGATGCGTTTCCGTTTGGCGTTAGTCCGGGCAAGGAAGCAGAAGAAGAGTTTGAAATTTTCCCATCCGGCGTGTTCGTTCGTAAATTTGCCGCGCTCGTTTTAGCCAACGCCGGGACGCTTCCGTTTTCTCTCGGTCCAACAGCACTGGAGGCATTATCTGAATCTGAAGCGGTAAAAGCGCACGCGCCAATGTTGGCGCAAGAGTGCGCAAACTTTCTCTCCGCGCTCGCAGCGTCTGCAACAACCGTAACAAAAATATACGACGACGCGACACCTTCGGCTTCATCGCGAAAAAGAAACAACAAACGCGGAGAAACAGATAATGGCAGAGGGGGAGCCGTCGGTACACGCGCAGATGTAAGTTCGGTTCGTAATCCAAGCAATAAATTTGGATTAGTGTCCAGAGCGAACGCGCACGCTCGCGAGAAATGGCGCGACCAACTCGTCGCTTTGCTCTCCCCGGATGCCAAATTCAACGCGTCTTCGTTCATGGCATCGACTGGTGCAACTGGCGCGCCGCCGTCTAAATATTATCACCAGAACGCCGCGAACGCGTTCGCGAGAAAGTGCAGAGAAGTTTTCGATTCGGCAAAATCTAAAGAAGACGCCAGATGGCTCGCGGATGTTTTCGTACGAAAAATGTTGAAAAGTGCCGGCGAAGGCGAAACTGAGGAAGATATCGGAGCCGCAGTGTCGGCGGCGAAACTATCGGCGTTGCGAGAGCGTTTGATGGGTGGAGGTGGAGTCAGTACTAGTGCTGGCGCGCAACATCAAAATCCTCAACGTCATAACAACACGCACGCGAATGGAAGAAGTAGTAGTAGTTTAGGCAGAGGTAGTAATAGTATTTTAGGCGGAGGTAGAGGAGTCCATCAAGGAAGAGGAGGAGGAGGAGCGGGTGGAAGAGGTGGAGGAAGAGGGAATCATCACGTTGCACCGACACCACTCGCTTTGCATCAGCAACAAAGTAACGAAACATCCTCATCGACGACGACGACGACGACGACGACTACGCAAGAATCATCGTTCGCAGCAATGTTTCAGCCAGCTTTTCGACCGTACGTGTGCGTATTGGAAACGGCAGATTCCGCTCGTTTCTCCGCCGCGGTGTCTCGGTCACTCGCGGATGCGCTCAAAGCGCTCGATAACAATTACGCCGCGTCCGTGCGTAAAGGCAAAGGAGAAGATGGAGTGAGCGAAGGAGGTGAAGAAGTGGACGATATTTTGCGTTCGTTCGGGGTGAACCCGAAAGATTTCACCGCTCGCGCTCTCGCGGCAAAGTGTTGCGGCAAATTTCTTGGTCTTTTACGATTTTGCTTAGACGGTTACTCTTCGATCGTCGCTTTCGACGGATTACCTACAATAGAACTTTGCGTGGAGAGCTTGCGCATTGCAACTGCCGAAAACGAGCTCATGCTCACTCTCCCGTGGGTATCGGAGTATGTGAAATTCACGCCGTGGGAAGACACGGAAGAAGCGACTTTAGTGTTTTCTTCGAAAGGCTTCGTCGATTTAACGTCCTGGTTCCGTTCGGCTTCGAAAAGTGCAAAGCTGTGCATAGTTAATACTAGTAATGGAAGTAATGGTGCAACTGGTTCTGCGCCATCTCGGTCTCTTCGATCTGTCGAGGACGTTTCATTGATATCGGCGGTGAGCGTTCGCATGATTCGACATCTCGTTCGAGAAACGCTCCATTTCAAGGCGCCAACGACGACTGCGAAGTCGTTGGAGTACGCAAAGTTAGCTTCAACGTCGCAGTCGCATCCCGCGGGACCCGTGCCGAAAGCATTCCTCGCAAACGCTTTCGACAAAGTAAAAATTTCAGTGGAAGAGAATGACGTGCTCGCGGAGTGGGGGTCTAATTCCGCAGCGGGCGGACATGATTTTACGCCAAACGTCATCGACGATTCCTTGTTGCAAAAATTGATTGGCGTTGACGTCGAGAGATGCATCACGGCGTTGCGAAACGACGACGCGATATCAAATCGATGGAGCCAGGAAGAAATCGAATCCATTGAGAGTCAAATTAGTACGCATCAAGCGGCGGCAATTTTACCGTCGAAGCAAGAACAAGTACGCAAAGGAGAAGACGAAGGAGACCGACACCGGGTCGTTCCAGTTCCCGTTCGAAAGATTGCGCCCGTCTCGGCGACTGCACTTTCGTCTACTTCGCCTCCTACGAAGATTACATCCACAAAAATGGCGGCGCTCGAAACGAGTCCATCGTTGCCGTCCGTACCGTCCTCGTCGACGGCGAATCCAACTCGAAGTTTACAACGCGCGTTTCTCGCGGCGAATCCTCGACACAAAAATATCGTCGACTTTACCGTCGACGCCGCGGTATTAGCTTCGGTGGACCACGCGGTGCGACACGAAATACCAAACGCGTTGAAGTGCGTCTCGGAGACGCTCGATAACGCGTGCAGACTAGCTGCGACTGTTTCCGCGGCTGAACAGAAAAGATTATTTATGAATACGAATACGGAGCACATTACGCAGAAGAAGAAAATGGCCAAACCAACGCTGGAAGATGCGTGGAGTTCGGCATTTGAGACTGCAATTGAACGCGCGACGATGTTAGCTCTTCGAGAAATTGGAGGCGTCATCGAGAAAAGAGCTGCGGACGATGCGGCGAAAAGAGCCGGCGCGGCTGCAGCCGCGTTGTTACGCGAACCCTCGGACGACGACGACGGCGACGACAAGAATGATGGCAAGATGAAAAAGAAGTCGAGAGCGCCTCTGTCTCCGGAAGCCTCTGCATCTGCAGCTGTCGCCAGAGATGCTGCCAGACAATCCGCCACGGAACGCTCTAGGTTATCGGCACCGTTCGAGCTTCGCAAAGCCATCGTTGATGAGGCGTCGCGAAAATTGCGCGTGGCGCTGAAAAATCTCTCGAGCGACGAACGAGGAGAAGACGGGGAAGACGAGGAGGAAGAAGAAAACAATTCGGTCGTTCAAAGAGAGAGGAAGAACACCACCCCCCCATCGGCGATGATTATCAATGCTAATGAAAAGGAGACATGCGACGAAAACGACGAAAACGACGAAAACTTAGTCGCCGACGTCCAATCAGCGGCTTTGAGCGCCATCGCGAGAGCTTTATCCGAAGCGCAAGGTTGGGCGCCAGGATCACTCTTGGCAGTATCGCGAGAACTTGCAAACGCTCGAAACCCAGGCGACGAAGTAGGTGCCAAAGAACTCGCGAGGATGTGCGAGAACTGTTCGAATTCAATTCGTTCCGTGTTGGCGTTGGATGAGAGTTGGAGAGACGCGCTGTTCGCGTCGCAGCAGCAACAAAAGCAAAACGCGGCGGCAGTCTTGTCTTCGTCGTCCGCTATGTCGCCATCAGACGCGGCACTCGGGCCGAACGCCTTATCGACTGCTGCGGCACTGCTCGCAAAACCGTCCGATGCGCCCGGAAAAGCGTTCAAGAAGAACGCAGAAGCTGGTCGACCGAGAGACGCGTTGGCGAGAGCCTTGTGCGCGCTCGCTCGCGCTTCCATGGCGCTCTTCTTAGCGCCTCCGCAACCGGCGTTGATTAAGCCCGACCGACACGGTGGCGTCTCTCTTTCGAGCGCGTTAGTTTCTTCTGCGGCTGCGAGCAGTGGTGCAGATAACAACAGCTCGAACAGTAACGCCGCATCGGGTGGTAACACGGACGGTACGAAGCAAAATATCGGGTGGGGCGTCTCTCGCGACGGCGTGTGCGAATCCGTTCGTTTGGCCGTCTTGAACGCCTTCGCGCTGGCGTCTCCGATTTTGGAAACTTTGGACGCCTTCGCTCCACCCGACGCGATTAGCGTCTGGAACGAAGTCTGCGGCGAACTCCTCTTCCCGAAGAACTGGATTCCAGTCTTGAGAGTGTTCCCGCATTCGCCATTCGCGCAACTTCGAATCGAAACCATCGTCTGCGACGTGTTCGCTTCGGTTCCCGACGGCAAAGCCGCGACGCTCCGTTTAAAAAAGTTTCTCGAGACGCAGTTTGCTTTCTCTTCCAGCGAAACGCCGCCTTCGGCACCTAATAAAACGACAATCAACGCCATGGGCACCTCCCTCCTCCTCCGCTTCCTCGTCAAACTTCTCGACGCTCGAATCGAACGATACCGAGAGGAAGAAGACAAAGAAGAAGAAGACAAAGAAGAAGAAGACAAAGAAGAAGAAGAAAAAAAGGCATCCTTCTCGAGAAAAAGGGACAAACTTCGACGACTCGAAGACGAACTGAAAGGTTGGGAGAAAATTCTCCCTTCGGCGCGCTTCGTCTCTCGAGACGGCCCGAACGCTCGCGCGCCTCATTTCGCGAGTAAGATCGAACGAAGGATTTTCGAGTTTTCGAAAATTATTCTTTCTTTGAAAGAGTGAGTCCTCCTCTTCTCCTTCTTCTCTGATGAAACCATCATTGTCATCGTCATCATCCTCAGCATCCTCTTTTGTCGATGAAAATGTTCATTGAAATAAAAATGTGAGTAAAGGAGAAAAATCGCCTCAAAAAGGTGACGTGTCATATCTACTAACTAATCTTTACCACAAATATGTTTACCACGACTACTACTTCGACCACACCAATCACCACGCAAAAGAGGACGACTCGTGAGCGAAACAATCGCGCTGTCGTCGTGACGAAATCGTTTTGGAAGAAAGAAGCGCCGCCTCCTCCGCCTCCGCCTCCGGCAAAGAAGAAAGGATTGTTTGGGAATTTCCAAAAGCCATCGGGTGATGTTTCCCCGGCTCAAGGAAAGACCAACACCGTGAAAGACGTGGAATACGCGTACGAAGAGACCAAGACGGAAGCGTACGCGAGAATCCGGAAACAACGAGCTTTGAAAAAAGCCGAGTTCGAAGCGCGCGAGAAAGGCGGCTTCTCGCAAGCGCTGTTTAAAGTCACCAGAGCGTTAGATTTCCAAGAAGATATCGCAGCTGACAGAGGCTTGTTGAGCGCGGCCAAGAGGATGAGGAAAGGCGAGTCGATGTCGACGGAGCAATACGGCGCGTTACGCAGGAAGGTTGGAGGGACGAAAGGAGGGTTTTTTGGGGAGTCCGTGGACGTGAAAGGTGAATATACCGATAGCGGGTGGACGAAGCGAGACGAGGACACGACGACGAGCGAGGTTGCGTACGCGCCTTTGCTCGGATTAGTTCTCGCGGGCGTCGTGGCGACGCTCGTTTTGGTCGTGCAACAAGTGCCGTAGTAGGATGATGATGATGATGCTTTTCGTAGTGTTGTTGCGTGCTATTTATATCTGTACTAGTACTATCTATCTATCTATCTTTCTAAATTCATCTCTTAAAGTAGTGCTTTTTATATTCGTCCGAGTTGTACCAGTTCGCGACGCTGGCAACACCCTCTTCCAAAGAAATTTTGGCCTCGAAATCGAGAAGATCCTTCGCTTTGGTCACATCCGCGAACGTTCCGCCGACGTCGCCGGGTCTTCTCGGTTCGACGATGATTTTGATATCGTCGTCTGATTCAGACGATGTTTTCGACGATGCTTTAAGCTCCTCAGATGCGGCTTTTTGCACCGAACTCACGAGCCGTCTTAAAGTCACCGCTTCGCCTCTCGAAACGTTGACCGTTTCGCACGTCGACCCGTTTTCCCTCCACAGCGCTTTCTCGATCCCCGAACACACTTCGGACACGTGACAGTAATCTCTCCAACTCTCGTCACCGTCGCCAAACATCGTCAGTTTCTTTTCGCGATTTTCATCGTCTAACAACGTTTGCATGAAGCGAGTAATCGCCATATCCGGTCGTCCGTAATTCCCAAAACAGGTGAATATTCTCGTTATCGTTATTTTCCTCTCAATCTCCGTAAACGCTCGCGCGTAACTCCTCACCACCGCCTCGGCTGCAATTTTTGAGAGCGCGTACGGACTTTGCGGCATAGACTTCCCGTCGTCGCCCATGATCCCTTCATCTTCTCTCGATGGTTTTTTTCTCTCAAAATTATCCCCATACGTCGCGCCACTACTCAAGAACACAAAGTTCGCTTCAGAGCGCTTCGCGAGTTCAATCATAATCGCCGTCGTTTCAACGTTCGCTCGAAACGCCAGGGAAGGGTCCTCGAGCGTATCTTTCACGCCCGAATACGCCGCGCAATGGATAATGCCATCGATCGTTTTAACTACGTTTGAATCATCCTCTGCATCAAAATCATTGTCCTTTGTCTTCTTCATCTTTCGCAACTCTCTTTCAATCATCGAAAGCTCAATTCCGAGCGAGATATCTCGATCGATGAATACAAACCTTCTCTTCCCAATGTGCATCAATCGATTCAAATTCGCTCTCTTATCTTCCTTTTTGTACGGACCTTTCTCCACGTCCAGAACGTCGATGCCAATAATAATCACGTTTTCGTGCACATCATCATCCTGGCTTCTGTTATTTCTTCTTTCGAGCAGATGAGAGACGAGATTGGACCCGATGAATCCTAAACATCCCGTTACCACAACAACTGTTTCCCCAAAATTCCTCTGCCCGGTCTCTTTCTCATCCTCGGAAGCAGCAAAAGCAAAAGCACTGAAGCGAGGACATCGTTCGCGTCTTTTTCTTTCCCCACGCGCGGAGGAGCGCTGAGTATCACCGCCGAAACGCAAAACACCCGGACTCAAAGGAATGCATTTGGAATGCATTTCAGGGGAAAAATTCGTCACTTCCCCTACTTTGCGCTTAATATTATGAAGAGAATGACGACCAGAAATGGAAGACAAAGAAGGTATTTCTCGGTGATGGTGGTGCTCGTGGTGACGTGCCTTCTCTGTCGCGGAGAGTTGCTTCGAAACGAGGAGGAAAAGGAGGAGGAAAAGGTGGTAAACATCATCGGCGCGAAATCGGCAACTCGTCGTTCCTTACTCGCGAGCAGCGCTTTGATGACATCCGGGAACGGAATACACGACACGAATACCACGCGTTTTCCTTCGACCAAAAGAGTAAAACGAAGGCGGATGAGAGAATACGAAAACGACGACAACTACCGATGGGGCCCTGTCGCGAGAGAGCGCGATGATGAGAGAGATAAAGAAGGGAAATTGGAAGCTTTGAGGGAAGATATTCGCCTGGAGACGAAGAAGTTGGAAATCGCTCTGAAAGAAGAGCGAATACTGTTTTCCTCAAATGATGAAGAAGCGTGGAGAAAACAAAAGGAAACGAACCAACGAGATGAACAAGAAGTGCAAGAACATGGAGGAGGTATTGAAAAGTGGCCACTTTTGAAACAACACGAGGAAATGTTCGAGAGGTTCTGCGGCGGCGAGGGAAGCGAGAGCGGCGCTGGATCGATGCGAGAGGCGATGGGAAAGTTACGGAAACAGGCGGAGTCGTACGACGAATCAGATTCAAACGGGAACTTGGTGATATTTGAGGCGTATAATCCGTTCTGGAACGGGTTTGGGAATAACATGAGGCGATGGTTGAACTTATTTGTGGTGGCGTCCAGATTTGACTCGTTCGCTTCGTATTTCGATTTCGGCGCGTGCGGGATGGAGGAGTACGGGAGAAACGCGGAGAACGACGGCGTCGAAGGGAAAACGTTTTATCGACGCGGGAAAGATGGGCAATCTGCGTGTCAGTTTGACCCCGGGATGTTTTTCAAAGGCGACGGTTTCGATTGGCAGTGGACGCCGAAACGGGCGAATGAAAATCCAGAACGGTTAAGTCTGGCGAGCGTGACGAGAAACGCGACGATTTTGTGCGAAGAAGACGTGAGCGACGACGTGAGAGATTGTAAATTGTACGACGATAAGGATTTGGACCATCGACGAAGACTTTACGACAACGGTGACGACGCAACGTATGTGGTGAAACCGTTGGCGAGTTCTGGTCGAATGTCGAGAGAAGAGATTGATCGAGCGGAAGGCGCCGAGGCAAAAATTAAAGCCGCCAACGCCGATTGGCTCAGAGAGTGGTTCAAAGAGGAAGTCGCACGCGACGTGGATCGAAAAGGAGTTCGGGTGAAACTCACCATACACGACGTGTTTGTCATGCAACGCGAAGGAGAAGTACTTTTTAACGTCTATGGCATCGACGGGGACGAGCCTCCGCCAGATTTAGGCGACCCGGAGTTGCCGAAAGCGTGCTACAATCGACATTTTTTCCGGCCTCGAGAACACGTAAAAGAGGCGATCGAGGAGGTGTTTGAGAAATCTTCTTCAAACGGCGGCGGGGACATGAAAAAGTGGCGCTCGTGCGCGGCGATTCATTTAAGGACTGGGTTTGCCGATCACCAAGCGCAATGGGTGGCAAAGTATCGTATGCTCTCTGAAAACAAACGCAAGGAGTTGGAGGCAAAGTACCCGTGTCGTTCGACCGCCGGCGGGAGCGAGAGAACCGCCGAGCGATTCGTGGACGCTTTGGACGAAACCTTTCGCAAGTGCGAACCGGATTACTCAAACGAACGAATATGCACGCTGTGGCACCAGAAAAATGAAATCACGAAGCACGTGAATTTGGATATTGAAAACGAGAGCAACGTATTGAACGGGCGGCTGAAAACGTTCGATGTCGTTCAGGATTGTTGCGGCAGTTCCTTTCGCGAGCCGGACGTTGCGGACGCGATGGAACGTTGCGGATTTGTTCCGGAAGGGATGTATCCAGAGTTGGAAGTGAAGAAGAAAAATGATGATTTTTCGTCAACCAGTCCAGTGAGAGCAGCGCTTACCTGCGCGTTGCGCGCGTCCAAATTTCACTTAGAGTCTCTCGTCGAGGAGGACAACGACAATTCAGACGACGACGATTCAGACGACGAAGCGTTTGGCGTCTTCCTTTTAGGGGATTCGCCAACCTTCATCAAAGCCGTTCCAAAATTACCAAACATCGGTAAATATTTCGCGCATCAACAAGATCCAGACACAGTTGGCGTCACCATGGGAGATAGCGATTGTTCTGGAACCTCCTGCGTCGTTCGAAAAAAGGGCGAGAAACATTTGAGTTGGATGCGTTCCGTCGTCGACGCCTACGTCGCGAGTTTATGCGAGGTGACCGTACAGCTTCCCGGGAGTAGTTTTGCCAACGGCGCTATTCACCAACTTCGCGCGCCTGGAAGGAACCGAACGTCGTCGGCTTTTCTGTGGAGTGGCGAAGTCGTCTTGGGACAGCACTTAGCGACCCGAGACGAAACGACGAACGAGATTGCGAGAGAGACAAAAATCGGGTACGACGGGAACCTCGAAAATTACGTCGCGCTCGGCGCCGCGCATTGTAAAACAATAGATTGAGATTTAGAGAACTAATGAAAGTAGAGGTCAAATAGAAACATAACATAGCGTAAAAGTTAGATATATAATCATACAGATAGCAACAACAACATAAAAAAAAACCTTCCTCCTAATCGATTGATTCCAAATCGCGATACGCAAACTCCCCCGCATTCTCTTCGTCCAACTCCTCGTCCTCGATTCTTCGATCCGGCAGACGCCCGATGGTAAAATCGTGCACCATCCTTTTCGGCGGACGTTTCGTGCTTTTCACCATGTACATCTTCGCGTCGTCGTTTTCTTTACCTTTTCGACGAACGGCAACTAAAGGCATATCCATGGCTCGTTCCGCGAGAGATGATGGAGTCATCGCCAGCGGATTCGCTTCGTCTTCGTCGTCGTCTAAAACGAACGTTTTCAACGCCTCTTCCAATTTCAATCGGTCTTCCTCTCCGTCTTTGCTTCCCCCTCCTTTCTCGTCTAAAAAATACCTCGCGTTCTCCGGGTACGTCAAATACTTCTCCCCTTTCATCGTTTTCCCTCGCCTGTCTAACTCTTTAATGCGTTTCTGGACGTCTTTACCTCCGATTAAATCCGCGACTTGGTCTCCGCAATCGATTTCGGCGTAAATTTTCGCCAAAGCGTGTTCGATGTCCTCCAACTCCCTTATGTGTTTATTCCGTTCGGAAACTTCGGTTTTATACCCGTGGTGTTTCGACGAAGACGTGGACGCGTACTCCTCGTAATCGACTTGCAAGTGCGCGTACATCTTGGTCGTTTACGTCGTCGGTCAAAGTGATCAGAGAATTGGAGTTTCTTTTTGTGGCATTTTGAAAAAAAAGCGTTTTCGTATTTATTAGTACAAATTATACAATGTACATACTACGCGTAAGAAGAGTAATCTTTAATCTCTCTCTCTCTCTAATTTCCTCTCTACTTCCGCGACTGTTTCTACGATCCGTCTGGCTTTCAGTTCAACTTCCCCCCACTCTTCGAGCGGGTCGCTCAAACGCGTGATGGCGCCGCCGGCGCCGATTTTCATTTCGCCGTCTTTATACGTGACCGAACGAATGACCACGTTCGCGTCGAAGGCTTTGTTGCGACAGGACCAAAAGCCGACGCTCCCGGAGTACATCTCGCGGGGTTGTTCGTTTTCGAGTTCGTGTATGATTTGCGTGGTTCTGTATTTCGGCGCGCCAGTCATGGAGCCGGGAGGAAAGGCGAACTGAAACGCGCGAATGGGCGAAATCCTTTTGTCGTTGTCGTCGGCGTTGCCGTCTGCATGATTTTCACCAGAGGACGTCGACGGTAACGTCCCGACCACCGTCGAGACGAGTTGGTGTACCGTTCGATAACTCTCAATCTTTAACAAACCCGGTACTTTCACCGTGCCCACCTCACACGCCAAGGACAAATCGTTTCGCAAGAGATCCACAATCATCAAATTTTCCGCGTTGTCCTTCACGGACGTTTGTAAATCGCGCGCAGCTTTGACGTCTTCTGCACACCCGAGCGGTTCCACGCGCGCGATGGTTCCTTTAATAGGTTTCGCTTCCAAATTGCCATTTTGGTCGCACCGTAAAAATCGTTCGGGCGAGGCGCAGCACACGTACATGTCCGAAAAATGCGCCTTCTCTTCGCCCGCGCCGTTTGAAAAGTCAAAAAAAGCCGCATACGGCGCTGGATTGCGTTCGCGCAAAGCGTAATACAACTCTCGATACAGGTGACGGGTTTGTTTGTATGCACCCACATCTCTGCGCGTTAACGCATTCGTCAGACAAACTTCGTACGTGTGTCCGTCTAAAATGCGTTCTTGCGACGTTTTAATTTTCTCCATGTACTCCTCTTTATCGTCGCGCCATTTGAATCCAATAGACTCTGCTAACTGCGTGCAGTTTTGAGTCACCACCGTCTTTTTCGGCATCTCGTCGGCGACGTGTTTCACTTTATTCAGAAGGCTCCGATTAATATCTAGAGTTGTGGTCGCGAGCCATTCCAACGCCTCGAAGAGATCCTCCGTTTCCGGTCCATCTTCGGTGAGCGTCATCGCGTACACCATCTTCTTCTCGTGGTCGACGACAACCGCTTGGTCTACGAAATATAACGCCGCTTTCACCATAGTATTACTATTACTCGACGAGTCGTTTGCAAAGAAAATGGGCGAATCGCACTCCTCGCGCGTTTCGTACGACAGCGAACCAACGAAGCCGCACGCGAAAAGCAACGCCTCTGGTAGCCCTTTCACGCTTTCCCCATCCTTCACCGCGTTCACCTCGTCCACGATGCACGTGGCAAAATTCTCTTCGGAGACGTTAAATCTCTTCAACTCTTCGTCCATGTATTCTAGAATGCTGCCGTTTCCTCCGTGATGATAACTTTTCACGATTTCGTCTTGGTTATTCATGACGACCAGTTTGCCGTTCATTCGCGCTTCTACGCGTCGCCACAGAGGACCACCTTGGCACCCCATGACACTAAATCGCCCTCGCGGCGTGTCGTTGTCGCCGTTGCTGTCGTTAGTACCACTACTACCGTCTGCGGTAGCAGAATCCAGCCAAAATGCATTTTTCTTATCGCTAAATAACGTCCTGAACACATCTTCAGAGCGCGTGGGCGAATCGAGAAGCGAAACTTCCCGGGCGTGTAATCTGTACGCGCTTTTCTTCTGTTTCTTGTTACTACTTTTGTTGCTACTCTTCTTATCCTGTGTCTCCCTCGAAGCGTTTACGAGCTTCATCAAGACAGTCTTCCGTTCCTCGCTTATTGTTGTTGTTGTTTCATTCCCTTCTTCTTCCTCTTCCATCTCGCCTCTCTTCTCTTTCCAATAGGCGTCCGCGATGTCCATGAAATTCTTCACGATTGTTTTCCCGTGCGGCTCGGTACAAATAGACTCCGGGTGAAACTGAACGCCGTATTGCGGATACACCTTATGCCTCAGCGCCATCACCGTCCCTCCTTCCTCTCCTCCTCCTCCTCCTCCTCCGTTTTCTTTCTCGCTCTCGACGACATCCGCCCACGCCAACGCCACGAGCTCTTCTTCTCCTCTCACTTCCTTCTCCGCCTCCTTCCTTTTCCCAGGGAACAACGCCTCGAGCGAGTGATACCTCGTCGCCTTGAATACCCTCGGCACGCCCTTAAACAACAACCCTCCTCGACGACTTTCTTCTTTGTCTTCTTCTTCTTTAACTGTCACCTCGGACACTTCCCCGTGCTTCGGATGTCTCGCGCGGACGACATCCCACCCGTATCGAAACGCGATCGCTTGGAACCCAAAACAGACGCCAAATATTGGCACTCCTCGAACGAGTTCGTCTTTTGCATTTAACAACGCATCCACGACGCCCGAATCGCAAATGCCGCTCGACGGCGTCCCCGGCCCCGGGGAGATGACGATTCGGTCGATTAAGTGCTCCTTCACGAGAAACCGAATATCTGAGACAGAAATGGCGTCGTTCCTTACCGTCAGAGGAAGAGAACTATTATCTTGACACTCGGCGATGACGTGCGCGAGAATGTTCGAGTACGAGTCGTAATTGTCGATGAGTAACGTCCGAGAGTGGTGCTGTTTGTCATCATCGAGACGAGAACAGTTGGCGGCTTTCCCGTCGTTGGGGAAGTCATCCGTTATGGTGTCGACGCTTTTAAAGCCGCTCATACCGTTTCACGAAGACAGATGATCCGCGCTCTGATTAGCACCGCCACTGCCCTCTCTCAAACTGTGTTTCGTGATGATTTTGCATCGTACACGCGCGATACAGAGCCCGCGAAAGCGCACTCGTAGTAATGCGGTTTGTTGCTTTATCCAATCTTCAAAGTTTTTCCTCATTAGAGAGAACTCTCTTTACCTCTCTCTCTGAGTCGCGATACCGAAGCAATTCTCTCCTCCTTTTGCGCCTCCTCATCGTCTCGACGCGCACGACGAGGAAATTCACCATTTACAGAGAACGCGCGTCGTAAAAGTCCTCGCTTTTCTCCTCATCAGAACAGACACACCATGGGTGTTTCCCCAACTCCGACGAGTCAAAACGTCGGCGAAAAACTCATATGGATTGCCATCTATTCGCTCTGCTCGTCCTCCATGCTCGTGGTGAACAAACTCGCAGTCGCGGCGATCCCGTTACCGACGGTCGTTTCCGGCGCGCAGCTCGTGTCGAGCGCGATCGTGCCTCTTTTGATGCAACTGTGCGGGTACTCGGTGATTGGAAAAATGACCTACGCGAGGTCTCTCCCGTACGTGGTGTATACTTCCATGTTCGCCGCTGGGTTGTTTGCGAACATGAAAGCGTTACTGCTGACAAACGTCGGGGCGGTGATTGCGGCGAGGTGCTGTTTGCCTCTCATTGTTTCAGTGATTGAGTATTTCTTCATGGGGAGAAGTTGGCCGAATAAACGATCGATGGTTTCGCTGGTGCGTGTTTGGTGTTGGTGTTGTTCTTTCTCGCGCTCGATTTTTCTTCTCCTCAATCTTCTGTTCTTTCGGTCGTTGACACTCAGTTCTTCTCTGTTTCTTCTGAAACAACGTTATTACATTAATAGGGTGGCGTCGTCTTCTTCGCTTACTTGTACGTTTCCCAAGACTCCGGTATCGCCGTCGAAGGTTCCGAAGGGTTCGTCTGGCTCTTCATCTGGTGGATGCTTTTGGCGTTACAGATGACGTATGGAAAATGGATGACCAGCGCGATTGAGATGACCCAATGGGAGCGAGTGTTTTATACGAACGCGTTTGCGGTGCCTCCGAATATGTTGATTTGGTATTTTAGCGACGATTCGAGTCCGGCGAAAGCGCACGTGATGGACCGTTTGGACTCGTACCAGAAGAACATGTTGTTGTTGTCGTGCGTCATTGGGGTGTGTATTTCGTACAGTGGGTGGCGGTGTAGAACGGTAGTCACGGCGACGACGTTTACGTTAGTTGGGGTGGTGAATAAGATGGCCACGATTGCGTTTACGATGATTGTGTGGCCGAAAGAGACGACGTTTGCGAAAGTCGTCGTGTTGATTTTTTGCGTGTTGTTCGGTTTGTTGTATCAGGAGGCGCCGATGAAGGCGAGAAAGGAAGGGATGATAGAGGGAGGGAAAAGCGCGACGGAGAGTAACATCGTGAGCATCAGGTCACCTAGACACGTGCACGCAAAGTGATAGATTATATATTTGTTGTTGTACTTTTACTACTACTTTTTGCTTTTTTATCGCCGTTTTCTTCGGAGGCAAACACAGCTTTCCTCTCTCTGTCTCTGTCTCTGTCTCTCTCTCTGTGTGTGTGTGTATGTGCGTGTCTTTTATTAAAGCAAAGTAATCTTCTTCTTTCAACAACAAAACTTTATTATATTGTACTAAATGTCTTTTTTTTATTCCTCGGGCTGCGGATTTTGGCTCTCGTCCATATCGCTCGTCCAAAGCGTCAAGTTATCTCTCAACAATTGCATAATGAGCGTGGAATCCTTATAACTCTCCTCTCCTAACGTGTCCAATTCAGAAATGGCTTGATCAAACGCTTTTTTAGCCATTTGACACGCGCGTTCCGGCGCGTTTAAGATTTCGTAATAAAACACGGAAAAGTTCAACGCTAAACCGAGTCGAATCGGGTGCGTGCTCGCCAACTCGGCTTCCGCCGTCGCCTCCGCGGCTTTATATGCCAACAACGTTTGTTCCGCGGCTTCTTTTCGCTCCGCCCCACCTTTAAACTCCGCCAAATATCGCCAATAATCACCCTTCATTTTCTTATAAAACACCTTCGACTCTCCATCCGCGCACCCATCCTCCAAATGCTCTTTAATCAAATCCAATATCCTGCCGCAAATCGTCGTCAACTCTTCCTCCACGTTTGCTTTATAATCTCTTATTAACTTACACGTTTCCGAATTCGCGCCCGATTTACTCTCTTCTTTCGTTTCAATTGATGACATGATTCTCCACGACGCTCTTCGCGCGCCGATGACGTTTTTATACGCCACCGACAACAAGTTTCGCTCCTCCACGGAGAGTTGCTCGTTCGCTCCCGTTTTTGAGGCGACCTCGGACATGTACTCCATCATTTCATCGTATCTGTGTTAAAATATTTCCAAAGAAAGAGAGAGAGAGAGAGAGAGAGAGAGAGAGAGAGAGAAAATGCGTCAGCCTTTCGTGCTTTAAGCAAACGAGGAGAGAGAGAGAGAACAAGGAGAGGAATAAAAAATGTATCATCCCTCGCGAAACGCGCGAAAGAAGGTTTTGTGTTGGTTCACACGTGGCCTTTATTCATCGCCTTTTCGGCAGAAAAAAGAAAAAACTCTCTTTCCTCTCGCTTTTCGGTCGCTTTGACAGACATCTCTCTCATCACCATCGGGTTGTTTCAATATTCCCTCTTCTTATTAGGCGCGCGAGAACACAAAGCCGGCGCTTCCGAAAAAAAAACGCGCGCGAACGCGGTTTCGACACACGGAAAACGAGTTCTCTCGCGCGAAATTGCACTCGCGCGCGCCGCGTTCCGTTCGCGTTTCCCTCTTTTACTCTCAAAAACAAAATCAAACACACGCTAACTCTCCGCATCATCGGATGAAAAGTCGTTACGCGAGTTGACTTTTTGTCTCTCCGTAAAGGAAAAAAAAATGAAAACGCGAAATCAAAATCGTCGCTCGAAATCCACCCTCAAAAACCAACGCGCGACGCGTAAAAGCGCACAAAAGACGTACCTCTCCGCTTGCTCGGCCAGTTTCGCCTTGAACACGAGATCGTCGCGTTCCATTTTGACTCTATGTGATGCGTTTGTGTGTATATTTCGTTAAAGCGCGAACGATGTGATTTTAGTCTATTTATGAGCTGGAATCGAGCGAAAGTACAACTGAAGAGAGTTCGCGCAAAAAAAAGACAAAAAAACTTTACTTGTGTGTTTTCAAAGCAAAATTTTGAAGGAAAAAAAATTCAAAATCACTCTCGTCTCACTTTCGTTTGTTTCTAACACAAAAACAGACTCGTGTATACTACACAAAAGATAAAAAGATGACGACAGAAGAGAAGACGAAAGAAGAAGAAGAAATCGTCCCGACGAAAACCGCAGGCGCGATCTTATTCTGCGGATGCACGGATTTCAAGAACGTCGGACGGACGAAACAAATCGACGAATCGGTGTTTGCGAACGTGAACGTCCCTTCGAAAATTTCCACGTTTGAGAATGAAAATGATTTGGAGTTTACATTCATCGCGTCCGGTTCCGCGGCGGCACACAACGTGGCCATCGATACGAAAGGGAGGTTATGGGCGTGGGGGAGGAACGAGAACGGGCAGTTAGGGACCGGGGATAAAGATAACAGGAACGCGCCGAGTGTGGTGAAAGGGATTCACTTTGGCGAGAATGCAGACGGCGAGGGCGAGGAGGCGGTGAAAATCGTTTGGGCGGCGTGCGGGAAGAACCACACGATTGCGATAGATTCAGAAGGTGGGTTTTACGCGTGCGGGTCGAATAAGTCCGGCCAACTCGGGGTTCCCATCACGTGGTCGAGGCAGAAGAAGAACGTGGACGACGAACGCGTGGAGTTTGTGAAGAGCGCGAGCGCGACGCAGGCGAAGTTCGTGAAAGCCACGTGCGGGGTGGATTTTACCGTGTTGACCGACGCGGATGGGAAGATGTGGTCGTTTGGATGCCCACAATACGGACAGCTAGGCCACGGGGACGATCACGAGTACAACATGAAGGAAGGCACGGTGAAGTTGGCGTACGAGCCGCAACCGACGCCGAAGATGATTAGGAGCGGAGATTTGAACGCGGAGAAGGATTATAAAGTCGTCAAAGTGTGCTGCGGACACAATCACGTGGCGTGCTTTTGCGAGGACGGGAAACTTTACACGTGGGGGAACGGTGGTTACGGCAGGTTAGGCCATCGCGTGCAAAAAGACGAGTTTTCACCGAAAATGGTAGAAGTTCAAGGGGGCGATAGAAACTTGATCCCGAAAGACGCCATTTTGGCGTGCGGGAGTACCGCGACGCACTTTTCCGCGTGCATGGGCCAGTTATACGCGTTCGGAAAGTTGAAAGTGAGCGGCGATAACACGATGTACCCAATGCCGCAGATGGATTTACAAGGTTGGGTGTTGAGAGATTTCGCGAGTGGCGCGGTGACCTTCGCGACGTGCCAAGACGAGATGACCGTGACGTGGGGCGCCGGCGGGTACGGCGAATTAGGCTACGGGCCAGAAGGAAAAAAATCGAGCGCGTGCCCGGATGTGGTGCCGTCATTGCAAGGGAAGAGAACGATTATGGTCGCGTGTGGGTTAGGACAGACGCTGTTTTTGGTGAAGAGCGAAGACGTGAAGGAAGGCGTGCCGGTGTTCGAGCCGTTGCCGGAAACGAAAGGCGGAGAGAAGAAGAAACAAGGCGCGCATTTGATCAAACCAGGGGGTGCGAAGAAAGCGAAGAAGTAATCGCCACCGCGCGTGTTGATGTGTCGTCTCACGTGTGTGCGTGTGTGTGTGTATGTGTGTGTGCGTCATCATTATATAAAATGGACCAATTATTATTTTAATTAAAAATTTTATGAAGTCAGTTGAAATAAACACAAACCCGTGGTCTACGCACGGACTTTTTACCAATAATATAAAACGTCATCAGTATAGTAAGTAACCACACATACGCACGCGCAAACGCGTTCATTCGTTCGATGCATTTAACTCAAACCCATGATTTGTTCGGTTTCCGTGTCGACGCTAATCTCGTAATACGCCGGTCTGGTCGGTAACCCCGGGATGGTAGGGAACGCGCCGACGAGCGGTACTAAAAAGCCAGCCCCGGCGGATAATCGCAAGTCACCAATCGGTAACGTGAATCCAGCCGGCGCGCCTTTCATGTTCGCGTCGTGCGAGAACGAGTATTGCGTCTTGGCCATGCACACCGGCAAGTGGCCGAAACCTTGTTCCGTGAACAAAGCAATCTTCTCTTTCGCTTGCTCGGAAAACTCCACCCCGCCGGCTCTGTAGTATTCCTTCGCGATGTGTTCCACTTTCTCTTCGATACTCATGTCTTCCGTGCTGTAACCGAGCTTAAACTCGCTCGCGCTCGCGTTTTCCTCGCACACTCTCGTGACAGCTTTGCCCAACTCGGTGGCGCCCAACCCGCCTTCGGCGTGGTGCGTGCAAATTTCAACTGCAGACGCGCCCGCCGCTAACGCAGCTTGTCTAATCGCTTCGTGTTCCGCCGGCGTATCCGTCGGGAACGCGTTAATCGCAATAACCACTGGAATTCCAAACGATCTCGTGTTTTCGATGTGTCTGGTCAAGTTCGAGCACCCGTCTTTGACCATGTTCACGTTTTCTTCCAAGTACGCGAAATCGAGCGGCTTACCCGCTTGTACCGCCGGCCCGCCGCCGTGGCATTTCAACGCACGAACCGTGGCAACAATAACCGCACAGTTTGGTTTAAGCCCTGAGGATCGGCACTTTAAGTTGACAAACTTTTCCAAACCAATATCGGCGCCAAAACCGGCTTCCGTGACCACGAATCCGTCTTTACCGACCATCGACAACGCAATCTTATCGGCGATAACGGAGGAGTTCCCAGTCGCGATGTTCGCGAACGGACCAGCGTGAATCAACACCGGCGTTCCTTCCAAAGTTTGCATCATCGTCGGTTTAATCGCTTCCAACATCAACGCCGTGACCGCACCAGTGACGCCCAAATCGTCGCAGTTCACCGCCTCGCCCGATTTGCTCGTTCCGACAATCATCTTCCCGAACCTCTCGTCCATATCTTCCAAGCTCGTGCACATGGCCAACACCGCCATAACTTCCGAGGCGACCGTGATATCAAACCCGGTTTGTCTCGTTTGGCCTTTCTCCGTCGGCGACTCACCAATCGTTATTTGTCTTAAAAATCGATCGTTCATATCGACGACTCTTCTCCACGTGACTTTATCGGCGTCCAAATCCAATCGAACAAATTTCGATCGTTCCTTTTCCGACCATTCGTCCGGGTTGGTCTTCTCAATACCTAAACGTTTCAATCGTCTGGTCATGTTTCTGGCAATCTTTCTCTCGCCTTTCTTGTTTGGCGGAAACAACCTCTTAAACAAAGCCTCGTCGCTTTGCGTGTTTTCGTGAAACATCCTCGTATCCACCGCGGCGGCAATCAAGTTCGTCGCGATACCTATCGCGTGAATGTCTCCGGTCAAATGCATGTTCATTTCTTCCATGGGGATGACCTGAGAGTACCCGCCTCCAGCGGCACCGCCTTTGATACCAAAAGTCGGACCCATCGACGGCTGTCGAATGCACGCCACGGCGAATTTCTCCAAATGCGCGCCCAACGCTTGCACCAATCCAATCGTCGTCGTCGACTTCCCTTCCCCCAACGGCGTCGGCGTAATCCCAGCAACGACCACGTAGTGTCCTTTATTCTCTTCCGTCATTTTCTTTGAGATCTTATCGGAAATTTTCGCCTTGTAATGCCCGTACGGCTCGTATTCCTCCATGGAAACTTTACACTGCTCCAACACGTGAGAGATGCGAAGAGGCGTCGCGGCTTGCGCCACCTCGATATCCGACGGCACCGGTTTCACGATGTTCTCCAGCTTCTTCCCGGGTAAACTCATACTTGCCGTTGCTTTCGTGGTCACAGAACTAAAACTTCTTCTTAAAACGCCCGAAACTCTCCGCGTCGACGACGATGAAAACGACTTTGGATACGATGAGATTTTCGCGATTTTAAACACCGCTTGTTGCGCGCTCATTCGACGGACAACAGAAAAGGGGAGTAAAGGAACGCGCGCGGGTTGTTGTTGTTGTGTGTGTGTGCGTGTGTATATGTATATATATATATATAAACCGCAAGAACCGCGCAGAGAAAGAAGTAAGTGTCTTCTTGTTTGTGTGAGGATTAGTTCAGTGGATAAATTGGAAAAACAAGTCTCTCGGTTGCCCAAAAAGGACCTCTCGAAAGGACAAAGGAGTCTTTTGTCTTTTCTGGCTCAAGGAACACGTCTCTCGCTCTCTTTCTCTCTTTGTCTCCCCAAAAAACTTATTATTCAGCTTACGTATAATTTCGAAATTTATATCTCCACTCGTATTCGCGCGAGCGTTTCAATTATTCTTATATTGCAACATCTTATTGATATATTGCAACAGTAATATTGCTCTGTAGTGTCCGTCGTCGTTCTCGTGACTAAAGGATGACGACGGAACCACCCAAGCTGGAGAGGAAGCTCACCAGAAGCGATAACTTCGGGAATAAATATCTCAAAGCGGTATCCTTACCCGTCGCGTGGTACGATTTCGACACCTTGAATCCGAACACCGTCCATCACGAGAAGCCGTTGAAGCTGACGTTGATTCTCATTCACATCGTCGGCCTCGCGGCGTTTGTCGGGCAGTGCGCGTATCATTACCTGGACACGATAAAGGAAACAACCGTTATGGCGAAGGATGTGGACGGCGTGTCCGGTTGGTCGTGTAAAACGCTCGTGCCGGATCCTATTTATAGTTTGAACATGTCGTATAACGAGTGCGTGAACGAACACTACGTGAAGCCAACGGTGGAGAACTTGGTGAGATACGGCTTATTCGGACCGTTGGTATTTTCGGGCTTCGACGGTGGTCAGCCCGAAGATTCATACGACGGTCCCTGGAATATGAGTACTGGGTTGAGATGGTCAATCAACACGATGACTCTGTATCACAAACCGTTCCCGAATCTTTCCGACGTCGTCTATACGTACCCGTCGACGTGTATCGTTCCGTTTTACGCAGGGTACGAAAAAACTGAAAAATTCAATCCTGAAGATGGGTACACGTCACCGCTGGAAATGCCTCTCTCAGAGGCATACAAACGAGGCTACGATTTTTTTAACGGCTACGGGTTCATCGGTTTAGGAAACAAAGAACCGGAATTCGATGATACGTGCAACGTCAATCAACCCTGGAATTGCGGAAAGTACGTTACTTTTCATCCGTCGAGCGAGACTGATTATGTCGCTCAGTGCAATGGTACCATTTCTGAGGAGGAGCAAGCGGACCTTTTCGCCAACGGCACCTACGCGTTTCCGCACGTTTTCGCGCAAGAGTTGAAGTGGAGCGCACCGGCGAACGCTCAACCGTACGTCGAAGAAGGCAAAGGAGATTACTTCGTCGTGTACAAACCAAAAACGGTGGGCATCACGCCGCTCTATCCGAAGACAACGACTCTTGAATTAGTCACGAACACGGCAAGTCCGAGAACTGCGACAACGTTTTTTGGCAAAGAGCGATGCAACTTTTACGAAAAACAAATCGCCGTCGAGGCCTTTGAATACATTTTTTCGTGGCCGAATTGTCATCCGTGTTCCATCTTCAAGCAAAATTCGCCCTTCTTCTGCGAACGCGACGTCGCTTGGTGCGACGTCGAGAACCAACGTGGCCTCGTCGCGCCGTTCCGCTGCAACAGCGTCACTCATCAGGAATGGCGCAAAAACGTCGAGCAGCACCGAGCCCCGCGCATTCAAGGCCCGAACCTCTAGTCGTCGACCGAAGCCCACGAATTCTAACGGCGGTGCGGCAAATCCCATTTCCCACCGCGAGTAGCGATCGAGATATTCAAAGCCCGAGGAAAACAACGCGCCGCGCTCGGTATCAAGCCGTCCCGCCAGCGT
>ERZ651776.17-NODE-17-length-219930-cov-7.546624_pt1 | contig 219930 bp, 160 predicted proteins | sample MGYA00514761_ERZ651776 | MGnify/ENA metagenome assembly ERZ651776
CCCCATATTAAAAGTCTTTCAAAGAAAGAAGACGCTCTCGAATGACGACGAATATAAAACGATGTCCTTTTATTGAAAGAGAGCAGCGTTGCAAAAAAAGCTGATTGATGATGTCTGCAGAAGGAGTTACGACGAGAATGCGGAAGAGGAAGGTTGGTCAGAGAGATTTATGGGACGTGATTGTGAAGAACGACGATATTTGTTTTAAACACATTCTGCCGAGATTGAATTCGACGGATGTGAAATTCTTGTACGGAGTGAATACAGAGACGAGAGCGTTGGTGAAGAGATCATCTCGCGCGGGTGATTTGAAAGAGAAGTTTAAAGTTGAAGAGATGTCGTCGATATCGACTTTGGAAGTTGCTTGGGAGAATCGACGGGGGTTGTGGAAGGACGAAACACTTTTCTGCGTTCGAGTTGCTTGTACGAATAAACTCGAGTTGCTCAAGTGGGCGCGAGAGGAGAAAAAGTGTAAGTGGGATAAATATACGATTATTGCGGCCGCACAAAAAGGTAATCTGGAAATGGTGAAGTATTGCGTTGCAAAGAAGTGTCCTATCAATGAGACGGCGTGTGCAGGTGCTGCCTGGAAAGGTCATCTCGAGGTACTCAAATACTTACACGAAGAAGCGAAAGCGCCTTGGGATTTGGATACTGCCAGTTGCGCGGCTTTTAATGGTGATCTTCACATACTCGAATATCTTGTTGAACGCAAGTATGATAAATATAGCGTGTTGGCGTGTGCGAATACAGCCGAAAAAGGTCACTTAGACTGTTTGAAGTACTTGCGCGAAACCGCCAAAGCGCCTTGGGACGCCGACGCCGTACGAAAAGCGCACGAGAACAACCACCCCGAATGTGTACAATACCTCCTCGACAATAACTGTCCGTTACCGTTTGGTTGGCGATACGAACATGGAGAGCTACACACGATTTAAAATCATAGGTATCATTCATCAACAAAAAAGAATACGAGGAGCTTCTTCCGATTTCGAATGCGCGAAATACGCGGAGAACGCAGAGAGACAATACATACATAGAGATATGGTGCTAGAAACAGCTCAGAATTGAAATTAAGAGAAACACACGTACAAAAAGCAAAAAGAAAACCTGTCATCACGCCGACTTCTCACGTTATTACTAACCGCAATACTATTGGCGCCCAACGTGGCTTAATTTCGCTGTGCTGATGGGAAGCGATGGATTTCACGTGGTATGAACGACAGATAGGAATAGGTTTTCATTTTAAGTATATATTATTCTAAAGAAATAAAAGACATTGAATCGAACCCTAAAGAAAAAATGAGAGGAACAAAAACGTTTTTGTTTTATTAGATATTTCTTAATTTAAAGGCTACCCTAAACATTTAGACTGGTAGCTCCGGTCCCGATGAATTGCCCGAGTTGGTCTAAGGGGTTGGATTTAGGCTCCAATACGTAAGTGCGTGGGTTCAAATCCCACATTCATCATATTTTTTTGGTAATTTTCGATGTTATCACACTGAAATACTCGTCTAATTCTCTCTGCTACTTTTCGCGTTCGCATTTCGCGCATTCGCAATCAAAGTTGTATTGTTTCTTCAACAACTCCCGACGGTGCTGGCGTTTTTCTCCCTTCTCGTCGTCGTTCAGGTAGGATATCGTAATCTCCTCCCCGCTCGCGACGTCTTTTATCAATCGAACGCGAAGACGGAGACGAACGTTTTCAAAAACCGCGTTTGGCTCGCAACTGTGATTGTACGAACGCGATACCTCCGGGAATAAACCAACGCCAATCTTTTTTCTTCTTCTCTTCTTTTTGTTGTTGTTGTTGTTGTTGTTGTCATCATCATCATAATCATAATCGTAAAGCGTGTGCGCGTTGGCGCGCATCGCCCAAGCGGCTCGAACAAAGTCTTCCTCCTTTACGATTTCCTCGTCGGCACCCATCATCGCACGCGTATTCGAACACAGCGTCGATAAGAAATTCTTCTTGTTATCGTTGTGATGATAATCATTTGGAACGTGCGCCACGCACTCGTTCAAATGTATCCGCAGATTTTCCGAAACTTTCTTCTTCTCCTCCAGAGTCTTTTCCAAACCGGTCCAACCTCCTAATTTTGCATACGCGCGTATGGCGAACCGATTGGGCACGTCGTCGAATGGATAGCGCGTTGGATCGCTCTTTTCAGCGTCTTTACCAGTTTCAAAGGCGAAACACTCGCCGCTCTTACGGTGATACTCAGACGCGGCCAATCGACGGCAATCGACGGAGCAGTACTTTTCGACGTTGCAGTATTCGCACTCGACGACGAAAGAAGAAGAGGATTTCAAAGACGCGTTTGGTTTCGTTATCTTCTCAAAACATCGGTGACAATACTCGTCTGCATCGTCGTCGTCGTCCTTTTCGCAACCGGCGAGCCAAACGAGCGGCGCTTCGTCTGAAACTATCGTCCCTGATTTCGTCTCTTTCCTCGTCGTCACGCGTCTGCCTTTTCTCTCGCACCAACTTATCATTACCACGACGTCGTCGTTTACGTCGTCGTCGTCGTCAATCATTCGCTGCTGCTACTACTACTACTACTACTGTTGTTCCCATCACCGCTCGCTTCACTCATCCTCATCGCGATCAATTTTGGATCATTCGCCGCCGCTTCTCTCAACACCGAGTCGTTCTCGTTCACGTATTTCAGTCGTTTCTTCGCGTTCGTTTTTCTCGTTTGCGTGACTGCAAACGCGCCGTGGCCTTTCCATTTCAATCCCCCGCGCGCGAACGGGCCTTTCTTCACCGCCATTTGGAGAAACTTGGTGATGAACATATTATGAACCCGCTAGAGAGAGAGAGAGAGAGAGAGAGAGAGAAGAAAAGTGTACACGATGGATGAGGGTGTTTTGTTGTGTGTTTTGTCGTCTTTCTCCGCCCTAAATTTCCACTCTTTTTTGTTGTGAAGGCTTCGAGTCTCTCTCTTGCTGACCTTTTTACAACTTGTTGTTCATCAGTTGCTCTCCAAGTCTCATTTCTCTCTCTTTTTTTCTTCACACAACAACAACAACAACAACAACAACAACAACAACAACAACAACAACAACAAACTTGTTTTTTAAAATGCTGCTTCGACCGGCTCTTACTACTGCTCCGAGCGTTGGTTGTAGTAGCAGTTGTAGTACTAGAAGAAGAAGAACACGAACACGAACACGAACACGAAGAACAAAAGCGACAAAAACGCAAAATTCATCAAACCAACAACAACAACAGGCGAAAACGGAATCGTATTCGTTTTTCGGTTTAGCGCGAGCCGAGTTCCCTGAGAACTGGGACGAACCGAACAAAAAGATCAAATACGCAGACTCTCCTCTGGATTTATTCATCATGGGTTGGTTCATGAGGAAAATTAGCATGGCTTTAGGTGCCCCTTTCGACGCTTCGAACATCTCCTACGACGCGTTTATTGCTTTGTGTTTTCTGCAAATGAAAGGCAGAGATCCGGACGGACAGCGACAGATAACCATGGACGTTTTAACCTCGTTGATGCCACCAGGAGGAGAGAAAGTGTTTCAAAAACTGTTCCCTCTGAACAAGTTTAGCTTAGAATTGAACGCGAAAATCTGTCAGATTGTTTTCGCGTGGATGGTTGGTCCGATGACGGTGGAGACGACGACCGAAAACGACTTGAACGAACCCATCGCGAGTAAAGTACAAATCACAAAGTGCAGATGGTTGCAAGAGTCTGGGTGCACCGGCATGTGCGTGAACATGTGCAAAACGACGACGCAGGATTTCTTCACGGACACGTTCAACATGCCGTTGACTATTAAACCGAATTTTGAGGACAAGTCGTGCGCTTTTTACTTTGGTCAAACGCCGCCGCCGATTGAAAAAGACGAAGCGTTGTTGTTCGGGTGCAACCAGTCTTGCTCCACGGGTTTGAACGTAGGCGAAGAGAACGTGCCTTGCCACAAACTCAGAAAGCACGAGAGTTTATCGTCGTCGTAGCGTTAGTAGATTTATAGATATCAATAATCAATGTATACAGAATAAAATTCAATAGAGTTAAATGTGCTAGTTTTCCTAAGTAGTTTGTTGGTAAATGAAGCTGAACAGAAGTATAAAAGAAACAAGTTTCGAGGTACTTTCTCTTCTTCTTTTTTACTTTCTTTTGCCTTCCTTTTGGATGACAACTTCGTCCGAATATCTGATACCCTTCCCTTTGTACGGTTCCGGCTTTCTCTTTGATCGAATGATAGCCGCAAAGTTACCGACCGCCGACTTGTCGTAACCAGACACCGTCAACTCCGTCGGCGAATCGACTTTCACCGTGACGCCTGCCGGGAATTCGCACACATCCGGGTGCGCCTTACCTAAGGACAAGCTCACCGCCTTGGAACCTTGCATGGCAGCTTTGTAACCAACACCCACGAGTTTCAACTTTCTCTCAAAGCCAGTAGAGACGCCGACGAACATGTTGTTAGCTAAGGTTCTGTATAAAGCGTGTTGCTCTCTCGCCTTTTTCGTCGAGCTCGTTCTATCCACTACGATTTGTTCGCCTTCAACCTTCATGGAGATGTATTCCGCCGGGAACTCCAAGCTTAATTCACCTTTCGGGCCCTGCAGAGCGTGATTGGAAAAGAAAAGAGATGTTACGGTGGTGAGTTTTTATCTTTAATAGTCTTTTCTACCCTTGCGTCGTTCGACGAAGGAAAGCTGGGATGAGTTTTCACCCCACCACCACCACGTCGTCGTCGGCGTCTTTCGATAAGGAAAAACCTTCTCTCTCGCAAAAATTCGAGGTTTTAGATTCGCGCAATCACCCGCGTTCGACGCGTATGCGAGGTTTATATCCCCCTAAAATCACGCTAAAACTATTCAGAATACGTACCTTCACTTTTAAACTGCCTTCTTTCAAGTCGTACGTGACGCCTTTCGGCACCGAGATCGGTTGCTTCCCGATTCTCGAACGCTTATTGTTTCGGTCGGTTGTGGAGAGGCCCGATTCTATCGTAAAAGTAGTGCGCGTGGTAGTGCGCGATGCAGATTTCGAGACCGTCGGGGTGCCGACGAATCCACTCGTACGTTGGTTGAGCATCATGGCTGCCATATTTATTGTTGCGCGTATAAAAGTGTGTGGATTTTATTCGCGCGCGCGCGTACCTTTTCGGTCAGAAAATTGAACTGTGTCCTTTTTTTATCCGCCGGCCCCCAAAACTTTTTTTTTGGTCTCTCGCCTCTGCTTTTGCCATGCCTCCTCTCAAATTCTCAAAAAATACGAGTCACATTTTGCAACTTGAGTTTTTGTACGACACAAAACAACAAAGAAACACGCACACACACACTCGCGTGGCGTACAAATAATAAAGGATGGAGAACGAACAAGATATGAAGCGCGTTTGGTCGCATCAGAACGCAGAATTGGACAAGCGTGAGTGCGCTCTTTTTTGTTCTTTCGTTTGTTTTGCTCCTTCTCCTACTTTCGTTTTCGTTGTTCGTTCGTTCGAGGGAAACTACTCACTCGCTGATATCTACACAGACATACAAGGTTTGAGCAAGAAGAAACGCGAGTTGAGCGACAAAATTCGACAGGATGCGCTCGATATAGAGCGACTCGAGAAAAGAGTCGAGGAGAACAAAAAGAAGCAAAAACAGGTGGAAAACTTAATCGATCAAGGCGTTCAAGCGAAGAGAAAAATTTTGGAGACTTCCAAGCACGTGGTGATGCACCTAAAGAGAGAGTCGGAAGCTTTTTTACACGCGAACGGAACGGAGGACGGGAACGAGGATTCTTATTAAAATGCTACTGCGAATTGTGCTACTACAACTCCTCGCCTCTATTCTCTTTTCTATCGTTATCATTTGGATTAGGAGTATTTAGCTCCTCAAACGCTCGATTGATTCTTTCTAAAACGGCTTTACTGCGCAACTGTTTCGCTATCTTTCTACACGATTTACCTTTCGCATCCTCTAACGTGATATCCGCGCCGTTGTTCAAAAGCATATCTAAAGTCTTCTCGTCTTGCGCGCGAATGGCAACGTGCACTAAAGCGTCGCCTCTTTTGTTTCGGAAGTTCGGATCCGCTCCGTATTCTCTCAACAAAATGTCCAACACTTTCGTGTGTTTCAATTCGGTCGCAATCAACGCCCCGGTTTTACCCACGTGCGAGACAAAATCCACCTCCACTTTCCCATCCTCCAAGAATACTCTCATCGTTTCCACGTGCCTCTCAGAATTTGTCCACAACGTTCTGTGGAACGGCGTAAATCCATCCGACGCGCTGACGTCGTTCGCGTCAATGCCGTAGGCCAACAACAGTTTCACAACTTCCGCTCTCCCTTGAAACGCCGCCGCGTGCATGACCGTGTACCCATCTTTCTCCGGTATCGTCACGTCCACTCCAGTCTCTAACAACTGTTTCACGATTTCTGTCTGTCCAGCCAACACGGCTGCCAATAACGGCGTCTGTTCCGTCGCTTGTTCTTGATGGTTTAAGAACGAAATCGGATCGTCAACGACTTCAAGCAAGGTCGTGAAGTATTCCAAATCGCCTCTCCGTGCGGCCGTTTGCGCTTCCCCGGAGAGAAGATCTTGTTGTTGCCCGTTTACGACTACTTTTAATATCAGAAAGCTAAAGATAAAGAAGATATTTAAGCATAACGGGAATCTTCTTCTACTTCTTCTCGTCGTCATCATCATCTTTTCTCGTTTGTTCTTCTTGTGTGTTCCTTTCTTTTGTCGAGTTTCTGAAGTGTCTTTTTTGCAGAGAAAAAAAATCATGAGAGAACTGCAAAAAAAACACGAAGGTGGTGAATTTATATATCATCGCTCTGTTTTGATACTCTCTCTCTCTCTCTCTCTCTCTATTTATGATGCGGCGAATACATCAGTTTGGTACGTCGTTTTTTATTACTGCGACATCTCTCTCTCTTCTTTTCTTTCCTTCCTTCCTTGTTGTCTTTGGAGAGGAGGAGGAAAAGAGGATTTGATGCGTTTGATTTTAGTGTAGATGAGATGATGATTTTGGACGACGACGACGGTTCGTTTTTCTCTCTCTCTCTCTCTTTCAACGCGCTGGTATCGTCTTTTTGTGCTGATAAAATCATCTCTCAATAATCTATCTGTGATGATGAATAACATCATCAAAAACAGGCATCGCATTCACCGTCTTCGTCGCCGTCTGGGTATCTCTGCTGCACCAGAGCGGCGCTTTGAAGAAGACACTTTCTTCTCACGGCAACAACAACAACAAGAACAAGAGTGCTCTGCTAAAAAACTTCTTTAACTTCTTCGATGATACTCCTACTACGTCTGCAAAAACGACCACGGATTCTTCCTTGCACGTGTTTCTCTGGTGCCTTCCACTGATTTGCACGGTCGTATTCGGAGTCTACTCGTTAGTTTACATCGTGCACTCCGTGATATTTTTCCCAACCTGTCCGAAAGCGGCGGAAACGTTAAAGAAGGACATGAAACGAACGCAGAACGAGTTAGTCAAACTAGGCGTTTTTACTCCGAAACAGATGCGAGAGATGAATAAAGCACAATAATAAACGAATAGTAGTAGTAAATAGCAGATAAAATAGAGCGTTGTTTTTAGAATACATGTGTACAATAAGGCTAATATAGGTAATAATACAAATCATCATCCATCTCTTTCTCTCTCCAAGTTACGACGACGAATAGAAGCTCTTCGGAAACATCTTCTCTAACGAACCGCCGAGAATCAAATCTCTTTCCTCCTCCGTTAGATCCTCAATCTCGTTCACTATTTGCGACGCCTTCTCGTATCCGCACTCGTTGACGACGAATGGGAAATCGCTCCCCCAGACTAATCGTTCCGCACCAAAATGTTTGACTAAATCTTTCACTTGCTCGAACGTTGATTCGTACGGCCATTCTATTTTCTCGCCGGCGGCGACTCGAAACTGCGCCGAGACTTTCACCGAGACCTGCGGAAACTTTGCTAAAGAGAGTACTTTTTGCCAATTCGGGTCGCTAATACCTCTGGCAAAACCGAAATGATCGATTAAGACCCGCGTTTTTGGAAACTCCGTCATCAATTCGCACATTTCCTCGTACGATTTATCCAGCCCGTGAAAGCACATGAAACCAACAACCGCGTCTTTATCGCCGCACATGCGAAACATTCTTTTACCTACATCGTTCGTCATCTTCTCCTTTTCTGGCCACAAACCTGGGTTAAATCGAACAGCTTTAAACGCGCCCGCGGGATGTAACAGCTTTTCCAACTCTTTCTCTCCGTTTACGTTTGGAGACGGATTCGCCAACGCGCACAGGACGAACTTTCCAGGATATCTGTTGACAGCTTTTTCCAAATACTCGTGGTCGAAGAGCAAGTTTATCGGTTGCACAATCATAGCCCCCGCGACGCCCGATTTGGCTTGAACTTCGACCAACTCCTCCACAGAACCAGGCACCGGTGGAACTTTACCTTCCTGGTAGCTGTACTCTCCAGGCGTCGGCCACACGTGCAAGTGCGCGTCTAAAACTTTTCTCGATTTTGACGACGACGACGACGACGACGACGATGGGTTTGATGCCATCGAGACGATGATGGTTTTACTTTTACTTTTACTACTCTTACTGCGCGAACTTTTTCGACGAGAACAAAACTTCGACGACGCGGTTAAAGTTTTAAAACCGAAGACTCTGCCCGCGATGATAGAAGAAGAAGAAGGAGAAGAGAGAAAGTGTTGCAGAAAAAGCATTCGCTCTCACTATTTATTTTCTTTGTGTAAGTGAGGAGAAGAGAGCGGTGACTTTGAATACTAATATAAAAAAAATTCGGCTTGCGTATTACCCTAATGTGAGCGACAGCACTCCGCTCGCTACGTCACGTTTTCAAACGTGTTTCTAATGCATAATCTGTTTTGTATTTCGTCTATTTCTTTTTACTTTACTTAACTTACTCTGCGTCGTGCTTCTTTTTTCCTCTCCTTCACGACTTTCGCTTCGTATTTTTCAATCTTCTTCGAAAGCGCCTTGACTTTTCTCGTATCGGTTCTTTGCTTAAGAAACTTCCATCTGCGGACGATTTGTGTTTGCGAACGACCAGGAACGGTGATAAGACTGAAATCTACATCCACTTCGTTCATTTCGTCCGAAATGCACTGTTCTTTCACTTGTTCCAACAGAGAGGCGTCGTCGTCGTAGCCTCCCCAGGCTCCGTTCTCCACCATGAAATCCCCTTTTTCGCCCGCAGCTAGGACGTTTTTCCAGTGAGTGAAACACGATTTTTCCGAACGATTACCGCCCAACTTCTTCGCGACGACGGTCCAACTAATGTTGTCTAAAAATTCCCCGTGTTTACCGTCTTCCGGGTTCCCGAGCTCGATGTCGTGTTCTTCGTAATACTCCTCCATGATTTTTCGGAACTTTGCTCGTTCCTCATCGCTGAATCGCCCCTTCTTTACTTCTCCTCTGTTTTCGTCAAAAATATCAAAAGTGCTGCGATATTTATCGCGACAATTTTGGCCATCGCGTCCAAGCCTCTTTCCAATCTCATTCCAAGCGGTGTTGCCGTACCTATCCACTAAGCTTTTCAATCGCACCTTTTCTTCGTCGGACCATTCTTTGTTCCTGAGCTCGTCCGCACCTTTCGCCGAACGAATGAGCGTTCTCCGAATGCGTTCATAGCACTGCTGCGGATTTCTCGTGTTTACTTCGGCGCTAATTTCGTAGTATATAGTTTTATCCAGTTCACGTCGACTTTGGTTTCGTTCTCTCAACAAGAACGAGTAGTCTTTGCGGTTGAACTTGTCGAGACAGCGGTTGCTTCTACACCACGTTTCTAAAGCGTTCGTCAACGCTTCCTGCTCCGTCTCCGACCACTGTCCATACTTTTGTCCTTCGAGATTGTGTGCGTTCCACTTCCAATTCTTTCTTCCGTCTTGTTCTCCTGCAACTTGTTCGTCGTCATCGTCGTCGTCGTCGTCGTTGTTGTTTTTCTTTGGCTTTTTTCTCGATTTGTCTGCCCGTGGTTTCAAAATCTCCTTCTTCTTCCGTTTTCTGGGAACGGATTGTCCCCGGTGTTCTTGTACCTCTTCTTCTTCTTCTTCTTCATAAATCTCGTATCCATCTACCTGTTGTAATGGTAGCTCTTGTTGCGTTCGTCCGTTTCGTTGATTCTCTTCTGGTTCTTCTTCTTCTTCAACTTCTTTCTTCTTCTTCTTCTTCTCAATTCGCCGCCCAATTTTCTCCTTCGTCTTGTCCTTCCCCTTCTCCTTTTTCTTTTTCTTCTTCTCCTTTTTTTCCCGCTTCCTTTTGTCCTTCTTCTTGTCCTTGTCCTTCCTTACCTTCTTGGCGCTCTCTTTCCCCAAAAGGGAAGAGAACACCGCCTTCAGGTCACCCATGAGCTATCAAGAGAAGGAGAGAATTTCTGAAGAAAATGCGAGAAACAGGATGGAAGAGAAAATTTGATTTAAAAAGAAACAACGCGTAATTGTGTTATTCCCGGTTTTTTATTAGTTATTAAAGCTTGGAAATTAATTTTATACACATGAACATTTTACACTCGCCTAGATTTCAATGTTCTCGGGAATAAAATTAATTTAGTTTTTTATAAATTCGATGAATTCTCCATATTACACCTAAATAACTAAATAAATACAAATACATTTAATTTATGATATAATCACTTTTTCGCATCATTTACGTGAAATTTAGAAATCGTGTATATCTATTTATCTCTCTTTGTGGTTGTTTTGAAGAATATTTTTTTCAGAAGAATTAAATAATTTCCCAAAATAAAGTGAATTTTATTAGAAATAAATGTGATCGGGATACAAACGAAATATTTATATTATTTCAAATCAGATGACGAAAAGTAGGGGGTCGAATGAAATCGTAATAGTATTTAAAATTAATTTTTATTTTCTAAAATTTTAAAAGTTCCTCACAAGGAAGAGGGAAATCTCTTCTATTTTTTCTCATCCATCATCTCCGATAAAGAAAGAGGAAACTATCATGTCCTTCGCCTCCTCTTTGTGCACGTTTCTGCCCTTTACATCCTCTAGAAGTGATAAGCGCGTCTCCTCTTTGAAAAGAAGCTCAGTTCACCATCGCGTCCGAAAAAGTTGTAATAAAAATGGAAATTCTTGTTCTCCGATTTTGAGAGCTGTTACAAACGATGATGATGGACAAAACAGAGTAGAAGAAAACGAGTGGACGTCCACAACGTTTCAGTTGGACAGGATTCTCGAAGTCGCGATCAAAGCAGCCAACGAAGGTGGCTACATAATGCGTAAGTTTGGTTCTGAGGGTGCGGATATCGTCAAGACTAAAGTAAACACGAGAGATTTGTTAACGCAATACGACAAAGAGGTCCAAGACATCATTTGCTCGAAAATAAAGTCGAACTTTCCTAACCACCGAATACTTGGCGAAGAAGACGTCGCTCCAGGCGCAGATGCAGCCATAAAAGCAACCAAAGACGCTTTCATTCCGAAACAAAATAAAAACGACGATGGCGAAGACCCGAATGGCGATTACGTGTGGGTGATAGATCCAATCGATGGGACAACCAACTTCGTCTCAGGCATGCCACTCTCCGCCATTAGCATCGGTGTCTGTTCGCTCGAGACGAAAGAAGTCGTCGTCGCTGTCATTTACGACCCGTTTCGTCGCGAAACGTTTCACGCGATTAAAGGTCGCGGTGCTTTCATGGATGAACGAAAGATATCCGTCGATAACTGTTCGAAAATAGATGATTGTTTGGTTGCCACCGGGTACGCTCCGACCGAAGAGAGCAGTCGCTTCCTCCTCGAAACGACCACTAACTTGACCAAATACCCCGTCCGCTCGATTCGTATGCTCGGTAGCGCGGCGATAATGTTAGCCTGGGTAGCTTGTGGAAGAGTATCGTGTTACATAGAAGAATCCTTAAACGCGTGGGATACTGCCGCGGGTGCTTTGCTCGTTGCCGAAGCCGGCGGCGTTTTCACCGACTTCTCCGGAAAAGAGTACGACATATTCACTCGAGAAACGCTCGCGAGTTCAGGGAACACGGAGGTGCACAAATTACTTCTAGACGCCGCCGGCACGACGACGACTGCGTCGGCGCAGAGGTAGGAGAAGAGCTCGTCGTTGAAAAAGAGGAGTGTTACAAATATAGAGAGAGTAGCTGCTGCGTTGTTTAAGAACTAGTAAGTACTGTAAAGAAGTCGCCGAATTCCTGAAATCCAAAGCGAGAGAGATTTTTGTCCTCAGAAGAAGACTTACTGAGTTGTTCATCTCGATACCCACAGAACGACAACCCAACACTACGAATACTCATACTAAGAATAACAACAAACACAATAATGACGATTCGAGTCCATCTTCTCCCGTACGCGCCGTCCAAAGAGGAGAAGGAGTTATTCACGAGCGGTTTGAGAGGCGAAAACGTGCACAACAAGCGAGTCACGAAACGGTTTGAAAATCTTCTCTCGAGAAGAGGAATAGGAGAAGGGAATTTTACATCGAACAACAACAACGTCACATCGTCATCCATAATAGCCCGGATGAACCCGTTTAGTACCGATGAAAACAACGCGTCTTGTCTGGTGAGCTGCGAAGGGTCGAAAGGAACTTTACGATTTTCGAAAATCGATTTTGACGACCGCTCGATTGTACGAAAATATCAACTTCAAGTCGAGGACGAGGACGACGACAATAATACTAACGTTGACGATGAAAAGAAAACCGGGAAGAAAAAGAGAGTGGTGAACGCGAGAGATGTCGCACACTTTGAGTTCATAGACGACAATCAGATCGTATTCGCGCAGAGAAACTCAAAGAATATTCTCTACGCCGAGTTGACGAAAGCGGTGCACTCGCCCTCGCAAGTGTACTTGTTCGGCAAACACGAAAATCCCGTCTCGTGCTTAGCGGTTAACGCGAATTCAAAAATTGATATCGTTGCTTCAGGAGCGACAGATGGATCCTTATTCGTGCACACCATCAAAGATGGTAAAAAAGTCGGGTCGTGTCGAAGGGCGCACGATGGAGAAGGCGGCGTGAAGTGCGTTTCGGTAGTTAGAGAGATGGAGGAAGAGGAAGAGGAGAGCAACGGGGATATTATCGTTGCATCCGGCGGTACCGACGGAATCGTCCGGATATGGATCGTAGATTCGGACAATATTCGCCTGAAAATGTTGTGTAGACTAGATAACGGAGTTTCGCCGATTTCGTGCGTTTCCTTGAAGTATTACAAATCTTCTTCGTCTCCGTCTCTGTCGTTTGCGAGAATTTTTGTTGGATCGAGCAACGAGGGAACGTTTCGCGTGTGGAAAAGTACACTATTCAAATCTGGAGGAGATATTAAGAACGCAGATTGGAGCGTCGAGCTTTTACAAAACGCGGTGGCAAAGCGGTTGCGAGGAAATTTCAACAACTCCGTCGACGTTGAGTCTTGTTCGGTGAGCGAAGACGGGAGGTCTGTCGCCTTTTCTTCAAATGGCGTGAACAGTGAAAGCGATGTCGTCGAAAAGTCCATACTACAAGTTATGTGTCTGAAAAGAGATACTAGTAGCGATAATAGCGAAGAGAAACAACAAAAGGAAGAAAAATGGGTTACGCAGGCTGCAACTGAAGATTTAGGCCCGCTTTGCGGTTTGCGCTTCCTCGGTTCTCATCGACTCTTCGCACCGAGCAAAGAGAACGGAGTTCCACGAATCCTGGACGGAAATTTGAAACCAAGCAGGGTAGTGGCAGCGGATGGTGTTACTACAAAGCCAGTTACTAGAGCAAAACCTCTCCCGCATCTTCCACCCGCTGATAAAGAGGATGAGATAAAGAGAAAGCAAACAACGAGCTCTTCGGAAATAAAGAAATACGAAGACGAGAGCGAGGAAGAAGAGGCAGATTATGACGACGACGGCGACGACAAAAGATCATCGAAAGAGAACGCAAGTATTTCTCCACCAACGATAAAGAAAGTATCGTATCCATCAATGTCATTTTCGCCAACTGTAAACCTCGAGGATATTTGGAATAGTTCGAAAAGAGAACCGCGAGTTTGCGACACCCGACGTTGGTCCCCAACTAGTCTATTGCTGAAAAACGGACATCCGACGCGTGTAGATTATTAGATGTATAAAAGAATATATAATGTACAACAGATTTCTATGTATGTATGTAGCTAACAGAACAGCGTAATTCACTCGCCATTCTCGTCGTAATATCGATCAGAGGCTCCTTTGCTCCCAGTTGGTCTCGAAAAGTGCTTTGACGCGCGCACATTCACGGAGCGCATTACCGCTTCACCTTCTTTGATGCTCATTTCCAAAGCTTTGCTCGCGCTATAACCTCGATGCTCGGTCAAGCGAGAAGAAGCGCTCGAGCTGCGAGACAGCGCAGCGGCTCTCTTTTCAAAAAACGCTTGGAGTTTCCTAGAGTTGTGTAAAAGCTCCGCGTCTCTTTCTTCTCTTTCTTCTTCTTCTTCTTCTTCAGAAGTTGCATTCGTGGTATTCGTCAGAGATAAGATGTCTCCGTCGTCCGTGTAATCGTCGCTTTTTGGAGATGCCGCTGCAGCTTCAAAGCTTGCCCATGAACCAAGAGGTGCGAGGTTCACGTCGTCGTTTGCCGTCTCACGCAAACTGAGCGAAACCGAGGAATCAGTCTTGCGAAGTTTCTCACCCGAGGCTCTGTTCTTCCTATGTGGCGATACTCCGCAATAATACGGAGAATTCAAGAACTCGCGCGCTTCTAAAGACAACTCGTCGTCTTCTGGGATTTGGTGATCATCGAAAGCATTGAAATTATTATTATTTCTGCTGCTCGTTCGAGACAAGGGACGACTCGAGGCGCGAGACGACGGAACAGTCGGAATCCCCTGCGCAGAGTCCGAACGATACAGAGACGCCGAGCTATTACATCGACTCGTTTGACGTTCGAGAAGTCGCCTATTGATATCCCTCAATTCTTCGATTTCATCCTTAGCCATGCGCAAAAGTGAGTCTTGCATCTCGATGCGTTGTTGCTTCATTTGGAGTCTCTTGGTCGCAGATGCCGCCGCCGCTGAATCAGAAGATGTAGCCGAAGATACTGGAGAAGACGGAGAAGATGGAGATGATAGCGATGAAATCATGTTATTATTATCATCCATATCGTTCAATCCGAGGGCATTCGACCACGCCGCGATATTGTCTTTTTCATTCTCAGATGTTCGAGACTTGAGCGCACGTTTGACGTTCTCAAACTCGCTTTTATTTTTGGCCGCTTTTTCCTTTTCGATGCGGAGCTCTTCTTGTACTCTCTCCAACTTTACTTGTTCTCTCGATAGCATCTCTTCGTGCGCCTCCCGCACTTTTCTAAGTTGCGCACCGTAATATGCACCAGCGTCGCTTTCCAACGCAGTTTCGAGTTCCTCGTTTTTACTTTCCAAAAACGTGTTGCGTTTCTCTATTTCCTCAAGCCTCAGGCGCAGAGTGTGCGTTCTCTTATCCTTTTCGTCCATTACCTTTTCGTGTTCTTCTATCGTTTTCGCAAGCGCCGCTCTCATTTCCTTTTCGACTAATGTGAAGTTTTCCTTGGACTCTTCGAGTTCGCGCTTAAACTCTCTCGCTCGGATTCGCGACCGACTGGCTTCAATCATGAGCGCTTCATTTTCTTCTCGAGATGCTTCTTTGTGCGCTACGAGTTCATCTTCGAGCCGTTGCGCTTCTCGCATTGCCTGCACAGATCGATTATCTGCGGCAACATTCGCTTTTGCTGCATTCTCCATCTCTAACGTCGCTTTCTCGAGCACCTCAGATACTACTTTCGCTCTCCTCTTCTTTTCGCTCGCTCTACTATTCTCTTCTGCTTGCTCCTCCTCTTCCTCCTCGTCTCTGTTCGAGGACGAAGATTCAACGTACTCTTGCACTTGCTGCTGAGCGCTGAGCACATCCAAACAGCTTTTCAATTTGAATCGTTCAATCTTTAATTCATTCGTTTCCTTCGTAAGTTCAAAGCGTTCAGTTTCCCATCCCTCGTTTCGTTTTTGCGCCGTGCTGGCGAGTTCTTTATACCGGCGAAGTTGGAGACGTAACGCGGCTACTTTCGAGTATAACTCGGTTTCACCATCTTCCTCATCGATCAAAGATAACGCCACGCGTTCTTGTTTCTTATTTACCGCAAAAGTATCCTCGTTTGCTTCTTCTCTTCCTTCTCGTTCTGTACTTCCTTCTTTTTTTGGTGTTGTTGTCGGAGTGAGCGCTAAGATTTCAGCCACTCGTTGCACGCGTTCGAGGACATTCTGCCGTCGCAACTCGCGCTCTTTTTCCTTCTCGACGTCGAATCCAGACTGTTTATCTTCTTTCGTCGTGTGCTCATTTTCTTCTTCTTCTTCCTCGCGAAAAGTCCTATTTTTGTTCCTATTAATTTTTTGGCCTCCCGTTGCTGAAAATGGAGAGGAGGAAGAGGAGGCTGCAGATATTTTCTTCTCTGCCTCTTCGGAAAAAATATTTGTCGAGTCAGCGACTCTTCCTTCCTGTTGTTGGTTGTTTTTTTCCTCCTCTTCCTCTCCCTCTTCTTTTCCATCCTCGAACGACGAGGACAACGACGAGGACGTGGATATAAACACCGACGATGGACTCTTCTTCCCTCGCTCGTGCTTGCACAACACCGATGCTCTTCTCGTCGCTTTTTCTTTTCCTTCTTTCACTTCTTCTTCTTCCTTCTCTGCGATCCTTTCCGGGGAGATATTATTCGTATTGATTGTTTTTGGTGTTGTTTCAAAGGGTGGAAGCGTGTCTTTTCCTTTTTCTTCTTCTTTCGATGACTTTTTGGCGCCAACTCTTCTTTCCGTCCGACAGCGACGACTTTTCTCGGCCGCTGATCGGTCGCAATCTTCCTCCCTCGTGATCATCTCCTCGCACGTTTCGATACCAAACTTGGAAAACGTGACGCCACAATCCTCCTTCTCGTCGAATTCGGTCCACAAAGTCCTCTCCGGATTGTCTGGACGACGGTAGGAGGACATGTTTACCGAGTCGAAAATCTTTTTTTTCTCTCTTTCTCTCCCAGAGAAGATGGGATCGGTTTTCTTCTGATGAGCGACAAAAAAAAGAGCTCTCTTCGCTTTCAAACGAAACGACACTGTTAAAGCTCTCTGTTGTCTTCTCAGGAATCCGGTAAGGCGAGAGAGCAACACACACACGCACTCAGAGAGAGAGAGAGAGAGAGAGTCTCTCTTCTCTTTTCTCTCCTCACGACGACGTGATGAGAAGACTTTTGTGTTGTGAGGAAAAGACTGATGAAAGAAGTTTTTTTGTGCACCTTTTTTGCGAAAAAGCTTCGTGCACGCCCCACTTTTAAACAACCAACAACACCAAGAAAAAAAGAAAGAATACTACGAATACTACGAATGATATCGTCGTCTCACCTCCTCTCCGGGTCGTTCATCATCGTTTCTTCAACTCCTCCTCGAGGTGGACGAAACGTCAGCAGCAGCAACAGCATCAGCAGCAATAATAATAATAATAATAATAATATTAATAACAACAACAACAACACTCTTTTGAGGAGAAGGATTTCAACGAAAAGTAATAAAAAACAACGACACCAAAACCAAGGACGATCATCGAAATTCTTCGTCACCGAAGCGGGAAGAAGAGGCAAAGCGAAAGAGGACTTATCATCTTCTCTGAAGGTGGGGGAGAAGATTAAAATTCCAATCGTTGGCGTGGAAGTTCCGAAACCGAAACTGCCGGCGAAAGTGGAAGCGATGGTGAGTGGGAACGAGCGAACGATTGGTATTGTTCTCGCGTCGTTGGCGATCGTCAAGGTGCGCTTTGGCGGGAGAAATAGAAGAGGTTCGATGGGACGATTGGAAGAGAGAGGGATGTTGGACGAAAATCGAGAGGTGGACGAGGAGAAGTTTTTTAAAGGAATGATGAAAACGGTCAGGACGGTGGACATGCCGGAACTTACAGAGCAGCAAATCATGGCGGCGAGGGAACGACGAAGAGCCTCGAGAGCCGGCGACGCAAACTTAGCGAAGGAGTTGGAGACGGTGGAAATTCCCGCGAACCATCCGTTCGCGAGTAACGAGAAGCTCGACGCGACGCAAGAGGCTGAAAGGAAGAAGAAAATAATAGACGCAAACTCGCCGAGACGAAGGACGAGACCTGCGGCGCCGAAACAGAAGTAGAGAGAGAAATTTAAGAGAGAAGAAGAAAGTTGGGGGATTAGAGGTACTATGTGTTAATCAAGCTTTTGTTATTGTATAAAACTATTTTCTATGAACTAAGTTCCTACTATACTATACTATACTATACTATACGAATGAAGTTCATCACTAAAGCTCGGCGTTTTGGTTATACTCGTCGTCGTTCATTGTCGGTTTATACGCGTACTCTTCGCGTCTCGGCGGCGGCGGATTTTTTCCGCTCTCGCTCTCGCTTTGATGATGACTTTTTTTCTCATCGATATCAATCTTTTTGTGATGATGATTAGTATCGTTATTCTTGGTCTTCGAGAAATACAGTCGCGGGTGGAATCGCGCTAGAACTGGCGTTCGCTTTAGAACCACGTGCAAACACGCCGTCACGAAACAGAAAAAGCCGAGCCATAAAACGATTCGTTCCTTCTTCGCCTGCTTTTCCAACGTCTGAATGAGTTGCGATCCATCTTTCAACGTACCCGAGTGCGTATCGTATTCCAAGTCTGTTTTTTTCATCGTGTTACTACTCTCGGTCATTTGCATGAGCGTTGTTTCCCCTTTCTCGAGTTCTTGGTGCATCATTTGTCTCGCTCTGCGTAACGCGTCCGTGGAGTCCTTCGCCGCTTGGACGGACGTTTCTTCGCTATCGGGAAGTTCTCCCGCCCGTAATTGTCGGCGCTTTTGTTTACGAAGCAACAACTCGTCCCGCTTTTTCGTTTCCTCTTCCACGTCTCTCCGTTGTTTCTTCGCTTGCGCTTCGCGAAATAAGCTTTGGACTCTTTTCATGGCAAACTTTCGCTCTCGCACGATGTTTCTGATCTTCTCCTCGCAGTCGTTGTTTTCATCGAAACCGTCTGTCGTCGTCGTACTCCTCCTCCTGCTGCTGCTAAAATTCGTTTCCACGTTCATCAGCACGTCTTCCGCCACAGATTCTAAATCCTGAACCATTCCTTTCAAAGCCTGCACGTATTTCCGAGCGCGTTGCAAAGCAGCTTCTCCCTCTTCTCCTTCTTCTTCTTCTTCCTCGGACGAGACCGTTGTTGTTTTTGTCTTCGGTGTCGTCAAAAATTTCGAGTTGAACGCGTCGATGTTTGAGAGGATATTCCGCTCGCACTTTTTGCACTTCTCCGCGGACTCTCTGACGAGCGCGACGATTTCTTCTTCGCCTTGGTTGTCTCCTTTCTTTTTTTTCCCTCCTTCTCCTCCATCGTAGGAAAAGGAGTTTGTATTATCGCTCGTCATTTCGTCGCCAAAGTGGAAAGAAGGAACGGGCGAAAGGTGGAGAAAACGACGATGGAGAACAAATTTTTGACAAAAGTCTTCCTTCGAAATTTAGGTCGTGGGCGAAAAACGCAGCTTTCTCCAAAAAACTCAAAAATCTCTCTTTCACACACAACAACAAGACATCATCGCGTAAGAAAATCCTCACAACAATAGATACGCATAAGGATTCAAGATGTCAACTTCTTGCACCTTACGAACGAGGAAATTCATGTCCAACCGCTTGTTGAAGCGCAGACAATTCGTAAGTGTTCGCATCGTTTAGATTTTCCCGCTTTTCGCGGAAGCATTTCAACTTTCACAGACCCGCCGCTTACGCGTAAAGGAAGAAAGGGAGAGAAATTTTCGCCCTTTTTTTGTTTGGTTGCGAATTGCGCGGGAATAGGTGCACTCGCGAAGTGTTCACTCCAAATCAAACGCTCTTACTGACGACTCTATTCTTTTTCACAACAGATTCTCGATGTTCTTCACCCAGGACGCGCGAATGTCCCGAAGGTACGCACTCAATTTCGTAGATTTTTTTCCCAGCTCGGGAGACCTAGTCACAAGAGCAGAGTTTCTGGGTTGCGTGAAAATGATACATGTGTTTCATCTCAACGCTCCCTCTTTCTCTTTCTCTCTCTTATTAGCCTCTTTCGTTTCTTTGCAATCAACGTCACCGTAGACGTGCATTGAACGCGCTCGATTGGCAAAACGGCGCGTATCGAAGACGATCCGAAACTCACCTCTCTTTCTTCAACACTACAGTCTGAACTCAGAGAAAAGTTAGCCAAGATGTACGACATCGCCGACGCGACGCAAGTCTCGTTGTTTGGCTTCAGAACGGCGTTTGGTGGCGGTAAATCTACTGGATTCGGCTTGATTTACGACGATCTCGACGCGATGAAGAAGTTTGAACCGAAACACAGATTAGTCAGAGCGGGTTTGAAGGAAGCTTCGCAAAAATCGAGAAAGCAAATCAAGGAAAAGAAGAACAGACTCAAGAAGGTGCGCGGCACGAAGAAGGCCAAGACGATGTAAGTTAGGTAGATTTGTATTGGGGAAGAGAGTGATAATAGAGGAGTGCGGACGTACAATGTGTAGCCAAATTATTTGTAAGTTTCGCTTTTTACTTTCATATTAAAAGAAAACAAAAGTAGTTTTGTTGCGTTGGTGGTCGCGACTAAGTATTTTATTGATTCGTGTTTTTTATTCGTAGCACTCTTTTTTTCTTCATTTAAAACGCGAACCCGCCCATTTCCGCCGCTCTTTCCTTCTCAAACGTTTCAAAGTATTGGTAGATGATGGTCACCGCCAACAAAATACCCGTACCACTTCCAATTGCGCCCATAAAATCTGCAATAATCGTCAACATTCCGATGCACATGCCCCCGAACGCCGCCGCCGTCGGGATGTATCTGTTCAACTCTCTTTGTAAACTCGACTCACGGTGACCCGTCATAAACATTTGCTGTTGCTTCAACTGCTTCGCAACGTCACGAGCGGAAGACCCAGAAACTTCGATCCACGTCTTGGAAAACAACGCGCACGCGGAGAGCATGAAGGTGAGATAAAACACCGCGTGTAACGGGTTCGCCGCAATATCCGCCAAAGACGTCGGCGGCGAAATGTAATACACCAATCCACCGACTGGCATTAACTGACCAGAACCTTCGGAGGATTCTTGCCATCTCCCCAATAATTGGACCAGGAAGTTGCCTCCGTATCTTTTGTACAACAACTGCGAGATGAAGTACATGTTGGACACCAAAGCGGATTGGAGGATGATTGGCATGTTCGACGTGTAGAACAATTTGATCGGGTAGTTCGAGACCATCCCACGGTTACGCTTCGATCGAACCGGTAAATCCACGCGAAAGCCTTGGAAATAAATCACGCCGAGAAAAATCAAAACCGTGGACATCAAGTTCGTGATGTTTGGTAAGTTTTGACGGTAAAACGCTTCTTTCAACGCTCTCACTTTGTCCGTTCTCGTGAGCAACAAGTGAAACAAGGCAATGACTGCGCCTTCAAATTCGGTTCCTCTGCCACTGTTAATAGTCGTCGGCGAGAACGCTTTCCAGATGATCGATTCGCACTGGTTCGTCGCGATAAACAACGAAATACCTGAACCCAGACCGTAGCCTTTTTGTAACAAGTCGTCCAAGCAAATGACAATCAAACCAGCCATGAACAACTGCAAAACGATCAAAAACGCGTTACCCATGCCCATATCACGAACATCGCCGTAAATACCCGAGGCTACGTACGCCACGGCTTCACCGATGGTGATCAAAATCCCGAGGAGTTTTTGCGCGCCGTCCAACAAAGCTCTGTCCTCTTTCAAGGAGTGATCGACATCGATAATTTTACTCCCCGTCAACAGCTGCATGACGAGACCGGAGGTAATAATCGGCGATATCCCCAACTCCATGGTTGTTCCTCTGTTTGAAGCCATGATAACCCGCGCCCAATACAAAGGATCCGCCCCGCTCGTGTTTGAAATACCATACAAAGGTAATTGCGAACACACTAAAAACACGAACAACGCGACCGTTGTGTACAAGACCTTCTCTCTGAATGGAATCTTTCTGTCCGCCTGTTTCACCTCTGGGAGGAACGGAAGAAACGGTTTGACTAAATTCAGCAATCGAAAGTTGGAAGACATCTTTTAAATATAATATTATGTTCTTAATATTACGACGACGACGGGGAAGGATGGGGGGAAAAATGTAACGCGCGTGATTCGATGAGAATTATTTTTTCGATCGAGAAATCCAATCTGACGGAAATTTTTTCGATTCGAAAGCATGCAGCAGAGTCTTCTTCATTCAGTTTCGAGCGTGGCAACCCATCACACAAAACACATCATTGGACGACAAATAACACACACTTGCAACGAGAAGACAACAACAACAATAATTAAATAATAATTGAAATACAGAGTATATTAATAATAATGTCGAAAGCGTTCGCAGGTCTCAAAGCGGTGCACGAGTTGCGGTTCCACTTATGCCAAACGTCCAAACACTCGGAAGGGGCGAGAAATTTCCTCCTAAAATCGTACGAAAAGTTAAAAGCGGCGAGTCCGACCACGCCGGTGTTGATCAGAGAAGCGCACGGGGTGGAACCGAAACTGTTCGCGAGATACGGTAAGAAGAAGAGATATTTTGTGTTATAATTTGTATCTGTTTGTTTGTTTGTTCGTTCGTTCGTTCGTTCGAGTAAAAAGAAAAAGAAGAGAGAGAGAGAGATCGAAAAGAGACCTGACTGACTGAAATCCGTTCTTTTCTCAAAACATCAAAACAGATTTCGGAGAGGAAAAGAGCGTGGCTTTAAACGATATGAGCGAGAAAGATATCGAGAAAGCCGTCAATTCATTGTTAAAATAACACTTTAGTTTCTGTAATTCTACACTATTAGCTACATTATATAGAAAGAGTTGAGAAGCACGACGCTGGGGCGCAGTCTCTCACGCGAGGCGCGCGCGCAGACACACACACACACACACACTCTCTCTCTCTTTCTCTATTACTATCTGCTACTTTATGCTCTTCTTCTTCTTCTTCGCTCCACTTCCTCCACCTTCACCTACTCCGTCTGTTCCTAACTTTAACTCTGCGTCTGCCAACTGTTCAAACTCTGCGTTCACTTTGTCCAGTTTCTCTTTCGCTTTTTCCAACTCTTTGTTTAACTCTTTGGAAATTTTCTCGTGCTCCTCTTGTAACTCTTCTATTCGTTTCAGTTGTTCTGCCGGGGTGCCTTCCGCGTCTGGAAGCTGCTCCGCTAACATGTCGATAACTTTCGAGCTCTCGACGAGTTGTTTCGTCATCTCTTCAATCTGTTCCTTCGTGACGCCTTTTTTTATGTTTTGATTTGGAATCTCAATTTGAGGAGGAATAGAATCGCTCAAGGCGTTCGTCGGGTTGAGTCTTTCAGCCGGAAGTGCGTCTCTTTGCAACGTTCCTATGGAGTTGAACATGAGCATGGCCATGTGATTGACTTGATCTTGAAGTTGGGTGACCGTGTCCGCCATCTCTAAATTATTTCTTTTATGTTATAACAAGAGAGAGAGAGAGAGAGAGAAGAAGTTGTGTCCTGATGTGTTTGAAGAAGAAAAAAAATGAAGAAAGAAAGAATTGGTTTTGCGTTTTGTTTTCCTTTTCTTCGCGCGCGTGCTGCGTTCTATGTGTTAATCAAATGATAAACTCTTGCTAATAATCTCTCTGCTACATGTGAATAAATATACACATCAGGTGTTTCCGAAGAAGCACTCGCGTAAACTCGGCGGTAGTTCATCCGCTTCGACTGATAAGCTCCCGTATTTTTCTAAACTATTCAACGCGTTTTTATAGTACCTCCGAAACGTCAAGCACTTGTACACGCCTTTCAAACCTGCCAAGTGAATTAAGAAATCTCCATCCTCGTAAAACGCCAGTTGAGAATTAAACACGCACGCGTTGACAACTTTAGTCCTCGCTCTCACCGTGTTCGCTTTCTCGAACTGTTCGCCTCCAACTTTTTGCCTCCATATGTTCGTCTGGTACAAATAATGAAACGCCCTTTGCTCGAAGTGAAATAGCATTTGCCACGGCGCGGCACCGACGAGTTGCGATTGGGACCACATTTCGTCCAAGAACCACAAGCTCCACTCGGTATTTCTGATCATCCACACTCCACAATTCAAACCGTTTCTATCTGCCGCTAATATTTGATCGTACTCGTAATCGACGATGTCTTCTAATTGCACGTCAAAGTTTACTATAACCGTATCCACGTCCAAGTATAACAAAAAGTCATACTTTGGTAGATACTTTCGCATGGCTAATAACTTACTCCAAGACGCCGGACGACTCGAGTCTACTATTTTTTCGTCATATATCATGTCGTATCCGTGTCTATCCGCGTACGCTTGCTTATTCGCGACAGAACTCGCGCAAATCGAGTGCACGTTCCCGTCGCAAATAACAATAATACCAACTTTTGGATGGTGCACTCGTTGGCCTGGCAAATTAGATAAATCGGGATCGTCCAAGTTTGGTAATATCTTTGGTTTATCGAGTAAATACTCCGGCGCTAACTGTTCAGCTTTACACGGTGTTGGCCTTTTTATGTACCCCCCGAAATATCTTCGTCCGTGCGCTTTATACATTCCCGTGAACACGTGTAAAAAACCAGGAAGGAAATTCCAAATTCCAATAGCCACGAGCATCAGGAGAAAAAACTGCCTGCGTCTCTGTCTCTTCAAAAAAGAGGATTTCCGTCGCAACCGGTGACGAGGCGTCAACAGTTGCGGCATGACGACGTAAACGATAGACGACGATTCAGTCTTTTTCTGTCGCTCTCGTTTGAGTCGTATATCTGCGCACAACAGACAGACAGACAGACAGAGAGGAAGAAGTCAAGAAGAAGAAGAAGAATCGGCCAGTCACTTAAGTTTTTATGAAGGAAGATGAGTGAGACCACTCGCTCTTGAGTATTAAATTTTTGTCATGCCAAACCCAAAGGTCGGTCCAAAGTCTCTTCTTGCTTTTATTATTGAGGGGTTGAAATTTAGGTCGCGCACAAAAAACAAGAAAATTTCTTTTGCGGTCTCTTCGTCAGTGTTCGTCAAAAACTCTCTTCGAAGCTTTTTGGAAGTTGAGAAGAATAATACGTTACAAAAGGAAGGCATTCATTTCATTCCGTTCTTAATAACACGCGGCATCATCACTCTCAGTACGTAAAAAGAAGAACACGACGATGGACGAGAATCCGTTCGGCGGCGACGAGGACGATCTCGCCCCAAAAATCGTGAACAAGAACACAGAAGAAGAAGGAGTTGAAGAAGGGAAGAGAATAATTGGCGAAAAGACGACGACGACGACGAAGACGGAGGAGGTGACTTCTTCCATAACTGAACAACCGAATAAAATTCCATCGTCGTCGACGAAGAAGACCTCCTTGTGGGGCGACGAGGACGACGAAAACGACGTTCAGATAGAAAAAGCGACGATGAGTAAGAGGACATCTGCAACAGGAGGAGAAGGAGGAGGAGGAGAAGGAGTGAAAAAGAAGAATTTCTTTGGCGACGAGGACGATGACTCGGCAACGACCAACGTGATGTCTTCGTTTCTTTCGTCAAAAAATGACGGCCCAATGTCGCAAATGGCCAGTTATCACGAACAAACGTCGTATTCATTTCACGGAGGTAGCGGAAATGATGAAATGGCGTCGCCGTTGGCGGCGTTTGAGACGGTTATTCCGGGAAGTAAAACGGCGCTGTTGCGAGAGCAAGAGTTGGCAGCCTCGTCCTCGGCGCAAAAGAAGAAAGAGGAGGAAGAAGATACGACTACTTATAACAACAACAGTAACGAACCGGCACGAGAAAGATCAGAATTCAGGCAAGGAAACATGAACAACGACAGAAAGCAAGTGGAAGACGAAATTGTAGAAATCCAATTAGGGGACGACGATGATGCCACTCATAGTCAACAACAGCACGGAGTCGCGGAGCAGTTTGATTCACCGTTCAATAAACCAGTAGCACCTCCAGCGTCAACCACGAGTGATCCACCACCCCCTTCATACCAGGACTCGGTAATGTACGCAAATCCAGCTATTCAGCCAGGAAATTCCATGATGATGAATTCATCAGCTCCAGCGGTGATGAGGGCCGAGCAGACATTTGAAGCATCTTCAATGCAACAACAACAACAACAACAACAACAACAACAACAACAACCACAGTATTATCAAACAGCGCCGCCACCGCCAACATTACCTCAGCAGACGTTTAACAGACACGAACTGAGCGGTGCTCTCTCGCCGTCGTTCCAATTTTATCCTCCTTACGATCCAGCCAAAGACGAAACTTTAGTCAATCTCGGCGACGAAAAGAAAACTGAGCTCGTCGCGTACATCACCGAGGCAAAAACGGAACCAGAATTTAATCAACAAGGTGGCCCTGGGCTTTCGAAGAAAGTAACGCGGTATAAAATTAATTTCAAAACGAATTCAGATAAGTTTATGCAAAAAGAAGCGATCGTTTGGCGCCGTTTTTCGGATTTTGTGCAGTTACACGATAGACTGTTAGAATCGCATCGAGGATATTTCATTCCTCCGAGACCGGAGAAATCGATAAAAAGACTCGGCGACGAAGCGTTCGTGCAAGCGCGGAAACTCACGTTGCAAAACTATCTCGAAAAGTTGATCAAACACCCATCGCTTCGCACATCTATGGCATTAAAAGTGTTTTTGACGCAGCAAGATTTACAGCAGTCGCGAGAATGGCACGCACTGGCAGTTCCCGCCGCGGCATCTTCAACGATGATGTCTTCTCCGGCGGGTTACCAGCACCAAGAACAGCAGCAGCAGCAGCAGCAGCACCACCACCAAGAAACACTTCAACCATCAACTCCAAGCATGCAATTTGCGCCGGATAGTCACATGATGGCTTCTTCTCCGATCGGAGGGGTGAATCCTGCTTCTCCAGGAGGCGCCGCCAACGGAGGGAGTGCAATTTTTACGCAGCAAAATGTATCGGCTTCGTCGATGATGACGTCTCCATCCGCGACTTCTCCAGCAACGCCAAACCGATCCTCGGTTGGTAAATTCTTTCGAGAGCTCCGTCAATCAATGGCAACGTCTTCGGCAGTTGCTGCGGTCGGAGGGGCATTTGGGATCGAAGCCGCAAAGCCGAAAATCGTCGAAGAAGATGCAAAATTTTTGGTGGACAAGGAGAAATCGACTAAGTTGGAGACCGAATTGTGCGGTCTGAGCTTGAAAACAGAGAAAATATTGCAACGAGAAGAAAAATTCGCCGATTCGTTGGGTGCCTTTGGATTAGAGTGCATGAAGTTCGCCCGTGTTGAAGAAGAGGCTTCGGGAATCTCCGGTCGATATTCCGAGCCTGGCACTCGACTAGCGACTGCCGCCCAGTTTTTCCGCAAAGTCGGCAATGCCTCTGTTCGTGCCTCTCGTATTGCACGCGCTGCTACTGTGCAATTAGCTAAAGCGATGGATCCGTTGCACGCGCATTTGAACTTGATGCCGTCGGTACGCAGAGCCACGCAGCTCAGAGCGGACACGTTGTTATCGCTGCAGACTTTGCTCTCAGATCAAGAAAGACTAACGAATAGAATTAACAAACTCGCTCCTGATATCACAAAACATGTGAAAATAGAACAGTTGAAGCGAGAACTCGAAGAAACAAACAGATTAGCGGAAAATGCGAAAAGAGAATACGATTGCATCCGCGCTAGACAAGCGAATGAGTTCGCGAGATCAGAGAAAGAGCGCGTCGAAGAGTTTGAACAAATGCTTTTGGGATTAGCGCGAGTGCAAGTCGCCCAAGCAGAAAGAACTTTGAGCGTATGGCGCAGCTTGGCAGAGGAGCTCGGGGCATCCCCTCAAGAATGGTCTCAAACAATCTCCGTAGAAGAATCACCTCCTGAAAAGGAGGCCGTTAACAATAGTGAATAGAAGCGCACGTTGTAATGATGAGGAAGAGAAGGAAGAAAAATACATCCTATTTTATAAAATTTTCAGCATTACAACGCTCCTACGTATCTATTATCTCTATTTATGTCCTCACATTGCAACCTTGAAATTTGGCGTTAATAAAGTGTCGTTATCGGCCATCATTTTTCTGACGCTCACAACTTTTCCATGGTCTAGTATTGGCGCTTCATCTTCACCCTCACCCGCATCTTTATTCTTTCCTTCCTGCTGGAGTTTGCGTTGCTTCTCTGCAATCTCAGTCGCCAACATTCTCACGCCCCAGTGATGCAATAACACGCCGAATAACAGTTTTACGACGACTAATATAAGAAATCCTAACACACTGACTGCTAAAGACTCTGTTGTCGTGTATGTTGTCTCTTCTTTGGAGTCGCGCGATTGATATGAATCTCCAACGCGTAAGGTTTCATACAACGGCGGAACGACTCGCAACAACAGAGCCGCCGGAGCGAGAGGGACAAAACCAACTACTCGGTGTATTTTGTACGACTGCGCCAACTTTACATGTTCTCGACAGAACTGTCTAAAATACCGTCTGTATGTCGCCGGTCGTAAGCTGTTGAATTTTGCCATGAACGAATGCTTGACGATATCCACGAAGACTTCGCTTCCCAAGACCAAGAGGCAGTCGGTGGCAAACTTTTTAGTCAAACCACCGGAAATGGACCCGGCAGCGATTATTCTTTGCGCGGCGACAAAGAGCAAGCACACGGTCAAATGTACGCGTTCAATGATATCCAATCTCGTCACTCCGAACAACTTCGCCTCGTCTTGCTTTTTGAAAACGTGGCCTTTCATTTCCGAAAAGTTATTAGAAATTAAAACCAACAACATCGCGTTGGTGTGTGAATTCATTGCCACGGATAAAGTTACCGCGTGGAGCAATAACACAAACGTATGCGAAGCCGTGGCAAACGTCGACAAGATCACGTCCACAAAAAGTTGTAAACCGCAGACGAAAACGTCCCTTCTTCTCGAAAACTTGTGCTGCGCGGTGTCGACAATTTTATCCACCGAGTGCGTCAACGCGTCTAACACGTTGCCATTGAATGAGCAACATAATTTATCAAAGCACTCTAACACGGATGCTGCCATATAAAGTTTGATAACTTCTTGGCCTCTAACATAATGATACAAAACGGAAACATCCAACGAATAGCTTAAAAATACAGCCGCGGCGAGCATGGAAAGCCAGAGTAAATCGCACAGTTGCTCTCGCGCGAGAGGATGTTTCGCCCACGACTGTCGGCGCGTCATTGGCGATGGCGGATCGCCATCGCCGTCAACATCTGGCGAAGAAGCGTCCATTTTCTTCCTCAATCCAACAGCCGCGGCGTACTTCGCAGGATTGAAAAAGTAACTCGAAATAAGCGCGAATAAACCCCGGGATGTTAACACGAACACTCGCACGGGAAGCGAAGTCAAGATGCCTAAAATCGCATCGCCGCACAACAAACAACCATAAAAACACAAGCGCTCCAACTCTCTCGGCAAGTGCCAGAGCAAATCAAACACTCTCTGCCGAGCGTTTGCTAATTCTGCGTTGCTTTTTTCGTCGTTTTCTCTGTTTGACGGCGCCAAGCCCAACTCGGCTAAAACGTATTCCCTCCAAAAGTAGTTTCTCTTCGCGTTCGATTTCTTTTCTTCACCGTTTTTCTTCTCGTTATTACTGCTCGTTGTATGATTATTATTATTATAAATGGTAGTAGCACTGCTACTACTCGCACCATTATTGGGCAGATGTTGATGCAAAGACCTCGCTATGGTCTGAATATCCGCCGGTAAAACCGGCGATGTCGTTTCCGAACCTCTCTCTTTCTGCAACTCCTCCTCATCCGTCGTCGCGTCCAATTCTTCCTGAGAAGTGTTGAATTGAGAGTTGCTCTTGCGTCGGTGTAAGAACCAGTCCGAGGAACCTCTGCTCATGCTCGCACTCGCCGTCTTCCGCATTTTCTGATGAAGAGTTTATTTCTTTCTCTCTTTCTCTCGCTTTGGCGAAGAGACTGATGATGCGTGTGCGGGGGGGAAGGATGGTTTATTATTATTGTGCTGCGCGAAATTTGAAGAAAAGTGCGTTTGAGGAGCAGAAGAGAGAGATGAGAAAAAAGCCGAAAAAACAAGAGCAACGAGGGGCGAAGAAGAAGAAGAAGAAGAAGAAAAACCATTTAGTAGTGGTCTCGCCATAAAAAAACGGTGGTTTACCCCGTGTTGCGACGAAGGAATCGCGGAAACGCGACCTTAATCTCATGGAGTCTTTTTCTAAGAGTCCTCCAGGGAAGGGCGACAATCTGTCAACCTCCCCGTCCTGGCGGTACGTTCGGATTTATTATTATTATTCTTTCCCGTTTTTGCGGGGTGCTCTTTTTGCTCCCTTCTCGTTTTAGCGGAAAAAATTCCGTCTTTTAGACGCGCTAGGGATGTCGCGAAGTCGCGAAATCGTCTGAAAACGCAGAATTTGAAAGTACAAACACTGACAAACGTTTTATTTCCGCTCTCTTGTACTCTCGTGAATACATAAATACATAAACAGGGACTACGAGACTTCTTTTTCGCAGTTATTGAGTGATGAGATTCTTAAAACTGAAACGCGCGGAGATGTGCCGCCACGGAGTGCATCTGCGGTAGACTTGGTACGTTTGGTTACACAATATCGTACTCATGATTGTTCTTCTTTCGAAAACGGGTTTTGATTCGGATTTTAATCTTCGGAGGTGGCCATACGCGCTCGTTTTCCGTGAGCCGCCACCAACAAAATTTCGGTTTTGTGTCCAAGAGGGCGAAAGTTGTGGTCTCAGGTCGACCTGAAAGTGGGCTGCAAACTTCGTGTCAAAGTCAAAAGTCAACATATGTTACTTCACTGCGCACATCTTTTTTTCTCTCTCTCTCTCTTTCTCTCTCAAAAAAGTCATTATACTTACTAATTGAACACTATTATTTATAACAACAAAAACAGCCGTATGCAGGAAGTGGTGCGACATCGGCTGTCGGATCCTCGGGTTTAAACAAGACGGGCGGTTTCGGCGATTCGTTTTACTTGAATCAGCACGCCGGGAGTTTCGCGAATACAAACGATGCCGCTTCGTTGACGTCAAATGGCGGCAATGCAAATAGTCTGTTAGAACCAAGCGGTTCGAGTGGAAAGACCGCTGCTCAAAGTTACGGAGCGGCTTTTAATAACGATGCTCTCGGCACGGACGTGCATCGAGGGTTGAATCCGACGAGCTCGGACGGTTTAGCCTCAGCGTTTGGTAACATCGATTTGGCTGGAGTTGCGAATAGTTTAGCGCGACCATCAACTGCTCCACTACCGCCGCATAGTTCTAGAAATGGATTGAATTCTTTGCAAGCGCATCACTCGTCTCGGCTTGGTGATCAAACGACGAATTCTGCCGGAGTTGCGGCTGTCGCTTCTGGGATGGGCGGCGGCATGGCGGGAGATCTTTCTGGGTTGCAAGCACAACAAGCACTATTGCAGCAGCAAGCCGCGCAGCAAGCGCAAATTAATCAATTCTCTATGCAGCAGATGCAATATAATACAAATGCTGGCGGGGCACACCATCTCCAACAACAAGGGCTTGGCGGCGGTGCTGGTAATTTACCTGGGTTTGATACCTCGGCAGTGAATCAAGTTGCAGCAAACGGAGGTACCGTGGCGGAAGTGTATCAAGCTGCTTACGCGGCTGCCTTGTATGCTCAGCAGCAACAACTCCAGCACTTGGTGCGCATGCAAAGTGGGGCCGGTATGGTTAATCCGCAAAACATGGCGTTCCCCGGTGGAAATGTGAACGCAGCTGCGGCAGCAGCAGCTGCTGCTGCGGGAATTAACGGCATTGGCGGAGCGTACGGAGATTTGACGAACAGCGCGAATGCCGCTGCAGCTGGAATGCTTGCCTCTCAACTCAACGGTAATCCACACTTGGGTTTCACGAACATTGTCAACGGAATGAATCCGCTCATGCATCAGCAACAAAACATGGGTGGTAATCTTGGACGAAACGGTCAAAGAAACGATGGAGGTGGGAATAGGAGAGGTTCCAGAGGTGGACGAAACAACGGAAGAAACTCGGCGTGGGGTAACGATGGGGGTGGCGGTGGTCCGCGCGGCAATCCATTAACGAACAACGCAGAGCTCGCTACTCTGAACTCTGCCGTGCCTGGTGCAAACGGATCACCGACGGCGGAAGAACTCGCGGAGATGGATTCGAGATTTGGGTCCATCGAAGAGTGCGTGGGTCAAATTTCTATCTTGGCCAGAGACCAATATGGTTGCCGCTTCCTCCAGCGTAAGTTTGACGAGGACGGTTCTGCCGCTATCGACGCGTGCTTCGACGAAATTATCGAAGAAGCTGTTGACTTGATGATGGATCCGTTCGGAAATTATCTGTTGCAGAAACTTTTAGAGTGTTGTTCGGATAAACAAAGAGCTGATGTCGTGCGCGCCGTTTCGGTAGTCAACGAGAACGCAAATACAGGCTTACCTGAGTTGGTCTCCATCGCTTTGAACGCACATGGAACGAGAGCAGTACAGAAGCTCATCGAAACTTTAAGCTCGGACGAGGAGATTGAGCTCACCACGAAAGCTTTGCGTCCTGGCGTTGTCACCTTGATCAAAGATTTGAACGGAAACCACGTGGTCCAACGCTGCTTGCAGAGGTTGTCGGCTGAGGATAATCAGTTCATCTATGAGGCCGCGAAGAAGCATTCGGTTGAAATTGCTACTCACCGTCACGGCTGTTGCGTGTTGCAACGATGTATTGACCACGCGACTGAGGAGCAAAAACGACCGCTCGTTCAAGAAATTGCCGACCAAGCGTTGACTTTATCGCGCGATCCTTTTGGGAATTACGTGGTGCAATACATTTTGGACCTCGGATTGTCTTGGGCAAACGCTGAAGTCATGATGCGATTAGTTGGGAATTATGCCGAGTTATCTATGCAGAAGTTCTCTTCAAACGTCGTTGAAAAGTGCTTGAAACTTGCGGATCAGCAATTGGAGGAGCACAGAAACGTCGTCGTTCGCGAAATCATGTCGAGCCCTTTGTTGGATCGACTTTTGATGGATCCGTACGGCAACTACGTCGTTCAAAGCACACTTATGGTCACGAAAGGACCATTACATGCGGATTTAGTGGAGAGAATTCGACCCCACTTACCGCTCATTAAGAATTCGCCCTTCGGGAAGCGAATTTTAAGACTTCTTCTCGAGAAGGCGCACAACAAGTAAAAAGTGTTCGATGCGCTTTCTCGAAGAACGAAATTGTTCAAACAGAAATTAAAATACATTTGTAAATAATGTAGAAGGTTTTGCTTGTTTTATGTCATAAGGAAAACAAGCCAATTGTACGAAAAACATTTGGAGGGTGTTTAGCGGAAAAGAGAGCAAGAGAGAAATAGATTATGTGGATTAAAACTAGAGGTGGGTAATGTTTATAGTCTAGCACTCTAGGGCGAATCAGACGCGAGAATGTGCTTTTTGCATTTCATCGCGAAAGACGAACCAAAGAGAAAGAGAAAAATAGAAAGAGGGTGAAAGGTAACGTTCGAAGCAGAGTTCGAGAAAGCGTTATCTTTGCTGTATACAGAAAGAAAATTAACAAAATTGTGTTTGTATTAATCAATTGTAAAGCACCGCAACTACTACTAAAATTTAACATTATATTGAAACATATCTCGTCCTCTCCGCATACGCGACTCGCGCCCATATCAACATTTTTTCAAGGCGTCCAAGACTTCTAAGAAATCTTGCGGAGGTTCTCTAGAAAAATCCAAACTCTCGCCAGTTCTAGGATGGGTAAATCCTATGGTTCTCGCGTGAAGCATGGGTCTCACGCTTCGTTTCCCTACTGCCTCTGCGTTTACTTTCTTTATTCCTGGATTGTTCAACAGCTGTTTCTTCACGCGTTCCTTGTTCCCGTCGTACGTTTCGTCTCCGAGGATACCACATCCGAGAAATTTAGAGTGCACGCGTATTTGATGCGTTCTTCCAGTATCTAACTTCCATTCTACGAGACTTGCGCTAGTCGCAGTATCCGCTGAAGTAGGGAATGTCTCTAGTGTTCTATAATTTGATCTTGCGAAACGTCCTGTTCTGAGACTCGAGGCGATGCTCATGCGAAGCCTATTTTTTGGATCACGACCGATTGGCTCTTCTACAACTCCTGCAGATGGATTCGGATGGCCTAAAACTAACGCGACGTAAAGTCTTCGGACTGATCTCGCGGCAAACTGATCGCAGAGATGTTGATGCGCCGCGCCGTTCTTTGCGCAAACGAGAAGTCCAGATGTCCCTTTATCCAGTCGGTGAACGATTCCAGGACGAACAGTCGTATCCTCTTCCTCTGGTCCTAAGTACGGCATAATTTCATCATCATCATCGTCATCGTCATCATCGTCTTCTTCTTCTTCGTTCTGTACTTCTGCAAAATCTAAACTCTTCGGAATCTTCCTCCCTTCTTGGACGACTAAGGCGGGGCATCCGCAGTGATATAACAACGCGTTCACGAGCGTCCCGCTCGAATGCCCAGGCGCTGGATGCACCACCATCCCGGCCGGTTTATTTATAACAATAACATCCTCGTCTTCGTAAATCACGTCCAATTTTATATCCTCCGGTTCAGCCGTTAACGATTTCGCTCGTTCAATCGTCAATCGAATAACGTCTCCTCTTTGCACTTTGTACGTTTTCTTCATCGTCTTTGTTCCGTTCACGAAGACGTTCCCGTTGGCGATGGATCTCGCCACCGCGCCTCGGGTTATCTTCTCCTCGCGTAAATTTTCCGCGATGAACGCGTCCAATCGAGACGGTTTAATAACGACAACACCATCATTCGCACCAAAAGCTGAAGCAGAAGCGGCGATAATCTCTCGAACATTTGTGTTGTTGTCCTCCTCCTCGGAAACAACGAGTTCGTTAGACGAGGACGAGGAAGTAAAAAATAAACTCTCCCGTCTCCTGCTCTTTTGATCGTACGAAGAAGAAGACAAAGAAGAAGCCGACAAAGTGCGAGTCCACCACGACGAAAACACGCCGCGCTGCTGCATGGTGGTGGTGTAATGATGCGACGAACAAAAGCACCGTCTCGCGAGTAACATTTTTTCCTTTGTTTTGGGGAAATTCACTCTTCATAACTCCATTTATTATCCACACGCACACACTACTACTGACAGACATACGTCGCACTGACACGTATTTAAAATAACACAGAAGAAGAAGTTTAAGACGAAAGAAGAAAATGGGCGCGTGTTGTTCGAAACCGGTCGAAGAAGACACCCCGGAAGTCATCGCAGAACGGAGAGAGCAGATGTTAAAAGCGGCTGAATTGAGACAGAAACAAAGCGAAAATCGAGGCGTGAAAACGCAAAAGATGAAGACAAAGTTGAAGACAGCGCAACAACAACAAAGCAGAAAAGGAGGAGGAGGATTAAACGAAGGCGAGAAGAGAAGAGCGGAGGGTGTGGTGGCCGATTGGAACTCTTAGAGAAGAAGATAAGAAGAAGAAGTAGAAGAGAGAATAATAAATATGCGTAAATAGAGAGAGTGATGATTCTTTTGTATACCAGTATGTATGTAATTGTATTTTATAGCAGAGAGAAAAGTGTTTGAGATGTTGTGGATGTGTTGAACTGTTGTTGCAGTGTAACTGTTGTTGTTCTCATTGTTGTTGTTGTTATTGTTGTTGTTGTCGTCGTCGTCGTTCTTTAATCCGACCCTTCGGTCGTTTTCACGGTCAACCCAACTCTCTCAAACTCTTTCTTCAAGCTCCCGTCTTGGTGCATGGTCATCAAAATATCGCTCCCTCCCAAAAATTCCCCGCCGACGAAGACTTGCGGAATCGTCGGCCAGTTGGAAAACGATTTGATTCCGTTCCTTAAAGCGTCCGAGGCTAACACGTTTCTCGACGCGTACGGGATCCCGTAGTGGTCTAAAATGCGACAGGCGACGTTTGAAAAACCGCACTGAGGGGCGTTCGGACTTCCTTTCATGTAAATCACCACGGTTTCTTTCGCAACGTCCGAGGCGATTTCCTCGTGCGCGTTCGACGCGTCCACGTGCGACTTGGCCGCAAAATCGTCGTGACTTCCCGTCGTCGTGCTGAATACATGCTTTTTGTTGTTAATGTTGTTGTTAATGTTGTTGTTCTTAAAGACCAAGTGGTGTTGTGCTGCTCCTACCGAAGAAAACGAATGAGAGGAACCAGCAGATGAGAAATAACTCGTCGACGCGTATCGAGAGAGCGCGCGTCTGCTCGTGGAAGACAAGAGACGTTGATGAGAAGACATTAGTATGTATATGTAGATAATGTGTTGAAATGTATGGAGTTTTTAGAGTGACGTCTCTCCTCCCTTTTTCTGTGTTTTCACAAAATTTCTCAGATTTCTCAGTCTCAAAACGGTCGCTTTTCTACTTTCCTAAAAAAAAAAAGAAATCGCACCCATTCGCGTTTAAAGAAGAAGAAGCTTTGATTCGTCAGAGCACAAAACGACACAAAAAAAGCGTGTCTTCTTCTGCTACTGCGTATAATACTCTTGGGGCGAGGACGAGAGCGCAAAAGGGGCGGATGGGCGAGAGAGATTTGTGGGACGTGATTGTGAATAACGACGATATTTGTTTCAAACACATTCTTCCGAGTTTGAATCGAACGGATATCAAATTCTTGTACGAGATGAATAGTGAAACGAGAAAGTTGATTAAGAGATCGTCTCGCGCGGGTGATTTGAAGAAGAGGTTTAAGGTCGAAGAGATGTCGTCGATATCGACTTTGGAAGTAGCGTGGGAGCATTATCCGTGGGGCACGTATGACCACGAAGTGGAAGCTGAGATGGACGAAACACTTTTCTGCTGGAAAGTTGCTCGAACGAATAAACTCGAGTTGCTCAAGTGGATACGAGAGGAGAAAAAGTGCGAGTGGGATGAAGAGACGATTTCAATCGCAGCACGTCGAGGTAATCTGGAAATGGTGAAGTATTGCGTTGCAAATCAGTGTCCTGTCAGTGAGGAGGTGTGCACAGATGCTGCCTCTAACGGTCGTCTCAAGGTACTCAAATACTTACACGAAGAAGCCAAAGCGCCTTGGGATAGTGAAGCCATAGCTGAAGCGTACTTCAACTGTAAACACGATTGTTTACAATATCTTCTCGACAACGACTGCCCGTTACTAGACGGTTGGTGGTATGATGGAGTGCATTTGCACACCTTTTAATTACAAATCATTGTCTTTGCGGTGGTCTGCTCCGTCGGAGGATTGGATATAGATATACGCTCACGTGTGTGTGTGTGTTATTAATATGTGCAATAAAGTACAAAAGAGATACTAAAGCGTGCTATAACATGCGTGACTACGATTTTTTCTTTTCTATGGTTCCATCGCTTCTCACGAGCAAATCGGGGTGATGCTTGGCGAAAACCTTCGGGTGCGAGCGAGCTAGAGATTTGAACGCGTTTTCGCCGTACGCATTGATTATTCGGTTTTCGTTGCTCGTTTCTGATCGTTCCTCTATCGCGGTTGAAAATCCTTTCTTTGTAATTTCACCGTCTACTTTTGCCACGAAATCTAATCGCGGGTTCCAGAAATATGGAATCGACAACCTCGCTTTGTTCTCGTCGGTGCTTTTTGACGTAGGCGACAAGACGCGATGCGGCGTGGCTTTATAATACCCACCAGTCATGATTTGTAACATTTCCCCAATGTTGACGACAAAGTAGCCCTCGATTGGTGTCGCATCAATCCACGCGTCTTTTTCAATTTCGACTTGTAAACCTCCCACATCGTCTTGCAAAAGTATAGACACGAAACTGGTGTCCGTGTGCGGACCGACGCCAAAGGACGATTCGCCGCCATCAATCGCAATCGGATATTTGCAAATCTTCATCTGCATGTTTGGCTGCTCAGCAAACATGTAATCGAAATAGGTCTCTTCCAGCTCGAGTGAAAGCGCGAGATATCTCGTCAGCTGTCGACTAATTGCATCCATTCTATCTATAAACTTTTCCATCGTCTCTTCAAATTCGTTCGATGGGTATTGATTTTCGCCTATCAACCGCTCGTAAAAATGCGTCATGTCTTTGCGCCTCTTCGGCGCGCTATGAACGCCAAACTCGACCTGTTCTCTCGCATCAATTTTTCCCCTCGTATTTTCTAACCCGAGAGATACATATCCTCGAAATTGCGGCGAGTTCGCGTAGTCCATCTTCATCTTCTCTTCCATCGAGAGCGCGAAAAACGATTTCGCCGCCTCGAAAATCGCCTCGTTCTCTTCCTCGCCGAAGAGACTCTTCGGAGGTTTGAGATAGAAAAAGCCGGATTCTGAGCACGCCCGTCGCAAGTCTCTCGCGAACGCTTCTCTACTCTCGCCGCTCGCATCATCATCCGGCATGTCTAACAAAGGAAGATCACGAGCGCTACACTTTTTCTCCGCCGACCAACGTCTTCTGCTTTTCCATCGCGTACTTTCCGACTTCACCATCCCAGACGCCGCCAACGACGACGACGACGACGACGATGACAACACTCCCATCATCCTCATCAGTAGTATTTATATTAAACTCTCACTTTCACGTTCCTTTTCGCCAAACGATTGTAGCACTCTACGGTTAATTCCATCCCCGGGTTCCCTCCTAACTCCAACAGTTTCAACTTTCTCAGCTTGTAGTGTTTCCCAATAGCTTCCACGGTGAGTTTATTATTCCTCAAGGACAACCGTTCGAGATTTTCGCAGTTCTCGAACAGACTCTCCGGAATTACGTCCAAATTATTGTTGCTCAGATCAACTTCTCGTAAGTTTTTCCCCGATTTTTCGAGCGCGACGGCGAGTTTACACGCGCACGGTTTCGTCACCCGTTCGCACTGGATGTCGTTGCACACGATATCTGTGCTGGAATCCAGATGGAGTTTTGTCGCCGTTTCTCCCAAGCGGTTGAGTTCCGCTAAGGATTTTGCCACTCCCAAAGAAGAATACGAACGCACGCAACGAGAAGGATTATATTGAACGATCAGTTTCGACGACTCACGCGCGATCGATCGCAAGAAACGCATCGTTTATACCCGTCAAATTGTGTGGAAATGGATAAGAGCATTTGCGTCACTTTTTCCCCAACACACGCAACTTACTCGTACACAAACGCGGGCTTTTAAGAGAGAGAGAGAGAGAGAAAAGACAAAACATCGCGATGACGACGACGACGACGTTATTGTTCGGTGGTACTGTTTTCCTTCGAGGCGTACCTTCTGCGTTGACGATGCGACGAGGACGACAGCGAGCGCATTCGTGTTCGTCGTGTTCGTCGGCGGCGTCCAGAGCGGTTTTTCTTCCTTCCAGTTGGCGCAGGGATAACATCAACGCTCGATGCTCGATCGTCGCGCGAAGCGGCGAAAAGGCATCCACCTCGAAAAATGAGAAGAAGAAGACGACGAAGAAGAAGAACGAATCCGAAGAGAAGAAGAAAAAGAAGAAGACAAAGAAGAAGAAGTCAAAATCGGATGAAACGACCGAGTTGCTGTTGCAAACGGTGCAAAGCTTAAAACAAGAGATGCAAAAGATGAAACTAGAGATGCGGGCGATGGAACCGGAACGAGAACCGTTGGGTGCACCGAGCGCGACGGAGGTTATGAGCGGCGGCTTCGGCGGCGGAATGAGTAAAAGGAGTAGCGGGATGGCGAAGACGACCGAGCCGTCGTCGTCGATTACGCAAACGACGCAGAAAGAGAAAGACGAGTACTTTAATAAAGTCGCGAACGATCTCTTAACGCCGGCGTTAGGGGAAACGATATCGAATCCGGAGATGATTATCGTCGATGCGGCGAATTGGGCCGGGGATGGGACCAATCGCGGTCACGAGTGGCCTTTACTGAGAAACGGCGACAACGACGTGTATTTGATGACTTTAGCGCACGCGGCGTTGATGGAGAGTGGGTTTTGGTGCGGGGAAGACGACACGGAGGAGATGTATTTTGGAAAGAAGACGGAAGAGGCGGTGGAGTTTTTCCAAGGCGCGAACGGTCCAGGATTAGAAGTCAACGGCATGATCAACACGAAAACGTGGTTAGCGTTGCTCGGGAAAGAGAAATTCGAATGGGGACCGGCGCCCGGGGCAATTTTAGACGAAGACGTCGCCTCGTGTCGCGAAGGTATCGCTCGAAAAGCGTTCGAAGATACGCAAAAGAAATTAAAAGCCGTCGTTGCGAAAGAGGACGAAGACCCGTACGGGGAAGACATCGATTCCGGTCCTCCCGCTGAGGACGATTTCATCGACGTGAAAGGTTCCTCGGGCGACTCGGTCGAATGGCCCATCTTGCGACTCGACGAAGGCGGCTTCACCGTCCACAAAATGCAAGCCATGCTCTCCACCCTCGGATTCAACTGCGGCGAAGACGACTCCGAGTACTGGTTCATGGGTCCCGACACTCAAAACGCCTTACAAACGTTCCAAGCGTCCGAATCGCTCCCGGAAACCGGCGTCGTCGATTTCCAAACCTGGACCAAACTCTTCGACGCGTGCGGCTATACGAACGCAACCATGAAGACGGTCGAGGACGCGTTCGCCATGGTTCCCGAAAACGAGTACAGCGTCGACAGATCGCCAGGGTGTGGGGAAAACGAGAACCAAGGCGTGTGGTTGATTGGAGAGCAGAGGTACGAGAATTGCCAGACGTGAAGATGAAGACGACACATCGAATGCTCATTTTTTAGCTCACACGCGCGTAAGAAAGAAACAAAAAGCTCGAACCAAATCGTCACATTTTGCACTCTTCTTTCACCGCCACTTTCGCGACACTTTTACCACTCTCTCTTTTTTGCTCTCGTCGTCGACTCAAATGCAGTTCCCTTTTCCTCCTCCTCCGTCGTCGTCATCGTCCGACGTTGAAAAGTATCTTCTTTTCTTCGCGCAAAGTCAAAACGGAAAGAATGTCACTTGCGTTGCGCTGAACGACGAGAACGAGAAAGAGAAAGATGTCGCGGAGAAGTTGATGCGCGTGATGACTCCTCCTTCTTCATCAAACCCCCCGTTCGTGTTACCGGTGGATTCTGCGCCGAAAGAATCGCTTTTAGCCATCTCGCGATCGTTCGCGGAGAAGGAGCGAAGAGAAGAGAAGGAAAAAAGTGTAGACGAGGAGATGGCGAAGAGCGCGAGACGAACGCTCGAGCGGTTGTTGGCGCGAAAGACGGACGACGACATGATTCACTACTACGATGATATCGTTGGAAAAAAAATCCCAATCGCATCTGCGAGGAGCGTGAACGTGAACGTGATGCCGAGCAGAGATAATGATGGAGAGAGCAAAAGCGGGTTTACGATTGAAGAGGAAGACGAGGCGACGTTGGCGAGGCGAGAGGACGCGTACGCGTTCTTCGGCGGAGACGCGAATGGTGGTGGAGGTAGGTCTGATTTCGTTCGGGGGAGCACGAGGAATGCGCCGCATTTGCCGGGTGGAATGGACGAAATAGCCGAGAAGACGGAGAAGTTTAGAATGGAGAGGAGGAAAAGAGCGCACAGATTTTGGTTGGAGGAGTACGTAGGCGTTGGAGAAGGAGACGACGGCCATTCGAGTAGGGGATGCGCGCCGCCTGGATTTGAACGGTCCGTCATCTCCGGGCGAGAGAGGCGAGCGACGGATACGATTGATGCTTTTGACGAAGAAAGAGCCTCTGGTGTGCGTGGCGGCGAGATTGCCGCGGCTGCGATGGAAAGAGACCAGGAAATGAAACGGAAAGCGGAAAATGTGGCGAAACGATTAGGTATGTTGACTTTCGAGGACGTTCTGGAGAACGATTGGATGGAGTATAAGAAAGAGGCGGATGAAGACGAAGAAGAGGAGGAGGAGGAGGACGAAGAGGAGGAAGAGAAAGAAGAAGAAAGTGGGGAAGATTTAGACGACGATGACGGAGAAGACGACGACCCAATCGAAAGTCTTTTGAGAGAACACGATCAGCAATCGACATCCGTCGCGACGCAACTCGCCAAAGACGTCAAAGAAGAGATGAAAAAAATAGAAAAGTGGGCGATTACGACGCCAATACCTGATGTGGATGCATTTTATCGCTCAACAGTTGGCGATTCACCAGCCAAAACTTTTCCTTTTGAATTGGACGCGTTTCAAAAAGAAGCCATCGCTCGCATCGAACGCGACGAATGCGTCTTCGTCGCCGCGCACACTTCCGCGGGCAAAACCGTCGTTGCGGAGTACGCTTTTGCGCTGGCTCAAAAACGGTGCGCGCGAGCAATCTACACCTCTCCAATCAAAACGATCAGCAACCAAAAGTTTCGCGATTTTACTGACGCAGGATTTGACGTCGGTCTGCTCACCGGCGACGTTAGCGTAAAGCCAGAATCGTCGTGTTTGATTATGACCACGGAAATTCTACGCTCTATGCTTTATCGAGGCGCGGATATCATCAAAGACGTCGAGTGGGTAGTTTTCGACGAAGTCCACTACGTCAACGATCGCGAACGAGGCGTCGTCTGGGAAGAAGTCATCATCATGTTGCCGAAACACGTGGGTATTGTCATGCTTTCCGCCACGGTACCGAACGTTCGCGAATTCGCCGGGTGGGTAGGTAAAACGAAACGGAAAAAAGTTTTCATCACGGGCACGAAGAAAAGACCAGTTCCGCTCGAGCACGAGTTATATTTTGGCGGCGACGATCCCGACAAAGATTTTCATCTCGTCGGCGAAAAAGAACAGTTCCTACCGCTCGGCTACCAAAAAGCTCTGAAAGCGAAAGAGAGGAAAGATATGGGCGTGAAAGCTGCGCTGCTGAAAGATCAAGGTTTGAACAAGCAAGAGGTGAAGAAACCAAACGCAGGTCGAGGAGGTGGGTCCGGCGCTGGCAGCAGAAATCGCACGCAGCAAAGAGAAGGTTTCGTTAAGCAATCCGTGAAAACGACTGGAAGTGGACAATCGACGAAAACAAACACCGGTAAAAATCAATGGGTCGAGCTCATACGCACGTTGGAGAAGAAATTGTTTCTTCCCATGGTTGTGTTTGCGTTTAGTAAACGAAAGTGCGATTTACTCGCGGATGGTATCACGGGCGTAGATTTGACGACGTCAAAAGAAAAGCATGAAACGCACATCTTTTGTGAAAAAGCTCTGTCTCGATTATCCCCGGCTGACCGAACTTTACCGCAAGTCACGAGAGTTCGTGAACTGCTCTCTCGCGGTTTAGGAGTACATCACGCCGGTTTACTTCCAATCGTGAAAGAAATCGTTGAAATGCTTTTCTGTCGCGGTAACGTGAAAGTTTTATTCTCCACGGAAACGTTCGCAATGGGCGTAAACGCCCCTGCGCGATGCGTGTGCTTTGAATCCTTGCGAAAGCACGACGGGCAAGAGTTTCGTTTCTTGTTGCCTGGTGAGTATACGCAAATGGCGGGTAGAGCCGGACGACGCGGGAAAGACACCGTAGGTACCGTCATTCTTTCGTGTTGGGACAATTTTCCAACCGAGAATACCTTACGTAAACTTCTCGTCGGTACGGCGACGAAACTCGAATCGCAATTTCGATTGACATTTGCGATGATTTTGAACGTCGCGAGAGCGGAAGATTTAAAAGTCGAAGACGTTTTGGCGAGATCCTTCGCGGAGTTTCACGCGCAAAAAACTGTCGGAAACCGAGAGAGTAGACTTCGACACGCGATTATTTCTTTGACGCGAGCGAGAGATTTGATTTCGACAGAAGCGTCCAGGGATCCGTTCAACTGGACGCGAGCGGTGGTGTGTTCTCGCGCTGCAAAATTGTTAAAAGAACTCGGCGAACGCGCGAACGAAGCAATCGTTAAATCCAGAGGTTTTCGGGAAGCGCTCGGGAGCCCGGGTAGAGTCGTGCTCGTTAAAGACGATAAAGGTGGGTTTGCCAGATTTGCGGTCGCTCTACGGGTGATCAAAGAAGAAAAGGACGGCGACGTGAAAAGAAGCGTCGTCGTCATGGCGATTAAGGATGAAGGTCACGACGATGATTTTCAAGACGACGACGATCTCGATGCCTCGGTGGTTGATACGCAACTTTCGAAGGGGGAAGATGAAGACGCGGGCGGCTCATCAAACCTTCGTCTCGTTTCAAAGAAGAAGAAGCACGACGACGACGATGACGACGACATGTTTGGCGGATTCGGTGGAGGAAAAAGTAAGAGAGGCGGAAAGAAAATGGGAGGAGGAGGAGGAGGAGGAGGAGGATTGAGCAAAGCCAGTTCTGCTCAACTGACGAGTAATCAACCCGCGATATCGGAGGAAAATGCGCAACTCCCGAAAGATTTACCGTGGAGAAAGCGCGCGGGTGGTTTTGATTACGTCGTTTTCGTCATTCGCGATGTCGATATCTACGCGGTGACGGCTTTGAAACTTCAAGACGTAGACGCGTACGCCATATTAGACGATGCTTCTCCGCCGAGAAAGGCTGATCAGCGTGCGGCTGCGACGCGCGTTTTGTCCGTTCTCGAGCACGAAACGAAAAGTATTCGAAACAAACAAGACGACGATACTCCTTCGTCTTCGTTACTTTTACAAACGCTCGATCCTACGAAGGATTTGAAAATCACCAATGTCGACGACGCCGAGGCGTGTCGACGCCACGCCGAAGCCCTGGCGCAACTACCGTCGATGCCAACTGATGTGGATTCAAAAACGTTATCGCAGTGGTCGAGACTTTTAGATTGCGAGAGACACTTGCTCCATCAAATCGACCAGTTGAAATTCGGCCTGTCTGATGCGAATTTAGCGCTCACGCCTGATTTTGAGACGAAAACGAGAGTGTTGAAATACATGGGCTACCTCGACGAAGCGAGAGCGGTGACTTTGAAAGGTCGCGTGGCGTGCGAGTTATCCACTGGCGACGAGTTGATTGGCGCAGAAATCGTTTTTGGCGGGTGCTTGGAGAAATTGACGCCGGCGGAAGCGGCGGCTTTACTCTCGGCGTTGGTGTTTCAAGAAAAGAACGCGTCTGCACCAGATTACGACGCTTTACCGGTGAATTTGAAAGATTCTATTGCTCTCGCGAATACTCTGGCTATCCGTGCCGGAGACATCCAACGAGATTTCGGTCTTTCAGTCATTGGCGACGAATATTGTGCGGAGAACTTAAAGTTTGGTTTAAGCGAAGTCGTTTATCGATGGGCGATGATGGATCCGTTCTCGGAAATTTGTCAATTAACGGATGTACCAGAAGGTACGATCGTGAGAACTATCACGCGATTAAATGAAACGTGTCGAGACGTGAAAAACGTCGCCCGAATTATCGGCGACGCGAGTTTATCGCAAAAAATGGAAGACGCGATGGCCTTGATTAGAAGAGACATCGTCTTCAGCGCGAGTCTATACGTCGGCTCTTGATCGATCGTTAGTAATAATAATTATAGTAGTAGTAGTAGTAGTAGTAATAGTAGTAGTAGTACCGGTAGTAAGTACATAGTGTATTAAAATAGGTTCTCTCTCTCTCTTGCTTTCTTTCTTTCTTTCTCTCTCTTTACCCGAGCTTCTTCAATTCCTTCTCAAAAATCTCCGACAGTCGCTCCGCGCACTCTCTCACGCCCGACGGATCCCCAGGTTTATTATACACGTACGCGTTCCTAAACACCGTTCTCACCAACGCCACAAACTCATCCGGCGTTTCAATCTGTCCCGCGTTCAACTTCGTCTCAATCGTTCTTAAATCAATCGGGTGCTTTATAATGACCGGATAATCCGGAATGTTCAACACCTCCCAATTGACCGGCTCGAGAAACGGCCACGCCAGTTTCCTCGCCGCCGTGCACTTCTTCAAGATTTGTTGACACGATTTCTGCCACCTCCTTTTCCCCGACGATAAAGGAACGTTCCACTCGCAAATATCCGGATGCGTCTTCTCCAGCGCTTTTTGCTCCGCATCCGTCAACGGTCGTTTCGTCCCGTCTAACTCGACTTTGATTAATTTATACGGCTGAAACGGGGAGGCGGAATTTAAAGGCGCAATTTGCGCTTCCGTTTCCCCAGGCGCTGGTTTCGGCGCGCACACCGCGCAATCACAACCCGGGCGAGGCGGTGGCGGCACGCACGTTTCTATGGCTACTTTATTTGTTGTTGTTGTTGCATTTGTTGTTGTCGTTGTTGCTGCTTCGGGAGCGGGTGGTGTTGTTGTTGCTGCTGCTTCGGACATATTTCTTTTCGTTCGATGATGTGATTGGATTTTGTTTGGGAGATCGAATTCTTCCTCTCCTTCTTCTCTTTTAGATTCTCTCTCTCACTCACTTCTCTCACTTCTCTCACTTCTCTCTCTCTCTCTTCTTTCCCTCTCTCTCTCTCTCTCTGTTTAGATATATATATATATTCTCTGTATATATATTCTGTGTTATTCGCGCAAAGTGTGTATTATGTCGACGTTTACACGAGATTCAATTTTGCACGAAATCAACTCGTCATTAAATTTGAAGAAAAAAACTGTTTAGGGTGTAGGGTTTAAGCACAAAGGCAAAAACGCGCTCCTTCTTTCTCTCTTCATTTTTCTTTCCGTCCTCTCCTTTATAATAAGATTTAAAGAAAAGAGAGAGAAAGAACGCGCGGAAACCACACAAAGAGAAGAGCGCGGAAGAAGAACACACAGAGAGAGAGAGAGAGCGTCGTAAAGTGTGTTTTCTCCTCTCTGACGAACAAACTTTCTTTCTCTCTCTTTGGACTTTCATCGCTGAAGAGAGAACAAGGAGTCTCTCTCTCAATCAAAAGTGGAACGATTTTGAGATTTGAATACACACACGTCTCTCTCAATCGCAAATCTCATCTCTCTTCTCCTCTCATCAAAGTGATTCAAGATTACGGTATTCGCGGATAAAACGAACGGCGCGGAAGGCACCATCGCGTCCGCTACCGCGACGATGACTTCTGCGCTGCCGCCTGCGACGAAACGACTGTGCGTTTATGTTTGTATATGCAGAGATGACACATCTTTCATCATCATCAATTTTCTCTCTCTCTCGTCTCTCTTTTTTTCTCGGAAAACCATATCGACTTTCAATTCGAACGAGAACAAAAACCCCAATCAGCAGCTGATTACATTCGATAATGACGACTCCACCAAAGGGAGCCACGTGTTGTAAAGCGGCTCAGTTCGAACGAGAAAGTCGATGTGGTTTCAAACGAGCTTTTGTATTTTGCAAAAACCACTTTCCCTTTAAACAGTTGAAACTGACTTGACTTTTTTGAAATTTTCTCTCAATTTTTTCATCGAAAACAACAACAAAACAGAAAATGCGAGTTGGACATGGAAGACTCTTCGGACAACGTGATCAACTACAAAAAATTGGTCAAGGAACAAACCGGGATATCGGTGAAAGAACGAATGAAAACGAAGGAGAAACAAGAGAAAGAACAACAAGCCGAAAAAGAAGGAGGAGGAGGAGGAGATGTGCAATTGAGCAAAACGAATAACGATAAGATGTTGGAAACGAACGGCGGCGGAGGGCACATGGCGGCGGTTATTCGAAGGATCGAGGCGCTGTATCAAGGCGGGGTGCAAGGCGGAGACGAGAGCGATTCGTCCTCTGAAGAGAGTTCGGATGAAGAAGAGAGCGAGGAAGAGGAAATGAGCGAGGATGGGGAGGAGGAGGAAGATGGGGAGAAGGGCGAAGGAGAGGAGGATGGAAGCGAGGAAGAGGACGACGACGAGGACGACGATTCGAGCGGGTCGGAGATGGAAGACGATCATCCGACGAGGACGCCCGGAGGAACGTTGGTGGCACCACCTTCGAAAGAGAAGAGAGCGAAAAGAGAGAAAGGTAGTACTGGTGGCGATGAAGAGAACGCGAATAATGACGATAAAAGCGCGCCGGGGAGCGACGAAAAACAGCCCCAAAACGATCAAGAAAAGAAGAAGAAAAGAAAGAAGAAGGAGAAAAGCAACAAGCGACGCCGACGTGGTGACATCGATTGGTACGACGTCGACGACGATTGGATCGACGACGAAGAGTTGGACGAGTATTTCGACCGAGATGGGAGGAAAACGAAACATTCCGGTTTCTTTGTGAATAAAGGAGAAATTCAAAACGTCAACGCCGACGGCACGACGCCGCTGAAAGGCGAAGTTGAGTTGACTTACAAACAAAAAGAACAGCTAAGACTGGAAGCGGAAGCTAGAGGAGAGATCAGATGTGGACGCGGATGGACGATCAATTGGACGGAGCCTATGCTCACCGCGTTGAAAGAAGGGGTGGAAGAATTCGGCCACGCGTGGGCGCACATCGTCAGCATAGCTTCGACAAACGAGAAATACGCGCCTTTGGTTGGTTTGTCTAAAGACCAAATGACGAGAAAGTGGATGAATATGCGCGAGGAAATGATTGCGAATGGTATCGAGCCACCGGCTGCGTTTGTGAGCGCGATGGGTACGAAAGTAAGCAACCCGCTGATTGGCCGACGACCGCAACCGATTGGCGAGTGGAAACCGGAAGACGAGAACGACCCAGAACTCGTTGAAATCGTGAAAGCGCTCGCAAAGCTCGCGCAAATTTTTAGCGGGAAAATAAACGACGACGCGAACGAGTTTGGTTTAGGTCAGCACGCCTTGAGAGCAGATAAACAAGAGAAATTGAACTCAAAATTAGAGGAGTTTTGCATGAGAGCGCCGAAAGAGCTCTTTAACCCGTTTTTGTCCAGAGCGATGGTGATGTATTTGTTAACGGAGATGGAGTTTGTTTGGACGGAAAAAACGCTCCGGGACAAAATGAACAAGTTTTTCAAAACGGCAAATCCAGATTGGGAATCCGCGAAACTCGTCGCAGAAGGAGGAGAAGGAGGAGAAGGAGGAGAGAATGGTATCGACAACGCCGCGGGTTTTTCCTCGCCGAACACTCGCTCTGTGCGTCCAACGCCGACAAAATCGGCGCGTCCGACGCCATTGAAAGCAGCTTCAAAATCTCCAGCCGTCGCGGCGACTTTTGACGAGAAAAACGACGATTGGATGACGGACACTTGGAAGAGTAATTTTGAGGATTTTAAAAAGCGATGCGAGATTTGCCACGCGAAAATTCAAAAATCAAAGAAACCGAACGAGTGGGTGTTCGACCCGGAATCCACCGAAGCGTTCCTGAGATTGGTCAAAACACAATTCGAACATCCAGGCACTGGTCCAGGTAAAGGGAAGTTCAGTAGCGTCGTCTACGCGGCGGCGGTCAAAGCGATTCCGGAGATGTACAACTTGCACGTTGCGAACATGAGAAATAAATATAGCAACGAAAGGCAAAAGCTAGCTCGCATGTACGTATGAACCATCTGCATGCGCATCAATATCATCATCATCGACAACTGTAATCCTCTTGACTTTCCTTAAAACTTCATCCATCGCGTAACTCGCTCCCATCTCGACTCGATATTTTTCATCCATCACCTTCTGCATTTCCTCCTCGTGCTTCTTTGACAAATCAATCGTAATCTTTTCGTGCCTTCTCGCCTCTTCTCGCATCGCTCGTAAAGCCTCTCGCATCGATTTCATTTCTTTCCTTTCGTTCGCTCGTCGATCTTCCATTTTCTCCAACTCTCGTTTCAGTTTCGTTTCGTTTTTACGCGTGGTCGACAGCTCGTGTCGTAACGACGCGTTTTGCTTCTTCCAGAACGTTTCGATTTCCCTGTGTCGTTTGAATGATGATAATAATAATAACAGAGAATAATGGTTAATGGTAAACGAGGAGGAATATGTTGCGAGTAAAAAATACTTACCTCAACATCCCGTGACTGCACGTCGCCGAGCAATGGAATGAAAACATCGTCTCCCTATTCGGAGAAGGAGGAAGAGTAAACGAGGACGACTTTTTTGACGACGACGAATTGTTGGTGTTGGTGTTGTTGCTGTTTTCGTCGTTAGTGTTATTGTTCGTCGTCGTCGTCATCTCTTTCGTCGTCTCCGCTTTGCGTGAGAAGGAGGAGGAGGATCTCTTTTTTGCAAAAGACATGCGTTGACTGAGATTTTTTGACGAATAATTGACGTTTTTGCCGCCAAAACTGCAAAAACAAAAAACACAGACACAACAAAGAAAAGGTAATGATATCTCTACTATAAGTCGGCTCTCTGATGAACTTTGCTTTACGCGCGCAACAGACAGACAGAGAGACAGAGAGACAGAGTTTTGGAGAATACGAATAACAATAACAGTAATAATAACGAGAGAAGAGAAGAGAAGAGAAAGAGATGACTTCTGAAAAGGTACCCCCTGCTGAGATGCATTTCATCGTCCAAAACGTGTCTAAAAAACACAACATCGGCACCATCTGTCGCAACTGCACCGCGTTTGATGTGAAATCCATGCACTTGGTTGGATCCGCGCATTACAACGTTTTTGGGTCGCAAGGATCGGACGCGCACGTGAAGATTGAACACCATCCAACGTTGGAGGAATGCAGGGAGACGATGAGAGAGACTTATAATGTTGAGGAGATTTTAGGGGTGGAGATTACCGAGGAGAGCGTGGACGTGGCGAAGTATCCGTGGAAAGGCAACACGGCTTTTGTTTTAGGTGAGTGAAAAATCGATGTACTTGTTGCCTTTTTTCTATTATGTCTCTCTCTCTCTCTTTCTTTCGTTGCCGCCGTTCTCTTTCATTCCTCTTTGGAGTTCTCCCGATTGACGTTCTCGTTCTCGACTCGCAACGAAAACAGGTAACGAAGGCCACGGGATGACCCCTCAACAAAAGAAAATCTGCGACGGTTTCGTCTACATAAAGCAATACGGCGCAGGTACGGCGTCTCTAAACGTCGCAGTCGCGTCGAGCATCGTCATGCACGAATTCGCAAAATATCACAACTATTCCGAACGCGCTCGCGAGGGGGAAAAATTTATCGTCGCCGAGAAGCCGCTTTCGCGCCGGCCGAAAGGCGTCGCCGTCGGGGTCGGTTGGACGCCGGAAATCGCGCGCAAAGAGCGGGAAATGAGAAGAAGACAAGCGGAGAACGAAAAAGAAAGCGAGAACGACGAGAACGAGTGTGTTTTTGGTGATGATAAAGGCATCGCAGAGTATTAGAAGTAGAGAGTGGGCTATTAGAGTAGTTGTTCTACCGCGATTACGTAGGAGTTCAATACTGTTTTTCTAGCGTTCACAACATAGATGTATTGTAGCAGCCAGCGCGAGAGTACACTCGTATTAGAAGGAGGAACAGAAATTCAGTGAACACCGACGGTCTTCTCGTGCGAACTCCATCAAATGCGACGAGAAACACTTTTTTACTCGATCGAGAAGATGAAGAGACACACTCTCATGACTGTCTTTTAAGTTATCCAAAAGAGCTTTTTCCTCTCGTATTTTAATGCATTCACGCCCGACACTTTATCGACGCATACACAAAGAAGAAGAAGAAGAAAAAGAGCAGTACCACCACTCTTTCGAAGCTTTTGTAAAACAGATCAGGATGTCATCATCCTCGACGATGGTTCCTGGGAGTCGTAATAATACGAGCAGCAGTTGTCGCGCGAAAGATGAAGACGATGCGACAGTTGGTTTCCAAAATCTTGACCTAACGAGAATGAAAACGATTCAGACGACGACGACGACGACGACGACGAGTGATGCGAATGATAACGGAAGTCCCAAAAGAAGTTCATCCAGTCAGGACAACAACAACAACAGCAATAACAACAACAACAACAGCAACAGCAGTCGAGGGGGAGAACAACAACAACAACAACAACAAAAACATCACCAAGAGGAGTTGTTACAGTTGGAGGAAGAATCGGGACGAAGGTCGAAGCGAGCGTCGATCGACGTGGGAGACGATGCGACGACTTTGGAACGGTTCCGCCGGATCGCCTCGCAACATCAAAAGCAACAACAACATCAAGAACAAGAACATCGAGAACAAGTGGAGGTTCTCAAAGAGGAGAAAGATGAAGATAAGCAGCAACAAGTCTCGGATTCGGCGAAATTTTCCGAGCGAATCAAAGCGCTTTTGGCGCAATCGAGAGACGAAATGAACAGTAACAGAGACGAAGATTACGACGAAGCCGAGGACGATATGTACAATACGTGCGTGTATGGAGAGTACGAAGGAGGAGAGAGAGACGATGAGGAGGAGGAAAACGACGCAATTTACGAGACCATCGTAGAAGAGGAAGAGAATTTGAGCGAGTTGTCGAGTAAGCACTCGAGCGGAGGGAGGGTAAGGGTAGCGGCGACAAAGTCGGATACTAGAGAGGATTTGATTAAAACGAAGAACGAGGAAGCGTCGGCAAAGAAGAAAGGAATCGCGTTTTCGTCGATGAAGGCGGCGAAAGAAGACGACCTCAAGAAGGGGGCTTCCGCGGAGGCGGAAAAGAAAAAGAAGAAGAAGAAAGGGTTCTTGACCGGTATCTTCTCTTCGAAAAGTAAGAAATCGTTATCGTCCGCTTCGGAGTTGAGAGAGCAGGAAGGAGAAGAAGAAAAGGTATTTTAGTAGAAAGACTGGCGCGGCGACGTGCCGTTGAAAAGTCGACTTTGCGCCATTAGTGAAAAGTCGCAAATTCGCTTGTACACATAAAACAATGAAATTTTCATGAAATAAAAATCAAGATATTCTTTTCATCAGTATAATACAAGCACTAGCACAACACAATAATATCATCATCACTATACACTACTACGCGCGCCGCTGTAGGCTCGGTTTCGTCATCATCATCACGACTAACCCGCCCTCGGCAGCACGAACCGTTCGTATTTCGACCACATCATGTTAAACGATTGCTGATAGGCGTTAATCATCGGGAAGTTCACCGAGCCTTCTAAAACCATCACGTTGTCTTGATTCTCCAAAACCGCTTGTCTCGTCCAGTTGAAACTTCCATTCATTAATTTCGTATTGCTCGTGTAATCTTTTTTCGATTGCCCGCAATCTATGATACAAAATTTATGGTGCATGTGCGGCTTCGTTCGGCACTCTTGGCTTCCGACTCTTTCGTCGCATCTGATTTGGATCCCCATCTTGTGATTATAATGAAACCCTTTGTTCGGACTTCCGAGTTCGTTCAATCGTCGAATATCCGACCCATTGCTGTCCACGTTATTCGCGTCCGTGATAATTCTCACCCTTACGCCTCTTTTCACCGCGTTCGTCACCGCCTCGGCGATTTCGTTACACGTCAGTTGGAATATGCACACGTCCAACGAAAACTCGGCGGAGTTCAAACAATCCAAAAAGAACGTCAAGTTTGTTTGCGCGTGCGCATACTCGCAAGCAGTGCCTCTTCTGCACACAAAGTTTGGAACGGTAATTGATTTGCACGGCATGGCTTTGTCCGGAAAGAACAACGCGTTCCCGAGAGACTTTATGCTCGCGCCGTTCACGCGCGTGATTTTGTGCGACCGCGGATCTTGCACGACAGATGAATTGGATTTTGTTAACTTTGATTTAGTATTACGCGTCGTCGTTTTAGTCGATTCGGTCGACGATTCCATCGGTTTCGAGACGCACAGGCCCATTTTCTTTTAATAATACGTGCGCGCGTGTGTGTGTGTGTGTTTATGTATTTAGGCGCTTCTTCTTTGTGCGCGCGGTAATGCCAAAAGAGTGTGTTTGTGACGTCTCTTTTCCCCTAAATACGAGTTGAAAATCTTTTCGTTTCACTCGTCACTTTTAGTATTCGCTGCTGCTAAAGCTGCGCTTTGCGCTGATCTCTTCCACCACCACCACTACTACCGACGAGAGAAAGAAAGAAAAAGAAGCGCAGGAGAGCAAATTAAGCGCGCGGTAATAATACGAAGACTTTTGAGAGAGAACGAACGCGCAGAGAGAGCAGCGACGGTTCGTTGTTTCCATTTTGGATAAAGATTTGGATATCTTAAATGAGCGGAGGAGTTGATGATATCGATGTTGACATCGACGACCACCGTGATCATCGAAACAACAACAACATGAACGATTCGACGACGACGATTGAGATTAAACACGGGAAAGCTTCAATCCACATCGAAATTTCCAAGCGGAGTACCATTCGTGAGCTGAAAAGAAAAATTGAACGAGAAACCGGCATCGAGCCGATGAATCAAAAGATGCCGAATTTGAAGCTCGGAAAACACTTAGCGCCGGACGAAGCGTCGATCGAGAGCTTGGGGAAACTGCCGAATAAAGTGATGTTATTAGGGAAATCGACGAAAGATGTGACTGAGTTGAAGAATTTGGAGAAGGAAATGCTGGAGAAAGCGCCGGAGATTTTGGATGATTTCGAAAGCGACGTGTTGGATTCGGAGCCTTTGTTGTGTTACGCGGATCCGGTGTACGTGGCGAGGTTAGCGGCGAGGGTGGAGAAGTATAAAGGGTTGAGTCCGTTGAACGAGACGAGAGAAGGGAAGAAATTGTTGGTTTTGGATATCGATTACACGTTATTTGACCACCGAACGCCGGGTGAGAACGCGCAAGAGTTGGCGAGGCCGTATCTGCACGATTTTTTGTCGAGCGCGTATAAGAGGTACGACATTGTCATCTGGAGCGCGACGAGCATGTTATGGGTTAAAACGAAAATGCAAGAATTAGGTGTGTTATCGCATCCGAGCTATAAGATCTTAGCGTTAGTGGATTCTGGATCTATGATTACCGTCCAAACTAAAGAACGAGGCATTTTCAATTGCAAACCGCTCGGATGGATTTGGGCGCAACCGTGGAGCCAAGAGCGAGGGTACGATTCCAGCAATACCATCATGTTCGACGATTTGCGCAGAAACTTCGCCATGAACCCATCTTCCGGGTTGAAAATTAAACCCTTTCGAAACGCGCACACGAGCCGAGCGACCGATAACGAGTTGAAAAAGTTGAAAGTGTACGTCGATATCATCGCGAGAGAAAACGTAGATTTCAAAACGTTGGACCACAAAAAATGGGAGCGATACGTGTTGAAAGCTTTAAAAGAAGGAAAGTTATCAGAGAACGAGGCAAAAGAAGTGAAATCATTTTGGCCAAACAGCACGGTCGTTCGCGAGTTGTTGGCCAATCAGCAACCCGGCGCTGTTGCTGCTCAAACTGGAAACCAACAACAACAACAACAACAACAACAACAAGAGCAAAGAGAGGAGACCGAAGACGGGGGTCAACGTCAACAACAACAAAAGCAGCAACAACAACCCAGCGGAGGAGGAGAAAAAAGAAGCGGCGGTAGAGACGAGCAATAGAGCAGAGATCTGCTCGTCGGGAGAAAATTAATGAGCAATTAGAAAGAAAGATATACTAATAATAAACACGAGCGCAAACGCACGCCGAGCAGCGGCAGTTGTAATTTATCTCATCAAACGTAAGTCTAAAAGGCGGCAGAAAAAATATCATCTCACGCACATATTAACAACAACAACAACAAAGATGATGATGATGATGATGTCGTCAACTCCCAAGGCATCAGCGGCGGCAAAAAATGCAATCATCACGAACAGATCTTCGGGACGCGGGAAGGTGACGACATCGTTTACGTCGTCGAGCGCGATGGCGAGAAGAGTTTCATCCGCCGATGATGGATTTAATCCAATCGGACGACGACACAGAGGAAAAGTTTCATCAACGTCCGCGAGAACGGCGACGACGACGACGGCGAAAAGAGCAGAAAAAGAAGAAGAAAACGAACAACAATATCAAATGAGTCAAAAGCGAGTGCTCATTACCGGGTCCACGAAAGGTTTAGGCTACGAACTCGCCAACCAATTTTTACAGGAAGGCGATCGAGTGTGCGTGACTTCTCGTTCAGAGGCGAATGTGAACGATGTCGTCCTCGAGTTGCGCGCGAGATACGGCATGGAAAACGTGTGCGGGATCGCGTGCGACGTGTGCGATCACGAACAAGTATCAGAACTCTCGAGATATTGCGTAGAAAACTTTGGTGGGATTGATTTTTGGATCAACAACGCCGGGACGAACGGGTACGAGTACAACGATATCATCGATCAGGATCCGAGCACGATCGAAGAGGTGGTGAAGACGAACGCGCTTGGGACGTTGCTGTGTTGTCGAGAAGCGATGAGAACGATGGCGGCACAGAAGGATGAGAATATTATTGGATATCACATATTTAACATGGAAGGAGCGGGATCGGATGGGATGGAAACGAGAAAATACGCCGCGTATGGATTCACCAAAGCCGGATTGAGCCAACTGACGAAAACGTTAAACAAAGAGATGAGTTCGAACGAAAAGATGAAAGATAAAATGATTAAAGTGCACACGGTCAGTCCAGGGATGGTGTTTACGGATTTAATTTCCAGTGGGAGGTACGCGTTTGGCAAGCAAGGACGAATGTTCGTCAACGCGTTGGCAGAACCGGCCGATGTGGCCGCTTCCGGGGTGGTGAGGAAGATCAAAACTGAGCTCGGGAATTCGCGAGGGAAGAAATCGTTGGCGATTAAACTGTTGACGCCGGATGTCGCGGTGGTGAAATTATTCAATCGATTCGTCAAGCAAATTGGCAAAGATAGGTACTATCCCGAAGAAGACGACGAGTGCGAAGACGTGCGGACGGAATGCATCGTCCCCGGTGAGTCCGTGCAGAGCACGATAGTGCCCGAGGCACAAATGAAATTAGACGACGACGTGCACGAAGAGATTAAAGAGGTTGAAGTCTCGAAAGAAGAAGTTCAAGAGAACTTGAGCCGATAGAAAAACATAATAATGATATAAATGTATGGATGAGTGTGTGGTGGTGTTGGATTTGCGCGCGCGAATAGATGCTGTTGTATGTGTATATGTGTAACTACTTTTTATGAAAACTTTTTTTTTCTTCTTTTTCTTCCCGTCCTCCTCTCTCACTCTGAGCTTGAGCCTTCCGCCGCAAGCGTAAATCTCTCTCTCTTTCTCTCTGTTTACTTCTTTCGCATCTCTTCGTTCATGCACTGCGAACACTTTGGAATGGGCATAGAAGCTATTGGCATGAAGGGCACAAAGCATGTCTTTTCGCATTTTCCACAGTTCCCTTGATACAAGCGCTGGCCAGAAATACTCGAGTGCTTCGTTTTCGTCCATCCCGATCTGGGCTCCACCGGCGGTCGCACATCTTCATCGGCGTCGAGCATCTTCTTAGTACCCATAAATTCACCCAATACAGCACCCGCGGGAGAAATGTCAATCTTCTTCTTCGCCGGCGCGCCAAAATCTCGTTCGCTCTTGCGCATGACAATTTTTCCTTCGTTGTTGAAAAAATTTTCAACCGTGAATAAGCCGCCGCTCTCGATGGTCTCCTTGGCCTCGAGATCGTACCATTTCTTAAACGTCACGACCGCATACATTTGATCCGCCGCGTGTTTAGTCGGCCTGACGGTAACGTCGATAATTTCTCCGAACGGCGCTAACTCTTTTAAAACAATCTCTTCCGCAAGTTTATGCGCGTTCTTTTGGCGCTTCAGGTAGTCCAGTCGATCTTTCTCCGGCATCTCCTTCACGTCTCTGATATCTGAATACGATACGTCCAAACCAGCGGCTTGGTAGACCTCATCTAAGACGTTCTCGGGCAAATTCGGAATGTTCACTTTCGGCCCTTCGTATGTAAACCCTCCAGACGATGGAGCGGTCGCGGCAGAGGTGGCCACGCGAGAGGTTGATGTTTTCTTACCCTTCACCTTTACATCTTCCTCGTCCGGCGCCGCGGCGCGTTTCTTTTGCTGTTGCTGTTGCTTCTTAATCGCACTGCGCGGCTCGATCCATTCGTGCATTTTCGCTTGCTTTGCCGCTGCCGCCACCACGGTGCCATATAAAGGTGGTTTCCCAGTTCCAGGAGTAACTGGAACTAACGCATTCGCGTAGGCCATCTCCGCTCTTCTTTCGCTCGATCGAGCGACATACTCTTCCTCTTCCTCTTCTTCTTCTTCTTCTCTTTCTTTTCTCGCTTCTTCGTCTTCTTCAATCTCAACCGGAGATACCGGAGATCTCTTCGCGCCATACTTGTACGAATACGAAATGTGCTGCCCATCTGGTGTCCCCGGAGACATTGGCCGTTGATCTCGCTTTTTATGCTTCGAAGAGGCGGTGACCGCGACGGCGGCGGCGGCGCGCGAAGTTTGCACGGCTTGCAACTGTTTCAACGTCGCTTCGAATTGCGCGCTGTATTCTTCCGCCCCGCCCGTCGCCGTTCTCGGTCGTTGCAGTTGCGATGACGGTGCTTTCGGGCCGTCTCGACGTAACCATGGCTGATCGACAGAACCGATAATCCGCGCTTCCATGAAGGCGCTTTCTAAAGATTGCAAGCCGATGGCTCGATACGCGCGATTCACGCCGCGCTTTGACTTCATGAACGTACAAATCAAAGCGCAGTTTCCAATTTGAAGAGAAGATGTTCCGGAAGAAGAAGAAGGAACAATTGATGTCGAAGACGCGCTTTTATCACCATCGCTACTCAAAGCGTTATAGCTTTCGTGATCGATAAATGTCAAAGGAAGGACCATGCGCGTCTCCCCCGGTTGCCGAGGCCCGTATAATCTCGTAAACGTCAAAGCAGCTTGCTTCGGATCCAACTTGCAAATTCTTTCGGCTCGATTGATCGCCTCTTTCGCCGATATTCTTCGCAAATACTGCGAGTTCAAAAGATTCTTCGGCAAAAATGAACTCACCAACGATAAATCGTCCAACTGTTCCCAAAAAGAGGCGTCCACGTCCAACGCGGCGTGCGCGTCGTAGACCAAATCTAAAGGATCGTCGTAAAAGATAGCCGGATCTGGCGCGCGCATCAAAGGCTCGATGTAATTCCACGGCATGTTTGGATCTCTCAATCGATCTTTCGTCACAAACGCGACGAGCTCGTACGGATGTTGTTGATAGCGCTGCGTTTGACCGCTCGCGCCTCCCAAAACCTCTCTCGCTTGCAACACGCAATACAACTCGTTCTTCTCCTTCTTCGTCAACAACCCGGTGTGGAAAGCTACGAACACCGCTCTTCCTTCGTCGGAAAAGCACTGAATGACTCTTCCAATTTCCACTAACCGTAAGAAATACGCGTTCAAATACCCTCTCAACAATCCTAAATACGGCGGCGTAAACGACCGGTCCTTCGCCGCGAGCGACACGTCCCGGCAGTTCCAGTCGTGCCAATCGATCGCATCGGACAGTTCTCTCAGCGACATCGCTCCACCATACGCCTCTCTCGCGTCTGGATCTGGGTGGAACCGCATGTTATATCCTCCTTCTTGTTCCGAGGACGTGTGCACGTCATCGATCGAAGCGAACTCGTTCAACCTCGAAGGCTCTATTTCTTGACTTTCGTGCGAAGGATGATCGATATCCCACCCGGACAAGGCGATACCGTACGGGTTAAAATACGCTCGCATCCCGAGCTCGCCCATGATTTGATTATTCTCCGCGGCTTGCGCGCACCACCCAGCGGCTACCACGTGCGAAAAGAATTGTTGAGACTGTTGTTGCGTCGTCGTCGTCGTCGTCGCCTTCTGTTGCTGTTGTTGCTGCAGTTGCGGCGATGATGACGACTGCGCGTGTTGCTGCCCGGAACCACCACCTTGACCACCACTCAACGAGAGCGAAGAAGGAGAAGAAAGTTTCGTCGAAGATTGTTCCCCTCGTGTGTGTTGCGCCGCGGGGTTTTGCTGCGTCTGCGTTTGCTGAAGCTGAAACGACGAGAGAAAGTCAACTCCGACTTGGTGCTGCAAAATATGCGATTGGTGAGAATAATACGGCGTCGCTGACGCAGGGGAGGATATGTTTGCACCCCCGTACTGACCACGACCACCACCACCACCCGCGCTTTCCTCGGAGGACGCGCTCGTGCTGCTCATCTTTCCCTCTCTCTCTCTCTGGTAAAGTGTCGTCGCTCGAGAAAGCGCGCGCGCCTAAATGTAAAGAAATTGCGCATGTAATTTGCACAAAACCACCTTTAAAAAAAAAAACGTTCGTTGGAGAGAAGTTTGTTCTTTTTTCGAAAACAGTTGAAAAAAGAAAAAAAAAGAAAAAAAAGAAAGAGAGAAGAGACCAGCACAGAGAAATTATTGAAATCCCTCTTTTTCCTCTTCTTTTATTCTGTTCTCTGTCATGTCTGTTGTCTGTCTCTCTGTCTGGTGTTTAGGCATTTTGTCTCTCTCGTATTTTGCCCCCTTTTGTTTTGGTAACACAAAAGTACTTTCTCCATTAAAAAAGCGCTCTCTCTCTTTCTCTCGCTCTAAACTCTCTCGCTCGCGTTTGCTCGCTCTCTCAGCGGGTACTTCCTCCCACGCTCTCTCTCGGGCTCTCCTTTTGTTGTTGTTGTTGTTGTTGTTCTCGAGAGTGTTGTTCTTCTTCTTCTTCTTCTTCTCTCATCGATAAAGGAAAGCATTTGTTGGGACATCAGACAACAAAAATCCCCTACTCCTGCGAGAAGAAGAATATCGAAGAGCTGCGCGCTGATAAAGAAGAGAAAGAAGAGATAAAGAAAAGATAAAGAAGATGACGTCAACCTCGTACAACACGAATACTAACAACAAAATAAACGAAAACCTCCACGACTCCACGTACGAACCCGTGAACGATAAACTTCTCGGATCCGGCTCGTACGGGTTGACGAAACTCATGAGGGAAAAATCTACGGGCAAACAATACGCGATTAAATACATCGAACGAGGCGATAAGATCACCGAACACGTGAGACGAGAAATTGTGAACCACAGAAACTTGAACCATCCAAACGTGGTGAAATTTAGGCAGTGTTTACTCACGCCGACGCATTTAGCGGTCGCGATGGAAGCCGTCGGCGGAGGCGAACTGTTCAGTTACGTCCAACAGCAAGGGAAGTTTAACGAGTCGCAGGCGAGGTATTTTTTCCAACATCTCATCAGCGGAGTGGAGTATTTACACAACATGAGGATTTCACACAGAGATTTGAAGCTAGAAAACACTCTGGTGGATTTGAACGAGACGCCGACGCTGAAGATTTGCGATTTTGGGTTTAGTAAAGGTGGGTTTGATTCGCAGCCAAAGACGCAAATCGGGACGCCGGCGTACATCGCGCCCGAGGTGTACGCCGGAGTGCAACCGTACGATGGACAGGCAAGTGACGTGTGGGCGTGCGGGGTGTTGTTGTACGTGACGTTGGTTGGGAGATACCCGTTTCAAGATCCGAAAGATCCCGGGAGTAGTCATAAGATGATGCAAAGAGTGTTGAGCGGCACGACGGAGATTCCGAGTTCTTTGAGCGAAGAGTGTAAGGATTTGATGGGGAAGATTTTCGTGACCGATCCGAAAAAGAGAGCGTCGATTGAGGATATTTATATGCACCCGTGGTTTCGGCACGATTTGTCGCCGAATGTGCCGCTTGGAAACACGCAACCCGGGCCTGCAGATGGGGACATGTTGAAGGAGCTGCAATCGCTGGAGGAGATCAACGCCATCGTGGACGCCGCGAAAGTCGCGCCGAAGAAACCAAAAGGTAGTTGGGGGTACGACGATGACGACGACGATGATTGCGATCACATGGGTGGGTCTGGAGATTTAGGCGGGTCGTTGGATGTTGATTATTAAAGAGAATCTATTTAAAAGTAATAAAAATACCTGAGTTGAACGTGCGTTAAAACAGAAGAAATAAATAATCTGGTGATACTCGTGCTCTCTCTCGCTCTCACCCTCGGCACAACCATCGTCGTCTACGCATCGTTAAAATCGGTTCTCCGGTCGACTCGCCAACCACGTCTGAATGCCTGGCAAATTCTCCACGTTTTCAATCACTTTATTCATCTTCGGGCAACTCTCTCTCGCTTTCTCCGCTCTGGCGGCGTCGTCGAACGTTTGCGTCATCGTCACGTACAAAACCACATCCGCCAATGACACTTTATCACCAACCACAAACCCTTCCTCACCATTTTCAATCACTTTTTCTAGTCGTTCGCACCATTTTGTCATGTCTTCGTTGTACCATTTCTCCTTCTTTGCAATCTGGTCGTCGTCCGGCGGCGCGAACGGGTTCCCTCTCACTTTCGCCCACGCGTCTTTAACATCTCTCACGTGCTCTGCAAACGCGTCGATTCTCCAACTCTCCGCCATGTTTTTACCGTACAAACCTAAATCTCTCGCCACGTACCGTTCGATCGTTTTCGATTGTCCCACAGACATCCCAGAGTGTTCTAAAATCGGCAACCTATCCAGATTTTGCTTAAACAACCCGCGTTCTTTATCCAACGGATGTTGCTTTTCAATCGTCGGCTTGTTCTCCACCATGTTAAATTTGTATCTAAAATCCTCGTAATCGCACTCCGCGGCTGCAAATAACGTTCGAATCACCTCCGCCGCGCCTTTCGCGTCGAAGTATCTCAGAACCGCTTTCGTCTTGCGCAACGCGTTCGTTTTGTCTCTTTTGTGCGCTTTGACAATCGCAATCGCGCCGACAAAACCAACCACGAACGCGAACGGTTGCGAAGAGACGACCGCGTTGGAAACGTGTAAGAAATCCGGCGTTTGTGTTGTTGCACCACTATCGATTGCCATTTTCGAGGACGATTGTTGTTTCTTCTTGTTCGAAGCTTTCGGCGCGAGTTGTTCTTTCGCCTTGGCGGCTTCGATTGGAACAACAACGTGAGTCACTTTCTTCTTAAACGACGACGCGTAAAGAAGTTGACGTCCAGAGGATGAAGAAGTATACGCCGAGGAGGCTCTGAAACTCGTCGTCGACGATGCGGATAAGAGTAACGACGACATTTAAAGAGGAGGAAAGTAAAGTGTTTTGTGCGTAATTTTGTGAAGAAGTTTTTATCTTCTTGGACAGTCTAAAACCAAGAAGTCTTGCTCTTTACTTTAATAACTAAAAACTACGTATAAATACTACCTTCTGGAGCGGTGGTACCACCAAAACCCGCGTTGAAGGATTGGTGGTCGTGATGATGATGATCTTCTCCTCCTCCTACTCGTGGTTCTTTCTCCAACGTGTATACTTTTCCTCTGACGAAGACTCGCTTCGTTCTCTGCTCTGATACGAGAGCGCGCAACGCGTTCGCGCTGGCGAAGAGGAAGCCGCAACTCGCCGCCCATGCGTTGAAGTGGCCGTTTTCTTCGCCCGACATTTCCAAAGCGTGCGCGTTTTTTAACCAGACGAGTTTGCTGACGATCCAAGTGATCGTTGCGCTCATGACGCGCGCGGCGGAGTCGCGGTTGGAGTAGTCGAAGGTGGCGAGGCTGATCGGGAGTAAAGCGCACCACCAGGCGAAGTATTGCGAGGTGATCACCGAGTTGAACGCGACGAACGCGAAGGTTTGCGCGAACATCGCGAAAGGAAGGTCGTACGCGAACGCGATGCCGATGAGGACGGTTAAGCCGTATTGGGTGATTTTGCTCGCCAAGGCGTACGCTTTGGTGAGAGATCTGGAGAGGATGTAGGCGCCGAAATCGGATTCGGCGTCTTCGATGGCGGTGTCCAGGTAAACGCTGAAGAAGTTCGGCGCGAAGTTGTGTCTCGGATCTTTTCGAGAGAAGTGGTACAAGATGGCCTCGTTCAGGTATGCTTGGCCGTATTTCCAGTAGCACGCGAACGTTGAGAACGCGAAAGCGGTGAAGGAGATGCCCGCAAACAAGAGTCGAGCGATGTTGAACAATCCGTTGGCGCCGAATGCACTTTTCGAAGCTAACGCGCGCGCTCTTCGCAGTCGTCTGGTTTCTTTTGTTTCTATCGCCATCGATTGGCGATCGCTATTGTTTTTTGCTGCTACTTTATTTTGTTGTTGCTGTTGCTGCTGCTGTAGCTCTTGATCATCTCCTACTCCGGACGACGGCAATCTTTCTCTTTTACTCTTACACCCGCTTCTCTCCAACTTCGCTCCACTTCCTCCGCCGTAATAGTTCCAATTCACGTGATACTGTACGTCCAGAGCCACAATCAGAGGCACAATGTATATAACAGGATACATCCGAAAATGTACCGCCAACCCAAAACTCACCGCGGAATTCAATATCGTCCCAAACATCAAACTCTTCAACGAGAACAACACTAAAGCGTTCGCGACGGCGTCGCACGACCCTCTCGTGCTAATCGCCATCGTCAGAGGATTAAACAGATACAGCGCGGTCATTTGAATGGTAAAACTCTCCGAACATTTTCGTTTTCGCAAGATTTCGTGCACCAGTTTCCCGCAGTACACGTCGCACAGACTGAACAAAACCTTCCCAAACTCTGCGAACCAGAACACGTTCGGTGTCAACATCCACGCGAGTAAAGGCGTGTACCTGTACGTGTTTCTTTCGTACGGCGATTGGTTGTTGCACACGTATCTCGCGGCATCCGTAAACACGTCGTAATCGACATCCGTGTACCGAACGCCAGAGAAGAACGCCGGGTGCGCGTCTTGGACTCGCCCGAAGAGTACGAGTGCGAGGCGAACGACGAACGCGTAGAGGAAGATGGTTTTGCTCGTCACTGGCGGGAAGAGGAGAGACTTGACGCGAGAGAGGGAGGTGGACATGATGAATTCAGACTCTTCTCTGTTTCTCTCCCACACGCGCGCACGCGCACGCACACACTCTCTCTCGCTCGCTCACTTCCTCGTGTGCGTCTTTATTCGATGTAAGAAATTCGAGCAGTGGAAAAAGTAAAGAAAGAAAGAACGCGGGAGGCTTTTTTAGTTACCGAGCATGTATGTATGTGTGTACCAGGTATATATAATGGTATATATGTTCTTATTAAAATAATACAAGATGTCTGTGTGTGTGTGTGTGTTCGCGTGTGGTTATGGTATATGCATAGATGATCTTCGCCGCTCTTCGCTCTTCGCTCTCGAACCGCAAAGATATTCACTCTTCTCCTCACTTCTTCTTACCACTTCGTAGCTAACTTTTCGGACATTGCGCTCATCGCTATGCAGAAGGTTTGGTAGGCATTCAACGGGTGCGAGTAATCGCACGCCCACACGTTGTGCGCCAATTTACCAAACAACATGACTACTTCGTCTTCGTTGTTGTCTCGGACCAACTGGAAGTTCCTCTTACTCGGGATCTTTACGCGGCCGCCGTACTTGTAGCAGAAATGCCACTGCCCGTCAAACATTCTATACTCCGGGACCTTGGACATTAATAATCGCATGTGTCTCATATCTCTCATCGCTTCCCACTTTTCCAATCGCGCTTTTCCATTCTTGTCTTGTTTGTATAAGGTTGGGACGAGGCACGTCATCTTTCGGTAGCTTCCGCCCAGAGTAAAAATAGTCGGTTCGTACACGATCGCCGTGACGACTCTGCGCTCATACTCCTCCTCGACCTCGTCGCTTTTCTTCTCGCCTTGGTCGTACGCGGTAAATCGAGAGCCTAAAAAGTTCCCTGACATTTTCCCGAGGTAATCTTCCCCTTCCGCTTTAAAGTTCGTGCACGTCGAAAAGATGTATCTCTTACCAATTTTCACTTTCGCTAACGTTTGCTCCTCTTGGCAGCACATGACCAATTTATCGTATTTTCCTTGCTCGTCGTGAACGTAATATTTATAAATCGGATACTTTTTGCTCTTGGTGTCGTCGACGACGATGAAACCTTTGATGATGCCCAACTCTTGCGGAGGCGGCAATCGTCGCATGGTATCCACGTCGAAACCTTTCACCAACGCGTCTCTAATCATCATGTCCATCGTCGGGTTCGCTTTCGCGTTTTGCTTCGCTTTCTGCGCGGCTCTCTTCGACGTTGCCTTCGCTAAAACCTCCCTGGCGATTTGTTCGTTCACCGTCGGGTCCTCGCTGTCCTCGGGCGGTTTGTATTTCGAATTCTCCTTGAACTGCTCGCGGAACTTTTTCTTCTCTTCGGCGGTAAAGTCGTCCGACATGGCCGCGTTAAGCGCAGCCATCGCCTCGCTCGTTTGGAACGGATTGTTGTTGTTATTACTGGTGGTAGTATTCGGAGGCGGCCCGTCCACCGACGGGCGCCTTCGGAACGGATTTTGAAACAATCCAGCCACGCCTCCTCGCTTCTCTTGCTGCGACGACTGCGAACTCTTATCGCTCATGTTCTCTTCTTCGTCCATCAACCCCGGATCGGCTTTCACCGCTTTCCCTTTCCCTTTCTTCATTTTCGCGGCGTCGAACGCTTCGTCCGCGTCGTCGTATTTCGAACTTTGCGCGGATTTCGCGGACATAATCGACCGGGATTGCGATTGCGATCTCGCATCGTCGGCGGACTGAAAATCGGACTCGGAGGCTTCCGAGTTGCTCGCGGAATTTTTCCGTCCTCCGAACATTCTTCTTCTTCTTCTCGTAGTGTTTATATATATACTCGAAAGCGCGCGCGCGTTTAATAAAGTGTTCTGTGTTTATGTGTGTGAGTGTTCACTCTTCTTCTCGGAAAGATCAAACGGAGGAGTTTAAGAGGAATAATAGAGTATTCGTCGTTTAAACGATTACTTGCGCGTCCGTGTGGTGATCTCTTCTTTTTGTTTTTTTTGTTCTTTCTTGCTGGCGAAAAATCGCTGTAAAAAGGAGCGATTTTGTCTCTCTAACGTTCGAACATGATGATACGAAACGTCGGGAACATCAGAGTTTTTGATATTTTAATAAGATTACTCTCTACCCCAATACTACAACGTGTCTATATCCTCTGTTTTTACTATAATAAACTATTTCATTTCATTCGCAAAGCTTGGAGTAAACGAACTCGAGCTTCGATTTTCTTTTCCTCGTTTTCGCGATTTATTTTCGTCGTCGTCGTCGCGCGTTGTTGTTGTTGTTGTTGTTGTTGTTGAGAGCGATGTTGTTTTGGTACAGTCAAAGAGGAGGCGCTCTTCGCGGTGACAGCTTCGAGTTGGCGCAAGCGCCGCTCTTGCGTTTCGAGCTTTTCGCGTAAAGCGAAGAGCTCTTGTTCTTTTTTATCTTCGGCGTCGTCGCTGTTGTTTACTTTCTTTGGTTTACCGCTACTTCTACTTTGCTTTTTCCGTTCCAAGGCGGCTGCGTTTTGCTGCATTTTGATAAACTCGGCTTGTAATCGAACCGACTCGTACGACTCCTCCCGAGGAGCCGGAGGCGTTTTCAAATCGATCAAGTTTCGTTTCTTTTCTGGAGGCGTGTCCTCGAACGTCATCAACCACGGGGAGAGGAGGTGATCTTGTTGTTGTGGTTGTGGTTGTGGTTGTTGTCTTCGTCGAACGTTTACCCTTCTTTCTTCTTCTTCTTCTTCTTCTTCTTCTTCTTCTTCTACTACTATTCCGTTTCCTACGTTTGCTCTGAGAGGCGATTTCGCCGCCTTCTCGATGAGCGCGGTTACGCGTGGGGACGTTTTCACAGATCCACCCGGCGTAAACGCTTCTTGTTCTTCCTTAAAGGAGTACTTTTTTTGATGTTGCGGAGGTAACGGCGAGTCTGGAGAGTATTGCGTGTAATCCGAATCTTTTCCCGGCGTCGAAAATGTTGAGGACGGCGATCCATTCGGCGCGTCGTCCTCTTCTTCCTCCTCCTCCTCCTCTTCTTGATCTTTTTCTTCGTCGTTCACGACTGGAAAATCTTCTTCTGTTTCATCGAGCAATAACACGTCTTCTCTCGTCTTCACTTCCAAAAAATTCTCGAAATCTTTCTTCATCTCCAACAATTTCTCGCACTCTTTCGCCAACGCTCGTCTCTTTTGATCCAACAACTGGCAATTCTTCCTCTCTATTCGCGTCTTTTCGTTCGCGTTTTTCATTGCCGTCGTCGCCTCTTCGGCTTGTCTTTCCGCCTCTCTCACTTCGTCTACAAACTGTGCCTTCCACATCTTCTCCTCCTCCAACTCTCCTCTCAAACTGTGCAACGCTTCCTCCACCGCTTCTCTCTCAGCGAGTTTTTCCTCCATCTTCCGCTCTTCCTCTAAACAACTCTCCTTCAAATGCTCCAACTCTCTCTCCGCTTCACCTTGCTCGTGGTCCAACTCTTTCAAAAACGAAATCTTACAACTCGCCTCTTGGTCCGCGTGTTGCATTTCCACTCTCGCTTGCGCCAATCGATTCTCCACCTCTCTTATTTCTATTTCTAAATCTTGCACCTCAATTTCCAACCGTTGCTTTTCGTCTTCGTTGTTATCGCACTCGATTCTGCTCGCCGCCGAGGCCATTCGATGATATTCCACATCTTCCCCGAGCTCTGCGAGTTCTCGCTTTAACGCGTTGCGTTCTTTCTTCAAATTTTCGATGTCGATTAAGTAATCCGTTTCCGTGGCGGCGGATTTTTTCTTCTTGGTGGTAGGAGTGGCGGTACCGTTACTACTCGTAGACATCACAGTCGTCGTCGCCATCGTTTTTCCCTCCTCCTCCATCCTCAGGTGGTTCGTCGCGAAAATATCTTCCTCCTCCTTTTCCTCCTCCTCCTCCTCCTCTTCCTCTAACATCATCAACTCCGCCGCGCTCCTTTGCGCTTTCGACTCTCGCAACATCTTGATCATTTCTTGTTCCTCGCGCGTGGTGGTATTAGTATTATTATCTTCTTCTATTCTTTCTTCAGCGCTAAAACCCGTTGTTCGGTTGCTGCTCTGTCGTCTTCCGGCGTTGCTTAAACTCGTCATCGGCGAGTGCATGAACAGAGAAGAAGAAGAAGAAGAACGGATAGACGCTGGAAAATTTTCCTCCTCCTCGGCGTTCTGCTCTTTTCGACCATTTTCTGGCCAAGAAGCGGCTCCTGAGAAAAGCCGATCGTCTCCTTCCATCTCTTCTCCTCCCATCTCTTCTTCTTCCTTCTCCTCTCGATGGTGATGGTGATGATGGTTCATCCCTTTCAACCGTTCCACTAATAGCTGATGCATTTCTTTCACGTCCAGAGATTTTCGGTGGATTTGTTCGGCTAAGCCGAGGTGGTCGCAAAAAGATGTCCTCCCCGCGGAGTCGAGGCGTTTTTTCGACTTTCGATGATGATGATTTTGCGACGACATCATCTCCGTCGTCGTCGTTCTCATCAACTTCGCTTTAGTAGCAGTAGTAGTAAAGTCCGTTTCCTCCGTCGTCGTAGTACACGTCGTCGTCGCAAAAAGTTGCAATTCTCTTATATCCGCGACGACGACAAAAGGAGAGACGTCCTCCTCCTCTTTCAAGGCCAAAAGCTCACGAAGCTTTAAAGGCGTGCGTCTGCGGTGTGTCGAGTGTATTGAGTTCGTTGTGTGATGAGACAGAGGTTGTTAAAAAAAGGAAAATTTTGGCGGGAAAAAAATTTGTACGAGAAGCGAGAGTGCCAAAGCGCGAGCGGTGGTCCTCGTATCGCGCGCTGCGTTGTCGGAATGGTATTTCTACTTTTATTACGATTTTAAAGTAACTTTGTGGATTTGATGTTACACAGTGGTGGTATATGTATATATAAACGCGCTATTTACATAAAAAACTCTTCTTCCTTTTCTCTCTTCGTGTCGTCGTAGTTGTTGTTGGTTCTTCTTAGTAGTAGTAGTAGTATTAACTAGAGAGCGGCGAGGGCGAAGGGCTCGGCGATTGCGACGGCGGTAAAGGAGGTCTATCCGTCGAATCCGCGCCAAACACCTGTCTCAGTGGGTTTTTCGAAACCTTGAGAGTAAACACGAACGCGGTTTCTTCTTCGATGCCTTCGCGTAACATCGCGTCTGGGCTGAGCAACATAAATTTATCTTGGCTGGTGAGGTCCCTTCGCTTGCCGCAATCTAAGGCTTCCCAGACGGACATGCCCGGCTTTTTACTCGCCATTGGATTCTTACCGAGCGTCTCAATTTCTACTTCGCCGGTTTTGAAATCGACGGATACCATGCACTGTTCGCGGGAGATTTTCTTGGACGAAATGCCCGCGACGCCGCGACCGAGCGTTTGTCGTTCTCGATTGATTTCCATGATGGAGCCGTCCGGACATAAAATCTCAAAGGAATATTTCGCGCCGGACGGGGCACCTTCGCCTGTTGCGCCGGAGATATCCCAGTCAGAGACGAGTTTTTTACTCTTATCTATGACAGACGGCGAAATCGGGTCCAAGATGTTATCTTCTTCCACCGAGGCTAAACTCGGCGCGCTTCCTCCTTTGGGCGGTTTGCGAGCCGATTTGTTGCTATTTTTCTTCGCGCCGCCAGTCATGCGAGCGACGTCCTCTTTGGCAATTCTGTCTTCCTCGAGCACTTGAACTTTCGTTTGCAAGTCCATGATCAAATCAACCAACTGCTCTTCCGCCTCAGACGCCGCTTGAATGACCGCGACGGCGTTTTCGGCGTTTTCGACGTCGCCGAAACCTTTGAAAGATTTGTGCATAGCCAACGCGTTGGAGACTTGGTCGTTCAATCGTTTTTTGTACTTTGATTTGATGCGATAGGATCGGATACAAGCCAGGATGAAGAGAAAGAGAGCTGCGCATCCGCTTCCAAAAGCATACCAAAAGTATTTCTCGAACCAAGTGTTTTTTTCAGTCGGGATATCACTGCTCCAACCGTAGAGCCTAAAAGGTTGGTAGCCGACGCCCGAATTATTTGCCACGACGGTGACGTACCACAAATCTTCCGTCGTTTCCATCTCGGACGAGACCGTCCCGTTTTTTGCGATGACGTCGGCTAAGCCGAGCGAAGGGCACGTGCCTCTTCTCGAGAGTAACGCTATTTGAGAGGGATTGTTCGGACTGATACTTACGTGCGTTTGCGCCGAGTTCATCCCGCGCGGCATCGGCATGCTAAAATGACGACTTTGACCGCAACACAACCACGCGTCCGACGTCAACAACGTCTTCGTCTCCTCGAAGCCGGTTTCGTTTCTCGGTAAAACGACGATTGTGTCTGGTAAAACTTCGAGTTTAAAAGTAACGTCCAAGACATCCGATCCCGATTGCGTCTCGTCAAATGCGATGGAAAAGTAGACCTTACTTCCGGCGTTTCCGCACAAACCAAAGTGTAAGACCAACGCGTCGTTCGCCCCGTTCGGATCAACCGGCGGCACTACCGCTTTGGCCATGTATTTATCAACCGTTGGAACCTCATCGAGGGATGCAAGCACGAGGATGAGGTTCTTATCGCTCGGCACGAGCGTTCGAATCGTCGCCAGAATATCGCGCGGACCATCTTCGGTCGACGGAACTTCGTACCGTAAAGTTTCGCTCGGACACGATCCTAAAGCGCAAATCAGAGCGTTTTTATCCAACTTGATCTCAGTATTGGAACCATCGGCGTTGATTTCTTTCCCCGTGGGTATTTTTTCGAGATCGTTCGCCGCGCATTGCGCAATCGTGGACGCCCACAAAGCGTCTTCTCTCGGACATTCACCGCTCGTCGAACTCGAACCGCTCCCGGCAACACACCCGCCCACAGTGCTCGTTTTACAATAGCCGCAGTTTGTTTCTTGCGAACATGCTTCGCACGGAGTGGGGTGTCTGTCGTGCACCGCGCACGCTTCGTCGCACCCGTCGGCGTCGCCGGCGAAAGCCCACTTACCGCATACCCCGAGCGGGAGCTTTGCACCGGTACCTTCGGTATAAATAGGTCCCTCCGTATCGCCAGGAACGCACACGCCTTTTTGGCCTTCCGCAGCGCACCAACCGCATCCACTGACGGCTCGGCAGTCATTGCACGTGAACTTCGCGCTACAATCGTTGGCTGGGCAACTGAATTCCGCTTCGCACGTTTTCTTCGACGCCGGCCACGTCGACAATTGCAGTTCCGAGGCGCTGGCGCAGTAGCCTCGGCACGGTTGATCCGAGCAAGTCCCGTCAAAACCTTGGCACCAGGAGCAATCGTCATTGGTTCCAGCGGCGCACGATTTACAATCCGGACGCCAGCCGCACCCTTCTTTGGCGCCCCAAAAGGAAAACTCGTATTCGCTCGTTCCCGTGTTCACCGTTACGGCAGCTTCGACTGAAAAGTGAATAAAGCGAGCTCCTTCTACGTCTGATGCTGTCCCGGCGCACGCACCTGGTTTGGTGACCGCGGCGATCTCATTCAAATCTCGAAAATTGTGCGTTTTGATGCACGTTTTTGGCGACGAGCACGTCGTGCCGCGATAAAAGTATTCAATACCGTAATCAGTGTGCATTGGATATTCAGCCAAAGACGAAGCTTGTACGTTTACGTTACCATCGACGACCATTTGAGCGTAGGTAAAGCCAAGCGTTTCGAACTGATCGACCCGAATGGAGTAAAATCTCGCGTCGTTATAGTCGAGCGTATTCGAAGATTCGATGGCGCCGATCGATACGTCGTGACAAGCCGTCTCCGCTTTCTCGATGGTCGCGATGAACTTATACTTGATGAAACCGTTTCCATCCTCCCCATTTTCGAGATTTTGGTTGCTTGTGGGGTTCTCCAATCCAGCCGAGGCGTAAATCTTGACCAATCGAGGACCGTAAATAAAGCGTATATCTTTGTGTCTAGCTCGAGTGAGCGAGCTATACACCTCGGATTGGTCGTCGTAGACTTTCATTGTTCTGTATCCACCTGCCACCTTATCGTACAATTTATAATCCTCCGCGTTGTCGCTCTTGGGTACACTCACGGAAAGATCCGTGTACGACCGATACGAACTTTGCGCCTTCGCGGATGGCGTGTACGTGTATTGCACTTTATGCAATCCTTCCGGCACTTCCAAGTGATAATAATCTCTGTATCCAACTTGAAAAGATCGCTCGTAAAGCAACCCGGACGATACCGTTTCTGGCTGGTACGGTTGAACTCTCGTACTAATCGACCACGTGTTCGTGCTCGACGATTGAAAGATCTCCACTCGTATGTCCGCTCTGGCGCCCGCCGGAGCGACAAACTGCACCGCTTCGCCCTCCGTCCTCGCGGTTTTTGTGGAGGAGTAATTCGTCCCGGCGCACGAGACGTACAAATCCGGGTTCGGGTTTGTTCCTTCAATATTCGATAAACGTACGGTCATCTGTGTAATGCATTTGAATGCGTATGTGTGTGCGCGAGAGAGATGAAGAGAGAGAGAAAATAAAAATCGTCAGCATCATCATCATCATAATCATAATCATCATCATCGTATCTATTCGCGCGGCGCGCTGTTTTATTTTCCCGCGCGAAATTTCGAATTTCTCACAAAACCATCATCAACATCATCCGTAGAGAGTCGAGAAAAAGACGCGCGCGACGACTGACGATTATAACGACCACCAACGCGAGACGCTCTCGCCTCGCGCGATTGCAACGCACTTTTGCGCATCTCTCCCTGTCCGCGTCGTTCATTTCTTCGAGAAAACAGAGAAAAAGAGAGAGAAAAGAGATACAGAAAAAAACGTACCAAAGTTTCCACATCCGCCAAGGCCTCGGCGTAATACTCCACCGGGTCCGAGTTCTGATACACCAGCAACAATTGCGAAACCGTACCGTTCTGCTGTATGATCGTCGCCGCGTGTGATGCGTGTGAGAAGAGCATCATCATCAGGAGCGCAATAATCGAGGAAGAAATCGTCGCATTCGTCTTCATCGTCGTCTTCGTCGTAATCATATTTATAGACGAGAGACAAAAGTCGTTACGTGTTGTGTTTTTTGTCGGTCTTTTCAACTCTGAAGAGATCTTCTTCGACGCTGGAAAAGTCAACCAAACTTTTTTTGTTTAGGGTCTTAGATTTTTTTTTTTTGTCCTCTTTCTTTTTCCTCGCGAGGCAACAATTTTTAAGACAACAACGCGGCATTTCTTGTGAGCTCTATAGTATTGAAAATGTCATCCGTCCAGGTAGGTGTATTACGCGCGCGTGATCTCTCTCTCTCTCTCGTTCGTTTGTGTGTTTGTTTGTGTGTTCGTTTGTTTGTTTGAGCTCTTAATAAGACTGATTGAAAATGGAAACTCATCTCTCATCATCATCTCTCATCATCATCTCTTTTATGATGTTCTTTCTATGATAAAGGTGACGAACATTTCCCCGTCCGCGCAGGACTCAGACCTGTCCGATTTCTTCTCCACGGCTGGGGACATCTCGAAATTAGTCGTCAAAGACGGTCTGAACAACACGAAACGCGCGACGATTGATTTCAAGGAAAAAGAGGCAGTCTCCGCGGCGTTGTTGTTGAACGGGTGTTTACTGTTGAACCACGCGTTGTGCATCGAGGAGATTCAATTTCCGAGCGAAGAGATGGAGGATTTGGAGGCGTTGAAGAAACGCGCGGAAGGAGGTTTAAACGCGGGGGAGTTGTCGAAAGGAGAGACCATCGCGAGTGGTATTTTGGCGAAAACGATCACGTTTTCCAAGCAAGCCGGTCAAGCGATCAAACAGTTCGACGAGCAGCATAAAATTTCCGAGACGGTGGTTTCGAAAACCAATAGCGCGTACAAAAATGTGGACGAGAAGTTAAAATTGACGGAAACGACGGCGACGATGAAGGTGAAGATATCCGAGGAATCGCAAAAGTTAGACGAGAAATTCAAAGTCTCCGCCACGGCTGGGGCGGCTGGAGAGGTGGTGAAAAACACGAGCACTGGCGTCGTGTCAAAAATTAACGAGAACGAGGCGGTGAAGAAAGCCACCACGGCGGTTTCAAACGCGTTTAGCTTTTTGTCGCAGAAAGCGACCGCAATTGTCTCCAAGGCGGTCGCCGAGAGCGAGAAGGAGATGCCTTCTGCGAAAGCGGCGACGGCCATGGATGGGGTGGATGGAGACGACTCGTCGCCGAAGAGTACCGTGCCAGAGGCGTAAAATATCACTTTTTCTCGCGCGTGTTGTAAAAACAAATTTTATTGAAAAAATTTCTTCATTTCTAAAAAACGCTCGCTTTCACGCAAACACTTTAAAAAAAAATCGCTTTCTAAAAATGTCACCTCCACCATCGATAACATCTTCCAACATCGCGGAAGCGTACGCCAAGTGGGACAAGTACGTCGAAGACGTCGACAGCGAAGACGAAGACGAACGGTTGAGACAAGAAAACATTGACCAACACGAAACCTATCGCAAATGGCAGTGGGAACAAAAACAGCAACAGAAGTTTGACCCAATGCAAGCGAAAAGAGTGAATTGGGAGAACATGGGCGGGAACAACAGCGAAAACCGCATCAAAGAGCGCATGAAAGCGAAAGAAAAGAACTTTTTCAAGCAGAAGACGTTGACCGAGTACAGTTGGGCGGATTTCGAGACGTATTTAGTCGTGTACGTGAAATTAGACATCGTCGATAACGTGAAGTTGATTGAAGAGCTCGCGTTCGTTCCGAGCGACAAGCGAGAGGCGTTTATGGAGAAACGATTCGACGTCGAGTTTCGGAAGTTTAGTTTCGATTGCGTCGTCGACTTATCGAGCGAGTTTGCGTTGTTTGCGGTATCTGAATTAGCTAAAGAAATCGTTCCTGAAAAATCGTCGGTGATGTTACAACAAAACGGAATGATGACTTTTACGCTTCAAAAATATACGAGAGAGCGTTGGATGCACTTGCGAAGAGGAGAAAAAGGAAGCAGCGAGTAAAAGAAGTGTTACAAAATAAATAATGAGTTCATATTACATGCGGATGCAAAGTTTTCTATACGTGTGCTAAATCTAGGTTGCTAACTTTTGCTCCGCTTGGAGTCGCATTGCGCGCTCTTCTTTTATCATGCGTCTCGTTTCGGCCAACTCTTTGAGAAGCGCCAAGTTTTTCTGCTTCTCCGCGAGCGGCGTCATTGTCGACTTAGTCGTCGTTTCCGTCGCCGAAATCGCTGGATCTTTTTCCAACGATGCTATGCTTTCGCTCGGTTTAGGTACGTCTTCTCTTTCAAACTGAAGCACGCGTCCAGTGGCTGGTTGTGTCGTCGTTTGGAAAAATCCAAAACCAGGCGTGGCTTCTTCAACGCCAGCCCCTGTCATTTCCGTTTGCTGCTGCTGTTGCTGCAGCGTCGTCGTCGTCGGCGGCGGCGGCGGCGGCGGTGGATACTGTTCTTGATGATATGTCAACCCTTTACCACCGCTCGAGCTCATCACGTAATTAATATCCCTTTCGTGCGCCCTATTAATCTCTTCTTTCATCGCTTTCAATTCAGCTTGCACCGATACCAACTCCAATCGCAAAACGTCCCTTTCCTTCTCGACGTCTTCGCACCGTTTTCTCGTCATCATCTCCTCTCTCGCTAATTCTTGAGATAAAGCGGAAAGTTCTGCTATTGTTCTCGAGTGTTCGTTCGTGTGACTTCTTCCGTTATCGTTCCTTCCGCCGTAATTATTATTCGTCGCCAAATCCAAACACTTCTTCTCCAACGCCCTCGTTTCTCGAAACAACTCGTCCCTCTCCTTCTTCTTCTCCTTGGCATCCTCTATGGCTTGCTTCGCGCGTAACTCCGCACTTTGTGCACGATCGGTCCTCGTCGTTGCAACGCTTTTAGCTCGCTCCATCTCTTGAATCGCTCTTTGCGTCCTCTTCTCCGCCACGTCCACTTGCATCTTCGCATCCCCGACTTTCGTTTCGCTCTCGACTAACCTTCGCGATATAGATTGTATTCGATCTCGCAACTCTCTATTCTTCATATCCGCCGCATCAAACGCGCGCTCGTACTTTTGTAACCTTGCCAAAGTTTTTCGCAAAGCAATCTCGCAGTCTCGTTTCGTCTCTCTCATTTGTTCCACAACCTGTCGATATTTCCTGTTTTCGTACTCCGCGCGTTTCCTCTCTCGTTCGAGCGCGTCTTTTTCCCTATTTACGCGCTCGAGCTGGACGGCGAAGTTGTTTATGGAAACCTTCGATGGAATTCCACCATCACCGCCGCTGAACGAAGAAGCCTTCATCGTTGTCAATTGCTCTCGCGCCCGCATCGCGTTCTCTCGACTTTCTAACACGTCCGATTTTAAATGTTTCACTAAACCAATCAACTCTGTTCGAGAGCACATTCGATTTGAATCTCCTCTCAACGGCCAATCTAAAGCGTCTCTCAACGCTTCTTCCACCGCGCGAATCGTTTCCGTCGCTTCAATCGCGTCTTTTTTCAATCGTTCGATTCGAATTTTGTCGTTGTTACTATCGTTTTCTGGTTGTTGTTTTGCTTCTCGATCGAGCGTCGTCGTCGTCGTCTGTGGTTGTTGTTCACTCGTAGTAACAGAACGAAGGGGAAGAAGAAGTCCTTCGTTGACTGATGATGATGATGATGATGACTTTTTATTCGCACTCGTATTCGTGACGCGTGTTCCTGGGATTTTATGCTTCACGAATTGGTCGAAGAAATCGTCCGGCATCGCGTCTTCGCCGTATTTGCCCGGGTCGTCGTCGTCGTCGTCCGACACGTCGTCCGGACGATCGTCGTCGAAGACGATCAGTTGCTCGTCGGTGTCGCCTTGGAAAACGTCGGCCTGCATCTCAATTTTTATGAGGAATAAAAAGCAAAATGTAGGGGATTTAGGGCAAACACAAGAAGGGGTGTTCAGAAACTGTATTTATTACAACAAAGTAAACATGGCAACATCGTCGTATCATTTCTCGTTATATACACAACACGCGAATTCATGAATTCGCGCGTTTTCAGTTCTTCGTCTTTTATATACATATACATTCTTTATCTTACTTTTTCTGCGTCCGTCGATAGCGCGAACCAAAATCCAACCATCATCGCGAACGAAGCGAGTGTGTATTCATAAATCTACTTTTCGTTGATCAACTTCAAACCCAAAGCGATCAAGGCGATTTGCAGAACAATCTGCGGGTACCACGCGACTTTTGCGACCGGGGAGAAGAAAGTGACGTTGATAAACATGCAAAGATGTCCAGTTAACATCGCCGTGACTTGCTTCAAGTACGCCTTCGTAATCTCCGCGCCGAATAAGAATGGGCCACCGAGGAAAGAGAGGAAGAGGACCGCAGTCATTCTCGACCACCAATTCGCGATCACACTCCCGCCGTCGACGTTCCAATACGACATGGCGATGTGCATGAACTTCGGGAAGGGCGGATCTGGACCGAACCAAAGTTGCGCGGAGCCAGGAAGCAACATCCCTATGGAAAAGAAACCAAACATGGCGAAAATAAAAGTACAAAACTTTTTCTCCAAATCGGCGTTTCCGCCGGCTTTTACCGTTGGCACCGGATTCCCTGCGGTTGACCTCATGGCGACAGACCTCGTCGCTTTCGTTTTGTTGTTGTTGACGAACAAAGTCGCTTTGAGCGCAACCTCTTTTTCCATCGGAGAAAAAAGAGAGTGTGCTGACGAGGCAATTTTAATTGCACCTCTTCTGGAAACTTTTCTCGCGTTGAAGTTTTCGACGCGCGATCGCGATCCGAGAACGGCGGATGATGAAGACGTTAACGCAAACATTATTGTTTTGTTTTTGTTGAAGTTTTTTGATTGGTTGTGTGTGTGTGTGTGTGTGTGTGTTTCTGGTAGACAGAAGTGACGATCAACTCAATAATTATTCCAATTGGACCTTTCAAAAATATCTTCTCTCGCCTTTTTTGTCGACCAATCAAATGCGACGAGAAAATACCTAATTTTGCCGCTGCTGCTGCCGCTGCTGTGCGTATTCGATTCTATTATTACAAAGTTCTTTAAATCATCCTTAAATATCTATGACGATGAAGTCCTCGTCGGTGTCGTCGTCGTCGCTATCCACGTATTCGTAACTCTTCCTAATGCTTTCGCCGAAACCGTCGTCGACGACGTTGAAAAAATCCTCACCTCCACCTAAAGCGTGTTTGCTTTCTCCTCCTCCCGCTTGCGTGTTGGAGTTTTTAGTAGGCTCGTAGGTTGAATCGCCGCCTAGGGCGGAGTACATGTCGTCGACGATGTGCGAGGTGTAATTTTGGCTGACACCGTAGGTTTGCGCGTCCAAGCAGTCTTGAAGCATTCGATTCCGGTCGGTCTCGAATTTACCTCCGGATTTTGAAAAGAGAAAGACTAGATTTTTGGTCGCGTTTGGAATCCACGTGTCGTGAATTTCTACGTCACCTCGCATGTTCTGCAAAGCGCCGCTGGATGCGCCAAACATGCTGTTGTCGCCGTTTTGCCACTCTACTTGTTTTGGCTGACCGTTGGAGTCGCGCTCGCAAATTACATATTTGTACTCGTGGGTTACGTCCAAGCCTAAAGGGACTTCCTTCGTCCACGTCATTTTGTTTGCGCACGTCATTTCTTCGCTCGCGTTGACTTTCCAGTCGCACCAGGAACCAGTGAGAGCCAAGAACTGATGTGGAGGTAAATCAAACTTGACGACGAATTTTGCGTCCACCGAAAATGGAAGTTGCATGGATGTATCTTCGAGCTGGATGCGTTGTTGCTCCGTGGCCATCGTCGCCATTTGAATCTCGGCTCGAAGCTTTTCGTTTTGTAAAACCACCATTTGCGCTTCGCTTTCCATTTCTTTTTGACGGAGAATGTTCGTCGACGATGCGACTGTGTCTTTCAAGGCGTTGACTTCGTTTTGAAGGTTAGCGAGTTGGACCTCGGAAGACTTCTCTCGCGTCTCCGCGTCTCTTAAATTTTCTCTCGCCTCTGAAACTTGCCGTTCTAATGCGCGCTCGGCGTTTTCAAACTCCTCAATTTTCACGCGCAACACTCTCGCCTCTTCTTGGAGGAGATTTTCCTTCTCTTGACTTTGCGCCTCAAAATTTTCAATCCTCGCGCGGAGATCCATCAATTCAGACTCCGTGGCTTTGACTCTCTTGTTTGCCGCTTCCACGTTTGTTTCGGCAACTCTTTGTTCTTCGTGCGCCGCAGATAATTCAGCCTCAAACGCAGACCTCGCATTTTCTAAATCTGCTTTCGATTTTTCGCTCAACTCTTCCATTTCAAACAAACGCTGCTCCAAATTTTGCACTGTAGAATTTCTACCGCTGATTTGGGATTCCTTCTCCTCGACCTTCAAGCGCAAGTCGCTGAGTTCTAATTCAGACGCGCGAACTTTCGCCTCTGCCGCAGCGACGTTGGATCCTGCATTCTCCAATTCTAATTGAGCGGAGTCGAGTTCCTTGCGTAATTCACCGGACGATAATTCGTACGCGGTTAGTTTTGCTTGCGCCTCGTCGAGTTGAAGCTCTAAACTGCCAATTGCCAAGAGCTCGGCCTCGTAGGACTTGATTTGCTCGTTCATCTCCTCGACATTGGATTCAGCGCTTTTCTGCGCTTCGTACGCTGCGTTCAATTCAGCCTCGAAGTTCGTTCGAGCGGTTTCCAACTCCGCGCGAGACTCTTCCAGTTCCAAGCGAAGTGACTCCGCGCTGCCAGAAAGCGAGGATTCAAGCTCTTCATTCTTTAACTGCAGTGCGTCGAGCTCTGCTTCCGACTCGCGGAGCTTGTCTTCTGCTGCTGCGACTTTGGACTCGGAGTTCTCCAATTCAAAGCGAGCTGAATCCAACTGCTTTTGCAATTCCCCCTTCTCTATGCTGGAAGTGGTTTCATACTCAGTCAATTGGACTCGGGCGTCGTCGATTTCAGATTCGAACGATTTGATTTGCTCGTTCAATTCCTCTACGTTAGATTCAGCGCTTTTCTGCGCTTCGTACGCTGCGTTCAATTCAGCCTCGAAGTTCGTTCGAGCGGATTCCAACTCCGCGCGAGACTCTTCGAGATCCGCTCTCAACTGCTCTTGCTCGAGAACCGAGGACGCTTTCATCTCATCCAGTTGCTCTCGAAGTTCTATCATCTCCGTGTTACGATCGTTCGATAGCGACGAAACCTCATTTTCAAAGTTTAATATTTTCTCAGTCGCGGCGTATAAATTTGACTCGGCAATTCTCCTTGCCTCAACCGCAACACTTAATTCACTCTCAAACTTCTCATGAGTAGAATCCAACTCAGCTCTAACTTCTTCTAGCTGCCGTTTCGCGTTTTCTGCTTCACCCGTAATCGCTGCTGCAGCAATGGATGATCCCATTTCTTCCTCCATCTTTGAACGAACTTCTTCGAGTTCGTTTTCAAGTGTAACGACTCGCGCATTGGCAGACTCTACTCTTTTACTCTCTTCGTAACTTTGATCCCTCATAACTTTCAACTTTGCTTCTAACGCGTACACTTTTGAGTCGTATTGTTTTCCCAATGCTTGAATTTCTTGTTTATGTTCGCTGAAAGTGACCTCGAGAACCGCATTGAAATTTTCCTTTGCATCGGACATAATCTTTTCCGCTTGCTCTTGCGCCTTTGCAGCAAGCTCTAATTCTTCATTTAGTGCAATAAACTTATCGTGCTCTTCGCGGAACTTATCGAGAACGAGCTCCATAGCTATCTTATCAGCCTCGATAACACTTTTAGCTTCTTGGACGTTTTCAAAATTCTCCTCGGCTAACTTTTTACTCTCCTCGGCACCTTCCAGTTGCTTTTGCAAATCTTCAATCTTTGCGTTCAGCTCACGTTCAAGTTTATTGGAACGCTCCAACTGCTCTGCGCGTTCACGATAAACGTCCGCTGTCGCTTCGTCTCTTTCTCGCCACGCATCTTCGAGCTCAGCTTTGGACTCCATTTGGAACATTTCGAGGTTCTTGACTTCATCCGACGCTTCTTGCAGCTCTGTTTCCTTAGATGCAATTTTATCTCGTAGAGCAGTGAGTTCTTCCTCGAGATCGCCTTGGTTGGTCAATGCCGATTCGAGCTCGGCGATTTTCTCCCGCGCTAACATTCGAGTAGCTTTTGCTTCTATTTCTTCCGATTCTAATTGCTTCATCCGCTCTGACGCTTCTTTGAGTTTGCTTTCCGTGAAAGAGACCTTTTCTCGCAAAACGTCAAGATTTTTCTCAACGTCACCGTACTCAGCCAATTGTTTCTCGAGATCTTCAATTTTCTCTCGCCACGCTTTCTCGTTCGACTCTGCTTCTTCTTTTGAGGCCAGCGCTGCTTTCAATTCCGAGTCGAAAGATTGCCTGGACAATTCGAGAGCATCTTCCGCTTCCTTAATTTGGAGCTCTAAGTCGCGCCCAAAGGCCGCAAACTCAGTATTTTGTCGATTCAAACGCTCATCGAACTCAGTTTTTAGCACGTCTCTCTCTTTCTCGACATTTTCAAGAGCTTGTTCTAGGTCACTTATTCTTCCATCAACATATTCCGAACGTTGTGTTTCACTTCTCGATACCGCAATATTCGCAAATTCAAGCTTCTGCTTCAAACCTGCAATTTCTTCGGTCAGAGATTTATTCGTCTCTTCAAACTGTCGAACTTCATCCTTGATTTGTTTCGAATCCGCTTCGCGCAGCTCAATTTCTCGTTCTAAATCAGCCTCTGCTTTTCTCTGGAACGTATCAAACTCAACCTCGAGATTTTTTCTCGAGGATTTAACGTTTTCGATTTCAATAAGCAACGTTTCTCTCTCCTCGCGGAACTTTTCAGCTTCTGATTCGAGCGAACGCTTTGATTCAAGTTGTTCCGTCAAGTTTCTGATTTCTAATTCCATAGCGCGTTGCTCGACGCCAAGTTCTTCCTTTTCTTTCGATACTCTCTCCTTCAGCTCTTCGAATTGCAGTTCCAAGGAATCTTTCAAAGCCGACACTGAAGTGAGTTCATCCTCAATCATCTTTTTCTCGTTATTGGCGATTTCAGAAGCTTCCGAAAGCTTTGATGCATACTCCGAGTTTTTCTCCTCCAAACTTCGAGTTTCATCCAACATCTTGCCTTCTATTGACTTCACTTTTCCAACTAACTCCTCTACTCTCTTTTTGAATTCTAACTTTTGCTCCGAAAAGCCTTCGCTCGCCTTTATGAAGCGACTTTCCGCTTCCATTAGTTTCGACTCAGTCTCCGCTTGCGCCGAAAGCGCCTCCTTGAGCTTTTCTTCTTGGGTCGAACCCGTAAGTTCTGCAGACTTTTGAAGACGTTCCAACGCCTCGGTTGCATCTGCGGCGCGAGTCGTGGCCATTTCAGCTTCGTTTTCGAGTTTTACAACGCGTTGATTGAAAGCAATAATTTCGAGTTTCATTTTCTGTCCTTCCGTCGATAACGTGTCGATTTCCTCGCGAGATTTGGATTCAATCGTTTTCAACGCACTTACGGCATCTTCTTTCATGGTAATCGCTTCTTCAATTTCGGACGCGTTCGCAGTCAACTCGTTTTTAAGCTTTTCAATCTCTGACTGCAAATACTCTTCGCTTTTCATCTTCTCGCTTAAACGCCTTTCGAGATCAGAAATTTCAGTCTCCGCGCGTAGGGTATTTTCTTCTTTCAAATCATTCAAAGAAGCTCTTTCGTCTTGTAATTCCTTTTCCATTTGCGTGATGACGAACTTCATAGAATTCAATTCAGACTCTCGAGATGCTTGCGCTTGTCGCAAAGACTCGCGCGCGAGCTCTAAATCTTTTTGCAACTTTGCATTTTTCTCTACGGACTCTTCAACCGCGCGCTTCATTTCCGCCTCTACCGCCGCCACACTCTTCGCAGCAGCTTGTTCGTTATTCTTCAATGAGTCCGCCATTTCTGCTTCTTTTTGTTTAATTTCATTCGCGAGTTTCTTTTGTTCACTTCGTGCGTGTTCTAATTGAGCTTTCACTTCGTTTGCTTCATCTTTTCTTCGTTTCGCTTCGTCCGCGAGTTTCTCCTTCTCCTCTTTCGCTTCCTCGAGCTGAGACTTAACGTTCCTCGCTTCAGAATCGGAAGCAGTCAGCTTCGCTTTCACGCCGTTTAACTCTTTCCTCAACTCCGTAAACTCTTGCTGAGACACTATGTTTTGTGAAGAAGGAGACGAGGACATTGAAGACGATGGTTGTGCATTGGTGGCGGTAGCGTTTGTATTCAAAGAGCCGAGCGGTTGCGTCATCGCTGCGAATACTTCCGGAGTTTTCAATCGCCAAGGTTCTGATGATGATGATGATGATGATGATGATGACGCTTCGTCTCTCATCGACGACGACTGTTCGCGCGCATCAGAAGAAGACGCAAGCATCGCTTTCACTTTTCCGAACGTATCTAAAACGGGGTTGAAGAATCCGAGACGGGTCGAGATGGCGAGCACCGGTACAGAAGCCACAAACATAGCCGCGCCAGCGTTAAAAACCGGAGCGGCCCTTTTCGTCGCTTGGAGTTGAACTTGCTTTTTCATCTTCTTTTGTTGTTGCCGTTGTTCTTTCTCAGCTTTCTTCAGTAACTTCTCTTCTTTCTCTCGTCGTCGTCGTTCGTTCCTCTCCTCTTCCATCCTCGCCGCTCGCTTCTCTTTTTCTTTGTTCAGTCGTCGCTCTTGATTCTTATCAGTGTTATTATTGTCTCGTTGCTGTGTATTTCCTTGCGAATCTACTACCGCGGCAACTTTCTCGCGAACTCCTTCATCTTTCACCTCCTTTTGTTCTCGTTCTCGTTGTCGTTCGACGTGCACGACCACCCGATCTCCGGGAAACACAAAATCCAAATCCACGCCTGGATTGAGCGCTTTCAGCGCCTCGACGTCTACTCCGACATACTCCGAGAGCATCTCCACCGTCTCCCCGGGTTTAAACGTATAAAACGTCCGCACTTGTTTATCTTTATTCTGCCCTTGCGTCTCGTTCTCTTTATCGATAAAATTTTTAGAAGAAGAAGAAGCTGCTGCTGCTTCAACCCGCATCATCGCCTTCCTTTTTTGACGACCACCCCAAAATTTTGTTGTCGTAAAACCCTCTCCGTTGTTATTCCTTTGAGAGGAGGAAGGAAAGAGCGGTGGTCGTAAACCGACCGCCTGGTGATGCGTCGCCAGTGCGCCACTGTTCGAGAGAATAAGAGATTTAAATTTATGGTTAGTTTGATTTTTAAAAATTTGGAGGGAAACGCATATAAAATATCTAAAAAGCATCGCGCAAAAAGAAACAAAAGAGATCTCATCAAAACACAAGAGTAAACGACGCACCGCGTCGTCATCATCATCTCTCTCTTCTCTTCCGCCGCTGCTTTTCCGTCGCTTCTTCTTTTGTGAATGAAAAAAGTCCAAACCACCCTTTTTGTTGTTGTTTGGCGATGATTGGGAGGAAAAAAGGAGGAGGGTCTTTTGTTTTTTTGTGGAGAAAGAGAAGCCAAAAATCAAAAAAAAAAATCAAAAATTTCTCTCCTTTTTTGGGCTTCACTTTCTCTTTTGTCACGCGGGCAACAAACACAGAAGAAAAAAAAGCAATTTCTTCTCTCCCAAACTGCGTTTCCCCCGGTCCGTCCGTCCGTCGTCGAGAAGGATTTAGAGGATGTACATCACCGCGGTGATGTTTAAGAAGAAGGAGACGACGACGATTTCGTGATATAACAGAACAGAATAATAAAATGCCGGCACTTCGTCTGTGCGGTCGCAGTTGGCTCGTGGCTTTGGACGATTTAGTCGTCCCATCGTTCCTGCTTTCTTTTTTGCACGTTTTATGGCTGTGCATACTCGCGACTGCGTACGCGAAAATGTCAAAGTCGTTGAAAGAGACGTGCGGTAAAGTCGGGGAGAAGGCGTTGGATTGGGTGTTCGCGTCTCTGTCTTTATTCTTTCTCGCGGCGAGTGTTGAGTTTTTGATTTGTTTCGAGAGCTCGAAAGGGAAGATATTGGAACCGAACAAAAGGAGAAGAGCGATACCGCTACTGATTATACACGCGATTATTTTAGTCGCGATAGTAGGCGCGATGGGGTACGGAGTCAATCTGATGAACGAAGAAGGTGGCAAGGAGTGTTACGAGACGGAAGGAGTGAAGAATTTGGTACTGACGGTCATCGTCGGGAACTTTATCGTAGTCGGTTTGACGGCGTTTGGCGTGTTTGCCATGTTTTCCGCTTTCGCGCACTTAGATCCCGAGGAAAGGTGGCAGAGGATATTTTCCATCGTCGGGTGTTTGATGTGCATGGGGAGAGGTGGGAGTGCCACGTCTTCCAGTGGAATAATTCGGAAAGATTCGGCGGCGGGGGAGGATTTAGAAAGCATCGATGAAAAAAGCAGAGAACGAGGAGGGGTGACCGCGGGAAGAGGAGGTGGTATGGGCGCCATCGCGGATTGTTTTAGCGAAATATTCCAGGGCGCTGATTTAGTGCCGAGCGATATTAGTGCCGGTCTCGCGCTTTTAGCTATACAAGACCGACGGATGCTCAAGGAGGCACCGAAAGGGGTTCTGTTAAAACCGTCGAGCGCCGCGGCTGCGATGGACGCTGCTTCATCATTCACTCCTTTGAATGAAGGAGACGACGTCGAGCGTGGTGAAATTGAAGCGTCGCTTTTGACAACAAACGAGTCGCCTCGAAGCGCCACTTCCTCTTCTGTATTTTCTCAACGAGAAACGACGACGATGTCGTGCGACGTGCCGATTAAATCTTCCGGGGAAATGCTCTCGAAGACGCTCGAAGACATGGCGCATTACGCGAGATGGTCGTTAGCGGCGTACGGCTGGACGTTATACGCTTGGGCGCATCCATCGAAGGGATTTAAGATGGCGTTTTCGTTCAAAGGGATGAGTCGCGTGTGCTGTGGGGCGTATTATAGGAAACAAAAGAGTAGGAAAAATATCGGCAGTGGTCGCGGTAGCAGTAGTAATAGTAGTCGTAGTAATAATAATAGCGGAGACGTCGTCGTAGAAGTGAGGGAAGATGTGGAAGAAGACGAGGAAGCCGAGAAGGAGCGTTTGTATAACTCTCGGCAAGACGTGACGCTCGATCGCGCGGCGCTGAAAGCGTGCGCTGGAATCTCTTCGCGAGATATCTTCTACATCTCCACGAAGGAAGGCGTAGGTAAAGCGCCGTACTTCATCGCACGGGACGTGAAGAAACGCTCGGTCGTTTTATCCATTCGCGGAACGCTTTCCATCGCCGATTGCGTCACGGATGCCATGTATAAACCGACGGAGTTGGATATAAACTTGCTTGGTAAAGATATCGCGAGTAAAAAATTCACCGGATCGCAGTTGCACTGTCACAAAGGCATCGCCGAGGTCTCGGAATTTATTTTTAACGATTTGAACAGACATCGCATTTTGGACCAGGTCATTCTCGGTGAAGAAGGCACGGCAGAAGGCGATTCGATTCCTGCAGATGTTCTCTCGGAATGTCGCGGTTGGCGATTGGTGCTCACCGGACACTCGCTCGGCGGCGCGACGGCGTCAATCGTGGCGCTCTTTCTGCGCGAGAAGTTCCCGACTGTGAAAGTCGTCGCCATCGAACCTCCGGGAGGGTTACTCGGCGCAGAACTCGCGAAAGAAACGGAAAAATTTTGCACTTCTTCCATCCACGGACTCGATGCCATCACGCGTTTATCCGGTCCAACCTTGTTAAAGCTTCGATCGGAAGTCATCAACGCGTTGGTCAGGTGTAAACTGAGTAAGTTTCAACTCCTTCGAAAACTGACGACTTCGCGAACTGCTCTGGTCGAATCGGACGTATTCAACGATGACGATACCGACGGCGCCTTACCTTCCGAAGCGACGAGCTTGCGTCAAAGTTTTAACGCTTTTTCCGAGCAGCAAATCTCGTCCGATCCAAATATGGCGGCGCCTTTATACCCGCCCGGCGAGTTATTGTACCTCCGAAAAGTCAAATACTCTCCAAACGACGTGTCGTCCTCGTCTTCAAAGTCGGGCAACCGACGAAGGGTGAGTAAAACTATCCGACATTTCAACTACGAGATTTGGAAAATCGAAGCGAAAGATCTCATGGACCGCGGTTTTTTAGTCGGACCGTCTTTTTTCATCGATCATTTCCCGGACACCGCGGCGGCTGTTCTCAGCGGTTTAGCCGCGTCGTTTTATACAACCGACGCGGAAGCGGAAGAAGAACAAGAACAAGGAGAACACGAGCTCCCTGCGGATGATCAGACGGATCAAAAGAGAAGAAGAAAAGCTGAACTCGTGTTAAACAGAATGCGTTTGCCTAAAGACAAAGCGCACATCGCGAGCGATTTAGACCATCTCGTCGACGACGACGTTTAATATTATTATATTTACGAATACTCGTCTCTCGTACTCGTTTTGAAGGAGGAGAATTGTACCAGAGAGGACATTTTTTCTTCTTTGGACACTTTTTTTTCCTTCTTTTTCGTCGACGTGTCACCTTTTGTCTTATTACATTTTCCACGCGATTCTTCTCACATTCTTTCGTCCTTTACTTCACAACACTTCGCGCGCGCTTTGAGGACTAAAAGTGAGCGTATTCTCGTCCTCGTTAAAAGAGTAAAAGAAAGAACCTTCCAAAAGTTTGTGTTTTTGAACAACAACAACAACAACAACAACAACAACAACATAACAACGTCACAAAACGGTGGTGTGATTTTTACAAGCAGAAAAGAAAGAAAAAGACAGATCCCTTCTTCTCTGCTTGAATTGTACACGCGAAGAAGAATACGATGAACGCTTTACTCAGAAACTCTATCGGCAGAAACAAAAATCAAACGCTGTGCGCGTTAACTCGAACCTCTGGAATCGTTTCCACGAGCAGCAGCACAAGCACAAGCACAAGCAGCAGATTGTACCACAAAAACGTCGTCGACCATTACGAAAAACCGAGAAATGTCGGTGCTTTCGATAAGAAAGACGCAAACGTGGGGACGGGTTTAGTCGGCGCGCCGGCGTGCGGGGACGTGATGAAACTCCAAATCCGCGTAGACGACGACGGGAACATCACGGACTCGTGCTTCAAAACGTTCGGGTGCGGGAGTGCGATCGCGTCTTCCTCGGTCGCCACGGAGTGGGTGAAAGGACAACACGTCGACGAAGCGACGCAGATTAAAAACAGCGAAATCGCCAACCACTTGAACTTGCCGCCGGTGAAGTTGCACTGTTCCATGTTGGCCGAAGACGCGATTAAAGCCGCGGTGAAGGACGTGAAGGAGAAGCAAGCGAAAGCGAAAGAAGCCGCTGCCATGGCTGGTGGTGGTGGGAAGTAAAATTTCCCTCTCTTCTTCCGGGGTTACACAACGCGAAAGGAGCGGAGGAGAGGCACCATCGAAACATCTCATCAAAACGCACTTATCAAATTGTTATAATAAACACATCATATTTAGTAGAAGCTTTTCACACACCAATAATGAATGAACCACATCTTAAACGCGCGGAGCGGAGGAGGGGGCATCAAAACATCTCATCAAAACGCACTTATCATCACATTGTTGTTCTAAACACGTCGTCGTAGAAGCTTTTCACACACCAAGAATACGAACCAAAGACAGAAGAGGTCGTTATAAAAAAAAAATTCTCTTTCACGAAAATCATCAGAGAAAGAGCGCGAGAGAGCAATCATCATGGCTGCTGCTTTCGCGTCGTCGTCGCACTTTGCGTCGTCGTGCGCGCATCATCATCCCAGGAGTAGTTCTTCGTGTTGCGTGCGAGCGCACTCTTCCCAGTTTGCGACGACGACGACGGAAACGATTCGAAGGAGAAACCATCCAATTTTAGTCGTGTCGGATTTAGACGGAACGATGGTTGGAGACGACCAATCGACGCTAGAGTTTCGGACGTTTTGGGAAGAAGAAGAGAACAGCATTAATAACGAGGATGAGAAGAGTAAAAGTAAACTGGTATACAGCACCGGTCGGTCGTTGGAGTCGTTTCGAGCGTTACTGAGAGAGAAAGGAAACGTGATGGTAAAACCGGAGATGTTGATTTGCGCCGTCGGTACGAAAGTGTACTCGCGCGGCGACGAGAAGAAAGAAGAAATGTGGATCGAAGACGAAGAGTGGACGAGAACGTTAGACGTCGGGTGGGACGAGGCGATTGTCAGAGCTGGGTGCGCGAAAGCCATCGAATTATGCGGGGAAGAGTCGGCCCATTTTCGACCAGAGGAGGAACAGAACGCGCATAAAATAACGTGCGCGTTGAAGGATGAAAATGTAGGCGAGTTTGTGGCGACGTTGGAGAGATATTTGGAAGAAAAGAACGTGACGGCAAAAATAATCAGTTCCGGCACGGGCGGGTGGAAGTACGTGGATTGCGTGTCGAATCAAGCCGGGAAGCTGGAAAGTTTAGAGTTTGTGAGAAAGAAGTTAGGCTTCGAGTTGGAGCGAACGGTAGCGTGCGGAGATAGCGGGAACGACGAGTTGATGCTATCGGGGAGGAATTTAGCGATAGTGGTAGGAAACGCGCAGGAAGATTTAGTGAGGTGGGCAGAAAGAGCGCTCTTAGAAGAAAAAGAAGGAAGTAGAAAGAAACGAGTAATCGTGACGAAGGCTTTCGAGGCGAGAGGGATTATAGAAGGCATACGCGAGCATTTTTATTAATAATCCAGCACTACCTGTCGCCTAATCGATGGAATCTTGCGCGGGACCATTTCGACCGTCGATCGTAACGCGTCCATATTCGCGCAGCACGGAACAACCGTCACTTTAAACGCCTTCTCTCCGCTCGTTCTACTTATAAAATATACTGCGTTTTGGCCAAAATTTCGGCCTATTTCGAGCACGCGTTGTTCCACGCTCATCTTACTCTCTTCTGTCTTGTATCCAATGAAAGGCACGAAGTATCCACATTCGATCCATTTCATTTCATCGGGGTCATCCGAGTCATATTCTGAAGTCAGCGAGCGACCGAGCTGAACGCGTGGAAATGCATCCAAGAGCTCGTGTTCGAGCGCTTTCTTTGCAATTGCGTTTGCTCCAATACCCGTATTCATCGAGTGGGGATTGTCCGCCGTGATTATCCAACCTTCTAATTCTATTGTTTTTGCACTACTACTACTTATTATATTTACATCATCACCGTCGTCATCTTTGCCTCTGCTTCTTGTCATAATTGTCACGCTTTCTCGGCTTTCATAATCCAGCGAGAAGGCGATGAGCGCGTTGGCGTATGATTCTGCCAATTCGCGAATCGTCTCTACTCCTCGTTCTTTCGGTATCATCATTCCCTTTGATATGAGACGCGCGTATTCTGTTTCGTCGTACGCCAAAGCTCTCTCTCTTCCTATTTTTGCTACTTCTTCTAATCTATTCTCGTCGATGTTTGTGATGAAATCCGCGAGCGCTTCGACGGATTTGTTCTCATAGTCGAAGGAAAAGACACCTTGGTTTTCCATGAGAAGTTCACTGGATCCTACTTTGCCTCCAGAACACACCAAACTTGGTGCTCCAAACGCCGCCGCTTCGATAACAGTCATGCCGTACGCATCTTTACGACACGGGTGTACGTTCAATTTCGTTCTCGAATAAATCTCACCGAGCTGCGTAGCGTTCAAGAAGGACTCGATGCACAACTCGGAAGCGTTCGGTATATTCTTCGTCGCCTCTCGAAATCGCTTTTTCAACCCTTCAGCAAACTCTGAAGTTGCAGGAGCGACGAGAATTGGTACCAACGTATCACCAAAAGCGTCGCGCTTGGCGAGTTCCTCGACGAGCTCGACGAACCTTTCCGGTTCCTTCTCTTTGCTCAACCGAACGACGCACGTCAAAGCGTTTCGTTTCTTTTTCGCACCAGTAGTAGAGGTAACAAGAGATGGTTGTTCTCGAGCGAGTGCATTCTTGGCGTCTCTTAAAACGTCCTCGCGCAAGGGCGGGTGAAGCACCACCGCGACGACCATCTCTTTGCCGTCATCGCCGCCTACGAAAGCGTCTCGCAAAAATTTCGCGTCGTTGATGCACAAACAAATAACGTGCGTCGAAGCGGTAATCATGCGTTGCTCTAATGCCCGGTGCGATTCGTCGTGTAACGTAAACACGCGGTAATTCAGATACGTTAAAGGAGGAGGCGGTGGTGAAAACCCGTCTTCTTCTTCTTCTTGATATCGTTTTCGTATTCTCTCGTAGACTTCCAGCGAGGACCAATCTACGCCTAAAACGACATCTGCTCGGAACTTTACGATTGCCTCCAACTGCTTCTCGGAGACGTTCGTCGCGAACTCTTCGTGCGCGCACGTTTTATCTAACCTCCCCCACTTCGACTTCGGAACCGGAACAGAGAGAACACCTTTGTCTTCTTCTTCGTCTTCTTTTTCCATACGTAATTCTTCCTCCAATTCTGTTGGTCTCGCGCACACCACCAAAATCTCCGTCGTCATCGCGTCGTCGTCGTCGTCAAAGTCGGAAGAATCGTCGTTCAAAAATCCTCTCACCGTGCTCGCGGCTAAGACACCGTTCCCAGAAAACGTCCCGAACGTGTATTCGTAGGAGATGAATAGAACCTTGGTCTTCTTTGTCTTCTTCACGAGGAGAGCTCCCATTTTGGAACGAACTTTTTTCTCGCGAAAGTGTGTGTTTTCGTGCGTCAGCACATTTCCTCGACAGAGATCTCTAAAAAAGGAATTTTCCGGCCCCACAAAATGCGAAAAAATGTGTGCCACTCGTTTTTCATTTATTCCCACACGAAGAGGAGAGCTTCCTTGTGTCGTGAGACCACAGACTCTCGTTAATACACTTTGTATCTCAAAAGCAAGAAGAAGAAGATTAAAAAATCATGTCCGCTTCTTTTGCCACCGCGAAAGCGAGCGCGTTTACCACCGGGGGTGCACGTTTGACCACCACCCGGGGGAAGAAGTCTTCCACCAATAACGGGTGCGTTTTTAATCGTTTGGATGATTCGTCGCGTGGGTTTCGTTTTGTGTTCGTTTAGTATTTTCGGGAGAGAGAGATCCGAAGTGTGATATATATCCAATAATCATTCCGTGATGGATTGCCCGTGTGGGATATTTTTTTATCCGCGCGCGCGCTTAAAGGGGTTCGTGGTGCACCTTTTAAAAGAACAACAAGCGGCGCAGAGAGAACGCGCGTTCGCTCTTCTCTCGTTCGAATCGAAGCGAGGTATTGTTGTTGTTGTTGTTCTCATCTCTCGTCAAGTCTCTTCTTTTACTAATATCTCATTTTTTTCCCAAAACACACAAACTTTAAAAAACAACAGAAGAAGAATCCAAAAAACGATAACGCGCTCGGAAGCCATCGCGCAACAGCCGAAGGAAAACCAAACTATGTCGGCGATGTCAAACACGAAATCTGTGGCGGCCATCATCTTGGGTGGCGGCGCCGGTTCGCGTTTGTACCCGTTGACGAAGACTCGTTCGAAGCCAGCCGTGCCTATCGGCGGCGCGTATCGTTTGATCGACGTGCCGATGTCCAACTGCATCAACTCTGGGATCAATAAAGTGTACATTTTGACGCAATTTAACAGCGCGAGTTTGAACAGACACTTGGCGAAGACGTACAACTTTGGTAACGGGATTGTCAACGGCGGGTCTGGGTTTGTGGAAGTTTTGGCGGCTACGCAAACGCCGACGTCCACAGAATGGTTTCAAGGCACCGCGGATGCAGTCAGACAGTACTCGTGGTTGTACACGGACGTGAAGAACAAAGACGTCGAGGATATTGTCATTTTATCGGGTGACCACTTGTACCGCATGAACTACATGGACTTTGTCAACCACCACAGAAGTACGAACGCGGACATCACTATCGCGGTGTTGCCGCTGGACGACAAGAGAGCGTCGGACTTTGGTTTGATGAAGTGCGACGAAAACTTGAGAATCTTTGAATTCTCCGAAAAGCCGAAAGGGGACGCGTTGAAAGCAATGCAAGTCGACACGACTTTGCTCGGCCTCTCTGCCGCCGAAGCGAAACAAAAGCCGTACATTGCCTCCATGGGAATCTACGTCTTCAAGAAGTCTTCTTTGGACGAATTCTTGAACAAAAAATACGCGGACAACCACGATTTCGGCGGAGAAATCATCCCGTTTGCCGCCAGAGACGGCTATAACGTCCAAGCCTACCTCTTCAACGATTACTGGGAGGACATTGGAACCATCAAGTCCTTTTTCGAAGCGAACTTGAACTTGGCTGCGGATGAGCCGGACTTTGAATTCTACGACGCGGATTCTCCAATCTACACTTCGCCGAGATATTTGCCGCCGGCCAAGATTCAAAACTGCGAGGTTAAGAACGCCATCATCTCGCACGGTTGCTCTTTGTCCGATTGCAAGGTGAACGATGCCATCATCGGTATCCGATCCAACATCGGTAAGGGCGCGAACATCGACCATGCCATGATCATCGGCGCCGACCTCTACGAGTCCGAAGAACAACGCGCCGCTTTGTTAGGCGCCGGAGAAATCCCGATCGGTATCGGAGAAGGTTCCGTCATCAAGAACGCCATCATCGACAAGAACGCGAGAGTCGGTAAGAATTGCACGATCACCAACGTCAACAACGTCGATTTTGACGATAACGAAGCAGCTCACCCGAACTACTTCATCCGCGACGGGGTTGTCGTCGTCTTGCAAGGAGCGACCATTCCGGACGGCACCACCATCTAAGATGTTAGAGAGAAGAAGATAAAAAGAATACAACTGAAGGGGTTTATAAACGTAAATATATAATAGAGAGAGAGAGAGAGAGTGAGGAAGAGAGAGTAGTGAGTCAAACGAGAGAGAGTGAGTCAAGTGATGTAAATACAAAACGCGCTTAAATACAACAAATGAACAAAATAATTCAGAACACAAACGCGTCCAAATGCGGTGCTTTTTCCTTCACTCATCATTTATTCATGTACGCGCGGTTACATTCGATAGAAGCGCCGCTCTTCATCTTCTCCAATCATCATCGTTCTCGTTGTCGTCGTCAGTGCGAGTCGTCGTCGAGTGTTGTTGTCGTCCGAATCAGCCAAAAACGCTGTTCCTCTTCCTCTTCCTCTTGCACTTTCTCCTCGGGGAAAGTCGTCGTCGCGCGTTCTCGTTCTCGTTTGAAGAGAAGCAACGACAGTCACACCGCGAGCGAGAGAGAAACAGCTACTCCTCTGCGACTAAAAGTCGAGACTCTCTCGTCGCTCTCGTCCACGTTTAAGAAGAAGACGAAGAAGAGGCTTCTAGTAGAAACAAACGGACTCAGCGGTGGTGGTTTCCAACAACCATTTTCATCAGTAGAACAGTTGTTTGTAATCGCCATCGCGCTGAGCGCCATCGTAATCATCGCATCCGTATTGACGAGGAAACAGATCGCGAAAACGAAAAAAATGAAGGACAGGGGAAGAAAAAAAGTCGTCGTCATCGGCGGCGGGTTTGCCGGGATGCAAGCGGTGTTTGATTTATCCAAGACGTGCGATGTCACTTTGGTGGATACGAAGGCGTATTTCGAGTACACGCCCGGGGCGCTCTCTGCGATGGTTGGAGGTGGACCAATGCGGAGGTATAAAGGAAGCGAGAATTCAGGAGAGAGGATTGGGAAGTTGCACAGATCGTACGAGAAGATGTGCGAGAGAGTGGGGGCGAGATTTGCGCACGCGGCGGACGACGGCGTGAAGAGCGTGTGCGAGGAGTACGTTTCCGTGCGAACGGCGGGCGAAGAAGGAGAGGAGAATAAAAAGCTAGAGTACGATTATTTGATCATAGCGACAGGGAGTAATTACGGTGGTAGCACGTCAGGTATCAAGCCAATGGGAGGGACGCCAGGAGAAGGCGCGAAGACTGGATACGCGAGACAAAAGACGTTCCAACGAGACGCCGAACGCGTAGCGATGCCTTCTTCTCGTAAGGATAACGACAACATTAGTAACGATGAACAAACGACTTTAATTGTTGGCGGTGGAGTCGTCGGCGTGGAATTAGCGGCGGATATAGCTTGTGTGCGTGCAAAAGGAAAACGAACTGCAACGAATGTTGTTTTAGCGCACGATAAAAATAGACTTTTGGACACGTTGCCGAAATCCGCCTCGGAGTACGTGGAAAAGTGGTTCAAGAAGAAGAACGTTCGCGTCGAACTTGGCCAGAGATTCGAGAGAGTGAACGGCGAAACTTCTCCACCGTCGTCGTCTTCTTCTTATTCTTCTTCTTCTTACGTCGGATCTAAAGACAAATCGGTAAAAATTGAAGCGAAGGAAACGATCTTCGCCGTCGGCTCGAAGCCGTCCACCAACTTTCTTTCGTTTGAAAATCCAACCGTTTTACTTTCCGCCGCCGAAGCGAAAAAGAACAACGAGCCAATCCTCGAAATACCGCTCAGTAAGCTCGGTCATATCGAAAGAGATCCAAAAACTTTACAAGTTATAGGATTTGAAAACATATACGCGGTTGGCGACTGCGCGATGAAACCGCCGGGACAGTTCTTAGCCTCTTTCGCGCACTGGGAAGCCGAATACGTCGCCACGAGAATAAAGAAAGATCAACAAAGAAAGCAGAACGACGAATATTCTCTCCCGCCTCGATTTATGGCCATCTCTCTCGGTCCTTGGAACGGTTTATTCCTCTGGGGAAACCTCGTTCTTTGTAAAGGCGTGCTCGCGGCGATTGTTAAATTCCTCGTCGAGCTGTGGTTCTCCAACTTTTTCCCGGCGCCGTACGCGCTGTTGCGACGGTTGCCGAAATTCGAGTTTACTTTGAAAGAAAGCGAAGGAGAGGGGGACGAGATTCAATCTTCGTTCGGGAAGAGTTCGCTCGCGTGATTTTGACTGTCTTTCTTCGATTGAGTGAGCGTTAAAGTGTAACCGAAAATTTTGTATTATTATTCAAAGTGATGTGAAAAAAAGCGTTATACGAGATTTTTAAGAAAAAGTCTCCTCCTCTTCATTCCAACGCTTTCGTCGTCCTTGTTTATTTATTATTAGTAGTAGTAGTAGTATCGAAAGACAGCATCACTCATCGAAGAGAACGGGAGTGAACAGAATTATTCGTATTATTCGTATTATAATGCGTCGTGGTCGTTGAGAAGAAGAAGAAGAAGAAGACTTTTGCGAATGAAGAAGAAAATTGGATTGAGAGCGCACTTGGCTTGATTGAAGAAGTCAATAATAACATGCGCCTTCAGTTGGAAACGGACGAGCTCCCGATCGATGCCGCGGATTTTTGGTTCGCAAAAAACACCCGAGCTTTTCTCACCGCGCAAGCGGAGCATTTCAACAACCGGAAGTGTGATTTACCGCTGTATGAAGTCGACGAAAAGAAAAACGAAGTCCGGTGTATAATTCGAACGCAGCCGAACACATACATACCGTCGATTGTGAAACGAGCGCTCGGATTGAAAAAAGGCCAGAGTTTAGAACTGTACGACGAACTTAAATTTAGCAAGAAGAGCGAAACGGCGCCGAAATTATTCGAGGCGGAATTAGTGAACACGAATAACATAACGAAAGCGTCGAAAGTGGAAGGTATTATTCGGTGTAAATCGGTAGGCGTGAAAGCGTGTAGGATGTATGTGGATTTAACTATCGACGTGAAGTTAACGGGTGTAGGGAGGTTAGTAGAATCAATAATAGCTAAGGAAGTTCGAACGATGTACGAAGGGTTTCGACCGCTGGTGGAGAAGTACATTCAAGCGAGAAGAGAGAGGCAGATGGAGGCGTCTCTGAGGAACTCATCTTTGGCGCAAGAAATGATGAAATCGGAAGCGTTGGCGGAGAGAGACGCGGCGCAGTTGATTCAGATGAACACCATAGATAGCGCACAGCAGCAGGCTCCGGGGAGTCCGTCAAGCGATAGCGCGGATCCAAAGAAGGACTTCCAAGATGAAACGTTTTCAAACGAGTATTCGACGCTAAACGATGATTTCGAATTCATGAGCGTGAACTCAGATTTAACCGATTTGCAAATTTTAGAGTCGCGATGGAAACGCTTGGAAGCGTTCGAGACGGAAACGAGACAAGAACAGGATTTAACAGGGTTTGAGAGTCGAAATAAGTGTTTACCTTCGTGTTTTTCGTGTTTTTCGAACAGAAGGAAGAGGAAGAAGAGAGCGCTATTGGTAGACTCGTCCACGTATGTCGAGATGGAACTTTGAAGAATTTTTGTATTTGTAATAATAGCCCCCTTTATTTATCATCATCATCATCATCATCACCACGTCGTCACAATCTTCGACGGAACTTTTAGGAACTTTGTCAACTTGAATTGATGGCGAGGGGTGGTGGCGTCATCCGAAGATGCCAACAAGGCTCTCTTCGTTTGCGCGGAAGTTGCGTGTCCCAAAGACGCTCGCGTTTCTCTTCCAGCTCTTCCGACGCCGCCTCCCCCGAACAGAGGTCTCTTCTTAACCTCTTTTATATTCGCTCGCGTCGTTACGAACGCGTGCTCGACAATTTTTGCAATATCGACTCCTTTTTCCGTCGTCTTACCGTGAATTTCCGCTTTACCTACCATTCTCCTGCGTTCATTCTCCTCTCTTCGCTTTTCTAAAAACTCTTTCCCTTCTCTCAGAGGAACGAAAATTTTCTCCTCCTTTGGGCATCCGATGTTTCTCTTGTTCATCTCGCGGAAATCCGGTCCAGGCATCAACACGCGCACCTTCTTTGGTCGTCGACTTTGTTGGTCTTGTTTGTCGTCGCTTTCAATCGCGTACGGGGTTGTCAGACCCATCTCTCTTTTCTTTTCTTGTTGCGCGCGCAGGCTATTTTTGGCACTTTTTGCAAAAAATTCATCTTCATCCATCTTGGTCATCCTCATCTTCTATTCTTGCTCGCGCGAGTGCGCGCGCGAGAAAATTTGATCCTCTGCCTCTGCCTCTACTCGCTGTTGCTGTCGTTGTTCCTACTGCTGGTACTACTGCTACGCTATCGCTATTTCTTCCCTCTGTTTCTCCTCCTTCTCCTCCTCCGTTTGTTTGTTGCGTCGGCTCCCTCGAGCGAGGCACGAGCAGTCGGTTCACGTTCGTCTTCGACGGATCTTTCACCACCAACGCGCCAATCTCTCTCGCTTTGAGAAGTTTCCGTCTGAACACTTCTCTCTGTTTCCGCAGTTTATTCAGCATCTCCTCACTCATCACCATCTCTTTCATCGTCTTCTCCTCCTCCTCGTCGTCTGAATCGTCGTCCTCTCCACTGATATTGTTGCTTTTGCTAAAATCAAACCTCTCCTCCACTTCAACTCGACACAGCGGGCACTCGTGCGTCGGCTTCGCTCTCGCTCTTTTCTCTTCCTCCGACCCTTTCGGCCAATTCATCTCTCTCATCTCTCTCTCCCACTCTTTTTGCCTCCACACGTGCCATCGTTTGAAGCACTCGCGATGGAACGCGTGTTTGCATTTTGTTAACCGAATTACGTTCTTCTTCTTCTTCTCTTCTTCCAATTTTACTTTTAACGGAAACGTGCAAAACGTGCACAAGTTGTCTTCTTCTTCTTCTTCTTCTTTGTTCATCTCTCCTTTTTCTCGTTCTTCGCGTCTGTCTTCTTCTTCTCCTTCTTCTTCTGTGAATGCTTTTTATTATTTCCGTCTTCTTCTCGTCGTCATCATCTCGCAATGAATTTGAATGAGAAGAAGAAGCAAAAGAAGGTGTTTTGCAAAAGGGATGGATGGTTTTTTTTTTGACGACCCCCGACGTTTTTGATTTTTCCTCTCTTCTCTCACTCACATTTTTGGTCTTTTCTCTGAACTTTTGACTGAGATAAATAAACCTATTTACAGGGCAATTGTGTTTCCTCACAAATTGTCTCTCTCTCGAACACGCACACACATAAACGATATATATATATATATATATATAACACAGTGCGATTCTGAAGAAGATGTCTACTTCTTGTATTCAAAATTACGCGAAGGGTTCAAGTTTGAGCGGCGCGTCTTCGTCTTCGTTTTCTTCTTCGTCTTCAAAGTCGAAGAAAATTTCGAGCAGAAAAGTTGGCGCCGTCGCGTCGTCGTTCTCGAATGAAGGAGGACGAGGAAGCCTGGCTGCTCGGTACCGCAACAACAACACGTGCGAACGAACGACGAAGGGTTTAACGAGGACGAGGAGAAAGAATGTGAATGTTATCACGAGAGCGCACAACGCGAACGACGCGACCACTACGACGATTACGGGAACCGGAGGTGGTCACCACCTCACCTCCAAAGAGGAGGTATTGAAAGGCCAAACGAAGAGGCCGATTAAAGCCAACACGGGTATTTTGGAAGATTTAGAAGGATACGTCGCCTCGAAAACGAAAAACCGGAACGTGTACGTAGAAACGTACGGGTGTCAAATGAACGTAAACGATAGCGAGGTCATGATGTCGGTGTTGAACGATAACGGGTTCACGGAAACGAAGGACATAAACGACGCGAACGTAATTTTAATCAACACGTGCGCGATAAGAGATAAGGCAGAGGCGAAAATTTGGCAGCGATTGGCGTATTTCAGAAGTCTTGGGAAACCAAAAAAGAAAACGGAACGACCAGTGGTCGGGGTGTTGGGGTGCATGGCGGAACGATTGAAGACGCAGTTGTTGGAGGAGGATCAGTTGGCGGATATAGTCGCCGGACCAGACGCGTACAGAGATTTGCCGAATTTAATCGATACAGTGCATAATACCGGAAATAAATCTATGAACGTTCAGTTATCGGTAGAAGAGACGTACGCCGACGTCATTCCTGTGAGACCGGACGGTACGCACTCGGCGTTTGTGACGATTATGCGGGGGTGCGATAACTGCTGCACGTTTTGCATCGTCCCGTACACGAGAGGCCAAGAACGGTCGAGAGATTTGGCGAGTATTTTATACGAAGTGCGCGTTTTGAGCGAACAAGGGGTGAAAGAGGTGACTTTGCTCGGGCAAAATGTGAACTCTTATTACGTGGATACGAATAAATCGGAGGATTTTTTGAGTTCTTTGAAGGAAGGGAACATCGTCGGGAACAATTCAATCGAAGCGATTTTGAACATTAACAACGCCAGAGAGGAATTGAATATGAAAAATGCTGCTGGATTGGCGGGTGAAGACCCGGCGAAGTTCAATGGGTACGCGGCTGGGTTTGAATCTCGATATGACGCTGGTCGTAAGAGAGAAGGAAAGGTGCAATTCGCAGAACTGCTCGATCGCGTCGCGCAAGTCGATCCGGAAATGCGCATTCGATTCACCTCTCCGCACCCGAAAGATTTCCCGGACGATGTTCTCAACGTCATTCGCGATCGACCAAACGTATGCAAGTGCTTACACATGCCCGCACAAAGTGGCTCTACGGCGACGCTCGTGCGCATGCGAAGAGGCTACTCGCGAGAGGCGTATTTGGATTTAGTCGACCACGTGAAAGAAGTCATTCCAGACTGCGCGATAACGACCGACATCATATCTGGTTTTTGCGGCGAAACCGAGAAGGACCACGAAGATACGGTTTCGCTCATGAACATTGTTGGTTACGAACAGGCGTTCATGTTTGCGTACTCCGAACGAGATGGTACGGCGGCGGCGAGACATTTGGAGGACGACGTCCCGGAAGACGTCAAACAAAACAGATTAGCGGAAGTCATCGAGGCGTTCCGAACGCAGGCGCAAAAGAAGCAAGAGCAAGAAATTGGTTCCGTTCATTGCGTGCTGATTGAGGGACCATCGAAAAAGAACGAAAACGAGTGGACCGGAAAGACAGATTCATCTAAATGGGTCGTTTTTGACAACACGAAAAAATACGGCGGATACAACGGCGGCGACGAGGACGAAGGCGACGCCAAACACGAGTTGAAAGCGGGCGATTACATCGCAGTTCAAGTGACTGGTTGCTCTACCGGAACACTCTTTGGCAAATGCCTAGGGAAAACAACGCTCATGGCGTTCCATGCTATGCATGGTAGTCAACGCGTAGCTCCGAAGAACACAGCCGCCGCCGGCGCTCGGTGAGTGAATACACCAATGAATTTTTATAGCTGTACTACTCGGTACTTTGTAGATATTAAAACTAGGCTACTTCTTCACACAAATAAATATAATGTTACTCTCTATCTTCTTTAGCTATGCGCTATAAATGCTACTACCACTATTACTACCAGTACAACTGATCATCATCATCATAATCATCAAATCCTTAAAGAAGAGGAAGAAGGAGGAGGAGAAAAGTACATTTCATCTGGATACTTTACGTCGTACAAACACAAACCTTTCGCGGGAGCCGCCATCGGTATGAGCTTTCTATCCTTCTTCTCCATGAACAATTTCAAATCATCTATGGTATATCTTCCTCCAGCCACGGATAAAATGGCACCAACCATATTCCTAACTTGTTTGTATAAAAATCCATTGCCGGTGACGTACAAGTACACTAACGACGACGAAGGATCTTCGTAACGTTCTCCTCCTTCTTCTTCTCCGCCGCCGCGAATGACATCAAAGGAGTAAATCGTTCGTTCCGAGTTTCTTTCCAAATTTTTACCATCTCTGGACCGATTCATAAAAGCCGCGAAATCGTGCGTCCCAACAAATACTTTACACGCTTCCTCTAACAATTTCATGTCGTACTCTCGATATCCGACCGACAACGCCGTCTTCCGATGGAACGGACTGTGCGGTAGCCCAAAATCAATCGTATATCTGTACGTCTTCTCAATCGCGTGAAACCTCGAGTGAAACATCGGGTGCGGCTTGGCAATTTCCACCACTCTCACGTCTTCGTTCAACAACCTGTTGCACGCTCGCATGAAGTTCAACTCGTCTTTCAAAGGTTCTTTCGTGTAGAAATGAAACACTTGTTTCCTCGCGTGCACGCCCGCGTCCGTTCTCCCCGCCGCGCCTAAACACAACAACTCTCTATCGAGACACGTTATTTGCATTAAGCATCTCTCCAGTTCCGATTGAATCGTTATTTTATCCTCGCCTTGCTTTTGAAATCCGAAATAATTCGTCCCGTCGTACGATACGATGCCGCGATAGACGTGGTTTCTCCCGGTTCGTTCGCGATACTCCGCGCTTTGCAACGAGTCTGGATTTTCCAACGAGTTTTTGTAACTCTGATGTCGCCAGTGCATCGGGTCCGTAAAATCGTTTCTTCTCGTAACTTCTCTGTCTTCTCCTTCTTCTTCTTCTTCTTCTTCTTCTTCTTGCAAAAACGTTCCTCCTCTCTTACTCCAATTCGTCGTGCGGGGATTCCTTTTCGTTGTTGTTGACTTCTTCTTCCTCCTAAGCAGGAAAAGAGACGACTTATATGACGACGATTTTTGACGCGTGGTGGTCGACGACCTTAGCATCGAAGAACAAACCAAGCAAGTTCTCCTCGTCGCCGTTATCATTATTGTCTGATGTTGATATTTGTTCCTACTCTGTCCCCTTGCTCACATGAGGAAAAAAATGAAGACATTTTATCCATAAATTTACCTGCTCTCTTCTCTCTTCCCGAGTTTACTACATACACAGAGAAGAGAATGGCACCAAAGTCATCAAAACCATCAATCGTGTGGCAAGTCTACGTGCACAAACTTCGCGCGTGGGCGCCTCCAATTTCGGTAAAACTGGAGGATTTAGAAAACTCAGAAGAAGGCGCTTCATTTATTCCAGCTCGACCGCATTTGATATTAGTCGTGGATACTTCGACTGGGAAGTTTCTGACCTCGAAAGAAGACGAGAACGGGAAAGGTGAAGATGTGAACATCGTGAGAGGTCCTGAACCGCCCTCGAACGAATACATCGTCGAGTACATCGAGAAGATTCTCAAGAATCCGAAAGTGTTGAACGAGAGAGACGGCGAAGAAGAAAAAGAAAAAGAATCGAAGACAAAGAAGATTGAGAAACCAACGAAAATAGTATTCGCGTGCACAAAAACGGCCACAAATACGGATACGAGCGACGAAGAATCGTGTTCGTACGTTAAAGGAACGCGAAATTTATTGAAGAAGTTAGATATTCAAACCGGATTCGCGTCTGTGCCGAGGGAGATAATAGAAAACATTATTCGCGAACAGATTGAACCGAACATGAACCCGCCGGCGGAGGAATGGTCGACGGAGCACTTGCCGGGATTGATGGAATCCGTGGATGGGTTTACGCCTAAGTTTGGTTTGAGCTTGTTCGCGGCTGCGATTCAGTATTTGAGCGCAGTGACGCAACACGGAGAGAAGCTCGAGAAGATTAAATTTTTCAACATCGAGTACGGGTTGAGACTCGACGAAAATAACAAAGCCACGCTCAGCTGCTGCGTAACAATTGATCACTCAAACTGTACTTTAACCGTGTATAAAAACGAAGCCGAGGCGAAGAAAATCATAGAAGAGTTGGAGAAAGAAGAAGGCGAAGAAGTTGATATGACGAAAAAATCGTTGCAGAACTGTCTGTTTTTAGGAGAAGAGCTCTCGCCGTTCGAGGATATCGACGCGAAGGAAAAGTACGATTGGCCATGCGCGGCATCTGCTGGAGAGGATACAAGTGGCGAGGAAGTTAAGGAAAGGGATATGTATCCCGTCTTTACGAAAATGGATTTCGAAGAGGATGGTACACTTACCATTCGCCGTCCGCAACTCGTAGAACTCCAAATGTTTGAGGTAGCTTTGAATGCCATATCGGCTTCTCTTTTAAACCCAGATCAAAATAAGATCGGCATCCAGATGACTTCATACGCGATGAAAGGAGAACCGACGGAGGTTAAAGCTTTTATTGAGGCTAGAGATGGTACTGACAGCGGTGGTGTAACTGCGGCGGAAAACATTAGCGAAAAAGTTGGCAAGCTCGATATAGCGTGAAAAGTTTTGAACAATCCATTCGGTGTGTATTCAGATGTACTGGTAGAGTATTTGTGCATCTCTATTGCAATATGTTTCTCTCTCTCTCTTTCTTTTTTTCTTGTCTGTTGTTCGTACCCGAAATCGTTGCTATTTCGCTCTTTGCATTGGTACAACGCAACGTTTTCATCCCTTTCGAACTTTTCTTTTCTTCTCTAAGTTTTACTAATGTTTTCGAACTCCTCCAAGACTATCTCAATCACAATCGCCCAAGTCTTCTCTCTTTCTTTTACTACTACAAAATAATAGACTCTCTCCTTCTTCCCTCCATCTTTTGCGCGCGCAAACGTTTCAACGAATATTTATTCAAACGCCCATTGGTTTTCCTTGCGAACTTCTTCCTCTTCCTCCGGCGTAAAATCGTTCTTGATGTTGAACGTCTTGCGAATTTCCGCCGGCGTCTTCCCTTTGATCATATTCGCGACGGTTTGGCAGCACAAATCGAGCAAATCCTTGATGTCCAAGTAGTTCGCCGCCAAGATGAGCTCAAACAACGTCGCTTGATCGACTTTCACGTACTCCAAATCGAAGTTCTTTTTATCGTCCTCGGATTTGTCTTTACCGTCTTCGCCCTTCGCGTTGGCGTGGTATTCGCAATACGTGATGACTTTCTGTAAAATCGATTTGGCCACGTTCGGTAACGGGATTTCCTTCTCGCCGTCTGTTTGTGATGATTGGTGTTATCGTTAAATAAGAAAAGGAGGTGAGACATCAGTCAGTCGTTATTCTTTTTTTTCTTTGTTGTTGTGTGATGTGTAGAAAATTCTCCCGCCAATTTGACATGACTTTTTCAAAAAAAACGAAAAGAAAAGAGAAGAAGAAGAAACAGAAGACGAAAGAAGCGTTTGCAATGCGTACCACTGATGGCGGTTTTCACGGTCTGCGACATGCTGTTTGGACGTAAAAGAAGGGAGAGAATCGGTCAGTACGTCTCGTAAGAGTTGCGTTCTGGGCGGTTGCGCGCGATCAAAGCTGGAAAGCGCTTGAATCGAGAGGGAGAGAAGGAGAGACGGCGATTCCTAGAAGCGCGATCTCGCGCGTTTTTTTCGAAAGCAAAGAAATTGAAGAAGACTTTGTGATGACGTAAAGTAAAACGCACTTGGCGACGTCCGTGGAAACTTCAAATCTCTCTTGCTCCGGAATAGCGGAGATGAGGGTGATCTTATCGTTCGTTGGTCTCGGCATTTTTGATTGATTGATTGATTGATGTGTGTGTGTGTGTGTGATACAAACAGCGCGTTTGAAAATGACGAGAAGAGTGAACTGATGAACAGACGCGACAAGGAGGGAAAGCAAAAAAAGGCGAAGAAGAGGAGTCAGGAAGATTTGACCAAACACGCCAAAGCCAGACTGTGAAGTGTGAAGTGAAGGAAAAATAATAAAATACTCGTTTGTTCTTATTCAATCAATTTCAATTAAAACGCACATAGGTATGTATATAATGTAAAGGCTATGGTATATAGGTTAGACAAATAATGTTGTTGTTGTTGTTGTTGTTGTTGTTCTCTACTCTCAACTTTTTAAAAAGCGATAAGATAAAGAAACCTCTTTTACGCCGAACCTTCTTCGGTTTCCGGAGCCGCCTCTTCCGCGGGAGCAGCTTCGGCTTCCGGAGCCGCCTCTTCCGCGGGAGCAGCGGCTTCAGCAGCAGCGGCTTCAGCAGCAGCGGCAGCGGCTTCCTCCTCCTTAGCTTTGGCTTCCGCGGCCGCCTTCGCCTCGGCTTCCGCTTGGAGTCTCTCCTCCTCGGCCTTCGCCTTTGCCTCGATTTCCGCTTGGACTCTCGCCGCCTCCGCCGCCGCGGCTTCCTTCTCGGCAATCAACGCGTTTTGCTTCACTTGCCATCGGCTCAATCCTTCTTTTTTCGCAACAAATCTACTCTTTAATTTCGCGTTCTTACCAACGCGTTCTCTCAAGTAGTACAACTTGGAGCGTCTCGCGATTGGCTTACCCGCGCCTCTGACCTCTTGGAACGAGCACAACGGCGAGTGAATCGGGAAAATTCTCTCAACCCCGAACCCTTGCAAGGATTTTCGGACCGTAATCGTACTCGCAACGCCCGCTCTGTGAATGCCAATAATCAAACCTTCGTACGGCTGCACTCTGCTCTTGTTCCCTTCCGTGACCGTCACGCCAACCTTCACCGTCATTCCTACTCGAAAAGGAATCAAATCATCCTTCATCTGCGGCGAGTTCACCCGCTCGACGAATTGATATAAACCTTTCTTCGTCCCGCTCCCGCTGGCGGAAATGCTAAACGTCGCGACTGAGTCTCTAGATTTGTTCAATGACAAACTGTTCGCGTAAAAAACCTTCGAGTTTCCGTTTGCATGCTTCGCGGATAAGCTCGCAGCGCGCGGCGTCGTCGTCGTCGTCGTCGATTTTGAGGTTCCCGTCGCCGACGAAATTCTCACGTTCGCCATCATCATCGATAACGTTTGAGAAGACATGTTGAGATGTTCTCGCTTAAATATATTCACGTCGAATTGAACGAACAATGAAGTGTGCGATATAAATGAATTCTTTTCGATGGGACGCGCAGGTCGCAAACAGCTCAAAGAAGTGACGTTGAATTCGCGACGGTTTTGCGTTTTATCCTTTTGGCCGGCGAAAAAAGAGGTTTTTGCCCTCTCTCTCGCAAGTCGGTTCCCTCAAACCAAAAAAAAATGAATGCCTTCTTTTTTGCGTCGTCCTCTCCAAACAACAGCGAGCCCTCTGCTCTTTCTTTTCTTTTCTTATTCTTTTTTGAGAGAAAAGACGACAGAAAAAAGTAATAAAATTATGTTTGCCGCCGCGAACAACAACAACAACATCACGATGATGTTGCCGCTGAGAGGCGGAGGAGGAGGAGCGAGAGGGAAACAAAAGAGAAGAGTGGGAGTCGTTCTTCGGGGTCGCACTTTTGCTGCTGCCGCTTTTGCCGCCGCGGAAGAGAAGAGACGACCTTCTCGGTATTCTTCTTCTTCTTCTTCTTCTTCTTCTTCTTCTTCGAGCGACACTAATGAGAATTACGCCGACGATGATTTTACTAACGAACGAGGCGGCGGAGGAAAAAAGAAGAACAGACGACCCCGAGGATGGGATACCGCGGATAAAGCGTACGCAAAATTCGGAACGAAGAAAAGAGAAGAGAATTACGACGACGATGAGAGCGCGAGCTACAACAACAACAACAGAGGTAGACAACAACAACAACAACAAGAAAGAGCGGTGCCTTTGGACGAATTGGAGCGAAAGCAAATCGCTTTGGAGAGACAAAAACTGCGAGGAGGAAGAAAATACGCCGACGACTTTGAGGAGTACGAAAACACCGAAGAGGACGACGTGGACGATTTAGCCGGATGGTCTCGATTTGCCAACGAGAGTGGGATCAAGGAAGGAGTTTCGTCGAGCAGCAGCAGCAGCAGCAGCAGCAGCAGCAGCAGCAGAGTTAAAAAGGTTATATCGTCGTCTTCGCCGCCAAAAGTCGCGGTCCAATCCAAGTATAAAAGAGGAGGCTTACGGCCGTGGGAGACGCAAAGAATGGAAAGAGAGAAGAAAAAGGAAGCCGAGCAGCAGCGGCGAGAACCACAGAGAAGAGACTCTTATTACAACCACAATGACGATGATGATGATGATAGTAATGAAAAACAATTATCGGACAACGCGTTTGTCAACGCCGGTTTAGAAGCCATCACGGCGGAAAATTTAAACAAAGCTGGCTTGAAAAGACCAACAGAGATTCAAAAGTTAGCTACGCCAGAACTCATTGAAGGAAACTCTGCGGTGATATTAGCCGAAACTGGTTCTGGGAAGACGTTCGCGTATACTTTACCGCTCATGTCCCAGGTGGCGGCGCCGGGAAGGGGAGGCACGAAAGTTAGCGGAAGATGTTGTCCGGCGATGGTCATTCTCGTCCCAAACGTCGAGTTGGCGAGGCAAGTCTCAAAAATGGCCGAATTATGTTCAATTTGGTGTCAACGAACTGATTTAGAGTTACCGGCGCCGACGGTGTTTTCCATTTTCGGTAAGGAGAAGAAATTGTTGAAACCGACGAGTTTGAAACAACGGAAAAACACAAATAATCGAAATCGAAAATACGTCGCGAGTAAATCTTCGACGACGACGAAAGCTGGAAAGAAAGGGAACAAAATCATTGGCGATTTAGAAGAAGCCATACCAGAATTTCGACGAGCAGACGTTTTGATATGCACGCCAGCTCGCTTATTAGCTTTGGCGAAAGACGAGTGGGTGTTGTTTGGTCGTCTCAAACATTTCGTCGTGGACGAGTGCGACGAGATGCTCTCTAGAGGATTCGCGGACGATGTTAAACATTTAATCGATTTAACGTACGGAGAGAACGCGGATGGTGTCAATAAGTTTGGCGCGAAAGTGCAATACGTGTTTGCAGCCGCGACTTTGAAAGATTCCGAACCGATTTTCGAATCGTTTCAAGGCGATCTGTCTTGGATTTCCACCGGGTATTTCGGAAAGTTGCACCCGCAACTGGAACAAGAGGTTGTAATGATAGAAAGAGAAGAAGAAGAAGAAGAAGAAGAAGAAGAAAAAGAAACAGAGAGTCATGAGAATGAGGATGAGAATGATAATGATGATGATATGGAGAAGGCGCAGCAACGGAAAAGAAGAGAAAATAGTATACGAACGAGGAAAAACAAAGCGTTGGTGGAAGCGTTGCGAAAGCGGAAAGAGTACAAGTCGTTGGTCTTTGCAAACTCGCCGGTAGAGGCGGACGAAATCGTCGAATACTTGAATACTAATACCGATATAAACGGAGAAGAAAACAACAGCAGTGGAATGTATTCTATGGCGTTTCACGGGAAAGCGAAGGAGAGAGGCGTGGTGTTGGACGATTTCATCTCTGGAGAGTTAAAAGTGTGCGTCTGTACGGATTTAGCGGCTCGAGGCATTGACTTCCCGGAGCTCCATCACGTGGTGCATTACTCTTTAGCCGATTCTGCGGCTATGCACATACACAGAACGGGAAGAACTGCCAGAGCTGGTCAGCCTGGACCGTATTATTGCACGGTATTGTACGACAAAGAGGAAATTGTTGTTGAGGATATTGGAGACGACTTGAAAGAGTTGCTCGAATTGACAAAATCAAAGTCATCGCCTCGCAAGCAATATCAACGCGGTGGCAACAACACCATTTAACAACTTCTAGCATTGTAATAGTAATAAGAAACGAGCGCAGAGCAAAAAAAGATCTATAAGCACGACGCTCTAACCAAGCTGAGCTAAAAGGGCGTTCTATGAATATGCCCCATACGGGTCTCGATCCCGTGGCCTTCGCGTTTCTAAAACTCTCTCATTTGAAAGAGGCGAATAAAGTGTGCAAAGAGCTCTTTTTATCAGAGCAATTTATGTGAGTGACTAGCTAGCTTAGGGTTTAAGAATAAGATCATAAACTTGTTTAAATAAATCAAACCTTAAACGGTCAAAGGAAATGAATTCTGGTGTTCTCCTTCTCATATATCTTCTTCTTCTTCTTCTTCAGAGAGAGAGAAGATTCACCACCACCACCACTCGGTACTACTACACGCATCATATAAGTTAGATTTTTTAATCACTACTACGAGTAGTAGTGGTGGTTACTTGTGCGTTTTGTGAAAAGAAAAAATGGTGTACCATTCCGCGTTCACGGAATTGCCCGATTCCATCCACGCGTCCTGCGGCGTCCCTTTACTTCCTTTGCGAACGCAAACGAGAGGTCCGGCGCCGAAGACGACCGATTTTGACATCGTCGACGAGGCTATTCAGTATTTCCGACCGAACGTTTTGTTTCGGAAATACGCCATTCAATCCGACGCGGACAAGTTGTTGATTTATTTGACTCTCTACATCTCCCAATGCTTGAAGAGACTTCACCAAAACCAAAACCAAGCGTCGTCGTCGTCCTCCTCGCAACAAGGTACGAATAATAATAGTAAGAAAAATCTGATGACAGAAGGGGCGAAGCTTCTCTTCGCGTTAGCGCACGACCACTTTGACATCACGACTGGGTTAGGAGGGATTATTGATGGCCCGAAAACGTTTCAAGAAGGTGAAACGTTGAAGTCGTATCTCGCGCAGTGTCGCGAAGAAATCGGTTTGCGCCTGGTTGACCACTTATACGTCGACGAAGGCACGAAAATGAACAAGTTTTGGATGGCGTTCGCGAGGAAGAAGTTCATGAACAAAGAGTTACCAGAATATTGATGATTAGCATTTGAGGTAGTGTATCATAGATTTACGTAGATAGAGATTGTAAGCGGCTGTATTTTATTTTTGAAAACGATTTATTATTTTCACTCTCATCTTTTCGTCGTCCTCGTTTACTTATCATATCATCAAATCGAAGGATTGGAGTTATCGCTATCTTGCTGCATAGCTATATCCATCGCTAACGCCTCTTCTTCTCGAATCATGCGTATACTTTCTAGTCGTTGTTTTAAGCGGTTTTGTTTTTCTTCTAAAATTTCCTTTGGCATTTGCTCGGGAGGTTGCATGTTCATGCTCGAGGTGAGCGAGCCTCCGCCATCGGTAAAACCCGTCGAGTTCGTCTCGCTCGTCATAATTGAACTAATATCGTTATTATTATTGTTATCGTTGTTGTTATTATTATTGTGATGATGATGGTGATGATGATGGTGTTTTTGTCGAATCCACGGGTGTTGCAAAGCTTGCGTAGCAGTCATTCTATTCATCACGTCCACCGTGAGCAACTGTCGAACGCAATCCTTCGCACCTTCCGAGATGTATCTCCAAATTCGGTCGTCCATGCAATACACGCCTTCTTTGATATTTTTAAACAGCTGCTCTTCGTCGTCGTGATCGAACGGTGAATAGCCACTCAATAAAATAAACAAAATGACGCCGACGGACCACATGTCCACCGCCGGCGTATACGCCGTGTCCGATAAGTTCATGTCTAAAATTTCAGGCGCGACGTACAAAGGCGAACCACAAATTGTTCTCATCTCGCTTCCGTCTTGCGGTAATCTAGATAATCCAAAATCAATCAATTTCACCGTCGCTTTGGGAGATCGATCGGACATCAAAATATTTTCTAACTTGATGTCTCGGTGAACGACTTTCTTCGAGTGTAGATACTCAACCGCTTTTAAAATCTGAACGATGATCCGTCTCGCGTCCGCCTCGGAATAACTACCTTCCTCGGTTATTCTCTCCAGCAATTCCCCTCCGTGAACTACTTCAGTCACCATGAAGACGTTCTTCTCCGTCACGTACGTGCACCGTAAGTTGATGATATTTTCGTGATAGAGCGTCGACAACACTTGAAACTCTCTCTCGTAACTCTTATCCGTCGGGGCGTACTTTTGCCGGTCCACGATCTTGATCGCGACTTCTACTCCGGTATCTTTCTCGATCGCACGCATGACGGTTGCGAAACCTGTTTATGTCGTCGTGAGAGGAGGAAAAAAGAATTGTTGTCGTCGTCAGTTTTTTTTGGTGAGAAAAGAAAGAGAGTTCGACCCAAAACCAAGCAATTGAAAAAGAGGAAGAAAAAAGGAAACGTTTCCTCCTTCCTGTACGGAATCCGTTTTTATTGATGTTGTTGTTGTTTGTTTACTCTCGCGAAGTCGTACCTCCGGTTCCAATCTTCTCCTTGAAATCGTATTTGGAGAGAATCTCGGAGACATCTTGAATGGGGACAATCGCCCGTGGGAAATTCCCTCCTTGTCCTCCTCCTCCTCCTCCAAACGCGTTGTTGTTGTTGTTCGTGTTGTTGTTAATGTTGTGTGTGTGCGCTTCTCCTCCTCGATTTTCTGTACTCATGATGTCGAATTCTCCCCGTTATTACGTATACATAAACCACCACCACGACCGCTGATGATGAATAATACGAGTCAGAGAAGAGGAGACGATCCTTCGCCGCAATTTTAAAGTCGTCGCCGTGCAAACAAACGAACAACGCGAAAGAAGCTTTTTAATAAATATATAACGTAAGTCTGTGAAGAAAAATTGATTGTTCCAAGAGAGAAAACACGTCGGTAGTCTCTCGAGTCTCAAAACCCAAGCTGCTTCTTTCACTCGGCTTGATATTTTTCGTCTCAAAAAATTTTTTACCAAAAGGGGGCTGCTCACTTTTTTTTTGTCCTCCTCTTTGGGTGAGCTGCTGCAAAAGCTGCTCTCGCTCTGCTGACGACTTGAGCACACGACGACGCAAAACAGAGAGAAGACAAAGGAGAGTTTAAGAAATGATCGCATTCATCCTCGGGTGGCTCTCTTTATTCGTCTTCCTCGGCGCCGGGTTAGGGATGAACATGTACATCTTAGTCTGCTTGACTGATTTACAAAACGACTTCATGAACCCTCACGATACGGCGAATCGAATTAACAAATTGGTGAAACCGGAAGTTTTGTTCCACTTAGTGGTGGTTATTATCACGTCTGCGATGAGACGATTTGGATTGTGCGCGATGCACTTACCCGTTCTGTTGTATTCTTTGAAGTTATATAGCAAGAAGGAGATTTACGTGGACGTGACGGAGATATTCAACGTGTTAGATCGAGAGAAGAAAATTCGAGGGTGGAAAGTTGTTTTCTTTTCCGTCGTTTTTATAATAACGACGTATCGATTAGTGGAAGAGGTAGTGCACACGATGATGACGGATTCGGGGAGGAAGATTGCGGCGCAAGTTTTGCGAGACGCCGCGAGCTCGAATTTATATCACCTTTAGATTTTAACCCAAAGAGAGAGCGAAAGCGCTTTTCTCGCGCGTCCTCTCTGTCGTCGTCGTAGGATAATACTAGTAGAGACCTTATTAGCGCAGAAAGATATAATACCAATAATAATAATTTTAGTAGCGAATAATAATAATATATATTTAAAACACTTGCTTGCATTCATTTCCTATGCGATGACTCTTTCTCTCTCTTTGACTAACCGGACTTTGAAGTTGGATCGCTTCGCGTTTTAATCAAACCGTAAATCGACGAAAACACTAAAAATCCGCCGACGAAAGGAGTAAACGCCGGGTAGAGCGTATCCGTGATGAACGAATCGACGCTGTCTGGCCAGATTTTAAACGCCGATAACGCGAGAACAACACCAAAAGCAAAGATAATTGCTATGTAAAACCCAAGAAATTTCAAGAAAGCTTCCTCGGACTCCTCAACGACGGTTCTTTCCGACTCGCCTTTCGCCGCCGCGATGGCCGGCGAGTCCACCGCAACCGTCGCGCGTCTCGTAGATTTCCCGTCTCGTCGCCTTCTCTTCTTCGATTTGGAACCAAATTCGAACGGGTCGTCGCTCGAAGCATCCACTGATGATGATGATGATGATGAGTCGTCCTCGTTCGCTTTCGTAATAGTCGCGTTTCTTCTTTGTTGTTGTTGTTGTTCTTTCACCGTTTTGTTGTTGCTTTCGTTTTTCTTCATCATCGTCGTCGTCGTCAAAGTCGTCTTCGTTTGTACACCACAACGAGCACTGCTCCTCGCGATGCTCCAAGAAGAACGACGCGAAGAAGGTGATGTAAACGTAGCCATCGCGTTTGTCGATCGTTGTTTTGTGGGCTTTCTGATGTTGTTGTTGTTCGCTTTAGGAGTTGTTTTACGAGTTCTCAACATCGACGACGTCGTAGGAGATACGCTCCTTGTTGCTGACATCATCATTTTTCTGCTTTCTCAAAAGCTTTTATTATGCGTCTTATTCCTTTTCCTTTTACTCCTCCTCTTCTTCAAAATCGCTTCGAGACGACGAGGATGCTTTCTCTTTTGCGAGTCTTTCTTTCTCTCTTCTTTCGATGGATGATGTATGTATGTATAGTATTATACCCACACTCACAGAGAACGCGATGCGTTTGATATGAAGAAGAGAGTCTGTGGTGTTGTTGTTGTTGTTTTCCTTCCTTTTTCTTTGAAAACAGACAGAGAAGGAAAGCATGCAGCTTTGGTTGTTGAAAGGAGTTCTCGTTTTGAGCAGAAGACCCAAAGAAGAAAAACTCTCTTCTTTTTCCTAAAAAGAGCTCTCATCGTTTAAAAAACAACTGACATTCTCATTTCCAATTCACGTCTCACCACAAACGCGCGCACGGACTGCATAAAAAGAAACTTTACGGAGAAAGAACTGTTCAAACGTTGACAGGAAAGATATAGGGACCGTTTGCGCCCGGTTTGAATCCAGATCTACCCGTTGAATACTACTTAAAATCCATCAGTCGGTTGGTGTGTATTTTTCTGTTTTTCTTTGAGAACCGTACTTTATCTCGTCCTGGTATTTCAACAACTTCAAAGACGCGCAGAGGAGCGCAATAATACTAATACTAATACTAAATAATGATGGGCGAAAACGAAGAAAAAGAGATCGAGAGAAGAGAGGAGACGGTGGAAAAGAACGAACAAAAGTCTCCCCCGTCCTCGCCGGCGCAACCTTCGAAGGAGGATGAGCCAAGAACGCCTTCACCTTCTCAGAACGACGATGCGGAAAACGAGGAGGAAAAAAAGAGCACGGAAGAGAAGCAAAAAGAGGAGGAGGAAAAAAAAGAGAAGAGAAAACAACAGTGCGAACAACTCTACCAATGGCTCTCGAGAATGGCCACGAAACCAGGGAGAATGCTCGTCAATAAAGACGCAATCATCGACGACCAGGTGAAAATGCAAGAGGAGGAACTGGAAAGGAGAAACCGGGCGATGTGTTTGCGGTTCAAGTTGGTCACCGCGGAAGGCGAAGCGCATCAACCGCGAAGAGGCGCGAGAGGGAAGGAGAAGGCGTTTCGAGCGGCTGGTTTGCACGATTTTACGTTAGTAGAGGAGTCGGAGAAGATGTTTTCGTCGCCGATGACGAGAGTGTGGCAACCGGTGAAACCGGCGATTATACGGGTTGGAGACGAGTATCAAGCGCAGGTGCCAGAATTCGACGAAGAGGTGAAAAAAGCCATCGTGGACGACTTGGAACATTTTACGGAGAAGGAGACGCAGATGCTTGGCGTCCGGTTTTGGCCACTGAATAATAACGACCAGAATAATAATAATAATACGAACACCAATACGAACTCGCCGACGAGGAAAAGCACGCGAAAGCGTTCGAAGAGTCGCGAACCCGCTGAGGAGGAAGAGGAAAAAGCGGCCAAGCGCTTGGCGCCGAGCGAAAATAATACTAACAACGGCGAGCAAGCAAAGAACATAGAAGTTGTAGGAGTAGCAGGAGCAGCAGCGGTAGTAACAACAGCGAAAGCTGAATTAGATAGTAACAACGCACCGGCGGTAGGAGCGGTAGTAGTAAAAACGGAAACTCAAGGAGAAGAAGTCAAAGACCCAGACTTGGTTGCGTATATCAACGCTCAAGGACAAGAAGAGATTATCCGAATCGTCCGCGTTCCTCTCGAAGATATCGCCGAAGCGCGCGCTAAATTCAAACGCGAAGTTGGAGATTCTTTACACGTTCAAACGTCGTTCGGTTTACACGACATGGGTGTCGTTGTCGCCAACGCATGGAGCGAAGAAGAGCGCGATATTTTCACCCAACATGTGACGAAAAATTGCGACAATTTGCGTCCAATGAAGCCTTTGTTACCGAACAAAACCATGTCCCAAATCGTTTCGTATTATTACAACGTCTGGCAAACTACGCGAGCGAATCCGAGACGGGTCGATATCTGGCATCCGCCAGAGGAGAAGCGTTCGCACAAGCGCGAACGCGAACGGGCTTTGGCGAAAGCCTTAGCGGCTGAAAAGCGTCTCCGCAAACAGCAACAAAAGAAAGAGCGAAAGTTAGCTGTAGCGCCTGAAATCATCCTGAAACAGAGATGTAAGAAAGAGGTGGCGCAAATGGTCGAATGGATACGCTCTTCTTGCGCGACAAACCCGAGACACGCGGCGTATAACGCCAATCGTGCCGAGACGGTGACGAAACTACGTCAGCACATGATGGAGCGCGTTCACAGTTTACGTTTGTACTCGCAAAACGATAAGGACATCTTCGACGACTACAAGCAGTACTTTTTCCAAAGAATGACCAGCGTGAAGTTATGAAACGCGGCGAGAAGGAAAACTACATCGTATGTTTTGGGTTGTTTGTAATAATGCAGTAACATAGTATTCATCATCATATAAAGTAATAAAAAAGATCTCCTCCAGACCCAGACTATACCCTAATTTTCGAGTTTTGGCATTTTGTCAGGTTTCTGGATCTCGTCTTATTAGAAAACGTCATTCTCTCTCTTTAACGTTCGTTCTTAAACAACTCGTAAAAGAGGAAATCACCCAAACTAACCGCAAAGCGGATTCGTCGTTTGCCACCGTCTTTTTCAGTTGTCGGTTCGTAACAACTCTTGTTTTAAGAGACTTTATTTACTTCAGAAAGAGAAGACTTTGAAGAAAATTCATCTTCTTTCCTTCCTCTATTTGAATTCGTCGACGAGACGTTTGAAATGACGGCTTCGATTTTCGTCGGAGGTAAACCCATCGATGGGAAGTTGATTTTAAGCGACGATTGGCGCAAGGTATGTCGAAATTATTACGTTCTCTTTCTCTGTCTGTTCGAGTTCGATTCGTTCGAGTTGCCGTTTCGTCTGTCTGGAGTGATTCGTTCGCTCGTTGTCGGCTTCGGCTTTCCCTAATTTTTGCCCTTAGACTACGAAAACGTCCTCTCGCCTTCTTTCCCGCCGACTTTTTCTTTCATTAAATATAATACTAACATGATGTCACTCGTAATAAAACAGGCTGGAGAAAAACGCCGACGGCCCGAGGAAGACTATGAAGCGAACGACACCAACCAAGATCCGAAAACGCCCCGACATTATGCGGCCGCGGTGTATACCATCGTCAACGGAGAGAAAAAAAGAGTCAAATGAGATGAGATTAGTTTTATTCATCTCTCTCTTTCTTCGAAAACTATATAATAATAAAGAAACAAACAAAAAAATGATACGAGTAGAATACGTTTAGAAGAGAGGAGCGGAGACGTACACGAGCTAATACAACGTGCACACTCTCCCTCACTCTCTCGTTGTAACTATAATGATAATATAATAATATAACTAGAAATCTATAAACGTACAACAACGTCGGGGGTGTCATATTTTCGAAACCCATAAATCCAAAATTTTCTTCGTGCCGTACCACGGTCTCTCTTCGTTATTCGACCCAACTGGCGTATGAAAGACCCCGTCCAAAACTATATTTTCCACGCCTTCTAATTGCAGCTGCGCTGATTCTACCGGAGTAATTCCATCGCCACTCGCATCCGCTGCGCCGCAGACTTGTTTGTAGCCTTGCCCGACGATAAAATCAGAAAACCGTTCGCGAGAGAACTCTTTTACTCCCGTTTTATACGTTCCAGCTAAGCAAATCCATTCGATGCCTAAGGCTTTTGGCGATAAACAATTCGCTTCGACGTAGGTTAATATGCCTCTGGTTTGGTCGACCACACCGGGCACGTCTAAAGGTACCGCGTTTAGCGGACTTCCGAGAGAAATTATCTTCGATACAAGCTTTGCGTTCGCAAAGTCTTCTTTCGACTCCAAATATACTCGGGATAACCACCCACCGGCTGAATGGGCGAGCAAAACAACCTCCCCGTTATTCTCGCTCGCGTTTCTTGCCTCGTCGATGGCATCGTTGATTCTCTCTAAATACCAATCGACAGTCGGCCTAGGCTCCAAAGTTCCGAGCCAGTAGGATGGCTTGACAATGCCGGCCGCGTTTCTCAACCAATCCGGTCGCGCGACTTGAGCGATAGACGTGGCCACATAGCCTCGAGAGGATAACTCTTCCTTAAACTCTTCGTAATCTTCGGTGGCGTTCCCTAAACCAGGTAGTATGACCACGGCTGGCTTGTCGTTTGATGATGCCGACGTGAACAACGCGCTTGTTTTTCTTCTTCTTCTTCTTCGGGAAGATGACGACAACGACGATATCTTTCCAGTCGTCTTCAACGAAGAAGAAGAAGAAGAAGAAGAAGAAGAAGAGGTTTTCTGCGACGAAGCGATTCTCATCGTCGCGATGAGACTCTGGTGTGGCATTTTGGCGAATAAGTAATACGTGTTGTTCCGCGCGCGTGCGGTGATGTGTTTCTTATAGTGAGGAACGAGTAAGTAATCTTTTTCAGACGAAAAGTGCTGCTGCTCCATCAACTTAATAGCGTGTGCAAACATTTGTGACTTGGAATCATCAATCTGTGTAAACTAGTACTTCTTAAACTAAAATCCTATCATTATATCGACTATATTATTACTAACAGTGCGTATCTTTACAACCGAAGCTTTCTTGGTAACTCTTGAACTTAATCGAGGAAGTTGTCCACGCGCCTCCGTGGAGCTTGGCGTCGTGTTTACTCTCTCCCGTTTTCTCTTTCGCGTGTTTACCTAAACACTCGTTGAATTCCCAATACGCTTCTAAACCGGTTTCCATCCCAGATAAAGAAAGCAGCATGGATTCTCGAATGTCCAATTGGCTACGACTGACCCTCCATATTCGCACGTCGTCTAAAATACCGTCGTAAAAATCAATCGGTTCGCCTTTTTCCAACATCGCTCCGATTAAAACCGGTGTTTCCGGGTTTTGATCTTGCCCAGCTTCTTTTTGGGAAGACGCTAAGGTTCCGTTAATATAAATAGAGGACACGCCGTTCCCGTAGGAACACGCTATGTGCGTGAACGCGTGTAAAGGAATCGTGCCGGCTTTTTGTCCCCACGGCGCAACCTCTCGATGGAAAAACACCTCCATCTCGTCGCTTTCACCTATTCTTTGCAACTGCACGAAATATTGACCCCACTTCCCTCGATCGTACTTGGAGACTAAAACAGCTTTCTCCGACGCTCTTTTCGGCTTCACCCACAATTCAATCGTAAACGGCGCGGTGCCACCGAATTGCAAATCACCCGACTCTAAAATTTCTAAATAATCTCGTTTCTTTCTGTCCAAATGTAACGCGCAGCCTCTATTGGACAAACCGGTTCTCCCGCCTTCGCCGCCGTTATTGCCGCTCTTCCTCGACTGAATCGTTCTCGTGGCTTCTGATAGCGCCGCTTTCAACAGTTTTTTATCGTCGCCTCCGCCTTCGGAATTCGTGTGCGAAAACTTTCGTATAAACTCGCCGTACTCGTTCCTCGTCACGATACCGTCGTTGTTCAAGTCAAAGAAAGGAGATAAAGCTCTGGCCCGTCCTCGATTTAAGTTCAATCGTCGATCTTCTAAATACTCAAGAAACAAACCAACTGCGAATTGCTCTTTCGGCACTTCGTCTCGATTGAAATGTTTGTCCCACACGGAATAGGAGTCTCGCTTTTGCAACGCTTCTTTGCTCAACGTTTTCAAGTCTTCGTCTGAGAAAATGCCCAACGCGCGGAACAAGCGTCGTCGGGAATCTTTCGCGCCCAAGATGAAGTAATAGCCGAAGAAGAGAAACGCGTACGAGAGAAGTGTTTTCGGGTGCATGCCGCCGCGTCCTCCTCCTCCTCCGTGAGGAGAACGTTGATGATATTTCGGGGAGGAAGACTTGGAAGGAACAAAGGTTGGCAACATCTTTCTTTCTTCTTCAAAACACTCTCTGTCGTCTCTCTCTGTCGTTTGCTTTTCTCTTCTTCTTTGTCTTCTTTGTTCCTCCTCCTCTCTCTTTATGCGTTCTCGACGTGCATCGGTGCGACGACGCGCGTGCTCTCACAAACAAACTCGCGTTGAAGAGAGAGAAGTTTCTACTTTTATGAAGATGCGCAGTTTTGAACTGTGGAGAAGAGTGCAAACGAACAAAAAAATCTAAAAATCGTCTTTAGCTCCTTACTTACTTACCTCTTTAGCCTCTTTATAACTATGTATGTATCGTTGGTCTTGTTCATTACAATCACATTTATCTAAGCAGCCGTCACGACGGATTTACGACGAACAAAACTAAACATGTCGTCACCAACGCTCACGGCTAAACCGATACCGACTCCGAGACCGTTCGCGTCGCTTCGACCTTCGTAGTATAATCGCAACTTGTTCTCCGCCATGGGGACGACGTACGGTCGTCCAACTCCACCTTCGTCCCAGGCACCGTCTTCACCGAAAACGAGCGCAGGGGTTGAAGCGCGTTCCCATTTAATGCCGTCTTGCGATTTCGCGACGCAAATGGTGGATTTCCCCGGGTGTTTTGAACTCAACGCTTCGTAAAACATGACGTATTCGTTTCTTCCAATTCTGGCCACGCACGGCGATTTGACGCCTAAATCATCGATGGAACCTTCTGGCCCGGCGTCTAATATAAATCCGCTGGAATTCTTTTGCCATTGAAACCCGTCCTTGGAAGTGGCGACGCCAATTCTGGAAACGTCTGTCGTTTTGTCGATTGAGTGATAAAACAATCGCATATCTTTCGGTCCCGCTAATAAAAGCTTCGGGTCTCGGATGCACAGCTCGTCCCATTCGCCTTCACTTCCGACGTCTAACACTGCGTGCGTGTGGTGTTCACCCTCTATTCTCGCCCAGTTTCTCCCGTCTTGCGAGAGACACAAGCCCGGTCTCGTGCGCACGCCTTCGACGCCGTCGACTTCCTCTTTATCGCCGCCTTGGTAATACATCCAATAAATACCGCCACCGGCTCCACCGGAGACGTTGCCAGAAGAAATCATATGCACGTCTCCAACGGAAACGTGAGCGGTATCAAAAACCCACCAGTCTTCGTTGTTGGGATATAAAACTGCGCCTACGTCCACGGAGAGATTTTCGAAAGCCTCCGCGTCGCCGCCGGTTCTGTACGTTTCCGTCGGCGACCCGCCTCGTCTCCACACGATGCCGTCTTCGGAAACGGCGATACCAATCTCCCCGGATGTCAAAGATTTGTCGTGGTCAAACGTTGCCGCTGTTATTTTGTCTCCTACATTTTCCTCGCTATTATTCCCGCTCGTGCCTACTTCTCGTCTCCCCGTGTACCACATCACCCACCGTTCGGTGTCGTCATCGCTTTGGAAATATTTCACGATTGGAGACCCGATGGCGATGGAATCAAACGCGTTCAATTCTCCTTTACCGCGCTGTAAAATTAATCCATCTCCTTCACCCGTGGCCTCTGCCGACGTTGCCACCACCACTGTCGCTCTTCTTCGATTGTGTCTTCGATGATGATGATGATGATGATGATGATTGCTTTTCGTCGTTAAAGAGATATTCTTATTTTTGTTGTTACCACTGCTACATTCGTTCTTCTTCCAGCAAAAAGAAGAAGAAGAAGACGAAGAAGGGTTAGCCGTGGACTTCGTAAAAGTCGCGCACAGAGACGAAGAAGACGTCGAAGAGGATGCCATCATCTTAACTCAGTGAAGACAAAATGAAGATTAGTGAATAAAAAGGAGTTTGGATTTGGATATCTCTTTTTCTCTCTCTGTCAGCGTCTGTGCACAAAAAATCTCTCCTTTTTTGTCTGCACGTGTTTTTTTTCCTCTTCCCCTCATTTGTAGTACGCACACACTTTTGTACTCTCTCTCTCTCTCTCTTCTTTAAATAAAAAAGATGACCTCCATGTCCTCCATGGGGTCGCAGAGCAACAAAGATCGATCGAAGACGGCGTCATCTGCGACAGTCACGAGATTGTTTCAGAAATCTTTGAGAGACTTGATCACGGGTGCGTCGTGGTTTTATCTCGTGTCGTAAAATTGAATTCTCTTTTGCCCGCGTCTGCTGCGGCTCCCAAAATTAAATTGAATTGCGTAAAACGACGACGATCCTTCTTCTCCTTCTTATGTGTTTTGTCGAGACCCAATGGCATCATCACACTCGCTCAAACTTTCTACGATCGAGAACATCAAAGCGTTATTATTAATCCTTTTTTCTCTTCTATTCATCAAACAGGCATTCGAAGTCACAAAGACAATCAAAAGGATTTCATGAACAAGTCTTTGCAAGACATTCGCGCCGAAGTGGTCTCGTCGGACATTCGAACGAAATCAATCGCTATTGAAAAGGCGACGTATTTGCACTCTTTAGGATTTAACATGAACTGGGCGTCGTTTCACGTCGTCGAGTTAATGTCCACGGCGAACGTGAAATATAAAAGAGTCGGGTATTTAGCCGCCTGTCAATCTTTCGGGGACGATACCGATGTCGTGTTGTTAATTCCCAATTTATTGAAGAAGGATCTGGCGAGTCCGAATCCGGCGGAGGCGGCGTTGGCGATTTCGTGCTTGGCGAATATTGTCACGCCAGAATTGTCGCAAACGTTAGTCGCAGATGTGTATTCGTTATTGAACAACCACAAACCGGATTTACGACGCCGAGCGTGCTTGTGTCTCTACAAGTGCTTCTTGCGATACCCGGAAGCTTTGAGACCGTCCTTCGCGAGACTGACAGAATGTTTAGAAGATGACGATCAAACTGTCGTCCAAGCCGCGGTGACGGTATTATCAGAACTTGCCATGCACAACCCGAAAACATACTTGCCGCTCGCACCGAAGTTTTACAAATTATTGACGACCTCGTCCTCGAACTGGATGACGATTAAATTGGTTAAAGTATTCGGCGCTTTGACGCCTTTGGAGCCGCGATTGGGAAAGAAACTCGTCGGTCCGTTGTCGGAAATTTTGGAAACCACGAGCGCTAAATCGCTCATGTACGAATGCATTCGAACGGTTGTCCAAGGCATGACTTCTCAAGAGAAGATTGTTCGACAAGCGGTGGATAAATTGAAAGACATGCTCGAAGATACCGATCCGAATATTAAGTTTCTCGCGTTGCACGCGTTGACCTTCTTGCTCGATTCGCACCCGAGAATTGTCGCCGAACATAAGGGGAACATCTTTGGCTGTCTCGACCACGAAGATTCGAACATTCAATACTGCGCGTTGAAAATCGTCCGAGGTTTGGTGACGAAGAAGACGTTGATGGATACCACCGCTCATTTGATGGGCGCCATGGGAAGAGCCGATAAGAAATTCCGAGATGAATTGGTATGGTCTGTGATTCACATTTGCATGAGCGATAGGTACGCTTTAGTCACTGACTTTGTTTGGTATTTATCCGTGTTGGCTGATTTGATTCGCGTCCCGTCCTCTTCGCACGGGAAACTTGTCGGCGATCAAATCATCGACGTGTGCTTGCGCGTGGAAGTCATTCGAGAATCCGCCGTCGGTATCTTGTCTCCGATTTTGATCGACCCGACTCTTTTAGAAATGTCGAGCGTTAATAAAACGGTTCCGGATGCGCTCAAAGCCATTGCATGGGTCGTTGGTGAGTACGCGCATTATCTCACGGACCACGCCGAGCTCGTGCATGCGTTGACGCAACAACAAGTCACGCAGTTACCCGGTCCTGTCCAAAGCGTGTACATTCACAGCGCGCTTAAAATCTACTCGAGTGCAGTCAGCGAGCATTTGCAAGCTACGCGAGGTTCGGATGCGTCTATTTTGGTTCCAGAAACCGAAGATCTCGCGGATATTCGAGATATTATCGGTGGCAAACGTTTGATGCCTTTTATGGTTTCCTTAAATCTCGAAGTGCGAGAACGAAGTTGCCAATTGAAAACTATTCTCGATGCGGTTCAAGACGCCGAAGACGAAGAAGCCGGATCTGGTATGGCCCTCGTCGAAGAAATCGCAAATGTCTTCGCGGAGGAAATTCAGCCAGTTTCGACGAAAGCCCAGCGCAAACTCGGGGCGCCGGAGGATCTCAACGTCAACGCGCCGTTGTCAACGGAGTGGGATCACTTGCTCGAATCGAGTGACTCGGAATCCGACGACGAATACTCGGGTAGAAAAGGCAAGAAAGGTAAGAAGAAGTCGAAAGGACCAAAGAATGTTACCGATTTGTTTACGGTTAAAAAATCGAAAGAACAAATTGCCAAGGAAGAAAAGGAGGCGCGCAAAATGTTGGCCAACCATAAGAAGAAAATGGGCAACTATTATTTGGCTCCAGAAGAAGAAGCCGGCTCGGGTGGTCGCAAATCCAAAAAGGACGGTAAGGCTGCCGCTGCGCTCACCGCGACTGACTCTGCGGCCATGCAAGCGATGCAAGCGCACTTGGCAGCGCATAGCTTGGGCGGCCCGATTTCTAGACCGTCCATCAAGGGCGAAGACGATAGCTCAGACGAAGACGAGGACTTTGAGGAAGGAGCGGCTTTGAAAATTGGAGGATACCAACCAACAAATGCCGCCTCGAAGTTGCATTCGAACTTAGTCGCTTACGATCCACTCAAACCGAGCGAAGGCCGCGGCGAAGGCGAAATGCCGACGATTGAAGCGTATCCGAGATTTGATCCGTACGAGAGAGACGACGCGTTCAATCCGTTTTCAGTTGGCGATGGTAAAAAGAAAAAGAAGAAGAAGAAGAGCTCGAAGAAAGATAAAGATAGCGCAGCGGCGTTACCAAGTGGTGGCGAGAAGAAAGAAAAGAAAGAAAAGAAGGAGAAGAAGGAAAAGACGAAAGAAAAGGATGGAGACGGCGAAAAGAAGAAAAAGAAGTCTTCCAAAGCCGATGACGACGGCGAAAAGAAAAAGAAGAAAAAGAAGAGTAAGGACTAGAACCATGATGACCATGACTTTTAAACTGAACGTAACGTGTGTAACATTAGCTTTTGTTGTTTTTGAATAAATAAACGATGAAGAATTTTGTATAGCTTCACACTAATCAATAGAAATTCTCCTTCTTGTTCTTCTTTGCCATTTCAAGGACTCGAACGAAGAGTACTTTGGATTCATCGGCTGATTTACCTTTATATTTTAACCACCACTCCCACTGTTCTTTCCCGCCGTAATCAACAGAGCCATTCGATGTCCACATCGGGCACTCAGTATCGTTGTCGCCCTTCTCGACTTGCGCAACAGCGCCATCCAATTTGTACCAATCTGGCGGACGAATCGCCTGACCTCCAGGACGTTTGATGTATTTCCAGCTTAATTTCTGAAAGGAACCTTTATTCTCTTCGTAAATCGGTATAGCTTCTTCGATGTCTTCCTTGCTGATTGGTTTTTTCAAGAACGCATCTCCGTTTGATCCTCCGAGATCATCGTCTTCGTCAGAACCGCAAGAGAAGGAATAGAACTCCACCTCTTTCTCTCCGGGTGGATATAACTTCATCGATCCGAACTTCTTCTTAAATTGCGATAATCCGTTTGCGCCGTACTGTTTGAAGAAACCGACGACGTCTGCTCTTTGCTGCACGGTTCCATTCGATGGTGCGTTCTCTTTGACGAAATTATACTCCAAAGCCAATTGTTGACATTCGAGCAAAGTCAACTCTCGAGCGCGAGCTTTATCTTCGCTCTCATCCAAAGTTATGATGGTTGGAGAAGAATTGTCAGCGTGAGAGAATTGCACCATTTGATGAGGGTGGTGTTTGTGTTCGTGTTCCTGTGCTCGCGCGCGCGCTCGTGTGTGTGCGTGTGTGTGTGAAGAGTTTGTTTGTTTTTATCTTTTTTTTTTCGCAAAAGCAAAAAAATGCGTTACGTCCTAAATCAAGTCTTTCGACTCAGCGTTCTTTGCTTCGTGGCAACTTTAACAACTTTCTCGTCCACTTTCAAACCTTTACGCTTACGAACCATATCCATCAAATCTCTGGCGACGTTGTCTGTTAACTCTTCTCCATCCTCGCCGAGCTTTTGGTACGGATCGATATCCAACTCTTTCCAGTGCGAAAACACGAGCTGAGCGCTGGAAGCACCCGAAGTGAGTTTCCGAAGCTCGTCGGCGAAACCAAACGAAGTTGCCACAGGTAAGTACGCGTGAATAATGAATACACCAGTGCCTTCGCGTATGGATTCTGAAAGTATATCAGATCGTCGTCTTCCTAAAACGGCGTAGGTTCCATTCAATGCTTCCGAGGTGGTTGTTATGACCGCTAAATACATAGCCTCGATCAACCTTGGGTTTGATTTCATCACGGCTTGTCGAATCACGTCGCGGGTAAACGTAATCACTTGTCCAGAATTCAGCTGCTCATCATCGTCGTTATTATTTACTTCGTCGTTATCCTCAATAGGCGCATCTAAGAACTCAACAGTCACTTTAAGGTTATCGAGAGGCTCGTCGCATATCGGTCCTCTTTCGCATGCGAGTTGGAATCCCAGCCGAATGGATTCTTCAAAGTCGTCCAAGAAAGTGTCACCACTATTACCACTAATACTACTACTAATACTACTAAGTTCTATATTCAAAGCGTTGTTGTTCTTTTTCTTTTTCTTCTCGTCCTTGGCTGTCGTCGCTTCTTTTTCGTCTACTTTCTCTTCCTCTTTTTCTTTGTCGCCAACAACAAGAAGTCTCTCCACCGACGCTCGCAACACTTTTTTACTACCTATTTTATAGTCCGCAAAACCAGCGGTCGTAATGCCTTCTTTGAAGTTTACCAAAGGTTTAGACACTCGAATAGGGACTCTGGCAAACCTTTCTCTCAAATCATTGATGCACCGTTCCAAGTGCACTTCACCGGCTGCGCTCAAAACGTGCTCTCCAGAATCCATAACTTCCATCTCGACGAACGCATCTGCTCGGTTTAACAAACGCAAACCTTCTAAAAGCAACGGCATGTCTTGCACATTTTCTGGTTCTACGGCAACCTTAACAATAGCGCTCGCCTGAAACATCATGGACCCGAATAATGGACACTCTAAAGATGAAGAAAGAGTCGAGGATTTCAAGACCACTTTGTCTAAACCTCCAATGGCGAGGAGATTTCCACTCGGCACTTCATCTACAGGGAACATCCCTTGACCCATCATCAAATATAACTCTGAAATTATAATCTCCGTAGGTTCGTCACCACCCAAGACGAATATTTTATCACCTTTTTTCATGATACCAGCGAAAACGCGTCCGAAACCGACAAACTTGCTGTCGCCGTGCGTCTCGGAACCTTCTCGTACACCTCCGTGAATCGAGCTCAAAGGAACAGCTACCATTTTCGAAATGAATACAACTGTCGTCGCATCACTGCTCTTGTTACACTTCAAAATATCGTCGTATGCGGCTATTTTACTATCTGACGGGTAGAGGAGCCGTTCTATTCGAAACGGCATTGCTTCAACCGGGTTAGGGAGCGAGTGGACGACCATTTCGAGTATCGCGGAACTCAAAGGCAGCCAGCTTCGCATGATTGCTAATAATGTCATTCGTTTATTGGATTGCGTCAACTCTTTTTCAGATATGCTTGTCAATTTGAGCGATTTCGCGAGCGTTGGTAAATCTTTATCGCCTGAGTAATACTCGTCCGCGGCGTCGTACAGTTTCCAAATCGGGTCGAGAATGCACTGCACGAACAACGGTTTCAATTTTCCGTTCGGGTTGAGTTTCTTCCCGACTATTCGTTTCGATTTTGGATGATAGAACCAATCGCCCCACAACCCTTTTTTCAAAGCTTTCTCCGAACATCCCAACTTTTCCGCGTATAATCTCGCAAACTGCTCCGGTCGAAATGCCCAACCGTCCATGGCTGAGGCGAACGCCACGTTACCTCGTTCCACGGAGAATACGTCTTCGGCATCCGTCATGTCCAGATGATCATCTAAATATTCCGCTAAATCTTCCACATCTTCGTTATTATCACTGTTGATGTTATTATTCCTTTTATCTTCCGCACTGAGAAACGTATCCGCTTGATTGATAAACTTTTCGGACTCGAACGCGCTCATGAGAGAATTCACCTCGTGCAAAAGCATTCGCAATCTTTCGTACGTCTCCAACGGGGAATACTTCAACTCCTCGATGAGCCGATCCATCTTGTTGAAAATTAAGCACGGTTTCAACTTTTCTTCCCACGCTTGTCGTAAAACCGCGTGAGTTTGGACGCAGACCCCTTCGCACACGTCCACGAGAACGAGCGCACCGTCCGAAAGTCTCGCCGCCGTGCTCACTTCGGAACAAAAGTCTACGTGACCGGGAGAATCAATGACGTTTATTAAAGTAGATTGCGAAGGAGAAGATGATGATGTTGATTGCGAGGTGTATTGTAACGCAATCGAAGCGGATTTCATGGTGATTCCTCGTCTTTGTTCTTCTTCGAGAAAGTCCATCATTCGTAAACTTCCCGCTTGTTTCTGGTTGATGAAGCCATTGTGCGAAATCAGACAATCCGTCAGCGTGGTCTTGCCGTGATCCACGTGCGCTAAAACGCATATGTTTCGGACGTGTTCCGTGGATTTCTGCTTATCTGCGAGGATATCCACGGCTCTCTGCATACTTCTTTCCTTCTTATCTCTCTCGTGTTTCTTTCTTGCCTTCTTCCAAAAGGAGGAAGAGAAGAGAAGATTTTTGCTTTTGCAATTGGTATTGTTCCCTCAACGAACTTTTCTTTTTTTTATCTTCTTTTGTCTTTTAAAAATTTATTTAAAATACGATTCCTATATCCTGGCTTGCTATTATACTCATTTAATTATATGAACACACTTAAATATAATTATCGTACATGAATCTAATTTTGGTATAGGAAAACCGAGATAAAACATTGCATTACAAAAATATTTCAGGAGAATAAAATAAATTATTTTAATAACCTGCGCATTTTCCCCATTTATACTCATTTTGTCACATACAATTATACATTCATGCGCGAAAATAATTATTCTATTTATATTTGATAAATAAATTGGGACAAATAATCTGAAAAGTCAGAAAGGAATTGAGTTGTTTTATTTTTTCAAATAAAATAATAAAATAATAAAATTTAAAGGTTGAAATTACTGATATAATTGTACTAATCCGTCGGAATAGAGCAATCTTAATTAATTTGCCAACTGTATCGTTCAGGATTCTCAGAAATACTTCATTTATACTTTCCAGCGACAAAGTACCTACTTAAAATTTTCTTCGTTCTGTCTTCTTCACAAAGAATGGGCTGTGTTCCTTCCAAGTCGACGCTTCTGAAGAGAACAGATGAAAAGGAAAATCTAAAGCAGGAACCCGCGGATGTCTTCAGTGCCAAGTCGACGGCGAGAAGAAGAAGTAGAAGTGAGAGAGGAGCAACGACGACGACGACGACGACGACAACAACAACAACAACTTCCATTTGTTCATCGACTAACGACTTTCTCCTAGCGTATCCGAACAAGGTAACTCGGAAGGTATCCCTGATAAAAGAATCCAAAGATGTGAAAACAATCAATGAAAAATACAGAAAAGTGAAGCGATTAGGCGAAGGTTCGTTCGGGAAAGTCATGCATTATCGTTACAGGGGTAACGGTGATGAGAAGGAAACGGATTGCGCCATCAAAATTTACAACAAGAAACGATTGCAAAGAATACGCTCATCCAACAACGAACGCACCGCTCTGGACGACGCGTTTAACGAAGCGCAAATATTAGTTCAACTCGACCACGAAAACGTGACCAAACTCATCGAGTTTCTCTGGGACGAAGAGAGTCCGAAACTGTACTTTGTGTTGGAATATTGCGCTCTCGGTCCGATACTAGACGAGGAACGAGAAACGTTTGAGAAGGTCGACTGGAAGACGTGCCTTCGGTACGCTCGAGATGTGTTTTCCGGAGTTGCATACATACACGAGGTCTTATGCATAGCTCATTTAGATATCAAACCGCAAAACATGCTTGTACATGCGAGCGGAACCGTAAAACTTGGCGACTTTGGCACCGCGGTTATCCTCTCGAAAGATACCCGGACGGTACTAAAAACGCCGGGTACGCCCGCATTCACGGCTCCTGAATGTTGCGAAGGTAAACCGTACGATGGCTTTAAGGCGGATAGTTGGAGCGTAGGCATGTCTTTTCACGCGATGAGAACGGGAGGTTATCATTACAAGACAGGGAATTCGTACGATACGTATCAGAGAATATTACGCGAGGAGGAGGAGGACGAGGCGAAGAATCCGTTGTCCTTCTCCAATACGGAGGGCGGTCCAGGATACGACGCGCAGTTCGCGACGGTCTTGTCTTCTCTGTTAGTCAGAGATCCAAAAAGAAGACGTGGGATGGCAGAGGCAAAAGAAGAGATTGATCGCTTTTGAATGTAGAGAATATAGATAGAGAGGGTGTGTAGTTTACTTAGTTCGCAGTTGTTTGTGCAGACGATCAAATTTTTTTCACCACTCCTCCTCCTCGTTTTCTTTTCCTCCAAAAACGAAAACATAAGCAGAGCAGGCGGGAATTACGCAAGAGGTCTTCTCTCGAAAAGAAAATTATTATATATTCTTCACACAAGAAACTCATTCGTATCAGTAAGAGAAGAGAAGGAAATCAACCAGAGAGAGTGAAAGAGGAAGAGGGTGAAAGCGCTCTCAGTTGGTGCGAGATCTCTTAAGATATAAATCAACGCGCGTAAGAATATACGAAGAAAAGAGGAAGAGACAAGAGGGTAGAATTGGGAGGCGGAGGTGAAATTTGAATTTCGAAAAACCTGACCTCTTCTTCAAGAGAAAGAGAAGGTTTTGATACGGACGATCAAACGCTTTTAAAGCAGAAGCAGAAACAGATAAAGAGAAATGATTCCACCCGTGGAGGGTGGTTTGCCGTTGAATAACGCCAACATTCAAACCGATCGTAAGACGTGCAACTGCAGAAACTCTCGGTGTCTGAAATTATACTGCGAGTGTTTCGCCTCTGGGCAGTACTGTTTGCAAAACTGCAACTGCGTAGAATGTAAAAATAACGTGGAAAACTCGGTGCAAAGACAAGAAGCCGTAGAGGCGACTTTAGAGAGGAACCCAAACGCGTTCAGACCGAAAGTATTGCCGACTCTCAATGGCGGAGAAGGCGACGAGAAGCACAATAAAGGGTGTCACTGTAAAAAATCTGGCTGCTTGAAGAAGTATTGCGAGTGTTTTCAAGCGTCTATTTTCTGTTCGGACATGTGCAGATGCTTGGACTGTAAGAACTTTGAAGGGTCGGACGCGCACAAAGCGATCGCGAGTCAGCAAGAATTCATGCCAGCCGGGTCGGATGCGAGTTTACTAGTCGCGCCCGGGTTGCAGATGGACGTCAATAAAACAAACGGAGGCGCGATGAAACAAGAGGCGTACGTGCCGCAGAAATCTCCGATGGGTTTCGCCGCGAAAGGAGGCGCGAGCCCTCACTTTTTAAAGACGAAGAAACCGATTTTGCACGGTTTGATAAAGCCAAACGCGGTGGATCAGTTAGGGGAAGCTTTGCTCAGCGCGGCAGAAGTCGCGAGAAAGCGAGCACACGACCAGGTGGCGTACGACGCTTTGAAGAGGAGAACGCCGCAGCCACCGCCGCTCTCGACGAATGGTGGGAAGATTACCGCGAAAAAGTCACCAACAAAGTCACCGTCGAAATCGAATAACAATAAAATAGCCAAAATAGCGGAAGAAGAATCGACAGCAAAGCTCGTGTACGCGGAACAGGAGAAAGCGGTGCTGAAAAAATTATTGACCGAAGTGACTCAGTTAGCAGACGCCGCAGAGAAGCGGATTCAAAGTAGGAAATAATAGCGCATAACATAATTAATAAGAATCGTAGCAATACTCGCTGTATAGTATAACAAAGTTAAAAGTTGAATCTGCAAATGTCATCGCGTTCGCTACTCGCTCGGCTCGACGCTTCGCGCAACGTTTTGTAGTAATACGAGTGCGGTTGCTCTCTCTCAGAGTATTCCACGATGAGTTCTTCCATTATCTTACCTAAAATGATTCGATCCTCGGCGTTACTGTTCGTGCTATTCCTTTCCGCGATGGACTCGAACTCGTGACATTCCAGTCGAGCCAATCGTTCCACGTCTCTCTGTAAAATCTGAATCTGAATACTATTTTTGTTGCTCGTCTTCTTTGCTGTTGTCGTCGCAAAATTACTTGTACTATTCTTGTGCCTGCTGCTATTGTTGTTGTTGTTGTTGATGTTGTTCGTGATGTTGCCTAACGCGCCTCTGTTTTGTTGCGCTCTGTTGCTCTTGTTGATGAAATTCTCTCCTCCTCCTCTATCTAAGAGCGAGGAGAAGATGTTGTTGTTGTTGTTCTCGTTCATCGTTGTTCTGTGATGAACGTTCATGATTTCTTATTCTTCTTCTGATGTTATTCTTCAGACGAGGAAGACGGAGGAGAAAAAAAGACGAAACCCGTCGTAAAGCGCTCTTTATCCGCGGATGTGTGCGTGTCTCTCTCTCTCTCTCTCTCTCTGGAGAAGGACTTATCGCGACGATGAGAAGAAAAAAGTAACGAGGGGTCTTAAAATCGAGATTTGTGTTTGTGATGAGTCACTCTTTCCTCCTTTTTTCGTATTTTTGAACTTTTTTTACACCACAGCTGGCAGTTATTCTAAAAAGAGTCTCATCGTAACCACCCCCCACCACTACTCTACCACCACCACTGCCACGACGAAGATGATGATGACGATGACTAACAACAACAACAGGATGATCTCTTCCTCCTCGTCCTCTTTTTCCTCCTTTTCGATGATGGAAAAATGTCCTCCTCCTCCTCATCGTCGCTCTCATCATCATCATCAAAAGTCATCATCATCATCTTTTTTTTCCAGAAGAAGAGAGGGGAAGAAGAAGCTTTTTTCTTTGATGATTGGGAGGACGAAGAATGTCCCCAACAGCGTGATCATCATCGCTCGGGCGGCAAGAGCAGCAGCAGCAGCAACAACAACTGCGGGTGGTGACGAAAATGGTGCGGAAGTTTCTAAAACGGGAGGAGAGATATCTTCTTCAGAGGTAATAAAGGTGTATCCGTTAGCGGAACCACGAATTCCCCTAAAAACAGCAGGAGGAGAACAAATAAATAGTATGAAAGAGTTGACGGCGAAAGCAATCATCGGGGAAGTTTTGAGAATATCTTCGAGAGATTTTTTACCGACCGTGACGCTCGTCTTCGTCGCTGGTTTTTTCGCGCAAGCGTTGAATCTCGGAGGGACGTTCCTCTTAGCTTTGATACAGGTGCACGAGGTGGAAGTTATCGCGGCGACGTTCGTCGTCGCCACGCAGGCGTGGAAGTTTCTGTGTCAGTTTCTCGTTCGTATTGCAACGTTTAAAAACGCGTACGTTGGTGATAAGGAAGAAGATGGAACGATAGAAAAAGAAGATGATAACAGCGACGACAATACATACGCGAAAGTTAAACCAAAGTACGCGTACGGCGTTTTGAAGCAAGGTTTGGAGCTGTACAAATCGATTCTCATAATAGACTTGCGCCGAACGCTTTCGATCGCGTGGAACGGTATGATTACCATTCCTATTCCGTATTTGGGGTTAATGAGGTGTTTAGACTTGGCTCTTTGCGTTCCCGTTCGAATATTTGAAGGTAAACAAGGCGGAGAGAATTTGAAACGGAGCACCGAACTCATGCTCGGTCGGAAAATTTTGCTTCTCAAGACGTTCTTTTACTTATCTGCAATTGCATCGAGCGTCGTCGGATTAATTATTGGATTATTCGCCCTTCTCGTGCCAAGCTTAGCAACTGTCTTGCTTCCTCCGGTTGGTGCTGATCCCGCATCGCTTGGAGGTGCCGCGCAGGGTTTGGTCACTGGAACCGCGTTCGAGCGCGTCTGGGACGTTGGAACTGTCACCGAGCGGTCGGCAACTATTCTTTTACTTATGATTGCCGTCGTGTTGAGTTTCTTCTTTACTCTTGGATTTCGACAATTAATATACGTGTTCCATCGCGAGGTAGCAAATCGCTGGATCCCACCTCCACCTCCGCCACCTCGAAAGTTGCCGGAGTGGGCGAAGAAACTGAAGAAGAAAGTGCAGTTTTGGAAAAAGGACGATGTGAAGAAAAGCACGTGATAGAAACATACCGCACACTGTAGCGTAATTGTAGTAATATTATTAGATTATTTAGAAATGTATGCGCGCAATAGGAATGTATATTATCAATTGAATTACTGGTACCGTGGTACGACGGCAGTTTTAAAAGAATAACACTCGAAACAAGAACTTGAGAATGTAATACCCGATGAACAACAGAACCATCATGGAGTACTCTGCCATGAATCTCAAGTTGACTCGAAAACCTCTTCGGCGTAAAAGACCGAGAGCGAGATCGATAACACCGAGAACTCCGATTTTTGCAATTGAACAGACCGTTTTAATTACGCACCAATAGTCTTTCTTGTTCGGGCACTCGTTCCACGTTTTGGTGACGAGCGCGAAAATATCTTCCTGGTCCACGGTTTCATTTCGCGTACCGTCAAAGTGTAAAATGGTGTTCAGAAATTGAGAAAGATACACGAGTATCCTCACCAAAGGACCAAACTCTGTCTCACCAATAGGTCGTTGCATCCAATCGCCAACGTATAAATCGCGTGCGCTTTTGATATTCGATTTTTTATTCCATTCGAACGACGAAGCACCGCCATTTTTCGCGACGTTCTTCGCCGATGCCGAAACTTGCGAGGCGGAGTTTTTGAGGAGCGAGACGTCGTCCAACTTTTCCAAGGGAAGCAAGTCAAATGCTGATTTGCGAAATTGTGGCACGAGCTTCCTGAGAATGCTACCCGAGGAGGATTCCTGGACGTCGCGACTGAGACGTACCAAAAGAGCAATCGTTACTTGAGGTAAACCTTCGGGACCTAAATCAAACATGATCAATTTTTGCAGTTGGTACTCGTCGTGTTGATTTTGTTGGCCTCTCATGGGCGTTCTGCCTCCTGGTGTGCCCATCATGCCAAGCTTCTTCCTCGATAGCGGGGAATTGAATAATCCAGCGTTACCCCCTAATCGGCTACTTCTATTTCTAAGAGGAGTGTGTTGTTGCGCTCCCGCGGGGGTTCTAGAACCGCCGAGCTCGTTTTCCGGCTTTAACGCCGGGGGATCCCAATATTCGAGCTGATTTTGAATGATTGGAAACATGTGATCGTACGGAGTCAACGTTTCTTGATTGTTGATGCGATTGGCAGTCGCTTTCAAAGGATCCTCGATGTATTTATTAAAGCCTTCCTCGAGAGCTTTGAGAACGAGAACCAAGTCTGGAGACTGCACGAGATTTTCAAATACTCGCGTTAAAATGAGCGCCGTGCCTTCGGGATCGCTCGGTACGAGCTTGCAACACAGTTCTAGAAAGTGTTTCATCAAGTAATGGTAAAACGGAACGTTCCCTAGAAGATGAGACATGTACTTTGAATCCTGCGGCTTGTGCGAGAAAGGAACGTTTTCTTTGCACCAAGGCATGATGTAAGTGGCCCATAAATTCGTGATCGGTTCGAGCGATTTCGTCGATTCAATCGGCCACAACATGAAAGCTTCGCGTAAAAATCTATACAACGGACGCTTCAAACCCTCTCGTGTGCGCAAAAATGCAGGAGAACTGTATTCTTTTTCTCCCAAATAAGAAACCAAAAGCGTGACGGCGTTGACTAAGTTGTCGTCCGGAGGATTGTACAAATACCTCGACCCGCTAGAGATGTCGCTTTCACTCAACCAAAACTCAATGAGAACGTTTACAATCATTTCACCTTCCGTGACAACATTACTTCCTAGTTTCTCGTTTGCATCGTCCGTTTGTCGAGGCTTGAAGAAATATTCGAGGTGCGAAATGAGCAAGTCTTGATACGGATGGTGGTTCTTTTTCATCGATGCTCCTCCACTACCGTTCAAACCAGCTGGACCACCACCACTGCCGCCGCTCCCGTTTGCACCGTTTCCACCACCAGACCTTATCGTGTGATGCAGCGCAGAATTCTTTATCGATGATAACGTTGAGTTTGGCCATCCTCTCAAAGAGGATGCAGGAGTAAGTACGTCGTGCGTTTGCGCGAGTGTCGGTCTGTGCGAGTGTTGGTGTTGCTGCATGTATTGTTGTTGGTGTGAAAGCGACGACGAGCGGTGTAAGGACGACGAACCTCCCGACCTACTCGTTATGTTTCCAACTCTTTGGACAAAATACGCGTTCCAAAAGAGAAAGTAATGATACAGTCCCAAATGCACTTGAAACCGTCCGTTTTGATCCTGTTTTATTTTCCCCCTATACAACGGGTTGCGATTTAATTCCATCGCCCCTTGTTGCGTTTGCAACATTCTCTGCGTCTTGGACGGCAAGCGCTCCAACGGAAACGCGAATTGGACCAAATTATTCGAATCTGCCGAGAATATCGCCTTCATCAAAGGTCCGTCGGGACTCAAAAACTTCAACAAAAGATGCACCGTTGCTTCGTTTTCTCTCTTTTTCTTCAACAAAGTCGAGGAAGAAGACGTATGAGATGCGTTATTCGTTCCCGCAGTTCCTCCCGGTGTTGTCCCGGACGCACTGCTCGTCGCGGAATAATTCAACGCTTGCAATCGCATGTTGTACACGCTTTGTAACCATCCACTCCCGCTCTCGTCAAAGTTGAATATCTGCCACAGAAGCGTCTGATAACACGTCGAGAAAAACTCTCTCAAATTCTCTCGGTTTTCTTTCAAACATCTCTCCACGGCTTGAATCGACTCGGGCAAATAATACGAAGAAGAAGAAGAGGAGAGAAACTTGTTCAACTCCAAAGGCGTGGACACCTCCTGCGACGAGGGAGCCCCCGAAGATGATGTCTTTGTCTTTTGTCCTCCTTGTCCTCCTGCGGTCGTCGTCGTCGTCGTCGTCGTCGTCGCCGTTCGACCAGAGTCTTTTCGAAGAGCAGCCGAAGATGACATTAATTTATTTTCGAAGCTTTCTGTGTCTGTTTTTGAAGAGTTTTCGAATTTTTCCTTTGATGCCTCTTTCCTTTCTTTTTGTGGGAAAACTGCGTGGTGCTCGAAAGAGAGAATTTCAGGTTTTATATCCATCACAAACCACTCTCTCTATATATACGCGATGATGATGAGAGGCAGTAGTAATAGTAGCCAGAGAATGCGAACAACAACGATGTCGTCGATGAAGACGACGACGCGTACGATGACGGAGAACAAACGGCATCATCCTCGCGTCGCCAACGAACGACGAAAAGGAGGACGACGAGAAAAGTCCAATTCCTTTGTGCAACGAGTGAGCATTTTAGACGATGCGGACACAGAGGAAAACGAACAGTTGGACGAACTGGTTTCCAGACGAATCAAGAAATCTCGTTCGACTGGGCGGTTAGACTTGACGGGATTGGACTTGACGGAATTTCCGATGGAAATATTCGACGTTACGAACGACGACGCGCCTTTGACGGACTTGCAAATATCAAACAACAGGATATACCACATACCGGATGAAATAGGGGATTTGCAACTGCTCGAACGATTAGGATTAGCCGGGAATAGATTGACGAAGCTACCGGAATCCGTAGGAAAATTGAAGAGATTGCAAGGATTATGGGCGCATGGAAACTTATTGAAGAGCTTACCGGAGTCCATATGCAGTTGCCAATCTTTGCGAAACCTCTCCGTCGCCGGGAACCGGATACGAAAGTTACCGGAAAATCTTTCCCAACTCGTCGCTTTGGAAGAACTGAGCGTACCTGGAAATCAACTGCTTGAATTACCAAACCTAGGAAAGATGTTTAATCTTTCCGATATCGATTTGCACGGCAATTGCATCGAAGATCTATCCGCCAACGGGAACGATTTTCAGTTTTTGAAAGCGTTGGAGACTTTCAGTTTACAAGGAAACAGGTTGAAAAGCATTCCTGAGTCGTTGGGTAATTTGAAGCGATTACGAAGCTTGAACCTTGCGGAGAACAGAATTCAACAAGTGCCGGAAGAGTTGAGGAATTTACCAGTTCTCACGTCCGTGTGGTTGTACTCGAACGATTTGCGTTCCCTACCAAAAGAACTTCAAAAATCCCAATCTTTGCGACAGTTGTGGATTGAAAACAACGAAAATTTAGATAAAAGTGAACTCGAAGCGTTTATTCAAAACATGAAAGATGCGAGAATGCTGAAGACTTTAGGAATAGATACAGAGCAAGCTCGAAAAATAGGCGGTGGTTTCGAAAATATGAGCGCAATTACCGTCGCGGAAGTTCCGAATCGAAGCGATAACGCGGGGTATTTTAAACTCGTGAAATGGGATGGTAATAGATCAGCTTTAGATGATTCCAAAAGAGCCCCTGTCTTGATCGTATCATTTGGTAGCGCGCCAGGAGTGCCTAACTGGGGCGGTTTGTTGAAGAAATTGCGGAAAAGAGTTGGGGAAAGCGAAGGAAAGAGCTACGACGTCTTGTACGTCTGCGACGTGGAAAGAAGTTGGTACGCGGGGAACAAAATGACTGGAAACGTTGAAGACGAAGTGAGTAAACGGAGCAAACGATTAGAAGATATATGCTCGAAATATTCGAAAGTTTTATATCTCGGCGACTCGATGGGCGCGACTGCATCTTTAGCGTTCGCCGAGCACGCGACGAGAGTTTTAGCGTTTTGCCCGCAAGTAGATTTATTCGCCGCGAGTATTCGACCATCGAGGAGTGCAAATTGGATGCGACAATATAAGACGCTCTTACTTCAAGGAGCGCTGAAGAGCGAAGCAGATATCACTATTCACACCGGAAGTTGGACACACGACGTCGATCAAGCTTCGATTGTAGTTTATGCTTCAGAAAAACAAGCAGAGGATGCGGCTACAAAAAGAAAGAAAAGAATAAAGACGAAGATGCATCCGGTGAACAATCACAGACTCGCGCTCGTCCTTTCCGACGGCGACGAACTCGTTAATATCGTTAAAGAAGCTTTCGAAACAGAATATGTGAATGCTATCGCCAGCGGTTCCGGCATGGAAAAAAATTCAGCGGCGACTTTAAAGTTATTAGGACTCGCTTAAAGAAGAAGGAGAAGGAGAAGAAGGAAGATTTTATGTATTATTAGATTTGCGCGTTGTACGTAGTAAACTAGAGATTCTATTTCGTTTTGCTATTTATATTGCCTAATGATGTTCCCGAGCGAAACTGGAGCTAAATCTATTGCAGTTTCGTTATCCCTATTGACTAACTCTTTTCTAGCGCCCGAGGCGAGTAATGCTAAGCAGCACTCTTTCTTATTGAACATTGCCGCCAACATTAAAAGGGTGAATCCGTGCCCGTCACGATAATTCGGATCGACTTGTCCGCTACCCATAATAGTTTCTAAAGATGCAACATCGCCAAGTTTGATCGCTTCGCGTGCCTCGAGGCCATCAAAAGTGCGCTGTTGTTGTTGTTGTTGTTGTTGTTGTTGTTGTTGTTGTTGTTGTGATTCCAAAGTAACCGGATTCTCGCTCGATGTTGTTGTTGTCGTTGTTGTCGTTGTTGGTGATGTCAACATTGATGTCATTCCCATTGGACTACTCCCATTTTTATCTTCACTTGTTGGAGTAAACTTTAGTGGACTCGGCGACGCGGCTATGGTCTTGTGAAGCGCCGCGCTCGAAAGGTGAAACTCTTCCAACGATTTTTGTTGCGAACGCGAGCTACTCGTTACTATCGGCGTTTCTTCCTCCCACGAATCGTAGCCATCAAAGCCGTTGCTCTTTCTTCCCTGAGGCGTGGTATCGTAGTTCCCGCTCGCTTTACCGTTGCTTTTATTACCAGTGCTACCATTCTTCCCGTTCTTATCACCCTTCGGTATCGTCCAGTTCGTATCTCCCGCGTTTTCCAATATCTGCAAGGCACCAATGAAGGACGAGACTTCTGGCAAAGCATTCAACGTCCTGTCGTTCATGATTGTGTTCAAAATCTGTTCGAAAGCTGCTCTTCTCTCTTCTAAGTGTTGCGGAGAGACGATTAATACTTTCGGAGGAAACGGAGGTAATCGTGCACCTTTCGTCGAAGAGAAGGCGTGCAACTCTCGAAACTGAGAGAATCTTCGAAAACACGCGAACGGTGAAGATGCTCTTTGACTTTTATACTCTTTTTCCATCGCGCGATATTGTACTTCATCATCACCATCTTCGTTGTTCTCATCCAAAGAGACGATTTCAGTCTTCACGGGATAGAACTGTACGATTTTGTTGTTCACCGACTTTGCCACTGGCTCGGAAACCTTCACCTCAAACAACATCTCTTCTTCAAAAGTCAGTTGAGTTTTTTGTGATGTTTTTTTCTTCTGTTCGCACTCTTCAAACAATTTACTCACAACCTTTACTGACTGCCGCACGCATAAAACTCTATCTCGTTCGATGAAACCCGGAAGAAGAAAATGTTGAAAGGAGAAGAACACCACACTCTGAACGCTTTGAGTTACTGCGCGTTCTTCGCGCAGTTCTTTGGGTATTTCATTCTGAGCGGTTTAATTGAAGTGTGGTTCTACAGAAAGCAAAGCCAACAGGAACGCTCGTGGAAGATACAACCTAACGGACGGAACAAATGGCCTGGGATTAAACAAAGTCATAAAAACAACAGCTTCTTTGTACTTTCTATTCCTTTGCTGGATTTCTTCTTCTCGAGCGCAGGAGCAACGACAACAGCATCAACAACGCAGAGGCACTCGAAACACAAGACGTTTGCAACTCTGAATTTAGTCGTTTCAAGTCTCTTCGCTTTGGTGGTTACAGAGCTCACCGTGCGGGGAAAATCGAGCTTGAAAGAATCCACGATTATGAGTACCGATACGAGCGCGTGTGAAATAGGTATCGGCTTGTTCTATGCGCTGCTGTTACAGTCGACGTTGGAATATCCTTGGCACCGATTGATGCACTACAAATATTTTTATACGCGGATGCACAAATACCATCACGAATACAAAAGCCCGGTGGTATACTGCGACTTGTTCATTCACCCTTTGGAGGCTATCGGGTATTATTGTATTTTATATTCGCCGGCGTTTGTGGTGAAAAACTTACCGAAAGAGTCGTTCTTGTTGTACATGGCGATAGTAGGTGTATTCGGCGTTCTCGACCATTCGGGGGTGGATTTTCGCTTTCCTTGGTTTCTCTTCTCCTACGAAGCGAGGTTTCATGACTTGCATCATAAACATTTCAACGTCAACTACGCGTTCCCGTTCCAATGGCCGGACCGAATTTTTGGTACCCTCAAAAAAGTAGAGAAGTGAAAGTCGTACTTAGTCTATTTAGTCGTATAGTTTTTAGTTAGTTCGTTAGATTTGTCTTCTTCTAAAGTGTCACCCTTCTAAAAAACTCTCCTTTTTTTGCTCTTCTTTCTCTCAAGTGGACCTCAACTCTCTCCATATCACATTCTTCTTCTGCTTGACATTAATCTCTCTCTCTTTAGAGTAGCATCACACACGCCTGGGGACGAAGTGAAGTCACGCGCACACACAAACAGAGAACGGAAAAGTACTTCAACAAAAAGACTCTCAACAACAACGACACGTTTCTTTCGTCGGTGAAAAGTAAACAACAACAGAGAAAAGAAAGCGAGAGCGAATTGGAGGAGCGTCTGAATTTCAAACGTCTCTGTCCCCCCATTCTCTCTCTCTCTCTCTTCTCCCAACAAAATGACGAGCACGACGCCAAACAACAACAACAACAACAACAACAATAAAAACAACACGGCTTTGCAAATGATGCAAGCGTTTCGAAACACGCCTTCCATGGACTTGAACCATCTCTCGAGAGGCGAAGCCGAGCAATTAAACAGACGGTGTTTAGCGTTGGAGATGGAATGCGAGGAACTTCGTTTGGACGTGGAGGAGTTGTTGGAAGAGAAGAAAGACTGGGAAGAAATGGAAGAGACGCTCGATCGAGAGTGCGCGAAAGCGGACGAGGAGTTCAAAGAGAAGAGAAAAGAGTGGCTGAAAACGAGAGAGGAACTGGAGAGAATGAAGAAGAGTCACGAGCACGAGAGAACGCGGAGGAAAGAGCTGGAAGACGAGATGCGTTCGTTGGAGTCAAACGACTACGAAGTCACGAAAATGTCGCGAAGAAACGCGCAGTTGGAGAAGAATCTCGAAGAGATTTCGCATCAAGTGGAAGCGTTGGAGAGCGCAAATACCAAAGCAAAGAAAGAGATGAAGAAGTTGGAGAACGAACTCTCGGATTTGGAAGAAGCTTTGGAGGAGAAAACGGCGGAAGCGGAGGCGCTCGAGGCGGAGAAGAAAAAGCTGAAAAAATTGAACGACGAGCAACGACCGGCTTTGGAAACTGCAAAACGTAAGATGAACGACTTTGCGAAAGAACTCGGGTACAAAGAAGAACAAATCGTGAAATTGGAAACGCAGCTGGAAGATAAGAGCAAAGAGTTGAAGCAAGAGGCGTTTTTGCGCAAGGAGCAAACGAACCTGTTGAACGGCGTACAAAAAGACATCCTCGCGAAACAAGACGAAATTCATAAACAGGATGTGCAAATCCAAAAGCTCGAGGCGGATAAACTTCACAAGTTGAAGCAAGCTGGGACAGAGTTCGAGAAAGAGTTGAATCTTCGCGAGGCAGAGGTGGGGAAAAAAGAGAAGTTAGCGGAGAAACTCCAAGCGCGCGTGGACGAAGTGGAGGAAAAGCACAAGAAAGCACTCAGCGATTTCGCCGCGAAAGAACGAGATTTTATCGCGAAAGAGAAGGCGCTGAAAGAGGAATTCGCAAAGAAAGAAAAACAAAGCTCGCAAACCGCGAAAGAACGAGAAAAAGATGTTGGGGAGGCGACGAAGAAGATATCGGCGCGAGAAAAGGAGCTCGAAGCCAAGGAAAAGACGATGGCGAAAGAGCTCGAGAAGAAGAAAGCAGAGTTGGAGAAATTGGTCAAGGAAGACATTGCCAAAAATGAGAAAGAATACGCGCAAAAAGCAAAGACACTGGAGAGCGAGAGCGAAAAGCTCACGGCGAGAGAGAAAGAGCTCGTGACGAAGGAGAAAAACTTGGAAAAGGAGCTTTTGAAGAAGAACGCCGAGTTGGAGAAATCGCTGCACGAGAAAATCGGAAAGAAAGAGAAAGAGACTTCGAACACGGCGAAAACTTTAGAGAAAGAAAGAGAGGAAATGACGAAGAGTTTAGCCGTTCGAGAAAAAGAGCTCGAGTCAAAGTATTTAGCGAAAGAGAAAGAGCTCGAGTCAAAATATTTAGCGAAAGAGAAGATCGATGCGAAAGAGCTGGCGCGAAAAGAAAAAGAGTTTGCAAAGAAACAGGCGGAGTTAGAACAACGCTTGGAATATGAAGCAGATCAACGTTTGCAGGAAGCAGCGGAGAAGGAGTCTGAGCTTAACGCGAGGGAGAAAGAGCTCTCGCGAGAGATTGCGGCGAAAGAGAAAGAGCACATGCGTAAGTTGGCCGCTCAAGACAAAGCGAGTTCACAAGCTGCCGCGGAGAAAGAGCGAGAAATTGCAGAAAAAGAAAAGGAAGTCCAAAGAAAGTTGCAGGCGAGAGAGAAGGAAGCCGCTGAAAAAATAGCTGCCAAAGAGAAAGCTGCTGAACAGAAGGAACGTAAACTTCGCGAAAAGGAGGAAGACGCGAAGAAAAAGTTGGAAGAGAAGGAGAAGAAAACGGCAGAAAAATTAGCGGCGCAACATAGAGAAGCGTGTGAAGCCGTCGAGCTCGAAAAGCGCGCGTTGACTGAGAAGGAGAAAGAGCTCGAAAAGGAAAAAGCAAAACTACGAAAGAGTTCCGGACCGGTTTCGCCAACATTTTTCTCATCGCTTTTATCGCCTTCGAGGAAAGCAACACCGCCAACCGCCAAGAAAGAATCAACAACGCCGGCGATTAGTCCAACGACGTCGATGAAGAAGACACCGAAAAATAGGAGCCATGTCGATGCCGTGGACGCCAAGAAAGCCAAGGTGGAAAACAACGCCTCCGCTACCATGGGAGCGGGCTTTTTGCAAAGCGTAAAGAAAGCCACGAGTGCTGGTGTGCTTGGTGTCGGGCAATACGCTCACTCTTGTTTGAAACCGTTGATTGGAGGCTCGCACGAAGAGTTTTCACCGCCGGAAGCCGCCGCTCCGAAGTCGGCTTCGAAGGAAAAAAGTGTAGTAAAAAAGTCCACCGCGGCAAAAGTGGCAAAGAAACCGTTTGAAGAGAACAAGTCGCCGCTGAGTCGAGCGATGAAAAGATTAGAAGATACCAACAGTGCTCCTCTCTCCGAAGTTGAGAAAGAGAAAGATGTTCCTTCACTCAAGCGTCGCGCATCCATGGAACTTCCTATTCCAACTTCTGCTTTAAAGAAAACGCCTCCTCCTTCTACGGCCACGACACAAAGACGCAAATCGCGGGTCTGGGGAAACGACGACTCGAACGTAGCGGCCGCAAAGGCAGTAGCTCTGGCGACAGCGCAACCGTCGCCAAAGAAAGTTATCGACCCCAGAACAAAAGAAGAAGATGCCCCAGAGCCGAAGAAGCGTGGTCGCAAACCCAAAGCGAAAGCAGTGGAGAAAACGGTCCCGGTCAAGAAAACGACGACAACGAAAAAGCCAAAAGCGGCGGTAGCGGCGAAGAAGGCGACAGCAACGAAAACAACAAAAACAGCAGTAACAACAAAAGTAGCGAAAAAGCCAAAAGCGGCCACGGCAAAGAAGAAGAGCGCGGCGACTCCCGTGAAAGCGACTAGAAAATCTTCCCGCACGCGAAAGTAATTTCGCGCGCAAAAATATAACACACAAATCAACATTTTAAATCTATTCTACATTGTACAACCGATTCCTTTCAATTATCATCTTTTCTTCCATGGAATCTGTTTCTTTCTACCGACGGGATCTGCGCCTAACGCAACTTTTACTGCCTCTGCGAGAGTGTTACACTTGATGATCTCCATGCCTTGTTTTCTTCCAGCTTCTTCGTTAGCTCCAGTAAAGGGCATGAGCACTCGTTTGAAACCCATCGTCGCGGCTTCTGCGATGCGTCTTTCTGCTTGCATAACGGGCCGCAATTCTCCTCCCAAACCAACTTCGCCAAAAAAACACATATCAGACGGCAACGGCCTTTCTAGAAAGGAAGAAGCGATCGCCATGGCTACCGCAACATCGGTCGAGGGATCGTCTAGTTTCAAACCGCCCACGACGTTCACGAAAATATCGTTGCGTTGAACTCTCCTTCCTAAAACAAATTTTGCTAGCACAGCGAGAAGTAGCTGCATGCGCTCAAACTTCAAGCCGACTGCCGTACGCACGGCCGGCGCAACCATGCCACCACCCGAGTTATTGCCCTCTTCATCGTCGTAAGTCGACGATCTATCGTTACATAACGCTTGAACTTCCAGCATGAATGGTCGAGATCCTTGTAAAGTAACAGTCGGGGCCGCGCTAACGTCGTCAGAAATAATACGTTCACCCAAGAAGAGAGCGGATGGCGACGGCACCGGGACCAAACCTTGATCGGCCATTTGGAAGACGCCAACTTCGTCTGTGCTACCGTACCTATTCTTATGCCCGCGCAAAATACGCACGGCTCTGTCGGCGTCACCTTCTAAGTACAGAACTACATCTACGATGTGTTCGAGAACTCTAGGACCGGCGATATCTCCGGATTTGGTCACGTGACCAACTATGAACACGGGCATGCCAGACGTTTTCGCGGCGTGTAGCAACGCCGTCGCGCACTCCCTAACTTGGCTCACCGATCCAGGAGACCCGGTAGCATCTTCTAAAAATACAGTCTGAATTGAATCGACGACTAACGCCGACGGTTCTAATCGGTTCACGGCATCTAAGATATTTTCTAAACGCGTCGCGGAATATAAATACACGCCGTCCTGATTAATCTCCATGCGTTCAGCTCTCGACGCGACTTGTTCAACGGATTCTTCGCCGCTCGCGTACAAAACGCCACCTCCAGAGAACAGAGCTTCCACTTCCTCCATGGATTCCTCTCCCGCTTCGGATTCCTCGCTCGTCTTCGTCGCTTTCTTTACTTTTTTCGCCGTCTCGGTCGCTTCTTTTCCGAGAAGTCCCGCCAACTGCAATAAAATTGTACTCTTCCCGACGCCTGGGTCACCGCCGACTAATACTAAACCACCTGGCACGACGCCGCCACCTAAAACGCGTTCAATTTCCGAACCCAACGTCCCCGGCAAAGGTACTCGACGCATATTCTTCGAGTTTTTCGATTCCGGTTTCAATACTTCCTTCAACGCGCGCGGCGCGTTCGAGTCCGAAACCCACCCACCATTAACCGTGCTTTTCCTGTTACTATTTCTTTTGAAAATCAAAGACGAGGACGATTTCAGTTCCCTGTCGGTGTTGTTCGATTGCGCGCGTTGCGCCGCCGCCGCGCCAGCTCCGCCTCCAGATTTTCCTTTATTCGACCCCCCGTTCGCGTTTGAAATCGGTTCTCGAAAGACTTTCATGGAGTCCCACGCTTTACACCCGGGGCACTGGCCGTACCACTGCGAGTAATCTTCGCCGCAATCTTGGCACAAATATCGTTGTTTCGTCTTCCCCGCGGACGAGGAGGATCCCCCTCCTAACGCGGCTGTTGTCGATGTCGAGATTTTGTGATTTTTGTTTCCCAAACGAATGTGTTTTGTGCGTTGCGGCATTCGAATCATTCTGTTGCAGAACAAACTTCCGCTCGTCCGCCCTTTGAGGAGGAACGACGACGATAAAAAAGAAGAAGAAGACAAAGAAGAAGAAGTGGATATCATCATCGCTTTTCTGTTGTTATAATTATTAGTAGTGTTTCTACTGCTTCTGCCGATGATACATCTGCGCAACAGGAAGGTGCTTTGATGCGCGACTGCTCTAAACGCCATTTTTGTGAACAAACTTTTGGCGGGAAGTGTTTTAATACATATTTCAAAACATACAAAATTTCGATACTCGTTCTCATCTAACCACCACCACCACTACTACTACCTTCGTCCAACTCTTTCTTCTTCTTTGTCTTCTTCTTCTTCTGTGATTACCATCCGTACGAGTGCGGCCATCTGTTCGAGGGTCTTTTCTTTGTCTTTTGATCGGACATTAAAACCTTCGGGAACTTGAACATAGTTCTCGCGCGTTCCTTCTCTTCCTTGGCGTATTTACTTTTGAACGCGTCAATCATCCACTCGACTTCCTCGATTTCCTCGTGGTTCGGATCGATCGATTTTGCGGTTTGTAAATCTTTCTTTGCCTCGGTAAAATTCGCTCTGTACACGTGCGCTCGAGCTCTTCTCGTGTACAGCTTGAAATTTCCCGGCGGTTCCGGCCAAACCTCTTCGGCTTTATTTAAACGCTCGATCGCTTCTCCGTAATCCTTCATCCCGATGCACGCCGACGCAATGTTCATTAAACAAAGCGACTTGTTTTGCTCGATTTCAAATTGGCCCATTTGCCTGTCCGCGGCTTTGATGAGATTCATAATCGACAAAGCTTGTTCGTACTTCTCCTTCGCCTCTTCAAAATTTTTCTTCGCGTACTGCAAGTTACCTTCGTGTCGTAACGTGCACTGTTCGTTCAAAGCGCCGACTAAATCTTTCGATTCAACGTTGACTTTCCGATTGACTTTCTTATCGAACTGCGCGTGCCCTTCCGCGTTTGGGTTTTTCAAGTACTCGATCATGCGATATTGCAACTCCTCTTCGTCGACGTAGCCGTTATCGACGAGATCTTTCGCATGTTGAAGCATTTCAATCACGCGAGGATTTTTCGCCCACTTCCCGAAATCACCTTGTTCGTCGTTACAAAACGTCTGGATAATTCTCCTCAAGAACTTGTGTTCCATAAAAGGCGCTATGTTTTGTTGCGCCTCGTAATCAGATTCCAGCACTTTTTCTCGAAATCCACACGCCTCGATGCGATGTCCGACTCTTTCCGCTCTCCTGACTTCTTTCCTCTGATGTTCCTGAACTTTCTCTTTGTTTTCCGGTTTCATGCAAAACTGTTTGAACTGTTCCGCGAACGCGTCTTGGTCGCCTCCCATGCCTCCACCCATGCTCCCTCCTCCTCCTCCGCCACCTTCCCCGGGGTTGCCCATGATGTCCATTATTATTATATGATTTTATTACTTCGTAAAGCGGTTAATAAAAACGAAGCGTTACTGACTGACGAAAAAGACGAAAAAAAAGCGCGCGAACACAAAAAAAAGAAGGAAAATTTTAGGCTTTAGAGGATTCAGAAGATCAGAAGAACAAAAAACTCGTTTAATAAGTGTCTCATCACTCTCATCATCATCGCCTCGTCATATCTTTCAACTTCTCCCAAACACGAAGACAGACGCGACGTGCATTTGGTGTAAAGAATAATAAACAAGAAGAAGAGAGAAGAAGAATAATAATAATGTTTGCTGCACTCGGTACGAATAATACGTTGGGAACAACTGTCGTCTCCTCCTCGTCTGCCTCCTCTTCCAACATCAAGAGAAGAAGAAGCAACGTGAAATGCGCAGCTTCGTCGTCAGAGCGTCGTCATCGATCGGATAAAGTACAAAACAATTTCAATGAAAAGAAACAACAGACGAGAAGAGAGGTGATGAAATTCGCCGCGCTCGCGCCGGCGTTGTTTTCTGCCTTACCGGCCATGGCTATTTTACAAGGGAACGACGAGGAAGACGAAGCGTTCTTGGCCAAGGCGAAAGCGAACAGAAACGCGAAATTACAGGACGAGAGAAGCAAGCAGGCGAAATACGCGGGCGAGAAACTCGGTCGATCGACCGGCGACGTCGCGGCGTTGCAACTCGCGGTTTATAAAATCTCAAAGGCGGGTAGTTTAATCGATCAAGACTCGATTTATGGCGCTGGAGCGGAGTTGGAGTCTGGGAATTGGGAGAAAGAGTTGGCCAAGTCTGAGTTTGGAACGGATGCGTTGACCTCGACGGTGGGAGCGTTGAAGAAAGCGTGCGCATCGGGCGATGCGAACGGGGCGAAGAAAGCGTACGTCTCTACCGCGAGCGCTTTGAAGGAAGCTGCAAACGCAGCAGGAGTCGCGGCCCAGTTAAAGAAACTTTAATAAGAGAGAAGAGGAATAAAAAAATATAAATTAAGTGCTCAGTTGTAATCACGTCGTATAAAAATCGTATATTTATCATCGCGCGTCGTTAAAACGGTTCGGATTCGAAGAACTCGTTCGCCTCCTTCGCTTTCACGAACTTCACGAGAGAGGAATATTTACCCATCAAAGGCTTAATGATCCCCCAAACCGGTTTAAACACGAACGGCGCTTCCACCAACAACACTTGCGAAATACGTTTCGGATAGTAATCGAATATGCACGAGATGAAAAACTTTGTAAAGTCGATGTCGGCGTTCTTCATGGAAAATCCTCTCAAATCGTACACGCACATCACCGTTTCTTGCTCGAAACCTTCGTTTTTCAGCTCCTCCAACCCTTCGTCCAACAGTTTTACGCACAATTTCTGCGTATCTTCCAACACTCTCGTCGCGACTTCGTGCTTTATCAACGTCACCAACACCACCGGTCTCCCCAACACGTCTCTCTCTTTCATCAACACCGCTTTCCCCGTTTTCCCTTCCTCAATCACCGACGGTGCGTTTAAACTTTCCTTGGAGAAGTTCTCCTCTCTCCAGGTTTGGTATTTCACTATTTTTTTCAGCGCCGCTTCGCCGTCCAACTTTCGGTCTCGAACGAACCAGTCCACGATATCGTTCTCGACGCCAGAGATTTCCTCCGAGTGATTCGCTCTCAACTGTTCTCTCACTTTAATCACTTCTTCTTTCTCGAATTCGGCTAAAACTAACCCAGATTCTTTGGCTTTCTCTATGGATTCGCTGGACGCAGCGGCGTGAATAATTTGTTGTTGGTGTCGTCGTCGTCTTTGTAATGTTGTTGTTGTTGTTGTTGTTCTCGAGGAGGAAGAGGAGGAAGAGGAGGAGGTAAATCCTCGTCGGGACGAGATACTTCCTCCCATCGTCATCACGGATGACGAAGAGGACGATGTCATCATTGCAGCCATTCTTTACCAATTATAATTATACTATTTTAAAAGCACTAATAATAAAACACCCAAGTTTCCTTCTGTTTTCAACGCGCGCCGTAATCGTCGTCGTCGAGTGGAGAGAGAGAGAGAGAGAGAGAGTTTACTTTGGAAAATGCGTTTTCGATTTGAAGAAGAATATTTATACACGAGAAATAAAGATATCTTGAGGAGGAGGAGAACAGGAGATATCAGATTTGGTTTTATTTAACACAGAAGACGACGAGACAAATTTTTAACTCACGGACAACTTCTTGGTCTGTCAACTGTTCAACCATCGATCGACTTCGGCGTCTTCATCATCATCATCATCATCATCATCATCATCCTCTTTTCCTTTTTCAGCGTTATTATTATTGTTAACAACAGTATCATCATCATCATCATCTTCTTCTTCTTGATCGTCGTAAAAACTATCGTCGCTTACCACGCTACTGCTCGCGCTCTCTCGGCAAAAGCTATCCTCGTCTTCGGCGTCGACGCTATTCGTGACGAACGAGAAATCGAGCTTCGGGACTGGATATCCCGGCGACATGACTCTGGGCGTTAACGTTCGTCCCCAACTGATTTCTTCGACCGGGAGACCGTAAAATTGGGAGGTTTTTGGTAATGGTGTCCATTGATTGTCTTCTTCATCATCATCTTCTTCTTCGCTTTCGTTTTTATCTTCGGACGCCGAGGAAGCAGACGAAGCAGCGGCTTCGCGAAACCTCGCCGCTATTTCTTTCAACTCGTTCGGTTTGATTTCATTTCGAAACACACGAGAAATTATCTTACCGAGCTGCGTAACGTCAGCTCGTAGCTCTGCGATTGTTTTCATCGCGTTCGCGTTCTCTCTTTTTGCGTTTGATCTCTCTAACTTTTCTATTCGTAGAGAGTCTTCGAGCGTTCGTATTTTCGTCGGGGTATTCTCCGCGCATACCAGGCACTTTACATCCTTTTCATCCTCGGCATTAGTATTATCGTTAAATATAACGTCGCGTATGAGTTCAAGACGCCCTCGAAAGAGGTTAGATTTTTGAACGACGTCGTCGAATGCCTCTTTGCACAGCGTTCGTTTCCGTCCCGGCGACGCGTTCGTTTCTTCGATTTTTTTCTTCAACTGTTTTTCCAACTCGAGCTCGCTCGTCCCTATCGTTTCCTGTCGTTGTTTTTCTGTACCATTTTGACGCCCAAAAACAGTCGACGTTGTCATTGTTGTCGTCCTCGTCATCTTTCTCCCGCCGGCGGCGGTTGAAGTTGAAGTCACCAGAAGAGAAGAAGAAGGTGTCTTCGTCCTCGCCGGTCCTCCTCGAACGAGTACGCTTTGGTCGCCGCGTTTTCGTCCTTGCGCCGCCGTCGCGGTTGGCGGATACTTCGCCAACACCGGCGGTTCTCTCGGCTTGAGCCTAGGGGCTATCGGTGGTGCCGTTTCTCTGCCGTTTGTACTCCTTTGCTTCGTTGTTGTTACTTCTCGCTTGGTTTGAGACGGTGGTGGTGGTGGTAGTCTCGCTCCGCCGCAGAAACGGGACACAAGGTGTTGTTTTGGTGGGCCGAGACTGTCGTTTTTTTTCTGTCGAGGAGGCACTCCTATCGTCGATTGCGCGCGTTGCGGAGGTTGAAGCTGATGTCGTGTCTTCGTCGTCGTCGTCGTTTTATTATTACTCGTAGTATTGTTGTTGTTGTTCGTCGACATGAGCGCGCGCATCGCGCGTTCTCTCGACCCGCGCGTTTGGTTTTCGTGCAAGGAAAGACTCGTTTTTGACCGACCCGGAGGCGTTTTAGGAGGAAGAGTATTCAGCTGACTTTTTCTTTTCTCAAAAGTCTTTGGCTTTATCGTCGTCGCGCGCGATGCCGGACGCCGATGATACGGTGGTGGTGGTATTCGATGTTCTCCTCCTTTTCCTCCTCCTCGTTCTTTTCGCGCGTTCGTGTTGGTCGAAGAAGAGGAAGGAGAAGAAGAGGAAGACGAAGACGGTGGTCGTCCCCACATGTGAGTGATAGTATTTTTGTATGAAAAATGAAGGAATTAATTTTTTTTGTCTTTCTTGTTTTTTGCCAGTCTGCTTGTTTTCGCGTATTTTTTTTTGGTGATTTCACTCACCAGAGGAGAGAGCTGATAAATAAATTCGAGTCTTCACACACACAACAAAACTCTTCTTCGTACCTGTAAAACCTGTAACGCGATGTCAACAACAACAACAACAACAGCGACCGCATCGTCGTTCTGTTCGACTTCCTCCTCTTTCGCGTCGTCGTCGTCGTCGTCGTCGTCGTCGAAAAGTCTACAAAAAATCTCCTCCGTACCGAAGAAGAGAGGGAGCGTTTTGAGTAAGATTAGTACTACGACGAGAGCCGAATCGTCGTCGTCGTCGTCATCATCATCTTCATCTTCTTCTTCTTCGAACAACAACAACGAGTTTTTGAAAGCGCAAGGATTAGATGCTGGTAACGATGCGAAAGAGGCCTTCTCTAAATTCGCTCAAGAAGGAGGGTTCCCGGTTTGGTTGCCGGAAGTTGTCAACGGACGAGTCTGTATGGTTGGACTCAGCGTTGGCGCCACGGTGGAAGTCACCGAGCACGTGTCGTTGCTCGAACAAGTCCCGCATAGTTTAGTTCAATTGGCTCTACTCGGGGGTTCTATCATATATGCGTCTACAAAACCGTTCGAGTTTAATCCTCAAAACGGATACAACGCAAACCCGCAAAGCTTAGAAGGGATTAGAGATACGCCCGGGATGCTCGTCGTCGAAAAGTGCAATTTTACGCCCAAGGTTGAAATGGCGCACGGTAGAATCGCGATGACTGCGTTTACGTTACTTTGCTTGATTGAATTAATCTCTGGGAAACCGTTTTTTGGTTAATGCGAGTGTACCTGTACGACATTTACGTGCTACTAGTATTACACATGTTAAAAGCTAAAACTCGATACTTGCGCGTAACGCAATCGACAAGCCACGCTCGCTAAGTTATTCTTCTTCTTCGTCGTCCTCTCGCTCTCTCTTCTTTCCACCAGAAGAAAGAAGACTGCCGTACACTCCAGACGGAACGGACGTTTTTGGTTCATCATCATCACCTTCCTCTTCTTCATCATCAAAACCTAAATCAATCTCTTCTGGATTCTTTGGAACGTCGTCCCGATCACCGCCAACCACATGCGATTTCACGAATCCAGCAATCGGAGCCGCGTTTCTATTCTCCAACTCTTCTCTCTCGAGCAGTTTCATCAAGTCTTCTTCTTCTTCGCCTTCTTTTCCTCCTCCTCCTCCGGCTTGTGGTTCCAAAGCATCGGCTGGTACTTCCACGACAGACATGTTGAAGTGCATTTGCGAAAACGAAGCCGCGACGGATCTCTTCACACGCAACATATCGCGAAACGTATCTTCGTTGCCATTCTTGACTTCGAAGTCGTTCCATTGACCCCAAAAGGTACCATCTTGCGCAGGATTTGAGAACTGACTCGCGTGAGTGTATAAAGCTCTCGCTCGGTCGATTTCACCGAGAGAAACCTCCAGTTCAGCGTACTTAACGCAGATGATTTTGGTCGAGTTATCATCCAAACGATTCTTCTTCTTCTTTTTCTTTGTCGTACCGTTGTCGTCGTCGTCGTCATCGTCGTCTTCGATGATTTTCTCGTAGATTGATCGAACTTTACCGACGCCGAAGAAGTCCATCGCGCGCTTGACGTAAATATCCAACACCTCAATCTTATCACTCGCAGATTTCATCTTTGTCAAAGCTTGGTCGTAAATGTCCATCGCGCGTTTGGAGAGACCGAACTGCTCCTCCAACTTTGCGTATTCTAAAAAGAACTCTTTGCAATCCTTTGGCGGCGCTTGCTCGCAGCACTGCTCGAATAAATCTCTCGCGCGCTCGACTTTTTTATCTTGAAATCGATCAACAAACTGCGTCAAATACGCGCGCCAAATATCAATAGAATGCGGAAATTTGAACAGGTTCACCCCGCGCTCATACACGTGAAACGAATCCTCAAAGAATTTCGATTCTTGAAGCATAGCCGCGTAGTTTAGAATGATTTGCGGAGTAGCTATGCGAAGATCGAGTATCCTTTCGTACACAATTCTCGCGTTTTCCGGCGAAATCGATTCTTCCAAGTCGCAATAAAACATCCACAGCTTGATCGATTTGTGCACTTTTTCTTGCACGAGAAGAGCGTCGTACTCTCCTTTTGTGGTATTTGACGCGTTATTTATTCTTTTTTCTTTGTTGTGATTCACGAAAAGCACTCTTTTCATGAGCGTCAACGCTTGCTTGAAATTTTTATTGCGTAATTCAAACTCGGCGTATTCGCACCAAATCGTCGCGAGTTCGTCTACGCTCTTGAAGTTTGGCGATTTCGTCGCCTTTTCGAAAATAACTCTCGCGTTGTCCAAGTCGCCGTGCACTTCGTAAAATTTTGCAAAGTCTATCCACACTTGCGAAATCGATCCGATCGATGCTTTCGCGTCAACGGTTTGAATGGCTAAAGAATACGTGGACACGATTTCTTTCGACGAGGAAGAAGACAAGAGCGAAATGCGTTTTAACCATTCGTGCACGTTGTGCGGGTTTTGTCGCAACATCACGCTCGACAAAAGAATCGGTCGACGTTCCATCAAGTGTTCTAAACGTGCTAATCGCAGCTCAATCTCATCGTTTTCTTCTTCTTCTTCTTCTTCTTCTTGCATCATTTTTGAACTCAACACGTTTTCTTCAAAGGCGGCGTAGGCGTCGAAAATGAGCGAAAAATCTCTCACCGTCATTACGGACTCTAATCCTTCTTCGTAAATGTCTCTCGCCTTTTCGAACAAACCTCTCCTGATGTAATAATCCGCTAACGATGCCCAGAGCTTACCGACTTCGTCCGTAAACTTTTTAATCGCCGTTCTGAGAATGGCCGAGACGTTAATTTTTTTTCCATCTTCGGTGTTGTTGACAGAAGTATTATTAACATTCTTGGTGATCAAATCGCAAAGTTCGAGCCACATTTGATGTTTGGATTTATTCAACAATGAGACAAAGGTCTCGTCGTTTAAGATTTCAACCAGTCTTTGACTACTTTCCGCGACGCGTCCCCGATTCTTGAGAAACGAAATGTACTCCTCCACGTGTTGAGGTTCGAACTGTACATACCGCCGATAGACTCTACACGCCGTTTCGATTGGGATCTTGTCTGAACTTCTAATAAACGGTAAATAAAGAGAGGACCAAAATTTTGAATGTTCCGTGATATCTAACGATTGCAACGCTCGATCGCACGCGCGTCTCGTTTTCGTCACCGAACACTGATCTTGCCACAGCGATTTTATGTACAGCTCCCAAATTTCAAAGTCTCCGGGACTTTCCATGTTTGCTATGCATCTCTCAAACACCAAGTTCAATTTATTGTATTGCTGTTCTAATTCTTCATCTAAAGGAGAGGTTAAAGTGGAAGCTGTTTTCAAAGCGTTCATTCTCCATCGTAAATATCTCAACCACAAGTTTCTCGATTTTGGATTCGCTTTGACGGCTCGCTCGTGAATTGTCAGAAGCTTTGTTGATGATGAATTTGTTGTTGATACTAAGAACTGAATGTACTTATCCCAAACGTCTTCAACGTACGGGTTTTGGAGCACGTTCTCTTCGAATATTAAGTCTTGGTCGGTGATTTCGTTATCCATCTTTATCAGAGACGATACCATCAAACTTTGTTTTGATGAACTTGTGACGTTCTTGATTTGATGTTCTGTAAAAAGAAGAGTTTGGAAAACGGCAGTACGTTTTCTTTGCTAAAAATTTATGCAAAACAACATTCAAACACGGCCGCTGTAAAACAAAAAAAGAAGAAGAAAAAAGAGGTGCGCGTCTTGCGGGTAAATGCAATCGACAAGCCACGCTCGCTGAGGCCGAGCAAGCCCGGTTCCTCAGCCCTCCAGAAAAATTTGGTTAAACTAATACGATGGTAAACATCGTAATTAAAGGTTTAACTTTAATAGAACAGATACTACACTTGATCAAAGCTTAATTGCTTGGAAAAGTAAAATTCTTTCCATTACTGTGCGGTATATGTACATTCCAAATGTCGCATGTAAAAAGACATTAGAACTGTTGTATTTTTGGATACGAACATAACTACACACTTGAAAAAACTTAAACACACATACCTCCGCCGGGCAGAATTTTTTCAACATCTTTGCGCTCGGGGTACTACTCATAGACATGACCATTAGGGATCTTGAGTAATTGCTGATTGAAAACAAAATCATCCGAACTTCGATCGTCGCAAGACGTTCGAGAATTTTTGTAAGTGCTTCTACAAAGCACTTTTATCCTCCTCCGATTGAAAATAACACGCGGTCTGTGTAAAACAGAATGAGAAGAGAGAGAACCGCGCTTTTTTTGGCGGGTTGGAAATTTGAAAGAAATTGATTGAAGCCTTTGAAATGAGACAGCGGACGCTGCTGTAGTAGTAAAAGGCGACTACAGCTTTGCAAGCACTGCCTCGGGCCTGCCGAAAGAACATTCGCTTTTTTAGACTAATGAAAAAGCAAAACAACAAGTGAAAACTTGATGTTATGAAATTAGATAGAGATGTATCAATATGTTTTCGAATGAAACTCTTTCTAGAAACTAGTCTGTGAAGGAAGCTTTTTTTTCTTCACTTACCTGCGAATCCTCCACTGATAACAAGAAATCAGCGAGGGACCGCCGATGCCGAGTCCTTGCATTTCGACTCGGCGAAGCGGTTCTTGCGCAATGCGCAAGATTCGATAATTTTTTCAAGGGGTTCTGCGGCACGCCGCGAACCCACTTTCCTCTTGCCGAACATTCACACGCGGTCTTTGTGTTTTGGTTTTGTACTTAACCAAATACCAAATTGGGTGAAAATCGTATCGTTATAATAAAACAACAACAACAATAGCAAACAAACAACGCGAATAAAAGAAGAAGAATAAAAACGACGATGGTATCATCATCATCTTCGTCGTCGTCTTCGTCGTCGTCTGCTACATGTTAATAATATATACACAAGAAACTATGATGATGTCAAAGCCTTGTTGTTGTTGGAATTCAATTCAGAAGCCGTCAACTTCTTTCGCCGGCGGAGCGGTTAGAAAAAAAACATCATCATCGTCATCATCATCATTCGCAAAAGAACAAAGAAGAAGTTTAAGAAGTTTAAGTCGTCGTCGTATGAGCACACGTAGTAGTTACGATAGCGATTACGAGGATATTGATAATTCTTACGAGGATGATGATGATTACGATGCTTACGATGATGACGAAGAAAAGGGGGGTTCAATTGATTCAGAAGAAGAAACAAATGTTAAAAAGTTCAACCTGGCGCTGGCTTTCGACGACGATGATGACGATGAGGTTGCAAAACGCTTTCTCGTCTCTTCTATTTATAGGATGGCTTCTGAAGAGAATTTATATACCGGCACACTCATTAACGAAGTATACGTTTTGAAATCAATCGATGATAAAATAAGAATCAAATCAGAATTCAAGACAGTAGTGTTAGACTTTCGCCGTCGCCGTCGACGAACCGGCGGCGGTTTCGGTGATAGTGATGATGATGATGACGATGATGTGAAGTACGTCAAAGTATTTCACGATGATGATGGTGATGATAATACATTGGTCGGTAAAAAAGGAAAACTTGTATCCCTTCTGCCACCATCATCTGATACTACATCTCCATCAAAAACAAATCCATCGATAACAAAGTTGTTAAAACTAATAACGGTCAACGTTTTGCAAAACAGAAATTTAGTCAAGACGGGACCGCACGATTTTTTAGCCTATCATTTATTCGCGTCTTCTTTGGGCGCTTTCAAGAAAAGGAGCGGCGCTTTAGACGCGCGACGAAAGATTAGAGAGGGATACGTGCGGTTATGTTTGTCGCAAAACGCCGAAAATGATTCAAAAGAAAATACTATAAACTATTATATTTTCTTCAACCTGTCGTCGCAAACGTCCAAGTGGAACGCGTTGCAAGCGTACGAGTCTTTCAGATTGAAAAATAACAATAATAATATCAAAGTAATACCCGTGGCTTTAGTGTACGGTGAAAACAATGAAGAGAACGAAACAATCGACCGTTCTAGTTTTGTCTGGATATTCAACAACAGAAACCATATGCATGATTTTTACCAGTGCGTGTACGCAGACTCTGGATGGCGAGAAGCGGAAACTCTTATATTTGCGAAAAAGAACAACAAAAACACGTGGCCGGAGAGGTTCCGTAAAGATTTACTGCTCGAGTTCCCGAAAAGGAGAGAAAAAGAAGATCTGGAAAGAACAACTCCTTCAGTCATCACCGTCGCTGCGTTTGCGCAAGGGGTGGCAAAGTCGTCAATCGTGTTCATAGCTCCAAACATGTCGGAGAAAAACAACAACCACAAAAACGATTGCACTTTACGAAAGCTCTTTCAATCCGCGGGAATTACGTTTACCGGAACGTCTGCCGCTTTTGCCACGAGAGCCGCCGACAGAGTGTTTCTTTCGAGCGCCTTGAATAATTCGAAAGTTAAAATTCCAGGCGTCATGGGAATACCGAAGAAAGTCATCTTACAATCCGCGCTCACGGTCATGGCTGAAGAATACGTCGAAAAAAACGAGTTTTTATCCTCAGTCTCAAACATTCAACGCGCCGTCCGAACCTACGCCGAGGCTTCAAAAGAGTTGAATTGCGCAGAGTTGTGCATCAAGAGTCAATTTTATGAACAGAACTCGTCAAAAATAACTCGGATTCGAAGCGCAAAGGATTTAGAAACGTTCGCGTACGAATGCAGGAGAAACCGTCGTTTCTCGTCGAATAACAACATCCAAAATAATTTCATTCTCGAGCCGTTCGTGGAGACTGGGAAAGTGGTTGATTTTCAATTCGTTCAGAGAGAAGAGTCCTCGTCCGAATCACGTTGGCTTAAAATTTACGTCGGCGGTATCGGACCCGAAGGTAAAATGAAAGCTTTAGATCCCGCGTGTCCCGTTGGTGTACCCGAAGGAAGAAGAAAAGGAAAAACGCACGCGTATTTAGATTGCGTCAAGGATGGAAAAACAAAAAAGTTGTTGTTCGATGAGAAGAAAATTGAAAGCGTCGTGAAACCTAGAATAGAACGGGTTTTAAATCTTACTGGCATTTCTGGCGTCGCCATGTTGCGCTGTTTCGTCAACGTAGATTCTGGAGAGTTGATTGTCGAAGACGTGGATCATTCTCCGGATATGACGGAAAGAAACGGAACGTTTTACCATCAAGCGCTGAGATATTTCCATCGCGAAGAGCGCGACAACGATTTGTACGGAAAAGATGAAAGAAGTATAAACAGCAGCAGCAGCAGCAGCATTAGTACAAACGACGGCGAAGACGACGTCAAAAACGACGAAAAAAGCATCGAAGCAATAGACGAAATAGCGATTAAAAAAGGATTAGAGAATACGAGTTTCTTCACGCGTCTGATAGCGATAGCAATGTTTAAATAAAATGCGCGGCGTGCCATAGATTTAATATTTGGATAGGTACAAACGAAAACAATTTTCCCCTACATGACCGTCAAAACGTTGTTCGCATCAAATCCTTCGCCACTCGAGGGCCACTCTCGAGCCAATCGCCATTCGCCGTCGACTTTGAATTTAACGAGATACGTTCCCGGCGGTAATCTCGCTTCGCCCGTAAACGTGCTACTCCCGCCTTCCACGAAACTCGGGTATAATTGAATTCCTCTCGTCCACCCATCGAAATCACCCATCATGATCACATCCGAAGCGATGCCGTGATATTCAACTGGCACAGTTCGAACGACAGTTGAATCTATCTCTTTTGCATTCTTCGTTAACGTCGACTCTACGAGTTGTAAACGATTGACAAATTTTTCGAGCTTTTGCTCGCCCCGCGCTCGTCGCGTCGGGTCGTCGCCGCTTTTAGCAATGTCATTCTGCGCGTCTCGAATGAGACGTAACAGCTCGCCAGACTCTTTCGCTGCGCCGTATAACAACTCGTTCGCTCTTTTCAAATCATCGTCGCGAGTTAAAAGCGTTTTCTCGAGATACTTTGCAAACGCGTTTGAAGACGCGACGCGTTCGTTCAATCGAGTTCTCAGCGTCAACATTTGATCGTACAAGCGTCGCTGCGACCCGCCTCCGAAATTGTTCGTGTTGTCCACGTCTGCGTTGTTGGCTACTCCTTTTTTCTTTTCCTCTTCTTCTTTTTCTTCTCGTTCGATCGCGGCTAATCGCGATACCGGTGTCGACGACGACGACTTTGACGACGACGACGACGAGGAAGAAGAAGCCGCTTTCCCTTTCTTCTTCCTCAACTCCAAGTTCGCCTGTTTCATCTCTTCCAACGATTTCTTCAGCTCTTGCACTCGCGAGGACGATTTCTCCTCGTTTTCATCGTCGTCGTCGTCGTCGTCAGAAGAAGACGACGAGGACATCTTCACATCTAAAGCTTTCAACTTGGCTTCCGCTTGTGCCGCGAGTTCCTCTGCGCGTTCCACCGCCATCGACGCTTCTTCCACGCGGTCGTCGAAATCGGTATTACTATTGCTGTTGTTGCTACTACTACTCGACGACGACGATAAAGCGTTCGTTTTGCTCCTCGCGTTCTTATTTCTTCTCCTTTGGAACTCCTCCTCGTCGTTTAAGAAAGAAGAGGACTGGGAGATTAATGCGCTCTTCTTCTCTTGTCGTCGTCCAATTCTTCGCGATATCGCGAAGAAGAAGTTCTTCCTGCCACCGCCAAAAGAAGAAGAAGAAGACCAAGAAGAATCAGAGTTTTGGGAGGAATAAAAACGAGAAGACAAAGATTTTGGTGGTGGTGTTAAAGCCGTTTTGGTCGTCGTCGATATCGTCGTCGTCGTCATCCTCTCTCTCTGTCGTTTTATGCTGTGGTTCTTTGAGATGTGTGTGATAAAAAATGAACGTTTTTTTTCTCTTCTGCTTCGAGAGATTGTTTTTGTTTTTTTCTCTTCTCTTTCTCTTTCTCGTTTCTCTCATCCATTCTCGGCTGCGAAAAATCGATTTTCTTTCATAAAAAAAAGCACAGAGAACAACAGTTCAAATCGAGACATTATTTTCCTCCACCTCTTCTTCAATCATCATCATCAGGTTTTTCATTATTGCATACAACACACACACCACGCAATATAATAAGAACAACAACAAATCAATACACTACCATGGCGTCGAAGAAGCTGGCGCAAACGATCGCGCACTCGTCGAAAGAAGGGACGACGACGACGACAACGAAGAACGTCATCTCACAAACTTTGAAAAAAGTAGCCCCGTGGAAAATTACCGGCCCAGCGTCGGACCCGGAGTGGCAAAACGTCCCGGTTTCTGCGGAGGATTATCGCGCGAGAGCGCCGGCGTCGTTCCCGCACGAGAACGTCAAGATACCAAACTCGGAACCCGATCGCGTGTTTAACGTTCGATATTACCCGAGGGATGCGAGGAGAGCGTTTGAACCGGTTTTACACGGTCGCGAGAAGGTGAAGACAACGTATACATTATCACCGACCGAGAACGTCTTGGCTGCGAAAGAATGGGACGAGCGTTTGGGAAACGACATCAAGCAGATCGATCCGAGAGATTTCTTCCCGGGGAGGAGAGATGCGTCGCAAGATTACGCGTTAAAATCGAGCGGGTATCGCGCGGTGCCGCTGTTGGAAAACCCCGGAGGCGGGTACACGCAACTGTGATGAGATAGTTTTAGTTTTATATTATAGTAGTTTGTGTATGAGTAAGAAGGAATATCATAGGAGTAGTTTACTTGAAAAGTCGTTCGTCTCACTTCTAAAAACGTGTCTGTCCCCTCCTCTTTCCTTTCCTCCCACAAAAATCAATACGACTCTATCTTTAACAACAGACGTGAACAGAGACCATCTCGTCGTCATCATCTCATCACATCGTCCACCACCCCACCAGTATTCGTTTAGAAAGAGAGAGAGAGAGAGAGAGAGAGAGAGAGAGAGAGAGAGAGAGAGAAAGAGAAAGAGAAAGATATAAAGCATGGGTCAAATTTTCAGCGCGTTGATGTCGTACTTCTCCGCGAATCAAGAAAAAGAGTACAAAATAGTCATCGTCGGTTTAGACAACGCGGGAAAGACGACGACTTTATATAAACTACACCTGGGGGAAGTCGTGCAAACGCAACCGACGATTGGATCGAACGTCGAGGCGGTGGTGCACGAGAACGTCTCGTTTGAAGTTTGGGATTTAGGCGGCCAATCGAGTTTACGAAACGCTTGGCAGAGTTATTATAAGAGTTCGGACGCGATGGTGTTGATGGTGGACAGCACCGATCGAGGGAGAATGAATTTATCGAAGCAGGAGTTGTTTAAAATGCTCGACGCGGAGGAGGTGAAGAATAATCCAAAGTGTTGCGTGTTAGTGTTTGCGAATAAGCAAGACTTACCGGACGCCATGACGGTGGTTGAGTTAACCGAGACGCTCGGTTTAGATACGATTGCGAATAGAGATTGGCACGTCCAAGCGTGCTGCGCGTTGAGTGGGATGGGATTGAACGAAGGATTGAGCTGGATCGCCGCAAAAGTTACCGGAGGAGGCGCGGATGGTATTTCCACCTTTATGGGCGGAAGATGATGGATGATATAAAATTTAGAAAATTGTTTTAGAAAATATAGCACACGGCGGTTGTGTTTGTTGTAATAGCAGCGACGACGACACGACACAAATATTTAGGAGTATCACGAAGATGGTGTAGAGCTCGAAACTGTTTCTTCCTTATCTTCTTCGTCCTCGTCTTCCTCTTGAATGTGGACGCCGCCTTTCCTGTCCTCGATACCCGGCGTTTTCGGTTCGGGCGTCTTCGGCTCTTCGATCGACGGAGGCGGCTGCTCGTCTTGTCGTTCTTCTTTCGGCGGCAAAAGTCTCGGAACCGCGTGTTTCGAGGTATCTTCGTACTCTTCGACCATCTTCTTCAACTCCTCGATGCCATCTTCTCGTTCGCTCGCGATTTTCTTGATCGAATCGGCCATTTTTACGTACGTGTCGTACTCGGCGACTTTGTACGCAAAGATCGCCATGCGTACTCTCGGCTCATTTTCTCGCAGAAAACACTTACATCGATCCAACAACATCGAAGTCGTTCCTTTTAATTGCGACTCTCTTTTATTTTCCAAAATCTCGTATCGATCGATTTCTTTAGCTTTACCGGGCGACTCTTGCTTCTCCTCGGGAAGTTGATGGAGTTTCGCCAGCTTTTCTCGACACGGCGCGAGCTGATTGAACACCTTCTCGTGTTCGTCAAACGCGCCTTTTAATTTTCTCGCGAAACTCAATTCCATCTTAGCCACGACGTCTGAAAGTTGGTGTTCGAACTTATCGAGAAAGTTTCCGTACTCTTTGCTCGTTTCGTTCAAAGAGTACGACACCGCGTTCAAGAAACCGTTGATGTGTAAAACATCGTTCAACAAATCGTAATTTTTCTTGTTCTTTTCGATGTTTCCGATATCGATACCGGAACTATTCGCTCGGTTCGATATCGCTTGCAGCTCGGACGCGAACTTCTCCGACTTCAAAGACGCCAAGCGTTGATGGCGTATGAAACTCTCCCCGTTTCTTTTCAACGTGTGCGCCACGTCGCGAAGGATTTCAACCGCGTACACCTGTTTGCGTCATCCGTCGTCAAAGAGAACAAAAAGAGATACAGAAAACCTCGTTAGTCTCATCCAAGCGTTTCATAAAAGAAAAGAAAAAAAGGAGGTACCGTGTGTAACAACTCGTCGTCGTGTTGGAACTGAATGCGCGTGTTGAATACGACATCCTCGGTGAGCTGAGGATTTTTATTCAGTCTCGTTTTCTTCTGTTTCGTCGTCGTCATCATCCTCCAAGAAGTTTAACGCGCGCGTTTTTTGTATCGCTTTTTTTGTTTCTTTCGTCGTGAGTATTTTTTATTGGAAAAAACAAACGAGAGACTTTAGCTAGTAAATATAATAATGGATTCTAAAAACTATTCTCTTCTTCGTCTCTCTCTCCTGTGATGACTCGAATATCGCGTCATCGTCATCGTATCAAAATCATTATTATTCTTTTTACATAATCTCTTTGACCATCTTCCCAACTAAAACCATCTGCTCCTTCGCGGCCAATCGCATCGTTCGCATCTGCGTCAACTCTTCGTCCACTTCCGGAGTGACCCCTTCCGGTCGACTTCTCAATTCCTCCTCTTGTTGCTCAAATTGCACGTCTTGTTCGTCCATGCTCGCTTTAAACCCATCCACGGCGCCGGCTAATTCCGCTAACTCCACGTTTCCTTCCTTCGCGACTGTTTGAACTATTTCCTTCATCTTTTCGTCCGTCGTTTCGCCTTTTTCCGCCATGATTTGCCACTCTCTTATGATGTTATCAATCACCCCTAACGTCGGCGGCGCGTTATACTTTTGATACAACTGCACGAGAAAACTCAGAACGCCTTGTAAACTCGCGATGACTCGTTCGTCGTCGTTCCTTTTCTTCGATTCTTCCAACATCGCGTGCGCCGCCGCGACCACGCCTTCGGTGAGTACACCTTGTTCTCCAAACTCTTCGGCTTTGGCGATAACTTCCTCCGTGGTTTCGCACGAAATCAGCTGGTAAAATCGTTCAAACTCTTCCGGAGCGACGTTTGGTGGCATCGGGGAGGCGTTGTTGTACGCATCGATCGCGTCTTCTTCCATTCCGCTTTTCGTGACGATGATATTCTTCTTCATCCTTTTCGTTTTATTCATCTTTCGTTGTTGTTGTTTTTTGTGCATCATCGTCCTCGAAAATGCATTACGATGATGATGATTCGCGGAAGAAGACGTCGTCGTCGTCCTAATCATCATCGCAACAGAAGTAGTAGCAGTAGCACGCATCATCATCCCGTGTGTTGTTGTTATTCTCTTCTTCTTCTTTGTGTTGTTGTCTTTGAATAAAAGTCGATTTAATATGGTGTGTTTTTAGAGTAGAAGAATAAAGTTGTTTTTTGTTTTCTGTCTGTGTTTTTTTTTCGCCAAAAAGAAAAAAAAGAGCATTTTGCAGAAAAGAGCAGAGATGAGAGAAAAAATTGAATGTTCATTTCTTTGCCGTCGAAAGAGAAGGCAAAAACCTACACACCCAAAGTTTTTGATCGCTCTTCAGAAGAAGCACACGACGCACACACACTTTTGCGCGCGCACACATCATAATCATCTAAAAATTGAACGTTTTACTCGTAATAATAAACATCATGGGACACGTCGTCGTCGCAGTATTCGCAAACGCACACACGGTACGTCTTCTATTCTCTTCTTTTCCTCTTAAGTATTCTTAAATATAAACACAACAGATATTGTCGAGCAAACGAGGAGGCTATAACGGCACAGCTGTAGCATCTCGTTCGAGCGGCAGCAAAAACAGCAGTAACAAACTTGGGAATGGGAACACCAGACGACGACTAGGAGGATTAAAATCGCGAATCACGACGACGAGAGCTTCCGTGGAAGAAGCCGAGGAGGTGGAGCTGGACTGCATGGACCGAATGGAGAAAGCGATGGAAGTGATGACGGATAACTTTTCCACGGTGAGAACTGGACGAGCGAACCCGAACATGTTGGACAGAATAGAAGTTGATTACTACGGAGCGATGACGCCGTTGAAATCGTTATCGAACACGAATAACTTGGACGCGCAAACGCTCGTTATTCAGCCGTTCGATAAAGGCGCCTTGAAGGAAATCGAGAAAGCGATCGTGAGATCGGATTTGGGGATCACGCCGTCGAACGACGGGTCCGTGATTCGCTTAGTCGTGCCGCCGTTGACGGCAGAGAGAAGAAAAGAGTTGACCAAACAAGTCAGCAAGTTGGGCGAAGAAGGTAAGGTGGCTTTAAGAAACGTGAGAAGAGACGCGATGACGAAGATTAAAAAAATGAAGACGGACAAGACTTTGGGCGAGGACGAATTCGCCTCGTTCGAAAAGAAGATTGAAGATTTGACGACTTCGTACGTAAAAAAGACCGAAGACGCGGTGAAAGCGAAGGAGAAAGAGTTGACTACGGTTTAATTTAAATATATGATAATAACGAGAACAATAACAACAACAACAACACTACGTGTACTTTTGTTTTGTCGCGTGAGATTGCGCATCGTCGTTCTTTTTTTCTGCTTTCGCGTCGCGTTCTAGTTTTGTTTTTGGCTCTCTACGTCGTTGAAGTCTTCCTCCTCCATGGACATGCGCTCGGCTGGACTGACAATCTTTCTCCACGCTTGCGGTCCCAAGTCTCGGGCTAAAATGAAAATGTTCTCCGAGACTCGCAAAATGAAGAGTCCGAGGACGACGAACCAAATACCGAATAACCCGAGCTCTTGCTTTGACACGCAAAACCACAACGCGTACGCCGAGAGAGGCAAGTTGATAACCTGCGTGAGAGCGGCAAATTCTATTCTCCCAGTGGCAAAAACTAACCCGTCCGTGACGCAAACGCAACAATACGTTAAGATGGAGAAAAATACAATCGGCGCCACGGATCCTACCTCTGTCATTACGGTCGCGTTCTTCGTAAACATCTCCGGTTGATACGCTAAAATAGAGGCGCAGATTGCGCCAACTCCCGCTCCTAATCCCAACCCAGCTAATAAAAGTAATCTCCCAGCTTTCCTCACATAAAGCGATTCTTTACTCGTCGCGAAACCGTTCGCATTCCTCGGTCCAGCCGTGGCGAGCACGGACTGCGCGCACGCCGATAAAGGTTCCGGACAAAACTGCGCCACGGAAACGATACCCGCCACGACTTGGTGCGCGGCGATTGTAACGACGTTGATTGTCGACGCCAAAGCCGCTGCGTAACTATAAAACAACATAATACACACCGATCGAACGGATAAGACGCCACCAGCGGTGATAAATGGTTTCGAACGCGCTCTCGTAGGCATTCGAAACATCAAATTGTGATTTCTCGAAAGCTTTCGCAGAAAGATCAAAGCTCCGAACGTTTGCGAAATCGCGGTAGCAATGGCGGCGCCCGCGATGCCCATTTTAGGTGGACCAATGACTAAATACAAATCCAAAACTAAATTCAATCCTCCGGCGAAAGCGAAAATTTTCATCGGCGATTGTGAATCTCTTTGTCCGAGACACGTCGCCGTACCAACGAGCGTTATTAAAAAACACGGCATCGTGAAAGCTCTCGTTCTTAAATACGTCACCGCCGGTTGCATGACGTGAGGTTGCGTTTGCATGAGATCTAAAAGCGGCACCGCGAAGACAATCATACCAAAAGCCGCTAACACGCCCATAACAATCGCAATAGTGAGTGCGTCGGAGATGACCATCGCTAATCCTTTCGCGTCCTTCGCGTCCATATTTCTGCTCACCATGCCAGTCGTGGCAATCGTCAGAAACTGAAATATCATCGCGACGAAACCGAAAATGGACGTGTTCGGTCCCAAAGCCGCTAGATACGTCGCCGATATGCGGCCGACGCACGCAGTATCCACTAAAGTCATGACTGGATCGCACAAAACGGCCCCGAGTGCGGGAACGGCAAACTTCACGACTTGTCTCAACGTCAACGCTGGAAAGTCTATTTCTTTTTCTTTTCTGCCGTTCTGGACGACGAGCGACGACGTCCCGGCGATTGGTCTCGGGGACTTCTGTCCAGATCCCATCATCTTCGGGCTTTTTGGATCTCTCGTCGAGGAAAGCGCCGTCTCGTTGCCGCTGTTTAGAGCGTTACTACTATTCAGAGGTTGTTTGCCCATCGCGCCGTGTCCTCTGGGATGCAAACCTCCCGCGTCTTTCGATTTATCGCCAACGCGCATCGCTTCCGCGACATCAATCGGTCTGTTTTGTTTCTGTTTCTGTTGTTGAAGAAGTATTTGTTGTTGTTGTTGTTCAGAAGAACTCGCAGAAGTCGGTTTTGAATCTCCAGCGCCCATGATTTCAACCTTGGTCACTCTCTTTGTCGTCGTCGTCGTCGTCGTCGTCTTCGATAGGAGTCCCGCCGGGCGTCGTTGTTCTTCCTCTTCTTCTTCGTCTTCTCGCGAGGTCTCGTCGAAACTGTCTTCTTCTTGATCCTCTCCAAATTGATACAAGATTTCGTCGTATAAAAAAGGAACGTTTCGATCTTCTTCTTTGTCTTCTTCTTCTTCTAAGTTATCTTCTTCTCTTCTTTTGTCGTGCGCTCTGAATACTTTTCCCCCTCGAGTTTTCGCGTCGTTGTTCTTACTCGTCGTAAAATGTCTTCTCCTCGGTTGTCTTCTTCTCGAAGATGATGATAAAACTGCAGACGAGCGCGCGAACAGTCCGACACGGTTGTTGCTCGCGCTTCTCGTCGTCTGCATTCACAACTTTTAAACGTTCTCCTCTCTGCCCCTCTTTTTCTCTCGCGTCGTCGTCGTTAATGTTGTTGTTGGAATCACACCAAGACCTCTCCTTCTCTTTGTACTCCTCTTCTCTCGTTTTTCTCGATGATGTGAAAGTTCTTTAGAATTCTTGTTGTTGTCGTTGGTAGATGATAAAATAAAGCACTCTTCTCGAAAGAAGAAAGAGAGTTGTTGTTGTTGTTGTTACGCTCTGTTGTTGTCAAAGAAGAGAGAGAGAGAGAGAGAATATGTTTTTATACTAATAAAGCTTTCAAAAGCTTTTGTTGTGCAGCAACAACAAAGAGTGAAGCACAAAAACTTCTTCTTCCTTTGACGACAGAAGAAGATGTTTTTTTTTTGAAGACTTTTTTCAAGAGAGATTTTTTGCCACACAAGACCAACAAAAAACTCATCTCGTTTGAAGAAGAAGAAGAAGACAAGAAGAAGAAGACGAGAAGAAGAAGCAAAAAAAAAAATGCATCATCAGAAAAAAAATGGCATCGTCTACATTTAACTTCGACGCGTTGGCAAAAGAAGCCCTCTCCTCCCAAAAGCGAGAAGAAGAGATGAAGACGGATAAGGAGACAAAAAAGGAAAACGACGACGACTGGCAAAACCACCCGATGTTTTGGGAAAAAGGCGAAAACGGGAACTGCGAAGATTGGTTCGACGAAAACTCGGACGAGTTTCAAGCGTTGAAAGCGTTGTTACACGACGATGATGATTTGACAATGAAAGAAAAAGCGGAGATGCAAAAGCAGAAAGGAAACGCGCGGTTGAAATATAAGATGCAGAAGATGTACGCGAGGAAAGCGGTGGAGGAATACACGCTCGGGATTGCCTTGTGCGAGGACGCTTTAAAACAAGGAGGGCGGCTTTTGGTGGAAAACAAAATTGAAGAAGACAAAGAAGAATTGAAAGAAGACAAAGAAGAAGACAAAGAAGAAGAGAAAGAACGAGAGAGGAAAGAGATTCAAACGATTCTCTCGCAATTATATAACAACAGAGCGTTCGCGGCGTTGAATTTAGGAAACAACAAACGGTGCATCGAAGACGCGGAGAAATGTTTAGAGCTCGACGAGAGGAACATCAAGGCGTATTTTCGAGCGGCGACGGCGTGTAAAAATTTGTTCGATTACGAGCAATGTTTGAAGTTTTGCAAGAGAGGCTTAGAGGTGGAAAAAGACGCTCCGGAATTGAAATCGTTGAAGAAAGTAGCTAAAAAACGATACGAGATGGAAAAGGAGGAAAAAGAGAAGAGGTTAGAGATTAATCGAGGCTCGGAGGTTTTGGCGAAAACGTTGACGCGGACGAAGAAAATCAAGTGGGGGCCGCCGAGATTACACACCGGGCAAAGGTTACCAGAGTACGACGAACAGGCGAACGTGTTTGCGTTTTTCACGTTAATCGTGTACCCAGAATTCGATCAAACCGACGTCATTCAGCAGTTCAGAGAGAACGATAGCTTTAAAGCGCACTTGGACGTCCTGTTCGATCCGAACGGGCCTCCGTTACCGTGGGACGAAAAGAATGAATACGACAGAAATTCAGTCGGGTTATATTACGAAACGAACGCGGTGAAACCATACGAAGAGGAAGCGCTGGCGATGAAAATTGCCGAATACGCCGGTGGCGACGTGAAAGAAACGATGATGCAAAGCGAATTAGAGCTGAACTTGGAAGCGCACAGAACGGATCCGAGAGATAGAAAATTCGTCCAGTTGAAAAGCGAAAACTGGACGCTCGCGGACGTCTTGAAAGAGAAAGATTACGTCGTCAGCGGTCACCCAACTTTGTTTTGCGTGGTTAAAGGCAGCGCGTTCGAGAAGAGGTTTTTGGATGGACAGTGGACGTATTAATTGCATCGTCGGTGTTTGTTTCCTAGTTCCTCCTAGGTACCACGGTACAGGTACATAGTATTAGTATTTAGTATTACTTAGTAGAAATTTACATTGTTCGTCGTCGTCGTTCGAACGCAAAACAAAATCTAAGATCCGCAACATCTTTTAAACCGTTTCCCACTGTTACACGGACACGGCGCGTTATTCGAATACGCGCCTTTCAAATTCCTAGCCTCTAGTTTCATGTCTCCGCTTTTTTGTAAATCTCGCACGATGTTCTCAAAGTCCGCGACGGATTTGGGTAAGCTCGCGCCTTTCTCTAGAACTGCTTTCCGAATCTTCCCAAACATCAACTTCGTCGTCGCGTGCGCTAATATCACTCGTTTCACCTTATCCGCGGTAATTTCATCGTCCTCGCATAATCTCGCGACCTCGTTCAGTCTCGTTTGCCTCTTCCCGATGGACGTTGGATCCGTCAACTCTTTTTCCGTGAGTTTTGTGCAAATTTTTTCCAACTGTTTCGAACTCAGACCGATTTTATTAAACCCGGAACTCACATCAGAAGCGACGTTCGTGCCTTCCTCTTCCGCTTTCGAGAACATCTGAACGAGTTCTCGCAGAGTGAACGTTTCCGGTGGGAGCTCCATTTTATTATTACTTTTTACTCCGAAGAACCCTTTGACGGTATCGAACATACTAAAGTTCTGGGGAGAGGAAGTGGAACTCACCAAACTCTTGCTTTCGTTTCCTCTTCTTCTTTTCAAAGAAGATAACGAAGAAGGGAGAAATTTCTGTCGCTGCTTCCTCATCATCATCAACGTCTTCATCATCGTCTCTCTCGCTCTCACTCTGTCTTCATCCTCGGTTGCAAAAAGGAGTTACTATCATCCGCCATAATAGTAGAGTTCGTTGTTCGTTTCTGAGAAAAAAGTGAAGAAGCAAGAGGAGAGAAAAAAAGAATCATTTTCCTCAAAGAAAGAGAGAAAGAAAAGATTGATGTTGTCGTCCTCGTGCATCAGACGAGGACAAAGAAGAGCTTTGGGACTGTCGCGTTGTTTGTTGCGAAACGCTTCTTTGTCTTCTTCTTTTTCGTTCGCGTCGTCTTCAACGAGAGGGAGAGAGCGACGACAACTTTTCAAGGAAGAGCAAAAACCGGAACAACAACACGATGATGACACATTCTTTCCGGAGAAGAACGAGAGAAGAACGGCGTACATAGAAACGTACGGGTGTCAAATGAACGCCGCGGACAGCGAAGTCATCGCCGCCGTGTTAACCTCGCACGGGTACGAGATCATAGAGAGCAAAGAGAAAATGATTTCGATGACATCTCCTCCGGAAGTGATTTTGGTGAACACGTGCGCGATACGAGACAAAGCGGAGGAACGAGTGAAAACGAGACTGAGACAGTTTCGCTCTGATACTACGAAGAAGAGTAGTTTTAGTACTCAGCAAAAGAAGAAGAAGAAGGCAGTCATCGGGGTGTTGGGATGCATGGGCGAGCGCATCAAAGGTGACTTGTTGAAGAAAGACTCGAAGGGTGTTCGGTTGGCGGATATCGTGGCGGGACCGGACAGCTATCGAGACTTGCCGAGATTGATTGAAAACGCGATATCGAATAATAATAGTAATAATAGTATTGGTAAGAAAGAGAAGAAGAAGAAGAAAGAGGATGATGACAACGAGGAGAAGAATGACGATGGAAACGAATCGTCGCGAAAAAGATTCGAGCCGAAGATTACGGAGACGATGAACGTCGAGTTATCGACGACGGAAACGTATTCGGAGATTTTCCCCATGCGAAGAGGTCGAGTGGAAGATATGAGCACGTCCGCGTTCGTAACCATACAAAGAGGCTGCGATAATATGTGCGCGTTTTGTATCGTTCCGTTCACGCGCGGGAGAGAGCGTTCGCGGGATTCGGCGTCGATATTAGAGGAAGCGAAGAAAAGATTTTACGAGGAAAATGCGCGCGAGATTGTTTTGCTCGGACAAAACGTAAACAGTTATTCGGATAAATCGCACGCCGCAGCCGCAGAGGAAGAGTCGTCGTCGTCGTCTTCAAACACCGCAACAACGACGACGTCGAACGAAGTATATGCCGAAGGATTCAAGAGCGTGTACGTGCCGAGTAGGAATCATGAGTACGATTTCGCTAAATTGTTGAAGGACGTGTGCGCCATCTCGCCGGAATTACGCGTCCGATTTACATCGCCGCATCCCAAGGATTTTCCGGATAATCTGCTCCAAACGATTTCCGATACACCAAACGCTTCAAAGTTGTTACATATGCCGGCGCAGTCTGGATCGACGTCTGCGCTTGAACGAATGAATCGAGGATACTCGCGCGAAGCGTACATGAATTTAATCGACAAGGCGAAAGCAATCATCCCAGACGTCGCGTTTAGTTCCGATTTTATCTCTGGTTTTTGTGGAGAAACTGAAGAGGAACACAAAGACACCATTTCACTTTTAAAGCGAGTGCAATACGAACAGGCGTTTACGTTCGCGTATTCTTTGCGAGAGAAAACGGCAGCGTCGAAAAAATTAACCGACGACGTGCCCGAAGAAGTAAAACAGAGACGATTAGCAGAAGTCATTGAAACGTTCCGCGAAGCGGCCAAAGAGAAAGCAAAGGGCGAAATCGGGAAGACGCACTTGGTTTTAGTCGAAGGAACGAGTAAACGTGACGATGCAAAAGCAACGGGAAGGGCAGATAACGGGAAACGCGTCGTATTCATGAACAACGATGAAAGTAAGAAAGGAGAGTACGCAGAGGTGCGGATTCGAGAAGCTGGCGTGAACACTCTGATCGGCGATTTCGTGAAGAAAACAACCGCGAAAGCGTTTTACGATGCAAACGCAGGGAAAGCTTGGTACGCGTAGTAGGAAATAGATATAATAAATGTAATATTTGTATAACAATTTAGACGGCAATCGCAAATCGACAAAAGCGTTCCCGGATTTATTCTTTTTTTTTCATTTGTTTGGTTTTAAATAGTGTATAAAAGTATAATCCACATCATCAGCACCATCATCATCGTAAAATACAACAACGAAAGGTGACGATAGATTGATCAGTAATGAATCTGTTGTTGTTTCTTTACGCCCGCTTCAACTTTTTCATGATGTCTTTGCCGTGCGCGGCGTAAACCGCCAAGGCGAGGATGGCGCCCATCATTCGCATGCTTTCTTTGTAGTTTTTGCACGGCGTGATGGCTTTCTCGGTGTACGCCAAGTACATCATGGACAAGATAGCTCCGACGCGAACCTTGGCGAAACCAATTTGCTCGTTCTCAGTCAAGTACATTTGAGCGAAAAGCAAACCGAAGATGAGACCCATCAACATGACGGCGCACCAGTCCAGTTGCGCGTATTCGACGGCGGTTCTCTTCCCTTTCACATTCGATACGGCCGCCAAAAAGTCAGTCGTGATCATTTGAAGGAAAAACGCGAGGCATCCGAGAGTCATGCCGAAGAGACACTTCGCCGTGGTCGTCGCCGGTTTGTACCAAACCGAGCCCGCCGGCAAGCGAGAGGTTGAGCTGACGGACGAAAGCAAACCGATGAACACGAAGGAGGAGATGAGGCCAGCCGTGTATTCTTTGGCAACCACCGGAATGGCGACGGTTCGAATAGACTGAGTAGAATGCGCGATTTGCAAAGTCAATCGTTGGCACGCCATGATTAAGGCCGTGTTGCAGTATCTCAATCTCGCGCCTTCAGAGCACTTGAAGCAGACGTAAAACGCATCCGCGAGGATGGTGCACAAAAACACCCCAGTCCACGACGCTCCAGACGCTTGGACGACGGACGCTTTTTTCAAGCCGTAGAACTTAGCGCCGAAACTTTCGATCGGTAAACCGATTTTGTCGCCCAAAAGCATGACGGCGTAGTATAACCCCATCAAGTTGGAAACCAGGATGACCTGTTTGTTGTGTACGTTGAGTGTTGAATTGAATGAGAGCACCGGTAATTTAAGTATTTGAATTATTCCAATCGTACGTAGTAATAATTGTCGAATTTACTCAATTCTCCAATTCACTTTCTTTACTTTGAAACAACGACGAAATTTATGAACGACGACGACAGAAAGAATAAAAATGAATGAACTAAAAACTACTCCTTCGCTTTTGGCAAAGTGTCTCGAGCGATAATACCTTTTGCGAAGATGTAAGAGAAGCCCACATGTTTACAACAGAATTGAGAATTTGAATGAAGAGATTTCATCATCATTCCACGTGGCAAACAGACCCCCCCTTTTTTTTTTCAAAAAACGAATAAAATGCTCAAAAGTGATGAAAACGCAGAGGAGGTTTGTGTTTTTCTCGTATTCAAAAATTCTAGGTAAGACACCGCGACTGGTATAGGTATGTGCTGCACACGTGCACACGATGCACACATCAACAAATTAATCGCTAAACAATAAGCTGGCAGCGGTTTCCGCGTTCCCCCCGGTCGCTTCTAAAGCCTGGACGACTCGTTCGCGAGAGAATCCAAGCTGCATTAAATTGGCGACCACGGCTTCCGGAAAGGCGCTTCTTCCTCCTCCTCCTTCTCCTCCAGCTCCTCCTAAACCACCGCCGGCGATTGGGGGAGAGACGACGCCGGAAATTTCTGTCGTTGCCGGACGCGACGGTCGTTCGTGCACTCCGCTCACTTCAGCGGCGACGTCATCTAGTGGTGGTGCTACAACTTTCGTGGTGTCGTTCTTATTCTTGTTCTCGTCGGTGGCGTTCATCATCGCGTCTTGTTGTTTCAGGTTTTCTTGATCTTCATGTTGCTTCGGAATGTCCCCTTCGCCTAAAAACGGAATCTCCTCACCAGTTGTGCCAATCTTCAGGACGTTCTTCTTCAAATCAATCACGCACTGATGTCTCTTTAACATGTCCAAACCAAAAATAAACTCCATCTTTTGTCCCTCTAACACGGAAAGAGAACACGCTAAAAACGTACTGCCGACCTTAATTTGCGCTTGAAGCACTCTTCCGACGATTTTCTGCGTCCCCACGCCTACCGCGGTACCTTTAAAGCGTTCGTCAATATCCTTTTCTAAGTTACACTGTCTCGCGCAGTCTAAACCCATGATGGACATCTGCGCTCCACTATCGATGAACACCTTCATTTTGTGTCCGTTCAACTCCATGTTGCAATATAACATAGTCACACTTCCCCAAATCAGCTCTGGCGTATCTTCCATCACTTGCTCGTACATATCGTCGTTCCGCTTTTGTTTTAAAATTCGTTCTATTTCTTTTTGCGCCTCAACGTCGAACGGGTCTCTTTCCAGTCTCGCGTACATCTCCGCTTCTTTCCTCTTCGATTGTGTTCGCGTGTTCGCTTTCATCACGTATTTCGTAAACGCCTTCACGTCGTCCTCTCTGAGAATCGTTACCAGCCCTGGAGGTAACGACGAGTCCCCATATTCCATTTCTCGTTTCAAATCAGCCATCATTTCTCTCGACTGCTTTTCTAGCTCTTCTGGAGTTTGAGGAACGCCTCCTCGCGATGAAGGTTGTTGACCGACTCCACCACCCATACTCATCATCGGTTGTTGTTGTCTTTGCTGCTTCTCCGTGACTAAAATCATATCGTCGTTTTGTAACCCTTTAGATGCGATCGTGCTCGTCTCTGCGTTCGTCTCAACAATATCGTCGTCTCCAATTAACACTTTCCCGTTGTGCATCAATATTTGTTTCTCTTCGGAAATGTTCAACTCGATGGCAATCATGGCTTGCAAATTCACCAAAGGCGCGTTCGAATCTATCTCTATTTGCGCGATGTTGGATTCGTTCGTTTGATTGCACACGGTTAATCGCATCTTTTTTTCGGAAACGTTAGTGTTGTTGTTGCGTTCAAACTATTCTTATTCTTTTTAAGATTGTGTGTTTGTGTGTGTGTGTGTGTGTACTCTTCTTTTTGTTCTTCTCTTTCGAGTGATGATTTGTGAAGTTGTCTTGTCGTGTTGAATGAAACGTAAAACGAGTGTCTCGGAACGAACAATCATCAATATACGCACACGATGAGAGGGTGGTTAAAAATTAAACTCTACAATAGAAACGACTAGAAACCTATGTACGTGTATTTATGCGCGAAGACAAAACGAGGATTCAAAAGAAATCGACGCCGGTTAACTCGGCGCTTCTTTGCCACAACCACTTGGCGTCTTCTTCGTTTCTCGCGGCGTTTGTCGAGACTTTCTCTTTGCAGTTATCGAAATATTTGCCGCGATATTGTTTCGCGGTCGGATCGGAGGCGAGATAGACCGAGGTTTCCGCACCTTGAGCGGGCGTTTTCATCGTTTGGCGTATGATGTTGAAGATGATTTCTTCGTACCATTGCGGCTTTTTATCCATGTCGTAGAGGTATCTTCCCAATTCCGTATCCACCGCCCCCGGATGCAAAGAATTAACCGAGACGTAATCACAGTCCTTCTCTCGTTCTAATTTCCTCTGTAACTCGTTCGCGAATAAAATGTTCGCTAATTTCGACTGCCCGTACGATTTCCAGTTGTTGTAACTCCCCGCTTTCTCGTAAAACAGATCGTTCTTCTCCAGCTTGCCAAATCTGTGCGCTTCGCTCGACACGTTGACTATTCTCGCGTCTCGCTGACTCTCCAACAGTTTCGGCAACACCATGTTCGTGAGTTTAAAATGCCCGAGATGATTTACGCCGATTTGATATTCAAACCCATCTTTGGTCTTCATCTCTGGCGTGGCCATAACGCCCGCGTTGTTGATTAAAACGTCCAAGCCGTTTTCTGAATCCATAAACTTCTTCGCGAACGCTTCGATGGAGTTCTGGTCGTTCAAATCCAACTCTTCGATTTCTATATCTACTAATCCACTATTAACACCGAGCGTTTGTGCTAAACTCTCTCTCGCTTTTTCCATTTTCTCTTTATTGCGAACCGCGCAGATGACTTTGTAGTCTTTTTGTAACATCGCCAGCGTCGTTTCGTACCCGATGCCGGTATTCGCGCCGGTTATTACGCACGTTTTTTTCTTCCTTGCATTCTGAACACTTTCGACGTCACCCCCCTCGTTTGCTGATGAGGACGACGACGATGAAGACGCTCTGGTGTTGGTAAAAACAACCCCGACTGCTCTTCTGCGCCTCCTCTTAAAAGTCGTGCGACGAGTCGTCTTTTCAGGAGTCGTCGCAGCAGCGGCGGTGTTCTTCGAAGAGTAACTTTTGGTGAGAGTAGGAGTAAACATATCTCTCCGTTGCTTGTGTGTTGCGTAAAGAGAAAAGTGTGGATTTCCCCAAAAGCAGGAAAAACTTCTTTTCGTGCGCGCACACACAAAACAGGCGAGAGGAATACTCGTCGTCATGAAAGAAGAAGAAGAAGACAAAGAAGAAGAAGAAGAAGAGAAAGAACAGCAACGACGAAAAAAAGAAGAGATTTCTTCGTTGCTCTCCAAGTGTCGCTCTTTGTTAGAGCACGCGAGAAGGACGGTCGCGGAAGCGCGGATTGGATTTTTTACTCACCACCCCGGAAACAATTTTGTTGGGAACGAGAACGAGAACGAGAACGAGAACGAGGACGTAAACGAGAAGAAGAAGAAGAGAGATGCGGCGATGACGGAGAGTTTAGAGCGAACGCTCGAGGAGTGCTCTGCGACGGTCGCAGAAATCGAGAGGAGAGTTTTAGTATTCGCAAACAACAACAACAACAACAACAACAACAAGAACAACAACAAGAACGAGACCAAAATCGTCCTCGTGTTTAAAACAGAAACGAGAACGATACGAAGAGAGTTGGAGGAGGTGAGGAAACACTTGACGAGTTTCAAATGCGACGACGACGAGAAAAGAAGAATACCACCACCGTTAATCCCGGAACCGCAAAAAGACGCGTCGAGAAAAGAGCGAGAGGACATCGTCAGAGAGGCGTTGCGCGAAGAAACAGACCAGTTTGTGTATTGGAAGAAGTCGGCGAAGATGTATTTAGAAAAGGCGAAGAAGAAGATGAACTCGGTGGCGACGAAGACCAAGACGGCGGTGAAGAAATTCGCCGCGACGACTGCTGCTACTACCACGACGACTACGACTAAAAATGAAGAAAGATATAGCGACGCGCAGAGGCAAAGAGAACGGCGAGAAGAGGAGGAGATTCGACGCTTGCGAAGGTACGGGTACGAGAACGCGACGACGAATAATAATACCGGAGAGCAGAGCGTGTTCGAAGGAGATTTAGACGAGAAAAACGAAGAGGAAAAAGAAGACGACGACGACGCGCGGAGGAAAGCGTTGTTCGCTACGATAACACCAACAGTAACGACGATGACATCATCGCTTCCAAGCAACAACGACAACAATAACAACAGAAATACCGACAACACTCGTTACGACATCAACGCCGCTCGAAACTCCACCCTCGCCGCCAACCGTTCCGCCATCGCTTTAGAAGACAGTTTAAAACAAGCCGAACGCGCTGAACAAGCTGGGAGAGACACTTTAGAAAACCTGCGACGCCAACGAGAAACGTTGCAAAGAACCTCGGCGCAGATGCAAAACGCGAAAGATACCGTGGAAGAGAACAGGAAAATCGTGAAGAAAATGAGCCACTGGAGTCGTTTAGGTTGTTAGAGAGAGATGCAGAGAGAGAGTCGTTTTAGTAGGTAGTAAAAGTAGTTCAGACTTCTTCTTCTATTTATAGTGTGGTCGTGTAAAAGCCCCTCGATGATGTACCTATGGTGTATTATTTGTACTGCGCGTGCGTCTTTTGAGAAAGGCACCCTTTTTTCTCTCTCATCGTCATCGTTAAAAAATCGTTACGACGACACAAGTTTGACGCGCTTCTTCGTTAAGAAGAAGAAGAGATGGACATCGTGCACAAAATGCGTCTGCACGCGTCCGTGGACCAATTATGCGTGGACGATATCAACGCTTCAAACATTCACGGCATGTTGCAGTTCGCGAGAGAGGATTGCTTTTCGATTAAGAAAGATTTAATCGACGACTGCGCGGAACACGTGACGAGACGAATCAAACACGATTCTCAAAACGTTCGAGTGAAAGCGTTGAAGCTGGCGTCGATTTTAGCGAGAGAAGGACCGGAGGAGATGAAGTTATGTCTGAGCAAACGCGTGGCAAAGATACTAGGAGATATCGTCGTCGATAACGGGGAGAACTTTGGTAAAAAAACGTTCGAACACGCGAAGGACACCACGGAGTGTCTGTTCGGCAATTTGACGAAAACGAGCGGGAGCGCGATTGGTAGCGAGAGTAGTAACAGAGGGAGTGATTCCGCGAAAATTGTCGGAATATCCGGACAACACTCGCAACAACACTCGCAACAAGCCTCGCTCACCGGTCTCGAAGTCGCGTCCGGTTTACTTCGCACGGCGGGCGGAACGGCGATGAACGTGGCGGAGAAAATCGGAGCGCAAGTGAACGAAATCGCAAAGGAGAAAGAAAAACATCGAACGAAAGTAGACGAAACGTACGAAAAGTCTGAGATGACCGGTGGATCGTTGGCGGATGCCATGCGAGGAGTTGGAGGAGGAGGAGGAGGAGGAGGAAGAAGTGGAACGACCGCGAGCGGACCGTGGGGGAAACCGGAGGAAGAGGAAGAAATAGCAAAAGTAAAACCAGAAATAAAAGCAGAGCAAACAACGATGACACCAACACCGTTGTCTTCAGATCCTCTGGCGGATTTGCTCGGGATGGCGACGAATTTTAGTAATAGCGGTAGTGCGCGCCAAGGAGAACAACAATCCGATTCAGAAGTGAAGCGGCGGCAGAAAGCGTCGGAGTGGGTGCTCAAAGGTACCGGTCCTACGAGAGCTATGGTACAATCACCACCGCCACCATCAGCAATGCCAACGTTAATACCGTTGGATGGATCCGAGGAACAAAAACGAGTCGACTCGTTGTGTGGCGTTGCCGGAGTAAAGCTCGTCCCCGACGAAGCCGAACTCGCGCAACTCTTTGAACACATCGACAGGAAAGGATTAGAAGCATCTTTAATCGTGCGAGCGCTGCTTGATAAAATAGCCTTCGGGTACGACGCTGAGCTCATGGACGCGCAATCTGGATGGAAGTGCGCGAAAAAAGCGCTGGGTTGTGTGTCTAAAGCGTTATCTCGACGAGACTCCGTTTTAGCGCACGCGTTGAAAGAGGATGAAAACGTAAAGTTGACCCTTCGCAAGACGATGGAAATCAAAGGCGTGAAAGATACGGTGAAAAAATCTGCGGGCGAGATTTTGAAGCAATTGGACGAAATGGACGCCTCGTTCTTCGGAACTACTAGTGAGACCACCACGGCTCCTCCTCCTGCTCCTCCTCCTTCTTCTTCCTTTCAGTCGGCAGGATTAGACGCTTCGCTGTTCATGGTCGATGCCGCGAGCGATACGAACGACGCGTTCTTTTCGTCCATGGCAGGTACGACGACAGCGGCAGCGACGACGACGACGGCGAGGACAAACTACGACGCGCCAAAAGCTCCAATGACCGGACCAGGTTTACAAGCTTTAGCGGAATTAGACGCGCAGCAGCAGCAGCAGCATAATAAAGATGGGACGAGACAAAAACAAGACGTGACGAAAGCGTTTGCGTCTTTGAAATGGTAAAATTGAATTTTTTATATAATTACAAATAACTCTCTCCCTCTCTCTCGGTGTAGTGTGGTGTATACGATGCCGCGCTTCTTAATCCTCCTATATTCTCTTTCTATTTATTTCTTCCAAAAGCCTACGCCTGGTACCTCCCGACGATTTTATACTTCGACTTGAACTTTCGCTCCCAATCGTTGAGCACTGAGAGCTGTTCGTCATCCAAATCCGACAAATCCGTATTCTCCACGTCCTCGATTTTCAAAGACATCAGCGCTAACGCTCTCGAGGCGTCTCTCCCCGCAAAATTCGCGTACGGTCCTTCCGGTCCGTAGAAATCTTTCGCCGCGGTCACGTCGTAGACGATATCTTTACAGCACAAATATATCCTCTTTTCCTGAGAATGATTAGTCCCTCCCCCGGTATATCTCATCAACTCCTCTCGAGTTACAATCACGTCTGGGACGATGACTAAAGATTCCATCTTATCCTCCAAAGAGTCTCTCGGAGAGATGTGGAGTTGTGATGATTGCCCTTGTCCTCCTCCTCCGTTATTCTCTCCTCCTTCTTGGCTTTGGGCGTTCCCCATTTTGCAAAAGAAAGAGAGATGAGAGAGAGAGAGAGAGCAAAGGAGGGGAGCGTTTTTTTTTTGGGTGCGATTATGACGTCTCTTTTGTTCCTTTTTTCTTTTTCTTTTTCTTTTTGTGTTGGTGTTGGTGTTTGTCTTGAGCAGGGCGAAAGGCCAGAAAAGCGACGGGTCGCGGTGGCGGCGGTGAAGAAGATGGTCGGAGGAGAGAACTTTATGCGCAACTTAAATGAGTCTTCATACGTTCTGTGCTAAATTTATATTAAACTCTACTATTTACATCTTCTCAGTGAGGAGAAGAAGAGGTAAAAATTAAACCAAAAAGCTGGCGGTGTTCAACTTCTCGGCCAATTGGAGTTGAACCTTGGCGACGTTGGCGACGTACGAAACCATCATGCAATCTCTGCCGCTTTCGCCAAAGACTCGGGCGAACTGGTCGTTTGTCAACTGCGGCGTCGCTCGGAGAACCTCGGCGACTTGCCTACCTACTCTAGAATTTCCAACGACTATTGAAGAACTCTCCCCTCCGTTTTCTTCCGCGCGTATTTTGCACTCGTCCAGTAACTTTTCAATCTTTTCCACGGTTTTCTTCAAACCTTCCACGGCGCTCGAGTTTTCCGCGTTCTTTTCCGTTTTCGTCGCGCTCAACGCGTCAAAGCCGACGCGTTCCGCGAGCTCGAAGTTCGTCACGCACGCGATTTCTTGGAAACACGCGGAAGACATGCCCATGTCCTCGTCCTCGTCGTCCTCGTCCTCGTCTTCGTTTTGATGTTCTTTCTTTTCCTCTTTCCCGCTTTTTACTGCTTCTTTCTTTTCCAACTCTCGCCTTCGCGCGAGCGAACTGACGCCAAAATCTAAACTCCTGCCGACCCAAGCTCTGACCAAATTATCCGTATCCTTAAACTCCACGTCGAAGGTTAAATGCAACGGCGCGGAGATGTTCATGCCCATCTCTTTGGCGTAAAACTCGTGTATTAAACTCGACGCCGGGACGATCCCGTCCCCGGTGGAATACCATCCAATCACAATCTCTTTCGGGTTTACTCTCGCGTGTAACTCAATCATCGCGCGGTGGAATTCCACGTCCAGTAAAACCTGCCCGGTGGATTGTTGCACGTTGTGTGGCACCGCGTACGAATTCGTCACTTCCAATCTGTTTGTTTTCGCGTCGTAGTGGCCTAATAAAGTGCCGATCACTCGTTCCACGTTGTCGTTGCGGCGCACGTACGAGTCGCAGACGTTGAAAATGACGTTCGGATGGACGACCGCTTGGGACACGGAACCGGAAATTGGTAAGAAGAATCCCATTATTATTATTACGTTGTTATATGTCTTCTTTATCTTCTTCTTCGTATCAGAGAGTGCAGTATCTGTCCTCGAATACGACGAATGAGAAGAGAGTTTTGCGCTTACAAAACCTTTGTTGTGTGAGGAGATAAAATGAAGTTTTTTTGCGTGCAGAGAAGAATCGAGCCCCAAAAAATGAGTGACAAAAAAACAAAGAAAAGAGATTTGGTGGTGGTTTTTTTGTCTTCTCAAAAAAACCAGACTTCTTCAACAAACGCATAATATAAAAGCTCCTCTTCTTCTTCTTCTTCTCTTCGACGACGACGCGTTTAGAAGGAGCACGAGGAGGAGTAAGTGGTATGCGTAATAAATGCTCTCTGCTGTTGTTGTTATTAAAATTTGGCGGCAGCAACCTATCTCAACGCAACAAGCTCAAATCTGTGTACAATTAAATTCTTCATTAAGCAATTCGAAGAAGTTTAAGTTCTATTATTATTATATGCATAGTGGTGTGTCCGTCGCTTTTTCGTCGTAAAAAGCATCAATGGAGCTCAAAGAAGGAACATAACGACGCGTGCAACTCGCTGCCACTTTCGAGGAGGTTCAACTCTTTTTCGATGCCTGCCTCGGAGAGCGCGAGTTTCAAAGCAATCTTCTTTCGAATTTTCTTCATGAGTTCGTCAACCACGACGCGGATGCGTTTCTTAAACGCGGTAGCGTTGACCGAAGGCATGAGTATTGATGACGAGTGATCCGCTCCTTTTCGAGAACCTTCTTCCTTCTTCTTCGATGAAGAGTTATTCATCTTCTGCGACGAGCGACTTGGTGGAACCGCAAAGTCGGCGCCAGACATACCGGCACCGCCGCCACCGTGCAAACCGTTACCGTTCGAAAGGTGCGCGGCGGACATGCTTAGTAAGTTTGGCGCGAGAAGATTCTGAATCGGTTGATTAAGATCCATACCACCAATGCTAGGGATACTACCTTGGCCACCCGCCAAGAGTAAATGCAATAACGCCGCATTTATGTTCACTTGCGGCTGAGTTTGAAGCGCAACTTGCGATTGGATTTGTTGAAGGAACAAAAGATTTTTCAATTCCTCTTGCGTTTGAGGAAGAAAAGAAGCATGCTGTTGCTTTTGTTGTTGTGCCAATACGTGCTGCTGTCTACTCGCTTCCTTGGCGGCAGCCGCAGCAGCAGCGACATTCTTCTTTTGCAGTTTGACTTGTGCCGCCGTGACGGCGTTGAGAGCGGTACTTTTACTCTTAATCGATGGTTGTTTCTGGTCCCGACTTTGTCGAACGTTCTCTTCTCGCATTCTCTGTAGAGCCTCTTTATACGTCTTGTGCAAAGTTGACTGTTCGACGGATATGTCGGCATCTTCGACAATGTCGTCTCTTTTCCGTTTTTCTTTTTCTGGCTTTTTCTTACTGAGCTCGTTTCGCTTTTCCTCTAACAGACGCGAGTAGTCTTTTCCCGAAGCGACGATATTTTTTTCGTTCTTATTTAGTTCTTGTTGCTGTTTGTCTTGTTGTCCTTTCTGACTCGCTTTGGTCTGTCCGTTATTTCCGCTCGCTCCTTTATTCATGAATGTGTTGATGTGCGCCATTCTTTCGCTCGTCGAAGCGTTCGGTAAAATATTATTCAAAGCATCCGCGGCGAGTTTTTCGATACCGGTAATATCCGGTCTTCCCCGAAGTTTCTCATCCTCTTTATCAACGCCGCCATTCGTAGCCTTGGTATGAGCATCATTCACATCCACGGCGTTATTTAAAGAAGTCTTCTTATTACCATTCGATGTCGTCGTCGTTTTCGCCTTCTTCTGAATATGACGAGCACCATCGGTATCATCTTTTTCCGCCGCTTCTAACAGCACTCGCATCGCTTCCCGTCTATCCTTCTCCTCTTGCGCTCTTCTTTCGTCTTCGAACACGTCTTCAAACACGTCGTTCTTCCTCGGTCGACCTCGTTTCTTTCTCTGACTTCCTTCACGCTCGCTCCCCTCGCTCAATAATTTCGATTTCGTTATCGTAGCGTTGTCGTTGAACTCCCGCGGCGGCGCGTCCGTTTCTACGGCGATGGTATTTCCTTCCTCTTCTTCGCTGCTCCCGGCTCGAAGGTCGTCCTCTCTCGTCGCCGTTTCTTTGTTCGAATATTCTTCTTCTTGCTCTTCTTTTCCTTCTTTTTGTGTGCTCGCGTTCTTCTTGGGTGGTGTCGTATTTTTTTCCTCCTCCTCCTCCTCAAAATTATCTAAATCGTTCTTAAGGAAAATTAATTGGCCAGACACAGACGAACCACCAAAAACACGTCTCGTTTGCGTCGTTGGAGTTTTTGAAGAATCGACGATGGTTCCACTCCTACTTCGAGGAAAGTTTTTATGAGGCTGTTGAAATTGTTCCCTCCCGTTGTTGTTGTTGTTGTTGTTCTCGTTGTCGCTCGTAACAGCGCTGGTAGTATCGATGATACCTTTTTTAAGACGTGTTTTTGTCGTCGTTGTCCCGGCGATTGCGGTCGCGGTCATCTACTTTATATGTTGTCGTTGTGTCCAATTTTCGCTCTCGATCGGTACAAGAGAAAGGACTCTATAAACTCAATTTCTGATATTCCACGATTAATGGCTTCTTAAAATTAAACACGCAGAAAGAAGAGTATTCAGAAGTTTTTCAACGCGACGACGCGAGAATGATTTTGGAGAAGAGAAAAGGAAACAGAGCGTTGTTTTTCTTTCTCTCTCTCTCTCTCGAACGCCCAACAACACCAACACCAGTACAAAGTGACGTGGAAAGAGATTTTAATTTGTATTGTGGTGAAAGCACTTTAAAAGAAATATTTTGCAAAGGGGCAAAATGTGACCCTTTTTTTGCGGACGAGTCTCGTATGATGCATATTATAAAAAATTCGAGTTCTGATATGTGCTGGGCTCACACACAAAAACGACGGCGTGATGGTGGTATGCGCGGTGCGTAGAGTACGCATCACGTATTCTCTCTTTCTCTCTCTCTTTCTCGTCTATTATATTTTGAATAATGGGGTGGTGCTTTTCTAATTCGTCTTCTCCTCTCCTTGCTCTTCTTCTTTGTCTTCTTGTTCTTCTTCTTACTAAAAAAAAGTGTACGTATAATCGCCCAATCGCTCGCGAGATTTATCAACACTCTTTAAATCGTATTCCGTCCACGCGTCATCTCTTCGGCTATTTAAAATATATGACGAAGAATTCACGTCACGTCGTCGTGGTTTCGTCGCCGATGCGCTAATGAACTCGAAGTAGCATCCTCTTGTTCTTACGTACTACATCAAGTTACAGCACTGATTTTGCTTCCTCGCTTGCTTATAAAACATCTGACTCGCTAACGACAAATCGGTGCTCTTATCGACGAGATTATCCAACTTCTCTCCTCTCGCCAACACGCTGTCTATAGTTTTGTGCAAAACAACTTTAGTATCGTCCAACTCTCTTTGAATCTTTAGAATCTTATCTGCCGCCATGGGATCTTGGTACTTCACTATCGCGTCTTCCATAATTTCGTTCCCTTTCACATCGTCCTCGGTGAGCGTTTTCCACTGCTCTTGACCAAACGTGTCGCAATAATCGTCGCATATTTTCTGTAACACACAAAACGCCGATCGAGACGGATATTCCTTATCCATCACCGCTATCGCCGCCAAACCGTTCCTATTAATCACGTGCACTAAATATTGATCCTGTTCTACCGATTGTCTCTGTCCTGGTTGCGTTCTCGCGACTATCGTTTTCGATATAAACGTGAGCATCTCCCGCACCGAGGCTCGTTGGAAATAGCCGAATTCTTCCACGTCTTCCGCTTTGCCTAAACATATCGGGTCCGTATTTTGCCCGCGCCATTTCCACACCGATAACGCCGTCACTTTCATTCTTATTCTTATTATATCTTATTAGTATTGTCTTTGTCTTTGTCTTCTTCTTCTTCTTCTTCTTAGAATCTCTGTTCTTTTTTCTGTGGTTAATCTTCACTCTTTCTGTCTGAGGGAAAGAAACAAAAACTTCATGAGTGAAAAAAGAAGAAAAAAAAACGAAAAACTTTTCATCTGCTTTTTTGGTCTGTCTTTTAAGAAAAATGAGAGAAGACACATTACAAAAACATCATAAACACATTCACACATAAACACCCCTTGCGCGTAGTATAATAATAGTATTTATTAAAGGAGTAGGAAAAACACGCGTTCATGGCAAAACTACTGGCGTCTTCTTCGTCGCGTTGCAACTGTTTTTGCCGGCAAAATCGAACTTCAACAACTTCAATTTCAACGACGTATTTCTTCTTGAATTCGAAGAAGAATAATAATAAAAAGAAGTCGTTAAAGTCGTCCTCGCGTAGATCGATGATGCACCCTCGCCACCGCGGGGCTGCTTTAAATAATAATAGTAATAACGATGATACTGATGCACAAAAACACGCGGACGAAAACGGATACCCACACTTGATTGTGTTTGATTTAGACGCGTGTTTTTGGAACCAAGAGATGTACCAGTTGTACGATATTTGCGAGTCGAAGGATAATATCGTGGACGAGAAAACGAATACCGTCGTCGGCGCAGTCTCGGGGAGAACTGTGATACGAATGCACGAAGGGAGCAGGAAAGCGCTGACGGAGTATTACGAAGGGAAATATCCGGGCGCACGGTTAGCGACGGCATCGTCCGCGGACACGCCGCTGGCGGTGAAGATTGGTCAGTCCGCGTTGAGGAATTTAGAAATAGCGCCCGGCGTATCCGCAGCCTCGGTGTTTGCCATTGGATGGGAGAAGGAGTTCGACGGGAACATGCAAATCGGACGGACGCCCCCGTTGAGCGCGAACAAAGCGCAGACGCACTTTCCAATTTTAAGGAAGTTTACGAACATAGAATACCACAAGATGCTCTTCTTTGACGATTGTAACTGGGGCGATCACTGCGCGGCGGTGGAAAGTCAATGCGTCGAGCCGAAAGCTGGTTTAGGACCGGCCATACAAAGAACGCCGAGAGGATTAGGCGTAAAAGAATGGGAGACGGCGTTGGCAAAGTATAAAGCCCGACACGAGCAGTATTTTCAAAAATAAATCTATATCGGTACAGCATAAATATTATTATTAACAGCGTTTAACTTAATCTGACAAGTCTTCGTAGAAATTCAGTTCCTCTTCGGTCATCGGGCCTCTGTTCTTGGCGCTGTTTCTATTCGAGCGTCGTGTCCCGCCGATAACTCTCGAACTTCCTCTTCCCGCCGTGCCTCTTTCCATCTCGCTTTGCGATAAACCGCCTCCCCAGAACGCGTCGTCTCGCATCAACTCACCCGCGGGGACGTTGGAAATACCTCTCAAAGCTTTCTCCTTGTTCTCGAAGGATTTCAACACTTTCACCGAGGACGTGTTCAACTCCAACGAACTCACCGGCTGTAAAGATTTGTATTGCACGTACGTGTAATATCCGAACAAGGAGAATATGAAAATAATTGCAACCCCGGCGTGTACACCGGTTGGTATTTTCTTAAAGTTTGCCACCGCGTGTCCCGCGCCGACGTTTACGGCATTCATTGTTCCTCGGGCGAATTTCTTCGAGTGGTGCGCGCCAAATTGCGCCGCTTTATTCAAAGGATGTTCACGATCGTACATGACTTTATACTTGAAGTTTGAAAGCGCTTCCACCGCAGAAGCTCTGCCTTGGCCACTGCTCGGACTGCCTCCTTCACCACCGGTAGCGTCTAAAGTGGTAGTAGCCGCCGCAGATGCCTTGGAAAATTGGCCAGCAAAAGCGCTCCCCTCGCTCCCCAGTCCTTCGCACTCCCACCAGTCGTCCACGCAACTGCGCGTTTTCGGATCGGACGCTTTACACGCTTCAGGGAACGAGCCCAACAATTCCGCAAACTGATCCGTCGTCGTCGAAGAAGAAGATCCGTCTTGCGTACACGTTCTACTACTACCAGTAGATGACTCGCAGTATTGATCGCTTTCTTCGATCCATACTTCAACAATCGCCTTGTGCGCGTTGAACGCTTTGCGATGCGCCTCCTTGACACCATCTAACCACGTCGTGGATTGTTTATACAATTCTTCGTCCACTTTGTTCGTGTCGCGAAGTCTTTTCAGTACCGCGTCTGGTTCGGTGGCTAAATCGACCGAGATGCCCATTTCTTTCCTCATTTTATTTTGTTTGGAACCTTCGTCGTTCGCGCCGTACGCCAAATCCGAGATTGCGAAACCGCTCATAAACGTGAGAGAAATCAATCCGTCTAATCCCGAATCCGCCGGGATGATTGCATCGAACCTTTCCGCAATCTCTTTCGCAGACGTACCGCCACCAAACTTTGTCGCTTGAGGGTTGTTCACGAATCCATCACACGCAGTCAACACGGCGAGTTTCGCTTCGTCCTTCGCGTCCACGTTTACTTTCACCGCTTTGCCGTTCTTTCTGTTCTCTCGAAGTTGCGAAAACATGGCATCGAAGACGTCGCACTTCGCGAGTTCTGGATACGGCGACTTATTCATGATTGAATAAATCGTCGCGTCCTCGACATCTACATCCGTCGATACGTAATATTCAACAGCTGCGTATAAACGCTCCAATCCATACACCGCCGGGTCGGCGACTTCTCCAATCCATCTCTCCAAGTTCAAGTCTTTGTTATACACCAAAGACGCGTCTGAAATGACAGAGACACCGGCATCGACGCCTGCTTCTTTCAAAGCCGTGCTTTGCTTTTTCAACGAGTCCATGCTACTTCCGCACGCGCCGGCGCACTCGCACGAACCCGCGCAAATGCATTTACCTGGACGCGCAAACGCGTATCCTAATCTTTTGGAAAAGCGAAACGCCGCGAAAGATAACGTCGGGTTCGTGAGTGGTGACGCGGACACGACGCCGAGCGACTTTGGAATACCACCAAGAACTTTTGTTGTTGTTGTCGTTGTTGTTGTTAAAGAAGTTGTGTTATTTCCGTCCGTGTTGTTCCTGTCACCACCTTTGGCGGCGCTCGCGATGGCGTTCGCAACCGTTTCCTCGTTTTTGTCAGCTTCTAAAATTGCCTCGTATACGCCTTGCGATTTATCCCAGTCCTTTTCTTGTTCTTGTTCTTTTTTCGTCGGTGCTTCCTCTTGCTCAACCTTCTCCTCCTCTCCTTCGATCGGTATTACTTCATCCGTTGGGACAGGGGCGGGAGTCTCCTCAACAGTGACTTTTTCTTCTTCTTCTTCTTTCTTCTGCTCCTCCTCCACTTTGTCGGTAGCAGTTGCATCGTCATCAGTAAAATCCATGGAAAGCGCGTCAGCTTCTTGCATCGGAGCGTCTTCTTTATATCGCTCCTCTTCTTTCCCGTCGCCTTTGAAAAGTGGATCGTGGGTGTCGGATTTTCCGTCGAGCACGACTTTGTCCGGTTCTTGCGGAGACGCGTCCTCTTCCTTCTTCTCTTCGTTCACCGCGGGTAACTCTTCAATCTCTCCCGGCGCTTCTTTTTCTTCTTCTGCCGCTACTGATCCCTCTTCCGTTTGCTGCTGAGCTTGCACACTTCTTTTCTCCTCCTCCTCTGCCATCTTCGCTACTTCTTCCTCCTCCTTCATTAACGTTTCGTATTTAGAGAGTTGCTCGTCCGCTTTTTCATCCGCTTTTTCACCTATTCTTTCTCCTTCTTCGGCGGACGTTATTTCCTCCTCCTCCTCCTTCTTCGCGTCACCCAATTCTGGTTCCGCGACTGGATCCACCGTCGATTTTTCCTCTACAGCGACCGCAGATTCATCCAAATTGTCTCCTTCTTCTCCGGAAGTGATGATGCTGTCGTTGATACCTTGTTCTTCTTCCGGAGACGTGGTCGGCCTTTCGCCCCCGTTTGGCGTTTCCGTCAATTCTTCTTCTTCTTCTTCTTCTTTCGAAACGTCATCATCGGTTTCGCCACCAGAAGAGTCGGTACCTAAATCACCCATCGACAAAGCGTCCGACTCTTGCGCTTCCGCCACTTCCTGTTCCATCATCTCTTCCTTCATTTCGTCTTCTTTCGTGTCCGGCGTCTCTGCGGTGGTCGTATCGTCCTCCGTTTCCTCCGCGGACGACGGAAGCGACCCCGGAAGCGCTTCCTTGACCTTTCCTGCTTCATCCTCGTCGTCGTCGGGATCTGCTTTCGTATCATCGTTCGATCCTGCTCGTCGTGATGAATCTCGTTCCATCATCGCGCTCGTAAACTCCTCCTCCTTTTCTTCTTCGACAAAAGTTTGTTCTCGTTCTTTTCGTTCTCGCGTATTCGTCGTCGTCATTTCCTCCTCCTCCTTTACTTCTTCTTCCTCCTTTCGTTTTTGTGTTCCAGAAGAAGGTGCCGCGCTTTCTTTGTCTTCTTCTTTTCGTCTCTTTTTTTCCTCCAACTCTTTCGCCAACAGTTTCATCTTTGCGCGTTGTTTTTCCTCCTTTTGTTGAATCTCTCTCTGTTTCTCTCGTTTTTGCGGAGAACTACCGCTGCTCATCCTTTTCAGAGCAGCGCGCGACGACGGCGTTTGTCGTGGTCCCACGCGATTCGCGCGGACAAAAATCCCCACGCTGGAGGAGGAGGACGATTTGGAACCACCAAAATCATCATCGTCGTCGTTAAAAGAAACACTCACGAACACCAAAGAAACGAACAACAACAACAAAAGGAGTCGTTGCAAAAACGAGTAGTTTCGAGTCCTATTCTTGCGAAAAAGTATTCTTCTGTTTCTTCTTCTTCTTCTCCTCGGAATGTTGTTCTCAGTAGTAGTATTCGTGTGAGTATTGGTTGTTACATCGGATGTCACCATCATTTTTTTCTTTCCCTTCTCTCTTTATCAAGTGTTTTGTCGTGCGTCCTTTTCTCTCGTTTCTCTGATTTTCATGATATTTTTTGTCCTCTCTTTTTTTTTTGATGAGATGCGGGGGCTGATGAGAATTTTTATCACGAGAAGAGAAAGAGACGAAAAGAGAAAAAAAAAAGAGGAATTTTGATGGTGCATTTTTCTCTAAAAAAAGCCAACTGATGGAGAGAGTCTGTTGTTGATGATGATGATGATTTTGATGCGATTAAATCGATGACGACGCGACGAAAACAGAATGAGTGGTGGTGATATCATTTTTCGGGATGATCGTCGTCGGCAGCTCTTGTTTTTGGTTTTGTTCTTATTTTTTTTCTCGAGAAACGTGAGAAAAGTTTTAATCTCGTTAGAAGAAAAGGAGGACGAATCTTTGTCAACATCATCGAATGATGCAAAAGTGGTGCCGATGGTGATAAAAAAGCTCGAACGGTTGAACCACGGACCGATGAAAACGCTCGACCCGTTCTTGTTTTTAGTGTACCATAAAGATTTTTACCCTCCCGGGGACGAGGAGATGGGTTTAAAGGGCGATGCGAGAGGTTCGGGATCAGATTTTGTACCAGATATCCCGTATCGATTTTACCACGGACATCGCATACCGGGCTTCCCGAGGCATCCTCACCGAGGGTTTGAAACGATTACCGCGACTTTGGATGGCATCATCGACCACACGGATTCTATTGGCGACGCGGGGAGGTATGGAAAAGGTGATTTGCAATGGATGACGGCGGGGTCTGGGATTCAGCACGCGGAGATGTTTCCGCTCGTCAACGCGGACGAAGAGAACCCGTTACGATTCTTTCAAATCTGGTTAAATTTACCGAGTTGGAAGAAAATGAGCGAACCAGAGTTCGTCATGCACTGGAAAGATGACGTGAAGAAGATAAGGAAAAAAGGAAAAGAGTACGAGATTGTCGTGTGGGTCGGGCAATTTGGCGACGTTAAAGTGAACTCAAATTTGAGCGCGACGCCTAAGAATTCGTGGGCAAGCGACGAGGCGAACGACGTCGGCGTGTTTTACGTTGAAATGTACGCAGAGAAGAGCCGAGAAGAAGTTCGAGTTCCTAAAGCGAGAATTGAATCAGAAGCAAACAGGTATTTATATTTCGTCGAAGGCGAGGAAATGATGATTAACGGACGCGAGAAGATTCAAAAAAGAACGGGGTGCGAACTCGACGCGTCGCAATCGTTCACCGTAAAGTGTACGAAACTGAGTCAAAGTCAAGAAAGTATTAGAGATAGCGATAGGAGTAGGAGCAGTAGCAGCAGCGGCAAGAATAAATGCGCGTTTTTAATCCTTCAAGGACGACCGATAGGAGAGCCTATTCGGTCCTCCGGCCCGATGGTCATGAACACGAACGAAGAGCTGCGCAAAGCGTTTCAAGATTTCGATCGCACGCAGTTTGGAGGGTGGCCGTGGAAATCAAACGACGTCGTGTTTCCGAGAGCAAAGGAAAGATTCATGAGCGTTGGAGGGAAAGAAATTTTCGCGCCGAAATCAAAGCGATGATGTAATAATACTAAAAGTAGTAACTTTTGATGAAATCGAATCAAAAGCATCTAGAGTTCCTCATTTTTTTTATCCCTTCTTTGCGGCCAAAATTATAAAGTAAGTCACGCATAATATGCTGCGAGAAGACAGAAGAGAAGGACGATAAAAACGAGAACAACGACCTGAAGACGATGAGATATTCACGATGATGATGATGACTTTACTCGAGGAGCAGTAGTCATGGGACTGGGATACCCACTCTCTCCGAAATCGAGAACGAGCGACATTCTCGATTCGTTTTGGCTCTGGGTGGAAACGTTAGGCACCGTCGTCCAACCGAACGCGAACAGGAGACAGAGTCGAAAAATCGGCCGGAGAATTCTCCTGTTCATTTTTCTGTTGAACATGTTCATTTTCACGAGCAACGTGTTTTGGCTGAGGAGAGATTTGATGAAGGAAGAGGACGAGTCTTTGACAAAGTTGAGTTTAGAACGCGCCAGGAAGTTGGCGTTTAGTAGTAGTAGTAGTGGCACTCTTAACGACGAATCCATTCAAAAGCGAGCGCAACGAGCGATATACGAACGACGAGAAGGTATTTACGATCCCGCGAAACAAACGCAACAACAACGCGCAATCATTTCGGTGCGTTCGTTCGACATCGACCCGATTTCCGGCGAGTTCGTGCCGAAGAAAGAGATTCGGAAACAACCGGATAAATATTTCGTGACGCATCCGGTGTTGGTGTCGGGGGTGTGTTCGAAGACGCTACCGAGCGTGAGAGAGTTGGTCGGGAGTTTACACTTTTGGCACCCGGAAGTAGTCGTTTGGTTGTACGAAGTTGGGCCGTTGTTAGAGAGCGAGAAGGACGAAGTCGCACATTGGAGAAACGTGTACGCGAAGAGAGGCGTGGACGCGTTGCAATACGCGCTTTTAGACGAGAGGTTGGATTTAGGATCTGGGGCGTTGGGGAAAGTGCAGCGAGAAGTGCGAACGAGAACGCGACAGGGCGTTTTTGAGAGCGGAACGTTACCGACCTTCGCTTTGGCGGAGATTGAGCGGTTGATGTTGACGCAAACCTTCGAGGACGAACCAGACTTCGAGGAAGAGGTGGACGAAAACGGGTTCCCCATCAACGGCGGCGAAAAAGATAAAGTGAGAACGAGAAGCTCGGTTTTAAAACGGAACGTTGGGGAAATCGATATATTACCAAGTTTAATATGGCACGCGGTAAATAAGAACGGAAACGCGTTGTTCGTGCATCACAACGCGCACGCGAGAGGGTGGATCGACAACGTTTTGAAGGCGCTGAGCAGAGATAAGCGTTTTTTCGTTCAGGAAGAAACAACCAGAGGAGGGTGTAATCCAAACGTGCAGGGATATTTTCGTTTCAACAACGCGACGGAGGAGATTTTGAAAATGCACGTGCAGTGTTCTTTAGGCGGCGCGTGTCCGAGAGCGAATACTTTAGTCGGGGAAGAGAAATCCGCGTTGAGCCCGGGCGAGGTGCCCGAGTTCCACAATTGGTTCGGCACGAGACCGGATTTACACGGGTTCATCTGTATCGATTCCAAAGCGTCTAAAATATCCACGGTGGAAAGTTTAAAACAACTCGCGGATGAAGGCGACGAGGTTGCAAAAATTATGCTCAAAGAACAGTACCACTGCAGAGTTCGTCACAAGAGAGAGCCGCCGGAAATCGTCTTCGAAACGAAAGTGAGAGAACAGTCGTTCGGTAACGACATGGCGAGGGATACATTCAAAGCCGTGCACGTCGTTTTAGGTGTCCCGAGTTCGACTTTGAACACGAAATTAGTCAACTCCGACGCGTTACCATTGGTAAACGTCTTACTGCCATCGATACTAGGAACGATCGATAAGAGTGGCAAACGAACGAGGTACACGTTGCTGGTTGGATTCGAGCAGGGCGATATCGTCTACGATTCTGCGCCGAAAATGAAGCGTTTGCAAAAACGAATGCAAGTCTTGATTGGAGATTACCCGGTGACTATAAAAGTCGTGCGCTTTCACGTGTCCCTTTCGACGACGTACGTATGGAACGGTCTTTTCGATCGAGCGATTGACGTCGAGAAGTGCGATTATTTCATGACGGTGCACGACGACTCGGAATTTTACCCTTCGCAAGGACAATATTGGGCGGATATTTTGATAAACTCGTTGTTGAATAACAACTTGGCGAAGAATTTCGGCGTGGCGAGTCCCGAGGACGTGAGAGACGCGAGGAAAATCACGCACGCGTTCGTGCACAGGACGCACCGAGACGTCTTTGGCGCTTTATACCCGGAGCAACTTTCAAACGAAGAGCACGCGATTTGGATTTCCCGCGTGTACGGATACAAAAACACTTTCTTACATCCAGAAGTGCAAGTGTATAACTCTGGACGGTTTTCCGGTCGATCGCTGAAATGCGTAACGAGAGAGGAAATCGTAAATCACGAGGTGTACATGTCCGCAGACTTGGTCAAAACGTGGGCGATGGAAAATTTAGGTGCGTATTCGGAGCATCTTCACAACGACTTGGAAGGTATCGGCGCGTCGTCGATTGTTGGAAATAGTTAAGAAAAATAGAGAGGAAATATAGGGAGGAAAGATAGCGGTAGCTTTAGTAGTAGCAACGTGTAGTATTAAAACAAGCAAGAGTATTTTAAAAGAAAGGAAATATGCCACGCGTCACGTATCGTCCCAATAGGTATTCGTGTTCCACGACTTTCTCTTCGTGTTGTAACACTCGTGCACGTAGCGGAATTCAATTTCGTAAAGTCGCTTTTCTCGCCCTTTCTCAGCAAATGTCGCTAAAGTACCAATGAACACAGTGATGAAACCAAAACCGATGAATACATACGGGTACCAAAAAGCAACCGAGCCTTCTTGATGGTTGGGGACGTAGTCTCCCAACCCGACGGATGTTATCGAAACCACCGCAAAATACGCGGCTTCGAGATAGTCCCAGTCCTGCAAAACCTTGAAGTAAAACATACCAACAACGACTGAAAGGACAGAAAATAGCAAGCAATGCATTAACTGAACACCCGTCGATGTTAAACTCGCTTTGCTTCTGATGACTTCCAACAATAAACGAATTTCTTCCAAGTTCAAAACAGATTCTTGTTCTCGTTCCTCTTCTTCGGCGGATACTTCTTCTTCGGTCGATACGTTCGCGCGGTCGTTAATTCTCAGCCCCAGTCCTTGACACGTCTCGACAAACTGTTGTTTGCTTACAAACACCTCTCCTTTGTGTAGTTCGTCTGATGTGTAAATTTGATTCGTTCGAATGAAAACCTCCGTCATCGGCCAAAACGCCTCTCCGATTAGATGGTGCTGCAAGACATTAAAATATTCCTCGAGAGTACACTTTTGCGGTATCGTTATATCAATCGGCAACTTCTTTTTCATCCTCTTTAACAAATACTTGTGTAATAAGTTCATGCTGTCTATGATTGGTTCAGCTATGGTGACTATTGTAATCAACGATACGGCGAGAACTGGTATGGTCGTAATTAGCACGACCAATCGCCCTTCTTTTGTGCTTGGCGCGACGTTCCCATAGCCGATTGTTGTAAACACCGTCACGACAAAAAAGAACGCGCCTTTGAAGTTCCAATGTTGAAGCTCCATCAGTTTTTTCTTCTCCTCCAAGTCTTCGCGATAGTGTATGTATATCTCCGCTATGGGGAAGTAATACTGCTGAGTATTTGTCGTCGTAGCTATTGAACACGCGTTCAACGGCAACTCTTCAATCACTCCGCTCGCTTCCGGAGCGTTTACATTTAAACACGATTGATTGAACAATAACGACGAAGTGATGCTGGTGCTACTCTTCTCCTCGATTATTCTGCACGATTCTACGGTCTCTATTGAAGGCAACATCAATTCATTTCCACCATCTTCGCACGGCAACGACGACGATGAAGAAAAGAGCTTCTCCATTGCTTCTTTTGCTCTCTCGTAATCCTCTCTCGCTTCCTCTCTCCTCTTTGCCTCTTCCTCTCGTTCTACATACACCAAGGTTTGCGCTAACATCGCGCACAGAGTGAGCAAAATCGAAAGCGACACCACAATCTTAGATATCGTCGCTCGTATCGACGTTTTCTTCTTGTTCGCATACCACGTGCTTTGTCTTCTTCTTCTTCTACTCTCCTTCCCCGTATTTTTTTTTTCTTCTTCTTGAATTTCCACGAATTCCTGAGTTGTTGTTGTAAATCGTCCTCGTCGTTCCGCGCAAAATCCGTTCTCGCTCACCTCTTCTTCTTCTTCTTCATCATCGTACTCTTCTTCTTCCTCGCGTTGGTCGTCGCCGAAGAACACGCGCCGCGCGAACTCGCCCGTTCTCTTCAGCATATTATTTTTTTGACTTTATATCGCATGTGATTGCAATATTTTTTAATTTTAAGAAGAAAATAAAACGCTTCAACAGTTCAAGGCTATGACACACACACACACAAAAAATAAAGATACCGCATCGGTCGTCATCATTTCATCATCATGTACGCGCAAAAATCACCACCATGCGCGCGTTGTTGTTCTTTCATCAGAGCGACGAACATCAAGAACAACCGTAAGAACCACTACCGACGATTATCCTCCTCCTCTGTCTCCTCCTCCTCCAGCAAGACGACGAGAAGAGAAGAAGAAAAATTAGATATCACGATGATGACGACAAAACGAACACGAAGAGAACAGCTTTTGAACGCGACAGCGCTCGGGGTTTTGCTCTCTTCTCAAGGAGGACTTTTAGTATCACCACCACCAGCGCAGGCGGTGATGGGATCTATCGCCGGGAGAGTGCCAGGTTTTGGGAAAATAGAGGAAGACGGATCGATGACATATACCAGACCCGAGGCGAAGTCTGGCGGGCACGGCATCGGGTGGACAGAAATCACGCCGTATTCGGTAAAACTTCGGGAAGGGTGGGAAGAAGTTGCGGTGAGCATTGCGGATCCGGGAGGAACGGAAATTGATACGAGATTTAAAAGCGAAAGCGAAGGCGACGTGAAGATTGTCTTGGCGCCGGTGCTTCGTTTCGCCAACGTCGAGGACGGCGAGAACCCGACGATTGAAGAGCTGGTGCCGATTACAAACTTCATTTTAGGTTTTGCACCGGAAGTGTTGGGACAACCAGTGAACGAAGAACAGATTAAATCGATGGAGAAAGATACCAGGAATGGATTGACGCATTATAACTACGAGATTTCGAACGAAGCGCACTGGTTGATTTCCGCGACGGTGTGGAAAAAACGAGTGTATTTATGTTCCGTGAAAGCGAGTGGCAGACAGTGGCGAACGGCGCAGCCGAAACTGAGAGATACCATAGCCTCTTTCACAGTGTTGAAATAATAACGAGATAGTAAATATGATCATCGTACTACTGTATTATTATTGATAAAAAAAATTTAAACGTTCTTTTTGTAATCGCCCATGGTGTGCGCCGTCCAACTAATCAACGTCGCGAAGAACCCGTAATCGAACATCTTCAGCAAATTTCTAAACGCAATGGCCACGAACCCTATGTCGTACCACACGATCCTTCCAATCGGTCGCAACATTTCTTTCGGCAACTGGTCCGGAGTCACGGCGAACTTTTGGAAAAACGCCAACGCGTCCAACTTGTGCGCTTTATCGTAAAAGTTGCTCGCCACCGGACTCGGGTGCACGGCGCAGACGTCGATGCCTCTCGATTTCACCTCGCACGCCACGTTGGCAGCAAACGCGGAAATGTACGATTTCGTGGCCCCATACAAAGCTGAAAACGGCGTCGGTTGACACGCCGCCGCGGACGAGGTAAACACGATGCAACCTTTCAACTTCTTCTCCAACATTCTCTTCACGAACACGTGCGTGATTTGCATCGCGCTCGTGCAGTTGCACTCGTGGTTCGTCATCAACAAATCCAATTTCGTTTTATCAAAAAACCCAGTCAACATGAACCCGGCGTTGTTAAACACCACCTGCACGTCGATATCTTTCGTTTTCTCTTCGATTTCTCGCAAATACGACCCATCTCGGAGGCCTAAATTCACCCCGATTTTTCTAAACTCTCGCTCGGGATGTTGTTTTTTAAGCTCCTCGAACGTCTCGTCCAAAATCGTTTCTTTCAGAGAGACTAATACAACGTTCAACCCTTGTTCGGCTAATTCTTTCGCCAAGGATTTACCGATACCAGACGACGCGCCGGTGACTAAAGCCCACTTCGCGCCTTTGTATTTCTTCTTCAAGTTTTGCGTCGGCATGAACGAGACGATGAGTTTAGGAACCCAATACGAAAGATACGTGATGGCACCTAAAAACGCAAACATGATGAGCACGAAAACGTGCACGTCTTCGCTTTGCACGAAAGATTTTACGTTCGAATGCGCGAGGTCAAACACGCTTCGCATCGCGTCCATTTTTAATGTTTTTTGTGTGGGGAGTTGTTGCGCGCCTCCTCGAAAAGAAAAGCCGCCCATTCTTGATTAAGCAGAGTAGAGTCTCTGTGGAGTTTGTGTGTGTTGTTGTGAAAAACTTAATTGTTGTGTAAAAAGAAGAAGAGAATTTTATTCGTTGTTTCAAAAACAAAAAAAACCAAAAAAGAGGACAAAAAAAAAGCAGAAGAGAGATTATTCGTTTTGCAAAATCACTTTGAAAACGATTGATTACAGAGAGGATGATGATGAGGACCACCTCGACGAGGACGATGAGGAGGACTACTACTACTCGTAGTAGTAGTACGAATGAGAAGAGCAGAAGCAGTTCCAGCAGCAGCAGCAGACGACGAATGTTTCGACGAGGAGGAGGAAGAAAAAGAATGAATAACAACAACACTTTAGTATTTGTGTTCGCCGCTGCTGATGCCAATAACGGTATTTTCGATGATGATGATGATGATGATTCTGTTCTTCTTCTCAACGACGACGACGTGAACGCGAAAGAAGAGGACGAACAAATCGCGCGGATTTTAGAGGAGAATGAGAGCGAGGAGGAGAAGAGACACGAAAATGGCAACAAAACGATGATGACAAAAGAACGTTTCCGAGAACTCCTCGAGTCGTACTCTGAGACGAGGAGTAAAAACAACAACAAGACAAAAGGAATAAACGCGATCGATATCGCGGTGTATTTAGTGGAGAAGAAACTGGTAAAATCAGTCGAGGAAGGATTGTTATTGGTGAAAGAGGAAGACGTGGTGACGGCGAGTTTGTTGAGAGTGAAGAACGCGGAGAAGAGGTGGTCGGATGTCATCGCCGCGGACGAGTGGAAGAAAGAGGAGCTTTTAGGAGGACGACGACAACAACAACAACACGTAAAAAACGCCAAGTGCGAAACCGGGCAGATTTGCTTCACCGTTCAAGACGCGCGCGAAATGCTCGAGAGATGCAAAGGTCTTGGTGGTTCGCAAGCCGCGAAAGTCATTTTGTGTTGCGAGTGCGTGGATTCCAGTTTACTCAAAACGGACGAGGAGAAACGATTCGCCGAGGACGAGGAAGACGTCGTGGACGTGTTGCAAGACGTGGCCGGGGTTATATTCTTGAAGGACGATCGGTTTGGCGCGGAATTATCGAAGAAAGAGTTTGGGTTGGCGTGCGTGTCCGGTGCGAACGATGATATATATAGCGATGATGGTAACGACGATGGCGAGGGAGGAGGATATTCGATAAAAATTGATAAAAAGTCTCGCAAGTTTGCAAAGTTCACGACGACGACTTTTAGTAGCAGCAATAGCAACAACAACAATAACAACAACAAAAAAGAAAGCACGACGATTTTGCACACCGGAGATTACGTCACCATCGACGGTCAAAACGGCGTCGTCTATCGCGGCGCCGTCGAACTCGTGCCGCCGGTCAAGTCGGAACGAAACAAGCTGTTCTTCGAATGGCTCGCGCAAAAATCCAAATTCTTAAACGCGATTCGGATATTTGCCGAGTGCGATTCTGCGGATGCCATCGACGAGTACGTTGATGAGAATAATAATCGCGACGGAACGAGCGTTGGCGGAGGCGACGCGTCGAACTTTATCGGCGTCGGTTTGGTGAAAGTTGAGAACGTCCTCAAGAAATATCGAGGCGGCGATGCGAGGCAGGCTTTACACATGCTTTTGTGCGCAGAGACGAAAGATGAGAGATACGAAGCGTTGGATATGCTCTCACCGCATTTGCGGTACGATTTTGAGGACATGTTCAAGGCCTCGTTCCAACCTGATCAGAAGAACGAAGAAAATTCGAGGGTGATAGTGCGTTTACTGGACGAACCGCTGCACGCGTTTCTGCCGGATTCGGAAAATTTGAACGATTTAGTGCCATTATTAGCGGTTGATTCCGGTAAGGACGAACGAGACGTCGTAGAAATCATAGAGCAAAACTTGCTGGACGAAGTAAATCCTGATTTTGGATTTCGAGGCTGTCGGGTTGGAGCTCTCTATCCGGAAATCACGAAAGCGCAAGTGCGCGCTCTCCTCGGCGCCGCGTACGGAGTGAAAGAATTCTTCACGTTTGCAGCAGAACCACCGGTTGTGGACATATGCATACCGAACGTCGCCTCGGCGGAGGAATTTGAACACCAGTTGAATTTAATCCGGAACGTTGCGGAAGAATTTTCATTCTTGGAGGAGAAAACCAACTCAAAAATCGCCTACCGCGTAGGCGCCATGCTCGAGACGCCGAGGTCGTGTTTGATTGCGGGCGATTTAGCAAAAATGGGAGCAGAATTTTTAATCGTCGGGTTAGACGAGCTCACAGAAACAACATACGGCGTCAGCGTAGAAGATAGTCACAAATTCTTTCCGCGCTACTTGTACGGTGGCGAAGATATGGACATTAATGGCGACGAATTCGATTTCGATGAAGACGACGACGACGACGACGAAGAGAACGACGTGAAAGATATCGCCAGAGAGGAGCAGGAAGAGGAGGAAAACGCAATCATATGGAAGTTTAATCCCTTCATCGCATGGGACGATAAAGGTGTCGGGCGGCTCGTACAATCAGCTATTAACGAGGCGAGAGAAGTAAATCCGAACATCGACGTCGTCGCGTGCGGTCAGATGTGCGGTCACCGCGGCGCCGATTTCATATACGGAAAGTTCCAAGATTTGAACGTGAATGGCGTTTCGGTCGACCCTAGGTTCATCGCCGTGGCGAGACTTCGCGCGTTGCAGGCGATAATAGCAAAGAATAGGAAGTAGAGACGACGATTAGTTCTAAAGTTATAGGTTTGTCTATTATTAATAACGAAAGGTACCCCAAAACAGCTATTCTCGAAAGCCTCGATTTTGACACATCGTCGTCGTTTAACGATATCTCTTGAGCGAAAGTCTGTTGTTGTTCTTCCACTGGGCGTGCTTGGACGATCTGTTTTTCGTGTAGTTGTGGCCCTTGCCGTGTAAACCTCTGTGCTTTCTCCCCGCCGAAGTCAAGCCTCTCATCGCTCTGCCCTTGTGCGTCGGCGCGCAGATCCAGTTGATTCTCGGATCAGATCTAATAGCCTTGTGCATCGGGTCAACCATGATGACTTCATAGTACTTGTACACGGAATCTTGGTTCAACCAATACGAGTTTAAGACTCTCAACGCGCCGCATCTTCTCGCCGCTCTCTCCTCCGCGACAGACTTCAAGTTTCTCGCAAACTTCAACTTTGTGATGCCGCAGTGCACCGGCTTCCCATTGACGATACCCTTGCGCACCGGACGCTTACGGCCACCTCTTCTCACGCGCGCTCTGTAAATCACGAAGCCTTGCTTAGCCTTGTACCCCAATCTTCTCGCCTTGTCCGGTCTTGTCGGTCGAGTCACGCGGCAGATGGACGGAAGCTGACGGTATTCCCAAACGCGAATGCGTTGCAAAAATCGCAACACGTCGGATTGTTTCTTCTTCCAGAGTTCTTCCACGTATTTGTAAGCCTGCGTATTAAATCGCGAAAGAAGAGAGTTTAAAGAGAGAAATTATGGTCAGTTCGTGTCGCGAGAAACTTCGCATCGATGCTCGCGAGAACGAAGACGCGTCGTAGAAAATGTGTTTTCCCGTCGTCTCGCCCTAAAGAAAAAATCCACATGGAAACGCGCAACAAAGTCATCGCGCGAAGGTACCATCGCATCGAAACCTTCGAATTCGTCTAAAAGGATATCGTTTGTGTGCGAATAAGAGAGAATTAGATACATAATATACTCACCCCCATGTTGTGTGTGTTTTCTGTTTTGTGTCGTTGTGCGGGAATTTCTACTTTCAATGCGTGAAACAGGTCTTTTGCTTCTCGACTCGAGTGTTTAGTGTTTTTTTCTTTTTTGCTCTCGTCGTCTGCTCGTCAGAAAGAAAAACTTTACACACAACAACAACACAAAAGTAAAATCATCTTTAAACTGCGGCGTGTTATTAATAAAAACAACTAAAGAAGTAAGGTAAGAAGAGAGAGAGAGAGAGTGGTGCTTTCATCGTCGCGTCTCTCGGGGTTTCTTTTTGTTGTTCTTTCTTTCTTTTTTAACGCCGCGCGGAGAAGAGAGAGAGTTGTTCTGCATGAAAGAAGAGAGAAAGAGAAATTCGATTTCGAGATGTTGTTCAATGGGGAATCGATTCGTTTGATTTTCTCATCAGTTTCTCTCAGTTTCTCTCTCTATTTGTGCGCGCGTTTATTACGATACACAAAAAAACGCGTCGTGAACGGGTAGTGTAAAGACGATATAGATGACGATGATGATGACGAGCACTCATTTTAACGCTTGGCTTCTTAGTATCGAGCTTGGAACCGGAGTAGTTATCGGGCAACATTTTCAAGCGAGATGTGCTGAAACTTGCGAACGAATTCCGAATCATCATCAAAATTGGAGGAAAAAGAGATTGAGAGAGAGAGGATTCATTCGTGCGTTTGTGTGCACAAAACACACACAGACGCTCTCTTTTACGCGCGTGTTCGTTTTATCGTCGTTCGTATTTTGTTTTTGGCAGCTTGTGTACGGAGTTCCGCTGGACGATTGATACCCGTCGTGTGGTCTTCCGAAGGTTTTATTTACGATTGCCTATAGTGAACGTCAGAGGCAGATACTACGGTTGGCTCGGATTTTCCTTCGGTTCCGAATCCACACAACCATCTTCCTCACATTTTCTCTCTCTCTCTCTCTCTTTTGCGTTTGTTTTTTGTCATTGCGACGAGGTGGAAAGAAGAAAGAGAAGAAGAAGATGTTGATGATGATGAAGCGCCGAGCGCACGACGACTGTAGTATATATTTTTTCCGTGAAGAAGTCATTTGTCCTTACTAGGCTTAGACCACTAATCGATGCCGAGCAAAACAAAATCACCATCTTTCGACTGAGAAATTAAATATATATCTACGCGTGTGAACGAGAGAGAGGGAGAATTTACGTCGGCGCTTCGTCATCATCATCTTCTTCGTTCTCGTTCTTTCAGTACCGCTCGCGCGCGAATTTTTGTATCGATTTGAAACTTACCAAAGACAAACTTCCTCTACAATAATAGTAACGCAAACAGAGTTATTAAATAAGAAGGAAGGAAGGAGATATTAGCACGCTCTGATAACAAACACCAGAAGGAGAAGGAAGAGGTAGGTGTAGGAGGAATTTTCGTCTTCTCGGTCTCGTCTTTGTTTCGTATTTTTTCCTGGACAAAAGCACACGGCTGAATGAACAAGTATTTTGCGGTGCCGTCAGTTCCAGGTAAAGCCGACAGCTTTGGAATGGGTGAGGAGGTGGTAGTCTAAAACTACTACTGCTTTCTCAATCTCCGATGCGACATTCTTTCTGTTGTCCTCGTATGATTTCGTTTTGCGTGTGTTAACTGTGATTCGAAAAAACCGAAGCTGACGGCTCTTGTCGCTGGGGCTTATTCAACCTCTAAGAAGTTATGAGTTATTATTACACGATCGATTTGGTTTCACGCATGTGTTCCGTATATTAGCTCTCGATGGCGTGAGAAAAGTATTGAAAAGTCGGTGACGAGAATTTCCAATAACGTGAGACACGTCTGTGATTTTCGTTATGCCTCAAACTTCCTGAGACTTTCTATATTTTTCACCGCGAGGAGCGATATGTATACGCATGTGAACGCGCGTTTCTCTTCTTTAAACGCTGCTTTGCCTAAGGCATCCTCGAATACGAATGGGATAGTCTTTTTAACTTCCGTAGCGGATATTAATCTCGCCGTAAAAAGCGCCGGACGACAAACCGGTTTGTGGTCCATCTCCACGGTTCGCGGGTGGTCGATACTCGCGGATCACTTTCAATCTCACGGACTAAATTCTCTCTCTCTCTCTCTCTCTCTCTCTCTCTCTTGTTTCTCACCACTCTATACTCTCTCAACAACACAGGAGGAAAACAGTAAAAGAGTATCAAAACAATGTCCGGGTTCAGCTTTGGTGCCGGCGGTGGCGAAGCTAAGAAGCCGGCCGGAGCTGGAGGTTTCTCCTTTGGGGGGGCTCAACCTACTGCGACGCCCGCGGCTGGTGGTACTTCCGCGTTTTCGTTTGGTACGGCTGCTACACCTGCGGCAACGACGACAACTTCTACTGCTGCGCCATCGTTCAGCTTCGGTACGGCTGCTACGCCTGCGGCAACGACGACAACAACTTCTACTGCTGCGCCATCGTTCAGCTTTGGAACGAAGCCAGCATCGACGACGACGACGACTTCCACTGGAGGTGGTCTCTTTGGTGCTGCGACAACTGCTACAACAACAACTGGAGGAGGCGGTCTTTTCGGCGCAGCACCAGCAGCAGCAGCACCAGCAGCACCGGCCGCAGCAGCAACAACAACTGGGGGAGGCGGTCTTTTCGGTGCGGCACCTGCAGCCACGCCAACTGCGGCCACACCTGCCGCGCCATCCTTTAGCTTTGGTGCGGCTAAACCTGCGACGACAACGCCAGCCGCTGGAGGAAGTGGACTCTTTGGTGCGGCCAAACCAGCGACGACAACAACAGAAGCGGCCAAACCCGCTGCAACAGGTGGTAGTCTTTTTGGGGCTGCAGCAGCGCCGGCATCTACTCCAGCTGCTCCAACGACGACAACGGCAGCGGCGGCAACAACGACAAAATCAACATCTTCCGCCTTGGCGCCTCCGCCGGTGAATTTATCGAGACCGACCGACTTGGTCGGCAAATCCGTCGGCGAAACGTTACAATACTGGAACAAAGAACTCGCGCAAAGAACCGCGGATTTTAAGAAAAAAGCACAAATAATAGCAGATTGGGACGAGCAAATCGTCGAACGGCGGAGGGAACTGTTCGAGATGCAAGTCGATTTAGTCAACGCGAAATCCCAACAAGACGTCATGGAACGGCAAATTCGCGTCATCGAACAACACCAAGAAGATACCGAACGCGCGTTGACGGACATGGAAAACGGCGTCGATCGTTTGTACCAACAATTAGGCGAAACATTAGACGTCGATCGAGACGTCAGCTCCACGGCTCGTTTATACGGATTAGCCGAGCAAGTCTCCGGGCAGATTTTACAAATCGGCAACTCCTTGCGAGACGCGAGCAAAACAATTTCTCGTTACCAAGCCATGCAAGAGCAGAGAGGTTTACGGAAAGGCGACGGCGATGCCACGCGAAGTTTAGTCTCCGCGCTGAACAATCAACTCAGCGCGTTGAAGCACATCGATAGACAGTTGGATCTCGCCACGAATAGGATCGAGAAAGATCGGTTTTTATCATCATCGAAGTAATATATATATATATATAATACTACCGTTCTTGCGTGTATACAACAAAGCCGTTTTCGAGAAAAGAACAACACTCTCTTAAAATTGGAAAAAGCGTCGTCTTTTTTCCATCTCATCGCTCTTCTTTGTTGTGACGATGATGCTTTTAAAGTTTTTTTTCTTTCTTCTCGTTACATTTTTTCGTGGTTCAGAATCCATCTCAAAAAAAGAGAAAATATCCACTTTGGCAAAAAAATTCATCTCCTTTCGTCGTCACTTGTTTTGTCTCGTCTCGCGCGCTTTTATTGAGATCTTTACTTTTATCGCACACGGCACGTAATACATAATGGCTACTACTACCAACGCGATGATGGCGACGACGAAAACGACTTCGTCAAAGTTCGCACAACAACAACAAAAACAACAAAAGATGAGATCTTTGGCATCATCGGGAGCATTAATCTCCCCAATCTCGAAAAGAAAACAACACGTCATCTTTATGAACGCGTCCGAGGTGGCGGAATCCGCGGTCGCGACGGAAGAGTTTTACGAGGTGACGCTGCCGAAACCAATCGACGTGAAATTTGCTCGCGGGAACGACGGCGGCGCGTACGTCGCGTTCGTCCCGCCGAACGATCCAAAGTACGAGGTGTTTGAAATCGGAGACAAAATAGAAGGCGTGTCGGCGTCGTTCGGCGACGAGGTGTGGCCGGCGGAATCTTTCGGTCAAGTCATGTACGCGATGAAAAACAGAAACGGAGACATTTATTTGAAGATGAAGAAGATGTTTGGCGATTTCAGCGCCATGGAGGTGGAGAAGAACTCACAGTTCAAATCCGAAAGAGCGGGAGGGAACTACGGCGCCGGGACGAAGGAACAACAGATGAATAACTACTCCAAGAAGAGAGAGTTGGAGAACGAACGATTAGACATGTTCGACGAAGCGATTGCTTTGTACAACCAAAAGAATTTCGACGACGCGTTGATTCAGTTCGAAGAAGTCGCCGCGTTAGAGCCGAAGAACTACATGAGCGATAACTTTGAAACGACCACGGAAATTTACCGAGTGTGCCAATACAACATCGCCTGCTGCTTTTCCAACATCGGTAAACTGGACGAGTCGTTGTTAGCCTTGAGAAGGTGCATGGCGAGTGGGTGGACGGATTACAGAAAGATTCGCACCGACCCGAGCTTGAAAAACGTCCGAGCGAGTCCTGAGTTTACCCCGTTGATGAACAAGTTCGACGAACCGATTTTCAACGAAAACGCCGCGAAATTTTTAGGCAACTTGTTCGGTAAGAAATAATAACTACAGTACTAACAATAACGAGAGAGAAGGAACGAGAGAGAGTGTGTGTGTTTGTGCCAGAGAGATTCTCTCGTCGAAGTAAGCAAGCGCTTTCCCGCTTTCGCGTGTGTAAATAAAAAATACTTTAGTACTAAAATCTTTCATCAAAACAGTCGTTTTGGACTGATTTTTATCCACCAAAAAAAGCTTTTAATTTACCACACATCCGAGCGCGCTTTAAAACGCGATACATATACACACACACATAATAATAATACTAATAATAAAAGGAGTAGTGTTTCGATGATGACAACATCGGCTTCTTCTCTGTTGTTTCCGTTACATTCTTCCTCTTCTTCTTTCTCATCAAAGTCGCCGAGGAGTAATCATCGAAATCATCATCAAAATCAAAGACGTCACGCGATGATGAAATCGTCTTCTTCGTTTACGACGACGATTCAGACGACTGGACAAAGAAGAACGAGACACAGAAGAAGAAACAAAGCGATTTTAGCGCAAAACGATGAACAGACGACGATAATTCAAACGATTCAGACAAATAATAATAGAAGACCAACAACAAATGTATTATCCAAAGAAGAACTTTTGTGCAAACCGAACGAATCCGTCTCGCAGTTGGCTGCCGCTCAAGCCGCTAAGAAAAACGTTGTTTCAACTCCCGCAAATTCTAGTTCAGTGATAAAAAACGCGCTCATCAACGCGAACGCGTTGAGTGCGCAGGCATTTTACCTTCCGTACGTCGCGTTGGCGGCGGTGACGATTAAGAAGATTTTGGATACGCCGTCGCGAGCGTACGTGGACGGAGCGAATACGGTAGGCTCGGAATACGACGCGTGGACCGAGGAAGGCATTTTAGAGTACTATTGGGGGGAACACATCCATCTCGGGTGGTACGAAGACGAAGATTTAGCGAACGGGGCTGGAACGTTGTTAGGAAACGACGTGACGGATTTCAAAGAAGCTAAGTTTGCGTTCGTGGATAAAATGTGCGATTGGTCCATTCAAGATTTGTTCGGGAAGCAACCTGCGAATATTTTAGACGTGGGATGCGGGATTGGAGGCGCGAGCAGACACTTGGCGAAACGGTACGGGAACGGAACTACAGTCACTGGGATCACCTTATCGCCGAACCAAAGAGACCGCGCGACTGAATTAGCCAAGGAACAAAACGTTCCAAACGCTGAATTCAAAGTCATGAACGCGTTAGAGATGACGTTCCCGGACGACACGTTCGATGCCGTCTGGGCGTGCGAAAGCGGCGAACACATGCCAGATAAGAAGAAATACGTGGAAGAGATGATTCGAGTGTTGAAACCGGGAGGAGTTCTCGTCGTCGCCACTTGGTGCCAACGCGACGCCGACGAAACAAAAAACCCATTCACCGAAGACGAAAAGAAAAACTTACAATTTTTATACGAAGAGTGGGCGCACCCGTACTTTGTCTCCTACGAAGAATACGAACGATTAATGCGAAACACTCACGTCATGGAAAAAGTTCAAGGCGAAAACTGGGTCAAAAACACCATCGCCTCGTGGCGACACTCCATTTGGGTCGGCGTCTGGGACCCGTGGCCGGTCGTTTTCGCCGGTCCCAGGATTTGGTACAAAACCATCCGCGAGATTGTGACGCTCGAGCGCATGCATCGAGCCTTCGATCGAGGGCTCATGACTTACGGATTGATTAAAGGTCGGAAAAAAGAAGAAATCGTACGAGATAAGGACGACGCGTTCTATAGCTGGTAATTTGTTTGACACAGAGAGAGAGGAAGAGAGGAAGAGAGAGATGTTGACTCTGTGCTCGTTGTATTAATGTTTTTATTTCTAGAGCTCTTTCTTTCCCTCATTTTTGTGCACTCGTCACTTCTCTCTCTCTTAACATTCAATTCGGACGTCGAGCTCTTTTTACTCTCCCAAGTCTCCTTGCGGCGATATATGCTCTTTTGGTGGTGGTTCTCGTCCTCGTCTCCCTCGGTCGTTGTCGTTTCAAAGAAGACCAACGCGAAGAAAAAAGAAGGAGAAGTGTCGTCGCTTTCCGATTCGATTTCCAATAACGAACAACAACGACGACAAGAAGAAGAAGAAGAAGAAGAACAAACGACAAAGACGAAAAGAGAAGGCTTCCGGTTCATCCAATCCTTCATAGAAGCAGATAAGGACGACGACAAAAAAAAGTATTACCAGGTGTCGTATCCAAACCTCGCCATCTCTGCCGCACTCGTGACTGTTTTCTCCTCCGTGTTTACCGCGTCTGTCGTGCACTGGAAAAACAGAAAACACAAGTTAGAACGAGATTTACCAATAGGAGTACACGCGAAAGCATCGATTCAAGGGTTAAAAGCGTTAGCAGTGGCGACGGGATTTAGTTTAAGTTTAGTGTCGGTTTTATTCGCATCGACGAATTATATAGGCCTTTGGGAAAAGGAACACGTTGGGAGGCGGATCGAAAGCGCGTTGCGAAGCGTTCCGGGCGGGGAGGTGTTTAAAGGACCATCGGGGAGGACGAAGAGCTGAATTGATTGTATATTGATTGAGAGAAAAAGAAAGAATGACTTTTACGGTGGATAATAATAATGATAACAATAACATCACAAACAGCGCGGAAGAATTTGAGATTGATGTGGACGCAATATACACCATGGCGTCTTTAGCGAGAGAATGGTTCGTCGCCCACGAGAGCGGAACGGAAGCGTTGACGATTTTGAAAGAGGCGAAAGAGGAGTTATCGTCCATGTTAAAGAAGAAGAAGGAAAAGAAGGACAAGAAGAAGAACGAAAACGAGGACTTTTCTTCTTCACCGTACCACGTAAAAGTCCAGGAGAAGATTAAATCGATACTCCCGAGCGACGATATGTTGAACTGTTTGATGAAACGAGGCAAGTACGCGAATTTTTCCTCCGCCGCGGACGCGGAACGCGTGGACGAAGCGTGCGAAAAGTTGCGAAGAATCGTGGAAGAATTGGAAAGTATTTCGAAACAAATGGAGGAAACGTTCGAGAGTTTTACGAGTGCGTTTGAAAACGGCGGAAAAGAAGTTCAAGAAGTTAAAGAAGAAGAAGAAAAGAATCCGCCGGAACACCTAGCGCGAAGAGACGAAGAAAAAGAAGAAGGGCACGGCCGACAAGGAAGGGACAGAGAACCTCGGGGGAGACGGAGGAGCAGAAGCAGAAGCAGCAGGGGAAGGGACAGACGGCGAGGAAAGGAAGCAGAGCAGAAAGAAGACGAGGCGGAAGAAGCCGTCGTCCTCGCGAAGCGTTTATCGTTTCTAGAAACGACGAAAAAAGAACAGACCGACGACGAAGCGCCGTCGCCAAAAGTGCACTGGATGCACAACGTCCCCAACGCGGCACTTTCCACTCGCTTTTCTCTCTCCAATACTACCGTTGAGATGAACAACAACAACAACAAACGGTCTTTCGAACAGTGGCTCTTCCTTTGCGCGAGCGCTTTAGAAGGCACGCGCAAAGAACTCCGCGTAAAGCAAGTCGTCGCCGAGAAGGCGTTGGACAGTTTGCGGGGGTCTTTCTCCTCCTCGAATACGAATACTAGCAATAGCACAAGGAGCCACACAGAAGAAGGAGAAGAAAAAGAAGACAATAATGGAGTGTTGTTGTTCGACAGTCTCTTGGACGCTTGGGACGTCCAAGCGTTCGTGGACGACGACGCCTTTCGCGCCTTATCGTCAGAAAGCGCAGAGTAGAAAACCGTTAAAAATTGGACGAATACCTCACACCTCACGCACTTCAAAGCGCGAACAACAAAAGCAAATAATAATAATGAGAGCGTTGATTCAGCGCGTGCACTCGGGATCGGTCTCTGTTCGACACTCCGAGTTGCACAATCACGCGTTACCTCCCTCCCATCCTTCGCAACCTGAACCGCAATCGATAAAGACAATTGGAAAAGGGGCGGTCGTTTTCCTCGGCATCAGTTCGGAAGATACGCTCGCGGATTGCGATTACGTTTTACGAAAAACGATGAGTGTGCGCCTTTGGCCGGACAATAATAACGACGACGCAGAGAGAAAGAACAAACAGTGGACAAAGTCTTTGCTCGATTTAAATTTGGACGTCTTGTTCGTGAGTCAGTTCACGTTACTCGCCGAGTGCACGAAAGGGAAAAAACCGTCCTTCAGTCGAGCGATGACACCGAAAGAGGCGAAGGAAATGTACGACGAGTTCCTTAAAAAAGCGAGAGAGGAATACAAAGAGAATGGAATAAAAGAAGGTCAATTTGGGGCGATGATGGACGTGCACATAGAGAACGACGGCCCGGTGACCGTTCTCATCGATAGTCAAAATAAAGGAGGATGATTTAGTAGTAGTAGAGTAGTATCATTGTTTGTATTTGTTGTATCTCTCTCGTCGCGAAAACACGCTACGTGTATGCGCGTGTTGTTGTTGTTATTCTATTATTGATATTCTGGTACACTAATGTTATTTCTTGGAGCGACCCCAGGCAGTTCCGGTAGTCCTTTGCGTGCCACCGGGCGCCCCGGATCGTTGCGTGCTTCTCTGGGTGCCTCCTGTTGTGGGAAGAGTACTGGGCGCGCCGCGCGTTCTTCTCGTCGGTCTCGCGCGTTCTTCCGAGTCAGAGTCGTCCGCGTTGTTACCAGCACCTCGCTTCGACGAGGCGGCACCTCTGCCGCGCTTATTCCCAACTGCCGATTTTGTTGTTGGATTGTTCAAAACTTTGGCACCGCGCGCGCGGCCTCTGCCTCTCGAAGCGGCAGCAGATGTTCTTCCAGCTCCAGCCGCGACAGAAGGTGTGGCCTTTTCGTCGGAATCCGAGGAGTCGTCGATGACGATACTTTCTGGAACTTTTCTGCTCTTCGTTTGCGTCGACGGCGTCGCGCCACGACCACGTCTTGTCGCTCTCGTTGCGGCGGCTGCGGCTGCTGCAGCTCCACCTCTCTTCTTCGGTGCGGGTTTCGCATCTGCGAAATCCTCGTCTTCTTCTTCTTCCGAATCAGGCACTTCCTCGTCTTGAGAAGATTCCGAATCCGATTGTTGTCGCTGTTTCCTTTTTGCCGCCGCCGCTGCGGCGGCTGCACTTTTCGCTCCAACAGCTAGCCCACGCCTTGCAGCAGCTACTGGCTGCGCAGATGCTGGGATGACGTCGTCGTCTTCCTCCTCTGAATCCGAAACGACGTAATCGTCGTCGTCTCCTTTTTTCTTCGTCTCCGGAACCGGCGGCGGAGGTTGTTTTGCGCCTCCTCTGCGAGACGCCGGAACTGGTCTTTGCGCGCGACCGTCCTGGGCAGCTTCTTTTTGCTGTGCTAATAATACACGCTCTAGCGCTTCTTCTTCGTCTAACTGTCTCGTCGCTTCGGATTTCTTCGCTGGTGCCGCGTCTTGAAACTCTCGCACTTGTTGCGCGCGCTGCGTTTGTTGCGTCGCCGCTTGCTGACCTTTCTTCGCTTTGGCACGAGCACCTCCATCTTGTTGTTGTTGTTGTTGTTGTTGCTGTTGCGTGTGCTTCTTCGTCAACTCTTGCACTCTCCTCTGCACTTCGCTCGCTTCAATTAACTCCGACGGTTGCGCGGTCGACGCCAACTCTCTTTGAAAGTGTTTCATCGTCGACTCGCACAAAGTTTTCACCGCTTTGTTGTCGTCTCTGTTCACCATATCGTCCAAAGAGTTCATTAAGTTTGGAATGTCTAAAATTTGTAATCCTTTATCCATTCGTTCTTTGATCAACCGTTCGATCCGTTTTTGGTCCTGTCTCGGCCCTGCTCTCGCGTCGTCTAAATCCTCGTCCTCATCTTCTACGTTTATATTTTCTTTCATCATCCCTTCGTTGAACTCGTCTTCCTCGTCTTTGTTCCCTCCCTTTTTTTTCTTCGATTTGTGAAACAACAACATATCCGAAGGATTCGCGACTTTACCCACAAACTTTTGCCCAAACTTTTGGACGTTGACGCTCTGGAAACCACCGGTCAAATCCACTCGCAATCGAATCAACGGCAGTTGGTTCAACTGCGCCAACTTTTTCACGCCGCTCGCCGCGTTTTGCATCGCCTCTTTAATCATGCCATTCACCGTAATCATCAAGAAGTTCTCGATGGCTTCCTGATCCTGACCTCCCCCATCTTCCTCCTCGTTCAACAAATCTTCCTGTTCTGCTAACGAGACGTTCTTAAATGCGTAAGGTCTCGTCGTTTGTAACGGAACTGGCAACAACCGCCAATGCGGCGGATCTTTCTTCTCCTTCCCCGGTTTCAACTCTAAAATACAAATCTTCTTCGTCCCACTCTCGGCTTCCACCAACGACGTCGTCACCGAGCTCCCCGGTTGCGAAACGCTCACGCCGTCGAACAACTGCGGCTCAATCAAACACTCGTGTTCGTGTCCCCAAACGACTAAATCCATCCAATTCGGCAAGTGCCTCTCGGAAATTGAATTCTTCGGCGCGTGCGACACTCTGTTTTGATGAATCAACATGAGATTAAACCAGTTCGCCAACGGCGTCTTCTCGTCCGAACTCCCCGGTCGAATCCACTTCACGTTCCCTTTACTCGCCATCATCTGGTGTAATCTCTGATCTCGTATCCATCCTAACCCGTACAAGGCCAACTTCGTCTCGCCTTTTCTCAACAACACCGGTTTCAATTCAATCGCACCCGTGTTCGACCCACTCAGAGCGTGCTTACCGAAATAATTAATCAACGAGCAACTGGACAAAATATCCAGCGCTGATAAATTCTCCTGCCCGGACGGGTCGTCGTGATTCCCGTGAATCGCGAATATCGGCAGCGCGACGTTCACGTTTTCATCCTCAAAGTTCACGATGCCTCGATTCGGAAAATTTATGCTCTGATCGGACACAACTTCAAACTCGATCGCATCGTCCCCGAACACGTACTCTCTCAAAACATCCATCGTTTGTACCAAGGTTTCTCGGCTCGGTTTGTTCTGGTCGAACAAATCGCCTCCCAGAAACAGCGCGTCCACTTTTTCCTTCTTCGCGGTCTCCAAGATTTCTCGAAACGCGATGAACGAATCGTTTTTCCGAATCGGGTCTCGTTCGTGCGCGCCCAAGTGGTTGTCCGTGGCGATTAAGATTCGGAATAAGTTTGGGTCGTTCTTGTTCTTATTATTCTTTCCTCCTCGTTGTTGTTCTCGTTTTTGTCCTCTTCCTCTGATGTCATCATCGTCGTTGTCTTCTTCTTCTTCTTCTTCTTCTCGCTCGGGCATTTTTAAAACTCTTCGAGAGAATGGTTTGTTGTGATGATTTTTGTGGGAAAGAACCAAAAAGAAGATTTTTTGAATTTAGGCACCCACCCTCTTTTTTGGTTGGTGTTCATATTTTTTCACTCGGTCTAAAATACTCTTCAGTATTTATATAGTAGGGGTTTGTTTTTTGTTCGAACACACACACACACGCACACACGCACGCACTGTAGCAACAACAAACGAAGAAGAAATGACGACGACGACGAGTGAGAAGAAGAAGAAGAGTCCAGAGTGGGTGAACGAGTTGTATATAGCGGTGAGAAATGCACCTTCGCCTCCTTCTCCTTCGCCTCCTTTTTTTGCTGCGACCGAAGATGAAGAAAAAAAGTCAACTTCTTTTATCTCTTCTTCAGAACGCGATGACGACGACGATGGAGAAGAAAAAGGAGGAGGAGAAGGAGGCGGTGGCGCCTCTTCCTCCTCCTCCTCGAAGCTTTCGTTTCTCTCGAAGAACAACCCCGCCGCCGACTTTGAGAACGCGATGGACGGATGGTTGGGAAAAGCCACCAGCAGCAGCAGCGGTGGTGAGGGTGGTTGTATCTGGAGGACGAAAGAGAACGTCGTGGAGACGTTGCTCCCTTTTCTGAGCGCGGAATACGAAAGCGCGAAAAGAGAGGCGCTGTTTCTTCCTCGCTTCTCTCATCATCCTGATACTCATCATCCAAAGGACGAGAACGAGGACGATGACGAGGATGACGACGACGACGAAGTTTTATTAGGTGTTCAGAATGCGTCGTTTTTGAAAGAGATTTCCGACGCGAAGTTGAGAGCGATGTACGACGAGTTTTTCGACGCGCGGGCCGATTTGTTACGACTGAACGATGTTCAAAGCGATCTAGAAACGTTCTTGGAGTGGTTAAAGGAGAGCAGAGATTGTTCTGGTGATAAACAGCAACGACGAGTAGGGCGAGAGAAAATACCAGGTTTACGCATCAACGCGCTCAAACACACGGAAGAAGGGGTTTCAAGGGGAGAAAATGCCCCGGGGGTCGAAAGCTATCTGGGAAGACGAAACGAAAATTTGCGAGAATTGAGAGCGAAGCAATCGAGAGCGTTGTTGTTGTGCGGCGAAAGCGTGCGGTCAAAATTCCTCGGGATTATTCTCGAGGGGTTTCGACACGACGCGAATGAAAATTTGCTTCACGAGACTTTCTTTCCGAGAGACCCACCACCTTTAAAAACATCATCGCGTAATAACGATGATGATGCACCAAAATGCTTCAATAACAAAATTTATCTCACACTGAGAGCGTTTTGTTCGGAACCGACGAACGCGGCCATCGTCGAACGGTGCTACAAAAAGGCTCACGTAAAGTCGCCCTGCGCGAGGCGAATTTTACGCTTGTGCGCGGAAGGGTGCTTCGAGAGCGAGAAGTACGAGCACGTGGCGAACGCGCGCGAATGCGACGATTATTCGTTCCGCACGACGGGTGATGCGGTGACTAAGTGCAAAATGACTCGCGGTAAAGACAAATTTGTGTGCGTGAGATGGATGTGCCGCTCGAAATTTGAAGTCAACGATGTCGCGAGGAAAGCGTTTCAAGACGTGTACGCCGAAGTTACCGCGCTCGAGATTTTACGTGATTTCGAGAATGGTGAGAAGAAGGTGAAGAAGAAGAAGAAGAGTTCTGTGATAAGAAGAGGAAATCGCGATGATGTAATGTCGATTTCATACTCGTTTGGAACACTCCGAGATTACGGCGCATGCGAAGATTTCTTATGCGTGGCGACCGATTGGGTCGACGGAGTCGGATTGAACGCGTGGCGTTCAAATCTAGGTGAATATTTAAAGAAAGACGCAAATGAAGCGAACAACGACAGAACGCTATTGCTTGCAATCGCGAAAACGATGCTGCAGATGGTAGTCGATATGCACGAAAAGAATGTCGTCCACTTTGACTTGAAGCTCGAACATTTCATTCTCTCCACGCGGCGCCAAGAGGAGGAGGAGGAGGAGGAGGGGAGTAAAGGAACAAAATACGCGATAACTTTAATCGATTTCGGAGAGTGCGCGGTTTACGACATCTCGGACAAAGTAAAAGGAACCTCGCGCGCAAGAGGTACAGAGATATACCACGCTCCAGAAATGCTACTCATTGACGAAATTAAGACTCATAGCGCTTCGTTCCCTTCGGGCGATAGTAGTAGAACAACCGCTGCTGCGTGTTTCGTCGACGGCAAAAAATGTGACTGCTACGCGCTCGGCGTGGCGTTGTGCGAATTGTTTTTCAGTAACTCTCCGAACAGGCACGCGTACGAACAGAATGGATTCCTTGGTTTGCTTAATGTTGTCGCTGGTGGTGATGATAACGCTGAAAATTACTCGAAAATACTACGCGACGATATCCTCCTAAGCGACGTAATCCGCCGCCCACCTTCCGACGGTGATATTGCAAACTGGTTGCTCAAAACTCTGCTCGTTCGCGATCCGCACGAGAGAACCTCAGCTCGACGCGCTTTAACGATGTATTCCGACATGATAAATTAATACATATTATGTGTATACTGGTATGTTAAAACAAAACAAAATTTATACGGCACATTCACATTGTTCGTGCCGTTGTTGTTGTTTGCGGTTACGCCAACGCTCTCTCTCTATTTGTACAAGTTCATAATAACGCGATGATGATGATTACTGTTTCTTCACCGCATTCTTCACCGCCCCACTCACCAACCTCTCGTTTATCACGGCATTCGTTTCCAACGCGTCCATTTCCGCGTATAATCTCGTGCTCGACTCGTCCGTCGGCGTAAACACCGATTTCTTGTATTCGTCGTCCGTTTTCGGTATGTTGGCGCTTTTCATGTTTTGCCTTTGCACTTCAAACGTCTTCGTCCACTCCGAGTGAGAATCACACGGCGTTTTCGGCGTGTTCGGTTCACTATTATTTGAGGTATCTTTATTCTCTCCGTCTTCGTCCACGAGCAAAGCGTCCTCGTGGTCGTGAGGAACGGTTTGGAAACAGTGTCGGCACCGAGCGGTGGCGCAATTGATCCCGAGGAAATTCAACACTTTTTGCCCCCCGTGATCGACGGATTCCACCACCGGAGTGGCCACAAACGTCGTGTGATCGTTCAAGTTGTCCTGCTGCTTTTCTTGCACCTCGATTGCGCTCATTTTTTTAACGTCGTCGTTGTTGTTGTTGTTATCGTTATTGTGTGCGTGTGTGTGTTGTTACGCGTGCTGTCGTTATGAGTAATTGTGGTGTTTGACCTTTTTGAGATACTTTTGTGAAGCAAAGGGTCCAACCACGCAGATATTTTTAGCGGGCGCTTCTTTTACCGGCCGTACAAAAGGAGTGTTGTTGTTGTTGTTGACAATTCAACGCGATAACGATAGCGATGATGATGATGATTTTACGTTTAATGACAAATTTTTTATTATCTATGGAATCCCTCTACGTTCGGGTCTATTTCGATGGAATATCTCTTGTGTCGTTTCCTACCGTGGAGACGCAAAGCGAACTCAACTCCCGCCGGAGTGTCCAACCAATCCTCGAAATCGTCTTTGCCTTCCTCGACCATGGCAGTCAAGTGTTCGTCGTCGGCTGGGATGAACGTGTTCACCCTCGGTAACGCCTGGGATGGGCACAAAACCGCGTTCCAGTGTTTGATATCGTCTTCGTCTAATCCTACTCGCAAGGCGTTTTCGTGTAAGCTGGGTAAGTTGTTCGTCACGCCGCCGTCGACGCAGATGTTGCCGTCCCACACGCAAAACCCAGGCCAGGTCCAGCCAGGTATGTATCCGCACGCCAAAACGCAATTGATCAAATCCTCTCGCGAGTGCCACTCGGAGATGATGACGTTGTGCGGCGTCGGGAACAACTTGGTGACGGATAAGAACACTCTCCCGTTGCACTTTTTATGCGCGTCTTCCGGTAACAACGCGTTCAATAAATACCTGCAATACTGTCCAATATTGGTTAAATTATGAATGAACCCCATTGGTTCTCTAAACTCGTGCGCGATTGGAGGGATTTGTTTCCAAATTTCCTCAGGTTTCACGTTTGCGCCCGCCAACGCGGCGACCAACGCGCCGATGGAGGCGCCCGCGAAGACGATATCGTCCACTCCAGTCTCGCCAAAGTTATCTCTCAACCCAAAATACACGCCTAAATGGTACCAGGTTCGAAACCCTCCCCCGCATAAACTCACGTGCGCGTGATCGTCCCCGTTTTCAGTCTTATCTCTTCGTTTCTTTTCGTTCACGTACGTCGTGTTCTTTTTAAACCTGTGCGGAAACGTCGGCTTCCACAGCGGCTTCCCACACAGTTGCCAGAATATAATCCAAAAGAGCACCCACGCGGCTTGTAAAGTCGCCAACGGGAACGCGAAGATGAAGTACACTAACGTTTCCAAAAAGTATCTTCGCTGAGGAAACGCGGTTGGATTTCTCATCGCTCTCGTCGTCGAAAATACGTACATTTGTAGGAGGTACGTGCACGCGAACACCAGCGCGGCGTTTCGAATACTAGTTTTCGAGTCTTCTTTGTTGTTCGTTGTTTCTTCGATGTACTTTTTTACATCCTCGAGACCGTCTCGAATCATCATCCGTATCATCATCATCACATTCCCACTAGAACTACTACTGCTACGACTACCACTACTACTCGCACTACTGCTACCCCCCATTTTGATGTGAATCTTTCTCTCTCTCTCTCTTCGATAACCTTTCTTAAAAGTCTGTTCGTCTTCTCCTTTTTATTATTCTCTTTTGCTTCGTTTTCCCGGGAAAAGACGAATATAGAAACAGAGAGAAGATTTTTGACCTCTTCTTCTCTCTCTTTAATACACTCTAGCCTCTCGTCGCGCTCTCTCAGAATCTGCTCTCGATGGTGAGAGTACGAGTGCGCTCCTCTTTTGCCGATTTTTAAAAGAAGAAGAAGAGAAAGAAGAGAAAGAAGAATAAAGAGAAGCGCTTTACGAAGAGAGAGCGGGGCTCTTTTTTGTCGGTGTCTGGTCTCTTTTTGTTTTTTTTATTTATCTATTACACGTGGTGTTTCTCTAAAGAAAACCGAGAAGAATAGAATTATTAGAGTTCCAATTAATAAAAAAGTGTATACTAAGGCTTCCATGTTTTATCCTTTGTTAAAGAAAGATTTTGTTGTTTTTTAACTAAATTTTACACCGCACCTTGTTTACGTGTTGAGCGATCACCTAGTTTTGTATAAACACCAAATTCAACTTGTTCTGTTACTTCTGAACCAATTCCAGTGAATACATCTCGGAATAATGTACGAGCACCATGCCATAAATGGCCAAAGAAGAATAATAATGCTAAATTAACATGACCGTAAGTATACCAACCACGTGGGCTACTACGGAATACACCATCTGATTCTAAACTTGTACGATCAAATTCGAATACTTCACCTAGTTGTGCTTTACGTGCGAATTTTTTAACCGTTGGTGCATCTTTAAATGATTGACCATTTAATTTACCACCATAGAAATCTACACTTACACCAACTTGCTCAATACTATATTTTGATTCAGCTCGACGGAATGGGATATCCGCACGAATAATACCATCTTTATCTACTAAAATTACAGGGAATGTTTCGAAGAAAGCTGGCATACGACGTACTGTTAATTCACGTCCTTCTTTATCACGGAAAATTGGATGTCCTAGCCATGATTCAGCGATACCAT